>UMGG01086727.1_pt1 | contig 520701 bp, 441 predicted proteins | sample 1965211 | NCBI WGS metagenome assembly UMGG01 (sample SAMEA4836064, study PRJEB28245) | human gut metagenome | biome: gut microbiome; material: fecal sample | place: Denmark | collected 2008 | reverse complement strand
TGACAGATACTCTCGGACGTATGCACAGTGATGCACAGTTCGCTGGTTCATCATCAGTTCCTGCACACGTAGAGATGATGGGACTTATCGGAATGGGTAACAACCCTATGGTTGGTGCTACAGTTGCTGTAGCTGTTAGTGTTGAGGAAGCTGCTAACGCTGGCAAGTTCTAAATAAAAACCTAGTATTTAAATGGTTTAGAGGGCTTTTAGAGAGATCTAAAGGCTCTCTATTTTTTTGATTTTTAAATTCTTTGAAGGTTGAAATCAATTTTGATGAATACAAATTTGGCATGCTTGTATATTATGATGATGACAGCCATACATATGAAATATTGCTTTGATATTCAGCATTAGTTGGAAAACGGGAGTTGCTAAGGAATTTTACAGCAACTCTTTTGTTTTATTTTGTCAAGACTTGTTTTATATTTATTCGGTATTATAATTGCCTTACATATCAAATGGAAGGGGTGATTAAAATGGATAGAACTATAGTAGTAGAATATTTTGATGGCGAGAAGAAAGTAAAAAAAGTTATAATTTTAAAATAATCTCACGAAAAATTGCCTTATACGCGCATTTGTGAAAATCTATTGACTTATGGTTGATTTAGGGCTAAAGTGTGGCTACCAATCGGAAGAAAAAACAGTAGGCAGCAATATAGATTGACACATAAAATATTTGACAGCACATTTAAAAAGATACTTACGCACTCCTGAGAATATAGCGTCGTTGAAAAGCCTCATAAAAACAGATATAATGGGTAGCATAGATAAGAATATTGAACTTGGAAATATAACACTTGAGGATGGGCACAGCTTTATGGCAACTCGGAAAGAGGTTGAATTAATATCCCGATTTCAGAGAAAAGGCCTATATCAATGAATTCTGAGAATTATATATAAGACATTTGAAATAAACAAGGAGGGCATGAGATGGGCATTTATTTTAATCCAAGTAATGACAGTTTTACAAAGGACAAGAATAGTGAATTGTATCTTGATAAGACAGGTCTGCTTGAATATCTGAACAGAGTTATATGTACAAATGCTAATTGTATCAGTGTCAGTCATGCCAGACGATTTGGTAAGTCCCATGCGGCATTTGATCTTGCACTTCAGAATTTTATTTTTGACAAACGTCAAAAATATTGTATAATATACTTAACAAGACAGCCGAGCGATAGATACGTCCTATCCGTCCGGCAAAAACCATTTTAAGATGAAACACCTCATAGCTTAGTCGGCTGAGGTGTTTTTCTTATTTTCTATGATTCAGAATTGTCACAATAAGTATCGCAACGGTTAATATAACCATGAATTCCTCATATGTACTCATAAGGCACCACTCCCTTCCAAGACTCGAACGGATATGGTGTAACACCCCTCGGCTGCCCGGTTAAATACATTATTCTATTTTCATACAGAAGTAATTTTGATATATATACATTTTGGAGATTCCTATATAACGTAAAACACCTCGCATTAACGCGAGGTTGGATTTAAAAAGAGATTTAAGAACACAATAATATTTTATAACCACATACCACCTTCCGGAATACATTAAACTATATCATGGACAAGGAGGTGAATACGCATGGACAGATTCGCAGTATATCTTGTAGTTGTTGCGGTTCTTTGCACTTTGATATCGGTAATAACGGAATTTACGAAAGAGGTAGGAGTGCTGAAGAAGATCCCTACCTCTTTTCAGGTTCTGATCACCAGTGTCATTGTGTGTGAGGTGGGACTTTTTGTTGGACTATCATTTTATCACATAGCATTTGTGTGGTATTATCCTGTGGCTGCGTTTTTCGGGGCATTTGTCATTGCGATTATATGTAGCCGGGGATGGGACTACCTGATATCGATATTCAAGCGGTTTTACAATGGCGGAGATAAGGAAAAGTGGCATGAATAAAGGCGTCATGACAGTGGCACATGTAATACGAGACAGATAAGTATAAGTTCGGAATAATGATCCTAAGATTGTCTCCTGATTCAATGTCTGGAATATTATATACAGACAAAAGAATTCAGGAGACAATTTTATGGCTTCTAATAAGGTTCCATTAAAGGGCTACATGGATGGTATAGATATATCAGCGTGGCAGGATACTATAGATATAACCAAGGTGCCTTGTGACTTTGTGATAGTGAAAGCTACGGAGGGCACGGACTACAAGAACAGGCATTTTGCAAAGCACTGTGACCAGGCGATGAAAGCGGGAAAACTCCTGGGGGCATTCCATTATGCAAATGGTGGCGATCCCCACAGTGAGGCTGAGTATTTCATAGCATACAGTAAGAAATATGTGGGTAAGGCGATACTTGTCCTTGACTGGGAGGGGCGGAATAATCCTCAGTTCGGAAGAAGTGACAGAGCGTGGTGCAAAGAGTGGTGTGATCATGTATACAGAAAAACCGGTGTTAAGCCCCTGATCTATATCCAGAAGAGCGCCATGGACAATGTAAAGGGCCTGGGATACAGGCTGTGGGTTGCACAGTATCCTGATTATGAGCGGACGGGATATCAGGAGCATCCATGGAATGAAGGTCAATACGAATGTGATATCAGACAGTACACATCCGTTGGAAGACTTCCGGGTTACGATGGCAATCTCGATATTAACAAGTCATATATAGATAAGACGACATGGAAAAAATATGCTGCAAAAAAGACTGACGGTACACAGGGAAAAGACGCGGGCAGTAACAGCGGAAAAAGTAATAATAAAAAGAAAAGCATAGAAGTGATAGCAAAGGAAGTCATAGCCGGAAAATGGGGGAACGGCGATGACCGGAAGAGCAGACTGAAAAAGGCAGGATATGATTACAATAAGGTTCAGGCGAAGGTAAATGCAGTGGTCAAGGCTTCGCAGAAGAAATCGATAGATGTGATAGCCAGAGAGGTCATAGCCGGCGACTGGGGAAATGGCGATGACAGAAAGAACAGGCTGAAGAAGGCAGGGTATGATCATGTCAAGGTGCAGAATAAGGTAAATGAGATGCTTGGCAGATAGCTGTAGGTAAATGACATAAGAAAAATGGCAGGAAAACGAAGTATAAAATTAGTTCCGGCAAAAATGAAATTTATATGAAGTATCATCCACACCTGTTGACGAAGCGCAATATATACTATAGGATAGTGGAAAACAAAAGCCCCCGTCAGGGATACATGAAAGGAAAAGGTGATATATATGCCATATTATGGATTTTATTTTGACCCAACATATCTGTTGGTTCTCATAGGCGTGGTGCTCTGCATGATAGCATCGGCAAGAGTCAAGACCACATACAAGAAGTATGAGAAGGTGGGATCGCGGTCAGGCTACACAGCGGACCAGGTCGCATACATGATACTCAGGAATGCGGGGATAACGGATGTGTCAATACATCACATCTCAGGAGATCTGACTGATAATTACAATCCTAAGGAGCATACGCTCAATCTGTCGGACAGCGTGTATGGTTCCAGATCCATCGCAGCGATAGGCGTGGCAGCTCATGAGTGCGGACATGCCATACAGCATGCAAATGCATATGCACCGCTCACCATCAGGTCAGCCATCATTCCAGCGGCAAATATAGGCTCAGCCATATCATGGCCGCTCATACTTATAGGACTTCTCATTCCGAGGGTTGATTACCTTATAACACTCGGAATCATACTGTTCTCACTGGTTGTTGTCCTACAGTTTGTGACACTTCCGGTGGAGTTCAATGCATCGAGAAGAGCCATGGCGATACTGGAGGGCAGCGGATATCTCTATCCGGATGAACTCAAGGGTGCAAGAAGTGTACTCACAGCGGCAGCTATGACATATGTGGCAGCCATGGTATCAGCATCACTTCAGTTGCTCAGACTTGTATTATTGTTTGGCAACAGGAGAAGATAGCGGAATTATAACAGAAAATATAAAAATGCATAAAAAAGTCTTGTGAATTTGTTGATAGTATTTGCAACTTTGCTATGGTAAAATGGCTAAAGTGGCAAAAATCTACATATTTGCAAGACTTTTTCTGTTATTGTGCACAATTATAACAGGAAAGTCTGCATAACAATTAATTAAGGGAGGGTAATTGATGAGGAAGAGAAGGCTACGAGGAGGTATAACGGCCTTGTCGGTGCTTGCTGCTATTGGCATGGCATCGGGAATAACGGCATTTGCAGCGGATGACACACAGTCTGAAGCTGTGGATACGGGAAAGGGACTGGAGTATGTATATGAGTCGTCAGGCTCTACACCATCAGGTGTCACGCTCAACGGCAATTCGGTAATCATAAAGCAGTCGCCGAATTCCACTGACAGCGAGCAGTTATTCAATATTTACAATGACAAAGACAGGGATGGAATCCTTGATGAGGGCGAGGAAGCTTTCACATTGGATGGAAGCACGGACATACAATATGGCAATATATATGGAATCTATCATGGTAAGGGCAGTTCGCCGATCTCCATAACCATAGACGGTGCTGAACTGCCTGCTGTATATGGAGCATTTGAGAGCACTGTTGAGACTCCGGAGAACATGACTGCGGTAACTATCAGTGTGAAGGGGGACGCGGCAGTTGAAAGTCTGTATGGACTTTTCAGGACATATTGTACAGGTGGCGTACTGATAGACACGGAAGAGTCCGTGACAATAAAGTCGCTCTATGGTCTAAGATCTTCGACCATGGATGGAGACATCACGGAGAATATCAATTACAACTGTGATGGCAACACATTTGTCACACTGGCTACAGATGGATATTACACAGGAAAGGCTTATACGATAAATGGCGATGCAGTGTTCAATATGAACGGTGCCGGCATCAGTTCCGTGTATATTGTGCAGAACGGAGCTGTGCTCAGCAAGACACTGACGGCCAAGGTGACTGACTCCAAGGTAGACAATCTGTGCGGAGTTTCCCAGAGCGCAAAGGTTGATGGTGACGTGAGCCTTACATTTGACGGAATATCAGCCGTAAAGGATGGAAGCAGTGCCAGTGTATATGGTGCGTCAAGTGCGGCTATCCTTGGAAATCTGGACCTTAAGCTGAAAAGCCAGTCTGGATCAGAGATGTCTGTGTATGGCACCAATAATACAAATATAAAGGGAAATGTAAATGTCAGCGTTGATGGCTCAGGAGCAAAGTTCAACACCATATATGGAATGTATGGCGGTATGCTGGGCGGAAGGGCTGATATAGATATAAAGAACTGCGCTGCCGGTTACACAACATGTGGCATGAATTCGGTTTCGTTCAGTCAGGCTCAGCCGGAGGAAGAAGGAACATATACGTATACTGTGAACATGGAGAATATCACTGGTGCCAGCGGCAGGGTATATGGAATTTCAAATTGTTCCGGTATCACTTCTGCCAGCGTTGTAATGAAGGCTGTGGCAACAACAGATACATTAAATGGCATGTATCTGAGCACAGGTGTAAAAGGTGATATAAAGGCAGAACTTTACAACTGTAATGCAGCCTATGTAAATGCTCTGGAGCTGTCAAATGTGACGGTAAATGGTTCTGTAGATGCCATAGTTTCGGGCTGCAGCATTACGAGATCTCTGAATGTAGAGCAGGGCGGAAGCATCAGTAAGGATCTTAACATAAGCGTCAGCAACGTTATCAGCAGTTCAGCACGGTTTGTATATGGCGGTAGCTGTCTGGGAAATATGACGGTCAATGTGGATGGCATGAATGATGAATCCATAGTAGACGAAAATGGCGATCCGCTTGTGAACTCGTATGAATACGCGGGCAGCGACATGTTTACCATGATGGGCAACTTTGCACTGGCAGGGGAACTCAAGGCGGATATAGCAAAGATACATTTTGCAAAATGTGGACTCGCCGGAGGTGATTACAGTTGCGGAAATATCGGAACAAAGGTTGACATAACGTTGTCAGACAGCAGTATAAATGGACTGGCGGGAAATAATATTTTCTATCTGGCAAATGAGAGCTATTCCGGTTCAACCGAGAATACAGTTCCTGTTGATATAAAGATCAACAACACAGATTTTACAAATGCAGACGGAATAAGCTTCCAGATGTATATAGGTAATAACAAGGATGCAAAAGTTACATTTGATGACAAGTGCAGTATGCCGGAGAAGTATTATATGGCTCCAAGCATGAATACCACCGGCTCATCTGTTATAACCTATGGACAGAATATATATTATGGCGGACAGAATCTTGTGATAGACAAGGATGTAACTGCTGACAATATTTACTTTGGTAACTTCACAGAGAACGGAAGCCAGGGCAATGCCGTGATCGTTATCAACAAGGGGGTAACGTTAACTGCAAAAGAGGGTATATATGCAGCAGGCGGTTCAAATATACTCCACAGTGGAATCCTCAAGGGAACATTTAAGGCGACTGATGGGTATTTGCCAAATATATTCTCAAAGGGGGGCGTAATAGAGGACTCGGCTGTAGGGGATGTTGCAAATGTAAATTATTCATTAGATGTTGTGTCCAACGAGAAGGCCGCAACGTACACCATGACAGGCAAGACGTCACAGTATATTGATCCTGATGGTACATATGTCAAGGGCGGCGCAAATGTCAAGATAACACCGACCGTGAACAAGGGATATATTCTTGACAAGGTGACTTTCAGAGGTCAGAGCGACACAGCGGAAAATTCAGCGGTTGAAGCAAATGGCGTGTACACGTTCAGCATGCCGAACGAGCCTTGTACAGTGACGATCGCAACGACAGGAAAGCAGATCGTGGTATCCAAGACAACTGTTGATCCATCGGCACTGCTTGGAAAAGAATATACAGCAGCTTCACCTCTCTATGACATGGCAGATCTTGTCATATCAAACGACGCAAGAGAGGGCGAGGTTACATACGAGATCGACGAGACAAATGGTCTTCCTGAGGGACTCTCATTGATCGATGGCAAGGTTGTCGGAACGGCAAGCAAGCTTTATGAAAATGGAAAGAATGTCATAGTACATGTGACAGGAAGAAATGGTTCAAAGGCACAGCTCTCACTGAATGTGATCGTCTCAAATGAGGAGAAGAAGCAGGACAACCAGGATGGCCGAATCGTAGTTGACGAGGATGAGAAGACTATATGTCTCAACGGAACATCAGTGGTCATCCAGGCAAAGGACGACACAGAGACAGAGATATACGTGGACGACAATCAGGATGGACAGGCAGATGGCAAGACACCTCTGTACACCGGAGATCTGTCGGAGTACACAATAACAGGTGTCGAGGACAACGCCATAAGACGAAGCATCAGGATCACCATGACGGGGGGAAATGTAAAAGCAATATACGGTGCAAAGGATTCAGGGCTTTCATATGAAGGCGGCGATGCGGTGAGTATAAATATCCGTGGTGGTAAGGCAGCAACTATGTATGTTCTGTCGAATTCAACCGTGGATGGAACCATCGCATATGAGATCGCAGAGAACACTGTAGATAAGGGCGGATTTGCAGCGGATACAACATCAAAATATACCGGTGCATTCATGAGAAACAGCAAGGATATCGTAACTATCAGAGGAACCTATGTTGTGAATAAGAAACTCACGGCAAAGGCTCTGATAATCTATGACAGTGCGGCAGTTGATGTAAATGCTCCGGTTGAGGTAACGGATTATGTGTCACTGAATGAGAGATCATCCGCAGTATTTAACGATACGCTGACCGCTGACCGGCTTGGTTATTCAAAGTATGCCAAGGCAGTTGTGAATGGAGATACGAAGCTTGCGGCTCTCAATATGACACAGTATGACACGACACTCACAATAGGCGAGGATGCGCTGTTTGATGTGGGCAAGGTCAATATGACATCAGGCTGGGCAAGAGTATATCAGAAGGGTACGCTCAAGTGTCCTTCAGACCAGTTCAGCAACACAGGTGTGTGGGTGGCAGCAGGAAAATTTGCAGATGATATAGATGCCAGCGGCTGGACAGGAGTGTATTACAGCTATGCAGGCGGCTCAACAAACATGGACAACACATCAGCAAAATTGGCTGCACAGTCATATGTAGTTGAATATGAGAATGTCAAATATGTTGCCTGCAAACAGGCGATTACAGTTAGCTATACCGATGTGCCGGGTTACACAGCCTATGTGTCGGCAAATGGCGGCGAGCCGGTACAGGGAAGCAACGGAAGTGCAAAGGTGACAGGCCCGGATTCATCTATGTCTATTGTAGTGGATTATGTGGCAGACCAGATAGACATCAGTAAGGAATACGCAGATCCGACTCTGGCGGCGGAGACCAAGTACACAGCGGCTTCACCAGCGTACGATCTCACGATCCTCAAGGTTACAGGAGATACCACAAAGGATTATGGAACTGACATGCAGTACAGACTGAAGAGCGGTTCGACACTTCCATCAGGACTTGTGCTTGAGTCGGGTAAGATAACAGGAACAGCCAAGAATGCAGGTGAAAGCACAGTAACATTTGTCATAACAGGACGAAATGGAACATCGGTTGATTTCCCAGTGGTATTCAAGGTACTGCCGGCAGGCACGGAGATACCTGATATCAACAAGCTTGGTGTATCTGTGAACACAGAGGATAAGACCATTGATCTTGGTGGAAATTCGGCAGTGATAATAGTTGATCCATCGGACAGCAGCAAGAGCTCAGTATATCTGGATGCTGATCACAACGGAGTGGCAGACGACAACAGACCACTTAGAATAGATGGAGAGGTTACATATGATCTGTCAGGCTACAGCATATCAGGCTATACGGACACAGCAAATAAATACACCGGTGACATATCGGTGACACTCAGAAGCGGAAATGTCGGCAATATATGTGCTGCGGGTTCAACTGACAGCAAGGCAGACCGAGTGACGATAGATGGAAATGTAACCATGACGATCATGGACGGTTATGTGTCAGGCACTGTAGCTGCGGCAGGAAACGCTGATGTCAAGACAGTGACCTTCACGGCAGAGGACGGAAGAGCAGGAAGCGTGGTATACGGTGCGTACAATACAAATGCGGAGAAGGTAGACTTCACATTTGCAAAGTCTGCACAGATGTACACACCGGAATCAACAAAGTCTGAGAATATGTATGTTACATCAGGTGGATCAGTATCAGGTGATGTGGATGTAAGAGTTGGTATAACTGATCATTACAATACATTTATATACGGTGCGGATTATATGAACAAGCGCTCATACTTCAATGGAGTGTCGGGAACAGTCGTATCCGGAAATGTGAACTGTGTGGTTGAGGGAAGATGGTGTGCTGAGAAATGCAACAACTTTGTCCAGCAGTCAGATGTAAAGGGAGATCTGTATGCCGAGATAAAGTCAGGAGAACTCAGAAAAAATGACGTCAACAATGAGCATAGCAAGGCATTGGTATTTAACTATGGTTACAGCATTGGAAATATATACGTTGAGGCAGGAACAGAGGGCGCTGTCACAGGTGACTTTGTACTTGCGGCAGGCGGTAAGGTCGGCAAGGTAGAGTATGTAGACGAGAATGCAAAGTCCACAGCGACTGTAAAGGGCACCGCTGACAATTACCAGGTTGAGAGTCTGGGTTCACTGTATATGTCTCTCGCCGGCAAATTAACTATAGGCGGAGACTACACACTTGACAGAGAGGTGGAGGTAAAACAGCTTGAGATCCTCAAGGATTCAAAGCTGACCATCGCCGAGGGCGCAGCTCTTACAAATACGTCGACAGCGACAGTTACCGGTGATGTTGAGAACCTTGGCACATGGAATGTGGACGGCGCTCTGACTATGACAGGATCACTGGTCAACAGAGGTGCATGGAATCTGAAAGGAAATGTTCAGGCTTCAGCAACAGTAGATAACTACGGGGATATCACAGCAGCAAATAGTGAGAGGATCACCTTGAATACAAATGCAAAGCTCATCAACAGAGCTGATGCACAGTTTACATTTGGCAACCTCACAAACAGTGCAATGATCGTAAACTATGGTAATATGAAGCAGCTTGCATATACGTCAAGCCTTGGAAGCGGAAGCATACTTACCACAGTAATCCCGGATATGGTGTACGCACTGAAAAATTACAGCGTCATTTTCTACAAGCTTGATGTGGATTATCCTGCATATTGCTTCAAGGATGGCGATGCAAAGATAGAGAAGAGTTCATCGGCAACAAGATGTCAGAAGAAGTCAGGTGTTGACGGTGACGATGCACTCTATATACAGGGTGGCAAGTCGTTCTACATCACAATAGACGGTGAGCCGATAGATGGAATGGCGGTGGATTCAGTTGTATTTGGACCGGATGACACAGCCATGACTACAAGTAACAACCGTCTCTGGAGCGGCGTCATGACATATGAGCCGGCAACAGTTACGGTAAATATGGCAAAGCAGGAGGCCGTAAATATAACTCTCGCAAAGACAGAGGATACAGTTAAGGCGCAGGTTGGAAAGACAACCACAAAGGATGAGCCATTATATGATCTGACAGCCATAGAGATCCAGAATGATGAAGCGGTGGACAACGGATATGTGTCATACTCCCTTGCAAAGGGACAGACACTTCCGGCAGGACTTGTGATATACGATGGAAAGGTATATGGAACACCAAAGACTGCAAGTGCTGAGGCACAGACAGTCAAGTTCACGGTGAGAGGACAGAATCAGACAGTGGCTGAGTTCACACTGATCATATCCAGCGTGGAGAAGGGAATACCTTCATTTACTGCAGGAAAGGCGGGCGACGCATATGCCGGCAAGACCCTTGCGGATGTGGAGCTTCCAACATCGACAGCAGGAAAGTACATGTGGGCAGATGGAACACAGCAGGTAGGCAAGGCCGGAACAAGCGAGACCTACGATGCATACTTTGTTCCAGACGACACAGCAAACTATGACTGGAGCAAGATAGATGCAGCAGAGGGAACATATGAGGAACTGGAAGACGGAAGTGTGAGAATTGCAGTGAAGCTTTCAGTGTATGTGAGAAAGCAGGATCCTGTATTTACAGTTCCGGAGAATGTCACAGCTACATACGGAGACACTGTTGGCAAGATACTCCTGCCTGAGACAGCAGGTGGAATGTTCATCTGGGAGAATGCAGATGAATCTGTGGGAGAGGTTGGAACAAAGACTTTCTTTGCAACATTTGTACCTGAAGATGAGGATGTATACGAGAGCGCAGAGCATGTGGAGATAGCTGTTCAGATTCTTCCTGCAAATGCAGTATTTACTCAGGCGATAGATTCACTGAGTGCTAAGGAGAGTATGACTCTTGCAGACATAGAGCTTCCAGAGCGCGAGGATGGAGTATACACATGGTATACAGACAGAACGACAAAGGTTGAGGATGGCAATACATACAAGCTTTGCTTCAAGCCTGCAGACACAGTAAATTATGACTGGACATCAGTTACAGGATGGAACAGGGCTTACAATGGAGTTGTATTCAATGTAAAGATTACCATCGAGAAAGAGCCGGAGCAGCATGTACACGATTACGGCAATAAGTACAAGAGCGACAGCAGATCTCACTGGTATCAGTGCTCATGTGGAGAGAAGTCAGGCCTGGCAAATCACACATGGGACAAGGGTGCGATAACGACCAAGCCTACAGACACAGCGGCAGGTAAGAAGACATTTACCTGTACCAAGTGTGGGTACAAGCGTTATGAGTCAGTAGCTGCCCTTGGAATAGACATAGGAAATTCCAAGAACAATGTGGTCGTAAGCGGTATAGAAAAGAATGGATATACATACACAGGATCACCTATCACTGTTAAATCGCTTGCGCTGAGGAGAGGCAAAACAACACTGAAGAATGGTGTGGATTACACCGTACAGTACAAGAACAACAAGAATATCGGTACAGCGACAGTAAAGATCACTGGTAAGGGTAATTACAGAGGCTCCGTCAGCAAGACATTTGCTATCAAGGCTGGCAAGGGCAAGATATATAAAGTTGCGCAGAAGGGCGTGCCTGGCTATCTGAAATATAAGGTGACAAATGCCGCTTCAAATGGCAAGGGAACAGTGACACTTGTTGGAAGTACAAGCAAGAAGAGCGACAAGAAGTTCAAGTCACTCACGGTTGCATCCAGTGTCAAGATCGGTGGAGTGAACTTCAATGTTACGGCTGTAGGAGCGAAAGCATTTACAGGACGCAAATATCTCACCACGGTTGTGATCGGAGGAAACGTTAAGACCATAGGCGGTGCAGCATTCAGTAAGTGTGGAAAGCTTGGAAAAGTTACCATAAAGTCTACAAGGATAACGACTATCGGTAAGAATGCTTTCCAGGGTGTCAAGAGCAATGTGAAGATATATCTTCCTAAGAAGAAATATGACGCATATGCAAAGAAGCTCAAGGCGAAGGGAATGAACACTCCTAAGAAAGCGGTATACAAAAAGTCAAAATAAATGAAATGCGTTGATGTGTTGGCGGGACAGTCACAGATGATGTGGCTGTCCTGTTTTTTATGTGAAGATTGTTATGGTGTAAAACCATGAGTGTAGTGACAGGAAAGATATAATCTGCTATACTGAACATATGTTTGTGAATATATGGAGGACTGTATGGATAATTTTATAGATGAACTGAATAAACAGCAAAAGGAGGCAGTGACCACCACAGAAGGGTATGTGCGCATAATTGCGGGAGCGGGAACCGGCAAGACAAAGGCGCTCACATACAGGTATGCGTATCTGGTGGATGAGCTTGGAATATCCACATCGAATATACTGTGTGTCACATTTACAAATAAAGCGGCGAGGGAGATGAGCAAACGTATCAGACAGATGATCGGGGACAGTGATACGGGATACATCTGCACATTTCACGGCTTCTGTGTGAAGCTTCTGAGGGAGGATATCCATGCCATCAATTATCCCCAGAACTTTGTGGTGATGGACAGCGAGGACACGGAGGAGATACTCAAAACGGTGTACGAGAATGCCCATATACAGTCGAGAACATATACATTTGACATGGCCAGGGATCACATATCGGCGATGAAGAACGAGATGCAGCATATCGCATATCTGGCGGACATAAGCAACGACAGACTGCTGGCGGATTATGAGAAGGCTTCAGACATACCTGAAAAAGTATTTCTGGGATACCTGTACGAACAGAAGAAGGTGTATGGACTTGACTATGATGATCTCATAACCATTGCGCTCCACATCCTCAGAACCGATGCGGAGAAATGCCACAAATGGCAGGAACGCATGATGTATGTCATGGTGGACGAGTTTCAGGATGTCAGCGGTAACCAGTATGCGCTGGCGGAGATACTCAGCGGCTATCACAGGAATCTGTTCATCGTGGGTGATCCGGATCAGACCATATATACATGGCGCGGGGCAAGGATAGAGTACATATTGGAATTCGACAAGAACCATGAGAACACGCAGACCATATTCCTCGACACGAATTACCGTTCAACTCCTGACATACTGGCGGTGTCCAACTCACTGATCGAGAAGAACAAGAACAGACTGCCCCACAGGCTTTTGGCTGTGAAGCCGTCTGAGGCACGCCCTCTGTACGTACATTCCAGGACCACCGGGGATGAAGCCCAGTGGGTGACAAATGAGATAAAAAGACTGGTTGAGGCGGGCACAAAGTACAGTGATATAGCCGTTTTGTACAGATCACATTTCGTATCGAGAAGCATAGAGGAAGCATTTATCAAGACAAAAATTCCATATATCCTCTACAGCGGAACGGAGTTCTACAAACGTAAGGAGATAAAGGATGTGCTGGCATATCTCAGGATGGTGGCATACGCGGATGATCTGTCATTTCGCAGGGTGATAAATGAACCAAAGCGGAACTTTGGCAAAAAGAGAATGTCGATGCTGAAGTCGTACTGTGAGACTCACAGATGCTCACTGTACAGCGGTCTTCAGGATCTTCTGGAGGAGAAGACTGTTAAGTCAACAGGTGCTTCAGCCTTTGTCGATATCATAGAAAATTTCAGGAGGACATACAAGGAGAAAAGTCTGTCTGATCTTGTGACGGAGCTCATGGCCGCCACGGGTTACGAGGCGATGCTCAGACAGGCGGGCGAACAGGAAAGGCTGGACAACCTGGCAGAGCTGAAGCAGTCGATAGACGAATATGAGAAGACCTCCGGTGAGAAGAATACGCTGGAGGAATATCTGCAGAGCATAGCTCTCTACACGAACAATGACAGGGAGAAGGACAAGGATTCTGTGACGATGATGACCATACACACCGCAAAGGGCCTGGAGTTCCTATATGTGTTCGTGTGCGGTGTAAATGAAGGCATATTCCCAAGCAAGCACGTGGACACTGAGGCGATGCTCGAGGAGGAACGCCGCATGGCATACGTGGCATGTACCAGAGCGGAGCGCGGTCTGTACATCAGCGATGCCGAGGGTTTGAACTATGATGAGTCTTTCCGGTATCCATCCAGATTCATCTTCAATATAGAACGTGAGGCCATAGATTACGTGAACGAGCTCCCGCAGCGCCTTGTCGATGACACGAAGAGCTACATAGCCGCAAATGAGAGCCGCTATATGCCGCTGGACACCGAGCTAAAGCCCGGCGACCGGGTGAGACATAAGGTGTTCGGCGAGGGCACTATAACCGGTATCAGGGGAGATATAGGGTGCTATGTGGTTAAGTTTGATAGGGTGGAGACGGAGAGGAACTTGAAGATTGGGGTGGGGCTGGAAAAACTCGGTTAATGAAATAGACATGGGCAGACCACTAGAATGTGGGCTGTCCTTTTCACTTTGTTTGGTGAGGAAAAAACAGTACAGCAAATGGAGTAGAATTGTATAAAAGGGTTTTTAGAAGGCGGTATGGTAAAAGGATGGTTAAGATTGTTAATTATGTGGAAACAATGGCATAAGTAGTCGGAAAAAAGAGGAAGAGCAGTTTTACATATAGAAAGATATATTGTAAAATATAAAAAGGTGTATGCAAAACGAAAGGACATAAAAACTATAACATTTGTAAAACTAAAATATAAACTGTAATTAAAGCTTGTATTTTATATAAATCATAAAGGAGGTAAAAATGTATTATTTTCTTCATACAGTGAGTGTGATAATTAGACAGTTTTTTGTATCAAACCCATTTGAAAATGCAGCCATAGAAGTACCATTTGGTCCAGTTTTTTTCAACATGATAATAGGGGCAGCGCTTGTGCTAATTACATATATGGTTGTAGGGATATTTTATAAAAGAAGAAGTTCACCAGCAGTAGGTAGTATGTTATTTCTCTTGTTTTATTTAGTACATAATGGGTTATTGGTATTGATGTCGAAAGCCGAATTTAATAAAATTCTAATTGGAATTATATTAGTGGCATATATGGCAGTTCTTACTATTTCAAAAAAGGTAGTAACGAGTATAACATGTGATATTTAATATAAAAAGATAAAACGCAGGAGAGATTAGATGATAGACACCAAGAAAGAACAGGAACGAGATGAACTTCATCGCGCCATCTGGGCGATAGCAGATGAATTACGTGGAGCTGTGGACGGATGGGATTTTAAGAATTATGTGTTAGGAACGATGTTTTATAGATATATTTCTGAAAATCTCTGTAATTACATAAATGAGGGCGAAACAGAGGCTGGTAATACAGACTTTGATTTTGCTGTGATGCCTGATGAGGATGCAGAAGAGGCTAGGGAAGGTTTGGTAGAAGAAAAGGGATTCTTCATACTTCCAAGTGAGCTGTTCTGTAATGTCAGAGCAAGGGCGGCGGAAGATGAAAATCTGAATGAGACACTTGAAAGCGTATTTAGGCATATAGAGGATTCGGCAAAGGGTAGTGAGGCAGAGAATGATTTTGCAGGACTCTTTGATGATTTTGACGTTAATAGTAATAAACTTGGTTCTACTGTTGCCAAGAGAAATGAGAAACTTGTAAAGCTCCTCAATGGAGTGGGCGATATGAATCTTGGCGATGTGAAAGATCATTCCATAGATGCATTCGGTGATGCGTATGAGTATCTCATGACTATGTATGCGTCAAATGCAGGAAAGTCCGGAGGTGAGTTCTTCACGCCTGCGGATGTGTCTGAACTTCTTACAAGGCTTGGAACAGTAGGCAAGACCGAAATAAATAAGGTATACGATCCTGCCTGCGGATCTGGTTCATTGTTGCTTAAGGCGGAAAAGGTTCTAGGTAGGGAAGCCATCAGAAACGGATTCTATGGACAGGAAATAAATATAACTACATATAACCTGTGCCGTATAAATATGTTCCTTCATGATGTTGGATTCGATAAGTTTGATATAGCTTGCGAGGATACACTTACCAGCCCGCAGCATTGGGATGACGAGCCATTTGAGCTTATAGTGTCTAATCCGCCGTATTCAATAAAATGGGCTGGCGACGAGAATCCACTTCTTATAAATGATCCAAGATTTTCTCCTGCGGGAGTATTGGCTCCTAAGAGCAAGGCGGATATGGCATTTATAATGCATAGTTTGGCATGGCTTGCGTCAAATGGAACTGCAGCGATAGTATGCTTTCCAGGCATTATGTATCGTGGTGGCGCAGAGCAGAAGATCAGAAAATATATTGTAGATAATAATTATGTGGATTGCATCATACAGTTGCCAAGCAATCTGTTCTTTGGAACTTCAATAGCAACGTGCATTATGGTTATGAAGAAGAATAAGACAGACAATAAGACTTTGTTTATAGATGCAACCAAGGAGTGTGTCAAGGTTACAAACAACAATAAACTGACACCGGAGAATATAGATAGAATTGTAGAAACATTTACAAAACGTGAAGATGTTCAGCATTTTTCACATCTGGCTACATATGAAGAGGTTTCCACAAATGACTATAATTTGTCTGTGTCAACATATGTTGAGGCTGAGGATACGAGAGAGAAGATTGATATTGTAAAGCTCAATGCTGAGATTAAAGAGATCGTTGCTCGTGAACAGGTTCTTCGTGATGAAATTGATAAGATTATTGCAGAAATTGAGGAGGGCGTATGAGTAAGTTAGATGAATTGATTGCCGAGTTATGCCCTGATGGAGTGCCATTTAAGAGAATAAAGGATGTGTATACAAGATTAAAGGGAACACCAATTACTGCGGGGAAAATGAAAGATATTTCTAGTGATGAGGGCGAAATAAGAATTTTCGCTGGTGGGAAAACAGTTATTGATGCACATGAGGTAGATATTCCAAAAGCAAACATCACACGAGTTCCAGCAGTTCTTGTTCAAAGTAGAGGTGTTATTGATTTTGTGTATTATGATAAACCATTTACTTTTAAAAATGAAATGTGGGCATATACAGCAGAAAATAAAGTCAGTGTAAAGTTTTTGTACTATGTATTGAAAAATAATATATCTTTTTTTCGAGATGCAGCATCAGGTATGGGATCTTTACCTCAAATTTCATTAAAGATTACTGAGGATTACAGGCTCCCTGTACCTCCTCTGAAGGTACAACGTGAAATAGTCCATATTTTGGACTCTTTCACGTTGCTTACAGCCGAGCTTACAGCCGAGCTTACAGCTCGGAGAAAACAGTATGAATTTTATAGAGACAAATTATTAACTATAAAAGATGATATTCCAATAAAAAAAATAGGGGAAATATGCAAAGTGGTTTCTGGTGGAACTCCATCAAGAAAAAATGCAGAATATTGGGAAAATGGATCCATAAAATGGCTTGGATCTACAGTGTGTCAGAATAAAAAAACGATTGATAAAGTTACTGATTATATAACAAATGAGGGATTGGTAAATTCGTCTGCCAAGATTATGAGGGAAGGAACAACATTAGTTGCATTGGTAGGTGCAACTATAGGTAAAGTGGCATTTTTGCCATATGATGCTGCTATAAATCAGAACATTGCTGGTATTTTCCCAAAAGATAGAAATATATTAAATCCATCGTATTTATATTATGCATGTACAATGCTTTATCCTAAATTCTTAAAACTTACGAAAGGTTCGAAATTGGCAATGGCTAATTTATCTTTTATAAGAGAATTAGAGATACCAGTGCCACATATAGAAGTTCAAAATAGAATAGTTTATGTATTGGAACATTTTGAGGATATTTGTTCTGACTTAAATATTGGACTACCGGCTGAAATCGAGGCACGAAAGAAACAATATGAGTATTATAGAGATGTACTGTTGACATTTGCAGAGACAGGAAAGACAATCCCAACAGACAGACAGACAGACAGACAGACAGACAGACAGACAGAGTATAATTAAGCTCTTGCAATATGTGTACGGGTATGTATATGTTGATCTGGATAGTGTATTAGTATCATTAAATACTGGGCTTAATCCTCGTAACTTTTTTAAATTGAATACTGAAGATGCAAATAATTACTATATTACAATTCGGGAAATTCAGGATGGGAAAATTGTTGTGTCCGAAAAAACCGATAAAATCAATGATGAGGCATTAAGGTTATGTAATAATCGGTCAAACATTGAAAGTGGAGATGTGTTATTTTCAGGAACAGGAACAATAGGAGAAACAGCAGTTGTAGGTGAATTGCCATTTGGTTGGAATATTAAGGAAGGGGTATATTCACTTAAACCAGATAAAGCAATATTAGATTCAAAATATTTAAGATATCTCCTTATGACAGGGAATATTAAAAACTTATACATGAAAAAGGTTGTTGGAGGAACAGTGAAAAGTATACCAATGAAGGAGTTGCGTAAGTTAGTTATCCAATTGCCATCATTGGAAGAACAACAACACATAGCAAAAGTAATTGAGCAATTTGATGCCATTTGTAGTGACTTGCAGTCGGGGTTACCAGCAGAAATAGAGAAACGCCGGAAACAATATGAATATTACAGAGACAAGCTTTTATCATTTAAGGAGTTGTGATATATGCCAAATGGTTCTAATAGAACAGAGAAGCAGCATTATGTTCCGCGGGTATATTTGAAAGGCTTTGCACCACAATACTTGGACAAATGTAGTGAAAATAGTAAAAGCTCAAAAATTAAATATTGTGTGTTTTATTATGACTTACAAGAAAGAACACAAAGCAATATAGCGGTACCAATATATTCGGTTTGTTTTGAAAGAAACTTGTATGAGGTTACGGGTAAGAGTGGTGAAATAGTCTATGATAATCGGTTGGAGAATCGTTTTAGTAGACTAGAAAGCAGGTATGCAGAACTTAGAACAAATATTGAAAATAAGGCATTTATCAAAGAGAACTACAAGACAAAGAGCTTTCTAACAAGTGACGAGAAGCTACATTTAATGGGATATATGACAATACAACTACTCAGAACTCCGACTATTTTGAATTTGGCATTAAAAGTGGCTAAAGAGGTATGGAAGAATGATAAAAGTGAGGAGCAGTTAAAGAATATTGTTCGTATTCAGTGTTTATCCTTTATAGATACTTATTGTAGGAATGATGAGAAGTATGTAGATAACAATAAAAAATTTGTTGGAATAAGCGATAACCAATTTGAGATACTTGGTTCAATTATTAGACCTATGGTTGGCATGTCATTTATGATAGGTGTTGATAATAAGTCAAGATTGATAACATCAGATAATCCAGTATACATAAGGAATTCAAATAAAGAATGTCTGATGAAAGGCGAGGATGTTCAAAACGATGAGATCATATTTCCAATTACAGCCAGCTTATGTTTGATTATGGTTGGTGGAGAAAATAAGGACAAGTATCATAAGAATTGTTTATTTGAGATAACGGATGAATGGAGAAAACATATATTTGTGGCAATGTGTTGTACTACAGATAAAAAGATATTTTCAAATCACAAGTTTGATAAAGATGAACTAAAAATCATAGATGAAGTACTTAAAGATGAGGCAAAGGGGGATACAGAGTGTCATATTTTAACATAGTAGCGGAGACATCGGAGAATACAGTTGTTACAGAATATGAACCGGTAAAAAGACGTTCTGATAGTTATCAGAGCGAGGCAGAGTTGGAGCAGGAGTTTATAAGGATGCTCTGCGAGCAGGGGTATGAATATCTGCCATTACATACCGAGCGGGATATGATAAACAATCTTCGTGAGAGGCTGCAGGAACTCAACAATTACGAGTTCACAGATAAAGAGTGGACATATTTCTTCAATAATGATATTGCAAATCCAAACTTTAGTTTGCAGGATAAGACACGTAATATTCAGGAGGATTACAGAAAAGTTCTTAAGCGGGATGATGGCTCAACCAAGAATATTTCACTTATTGACAAGACCAATATCCACAATAATAGGTTGCAGGTTATAAATCAGTATGTGATGGGACTCCAGGATGGGGCAAAACATGATAACAGATATGATGTGACAGTTCTTGTCAATGGACTGCCACTTGTTCATGTTGAGCTTAAACGAAGGGGCGTTCAGATACGAGAGGCATTCAATCAGATCAATCGATATAAGAGAGATTCTTTCTGGGCAGGCAGTGGGCTTTTTGAGTATGTCCAGATCTTTGTAATTTCAAACGGAACAAATACCAAATATTATTCGAATAGCACGCGTGATAATGCCATAAGGGATGCTAAGGCTGGCAATACAAAACGCGGAAAAACAAGTAATAGCTTTGAATTTACCTGTTTCTGGGCAGATGCAAATAATAAAGTCATCCCAGATATGGTTGACTTTACAAAGACTTTCTTTGCAAAGCATACGTTGCTTAACATACTCACAAAGTATTGTATATTCACATCTGAAAACATACTCATGGTAATGCGTCCGTATCAGATAACGGCGACAGAGAGAATATTGAATAGAATAGAGATAGCTAATAACTATAAAAAGTATGGAAGTGTAGCTGGTGGAGGATATATTTGGCATACCACGGGATCAGGGAAAACACTCACATCTTTTAAGACTGCAAGATTGGCGTCACAGCTTTCGTATATAGATAAGGTTTTATTTGTTGTTGATCGTAAGGATCTGGATTATCAGACTATGAAGGAGTACGACAGATTCGAGAAGGGAGCTGCAAATAGTAACAGTTCTACACGTATCCTGAAGAGACAGCTTGAGGATAATAATGCTCACATAATAATCACAACTATTCAGAAACTGGCGACATTTATCAAGAAAAATCCTGGACATGAGGTTTATGACAAGCATGTGGTTATCATATTTGATGAATGTCATAGAAGTCAGTTTGGCGATATGCATACAGCAATAGTTAAAAATTTCAGAAAATATCATCTATTTGGATTTACGGGTACGCCGATATTTTCTGTTAATTCAGGAAAAGCAAAGAATCCAGAGTTTTTTACAACTGCTCAGACATTTGGAGATCAGTTGCATGCCTACACTATAGTTGATGCCATCAATGACAATAATGTGTTGCCGTTCAGAGTTGATTATATCAAGACAATGGATGTTGATGAAGAAATCACAGATGAGATGGTATGGGATATCAACCGTGAAAAAGCTATGATGGCGCCAAAGAGAATAGAGTTGGTCACAAAGTATATATTAGATCATTTTGATCAGAAGACCTATAGGGGAGATAAGACATACATATACAATACTCTGACGAATATACAGGAGGTTGCGTCTGCTGAGCGAGGCGCAGTTGAAGAAATAAAAAGGTCACAGAGACTTAGTGGATTTAATTCCATATTTGCAGTAGCCTCTGTTCCCATGGCAAAACTGTATTATCAGGAGTTCAAACGCCAGATGGAACTTGATCCGACAAAGCATTTGCGTATTGCTACAATCTTCAGCTACGCGGCAAATGAAGAGGAAGTGGATGGCCTGCTTGACGAGGAGAATCCAGAGGATACTACGGCACTTGATCAGACCGCAAGGGACTTCTTGGATGGGGCAATAGATGACTATAATAAAATGTTCCATACAAATTATTCAACCGACGGTGATAGATTCCAGAATTATTATAAGGATGTATCGCTTAGAATGAAGAATAAGGAGATAGATTTGTTGATTGTTGTAAATATGTTCCTGACGGGATTTGACGCAACAACACTGAATACCTTATGGGTTGATAAAAATCTGAAGATGCATGGTTTGATCCAGGCATTCAGCAGAACAAATCGTATATTAAATTCTATAAAGACATTTGGAAATATCGTCTGTTTTAGAAATCTTCAGAAGAGAGTGGACAGCGCAATATCACTGTTTGGTGATAAAAATGCAGGTGGAATAGTTCTTCTCCAGAGTTTCAAAGATTATTATTACGGCTATGAGTCGGTTGATGGCGAGCATATGCCAGGATATGTAGATATGGTAGAGGAGCTTAAGGAGAAATTTCCACTTATGGATCCACAAATAATAGGTGAGCAGAATCAGAAAGCCTTTATTGCGTTATTTGGTGCATTCCTGAGAATGAGAAATCTTCTGTTGTCATTTGATGAATACAAAGGAAATGAACTTATTTCTGAACGTGATTTGCAGGATTATCTTGGACGTTATCAGGATTTGCGCGATGAATGGAGACGCAAGAGAGAGAATAATGAAAGTACAGATATAACGGACGACATTGTATTTGAGGTTGAGCTTATAAAGCAAATAGAAATCAACATAGATTATATACTCATGCTTGTCAAAAAATATCATGATACACATTGTGAGGATAAGGAAGTCCTCATAACTATTAAGCGAGCAGTAGAGGCGAGTCCAGAACTCCGCAGCAAGAAAGCGCTGATAGAAAATTTCATTGCAGGAATCAATGATGTAGAGGATGTAATGGCTGAATGGCGGGAGTTTGTTGTAGAGCAGCGTGAAAATGATCTTGCTCAGCTCATATCCGAGGAGCGCTTGAATCCAGAGAACACGAGACGCTATATAGAAAATGCTTTCCGCGATGGAGAAATCAGAACAGCCGGAACTGACATAGACAAGCTTATGCCACCAGTTTCAAGATTTGGAGGAAGCGGACGTGACAAGAAGAAACAGGCGGTCATAGAAAAACTAAAACAGTTCTTTGAGAAGTATTATGGTGTCGGTGGAGCTATGAGTATAGGTGGCACACAGAAGATTGTGTACGGTGAGAGTCGTGGCGAGATTGGTATGGTTGCGGAGGAGAAGAGATAGGAGAATAGATGGTGTGTATGTATAAAATCATTTGGTTAGATGGGGCAAGTGGAGTAGGAAAAACAACAGTAGCAAATTTTTTGACAAATGAATTAATGGAAAATGGATTAAAAGTGGATAATGTGGATTCAGATTATTATTATCAAGAAAAATATTTGTCGAATCCTAAGATTGACCAATCAAAAATAAAATCTCCATGGGCTGATGAATGCTTTTTAAAATATTTTAAAGGACAACTAGTATTGTTTTGTGAAAAAGATGATATTTTAGTGGTTCAAATGGTGTTAACAGATGATAAATGTCGAAAAATATTGTTGGAGTCTTTAGGAGAAAAGGTGGTAATAAAACATATAATACTTAACGCAAGTAAACAAACAATAAAAGATAGAATAAAAGAAAGAGCGGCAAAAGGAGTAGATCAGAGACAGTCGCTAGAGAGATTGAGTTGGAATATGGCATACTTGAATAAATATTACAAAGAAGATACATGGATTAATACTGAAGAAAAGTCGGCTGAAAATGTAGCAGATGAAATTTTTAATATGATAGATAAATCAAGACTGCAGAAATAGACATAGACAAGCTAAAGACACTTGCATTGGTGACAAAATTTGTAGTAAGTGGTATTACAAGAAGAAACATAAATTTGTGCTACATTGTTGAACTAGGGGGATACATGAAAATTACAAATATAATAAAGTTAATAGGGCTAAATATAAAACAGAGTATTGATGAAAATATAAAGAGTATAACAAAAAAGTTCAACAGTTATATAAACGAACTAGAGGAGCGGGTTAATAGTAAATATAGAGTATATGAAGATATGGCGCCACAATCAGATATAGAAAATGCTGATGCGTATTTTGATGCGCTGTCTTGGGCTTTAAAAAATAAAAAAATAAAGAATATAGCATTGACAGGACCATATGGTTCTGGAAAAAGTAGTGTCATTAAGTCTTATTTAAAGATGCATTCTAGAATAAAATCATTAAATATTTCTTTGGCAACATTTGATGTAAATGATGAGAATAATTATGATTACGAAACTTTAATTGAAAGGGGAATCTTAAAACAATTGTTTTATAAGATAGATTCAAATAAGATTCCTCAAAGTAGATATAGAAAGATAAAGAATATATATTGGAGACAATATTTTATTATAATTACAATGACAGTAGTGTTATTATTGGCTGGTGTTATATTTTGTTATCCAGATGTAATTGATAAAGTATTAAACTTTTTTAATTATATTAGTCAATACTATGAAATATCTAAAATTTATGTAAGCGTGATCGTGATTATGTTCAGTTTATTATTTATTGCTGTGATTTCACATATATTGAAATGGTGTATTTCTAAATTTAGAATTGCAGAGATAAGTATTGCTGATAAAGCAAAGTTTACTGATGAGAAAAATGAAGATTCAATTTTTGATAAGGCTCTAGATGAAATAATATATTTCTTTGAAATGACTAAATATAATGTTGTTTTTATAGAAGATGTAGATAGGTTTAATACATCAGAAATTTTTGTGAAGTTACGTGAACTTAACACTTTATTGAATAACTATGATCTTATAAAAAGGAGAATAGTTTTTGTATATGCTATAAAGGATGATATGTTTAATGATCAAGATAGAACCAAGTTTTTTGATTTTATTATTCCTATTATCCCAATTATTAATTCAACAAATTCTGGTGAAAAATTACTAGAAAAACTTAAATTCGAGAAAAAAGAAGATGGTACAGAAAAAAGTACAATGTATGATATTTCTTCAAAATATATAAATTTAATATCTCCATTCATTGAGGATATGAGATTGTTAACAAATATTTGTAATGAGTTTTCAATATATAAACAAACGTTAGATAGCATAAAGCTACGTGATGAAGCCATGTTCTCAATGATGGTTTTTAAAAGTTTATATCCAAGGGAATTTTCAAAAGCGGAGGCAGAAAAGGGAATTATAAAACAGGCTTTTGAAGATAAGATAAAATTTGTAGAAACAAAGAAGAACGAATTAGATAATGATAAAGAAAAATTTGTAAAAATTCTACAGAATATAGAAAAGGATGTATTAGAAAATGAACAGGAAGTTAAGGCAGCTCTTATTCATTATTTAGAAGGAAATAATGGACAATTTAGATACTTTAATATTGGAAGATATAGCTATGATTATCAAGAAATAATGGATGATAGTTTTGATTTGAATTTACTAAAAAAAGATACTCAAATAGATATTTATTGTTATAATAACAACTGGCGAAGCATAGAAAGTATGAAAAATGATAAGAGTATTCAAAGGTATTTGAGTAGACTTAATTATATAAAATATAATAAAGACAGAGAAAACATTCAAAAAAATATAGATGATATAAACACGGTAATAGAGGAAATACATGCATTTTCTTTGCGAGAATTAATAGGCAAATATGGTAGTGATATTATTTTCTCTGATGAAGTTCAAAATAATAAATTTTTGATATTTCTATTGAGTAAAGGTTTTATAAATGAAGACTATGCTGATTATATAAATTATTTCCATCCAAATAGTATTACTAAGGATGAAATGAATTTTATAAGAAAAGTTCGGATGCAGGAGACTGGAGAAGATTGGACACAAACAATTAAAAATGTTGCACAGGTGTGCGCGCGTATAGAAGACTATGAATTTAAACAAATACAAATATTAAATTTTGATATTGTTGACTATATTATAACTAAACAAAAAGATTCGGATAAATGTAGATTTTTGTTTGAAGGATTTTTAAATGGAAATAAAAAATACTATGAATTCGCTAAAAAATATATAGAACGAAATAAAAATATAGAAATTTTTGTTCCTCTGATTTGTTCTAAAAATTGTAAATTATGGCATGAGATTGTTAATGACAATTTGTTGACTAATGATAAGAAATTTGAATATTTAGCCTTAATTTTTGAATATGCTGATATGGAAGATATTTCACTGCAAAATAGCAATTCATATATTGATAAAAATAAGCTAATCATAGATGAAAATGGCACTCTTGCTGAACCTGAAAAAAGAGGTATAGCTGAGTTTATAGAAAATAATAAAAATGCATTAGTGAAATTATCAAGCGTTCCACAGGATATTATGAAAGCATTTATTAAAGAACAAAAAGTTTGTTTTTCAAATATAGAAATTGAGGATGCAGATAAAAATGTTTTAGATTATATATTTAACAATAATTATTATGAGTTAAATATGGATATGTTAATAAGTTTGTTTATGTTATATTTCCCAGATAGATTAAACACGTTTAAAACAGCAAATTATACAACCATAAAAGAGACCAATTTTATACCTTTGATTGATAGATTAGCGGGAAATGCTGAATTTAATTCATATGTAAGAAAATTTGTGGTAGAACAAAATGAAAACATACGTGAGAGTATTGAATCGGTAGAAGAAATTTTAAAAAGGGAGTTTGTTAATGATAATGAATTATGCAAAGCAGTAATAGATCATGAAAATATAATTTGGAAAGATTTTACTGGATGCTGTGTATGTGAAGAGAAATATAAGCAAGAAAGAAAACAAATCTGGGATTATATATTGGAAAAAGATAAAATAATGAATACATGGGAAACATTTGTCGGATATTACATGGAATATTCAATAACAAATGAATTATTAGAGTGGACTGAAAAAAATATAGCAGAATTAATAAAATACGATAGGCCTGATAACCTAACAGATATAATCATCAAAGACTTAATAATTAAAAATATTTCCTATGAAACATTTTCTTTGATTATTAGTACATACAATGTAGAATGCTTTGATTTGGATCTAGCTAAGTTTGAGTATGATAGAATAGAAGTCCTTGTAAATAATAGATATGTGCCATATTCACATGAATATTTAAAATCTATGTATAAAGTTGCGCCAGAGCAGGTCGTGAATTATCTTATATATAATAAGAACGAATTTATAAATGATATTGAAAATGTAGATTTAGAAATTGAGACAGTGAGTGCATTGATAGCTAGAAACTGTTTTAATGAATTAGAAATAAATAGTTTGTTGAGGCAGGTACCTATATCTAATGTGGATGAGGCACTTGCGATGGAAATTCGAAAATTGAATATTCCTGTAGAAAAAAGAATCGTTGATAGGGCCTGGGAATTGTTAAAAGTAGAGAATCGTTATCAGCTATTATTAAATCAAATAGATATATTTACTATTCAGGAAATATCAGAGAAATTGCATTCATTAGCTTTTGAATATAAACAACTAGCTGATATTTCGAGAAGACATAAAGAGTTTTTGCCTATTGATAAATATGGTTATAATGAAAAATTGCTAAAAAAGTTGTGGAATCTAGATTATATTTCTAGTTATCGGATTGACGAATATTATATAGAAGACACCCAAAAGCATGAGAAAATCAAAAAAACACGTTATGAAGTGTGGATAAGAAAAAAAGTAGCTTAGAAGCATGCTGTGGAAATTGAGCAAGATAACTTATAGGGGGAATAAATGGGATTATTCGAAATACTAAAAGGTGAACAGCCAGGCATAATAACCTCACTCCTGCATTACAGAAATGTAGGGCAGTACGGTGAGTATTTAACAGAATATGCACTTACACATGACAACATAGCTGGTGATCTTGTTGTCCTCAAGAATGTTTATGTTCCGACAGGCAGCAAGACTACGGAAATAGATATGTTGATGATACATGAGAAGGGCATATTTGTAATCGAGAGTAAGAATTACAGCGGGTGGATATTTGGCGATTACAATCAGTTGAACTGGACACAGAGCTTTCCGAATGGAGAGAAACATAAATTTTATAATCCAATAAAGCAGAACAGGACACATATAAAGGCGTTGGCAGAATATCTGGGAAAACCAGCGTCAGAATTTATGTCTTACATAGTATTTTCTGAGAGGTGCACATTGAAGAAAGTACCGCCAGATACATCGGATGTTATAATAGTGCGTAGACCACATATGCTTAATAGATTACGATCTCAGCTTAACGGTATGTCAGTTAAGTATACTCATGATGAGATAGTGGCGATGAAGGACAAGCTGACAAATCTGACCAATAAGAGCACCGCTGAAAAGAAACAGCATATTGAAAATATCAAGACAAAGTGTCCGTTTTGTGGTAGTGAACTTGTGAAAAGAAATGGTAAATATGGCATGTTCTGGGGATGTAGTGCATATCCAAAGTGCAAATTTACAAGACCAATAGACAAATAACATTTATTGCCTTGGATATGGAGATATTTATCCAGTTACAGTATTCGGTAAGCTGGTAAGTATGGTATCATCTATAGTGGGGATAGCAGTAGTGGCTTTGCCTGCAGAAGTTATAACTGGTGGATATATTGACGTGATAAAGAGCGAAAAAGGCAATGATGATGTATGTAGGGAGAAAGAAATATGAATGAAAAGACAAATACTCTAAAATCAGCCATCTACGGTCTCGCCGTAGGTGATGCGTTGGGCGTTCCGTATGAATTTAAATTCAGGGGCGCATTTGAATGTACAGATATGATAGGCTATGGTACGCACAATCAGCCGGAGGGAACCTGGTCGGATGATACCAGTATGGCGCTAGCCACTTGCGCCAGTATCAAAGCGTGTGGCAGAGTTGACGTGGATGATATCAGAGACAGATTCCGCAGATGGCTAAAAGAAGGAGCATATACACCGTTTGGAGAAGTGTTTGACTGTGGAAATACGTGCGCTGCGGCTATCAGATCTGGAAGAGGTTGTGATGACGAGTGGTCCAATGGCAATGGTTCGCTTATGAGGATCATTCCATTGGCATTTGTTGAAGGGATAACGGACGCGGAGATAGAGGCTGTGTCAGCTATAACACATGCACACAGCTTGTCAAAGCTTGCCTGTGTGTGTTATGTCAGGATTGCCATTGATCTTGTAAATGGTGTGCCGCTTGCAGAGTCGATAAAGAGACATGTGCCGGGCAATTCAAAGTTGTCGGGAGCTATCGGTATTGAAAATGTGTTGAGAAGTGATGGTATGGGATCTTCAGGCTATGTGGTTGATACGTTTGTGGCGGCTATGTGGTGCCTGCTTACGACTGATAACTACAGGGATTGCGTGCTTAAGGCGGTGAATCTGGGCAGCGATACGGATACGACCGCAGCGGTAGCCGGAGGACTTGCGGGAATCATGTATGGACTTGAAGGCATACCGGCTGAGTGGTTGTCGAAGATGAAGTCAATGGACATGATAGATCAAGAATTGTTTTCTTTGCTCCAATAATTGTAATCCCACGTCTCTGAGGATATAGCATCATTGAAAAGCCTCATAAAAACAGATATAATGATTAACAACGGCCCATCACATCAAACAAAGAGTTGTGACGGGCTTTATCTTTAAAGGATAAAGGAGATACATAAAAAATGGCAGATTTTAAATACGAAATAGTGGAGCACATAGGAGTGATCTCGGAAAGTGCAAAGGGATGGACTAAGGAACTTAATAAGATATCGTGGAACGGCGGCACACCAAAGTATGATATCAGAGAGTGGGCACCGGAGCATGAGAAGATGGGTAAGGGTGTGACACTTACAGAAGAGGAGGCGTCTAAATTAAAGTCGTTGCTGTAGAGACAGCACGAGAAAGGACTAGGTCAATGAAGATATTTGTTGATGCTGACGCGTGTCCGGTGGTTGATATAGTTGAAGACATAGCAACAAAATACAACATCCCGGTAACGCTTCTCTGCGATACGAACCATGTCCTCACATCTGATTACAGTGAGGTTATCGTGGTTGGGGCCGGGGCGGATGCTGTGGATTACAAGCTGATAAGCATTTGTCACAGGGGCGACATAGTGGTTACGCAGGATTATGGTGTGGCGGCGATGGCGCTTGGCAAAGGTGCGTATGCAATTCATCAGTCGGGCAAATGGTATACGGATGAGAACATCGATCAGATGCTTATGGAGAGACACCTGAACAAGAAGGCGCGGAGGGCGTCAAGTCGGAATCATATCAAAGGGCCGAGGAAGAGGACAGAAGAGGATGACCAGAGATTTGCGGAGTCTTTTGAGAAGCTGCTGCGAAAGGCAAATAATCTGTAGATACATATGAAGGTGTTGAAGGATTCGAACCCTCACCACCAATGAACCGGAAGAGGTCAGATTTTAATGGATGATAAAAATACAAACAGAACAATAGAATACTACAATACACATGCTGACAGATATTCCGAGGTAACCAGAAATGCTGACATGTCGGACATTTACAAGCGCTTTGAGGAACATCTCAAGCCGGGCAGCAGGATCCTTGATCTTGGCTGCGGCAGTGGTCGTGACAGCAAATATTTTCTGGACAAGGGATACAAGGTTGTATCTCTGGATGCGTCTGAGGCTATGTGCAGGAAAACTCAGGAGCTGACGGGAAAAGCGGCTGTGCATATGCGCATTGAGGACATGAACTATGAGAATGAATTTGACGCTGTGTGGGCATGTGCTTCGCTGCTCCATGTTGCCAAGAGCGATATGCACAAGATCCTTGAGAAGGCTATGAAGGCGCTCAGGGTCGGCGGGGTATTGTATGCTTCGTGGAAGTACGGCAAGAGTGAACGGACGCGGAATGATGGAAGGACATTTGCCAATTATACTGAGGCCCGGGTTTGCGATATGGTGGCGTTGGTTTCGGGCGCATCGCTTGAGGATGTATGGACGAGTCAGGACGTCAGGCTTGACAGGATAGGTCAGGGACATTTGTGGGTAAATGTTCTGGTGAAGAAGACCAGAGTTGTCATAACTGAGAAGGAATTTCTGAACATTTTCTGGAAGCAATACCAGATCATTGAGAAGGATGTCAGGATCAGTTCGGAGTATGTGGACATTCACAAGAGCAACTTCCCGACATTTTCAAGCAGATACATAAATATGTTCTTGAACATCTGCAGCAATATTGATTCTCTGATTGAGATATATTGCAAGATGGTAGAGGAGGACGATTACAGGAAGAAGTACAATATACATGACAGGCTTACTCCTGTGCTTAGGAAATTCCCGGCTATCAGGCTTGACGCAGTGAGGACGATAGACACATTTGAAGATATCGAGTTGAAGCCGTTCAGCGCATTTGTGGATGGCAGGATCGCGGATTGGTGGAATGACTATAACCTGGTAAAACATGCCAGAAGCGAGAAGAATGAGAAGACAGGGAAGTACAATTTCCAGAGCGCAAATCAGAAGAATGTGCTGACTGCCCTGGCTGCGTATTTTATCGTGTGCAACCGCATATACGAGGAGATATGCGAGATCTCGGCAACGCCGAAGAAGCTGCTCAAGTCGAAATTATTCCTGTACGTGAAGAATGGTGAGTAGATAAGGAAAGGTAATAGACCATGGTAAAACAGATAGTAAGAGATCAGATGTTTCTCAGCCAGAAGTCATCTCCGATGACGACTATGGATGCGGGGATCATAGCAGATATGCAGGACACATTAGCGGCAAATCAGGCGAGGTGCGTCGGCATGGCGGGCAACATGATCGGATATAAGAAGAGGATAATCATCGTCAGTATGGGATTTGCCAATGTTGTCATGCTGAATCCGGTACTCCTGTCAAAGTCGGGGGCTTACGAGACAGAGGAGGGATGTCTGTCTCTGGACGGCACGAGAAAGGTGACAAGGTATAGAGACATAGAAGTAGAGTTTCAGGATGCATCATTTGCAAAAAAGCGTATGAAGTTCAACGGATATATAGCCCAGATAGTGCTCCATGAGATGGATCACCTTGAGGGGCGAATAATTTAGGAGAGTTTATGGAATCAAAAGACGGAACATGGATCATGTATGGCGTTTCAGAGGATGATCCGGAGTGCCTGCACACGGTGGACGAACTTATCGGATATATAGAGGAAGTGGGATTTCTTCCTCTTTTCCGCAATGAGATACCTGGATTTTCGGTGGAAGAGCGAACCACGGAGAAATACTGGTGGAGTGAGGATCCGCAGAGGGATCCTTGGGTGTGGCGTGAGATCATAGCCAGAAGAGGCGACATCGCATACGGCAAATTTTTCCACAATAAGGCGGGATTTATCTCAAAGAAATGGTTCCCGTATTTTGCAAATTATAGAAGAGCTGGATATGATTTCGATGCCAGATGGGATGATGAGCTTGCATCATTCAGACAGAAGAAGATCATGGATCTGTTCATGGATGACCGGATAGATGAGGAGAGCGATGCGGAATTTGCAGCAGAAAAACTGGAGAGTATGTATGATACAGCGCTGTTCTCATTTGATATCAAGAAACTTGCCGGATTTGGCAAGGACGGCGAGAAGGGCTTTGAGGGTACGATGACACAGCTCCAGATGCAGACCTATCTGTGTGCATGTGACTTCAGAAAACGGTTGAACAAGAAGGGCGCGGAATACGGATGGAATGTGGCTGTGTATTCCATGCCGGAGAAGTTGTGGGGATATGACCACGTGACGTCCGCATATGGTGAGAGCCCTGAGGAATCGTGGGAGAGGATAGTGAAGCATATGGATGATATCTACCCGATTGCCACAGAGAAACAGATAAAGAAAGTCTTAAAGTAGAGACGGTGTACAGAAAACTCTAATTCAAAAGTTTACATCAAAAGTTTACACATAACATTACATATATCTTTACATATGTGTTTACATATGTTATGTTTATATGCAAGTCAGGTTATAAAGAATAATATGATGCCTACTTGAAGAGGAGAAATGATGAACACTGTATATGATGTTATTATTGTTGGAACTGGCGCTGCAGGCTTGTTCTGTGCGTTGAATTTTCCAGAGACAAAAAAGGTCTGTATTATCACAAAAAGGCGGGCTGATGAGTCCGATTCTTTTTTGGCCCAGGGTGGCATATGTATGCTGCGGGGTGAGGAAGACTACGAAGATTATTTTGAAGACACCATGAGAGCCGGTCATTATGAGAACAATAAAAAGACAGTCGATCTGATGATCAGATCATCGAATCTTGTTATCAGAGAATTGATAAGGCTTGGAGTCAGATTTGAGAGAGATGAGAGCGGAAAGCTTGCCTTCACCAAAGAGGGAGCTCATAGCCAGCCCAGAATATTGTTCCACGAGGACATTACCGGCAAAGAGATTACATCCACTTTGCTGGAGTGCGCAAAGAAGAAATCCAATATCGAGATATATGAGTATACGACTATGCTCGACATCGTCTGCAATGACAATGCCTGTGGTGGCGTGGTTATAGCTGATGAGGCGAAGAACATAAGCATACTTAGATCCAGCAACGTTGTATTGGCGTGTGGTGGAATCGGAGGCATATATAAGAACTCAACGAATTTTGCCCATATAACAGGTGATGCCATAGCAATTGCCTTAAAACATGGAGTAGAGGTAGAGAATCTGAATTATGTGCAGATCCACCCGACGACACTGTTTAGCCGGAATAAAGGAAGAAGGTTTCTGATATCTGAATCTGTGAGAGGCGAAGGCGCATGGCTTCTTAACAAGGCGGGAGAAAGGTTTACAGATGAACTGCAGCCTCGTGATGTAGTCAGCCATGCAATATGGAAACAGATGGAGATAGATGGAACTGAGCATGTATGGGAAGATCTGAGACCGCTTGGAAGAGATGTGATCTTGCAGCATTTTCCACATATATACAGGCAGTGCAAGGATGAGGGGTATGATGTGCTTGTTGAACCAATACCGGTTGTGCCGGCTCAGCATTACCACATGGGCGGAGTGAAGGCAGATCTCGCCGGAAGGACATCCATGGAAGGATTGTACGCGGTAGGAGAAGCCGGATGTAATGGAGTGCATGGCAGAAACAGGCTGGCAAGCAATTCGTTACTTGAGTCGCTTGTATTTGCACAGAGGGCGTCAGATGATATCATGTTCAGCAGAGAGCACAGAGGCTGTGGAGAAGACAACATAGATCTGTCTGAATATGAAGATATAGATGGTTTGTTTAGAGAATATAAGAATATAGTTTTGACAGAAACGGAAAGAAGAGGCTGAGAATGAATCAGATAACAATGAAATTGAATGCGGACAAGCTTATAATGATGGCTTTACAGGAGGATATCACAAGTGAGGATGTATCCACAAATGCGGTGATGCCAAAGGCACAGAAAGGAAAAGTAGACCTGATATGCAAGCAGGATGGAATCATTGCAGGACTTGATGTATATGCAAGAGTATTTACACTCTTAGATGACAGCACTGAGGTTGAGTTCTTCTGCAAAGATGGCGATGAGGTGAAGGCTGGCCAGCTTATGGGAGTTGTGACTGGTGATATCAGGGTTCTTCTCTCTGGAGAGAGGGTTGCGCTTAATTACCTGCAGCGTATGAGTGGTATAGCTACATATACTCATGAGGTTGCAGAACTTCTTAAAGGAAGCAAGACTACTCTGCTAGATACCAGAAAGACCACACCTAATTGCCGTATATTTGAGAAGTATGCAGTCAGAGTCGGCGGAGGCAGCAATCACAGATACAATTTGTCGGATGGAGTATTACTTAAGGATAATCATATAGGCGCTGCGGGAAGTATAACCAATGCAGTGAGAATGGCAAAGGAGTATGTACCATTTGTCCGCAAGATAGAGGTTGAAGTTGAGACACTGGATCAGGTAAAAGAGGCTGTTGAAGCGGGAGCCGATATCATTATGCTTGACAATATGACAACGGATCAGATGAGGGCTGCGATCGATTTGATCGATGGACGTGTGGAGACAGAATGTTCAGGCAATGTTACAAAAGAGAACATAGAGAGACTGATATCATTGGGAGTGGATTATATATCAAGCGGTGCGCTTACACACAGCTCACCTATAATGGATATATCGATGAAAAATCTTCATGCGGAGGAATAAAGTGAAGGCAAAAGAGAGAAGAGAAAGGATACTTGACATTGTGAAGAATTCAGATGTCCCTGTTCCGGCAAATAAGCTTGCGTCAGAATTCGATGTCAGTAGACAGATAATAGTGCAGGATATTGCAGTGATCAGGGCGGCTGATGATGGCATAATTGCAACTAACAGGGGTTATATATACAAGAATGAATCAAAATGTCAAAGAGAGTTTAAAGTAAAACACGGTTATGACAGGACTGAGGAAGAACTCACGATCATAGTTGATTATGGCGGTGTTGTAAAGAATGTAAGTATAAGTCATACAGTGTACAATCGTGTTACTGCAAAGATGAATATTGCTTCCAGATACGACGTGGCAAAATTTATGAAAAAATTGGAAAACAGCCAGTCGTCCCTGCTTGGAAATGCTACGAACGGATATCATTACCATCTGATAGAGGCTCCAAGTGAAGAGGTCCTGGACAACATAGAGCAGAAGCTCGATGAGACAGGCTTCCTTGTTCCGTGGCAGGAGTGGGAGAAATAATGCAAAATGATTTGGAGAGAATAAAATGACGATAAAAGAGATACAGGAAGAGATAATCAGACTGAAGAAAGAGAAAGATTTCTGCATACTGGCACATGCTTATCAAGGACATGAGATTCTTGAAGTTGCAGATTATATGGGAGATTCATATGGACTTAGCGTTGAGGCGAGCAAGGATTCCCGCAAAAATATAATAATGTGTGGTGTGCGTTTTATGGCGGAGACATGTAAGATATTGTCCCCTGATAAGAATGTGTACCTGCCTAATCCTGAAGCCGGATGTCCGATGGCTGAGCAGATGAACCTTGAAACGCTGGATGAGATGAAGAAGAAGTATCCGGGATATGCGGTTGTCGCCTATATTAATACGACATCTGAATTGAAAACTGCCTGTGATGTATGTGTGACATCCTCATCAGCAGTGCAGATCTGCAGCAAGCTTGATAACGACAAGATTCTTTTTATTCCAGATCCGAATCTTGGAAACTATGTTCAAAAGCAGATGCCGGAAAAGGAATTTGCATTTTTTAACGGCGGATGTCCTAGACACCTTGCGGTTACCCTAGATGATGCTTTGAAGGCAAAAGAGTTACATCCACATGCGGAACTTCTTGTCCATCCTGAGTGTAGACCGGATGTAGTTGCAGAGGCTGATTATGTAGGTTCAACCACAGGAATTATGGCATATGCCAGAAAGTCAGAGAAAAAAGAATTTATCATCGGTACAGAGCACAGTATTGTGGAGCATCTTCAGTATGAGTGCCCTGACAAAATGTTCTATCCAATTTCTTCAAAGCTGATGTGCCATAATATGAAGCTTACTACCCTGGTTGACATATTGAATGTACTAAAGGGCACAGGTGGCGAAGAGATAGTCCTTTCTGATGAGGTGATGGAGGGAGCTTCCCGCTGCATCAACAGAATGATCGCGCTTGGATAACGAGGTGTGGATTATTATCCAGAGCAGTGGGACATATCCATGATCGATGAGGATATGGACAATATTGTAGAGCTTGGATGCAATGTCATTCGTATAGCGGAGTTTGCATGGCATATCATGGAAAAAACGGAGGGCAGTATGACTTTTCGTTCTTCGATCATGTCATCAGCAAGGCAAAGGAGAAGGGGCTTCATGTGATACTTGGAACCCCGACAGCGACTATTGCTTAATTATATAAAATACGGTTGCTTATTAGTTCATTAAGCGACCGTATTTTTTTGTACCTGTGTTATAATGTTATAAAAGTGTATAATATTATTTGCAAATTATGATCAGCCAGACTGGCTGGAGTATAGGAGGACATGATGGGTATTGTTGAATTAAAAAATGATAAGATCGCTATAAAGGTGAATACTCACGGTGCTGAGCTTGTGAGCCTGAAGAGTATCGAGACAGACAGAGAATACATGTGGTGCGGTGATGCTGAGTATTGGGGAAGAGTTTCTCCTGTGCTGTTTCCATTTGTGGGAAAGCTTGAAGGACAGCGTTACAGACATAACGGGGTGGTTTATGAGAATATACCTCAGCACGGATTTGCAAGGGACAGCGAGTTTGTAGTGGCTGGCCAGACTGGTGATACACTGCTGTTTGTGCTTGAGAAGAATGATACATGGCAGAAGAGCTATCCGTTTGATTTCAGTCTTTGTATAGGATACAGACTTGAAGGTTCATCTGTACATGTTATGTGGACCGTTGTGAATGAGGGAACTGACACGATTCATTTTTCTATCGGTGCCCATCCTGCATTTGCATGTGAGGGAGGCATCGGCGGTTATTCTCTGGATATGCACACAGGTAAGAACGAGATTGAATGTGGTCTTTTGACAGCAAATGGAGTTCTTGGAGATAGAACAGTTACGCACAGACTGACAGATGGAGTCTTAAAGCTGCGTGATGAGATGTTTGATGAGGATGCCCTGATCATGGATGGTAAGGGTATAAATACGATTACATTAAGGAACTCATCTGATGCGTCGGTTTTGCAGTTGAGATTTGATGTGCCGCAGATAGGCATATGGTCTCCTGCAAAGAAACATGCGCCATTTGTCTGCATAGAGCCTTGGTTTGGCAGGTGTGACCGCGAGGGATATGACGGAGATCTGGCGGACCGTGAGTATTCAAACAGTCTTGAGGCTGGCCATTCGTTCAGCAAGGAGTATGTCATCGACATACTATAATGGAAAACATATCATGTGTCAGATTAAGATATAGCAGAATATAATTTGTAAGCAGGGCGGGACATCCTATTGGTGAGATGTCCCGCCCTGTTTGTTATGTTTCATAATACATTAATGTAAAATCTATGTAAAAGGTGCCTGACCCCATTGTTGTTCCTTTTTGTAGAGTGCTGAAAATACTACTTGACATATAATACTATGTGACGTATAGTATACTGCGTAAGGAGGTATAGCGATGGATATACAATTGAAGAGAGGGATGCTCGACGTGTGTGTGCTTGCGGCCATCAAGGACGAGGATTCCTATGGATATCAGATCATCAAAGATATGAAGCCGTATGTGACGATATCAGAGTCCACACTCTATCCTATCCTCAGAAGACTTGAGGCGGGAGCGCTGCTCACGGTTCATTCCGTGGAGCACAACGGAAGACTCAGAAAGTATTATCATATTACGGATGCCGGAAGAGCCAGGATAGAAGAGTTCAAGGAAGAGTGGAAGGAACTGGAATCCATATACAGATTTATTGTGAAGGAGGAAGTCAGAGATGAACAAACAGGAATATCTTGAGTCGATAAGAAGCAGGATTAGTGCGATGCCGGCTGATGATGTGAACAGGTTTATGGATTACTATAGCGAGATGATAGATGACCGCGTGGAGGACGGCCTTTCCGAGGAGGAGGCTGTGGCAGATATGGGGTCACCTGATGCAGCAGTGGAGCAGATACTTGAAGATATGCCGCTTACAAAGCTTGTGAAGGAGAAGATCAAGCCAAAGCACGAGCTCAAGGCATGGGAGGTCGTACTCATAGTACTTGGTTCTCCGGTGTGGATACCACTTCTCATTACAGCGGCGGTATTGTTGCTCACACTGTGGATAGTTGCATTTGCACTTCTTATATCATTCTATGCGGTAGTGCTCAGCTTTGTGGTTGCGGGAATAGGCGGATTGATATGTACCATACCTCTGTTCGTGGCCCACAGCCCTTACACAGCAGTTCTCATGCTCGGAGCAGCACTCATAGGAGTTGGTATAGCGATATTGTTTGTTGTATCGGTTAAGCCTGTTACGGTTGGTATATTTAAGGTCTGCAAGGCCAGTGTGAATGGTATAAAGAGAATGTTTGTAAAGGAGAAATAGTCATGAGTAGAACAAAGAAAGCTGTTATTGTTGCATCGGTCATGATCGTGGCAGGCATTATCACTGTGATCTCAGCACTTGCTGTAAATGGATTCAGATGGCCGAATGTGACAGTTAATCTGGCACACATGACATCGGAGCCGGTTAATTACGTAAAGAAGACTGTTGATATAAAAGATAAATTCACTGCAATTGATGTAAAAAGCGCATCAGATGTGGATGTTGCCGTGAAGAAGGCGAGTGGAGATACAAGTTATGTGGAGTATTATGACAGTGAGAATCTGACGCATCATGTAGATATATCAGATGGTGTGCTCAGGATAACCGCAGACGACAGCAGGAACGCAGCATTTAACATTTCCATTGGTGTGTACTCTGGAGCATGGCCGTCCGTGACGGTGTATCTGGCTGGTACGGAGTACGATGATCTGAAGATTGTGACCAGCAGTGGTGACGTGGATATGGAATATTATCTGGCAATAGGCAATATCGATATAGAGGCCGCCAGCGGCGATGTGATCGTAAATGGTGCAAATGCAGATGCTCTGACGGTGGCGACCAGCAGTGGTGACATTAAGCTTGACAGTGTATCGTCAAAGGATACAAGAATATCAGCAAACAGTGGTGACGTCAGTCTTGGTGATGTGGTGATGGATAATATTGATCTGAAGACCTCCAGTGGCAATATCACATCTGGCAGTATAAAGGCAAAACGTATAAACGGTCGTGCGTCAAGTGGTGACGTGATTATCAGAGAATGTGATGCTTCTGAGATCAATGTCGTGACAACCAGTGGAGATGTATCGATCGGCATTGGCTCAGAAATGAAGTATGAATACAATACAAAGACATCCAGCGGTGATGTAAATGTACCAAACTCGGTTGAGGGAGCAGATGGAAAGTGCAATATCGAGACTAGTAGCGGAGATATTGATGTCACACAGTAAGTCGTAACTGAATACATTTGAAAATTGGTTCAAGGCAGGTCTTCTGAAATGGAATGACCTGCCTTGAGTTGTATTTAGGCTAAATTAAAGTTAATTAATGAAATAAAATGTCGGTAAAGGCCTCTGCTTATTGTGGATTCACGCTAAAAATGGTATCTTTAATATGTATATATATTTATACGGAAGAAAATATCAGGGAGAGTAAAGGATGAGTGCATTTGCATTGAGACTTGCAGTATTACCTTCGGTGTTACTGCTGTTATTTGTAGTCAGAAGAAATAAGAATAGCAGGGATCCAATGAGCCTGCTAGTATGGCTTGCGGTTCTGGGAGCTGTCAGCACGATACCGGCAGTAGTCGTGGAGCTGGTTGGGGGCGTATTGTTATACTATATGGGATTGGAATCCGGAACGGCGGTTTATGAGCTGGTCAACTGCTTCTTTATAGTGGCGATGATCGAGGAACTGGGCAAATTCCTTGGAATGTTAATACTTACATGGAAAAATAAGAACTTTGACCACAGCTATGACGGCGTTATATATGGCGTGTGCTCGTCGCTCGGATTTGCAACACTGGAGAATATCCTGTATGTATTCCAGGGCGGAATAGGACTCGGAATACTGAGGGCTGTGACAGCAATCCCGCTTCACTGCTCATGCGGCGTTATCATGGGATATTTCTACTCAAAGGCGAGAGAGAATGCGAACAAGGGCGAGGGTGCCGCAGGCAATATGCTGATAGCGTATTTTAGCGCCATGGGAATACACGGACTGTATGATTTTGTGCTGTCAATCGATGACACCAGCGTGATCCTGTGCATACTGGTACTGATCCTGTCGGTGGTTCTGATGTTCCTGCTCATATCCCATGCGGCAAAGAACGATCATATCATAGCGGTAAATCCTATATGGGTGAATCCGTATAACTTCAGATATATACCTATGTGTGGATATAATCAGCCAAATATGTACGGACAGAACATGCAGTACAATCAGCCAAATGTATATGGCAAGCGGCAGAACACCTTCCAGCCAAATGCATACGGCCAGACGGATCAGTACAATAATCAGCAGAGTGGCTATGGCCGGCAGCCTCGATATGGTCAGCAGAGTGGCTATGGCCAGCAGCCTCGGTATGGTCAGCAGAATGGTTACGGTCAGCGGCCGGGGCAGTACAACCAGCCGGGCAGCTATACTCAACAGCCAGGACAGTACAATCAGCCGTCAAGTGGCTATGGTCAGCCACAGCGGTACGATCAGCAGAATGGCTACAGCCAGCAGACCCAGTATGGCCGGCAGTCACAGCAGAATAATCAGTATAGCGGCTACGGTCAGCCGCCACATTACGGTCAGTCATCACAGTATGATCCGCAGAACACATACAGACAGTAATAAAATATTTATATAGAGGAGAACAGGCAAATGTTATTGATAAAGAATGGAAGAGTCATTGATCCGGTCACCCATACAGACGAGGTCATGGATGTGCTCATCGACGGCAATCATATAGTTAAGACAGGATACGATCTGGAGGTAGAGGGTGCGGAGGTCATCGATGCAGATGGACTTGTAGTTGCACCAGGACTGGTAGACACACATGTACACTTCCGCGATCCGGGATTTACGTACAAGGAAGACATCGAGACAGGTGCCGCCGCCGCTGCAAGAGGAGGCTTCACGATGGTGGTATGTATGGCGAATACAAAGCCGGCGGTGGATAACCTTGAGACTCTCAAGTATATACAGGATAAAGGTGCAAAGACCGGAATACATGTAGTTCAGACAGCCACAGTCACAAAGGGCCTTGCTGGCAAGGAACTCGTGGACATGGACAGTCTTGCGGCTGCAGGTGCAGCAGGATTTACCGATGACGGAATCCCAATCATGGATGAGAAGCTTCTTCTTGAGGCTATGGAGAAGGCAAGGGATCTTGATCTTCCGGTGAGTCTTCATGAAGAGGATCCGCTGTTCATTGTACAGCCGGGAGTGAATCAAGGAAAAGTATCAGAAAAGCTTGGATACGGCGGTGCATCCCGCACAGCGGAGGATATTATGGTTGCAAGGGACTGCGTCCTTGCACTTCACACAGGTGCATCAGTGTGCATACAGCATATAAGTTCAGGCAATTCCGTGGATATAGTGAGAACTGCAAAGAAGCTTGGAGCGGACGTACATGCGGAGGCAACTCCACATCATTTCACCCTTATAGAGGATGCTGTGCTGAAGTACGGAACCATGGCGCGTATGAATCCTCCACTCAGAACCGAGAAAGACAGAAGACAGATCATAGAGGGAATACAGGATGGCACAATAGATATGATAGTGACGGATCACGCCCCGCACAGCAGTGAGGAGAAGGCGAGACCGCTTGACAAGGCGCCAAGTGGAATAACAGGGCTTGAGACATCTCTTGCCCTTGGAATATATTCCCTTGTACAGCCTGGATATATCTCACTCATGAAGCTCATGGAACTAATGAGCAGGAATCCTGCAGAATTTTACCGCATGGAACCGGGCAAGATAGCAGAGGGAGCTCCTGCGGATATAGTCATATTTGGCGAGAATGAGCAGTGGACAGTGAACAGCTTTGCGTCAAAGGCATCCAACAGTCCATTTGCCGGATGGACTCTCCCGGGAAGGGTTCACTATACAATCTGTGGCGGAAATATCGTGTATGACGCAGAAAAGTACGATGCTGAACATGATGTGTAAGATGCGGGCAGCAGGATATAAAATGTAAGATATGAGAAGATCATAACAGAGATGGGACATATAGATATGGACAAGATAAGACGACATTATACATTCAGAGGAAGAGTGCAGGGAGTTGGCTTCAGATACAGGGCGAGCTATGCTGCATCCATGTACGGAGTCACCGGCTGGGTGTGCAACAGATATGATGATTCTGTTGAGATGGAGGCTCAGGGGCTGCCTGAGGCTATAGACAAGGTGATAGCAGTTCTCAGAAATGACAGATATATATTTATAGAGGATATGGATGTCAGGGAGATACCTCTGGAGAATGACAGCGGATTTCATGTGAGATCAAGCTGGTAACGCGCGTAGATAATAAGGAGAGTGGACATATGGTAAAGATAGATTTGATAACGGGCTTTCTGGGCTCAGGCAAGACGACATTTATTAAGAAGTATGTGAGCTACCTTGTTGGCAAAGGATATAATGTCGGAATCCTTGAAAATGATTATGGTGCAGTCAACGTGGACATGATGCTTCTTCAGGATGTGATGGGCGAGAACTGTCATGCTGAGATGGTGGCAGGTGGCTGCGGCGAGGACTGTCACAAGAGAAGGTTCAAGACAAAGCTCATAGCGATGGGGATGAGCGGCTATGACAGAGTCATTGTTGAACCGTCCGGAATATTTGATGTGGATGAATTCTTTGACGTCCTCCACGAGGAGCCACTTGACAGATGGTATGAGGTGGGAAGCATCATTTCCATAGTCGATGCCGGACTTGACCGGGATATGAGCAGACAGTCCAGATATGTGCTTGCGTCTGAGGTTGCGAACTGTGGAACTCTGGTGATGAGCAAGGTTCAGGATGCATCGGAGGATGAGAAGAGGAGCACAATAGAATATATCAATGAAGTGCTCACCGAATTTCAGTGTAAGCGTCAGTTCGGCGATGATGTTCTGGAGAAGAACTGGGATGATTTCACGGACGATGACTTTGAAGGTTTTATGTCAACCGGATACAAATTAAACGACTATGTAAAATTATGGTTCAAACAAAGTGATGTGTTTAACTCGGTATATATCATGAATAAGGTCATGCCTCAGGAGCGGCTTGAGACGATAGTCAGGGATATATTTGCGGATAAGGAATGCGGAGATGTCTTTAGAATCAAAGGTTTTCTCCCTGTAAATGACACCGGATGGATAGAGCTCAACGCCACGGCAAAAAAGACCGAGGTGAGACCTATAGAGAACGGGCAGGAGATCATAATTGTGATCGGCTCGAATTTGGTGGAGGACAAAATAAAACGGTACTTTGAGTAAAGAGGCTGATGGACAGGAGCGGATTTTCATGACAGACAGGGCTAAGAAATTGAACAGAGAAGAGAAGCTTCAACTTCAGGCTGAAAAGCTGAAAGAACAGGCACAGATAGATCTTGAGGGATACGTTATGTGTCGTTCTGCACTCAGGGCGACCAGAACGGATCTTCATGAGGAGTCGGAACGGTATGACAGACTTAGGGAAGAATATGAAGAGCTGAAGAACAGACGCGCACCGTACAAGGTGCTGTTCTATAAACGCAGAAGGATCAGAAAGTGTAAAAAGCACATAAAGGAGCTGGGAAGGGCAAAGAAACGTCTGCGCAAACAGATGAAAGAACACCGTGAGGGTGTCAGACGAAGAACTGTTACCAACACATTTGCATTTGTTGCAGCGCTTGCGATGTTCGCCATGATGGCGTGGAGGATATGGCAGCTCGCACAGGGTGTGTACTATATGGCATTTTACAGAAATGGTGAGGCCCTTGAGATAACGGCTGTTGCTGTGCTCAGGCAGCTCCTGCTTGTGGCGTGCATCGTATATGGCCTGGTAGTTGTATGGCAATCCCTGCAGGTGTGGGGAATGAAGCGGGAAGGCTGGAATGGTGTAATAAGAATTAAGGTGAAACAGAAGGCCTACTGGATTATGATGATAGGCGTACCACTTCAGATAGTAAGTCATGGAGATATGCTGACAAATGCCATGATGCTCATAACGATTATCAGTCAGATGGTCATGGCGGCACTTTTGTCGACAGTCCAGTCGAGAAGGATACTTGTGAAGATATTTGCATGGTGTTATGTCGGGGGAATCTGCGTGATATGGCTGTATGGCGGAGTGTACTGCAGAAACTTCGAGATATCGGGAAATGATTCCGGAACCAGCACCTATGCGGTTGACAACAAGTCGAATTTTTTGCAGATATGGGAGATGTCGACTGAACCGGAATTCTATCATATGGGTATGTATGCCCAGAACAGGGATACCGATTATGGCATGATGATCATTCCGGGACTTGCGTATGCTGATACGATAGGCAGTGAGTCGAGGAAGATAGAGAACTGCACGTCCATGACGCCACAGGGGCTGGCAGTTACGAAGGAGTATACATTTGTCAGTGCTTACTGCAAGACGAAGAAACACAAATCTGTGATATTTGTTCTTGATACACAGACCGGGCAATATATTAAAACACTGGTTCTCAAGAACACGACACATGCCGGAGGACTTGCGTATGATACGAAGAATAATGTGCTGTGGGTTTCCTCGTATATGATTGATGAGGATGAGGACAGGAGCAGGAAGGCATCCATATCATGTCTTACGCTGGACTCCATAGAGAAATACGATGTGGCTCAGGGAAAGCCGATAAAATACAGGAACACATGTAGCGTCATGTTCCCTGCAACGTCATTTATCACGATATATGACGGACATATATATGCGGGCTACTGGCGAAAGGATAAGAACAGCTACAGCATGGCAGCCAGCTACGAGATCGTAAATGGCGGCACCGCCATATCCTCGGAGGAGGACGAGGCTTTCTATATACCAGGAAGGGTGCAGGGGCTTCAGGTGTACAAAAATGAGATAATATTCTCTATATCATATGGTATAGATGAATCCAGGATAGAGGTATACGATACAGATACAGGCAAGCTGTCCAGTGTGAATTACGGAACAGAGACACCGAGACAGGTGGTTAAGCTTCCGCAGAAGCTGGAGCAGATATATTCGTATAATGGCAAATTATACTGCCTGTTCGAGTCTGCAAGTTTTGCCTACAGGCTGACAGCACCGGTGTGTATGGACAGGATCGTGGGGCTTGATGAGATGGCACTTGTAGAGTAGCTCAAAGTGGTTCAAGGTGAAAAAATGGAGGGTTTGGGATGAACGAACAGAATATTAACAATGGAATGAATGGAGGCCCGGGGATGCCCCCGCCGCCACCGCAAGGGTATATGAACATGAATGGAGGCCCGGGGATGCCCCCGCCGCCACCGCAAGGGTATATGAACATGAATGGAGGCCCGGGGATGCCCCCGCCGCCACCGCAAGGGTATATGAACATGAATGGAGGCCCGGGGATGCCCCCGCCGCCACCTCAGGGTTATATGAACATGAATGCCAGACCGCCGCAGAGGAGAAATCCTGCGGTGTCTCCGAACAGATTCAGGATGTTTGGTATTCCGGTACTGGTATATGCGATCATATGTGCGGCATGTCTGTACAGCAACTGGTCGAGTATATTGTCGGCTGTGCTTTCGATAGTATCAATAGTGTTTATCAGTACATGCATGGTACGATATGAGAAGAACATCGGTGCAGACCGTGAGGCCATGACCACTGGAGCTGCGTTGTCGAAACAGAGTATACTGATCCCATATTATATTCTTGTGTTCATGATGTCGGTTGCCCTGAGTCTCACAGACGAGGGATATATCATATTTGGATGTAATGTGGGAATAATCGTTACAGAGATGTATGCGGTTATGACATACTTCAATGACACTGAAAAGCATGGGATATTCAAGGGAATATTCTCATTTTTCGAGATGTTCTTTGGATCGATAGGGTATGTAAACATGCCATTTGCCGACAGAAAGGCGGAGCGTGAGATAACCGGCAAAAAGAGAAATTCCAAGCTGATGTACATACTTCTTGGATGTGTGATAGCACTTCCGATACTGGTGATCGTGCTCAATCTGCTGTCTTCGGCAGATCCTGTGTTTGCAAAGGTCATAAAGGATATATTTGGCAAACTGTTCTTCTCGTGGGATATAGTGAAGATAGTTCTGTTTGCCGCTGTGATATTCCTGTTTGTATATGGATTTATTGTCAAGGCGGGCCGCAGAGATCTCGGTGCAAATGCTCCGAAGGAGGGGCAGTACAATGCAGTGACAGGTATAACTATAACGATAGTGCTCACAGCTTTTTATCTGATATTTGCCGTTGTTCAGATAGTGTATCTGTTCATGAACAGTGCAGGACTTCCGGACGATATGACATACGCAGAGTATGCAAGACAGGGCTTCTTCCAGCTGCTCTTTGTAGCGGTTGTAAATGTGTGTATGGTGCTGATATTTAGTGCTATATTCAGAAAGAGTCTGGTGCTCAACGTGTCACTGCTCATGATGTGCATATGTACATATATAATGATTGCCTCATCAGCTGTGAGGCTGTCCATGTACATTGCGGAATATGATCTTACATACCTCAGAATAAATACCATATGGGCGCTGATAGTCACGTCTATAGTGATGCTCGGTGTTATCATAAGCCTGTTCTGGAGAAATATGCCGCTGTTTAGATACATATTTATGACGGTTTTGGTGATGTTCACGCTGTATGCATTTATCAGACCTGGCGCAGTGATAACGAGGTACAATATCAGTCAGGCGCACAGTGGAAAGAAGATAGATCTTGAGTATGTGATGGATATAGGTAATGACGGAGTTCCATATCTGATCGATTATTTCAGGACAAAAGACATTACGCCCGAAATGGTCATGGAGGAAGTGATGTCGAAATATAGCGAGGACACCTACTACTGGAGAGACGACACGGTGGGAGAGAGGCTTGAGAAGATGCTTGAGGAGAATGATGACAAGGGCTATATCAGAAGCTTTAACTTCTCCAGATACAGAGCTTCAAAGACTATAGAGGATTATATAAAGTAGTGTAATATAGAATTATAGATCATAATAAAGAAAGCCCCAGTCTCCGGTGCAAATAAACCGGAGACTGGGGCTTTTCGCCATGTTAAATATTAGTCGTCATCTTCAGGAACATAATGTCTTGATGTGTAATACTCAAATATATCCTCGGACTTGTCGTATGGGAGGAACTGGGATCTCTCTCTTACAACCCACTCGTCTCCGTTGTGGAGAACTTCACCGAATACATAGCAGTTGTTGTGCTTGGCATCCTCACATGCCTTGAATATTGCGTCCTCACGTACATATACCTTTTCGGTATGCTTACATTTGATCAGTGCAAATACGTTGTCCACCTCTGCCAGGCATTGCTTGTGAAGGTTGCCGTTGTAGATGTAGAGGAAGAGGATGATCCTTCCAACGTTCGCACCTCTGTCGAGGTAGATGCGCATCTCCTCGTCGATACCTTCCTTCTGTCCTGTTCTGTCATCGCCCTTCAGGACTACAGAATCGCTTCTGCTGTACTTGTGACCCCAGAATACCAGTTCGGGATCAGAGCCGTCATTGTGCTCAACGATCGCTGCAAGGTTGAGGTCATATGTGTCCTCGGATGTAGCGCTCATGATATTGTCTATGGCAATCTTAATCTTTTTCTTGAGGTCGACCTTCTTGGCATCCCAGCCAATGCCGACCGTAAGTTTATTATCACCTTTTACAACATATTCGTTCATATTAAAAACCCCCTTAGATTACAAGAAGAATAATAATGTGTCTATGAAGAATGTAGGTACAAGAATAGAAACTGACCATACGAGGTAGCCTACAAATGAAGGCATCTTGATACCATTTTCTTCGGCTATTGAACGTACCATAAAGTTAGGTGCGTTTCCTATATAAGTGTTGGCTCCCATGAATACGGCACCGCAGGAGATAGCCATCAGCATGACCTGAGGAACTACACCCATAGCAGTGCTTATACCCTCTGTAAATCCACTTGAAGCAGCGGTGGTGAAGAATACAAGGTAGGTAGGTGTATTGTCAAGGAAGCTTGATAAAAGTCCTGTCGTCCAGAAGAACTGTGCCGGATGTGTAAGTCCGAGCTCAGAACCACGTGCCTTGAGGATCAGGAGTGCAGGGATCATAGTGATGAATATACCTATGAACAGTATGGCAACCTCCTGTATAGCATCCCATGTAAAGTTGTTGGCCTTACGGACTTTCTTGCTCGTTGTCTTGAATGAGAGGAAAGCCGCTGCTAGCATGATCACAATCTCGATGATAGCAGCCCATGAGAGTGTTACGCCCTCACAGAAATTGATACCCTTTGCAAATGCAGGGAACTTCATAGGAAGAACTCCGCTGAGTATAACTGCACCTACGATCATTATAAGGAATATAATGTTGTGAGCACCTTTAAGTTTGACTGGCTTTTTCGTATCTGCATCGAATACCGGCTTCTGTCTGCCGTCTGCGATATCCTTCTTGTATGCTCTTGTGTCGAGAAAGAAGAATACAGTCAGCAGGATGATGAGATTGACAACCATGACCTTTGCAAGTCTGAGACTCCAGAAGAAGTCAACACCATTCATGAATCCCATCAGAAGTGGAGGATCACCGACAGGGGTGAGACAGCCACCAATATTTGAAACGAGGAAGATGAAGAATACAATGAGCTGAACCTTTCTTCGTCTCCATTTATTTGCCTTTATGATAGGTCTGATCATCAGCATACTTGCACCGGTAGTACCGATCCAGCTTGACAGCAGAGTACCTATCAGTAGAAGCAGAACATTGAGTTTCGGTGTTCCCACCAGGTCGCCTTCAAGAGATATATTGCCTGCCACACAGAACAGGGCAAAAAGCAATACAATGAAGGTGAGATAGTCACCGATCATTACCTCGAGCAATTGTTCGCCCATCGTACCAAAGCCATGGAATATGGCAAATGGAATTAAAAATAAAAGAGACCAGCCTGCAACAGCCCACTGTTTGTGCTTTTCCCACCACTCACCGGCGATAAGGGGCATAACAGCTATGCACAGAAGCATACACACAAATGGTATACACCATGTAAGTGGAAGCGTAGCACCGAGTGTTTCAGTACCGGATTCGCTGTCTGCCGCCAGGGCACTTACCTGTGACAGCCCAAGAACTGAGATGACTGTGCCGAGACCTAGAAATAACCTGTTTTTCATCGTTTTTGCCTCCTATTAATTATAATTGAAAAACCTTATCTATGCTAACAAATATATGGTAAAAATTCAACGAAAAAAATCGAAACTTAACCATTTATTTTCCAGAACAAAAAAATAATAAGTATAGCCCAAATGATGGATCTGTGATAGAATGAAAAAGGTTGAAAAATGCAATACTATGGCCTTAGGGCAGAACAGAGGTAATTGATATATTATGGAACATCAATGGTCAAAGGCATACAAACCAAAGAGAAAACTTTACGTGCTGAGGTCCAGAGAGTCAGAGGGATTTGACGATTTTTGTCAGGAGAATGGCTATGACTGGTACAAGTGCTTTAGCAACATATACAGGCCGCTGGCAAACAGGGCTTTGTTTTATATGCCTGAGAAGATGATGGACGCCGGATATTCGCGTTTGTGTGGAGGAGTGGAGATAGGATACAGTGATATGGAGGTGGTTCCTCAGAACTGTGTGAGCATCACGGTTCCGGGATTCGACGTTGTGGATATAAAGGGATTTGATATATCTCTGATAGAGGATATACCGAGACTCATGACCATGGCGTATTCATATGCCAAGTTGTATATAGAGACGGAGAAGCTGCACATTGTTTCTAACCACAAGCTTCCATATATATGTTACATGGAGAGCGCAGACAGTCTGTGCGTGGAGATTCCGGTATGGTCCAAGAAGACCAAGACGGAGGAGATGCTGACTCTTGACAACATGAGTAAGAGAGATCTCTATGAGATAGCATACAGGGAGCCTGCCACCGGACATTACAACTGGACATGGCTCAAGGAGAAGCTTGAGCAGTGTGAATATATAGGACTGGATCAGTTTATATTTGCCAGATTCGACATAAAGGGCTTCAGGCTCATCAACAACGTTATGGGTCGTGAGGTGGCGAAGGATCTGTTCAGATATATATGTGACGCTATGACCAAGCAGGACTGGATATTGTACTCTGCAAAGTGTGAGAGTGACGATTTTGCCATGATTATAAAGTATATGCCGGAGGATGAGATAATGAACCGGCTATATACATTCTTTGAGGAGATAGGACAGCTTCCGTCGAACAGGAAGTATAAGATATTCTATAGCTGTGGTATCGTATTCTATGATGAATTCGAGAAACTCAGCATGTCAATGCGCATTGAGGACATGGCGCAGATGGCACACCTCCAGTGTATCAAGACCAATGTAAATGAGATAAAGATATACACATCGGAGATGAAGAAGGAATACATCATGGCACAGCAGTACAAGCTGGAGCTTCCGGATGCCATAGAGAATGAGGATCTCATGGTATATCTTCAGCCGAAGTACAATCCACAGAACGACACCCTGACCGGTGCTGAGGCTCTGATAAGATGGTTCTACAAGGGCGGAGATATTCTCTTGCCGAAGTATTTCGTGCCGCAGTTTGAGACTGACGGAACTATAGACATCATAGACAGATATGTGCTGAGACAGGTGTGCAAGAAGTTCAAGGAGTGGAAGGAGCTTGGCTACCCGCTCTACCCGATATCCTGTAACCTCTCGAGACACCAGATATCGAGACCGGATCTTATATATATACTGTGTGATATAGTCGATGAATACGGAGTGGATCACTCGCTTATAGACTTTGAGATAACTGAGAGTGCAGATTTCGCTGACGTGCAGTATCTGATAAAGGTGCTCAAGGATCTGAAGGCTGAGGGCTTCAAGATATCCATGGACGATTTTGGAACAGGATACTCCAGTATGGCACTTCTTAAGGATATGCCGCTGGATATAATCAAGATAGACAAGAGCTTTATTGACGGAATAGCCACCGGCGAGCCGAACAACAAGGACATGCTCATGACACAGGATATCCTTACCATGTCAAGGCATCTGGGAATCAGAAGTCTTGCGGAGGGTGTTGAGACATTTGAGCAGAAGGAATACCTGAGAGAGTGGGGATGCCACTACATTCAGGGTTATTACTACAGCAAGCCTATACCTATCACGGGATATGAATATCTTCTCAAGAAGATAATGCTGGGACAGAGCTAGCCGGATAATGATGCTATATAGCGACATATAGAGAATATATAGAAGAGTATAAGAGGATTGATATATGAATGTATCGATCCTCTTTTTCTATTTATATTGGACCTTAACAGGATGTAATCCCAATAATGTAATGTATATAATTTACAAGTCTTGTATATATAATCAACAACCTACTAAAAAAAATAATTAAGAACCATTCCCAATAGGGGTTGACTTTGATCAAAAAATAGGTATAATAAGACATAGTTGATAAATAAACATCAACAAAGAAGACAGAATATATTTTAACAATCAATGATGGATATTGATTAGATTATTTAAAAGAGAAAAGGAGAATTAAGTTATGGCAAAGTTTGTATGTACAGTATGCGGTTATATCTATGAGGGAGAGCAGGCACCAGCAGAGTGTCCTATCTGTCACGCAGGAGCAGATAAGTTCAAGAAGGTAGAGGGAGAGCTCACACTTGCAGCAGAGCATGAGTTTGGCGTATATGCTGAGACAGTTAAGAACAATCCAGAGATCAGCGATGAGGACAAGAAGTATATCTACGAGCAGCTCAAGGCTAACTTCGAGGGAGAGTGCTCAGAGGTTGGAATGTATCTCTGCATGGCTCGTGTAGCACATCGCGAGGGCTATCCTGAGATCGGTCTCTACTGGGAGAAGGCAGCGTACGAGGAGGCTGAGCATGCAGCTAAGTTCGCAGAGATGCTTGGATCAGACCTTGAGCAGAACATGACAGCTTCAACAGAGAAGAATCTTGCATGGAGAGTTGACTGCGAGTTCGGTGCAACAGCAGGAAAGGTAGATCTTGCAAAGTGCGCTAAGAAGAACAATCTGGATGCGATCCATGATACAGTTCATGAGATGGCAAGAGACGAGGCAAGACACGGCAAGGCTCTCAAGGGACTTCTTGACAGATACTTCGGTAAGTAAGAAGAAGGTAAAGATTATTCATAAGGATAGTCAGTCTTACACATAAATCTAAAAAAGGTATATGCGGAAAGCAGTCAGGCTGCGATCCGTATATACCTTTTTTAGATTTATGTGTGCTATTTAATTGTTACTCATCTTTCTTGAGACTGAAGGAAGAGGAAGATGTAGTTGAGCTTGTTGTTGTATAAGGATTAGATGCGTGGGCATCCTGCTCTGAAGCTGCCGGCTGCTGTGAGTAGAACGGATCACTGTAAGACGTCTGCGGTGCCTGTGTCTGTTCTGCAGTGCCGTAGCTGCCACTGTTTGTAGTGCCGTACTGCTGTGTATAGCTGCCACTGTCTGTACTGCCATACTGCTGTGTATAGTTGCCGTTATTTGGGCTGCCTGTGCTGCCCGGAGTGTACACGCCGTTGAAATCGCCTGTACCGTCATAGTAACCTGTGCCTGCTGGCTGTGCAGATGCGCTGATGGTGTTCTTGCTTCTTGTTGCCTTCAGGATCATGATCACTGCTGCCAGTAGGAATACAGCTCCGAGGACAAGCTTGAATATGTAATCTGAAGAGTCAACCATCTCTATATAGTAAGGAAAAGCTTCTGCCTTTGCGGTCGCATAGTCCTCACTTGTAGGAGTGTATCCATAATATTGTGCGTATGCGTCGACATACTTGGTGATGTAGTCGTCAAGGAAGCCCTGCACCTTGTCGCTGTTCTTGCGGATGACTCCTGTTATGTAGATTGGTTCTGCATCGTCAGCAGATGAGATCGCGTCAAATTTGGCGTCATCACTCTTGGAGATCGATATTCCGATCCACTTGGATGTGTCTCTTTTTGAGCCGTCTTCATTCTTGTCGCAGATATCAACGAGATAGTAGTATCCGTCGGTCTTGGTGACCGTGTGATTGTACGTTGTAGTCTTCTCAATGTAAGCTCCGTATCCGTAGGTGAGTGTTCCCTCCACATACACTCCCGGTTTAACTTCCGATTCGTCACATGTAGTAACGTTTAGAAGCTTTCCGTGTAAACCGATAAATGTTCGTATACCCAGGAATAAAAGAACTATTCCGAATATACCGAAAACAACTGCTGATACGATGGGATTCCCCTTTTTCCTTGTTCTTGCCATAATGTTACCTCACTTTTTTTATTTGTTATGAATTATACATAACCACTTCAATACCTCACTTTTCTACAGTACAGGTAAAAAACTAATATTTCAAGTAAAAAAGGCAAAATCAAAAAAAATTAGACATTTTTTATGGTATACTCATTCATGGTGGTGATTTTATGGCAAAGAAAACAAAAAAGAATGAGAAAAAGTACATATATATAATTCCGGCAGTGCTGTGGATGATATTCATATTTTACATGTCGTCCAGAACAGGAGATGACTCGTCGGCGGTGAGCAACCCCATGACAGACTTTATAGTGGGTTTGTTCCAGAAGGTGAGAAATGATTCCGCGCCCATGGTTGACAGGATGACGGGAGTGGTGGAGATCATGGTCAGAAAGGGTGCACACATGACGGAATATGGAATCCTTCTGGCTCTGCTGGCCCTGGCGGTCAGAAAGGCCGGCGGAAGGATGACTTCGGCTGGCGTGTATATATGGTCAGTTGTGATAACATTTGTCTATGCGTGCTCCGATGAGATTCATCAGCTCTTTGTCGCTGACAGGGCAGGCAGGGGCACGGATGTGCTTATAGATATGTGCGGCGCATTGGCAGCTCTTCTTATTATATGGGGATCAAAGAGCACAAGGGGAAGGATAATAATGGGCTTTGTGATAGGGATAGTGCTGGTGGCAGCGGTTATGTTCCTTTTCCTGTGGCCTTTTTAGAGCGCATTTAGTATTGGCAGCCTTGAATTAGAGTGGGGCAGATGGTATATTAAAAAAGACTATGAGCATCACATTACCGATGCTGACTGGAGGATGCAGAATGACATTAGCAGATGTTAGAAAGAACATAGACCGGGTCGACAAGGAGATCAAGCAGCTCTTCAAGGAGAGAATGGTTCTTGCGGACAATGTTGCTCAGGTCAAGGCAGAGACCGAGGATGACATATATAAGCCAGACCGCGAGGAGGCCATCATATCCAATCTCACAGGGGATGTGGATGATAACATCAAGATGGAGTACACGGCGCTTATCAAGAGAATCATGGAGATAAGCAGAAAGTACCAGTATGGAAGGACTCTGGAGCTCAGGAACTGCCTAGATGTGGAGTATGATGTGAAGGAGCCTGACATAGATGCGGTGGCGATGATAAAGCCGGAGCTGTACATTTGTCAGGGATGCTCGAGGGACAAGGTCATTGCGGTGGACTCATACGATGAGGTGTATGAGCTCATAAAGACTGGCAAGGTAGACGCCGGAATGGGAATACTTGAGGACATAAGCTACGGAGTTTCGGATGCGCTTCACGAGGTGCTCACCAACAACAAGCTGTATATATACAGATGTAACATTGTAAATGAGAATGGACACAACAAGAAGGTTGTCACATTTGCAGACCACCTCATAGTGGAGGAGAACCACAACAGGCTGAAGGTGATGTTCGTATGTAAGAATAAGAGCGGAAGTCTCAGCAGCATACTGTCCATGATCTCTGATTACGGGGTGAACCTCACAGAGATACACTCGGCGCCAAACAGGCAGGAGCATTGGAATTACAGATTCTATGTGGAGCTGTCTGCCAATTTACTGAAGAAGGATATACAGGCTTTAGTGTTCCAGCTCATGAACGAGACGGAGGAGTTTACGATCCTCGGAAGCTATGCCTGTGACGAGGAACAGTTTTAGAGAAAAAATAATTTTTAAGGAGAAAATATCATGATAGACAAGTTAGTAAAGAATATCCAGAAGACAAATGCACCTATAGTAGTTGGACTTGATCCAATGCTCAACTATGTACCGGAGCATATCCAGAAAGCTGCATTTGCAGAGTATGGCGAGACACTTGAGGGCGCTGGTGAGGCTATATGGCAGTTCAACAAGGGAATAGTTGACGCTACATATGATCTTATACCTGCAGTTAAGCCACAGATAGCCATGTATGAGCAGTTCGGAATCGAGGGACTCAAGGCATTCAAGAAGACAGTTGACTATTGCAAGGAGAAGGGACTTGTCGTTATCGGAGATATAAAAAGAGGCGATATAGGTTCAACATCAACAGCATATGCGGTTGGTCATATCGGAAAGGTACAGGTGGGAAGCAAGACATATGCTGGATTTGATGAGGATTTCATCACAGTAAACCCGTATCTTGGAACAGACGGAATCAAGCCATTTGTGGATGTGTGCAAGGAGGAGAACAAGGGTATATTCGTTCTCGTCAAGACATCCAATCCATCATCAGGTGAGTTCCAGGACAGACTTGTGGATGGACGTCCACTCTATGAGATAGTCGGAGATATGGTTGACAAATGGGGCAGCGATGTTGTAGGTGAATCAGGATATTCAGCGGTTGGAGCTGTTGTCGGTGCCACATACCCTGAGATGGGCAAGGTGCTGAGAAAGGTTATGCCAAAGTCATTTATCCTTGTTCCGGGTTACGGAGCACAGGGGGGTAAGGCTGCAGACCTTGTACACTACTTCAATGAGGACAGACTCGGTGCGATCGTCAACTCATCAAGAGGAATCATAGCTGCTTACAAGCAGGACAAGTATGCACAGTTTGGTGCTGAGAACTATGCAGATGCCTCAAGACAGGCAGTAGTTGACATGATCGAGGATATCAACGGCGCACTTGATGCGTAAAAAGCAGAAAGTGTTTGGCGGATCAAGGTAGTTCGCCGTACACTGATAATAGAATGATTATGGAGGAAGAGTATGGGCAAACTTAAGATGACAGCAAAGGTGGTCAGTCAGGAGACTCTTGCCACAGATGTATACAGTCTGGTGCTTGAAGCTCCAGAGATAGCTTCACAGGCTATAGCAGGACAGTTCGTGTCTGTATATACTCACGATGGCAGCAAGATGCTCCCGAGACCTATCAGCCTCTGCGGAATAGACAGGGAGGCGGGAACACTCCGCCTTGTATACAGAGTGGTTGGATTTGGAACAAAGGAATTTTCACAGCTTGCGGCTGGAGATACGGTCGATATATTGGGGCCTCTCGGCAACGGCTTCATGAAGTCCGACAAGAAGGCGATCCTGATAGGCGGAGGTATAGGAATCCCACCTATGTTACAGCTTGCAAAAGAGCTTGACTGTGAGAAGTCAGTCGTGCTCGGCTACAGGGATGAGATATTCCTGAACGAGGAATTTGAGCCATACGCACAGGTGTATATGTCATCTGAGGATGGACAGCACGGTGTGAAGGGCAACGTAATAGATGCCATAAAGGAATACGGCGTGGACGGTGCTGTCATATATGCATGTGGCCCTACTCCTATGCTTCGGGGAATCAAGGCATACGCCATGGAGAAGGGCATCGAGTGCCAGATATCCATGGAGGAGAAGATGGCGTGCGGCGTGGGTGCATGTCTTGCCTGCGTATGCAAGACAAAGGATATAGATGAGCATTCACAGGTGCACAACAGAAGGATCTGTAAGGATGGACCTGTATTCTACGCTGAGGAGGTGGAGCTGTAATGTCAGATAAGATCAATATGTCAGTGGATATAGCGGGTGTGACTCTCAAGAATCCAATAACAGTAGCTTCAGGAACATTTGGCTCAGGCATGGAGTACAGCGAGTTCGTGGATCTTTCACAGCTCGGTGCAGTAACCACCAAGGGCGTGGCAAATGTGCCATGGCCGGGCAATCCGACACCACGTATAGCTGAGACTTACGGCGGCATGATGAATGCCATAGGACTTCAGAATCCTGGAATCGATGTGTTCAAGAAGAGAGATATACCATTCCTCAGGGATTATGATACAAAGATCATCGTAAACGTGTGTGGAAAGTCCAAGGAGGACTATGTTGACTGCGTTGAGAAGCTTGGCGATTGTGATGTGGATCTGCTTGAGATCAACGTGTCATGTCCGAATGTAAAAGAGGGCGGAATCGCATTTGGCCAGCAGCCGGATGCGCTCTACGATATAACAAAGGCAGTCAAGGCAGCGGCAAAGCAGCCAATCATCATGAAGCTGAGTCCGAATGTCACAGACATAACAGAGATGGCCAGAGCTGCAGAGGCTGGTGGTGCTGATGCGGTATCACTCATCAATACACTGACAGGTATGAAGATAGATGTGAACAGAAGAACATTTGCAGTGGCAAATAAGACTGCAGGTGTGTCAGGCCCTGCGATCCACCCGATAGCAGTGCGTATGGTATACCAGGTAGCAAATGCGATAAAGCTTCCGATCATCGGAATGGGCGGTGTTGCAACAACTGAGGATGCCCTTGAGATGATCATGGTTGGAGCAAGTGCGGTGGCAGTTGGAACGGCCAACTTCCACAATCCTTATGCAACAGTGGAGATCATAAAGGGTATTGAGGAGTATATGAAGAAGAATTCCATCAGCGATATCCATGAGCTGATAGGCTGTGTAAAATAGAACGATATAAGTCTTCTGTAAGAGTTTTAAGGGGTGTTGGGTTATGGAAGATAACATAGATATTGAAAAATATGCACAAAAACTCCGCATGGAACTGGATGAGGCGCTTGGCAGAAATGAGGAGCTCAGCGAGGAGATATCTGATCACGCAAGGATGCTGGAGAAGACTCTTGACAATCTGGCAGGCGGTGTGGGTATATTTGAACTTCACGGGAATAAGCCGGCTGTCAGGTACATGAGCAAAAGCTTTTACAAGCTGTTCAATGTGACCGAGGATCAGATGAGTGGATATGCCAGTGACTACGTGATGCTGGCTATTCCAGAGGATCGGTCTGTCCTTAAGAAGCAGATCCTGGAGACCATAACGAGTAACAAGACCACGGTGCATGACATCCGCTTTACGGATGTGAATACCGGGGGATATTTGTGGATACAGGTCTGCCTTTCTGTCATGTCCATAAAAAAGGGAATCATCGCACTGTGTGCGGTGTTTATCGATGTGACAAGCAAGATGGAAGCGGAGCTGGAGAACAAGGCGCAGTCTGAGATGCTCAGGCTGATACTTCAGGGAAGCGGAGAGTCCATAATCGTGTACGATGTCCCAACGGATACTCTGATAAATAAGAAGGTCGTGGATGGCGAGATGGTCACCACCATGAAATATGAGAATTTCTATAAGGGCATCGACACTAACAGGATAGTCCACGCTGACGACAGAGACGCCGTGACCGGCATGTTTAGAAAGATCCTTGATGCGGATGCGGATAGCTGTGACAGGCTGATGGGTGATCTGCGCCTTGATCTGAATGGCGGAGGCAAATGTGAGTGGTACAGAGTGCTCTTTGTTCCTCTCAGGGACTCCAAGAAAAAGGTTTGCAAGATATTCGGAAAATATTACTCCATAAACGATGAGAAGATAAGAAGTCAGGAGCTTCAACTCAGGGCGGAGAGGGATTCTCTGACGGGACTTTACAATCATGTCACATTTCAGCACAAGGTGACAGATATGCTTGAGTCATTCCCAGGTGAGCTCTGCGCTTTTTATATCATGGATATTGACGACTTCAAACATATAAATGACGCATTTGGACACTATGCGGGGGATGATCTCCTGTGTGATGTTGCTGTGACTCTTGAGGAAGTTGCCTCGGCGGCCGGAGGATTCTCAGGACGACTGGGAGGCGATGAATTTGCACTGTTCATCCCGATCGTCGACAGAAGGGAGGATGTGTATAAGCTTGCTGATGATATACAGTCCAGACTCACCACCATCAACTGCAGTCTTCCGCACACTATGTCCGTGGGAATAAGCGTTCACAGGATAGAGGATGGGATAGAATTTGATTTGTTGTACAGCGAGTCGGATCAGGCGTTGTACGCGGCAAAGAGGGGCGGCAAGAACCGTTACTGTGACTATGCCGACTCAGCGGATATGCATTCATGTGATTCGCATCACAGCGGATATGCATACAATGATGACGAAGGTCTTATGCTGGATGAGATATCTGATATAGCATATGTTGCGGACATGAAGACCCACGAGATGTATTTCCTCAACAAGGCGGCGAAGAGAAGCCTTGGAATTGCGGAGAACGACGATTCTTACAAGGGTAAAAAGTGCTTTGAGATAACCCAGGGCGGTGATGACCAGTGCCCATTTTGTTCTAATGAGATACTGGTTCCCGGACAGAGTTATGTATGGAATCACTACAACAGCAAGGCAAAGGGACTGTATGTGGTGAAGGATAAGATAGTTGACTGGCACGGAAGAAAGAGCCGGCTTGAGATTGCAGTTGACGTGTCTGATATAGATAAGACAACACAGGTTCTGGCGGACAGCTATGACATAGAGGATGCCCTTGTCAATTTCATGGCGAATATAACTTCAAAGCAGAGCAGTGAGGAGAAATATACCAGTCTGCTCGAGGTGATTGGAACTTTCTACAATTCCAAGAACGCCTGCCTTGTGGAGTATGGACAGGATGGCACAGGGGAGCTTTATTACTGGAAATCATCAGACGAGGAGTCGATAGAGGATGGTCTGAAGGCTCTTGTCACACAGAAAATGAGGGATGAACTGGAGAAGGAAGTCCTCAGGGACGAGGTTCTCATAGTGAACCGTTCCCATCCATTAAGGAATCCTGAAACAGGATTTGCACGGATGCTGAGTGACAGCAGGATATGGTCACTGTATGCGGTTCCGATCATAGTGGACGATGAACTGCTCGGCAGGGTATTTGTGTTCAATCCGGAGAAGCATAATGGAAACATAAGACTCGTGAAGAACTTTGCTGCCTTTATCGGAAGTGAGATATATCAGAGACATCTGAAGGAGGACCAGCAGTTTGAGTTCACCCATGATAAGCAGACAAAATGCTTTAACAGGAACAGTTACATAGACTATATAAGAAGCAGAAAGAATCTGAGCAGTCTGGGACTGGTTGCTGTGGATATCAATGAGATAAGGGGCATCGCGGAGATGTTCGGACCGGATTATGCGGACGATGTGATTCTGCAGTTTGTCGGAAGAATAAGGAAGACGTTCCCGGACGATAGGGTGTTCCGCATGGGCTATGAAAGCTTTATCATCATATGTGAGAATATTGAGCAGTTGAAGTTCAATGTATACGCTTCAAGACTCAGGGAAAATCTGCTCTACGGTGAGTTCACGGCATGCTGTGGCTATGTCTGGACAGATTGCAATATTGATGTCCGCAGGATGGAGGATCATGCGGCAAATCTCCTGTATTCCGAGAAGCAGCGGTGGTATGAACAGCAGGACTGTCATTCGGTGAAGTGGAATACGCTGAAAAAGGATATGGTGAAGAAGGAGCTTGAGGAAGGACTGTTCTATGTCCTTTATCAGCCGAAGATGCTGTATCCGTCAGGAAAGATATGCGGGGCAGAGGCCCTTGTAAGATATTCCGGAAATGATGACTTGGCGGATGTTATCGACAGGCTTGAGAAGAGCAGAACTGTAAAATATGTGGATTTTTACGTGCTTGAGAATGTGTGCAGAGATCTGGCAAAATGGCATGAAGAGGGAATGCCATACATCCCGGTATCCTGTAACTTTTCCAGAATGTCGCTTATAGAGAGCGATGTGGCCAAACAGATAGCAGCAGTGGTTGACAGGTACGGAATACCGCATGATGTGGTCGAGATAGAGATAACGGAGTCGGTCAGTGAGCAGGAGCATGATACTCTGGTGAACATATCAAACAATATACATGAGCTTGGATTCCGCATAGCGATGGACGATTTTGGAACAAAATACTCAAATGTCGCCATGCTTGCCCATATGGGATTTGACATTATCAAGTTCGACAAGAGCATGATAAATGACGTAACTGTCAATCCGGTGGATCGCACGGTTATGTGTCATCTCATAAACATGTGCAATGAACTGGGAATGTTCTGTATAGCTGAGGGTGTGGAGACCGAGGATCAGGCGGATGCGCTCAGCAGCATGGGACTGGCTTGTATACAGGGGTATCTGTGCAGCAGGCCGCTGGAGAAAGAAAAGTATGTGGAGATGTGCAGGGAAAGAGGCATATCACAGCCGTACACCAATAAATAATTGAATCTTTATATGGATTATGGTAGTATGTGTAGGAAAAAGGGCAAAAAAGCCTGAAAACAGGAGGATTCGCAGAGACATGGAACAGTACAAGAAGGAATTTATCGAATTCTTGGCTGTCCTGTTTTGAAGACTCTCCCAAACCTCGAAAAACGCCGTATTTACAAGGCTTACAGCACTTTTACAGAAATCGCAAAAGTATCGTAACTTATCGTAAAAGTGTGTAGTTTATCATAAAAAGTGTGTAGTACAAACGAATAGGAATCATTAGATGAGGATGATAAAAGTATAAGTCCATGTACTTGTAGAAATGCAGGTATGTGGGCTTTTTTTATTATCAAAAATTCAAATGGATTATGGAAGGAGAGTTAAGATTATGAGTAATGAAATTTCATTGTTTGAGAAGCTGGGAGGTACTTATACAGAGGTGGATGGTATTTTGTATCCGAATATCGGTATGGATGATACTGATACGAAATCCGATACGGCTTCGGTTGTAGCAGCCGCCGATATCGGAAAATACGGTCATCTGTGGATTTGTTATATGAAGGAAAACCACCCTGACAGGTATCGTCATCATATTAGGCTGGGTCAGCTTCTGATTAGGGCAAAGGAAGTAAATGAGGAGGCTTATGAGATGTTAGATAGGATTGTAGAGAAGTATCTGGTGAAGCATAAGCCAAAGGATGCACATTCCACTATGGAAATGTGGAAAATAAGAGAGCAGGCAAAACAGCTTGCGGAGGAGGTTATTTATGGAGAGATTGTTTACAAGTATCACTAATGCAGGAGCGACTGCAACACAAAACAAAAATATTATGCAGACCGGTTATTATGCCGGAGAAAGAGAGGATTTTATGAGAGAAAATTTATTTATGACTGAAACAACTATGGCACCTGTTAAAATTGCACTGGATCATGGCTGGAGTTCCATTAAGGGCGAGCATACTTTTATGGAGACTTCTATAGTTCCGGTGGATTATGAGCCTCTTACCAAGAACGGACTTTTGGAGTATAAAGGGAAAAAGTATATCGTAGGACAGGGCAGACTTGGAAAGCAGGCAACCAAGACAGAGAATGAGAACTATTTTCTGCTGACCCTTGCAGGGATTGCCAAGGAATTGCAGTATCAGGGTAAGACAGCGGCTTCTCATGTGGAATTATATGCAGGTGTGCCTCTGACCTTGTTTGGTGCGGAGCGTAAGGAGTTTCGTGATTATCTGTGGCATAAGGAGCGTATTTCTTTTACCTTTGAGGGAGTGCATTATTCTTTCTTCATGGATAAGGTAAAGATTTATGCCCAGTGTTATGCAGCTATTGCGAACCGTATGGGAGATATGGACAGACTCAGATGTGTGGACTTGGGCTCCTGGACCTTGGATATATTAAGCGTCCGTGACAGAATCCCTATGGATAAGGATGCCTGTACTTATGAGCTTGGACTGATTACCACCATTGAGCGTATCAAAAAGGAAGCCCTTCCCAAGTTAAAGTGTGAAATGCCGGAGGATGACATTGTTGATGTTATCCGTGGAAAGCAGTCCAATGTAAATGCTGACTTTATCCCTTTTATTGAGAAGGGCTTACAGCAGTATGCAGACGAGGTGGAAGCGAAGCTTCGGGAGATTAAGGTGGATTTAATGCATGAGAATATTGTGTATGTGGGCGGTGGCGCCTGTGTGATGAAGCGTTTTGGCAGAGCGCAGGGCAGAAACATCCAGTATGTAACGGATGTGAAAGCCAATGCCATCGGCTACCGTTATCTTGCAGAAAATCTGGGATAGGAGGCTTTTATGGGAAATGCAATATCTTTTCGGTTGAATCCGAAATGTGAAAGTGACAGAAAAATCCTTGCGTGGCTGGAGGCAAAATCCAGCCAGCCGGGATATCTGAATCAGACAGAGCTTATCAAGCAGGCATTGTTTTCTGCTATGGAAAGTGAGCAAAGGGGCATTCGGGAAAAGGAAACCACAGAATGGATGGAGCAGGCAATCAAAAGCATGGCAGAGGAATTTACCAAGGTGGTGCAGGAGTCCTCACAGAATATGGCTAACAATATGTTTGCCGGAGTTCTGGGAGCAATGGCTCAGCAGATGAATATGGGAGTTGTTCCTATGGCTACGTTGCCGATGTCTGGTGCAGTTCCTAATGGTATGACAGTTGCTGTACCGAATGTAATGCCTTCTGCTGTAGCAGCTAATGTGCCGGAGCCAACGGTTCCCGATAATGAACTTGCCGCAGATACTTCCAATGCTATGGATAGTGCCACAAAAGATATGCTTGGAAGTCTGTTTGATATGGATGATGAGTAAGAAAATGAAAAATCACAGTATGACGGACTGTCTTACAAAAAGGTGCCTTGTATGAGGAAATGACCTTATCTGTAAGACAGTTCTTTTTCTATGGGAAAAGCTGTGATACGAAATTCTTACGAAGCCAGCCAAGCCTTTGGCAAAAAATAAAGTCTGCTTGCAGGCTTTATTTTTATGTCCATAAGGCGAAAAAGCTAGGGCTTGGGGATGTCAAATCCCCAACAAGTTCCTGCCCGTGTATATACAGGGCGGAACTTGCTCTACCTTATGCGACGTATCCGGAGCCCATGCCGACTTAGGTCGGCACGCATCAGCGAAAGAAGGATTTCTTAAGGAAAATGATGCGGAGGCTATAGCAGGATTTCTTATGAGAAATGTGATTAGCAGATTTCTGTAAGACAGGTGTATGACACATTTCCATATATTCGGCGAGCGAATTATAACGAGCCGCAACAGACTGCTAAAGGAAATATCCGTGAGTGCAACGAGCGCATTGGTGAGCGACCTTAGGGGAGCGAGGCTATGCACGGGAGGGGAGATGCAGAATCTGCATCGGGGAAAATCTTCTGACGTATCCGGCAGTTTAATTATTCTATTGGAGTAGCAATTAAAAATTTATATTTTGTAGGTACGAGGGAGCAGGTATTTATTTACCTGCTTTTTTGTGTATCGGAATGGAGGAATTTATGAGAAATACAGATAAAAAGAAAGAGAATATGGTTCTGATGTCCATGCGTATTTCGGCAGAGGATAAGGAAGAGATTGAAGCGAAGGCAAGAAAGACCGGGCTTAGCACCTCGGAATATATCAGACGGTGTGCATTAGGAAGAAAGCTTCCTTGTTATGGTGATACCAGTCTGCTGAAGGAGTATTCCATGCAGCTGGGCAAGATTGGTTCCAACCTGAACCAGATAGCAAAGCACTTAAATGGTGGCGGAGATTTTTACAGCATTTATTATGAACTGAAGGAAGCCATAAGGGAGCTGTTGGATTTGAAATTTAAAATACTTCCTGCATTGGAGGATGTTGCCTGTGGAAAGAAGCGTAGGCGCAAAAGTGGAGAGGATGGTGAAGGTTAATGGCGATTTTGAAGCATATCTCAGTAAAGAACCGATTTTATTCTTCGGCGGTGGAGTATCTTACCTGCCAGTTTGATGAATATACCAACAAGCCTGTGTTGGATGAAAAAGGCAGAATACAAGAGCGTGAGAATTATCTGATTGTAGGTGTGAACTGTGATGTGGACAGCTTTGGTGCAGAATGTATCGAGGTCAATCGTCTGTATGGCAAGAATAATTCCGTAAAGGATGTAAAGGCGCATCACTATATCATCAGCTTTGAGCCAAATGATCCCATTACCATAGAGCAGGCGTTGGAATTTGGCAAGCAATGGCTTTCGGTATTCGCACCGGGGCATCAGGCAGTGGTGGCAGTTCATCCGGATGGTCACAATGGCAGTCAGAATATGCACGTTCACATGGTTATCAATTCTGTCAGAAAGTATGCCGGAAAGCAGAGCAGGTGGCATGAGAAACCCTGTGAATGGAAGCTGGGCTGTAAGCACAAAAGCACCGGGAAGATGATGTTCCATGCAAAAAAGTGGGTAATGGAGAAGTGTATCCGACTGGGTTTAGGACAGGTAGATTTGCTTGCTAAGAAGCACACGGACAACTACTGGGTGGAAAAGAATCTGATGAATCAGAATGCCAAGGACGGTGTTGGTGTCACTTCTAACAGAGAATTGATTCGGGATACCATAGACAAGCTGTTGCCTTTCGTGGATTCCTTTGAGCAAATGGTTGAATGTCTGCAATTTATGTATAACTGGAAGATTCGTGTTACGAATAAAACAGTGACATTTTCCACGTCGGGTATGAAGCAGGGTATTCGAGGAAATAAGCTGGGAGAAGGTTATGGCAAAGCTGACCTTGTAGAAAGAATTGCAAAGGTTGTGGCAGAGCGTAATGCGGAAAAAGAAGCCCGTCGCATTGCTGAGGAAGTAGCAAGGGTAAAAGCAGAGGCACTTGCCAGAGAAGAGGCTGCAAGGAAGGAGAAACAGCTACAGGAGGAGCAGAAGCAGAGAGAGCTTCTTGCGCGGAAAAGAAAACTGGCATTTGACAGAAATCGTATTTGTCAGGATTATTGTAGTGAAGAGCTTGCAAGAGAGGACTGGAATAAAGACTATGTGGATTATCTGCAATCACAGTTTATAAATGTAAATGATGCAGCCGGATTCATGGAAGGGGAGCTTACAGCACCGGTTATGACCAAAGATGAGTTTGAGCGACAGCAGGCAGTAGAACTGTATCATGAAAAAGCTGCCAGAGCAGTAGAACTTTGGGATATGGTGTTAAGCCAGCTTTCCAGTTCTACCCATAAGTGGAAGTGGGAGTATATGGATTATTTGGAAGATATCAAATACCAAGATACAGCAGATGTGACTTTGGAGATGGCAAAGGAAGATATTATGTCTTATGAGGAATTTGCGGAAGTGAAGGACGCAGAGAAAGCAATACAAGAGCAGATTTCTGAGACTGTAGAGGATTCTAAGATCGCAGCTATTCAGACTGCTTCAATAGACGAGCTACTGGCTATTGTAGTATCAGAGGAAGCAGATGTTGAAATTCCTGAGACAGAAGAAAAAGTATCAGAAGATACAGAGGTTTTTCCGGAAACGATTGATTATACTAAGCTGTCTATGGAAGAACGTGCTTCGCTTCTACCTGTGCCTACAGATGATTATACAGCAGAATATAATGCTTACTGTCAGCGTATGGGATATACGAGAGAGAAGATGAATAGTATCCGTTATAAGATGACTGTGTATGATGAATTTATGGCTGAATATCAGTATCGTAAGAAATACTATGGTGTAAGAGATGATTCGAGAAGTATCAGCGTACAGAAGAGTAGAGAAACAAGGTAGTAATTATTAAAACGTAATATTTGCTATATTGTTATGTTGTGGGCGAATTGTTGTAATTTACAGTTCGCCCTTTAATAAAAAATATAGAAAATATAAGTGGAATGAACCTCCTGAACATGGTAAAATTTAGGTTGTACAAGTAGCGTAGTTGTATGTGTTATAAAGCTATTGATTGGTAGGTAAGATATGTTTGATAATTATGAAAGAAAATTGCATAAGTGTATTGCCAAATTTATAAAAAGAGCGAATAAAGACTATCCGGATTGGAGCGAAAGTCGCGACAATGGGGAATGGGAGATTGACTTAAATGAATTTGACGATATGTGTGATGTTATATTTGATATAATTAAGACCACGTCCTGTGATGAAGCTTCGAAGCAGATGCTTGATGATATTTTATTTGGGATTGCAAGGGATAACGAATGTAGCCGTATTGTAGCAATGTTATTAGATTATCCTGAGTGGTACGAATTATTATGCAAGAAAGTGTTGTCTACTGATTACATAAATGCAAAGTGGCAATTCGCAGAGAGTCTGAAGGATTGTAATGGTAAGGATGAAATAAGGGAGCTGATATTCGATTTTTTGCAGGTTGATAATGAGTATACACAGCGTCTTGCTTTGCAATCCTTAGCTTATATTTACCCGGACAAAGCCGAGGAGTATGCAATAGATTTTTGGTGGAGAGATAAATATAAGGATGATGCTTATGCATCAGAGTACCAAAAGATTGTGGTACTTCATGTGTTGCATATTATTCATTCGGCTGAACTTGAAAAATATTTGGATTTGGCGGATAAAAGTGAATATCGCTATTTGAAAGAAAATGCAGAGGAAATACGGAAAATAATGGAATAGGTGATGATATGGAGTTAGAGAATAACAATAATAAGCTGAACGTTGAAAATACAGATACCATAGATGGCTTGGCGTATGAACAGGAAACTTCAAGTTTGATACTTCTTCTTGCAGATGGAATGGACTGGTCAGATATGAATCGACATTTATTGTTGTTGCAGGAGAAACTCAATAATTATATTTGGTACATAGATTCCAAACAATATGAAGAAAAATATCCTGATGTAAAAAGAATAGAGTTGCGTGTAAGCTTTTTGTTTCAGGAACCGGAGGTATGTCATAAGCTTTTGGAAAGAGCAAAGCAGGTGTTTGTGGATGTGTTTGAAAATGTAGAGATGATTGTGGAGCAGGGACGGCCTTAGGGGGATTGATATGGGAAATTATATTAAGTTACAGCTGGAAAATATACTTACAGAAGGTCAAACCATTGCACCGGAGTATTGCGATAAGAAATATGTCATCTATTATAATCCCAAGGAAACCAGGCAGAAAGTACGCATAAATACAGATTATTATCAAAATGATAATGTAATGATGCTGTGTAAATCTTACGACAGGGGATTGTGTGATGCCATAGAGGAATATGAAAAGCTGAATTTAAAATACATTGAAAGTCAGGCATATGGTTCGTGGATGGATGGCGCCAGATAAGATACAGAAGGGAAAGCAAAATGTCAATATATATGATTCGAAGCAAATCCAGAGGACATCAGAGAAAATTTAAAAGACTGTTAAGATGGATGGATAAAATAGATCCATTTAAAAATGCAAATGATTTGCCCTTCAAAGATACAGAGGATTCATACGAGCATTTTCACGTACCATGCGGACCATGGCTTTCGAAACCTAAAACCTCTGGTAAGATTAAGACTGCATTTTGTAAGAAATGGCTTGAAAAGACCGAGGAAATTATCGGTAACAAGCCGAAGGATTTACCATTTTGTAAGGTAGTAGCAGCTATAACCTATCCGGATGTACGGGAATCCCAGATTATTATTTTCTATGATGAGGAGTATTATAATTCCTTTTGGGACAGGAAAGGACCTTATCAGATATGGACGAGAGTGGATGATAAGCGTTCCTTTGCGAAAGAAAGAGGAATCATGACAAAGTTGCCTGAGATTGGATATATAGAAGAACTCAATGATGAAGACTATTATACGAAATCGAATATATGGTTTTATGGAGAGTGGATATAATATGCAGATTTCAAAAACTGTTGTGAGGTGTGACAGATGAAGGACAATGAATGTAGAATCATTAAAATTGAAAAGGATGCATTATTTGAATTCATATATGAGAATTTTATAGCAAATCATGAGGAACTAATGGATTTAGATGCGGTTGGATGTATGAATACATTTGCTATCGACTGGGAAGCGGGAGAATTTATCTTCTGTGCACATAAGGACGAAAATGAACACGGGGATATTGTTCCGTTTCCGAAAGATATTGATGTGAATGAATTGCTAAAGGTGATTCCGGCAACGACAAATTCTATTCTGGAGCCGGGTGAAAATTATAGGGATTATTCCTTTGATGAGTTAAGGGAATTGCAGAAAAAGCAGGTGATTATTTGAGTATTGAAGATTTCAAATATTATTGGAGATTTAGCGATGAAAAATATGCAGTGTTATCTAAACAGGAACTATCTACAATAAGTGTTATATCCAAGGATGAAGTAGAGAAGGAATGGATTCGGATTTGTGAAAAGGAAATATTTCAAGAGAGTGCATACATAAACGATATAGTTCATCATAGCGCTCCAGTATTAATTAAAGATTGCCAGTGGGGAGAGAATGAAGATAAAACCAGAGAAGCTTTTGAAACATTTTTTAGTGAATTAAATGTGGACAAGATATTGATATATTATGACTGTGAAAATGGTTTACAATTGCCAATTAATCTTTTTTGTACAAAGTGGTCGGATTTTTGTTATCCATCTGATTTGGTTTTGATTTTGTTGCCGTCGGTGATGATTGTTTATTATGAGGATATAGTATATGGACCATACAGAATATAATTTGAATACTGTAGATTTTAACTATTTCTTGGCAGAATTGAGAAAAGGCAAAATTATGAATGAAACATCCTTCTATTTTGTTGATGAAATAAGTGAACCAGAACACTATATAGGTTGCCTTCCACAGTACGATAAACCCTACTGGGCTGGATTGTGTGATATTCCTAATGGAACGGAATTTTTAACAGCAGATGAATTAGTGAATGCAACAATTTATAGAGGAAAATCATTAAAAGAAAGATGGGATGATGTACGAATCATCTGCATGGGTGGAATTCCAGTAGATGATTACATGAAGTTGAGTGATTAATGATAGAAGCTTTAAAAGTGCTATAAATAGCCTAAAACGGAGGTAAATACAATGAAGGATACAGCGCCTACAATAGAGGAAATGAGAGAGGTTATACATACATTTGAAATGTTATCATTTAAAGAATTACAGGCACAGGGTATATTTGATGACAAAAGAAAAATGATAATTACAAAGCCTATGACCTATATCCTTATGTCTCATACAGACGACACCAATAAGGAAAAGATCTGGAAGTATTGTAAGAAGATAGCTTCTTTTAGTCATGCACCAATTAAATTAAAGGACTACCAGAGAATGTTACCTTTTTCAGAGGATGTGGAATCGTAGATGTGATTATGAAAGCATTGGAAGAAAATAGGTATCCGTTCTCTGATGGGAAGAATAAAGTGGAGCCGGTGGAAGGATATTATTACGCCATAGCGACTATATCACAATCCACATACCGAAGAGAGGAAATTCTTTCACTACTTCAAGTTATTACGGATTATTTTAAGAGTAATCAGCCGGATAAACTATCGCTGCTAAAAAGGAATATGGATGTGCTTAAGAAGGGCTATCCGGACCTTGGAGAGATTGTGTTTTAAAATTTGAACTGGAGAAAATACGTGGATAAAGGAGAAAATTGTGATGAAAGGTTTTGAAGACGCGTTTACTGATTTACAGGCGGAGTTTGTATCTCTATGTATGGAGTATACAAACGGAAATGTTGATAAAATATATATCTACATTTACCAAGATACATCACAGAAAATGTTTAATGCCATTTTCGTGAAAGGAAACGATGTTATACCCGCGGGGAATTTTGCTGATGATGAAGCTTCTGACGAGTTTTTATCAATTGGAACAAAAGATATTAATAAGCTGGTTGAATTGTGTGATAGTTATCAACAAAAATGTCCCAATGAATATAAGCTGGAATTTGATGTTGCTACGCATAAATTCGATGCATCCTATCGTTATGACAACTATACCAAGAGTGGAATATCACCTGTGTCAGAGCTGATGAGCTGGTATGGAGAAATTAAAAAAATGGTTTAATAGGATTGGTGGTTTTGAGTATGGTTGCAAAGAAAGGGAAAAGAAAAATAGAATATGAAGGAAATATATTCTATTGGTTTGTGCGTGCTGATGATAATGGAAGATTAAGAATTCACATTTTGTCAGAAGATAAGAAGATAAATCTGGAATATCCACCGTTTGATTCGGAAGTACCTGTGACACCATCCTATATTAGAAGGCTATTGGATAATTATTTCATGAAAAGTATAAGGTGAGACTCATATACGAAGGGAGAATCTTATGAATTACAATATTATTTTTCCTACAGCGTTTGACAGTATCAATCCTGATAATGATAATATGGATGTGCTTGTTCAAACTGAGAATGGGAAGCAATATACATTTGTTGTTGCTACTCCGGATAATGTGGCGTATCTTATGAAAAAAGATAATGTGCCATTCCTTAAACCCGGATCGCCGTTTATTTTTGTTGAAAAACTTACAGAGGCTAATGTCCGCATGCTGGTGGAGGCATTAATGGAGGAAGATGCACAACTTATCCGTATGTATGGAGAGGATGTTTACTTGACGGATACAGAGAGAATGTTTTAATTCTATGTTTATAACATAGATGATAGTGGGTGGACTTAACATGGCGATATGGCAGTTTCAATGCAATATTATACCGGCAAGATTAAATTTTGATAGATTAAGTCATGATGAAATGATTTCGTGGAAAGGGATACCTCAACCACCGCATAATCTTAAGTTTCTTGAACAGGAGGATAGTTGGTCAAAAGACATTATCCAGTATGGAAAATCGGATGAAACGTGTATAGAGTTCATATACATTGATAACATATTAGATGAAATAAGCTGTCGATTGGATTTGCGAAGTCTTACGAAAACCAACTTAATTTCAGTGATTGAATATGTACAAGAAATCGGTGCAATGTTTCTTGTGGGAGATAAGATTTACTCACCACGAATGGAAGAGATAATTGGGGTTATGAAAAAATCAAGAGCAAATCGGTTTTGCAAAAATCCAGTGGAGTACATTTTATCTCAAAATGAAAAATTAGAAATTTAGCAACACAATGCCGGGAGGGATCGATATGTATTTGAAACTGAATAATTATGAATATAAAATCACTGCTGCTAATGTAGGTTTTGAGATGTCAGAAGATAACAAATCATTAATCATGTTTCTGGATATAGACGGAAGCTATGAGGGTGAAGATTTGGATTATGAGCTTAGAACCATTAGATTGTATCATAATAATGGTTTTCATATCGGAGTAAAAGAACCAAATAAATTAATAGGAAAAAGCTTTGAATGGAATGAGGCTTATAATAACAAGGGCGAAGAGGCAGGAACTTTGTATGTGCTAGAGCACGAGGATGTCACATCAGGAAAAATTGATATTTTAGATGTTACGCAGGATTTGATTAAGGTAAAATGGTCCGGTCAGGCGAATGTGTTTTGGAATGAGGAATGTGGAGAAAACGTTTCTTTTGAAGCAGAAGTAGAAGCAAAAGTGCCATCTGTTCCAAAGGTAAAGGTGATAAATGGCTTTAAGAAGACAAAATTAAAAATAGATAAAAATACAGAAATCGAGCTGTTGAATTTTTCGGATATGGTAATGGAAGCAGAAAGGTGCAAGGAGTCATATCTGAAAAATGATTCGAATGCATGGTCTACTTTTGATAAAGCATTAAAGCTGAAGCTTACATATATGAAAAAGGAATATTACGGAGAGGCTGTATATCAGGGCTCGGGAACGAAATGTTATACGGTATTTGATGACCAGTGCCCTTTAAATGTGCAAATTACAAAGACTTCCATGTGGATTGAGAACGAGGAATATAAGTTTTATATTTTGGTAGAGGCTAAAATTGAGTAATATGGTTGAACAAAAAATAGTAAGGATGTAAAAAAATGATTGTAGAATTTCATGGCATGAAGTGTCGCTGCAGCACATACCGAACAAATGGAGAAGATAAGAATATTTTAACGCTTTTGAATGCAAAGGATTGGGAGAAATCATTGCAATATGATTTTACGGAGCCGCAATACGGTTTGTGGTGTCATTTCTTGACGGAAGAGGAAATGATGCTGTGAAAAACAGTTCTGTCAGACCGACTTTTGAGTATAATGGACAGTATTATAGAGTGGATGAAGTTTGTTTTTCGGATAAACCATTTATTGTGATAGAGTATGGAACATATGATGAACTTATGAATAATGCTATGGAGGATGCAGAGCCTTTTCCGTATAACTTAACTGAGGAAGAGCTATTGAATGAGGTAAAATATTCGTTGGGAATAGAAGTATGTCCGGGAGAGTATTAAGAAAAATTTATTAGTCGGAATGAAGGGATAAAATTATGAATAGAATAAAAGATGATTTTAAGTCAAAGGAATACTATCAGAAAGAATTAGAAAATCTTGAAAAAAGAATTAATCGATATAAAGATAATCTTAACCAAGAGAATGCCTCAAGACTTCATATTGCAATAGGCTTAAAGCTATTATCTGTTATTTTGATTAAATATCAATTGGGGTATGAAATTGATGAGATAAAGCATGATGTTTTGGAATATATAGAAAATGATAAACAGAAGGTTCTGTACTGTGAAGGGAACCTAACATATGACGATGTGGCTAATTTACTCTCATTAGCATATTTGTTTGATGTTGATTCTGAGCAAGTGGATTTTATTAAAACAAAAATGGTTGAAGAAAAATACATAGATATTCGTCTGGATATTATCCGTAATTTATATTTTGAAGGAAAGTGTTATTCTTCCAAAGGTTTTTATTATAGGGATAAGGGGTATTTCGGAGATTTTAGTAAAGAAAATGGAGGGATTGTAGATGTTTACAATGCTCCTGATGCAGAAAGAACTGACTTGTTTTTAAGACATTTGAACACTGTAAAGGACAAGCATCACAGAAAGCTTGTAAAGTATTATGAGTCATTAGCGGAAGACAGATATACATATACCGGTGCTACTGATATTGTGCTGACAGCAGTTGCAAAAGCGCTAGCGCTTGATATGTCTGCACTATGCGATTCGAAATATATCGCCTCCGATTTATTGTAAGGAACTACAGGTTGGGTATGTTGCAGTGTTGTGATTTATGGATTGGAGTGATTAAATGTTCGGAATAGAATTTGGTAATCTTGCCTTTAATTGCGAGGTTTCAGAACAGACTTTATGTATAGTAGTTGCAGGAAAAAATGAAACATCAAGCATTGATGAATTTATTCAAAAAGCTTTGGACTATCAGATAAAGAATGATTTTTCTTGTGATGCTGAAGAATATAAAAACTGTGTTTTTGTAGATGCTACAGACGATGTTGTAAAATGGCTACATGAAATTATTGAGGGAATGAATCGAAAAGTATCCTTTGAAATAGGAGAACCCATAAAAACCTTAACAGGTACTATAACAGATTTTGACAATGCTTGGGTTATAGAAACAAAGGAAATGTTTTATTATATATTTTGGTGTACAACGGCATAAATAGATTTGATTATTGTGGAGGAGCGACTATGGATATACATGAAATCTATCAGGAAGATAATAAATTTGAGGGTGAGGAGAGCATATATTACGTTCTTGTTGGAAAAGGTGACTCGTCCAGATGGGACAAGAGTCACAAGTATTATATTATTACACGTTCTGCTGTTGCAATCTATGATATAAACGCTGCCAGTATGGTGAAGAAGATAAAGGTTATGACATGGCCTATACCTAACGAGGAACATGATGCACAGGAGAAAAACAGCGGATATTTTAACAGATTTAAAGAGGGTGTCATTTATAAGGTGGCAGGAAGATTACAGTATAGTTACTTCGGAGAACTTGCATTTCTGTACATCAGAGAGGTTTTGGAAGAAAATGCATCCGGAACAAAGCTTGATAAAAATCAGGAAAAGTATCTGGCACCAATTGTCTTAGAGGATGAGGTGCTGGGGAAATTAGTGTTAGAAAAATCGGAAGGTCTGTTTGAAGGTAAGTATGATTTTGCAGGTAATGACATCACAATTTATATTGAGGTAGAGTGGGACAGTAAGGCAACTTGGAAAAAGCCTTTGACTGTTGCCAGAGATTTTGCAGAGCATATTGCTTCAAAGGATGAGGTGTTTAGATCGTATATTGCATCTGATGAGGATCTGTATGATGCTGCATTGGAGTGCGTGGAAGAATATGAAGATGAATGCGAAATTCATTTTTCTACACCGGAAGAATTTGCAGACGCATTAAAGGGTCGAATGAAATATATATTTGTGAATCAGAATGGCTCTTATACTGTAGGATACGATGATGGTTATGTATTTGGTGGACATGAGATAGATGTGGATGTAAATTCTAAGGGTGAAATGGTGTGTGCCGAGATGAGATAAAACATAGGAGCATGAGAAATAAGATGAGTGAAAAATCTGTTTTTATAAACCATTGGTTATATTCAAAGCCTAATCCGGAACCAAATAAAGCTGGAAATGTTGTTAGACGTGATTAATTCCGAGATTCAGAAATTTAATGAATGCGGATTGGCTGAATGGAGCGGAATCTTGGATGAAGCGATTGCTAAATTTGATTTAGGAAATCCAAGAAGTTGATTTTGTTGCAAGCGGGCTGTTTAGGCCCGCCTGAAGTATTTTTGGGTATTTATTTCTTGTCGGAATCTGCAATCTCTTCCAATGTACCAATGCTTTTGATAAAGTCCTGTTCAACTGGGGAAATGGTGTTTTCCAAGCGGTTCTTGTACTTGGTGTATTCGGCATGAGCCTTATCAAGTGCCTGCTTGTGGCTGATGTGACCGCTACTGGTAAGAATATCACGGCGGGTCATTTTCAGGTAATCGTCAATGGTTTCCAGCCAGTCCTTCATATACATTGGTTCCTGATTGAGAGCGTGTACCTCGGCGATATCGAGATAGGCTGTAACTATCTTGTTTAAAGCATCCAATTCCTGCTGGGTAAGATAGTTTTTTGCAATTTCTACATCGGGGCGACGGATGGTGTCACTAGCCCATGAGGTAAGTCCCATATTATCTTTTTCAGCATCGGCACGCTGGTAAATAACTTCTGCAGCTGTGTGCTTGTGTGCTGCCCAGTGCATCTTATTCTGCACCTGCTTAAAGAATAGGATGGAGCTTTCTGCACTAGGATCGTAATCGATGCTGGTAGCATAGATTTCCAGAACTTTTCTCCAAAATACCTTTTCAGAGGAGCGGATGTCTCTGATACGGGCAAGCAATTCGTCAAAGTAATTGCCGCCGCCAAGTCTTTTTAAGCGGTCATCATCTAATGCAAATCCTTTTTTCATGTATTCTTTTAATATTCTCATAGCCCAGATACGGAACTGTGTACCACGGTGGGATTTTACACGATAGCCTACGGAGATGATTACATCGAGATTGTAGTAATCGACATTGTAGGTTTTTCCGTCGGCGGCAGTTGTTGCAAAATTTGCAACAACTGAAATGCGCTGTAATTCTCCCTCTTCAAAAATATTTTTGATGTGACGTGATATCGTTGATTTGTCACGCTGAAACAGCTCTGCCATTTGGTCAATGGAAAGCCACACAGTATCATCCTCAAAGGTAGTTTCTATTTTCGTCAAACCGTCTTCGGTTGTGTACATAATAATATTGGAATGATTCATATACGCAGTCCTCCTATGTTGGTGTATCGTTCTTTTTGGCTCTGCTTTTATACACATTGTATTGGTTTTTACACTGTGGTGAGCAGAATTCCATATTCGGTCTGGTGGCAACAAATGCTTTGCCGCAGTGCTTACATACCTTCATGGTGGAGTTTTCATCCGTCAGCATAAAGGAAAACATCATCTGTACACATAACAATAAGGAATTGAAGTCCCAGACAATGGTAGGGCGTTCCCGCAATTCTATGCGGTAGGTAGGTGCCACACCGCCGAAAGCAGCCATTCCCTGACGGTATAGGTTACGTTCATTCTTATCCAGTCTGTCGTAGTCCAGATAATAAAGAAAGCTGGAGAAGAAGGTAAATGCCCAGTCACGGAATACTTCCACAAGCCATTCATAGGGCTCGGCATATTCATTCTGAAAACTCATCATAACAGCCTGCGGCTTATTCTTCATGGTCATAATTAAAGCAATCATCTCTACGCAGTCAGTACTCCAACTTGATTCCACACTTTTCTTGCGAAAATCAATCTTGTCAAAAGGGAAAAAGTAGGACAGATACTTCTCTGTAGAGATGCTTCCTTCCTTGATAAAATGATTCTTTGGCAGATAGACTGCCTCATATGTAATAAAATCCGGTGTGGTAGGCAGGGCAGTCATTAGTCCCAGCATACCGTATTCGGATACAAAGCTCATAATGGCTTCTTTTAATTCAACTTCACTTGCCTTGTTCATGGCAGTAGTACCGATGTTAATTGCGGTCAGCACCAGCTTCTCATAATCCTTGATAGGATTGTAGATGGATGGCTTGGCATCCGCAGAAGGTGTAATATAACACTTTCCGTTTGCGGCTGTTCGCCATTCGTATTTATCATATTTCACCCAGTTGGAACTGGATTTCTGAAAGATATTCTTCATAGTAATTCCTTTCTGTGCAAAAACTATTACTATCATAGCACGTCTGTATGCATATTTAAACTTTTTTTTTACGATCCGATCGATTATTTTTCTTGCGTTTCTTGGTTTCTTCCTTTGCCTGGTTTTCCTGTTCTCTGGCAATTCTTCTTACCACTACACCGATTTCCTTTAGTAGAGCCAGCTTTTCTTTATCCAGTTTTTCCATAGTAGCCGGGATCTCTTCTTCATGTCTTAATAGGAAGTCCAGTTCTTCCATGGTAAGATTACCATTGGTAGAAGGAAAATCCTCTCCCTGCCTGTCCACCAGTATCATAAGAACCTTTTTCTCAATCTGACCAAGAATAGTAGAGCGGACACCACGGATATTTCTGTCGCTCTGATTACGTAAAGCAGCAAGCTGACTGGTAGTGAAATCTCTAAGATATAGGAAGTATATCAACTCCTTATGGTCGTCCTTTAAGTCATAAATAATCTTGGAATAGTCCTCATCGGAAAGGGAGTTGTGCATCTCAAAAGGACAGTTAGAGATAATGTCTATATAGTCCCCTTTCATAAGCTGTCGCCAGTAAGCATGATTGATGGGAGCCGGGATAACAATGGCAAGTGGTGCCACATCCTTCTTGCTGTCTAGGTTTTCTCTGCCGATTTCGTGATATCGCTCCTTGCGTTCTCTGTTGGAATCTAATAGGTCCCATTCCCTTATCACTTCCTCAAAATCCGAAACAGTGCGGGCACCGTCCTCCAGTCGCTTTAAAGCAATGGCACGAAGCTCCTTTTTTAACATGGTCTTATTGGGGTGCTCATCCTTCGGCTGGAAATTATCATCTTTTATGGGATGTAATTCCTGTTCCAAATCCATTTCATTAAAATGCTCTAAGTCAATTTGTAATTCCTGCTGGGATGCCTCAAAGGTAATATCCTCATCTATGGAAAAGGCTCCGTCTTCGCTGTCGAAGTTATGAGAATATTCCCAGAAGTCCATCAATTCCTGATGTTTTCTAATGTTCATTTATCCGTAAAACCTGCCTTGTATATACATATTTAAAATTTTTTGCAACTTTTTTTAAAAACACTTCCGCAAAACCCCTTCTAAATCTCCTATAAGTGAGAGAGTAATAGTTTTTGATAAGAAACGATTACTTTTGAAAAGAAATGGTATGCGCATAACCATTATAATATGACACAAACAAATGTTCTATATTTTTGGAGAAAAAACAGAAATTTATTTGTGTTTGGCTTAGAAATAGGATTTTGAGGAGGTAGAAGAATGAAGGATAAGGCTTTATTGACTGTAAAAGAGTTTTGCTCTTATTTGGGGATTGGTCAGACAAAGGCACGTGAGTTGTTGGCTGAAAATGCTGATGTATTCGCGGTTCGCATCGGAAACAGACTGTATGCTCACAAGGGCAAGCTGGATGAATGGCTTTTGAATCAGATTGGATGCTAGGAAATTTGATTCATAAAAAGACAATGAATTTATTAAATAACCATGAAACTAATTGAAAATTAAGTGTGTATATGCTACAATTGGGTGGACTGATGGTTCCTTTCAACGTATATACACGCTGGAAGGAGGCAGATATGGGTAAATCCATAAAAGGTAAAGAACTTGGTAAAGGCATTACACAGAGAAAGAGTGATGGACTTTATCAGGGACGATTTGTGAATCGTTTCGGCAAGACGCAGACCATATACGCAAGCAATCTGAATGAACTTCGTAAAAGGATGCGTGAGGAACAGTATGAGGATGAGAAGGCACTGAATGTTGTCACCAAGGATGTAACCCTTGATGAGTGGTATGAGATTTGGATGAATACCTGTAAGAAGAATTGCAGGAATTCCACTAGGGAATCCTATGCCACACATTATAAGCGGATACAGAAGGAGCTTGGGTGGCGTAAGCTGACATCATTGAACCTGATTATCATGCAGAATGCACTCAATGAGCTTGTTTCTGATAATGCCAGAAAGAACACGAAAAAGATTCCGGTGGATATGCTGGAAAAAGCAATCGACTCTGATTTACTTACAAAAAATGTTGCAAAGCAATTAAACACGGTGATTTCCAAGGAAGATAAGAAGGAAAGACGTGTACTGACAGTAAGTGAAGCAGAGTTGTTTTTAGGTGAGGCACAGAGTAGTTTCTACTATAATCTGTTTGTGCTTGCCATAGAAACCGGAATGCGTATTGGTGAGCTTTGTGGTGTTCAGTGGAAGGACATTGATTTTGACAAGAAGGTACTGTATGTGCGTCACACATTGTGCTATTTTCAAAAAGATGGTAAGTACATTTTTGAGATGCATGATGCAAAGACCAAGAATGGAAGACGAACGATTCCATTAACCACGAGGGCGTTGGAGGCATTGAAACGACAGCGCATTCAAAAACAGAAGATTCTCTTTAAGGGAATCGAAACAGAGGAACAGTACAGGGACTTGGTGTTTGTTACGAAAAACAACAGACCTACACAACAGTTCATAGTGCAGGAGGCAATCGGTGCCATTGTAAACCGGATTCGAAAAGAGCATCCTGACTATGAGATGTTTTCACCACATTGCTTAAGACATACTTTTGCAACCAGAGCAATTGAGAACGGAATGCAGCCAAAGACATTACAGAAGATTCTCGGACATGGCTCCTTGCAGATGACAATGGATTTGTATTGTCATGTGACAGAGGATACACTGTTTACAGAGATGATGAAGATGGAAAAGGCTGTGTAAGCTCAAAAGTGTGTAGTAAGTGTGTAGTAAGGCTATTTTGAGAATAAGGGGTTCCCCGGAACCCCTGTAAATACAGGAGGTTTTATTAAAATGGAAGCATATAAGCAGGAATTTATCGAATTTATGATTGACTGTAACGTACTCAAGTTTGGAGATTTCGTTACAAAGAGTGGAAGAAAGACACCATTTTTTGTCAATACAGGCTTTTACAGAACAGGTGCTCAGCTCAAGAGACTTGGCGAGTATTATGCTGAGGCTATAAATGCAGAGTTTGGTCTGGACTTTGATGTGTTATTTGGTCCTGCATACAAGGGAATACCTCTCACAGTTGCGACAACTATGTCCATAGCAGAGATGTACGATGAGGACATCAAGTATTGCTCAAACAGAAAAGAGGTAAAGGATCACGGCGACAAGGGAATACTCCTTGGAAGTCCTATAGAGGATGGCGATAAGGTTGTCATCATCGAGGATGTCACAACAGCCGGAACATCTATTCAGGAGACACTTCCTATCATCAAGGCACAGGGCGACGTGGATGTCATGGGTCTTGTGGTTTCAGTAGACAGAATGGAGAGAGGCCAGGGCGAGAAGAGTGCGCTGACAGAGATCGAGGAGAACTACGGAATCAAGACAACAGCTATCGTAACAATGGCAGAGGTAGTGGAGCATCTTTACAACAGAGAGTATAAGGGAAGAGTTATCATAGATGACACCCTTAAGGCCGCTATCGACGCTTACTACGATCAGTACGGTGTAAAGTAGATATAATATATCTTAAAATATTGTAAAAAGTCTTAAAATATTATATAAAATAAAGATATGGAGTTAAGGGCCATATCTTTATTTTTTTTGTTTATATGGGAGATTTCAACGTATGATAAAGTTTTTTAAGGCGATGTTTGGGGATGTAAGGGAATATTTCAGAGAATGGTCGGGGTGGATACTGTTCACTGTGTTGATCCTGTATTATGAATTGCTGTTTCACGGCATGAATTTCAGCCTGGATGATGGAAACATAGCCGCTATAATAGCATTTGCGGTGGTGGCTGGAGGCGTGTTCGGCGTGCTGACAGGATTTTTTCCGCCGGTCATCAATAAGATACTTGCAACGCTGTTCACGTTGTTTACGGGTGTGATCTTCATCGCCCAGTACGTATATCATTCGGTCTTCAACAACTATCTGTCTGTTATTGGAACCATAAAATTCGGCAATCAGGCTGTGGACAATGCGGACACGGTCATATCCAATATAAAGGCACAGATAGTGGACGTTATTCTTCTGGCTGTCCCGGTGCTCATAATGATCGTGTGCATATGGACATTTATGGCATTTGACAGGAGAAGGTGGTGGGTGAACCTCATAGGTGCCGCCGGAACAGCTCTAGTGTATGCCACAACACTGTTTGTGATGTGGGCTGTGGACTCGGATGTGTACAGTCCGTACAATTTATACAAGGAATATACATCGGTTGATCTCTCTATTGAAAAGCTCGGCGTCATGGAGAGTTTTGTGGTGGATGTCAGAGAGGGTATCGCAGGCAAGAGCTCAGCACAGAGCAGGATAAATTTTGCCTCGGGTGGTGAGGTCGATATCGACTCACTTGCCTCCACAGAGAGCACAACGATGCAGGAGATTACCACCGAGACGGTGGATGTCGCGGAAGCGACCACAGAGGAGGTTGTGATCGACACATCCCCGAATGTCCTGGATCTGGATTTTGATGCCATAAATGACCTTGCGGGAAATGATGCGGTTTCATCGCTCAGCGAATATTTTGCAAATATACCCCCGACAAATAAGAATGAATATACAGGTATGTTCGAGGGCTATAATGTCATATGGATAACTGCGGAGGGGTTCTCAGGCTATGCGCTTGATTCCGGTCTGTTCCCTACACTGTCAAAACTTGCGGACGAGGGCTTTGTCTTTGAAAATTACTATCAGCCGCTATGGTATGGTTCAACATTAGGCGGAGAGTATGCAAACCTGATGGGAAGCCCGACTAAGAACGGTTCATACCTCAGTATGTGCAGGGCTGCCGACAATGAGAATGGCATGCTGTTTTCCATGGCGAATACGCTCAAGAGACTCGGCTATAGCTGTTACGGATTCCATGACAACGACTATACATATTATGACAGGAATATCACCCATACGGCGCTGGGATACGAGTGGATAGCCAGCGGTAATGGGCTTGAGTACCAGACTGACGAGAACGGGCAGGACATGTGGCCTCAGTCGGATCTTGTCATGATGGAGGAGACATTTGACAAGTATACAGAGACGCAGCCGTTCCACCTGTACTACCTGACGGTCAGCGGTCATGTGCCATATGGATACGGTGCGGCAAATGCCATGGCGGAGAAGAACAAGGCTGTGGTCAGTAACCTTAACTATGTCCTGGATACGACAAAGGCATATCTGGCATCCCAGTACGAAATGGAAAAGATGCTTGAATATATGATGAAGAGACTTGAGAAGAAGGGGCTGCTGGACAATACTGTTATCGTCTTGGCAGGGGATCATGTACCGTATGACAATATGGACGTTGTGGACGAACTGGCAGGGGAGAACTTTGGAAACAGTCTTGAGGCGTACAGGAGCAGACTTGTCATATGGTCGGCGTCGATGGAGAAGCCGGTGAGAGTTGACAAGGTGTGCAGCAGTATAGATATCCTGCCGACCATGCTCAATCTCATGGGAGTGGATTATGATTCGAGGCTCATCATAGGAAGGGATATCCTGTCAGACAGTACAGGACTGGTGCTGTTCCCGGACAGAAGCTTTATAACGGATGCATTTGAATATAACGCAGTCACGGACACGCTGACATCCCACACGGGTGCGGAGGTATCGGATGACAGTTTCATTGCGATGCAGCTATATGTCGCGGATAAATTTACAGCAGCTGACAACATAACAGAGTCGGGGTATTATACATATGTTGCCAGGTATCTGGGGATAGACGAGGATAATTGACAATATTTATCATATTAAAATGTGGAATTATTCTCAAAAACGTATTATAGTATTTGTGGCTAATACCATAGGTATGTAATGAAAATATTATGCAATAAAGAAAGAGGTTAATTATGAAACTTGGTAGAAATGATATGTGCTGGTGCGGAAGTGGTAAGAAATACAAGACCTGTCACCTGGCTCTTGACGATAAGCTTGAGGATATGAAGAACAGAGGATTCAAGATTCCTACACATGCGATGATCAAGAACGCAGAGCAGATCGAGGGAATCAGGGAGGCTTCAAAGGTCAACACATCTGTGCTCGACTACATAACTCCATTTGTCAAGATAGGAGTGTCTACCAGAGAGCTGGATGACCTTATCTATAACTATACAAAGTCCATAGACGCTATTCCTGCATGTCTTGGATATGAGGGATATCCTAAGAGTGTGTGTATATCGGTAAATGATGTGGTATGCCACGGCATTCCAAGTGATGACATTATTCTCCAGGATGGAGATATAGTTAATATCGACTGTACAACAGAGTACAAGGGATATTTCGGAGACTCATCAAGAATGTTCATGCTGGGAAATGTTGATCCCGCATGGAAGAAGCTTGTAGAAGATACAAAGAAGGCTCTTGATATAGGTGTTGAGGTGTGCAGCAAGCCATATGTGACCATAGGAGATATAGGATATGCCATCAACAAATTTGCACAGGAGCAAGGCTATTCGGTTGTCCGTGAGATAGGTGGCCATGGAGTAGGTCTTGCAATTCATGAGGAGCCTTATGTAAGTCATATAGGACAGCCTGGCAAGGATTATGTGCTTGCTCCGGGAATGGTGTTTACCATTGAGCCTATGATCAACATGGGCGGCCCTGATGTATATCAGGATGCAGATGACGGCTGGACTATCTACACGGAGGATGGCTCACCATCGGCACAGTGGGAGTACACACTGGTTATGACAGAACATGGAGTGGAGATACTTGCCCACTAGGGAGTGGAATAGAATAAAAGAGCAGCAGCCTGATATGCTATCAAAGACATATCGGGCTGCTGCTTTTTGTTGTGTTAGTTATCCATTAGGATCTGCTGCCGTAAACCGGCAGACAGATTATATTACTTTGTAAGTATTCCAAGGATCTCGTTGCTTCTTGCGATGAACTTGGTCATTGCCTCTGCTGACAGTGGACGGTTGGCAAGTACGGCCAGATCATATAACTGGCAGCAGATCGTAGCTGTGTTGTCGCTGTCAGGGTTGTCCAGAACGTATTTAACAAGCTTGTTGTTGCTGTTCAGGATTAGTGTCTCGCCCTCGCCCTGACCGAACATTGATGGATCCATACCGGCCATGCCGTACATCTTCATCATTTCCTGCATACGTCTTGTCTCCTCAGGCTGGGTGAGGATAGAAGATGTATTCTCATCCTTCAGGGATTCAACCTTTACATTCAGGTTCTTCATGTCGAGAGCCTTCTCAAATGTAGCTGTGAGCTTATCCTTGTATTCCTTTGCAGTCTCCTCGGAGAGCTCCTCGCCGACAAAGTTGTCAGAGAGCTCAGCGTCTATTCTGTAGAAGTGAACATTCTCATTCTTCTGCTCAAGCAGTGTGATGAATGGGCTGTCGATGGTCTGTGTCATGATCAGCGCGTCCATGCCCTCAGCCTTGAACATATTGATGTACTGTGACTGAGCCTGCTCATCGGTTACATAGAATACCTTGTTCTCATACTTTTCCTTTCCAGCCTCAAGATACTCAGGGAGAGTTATATATTTGCCCGCGAGATTCTTGTATATACAGAAGTCCTTCATCTTGTCGAGGAACTTGAGATCCTTCAGACAACCAAACTTGATAAATGGGTTGATGTCATCCCAGTACTTCTCGTAGTCCTCTCTGTGTGTCTTGTACATGCCGGACAGCTTGTCTGCAACCTTCTTGGTGATGTAGTCTGAGATCTTCTTGACAAATCCGTCATTCTGAAGCGCACTACGTGATACGTTCAGTGGAAGATCAGGACAGTCGATACATCCCTTTAAGAGCATGAGGAACTCAGGAATTACTTCCTTGATATTGTCGGCGACGAATACCTGGTTGTTGTACAGCTTGATCGTTCCCTCAAGGTTGTCATACTGTGTATTGATCTTAGGGAAGTACAGGATACCTTTCAGGTTGAATGGGTAGTCCATGTTCAGGTGTATCCAGAACAGAGGCTCCTTGTAGTCGTGGAATACCTTTCTGTAGAACTCCTTGTATTCCTCGTCGGTGCAGTCGTTTGGATGCTTTGCCCACAGTGGGGTAGTGGTGTTGAGTGGCTTAGGAGCTTCAGGCTTCTTCTCCTCGGTCTTTGTATCGTCTGCGTCTGGGCCCTTGCTGTCCTCAGCATTATCTGCTGTGTCGCTGACTTCCTTTGCATCCACGTCTACAGTAGCATCCTTAGGATCTTCCTGTGGCTCGTCTGCGTTGGTGTAGTAGATCTCAACAGGCATGAACGAACAATACTTGTCGATGACCTCCTTGATCCTGTATTCATTTGCAAATTCATAGCTGTCCTCGTTCAGATAAAGGGTGATGGTAGTACCTCGGTCAGCCTTAATGCACTTCTTCATGGAGTATTCAAGGCCGTCCTCGCACTCCCAGTATACAGCGTCCTCGCCGTCCTTGTATGACTTTGTCTCGATGGTGACCTTGTCGGCAACCATGAATGCGGAGTAGAAGCCCAGTCCGAAGTGGCCGATGATCTGTTCCTCTGTTGCCTTGTCCTTGTACTGCTCAAGGAATGCCTCGGCTCCTGAGAAAGCGATCTGGTTGATATATTTCTCAACCTCCTCCTCAGTCATACCGATACCGTTATCGGTAAATGTGATGGTCTTGTCGTTGGCACTTGTTGTCACATCTATACGATATGGCTCATCCGGCTCGTCAAATTCGCCCATGAGAGACAGCTTCTTAAGCTTTGTCACGGCATCACAGCCGTTTGATATAAGCTCCCTGACAAATATATCGTGGTCTGAATACAGCCACTTCTTGATGACAGGGAAAATGTTTTCACTGTTGATCGATAAATTTCCGTTCTTCATAATTGTATACATCTCCTTAAAATATAATGGTTTTCAATGAAAGATGTGTCATCCCCGATCTGTGTTCAATCTTAATAGAAATGTACACTGACACATCAGGCTAAAAGGTATGATAAATCAGCTGGGAACTAAAGTCAAGAAAAAATTAGCACTCAGACAAAATGAGTGCTAACAGGGGTGCGGTGCGTAAAAAAATCCGGCATCAGATGAGGTGCCGGATCTTCAAAAATCATATTAAATTTCTTCAAAAAATCAGCTTTCGGTGAAATATATTCCGGCAGTCTTCAGGAAATCCCTGATCTCCGCATCCCACACATGCTCAAGGGTCTTATCCATGGTGAATATGTTCTGGGTCGCCATGGATGTGAGTTGTATGCTCATGCCGTCATAGTAGACGTTCAAGGTGAGATTTGCCACATCGGATACCGGTATGGTGAGATGGTTCTTCTCAAGCATATCCATGATGTCCGGCTGGGAGAGCACGAGCACTATCTTGAAGCTCAGTGGCAGCTTCTTTCCTCTTATAACATTATATACATGTGGTTTTATGGACTCCCATGAGGCGTAGGATGTGGAAGCCATGAGCTCCAGCTCCTCCTTGTCATAGAAATCCTTGTTTACCCTTCCGTCAAAGCTGTATGTTATCCCGCTTTTTACAAATGCCTCCATGGCGAGAAAACGGTCAAATGTATTGTCCATCAGAAGCTTCTTCACGAAGTCCCTGGTCTCGGTGATGGTGATGTCTAACATTGAAAATCTCCTGTTTTCTGGATTGTGATCCAGCCGTATCTGCGTGCGGCTGCATGCTAAAAGTATATCAGCGGAATGTGGCAAATGCAACAATATAGATACACTGATTTATTGAATTATGGATACCCGTGTGATATAATGTACAAGGATTTAATGTCTAAATGTTATGGAGGGTTTATTTGATGAAGAAGGTTGCATATATAGCATCAGAGTGTGTGCCATTTATAAAGACGGGTGGTCTTGCGGATGTAGTTGGAACACTGCCAAAGATATTTGATAAGAACGAGTATGATGTGAGAGTCATCATGCCGAATTATCTCTGTATTCCGAACAAGTACAGGGAGAAGATGCAGTATATAACGCATTTTTATATGGACATCGGTTACAAGAATGATTATGTTGGCGTTATGTATCTGGAGTATGAGGGTGTCAAGGTATATTTCATAGATAACGAGTATTACTTTAACGGATTTACACCTTATGGTGATGTAAAGTGGGATATCGAGAAGTTCTGTTATTTCTCAAAGGCAGCGCTTTCGATCCTTCCATCGATCGGTTTCCAGCCGGATATACTTCACTGTCATGACTGGCAGGCAGGACTTGTGCCTGTATATCTCAAGACTCTGTTTGCAGGAGATATGTTCTATACAAGCATGAAGTCTGTTATGACTATTCATAATCTCCAGTTCCAGGGCAAGTGGGATATAAAGACCATTCAGGAGTATTCAGGACTCCCTGATTATGTATTTACACCGGACAAGCTGGAGATCCAGAAGGATGCTTCCATGCTTAAGGGCGGACTTGTATATGCAGATAAGATAACAACGGTAAGTAACACATATGCCAAGGAGATACAGACTCCATATTATGGAGAGGGACTTGACGGGCTCTTAAGTGCCAGATGGCAGTCACTCTGGGGCATTGTCAACGGTATAGATTACGAGGTATGGAATCCTGCAACAGATCCACAGGTATATAAGAACTACAGCGTGGATAACTTCAGACAGCTCAAGAAGATCAACAAGATCGAACTGCAGAAGGAATGTGGACTTCCTCAGGATGAGAATCAGTTTGTAATAGGAATCATATCCAGACTCACAGACCAGAAGGGTCTTGATCTGGTTGACAGGATCATGAACGATATATGCTGTGACGGAGTACAGTTCATCGTCCTCGGAACCGGTGACGGCAAGTACGAGAACATGTTCAAGTATTATCAGGGAATACATCCTGCAAAGGTATCAGCGAACATCTATTATTCAGATGAGAGATCTCATAAGATGTATGCAGGCTGCGATGTGATGCTCGTGCCTTCAAGATTTGAGCCATGTGGACTCACACAGCTCATGGCACTCAGATATGGCACAGTTCCAGTAGTAAGAGAGACAGGTGGTCTTGCAGATACTGTTGAGGCTTATAATCAGTTCGAGGGTACAGGAACAGGATTCTCATTTGCTAATTATGATGCATATGAGCTCCTCAATGCCATAAACTATGCAAAGGAAGTGTACTATAACAACAAAGAGGCATGGTATGGAATCCAGGAGCGTGGCATGAGACAGGATTACTCATGGTATAACTCGGCGAATATATATAAGGATCTCTACAATTCACTGTAGGATCAGGATAGCAGTAATGTGGTAGTAGATATGGAAGAGGCAGAGAATGAATTTGCATTTTCTGCCTTTTTTCAGGGATATAGGAGAGACAGATATGGCGTTTGACGGAATAGTGATATCCAATGTGGTAAGAGACATGAAGGAGAAACTCATCGACGGAAGGATATATAAGATATATCAGCCGGAGAAGGACGAGCTCAACATAGTAATAAAGAATAACAGGGAGAATTACAGGTTGCTCATGTCTGCGGATGCAAGCCTCCCGCTTATATACTTTCAGCAGTCCGCCAAGGAGAATCCTATGACAGCGCCGAATTTCTGTATGCTCCTCAGGAAGCATATCAACAACGGAAGGATAGTTGATGTGTATCAGCCGGGCTTTGAGAGAATAGTTGTCATGGTCATCGAGCATCTGGACGAGCTTGGAGATCTAAAGAGAAAGAAACTCATCATAGAGATCATGGGTAAGCACAGCAATATCATATTTGCCACGGATGAGAATGTCATCATCGACAGCATAAAGCATATATCCCATATGGTGAGCTCAGTGAGGGAGGTTCTTCCGGGCAGGACTTATGAGTATCCTCCGGCGGGAGGAAAGGTATCCCCGCTTGAGATAGAGCGCGGGGACTTCATAGAGCGTGTGAGCTCGAGCCCTACGAATATCATAAAGGCGATATACCAGAACATAACCGGATTTTCACCGGTTGTGGCGAGTGAGATAACCTACAGGGCAGGACTTGACGGCAACATGCCTGTGGACAGCATGAGCGAGGCGGATGTCGCAAGGCTTTATGATGAATTTGCCGGGATAGTATCTGATATAAGGAACGGGAACTATACTCCTGAGATCATACTGGACGGTTACACTCCAGTGGAGTTCTCGTCGGTGCATCTGTCGATGTACAGCGACAAGGCCATAGAATCAAGGGACGACATTTCAAAGGTGCTTGATGAGTATTTCTACAGAAAGAGTGCGGTCACAAGGATAAGACAGAAGTCATCGGATCTTAGAAAGATCGTCTCGAATGCCATTGAGAGAACGAGCAAGAAGTACGACCTGCAGCTCGCTCAGTTAAAGGACACTGAATCCAGGGAAAAGTACCGTGTGTACGGAGAACTGATCAACACATATGGTTACAATATAGAACAGGGAGCGGACAGTTTTGAGGCTCTAAACTACTATACTAACGAGATGATAAAGATCCCGCTTGACAAGACCATATCTGTTATGGACAACTCCAAGAGATATTTTGCGAGATACAACAAGCTCAAGAGGACTTATGAGGCACTTACACAGCTCACTGTCGAGACGAAGAGTGAGCTGGAGCATCTTCAGTCGGTACAGGCGTTCCTTGATATGGCGATAGATGAGAATTCACTGGCACAGGTCAAGGAGGAGCTCGTAGCCTGCGGATATGTAAAGGGACATTACGGACGTAAGGGCGACAGGAAAAAGGCAAAGTCAAAACCGCTGCACTACATATCCAGCGATGGATTCCATATGTATGTGGGCAAGAATAATATCCAGAACGATGAGCTCACATTTAAATTCGCAAATGGTGGGGATATGTGGTTCCATGCTAAGAAGATGCCGGGTTCCCATGTCATCGTGAGACTTGAGGGTGCGGGAGAACTTCCTGATTCTACATATGAGGAGGCGGCAAGACTTGCAGCGTATTATTCGTCTGGAAGGACGGCACCGAAGGTGGAGATAGACTATACCGAGCGCAGAAATATCAAAAAGCCTGTGGGGGCAAAGCCTGGATTTGTAATATATCATACGAATTACTCGATGATTGCAGAGCCGAGAATTGCGGGAATAGAGGAAGTACAATAAATAATTTGATTTTTAAACAGGTGTGAAGTATAATATATTATCTGTTATCAGGTAATTGAAAACAACATATAACCTGGGAATATTAGGAGACAGATATGGTAAAAAGCATGACAGGATTTGGCCGCAGCGAGAGGGTGACTGATGCATACAAGATAGTTGTAGAGATGAAGTCAGTCAATCACAGATTCTGCGACATCAATATAAAGCTCCCGAAGAAGATAAGTTTCTTTGAGACAAACATAAGAACATATCTCAAAAAATATATTGAGAGAGGAAAGGTTGACGTGTTCATCACATACGAGGATTTCTCGGATGACAATGTCAAGCTGAAGTACAACAAGGACGTTGCCGAGAAGTACATGGGATATTTCGAGGAGATGTCCAAGGATTTTGGAATTGAGAACAGCATAACACCTGCACAGCTTGGAGGCTTCCCTGACGTGTTCACGGTTGAGGAGCAGGCGGTCGACCAGGATGAGCTGTGGAAGATAATAGAGACATCCCTTGACGAGGCTGCGAAGATGTTCGTGCAGTCGAGGATAACAGAGGGAGAGAACCTTAAGAAGGACATGATCGACAAGCTTGACGGAATGAGAGCTGCCGTTGATTATATAGAGGAGATATCACCTGAACTTGTGGAGGAGTATAGACGCAAGCTCACGGACAAGATCATAGAGGTTCTTGACAATCCTGTTATAGATGAGAACAGGATCGCCACAGAGGTCGTTATATATGCGGACAAGATATGTGTGGACGAGGAGACTGTAAGGCTTAAGAGTCATATCAGCAGCACGAAGAAGATTCTGGAGGATGGCGGAAGCGTTGGCAGGAAGCTGGACTTCATCGCACAGGAGATGAACAGAGAGGCGAACACGATACTTTCAAAGGCCAATTCACTTGATGTGTCAGACAAGGCGATACAGCTCAAGACTGACATAGAGAAGGTCAGAGAGCAGATACAGAATCTGGAATAGAATACATAATTTTTAGAGGTAATGATGATGGCAGATAAGAATACAAAACGTGGATCGCTCATAGTCATATCCGGTTTTTCAGGAGTTGGAAAGGGCACAGTTGTCAAGAGACTTGTGTCGGATTTTGGATATAACCTTTCAGTGTCGGCGACGACAAGATCACCGAGAGAGGGTGAGGTCGATGGAAGAGAGTATTATTTCATGGATCGCAAGGATTTTGAGAATCTCATTGACTACGGCGGATTTATCGAGTGGACACAGTATGTAGAGAATTATTATGGAACTCCAAAGAAGTATGTTGAGGAGAAGCTTGCTGATGGCAAGGACGTCATACTCGAGATAGAGGTCATGGGCGCACTCAATGTCAAGAAGCAGTTCCCTGATGCGCTTCTCATATTTATATCAGCTCCAAGCATAAGCGAGCTTAAGAGCAGACTGGCAGGAAGAGGAACAGAGTCGGAGGAGACCATAATCAAGAGACTCCGAAAGGCCACAGAGGAAGCTGAGGACATGGACAAGTACGACTACATCATAGTCAACGATGATCTGGACGAGTGTATACACACCGTGGATTCAGTCATCAGAAGCTATGGCTGCAGAAGAGATAATCAGCTTGGATATATAGCCGGAATAAAAGAAGAGCTTGCAGAGATAAAGAAACTCTGATAAATTAGACTGGATAACAGTGGACAGCAGTTTAGAAGAATATTTCAATAATCATATAAGAAAGGGGATATAATATCATGTTACATCCATCATACACAGACTTAATGTCAGTAGTAAATGCAGAGGTTGAGCCAGGTGAGCAGCCTGTAGTAAACAGCAGATATTCAATCGTTCTTGCAACAGCAAAGAGAGCAAGAGAGATCATTGATGGTCAGGAGCCTATGGTGGCAGCAGACCCAAAGAAGAAGCCATTATCCATCGCTGTAGATGAAGTTTACCATGGAAAGGTAAAGATCGTCGGAGCAGACGAGGATTAACAGACCGGAATATATAGCGGTAAGTGAGAAGAATGGAGGTTGGAGCTTTTAGCACAGCCTCCTATTTTTCTGATACACAACTGTGCCGGATGTGGCATATTCTAAATAAACAGGAATATGTCGACGGGAGGTGTATCATGAGGGCGTCAGATGTTCTAAAAGGCACGGTCTATGAGATCCTGGCAGGGGACATTGACTGTCAGATTACGGATCTGGCAGATGATTCCAGAGATGTCACACAGGGAACTCTTTTTGTGTGCCGGAGAGGTGCGAGAACAGATGGACATCGCTATATAGATGATGCCGTGGCAAGGGGCGCAGCGTGTATAGTCGTGACAGATGATATCGGCATACCTGCGGAGCGGTCAGCCGGACGCTGGGGGGATACCGATGGTGTACTGATCGTGAGACTGTATGACTATCGCTACGGTATAGGAATGATATGTAATAATTTCTGGAATTTTCCGTCACGAAGTATGAAGGTTATAGGTGTGACCGGGACAAAGGGAAAGACCACGGTCGCATGTATGATAAAGTCTATGCTGGACAGATGGGGGCGTAGAACCGGTCTTGTGGGAACCATAGAGATCGATGACTGTATCCGGAAGATACCATCTGTGAACACCACTCCGGGAACGATATATCTCCATCGCAAGCTTGCAGACATGGTGGCAAATGGTGCGGAATACTGCGTCATGGAGGTATCGTCACAGGGGCTTATGCACGGCCGTGTGTCAGGGGTAGAATTTGATATATGCGTATATACAAATCTTGCTCCGGATCACATTGGGCGGAATGAACACCGCACATTTGCCGAGTATGGGAGATGGAAGAGAAGCCTGTTCTCAAAGTGTAAGACTGCGGTGATAAATGCAGATGACATGTATTCTGGGTGTATTGCTGCCGAGGCTGTGAATGCAGGGGCTGAAGTGGTATATTATGGTGTGAGGAATCACACTGCAGCCGGGGATGGCAATGTGTGTATGGCGGGAGCAATACACAGGCTCATTCTCCATAGAGTTATGGGGATAGGCTATGAGTGTGAGAGAACGGACGGGGAGAGCACTTACATGACTGTTGGCATACCGGGAGAGTTCAATGTGTACAATTCTCTTGCTGCGGTAACCACTTGCGGGATCATCGGGATACCGATGGAGGTAATGCAGGATTCGCAGTCGGATATGAAGGTGAGGGGCAGACTCGAGCCGGTGGAGATTCCGGGATACGCAAGGATATTCATCGATTATGCCCACAATGCCGTGAGCCTGGAAAATGTACTGACCACCCTCAGACAGTACAGGCCGAAGAGGCTTATATGTCTGTTCGGATGCGGCGGCAACAGATCAGCCGGGCGCAGAAAAGGCATGGGATTTGTGTCGGGCAGGCTGGCTGATATGACGGTCATAACAAGTGATAACCCGAGGTTTGAATCCCCGGAGGCGATAATGACGGATATTGAGACCGGGGTTCTCGAGGGCGGAGGAGAATATGTAAAGATATGCAGCCGTCTGGATGCTATAAGATACGCTCTGGAGATTTCGGACAGGGATGATATAGTCCTTCTGGCCGGCAAAGGCCATGAGACATATCAGGATATAGAGGGACGCAGGACACAAATGGACGAGAGAGAAATGATACGGCAGATATTGGAGGAGAAAAATGCGGGGATTGTACGCAGATGTGATAATTGATATATCCCATGAGGCGATAGACAGAACATTTCAATATGCTATTCCTGACGATATTGCCGGCAGGATACAGATAGGAAGTCAGGTCAACATTCCATTTGGCAAGGGAAATAATCTGAGAAAAGGCTATGTCATAGGGATATCGGATTCCACGGAATATGATGAGAGCAGGATAAAGTCTATAGATTCTCTGTGCGAGGACGGCGTGGCAGCTCCGGGAAGGCTCCTTGCCCTTGCGGCGTGGATAAAGGAGAACTACGGCTCCACCATGATAAATGCCATCCAGACGGTGATGCCGGTGAAAAAAACGGTTAAGTCCGTGGTGGTCAGATATGTTGTCCTTTCATGCGAGGATGTGGACACATGGGAATACAGATATATGAAGAAGAATGCCAGGGCAAAGCTCAGGCTCCTCCGCGAGCTTATGGTGAGACATGAGCTCCCAATGACGGAGGCCACCGGGACTTTGAATGTGTCATATCAGGCGGTTAAGGCCATGGAGGACGAAGGTGTCGTTCGTATCGTTGAGGACAGCAGATACCGGGATGTGGTGTCTGACGCGGTGAGGCAGCAGGCATTTGAGGCTCCTGATATAGAGCTTAACAGTGACCAGCAGAGGATAGTCGATGATTTCGTAAGTGATGCAGATCAGGGTATACACAGGACATATCTTCTTCATGGCGTGACGGGAAGCGGCAAGACTGAGGTGTATGTGAGGTGTATCCGTGAAGTCGTCCGCGCGGGCAGACAGGCGATCGTGCTGATACCTGAGATAGCACTCACGTATCAGACACTGACATATTTCTCCAGATACTTTGGTGACCGTGTGACCATGGTCAACTCAAAGCTCAGCAGCGGGGAGAAGTATGATCAGTTTGAGCGCGCAAGGAAGGGCGATGTGGATGTGGTGATAGGCCCGAGGTCTGCGCTGTTTACCCCATTTGAGAAGCTGGGACTTATAATAATAGATGAGGAGCATGAGAGCAGCTATAAGAGTGACAGCCCGCCCAAATATCACGCAAGGGAGACTGCCATAGAACGTGCAAGGCTTGAGGGGGCGAGTGTCATACTCGGTTCCGCAACTCCTTCTGTGGAGAGCTACAAGCGTGCACTGGCGGGTGAGTACAGGCTGTGGACCATGGACAGCCGTGTTGAGGGCAGAGCCATGGCAGAGACAAGCATAGTAGATCTCAGGGATGAACTCCACCGGGGCAACAGATCCATAATAAGCGACGAGCTTGCAAATGATATAGCGGACAGGCTCAGCAAGCGGGAACAGATCATGCTGTTCATCAACAAGCGGGGATATAACAGCTTTGTATCCTGCAGGAGCTGCGGAGAGGCAGTGAAATGCCCGCACTGTGACGTGTCCATGGCACTGCACTCTGGAAATAATACACAGAAGGGCGTGCTTGTGTGCCACTACTGCGGATTCAGAATGCCGGAGCCGGACAAATGTCCGGCGTGCGGTTCAAAGCTCATAGGAGGCTATGGAGTCGGAACCGAGAAGGTCGAGCAGGAGGTACACAGGTTGTTCCCGGAGGCCAGGACCTTAAGGATGGACAGGGATACGACCTCGAAGAAGAATTCTCATGAGCAGATACTTGAGAGCTTCGGAAGAGGCGATGCGGACATACTCATAGGAACCCAGATGATAGTCAAGGGACATGACTTTTCCAGAGTGACACTTGTGGGTGTGCTGTTGGCGGATCTCACACTGTTCAGCGGAGACTACAGAGCCGGTGAGAGGACATTTGACCTGCTGACCCAGGCTGCGGGAAGAGCCGGAAGAGGTGATGTGCCCGGAAAGGTTGTGATACAGACCTATAAGCCGGACAACTACGCCATAACTGCGGCAGCGTCCCAGGATTACAGGGCATTCTACGATATCGAGGAGGCGTACAGATCACTCATGAGGTATCCGCCGGAGTGGAATATGATGGTCATAATGGGCACGGGCATGGACGAAGAACAGCTTGCCAATATAATGGATAGGATGTATTCTCTTATAAGGGGAAAATATATAAATGCAGGACATCTGTCTGTGATCGGTCCTTCGGAACCGGCCATATCAAAGATAAAGGATGTGTACAGGCGGGTGTTGTATATAAAACACCGGGATTACAGGATGCTGGTGGATGTCAAGGATTATGTCGAGGAATGGCTTAAGGAGAACGGAGAGAGCGATGTGAGCGTATTCTTTGACATGAATCCGGTAAATATGTATTAGTGAAAAGGAGATTTGTGGACATGGCGATAAGAAATATAAGATATGACGGAGATGACATACTCAGAAAGGTGTGCAGACCGGTTGAGAAGATGGATGACAGAACACTTACACTCATAGATGACATGTTTGATACCATGTATGAGGCAAATGGAGTTGGACTTGCCGCACCTCAGGTTGGAATACTTAAGAGGATAGTTGTTATTGATGTCGGCGATGACAATCCACTCTGTCTTATAAATCCTGTGATAACAGAATCAGACGGAGAGCAGACAGGTGAGGAGGGATGCCTCAGCCTTCCTGGAAAATTTGGAACAGTTACAAGACCTATGCATGTAATATGCAAGGCATTTGACGAGAATATGGAGGAGTTTACAGTCGAGGGAGAGGGACTTCTGGCGAGAGCTATCTGCCACGAGCTTGATCATCTTGACGGAAAGCTCTACAAGGATCTTGTCGAGGATGGCCTTCACGAGGTAGAGCAGAATTAAGAGATACTTAACCTATAACAAGGAGGACATGCAGATGAGAGTTATATATATGGGAACCCCTGATTTTGCCGTGCACGCACTTGTATCCATAGTGGAAGCGGGACATGACGTTGTGGCATGCTTTACGCAGCCGGACAAGGCAAAGGGAAGGAGCAAAAAGCTTCAACCGACACCGGTGAAGGTACAGGCAATGGAATATGATATTCCGGTATATCAGCCGGTGAAGCTCCGTGAGCAGGAGAACGTGGACATCATCAGAGAGTATGCACCTGATGTGATAGTTGTGGCAGCATATGGCCAGATACTTCCTGAGAGCATACTCAATATTCCGAAGTACGGATGTGTCAATATCCATGCATCGCTGCTCCCGAAGTACCGCGGTGCGGCGCCTATCGAGTGGGCGATCATTGACGGCGAGAAGGAGACCGGAGTCACCACCATGTACATGGCAAAGGGACTTGATACCGGAGATATGATAGAACATTCGATTGTGTCTATCGGTGACGATGACACTGGAGAGACATTGACGGACAAGCTTGCGGCAAGCGGTGCGCAGCTTATACTGTCAACCCTTGAAAAGCTTGAGAATGGAACTGCGGTCCGGACACCTCAGGATGACAGCCTGAGCTGTTACGCTTCCATGTTGAACAAGGGTATGGGAGATATAGATTTCAGTGAGCCGGCAGAGAAGATAGAGAGACTTGTGAGAGGCCTTCAGCCATGGCCTTGTGCATACACAAGGATAGGCGGCAAGAATGTCAAGATATATGGGGCAAAGGTAGTGAGCCGTGAGGATGGCATTGCACCGGGTGAGATAACCATGGTGACCAAGAAGACATTTGCCATAGCGTGTGGACAGGATGCACTCCAGATAACAAGATTACAGCCTGAGGGCAAGAAGCCTATGGATGCGGCGGCGTTCCTTGCGGGCAATAAACTCACAGCCGGAGAGCACATCTAATCAAATATATCTGATGAAGAATGGACAGAGGTAGAATGGATACAAAGACTCGAGAGGTGGTTCTGACCACATTACTGGACATAGAGAAAAATCATACATTTTCAAATATAGCACTTGGAACGGCACTCCGCGCCAACCAGTTCATGAGCAAACAGGACAGGGCGTACATCACGAGAATGGTCGAGGGAGTCACAGAGCAGAGGATAAAGCTGGACTACATAATAAACCAGTTCTCCAAAACAAAGGTGAACAAGTGCAAGCCGCTCATAAGATGCGTCCTCAGGATGGGAACTTACGAGCTGTTCTTTATGGACTCTGTTCCGGATTCGGCTGCCTGCAACCTGTCGGTGAAGCTGGCGGTGGATCATGGATTTGGAAGCCTCAGAGGCTTTGTCAACGGAGTTCTCAGAAATATCGCAAGAAGCAGGGATGGTATAAAATACCCTGATAAGAACACATCACCTTTGGAATACTATTCGGTTGAATATTCAGTTCCTGTGGAGCTTGTGGAGATACTGCTGCAGGACTATGACAGCGAAACGGTGGACAGAATACTCGGAAGCAGCTACGAAATGCGTCCGACATCCATAAGGGTGAATACAGACAGGATAAGCGTTGATGAAGTCGAGAGGAAGCTGGAGACCGCTGGAATAGAGACAGTGCGAGGAAGCCTGAATGACACATCACTTCTTATAAAGGGATATGATTATGTCAGAAGGATCCCAGGATTCATGGATGGAGAATTTGTTGTACAGGATCAGAGTTCGTGTCTGGCTGTAAGGGCAGCAGGTATACAGAATGGAGATCTGGTGGTGGATGTGTGTGCAGCACCGGGCGGCAAAACCATGTATGCCGCAAGTCTTGCGGGACAGACAGGAAGGGTTATCTCAAGGGATCTCACCGAGAACAAGACGGAGCTCATAGAGGAGAACGTGGACAGACTTGGACTGACAAATGTCACTGTCGAGGCATGGGATGCGAGAGACCTTGATGAGAACCTTGTCGGAAAGGCTGATGTGGTAATAGCAGACCTTCCGTGTTCGGGACTTGGCATAATGGGCAGGAAGAACGATATCAAGTACAATGTGACAGGTGACAGCATAGACGAGCTGGCACAGCTTCAAAGGGATATTCTTGACACTGTATCCAGATATGTGAAAACGGGTGGAACACTGGTGTATTCGACATGTACTATAGACAGCAGGGAGAATCAGAACAATGTTAAGTGGTTTGTGGAAAATCATGATTTTGAGACTGTGAGTATAGATGAGATCGTACCGGGGCACGGCGGCGATAAAGGATATGTAACTCTGTTACAGGGAGTAGATGAGTGTGATGGATTTTTCATATCGAAGTTCGTGCGTACAAAATAGATAGAACATGTATAAAAGATTGGACAGAGTATGGAAGTAAAGGATAGAGAAGATAAGGATATTAGACAGCCGGATCTGAAATCAATGAATATGGAAGAACTCAGGAACTGGGTCACCGGTGCTGGTCAGCCGGCATTCAGGGCGAAGCAGATATATCAGTGGTTTCATGTGAAGCTTGCGGACGGAACGGAGGAGATGACCAATCTGCCGAAAAGCCTCAGAGAGAAGATGGATGAATATGGAATATATGGTGTGAGCGTTGTCACCAGACTCATTTCAGAGGATGACGGCACAAATAAATTCCTGTTCAGACTCCATGATGGGAATGTCATAGAGAGCGTGCTCATGAAGTACAAGCATGGCAATTCCGTGTGCATATCATCCCAGGTGGGCTGCCGTATGGGCTGCAGGTTCTGTGCATCGACCATAGGCGGGCTGGTGAGGAATCTCACAGCGTCCGAGATGCTGTCACAGATATACAGCATCCAGAAGATAACAGGTGAGCGTGTGTCAAATGTGGTCGTGATGGGAACAGGAGAGCCGCTGGATAACTTTGACAATCTTGTCAGGTTCATAGAGATGCTGACGGACGAGAATGGACTGAACATAAGCCAGAGAAATGTCACAGTGTCGAGCTGCGGTTTAGTGCCTGAGATAAAGAGGCTTGCGGATATGGGGCTTTCCATTACATTTGCATTGTCGCTTCACGCGCCAAATGACGAGGACAGAAGGGCACTCATGCCGATAGCCAACAGATACAGCATTGCAGAGGTTCTGGACGCCTGTGATTATTACTTTGACAGGACGGGCAGGAGGATAACATTTGAGTATTCTCTTGTAAAAGGGCAGAATGACAGCCCTGAGAAGGCATGCGAGCTGGCGCGTCTCATAAGGGGAAGAAACTGCCATGTGAACCTCATCCCCGTAAATCCGATCAAGGAGAGGGATTACGAGAGGGCGGATAACAGCGCCATTGAGAATTTCAAAAATATTCTGGAGAGAAACCAGATAACAGCTACGGTGCGAAGAAGCATGGGGCGTGACATAGACGCAGCGTGCGGACAGCTCCGCCGTAAATATGAGGAGGAGAACAAGACGGATAAATAGTTCGTCTTGTTCTTTTTTATGTGTTGTGCTAAAATAGGCAAGGTGGCGTATCAGATAATATTTTAGGCTGATGGAGAGAATATATGAAATCATTTGGAATAACAGATGTTGGAAAAAAGCGTTCCATGAATCAGGACAGCATATTTTATACAGATGAGCCAATAGGGGCTATCAGCAATCTGTACATAGTTGCGGATGGCATGGGCGGTCATAAGGCCGGGGACGTTGCATCCAGAACGGCGATTGAAGCCGCAGTTGAATATATAAGTGAAAGCGAGATAAGCAATCCTGTATCGCTGCTAAAGAGGGCGATAATATATGCCAATGACAAGGTGTATAAGCTTGCGCTCAGCAATCCGGAGGATTACGCAGGTATGGGAACGACATTTGTAGCTGCAGTGATCGATGATGGAATCATGTATGTCGCGAATATAGGTGACAGCAGATTATATATAGTTAACAATGAGATAAGACAGGTCACACTTGATCACTCATTGGTTGAGGAGCTGATAAGGAATGGTCAGCTCGACAGGAATAAGGGACGGAATCATCCAGAGAAGAACATTATAACCCGAGCACTTGGAATAGGTGATGATGTGGTTCCGGATTTCTTTGAAGTAGAACTTTCAGCGGATGATAAGATCCTTCTATGTTCTGATGGTTTGTCGAACATGATAGAGGACGACGAGATTCGGGACATTGTATCAGAGTCGGATGATCTTAAGACAGTCGGTGAGAAGCTGGTGGAGAGAGCGAATTACTACGGCGGCAAGGACAATATATCTGCCGTTGTAGCTGCGATAGATTGGGAGGAATAAATTGGTATGTTAAATCCGGGAACGATGCTCAGCGGTCGTTATGAGATCATAGAATTGGTTGGATCTGGCGGTATGTCAGAGGTATATAAGGCAAAATGTCATGTGTTAAACAGATATGTTGCCATAAAGGTGCTTAAGCCTGAGTTCAGCTCAGACGTTAATTTTGTTACAAAGTTCAGGATAGAGGCCCAGTCTGCGGCGGGGCTGTCACATCCTAATATTGTGAATGTATACGATGTCGGTGAGGACAACGGAATATATTATATAGTAATGGAGCTTGTGGAGGGAACCACCCTCAAGGAATATATACAGGCCCACGGCAGAATAGAGCCTATGCAGGCGATCGATTTTGCCATACAGATAGCCCAGGGACTTCAGGCAGCCCATGAGCATCACACGATACACAGAGATATAAAGCCTCAGAACATCATCATGTCGAACAACGGCACGCTGAAGGTTACTGATTTCGGAATCGCAAGAGCCGCATCGTCAAGCACGACCACGACAAATGCGATGGGTAGTGTTCACTACATATCACCGGAGCAGGCAAGGGGCGGATTCTCAGATGAGAGAAGTGATATTTATTCACTCGGTATCACCATGTATGAGATGCTCACAGGACATGTTCCATTTGAAGGCGAGAACAATGTGGCTATAGCGCTGATGCACATTCAGGGCGAGATGGTATCACCTAGGGAGTATTACCCGGATATACCTACAAGCCTTGAGAAGATCATAAGAAAGTGTACACAGAAGAAGCCGGAGAGACGATATCTCACAGCAAATGCGCTTATAGCTGATCTCAACAGAGTAAAAGAGAATCCTAATATAGATTGTATAGTAGTGCCTAAGACCAGCGTTCCTACATCCCCTACCATTGAGATGACAAAGCAGGAGATGGAGATGATCAAGACCGGAAGACAGGTCGATAAGGCAGATACTACGGAGGTTCCACCTGTAAGTCCGAGAACGTCAGAGATCAAGGCTAACGTGCCAGTTATGCCGCCGTCACAGTTCGACGATCTGTTCCCAGATGACGACGATGAAGAGGATGATACGGACGAGTCAGTGGCAGATGATGGAGAACAGGAGCAGGAATACGATGGAGAAGAGGAGCTTGATCCAAGACTTAAGAAGATAATCATGGTATCAAGTATTGCCATCGCGGTGGTTCTTGCCATACTTGCCATACTTCTCATAGGCAAGATAGCCGGCTGGAATATTCTGGGCGGTAAGGGTAAGACGGAGGAAAGCACCGATGTCATAACCACAGAGGGATCGAACGACACAACTGCACAGGAGACAGTACCTATGGTCAATGTAGTAGGTCTGTATAAGACTGCGGCTGAGGAGCAGATGAAGAAGAATGGCTTCACCAACTATACATTTGTGGAGAAGACAGATGCCACAGTTGAGAAGGGCTATGTAATATCACAGAGTATAGATGATGGAACATCCATAACAAAGGATACACAGATAACTATTTACGTGTCATCTGGCAAGGAAAAGACCAAGGTGCCGAATGTTCTCGGATATGAGGACAGTCAGGCCACAACATTGCTCGAGGAGGCAGGACTTAAGGTAACACATGGCTATGCGTACGATGATAATGTTGAGAAGGATCATGTAATATCCTCAGATCCTGTTGCCGGAACAGAGGTTGAGGAGGGCTCAACAGTCAAGATAATCATCAGTAACGGTAAGGAGACTAAGAAGATCGCAGTTCCTAACCTCAAGGGTAGGTCTGAGGCAGATGCAGCAGCTAAGCTTCAGGAGGTCAACCTGGTAGGCAATCCAAGCTATGAGTACAGCGATGATGTGAAGGAAGGCCAGGTAATATCACAGGATCCTGAGGTCAACACTGAGGTTGACGAGGGAACTACCGTGTCATATGTTGTCAGTAAGGGACCTCAGAAGGTTACATACTCTGTATCTTTCAGCGGTTCAATATCGAATATAGAGTTTGATTTTGATACATTTGGAAGTGTGACAGTTGACATCTCATACACAATAGGCAGACAGACATTCTCTGTATACAGCGGCAAGGCTGGTGCAGGAGACTTCCCTATCAATATAGATGGAGTTGAGGGTCCTACAGGACTTGAGAGCAACCAGGGATCATTCTCTGTGACCATCACGGATTCAGAGGGAATAGATGTCACATCAAGCTTTAACACGGGCGGTTTGTCCGCTACATTTACACAGGAGAGTAATTAGTAGTGGCAGATATCATATCAGGAAAGATAATCAAAGGAATCGGTGGATTCTATTATATAGACGCCGAGGATGGACATTTGTACGAATGTAAGGCGAAGGGCATCTTCAGAAACAAAAAGATCAAGCCCCTTGTCGGAGATAATGTGAATATAGAGATACTTGATCCTGAGAACAATCTAGGTAATATCGTTGAGATATTGCCTAGATTTAACTCTTTAATAAGACCTGCTGTGGCAAATGTGGATCAGACGATCATAATATTTGCCGTGAGCGAGCCTGAGCCGAACTTTAACCTGCTTGACAGATTCCTTGTCAGCATGGAGAAAAGCGGTGTTGAGACTATCATTTGTTTTAACAAGACGGATCTTTCGCCGGACAATATGGAGGCTTGCAGATCATACAGCAAGAGCGGGTATGAGACAATCTTCATAAGCGCCAGGGAAGGCGAGGGCATAGACAGGCTCAGGGAGATTATAAAAGACCGCACAACGGTGTTTGCGGGGCCATCGGGAGTCGGCAAGTCGTCTACTCTCAATGCGATCAAGCCAGAGGCGGAGGCCCAGACAGGCGCTATAAGTGACAAGATAAAGCGTGGCAAGCACACCACGAGACATTCTGAGCTCATGCACATTGGCGGCAGGACATATATTATGGACACACCGGGCTTTTCATCGCTCTATGTTGATTCCATAGAGGCGGAGGATCTCAAGGAGTATTTCCCGGATATTGCGGCATATACGGGAAAGTGCAGATTCAACATGTGCAATCATGTCAGTGAGCCGGATTGTCTGGTAAAGCAGGCGGTTGCGGACGGAGAGATAAGCCGTATAAGATACGAAGATTATGTAATGATATATAACGACTTAAAAGAAAAGAGGAAATGGTAATGATAATTCTTTCACCTTCATTATTGTCAGTTGATTTTGCACATATTGCGGACGGCATTGCAGAGCTTGACAGAGCGAAAGTTCCTGCGCTGCACCTTGACGTTATGGACGGTGCGTTTGTTCCGAACATATCATTTGGTGCGCCTGTCATAAAGTGTCTCAGAAAAGAGACGAACATGATATTTGACGTGCATCTCATGATAGAGGAGCCGGACAGATATCTTGAGGATTTCAGGAAGGCAGGTGCTGACTGGGTAACCGTACATGCAGAGAGCTGTAAGCATCTGCACAGAACCGTTGCCAGGATACATGAGCTTGGAATGAAGGCCGGAGTGGCACTCAATCCGGCAACTCCTGTATCAGTGCTTGACTATGTGATAGACGATCTGGATATGGTACTTGTTATGAGTGTCAATCCGGGATTCGGCGGACAGTCATTTATTCCTTCAGCACTCAGAAAGGTGGCTGAGGTCAGAAAAATGGCAGATGACAGAGGCCTTGAGCTCAATATAGAGGTGGATGGTGGAGTCAATTTGAAGAATGTGGGTGACGTCATAGAAGCCGGTGCAAATGTCATAGTTGCCGGTTCTGCGGTATTCGGCGGTGATGCTTATGAGAACAGCTGCAGCTTTCTCAAAGTATTTGAGAAATATGAGGCATAGATAATAAAGGGCAAATAGTGATATGAAGAGTTATATTATAATATCCGGAGGCAGAGTTGATCTGTATTCACTTCAGGGAATCATGGACAGACACCTTGAAAGCAGCAGAGTGATAGCTGTGGACAAGGGTATAGAGACCTGCAATAAGATAGGAATAGTACCGGATGTGATCGTGGGTGACTTCGATTCAGCCAGCAAGGTGACTGTGGGCGTGTACAGGAAGATGGCTAAAAAGATGCACTCCATACAGTTTGTTGATCTGGACACACACAAGGACTTCACGGATACTCATGTAGCCATCATGCATGCCATGGAGGAAGGTGCTACGGATATTTATATATCGGGGGCCACAGGAACAAGACTTGATCACACAATGGCAAACATAGGGCTACTCAAGGAATGTGCGGATAAAGGCGTAAATGCGTATATAGAGGATGACCATAATGTAATAACCATGATAAATTCCAGTGCCGGAATAAGCCGGCTGGAGGGATACGATTATATATCTTTTATACCGTACGGTGGATGCGTCACGGGGGTAACACTTACAGGGTTTGAATACAACGTGGAGAATCGTACATTTGAGATAGGAGACAGCCTTGGAGTGAGCAACCGGGTTGTATCGGAGGATGCAAGGATAGAGATAGAAGATGGCTATATGATCGTCAATTACAGCCGTGACTGATATGGTTTAAAAGACCAGGCATATAAACTACAATATAAATATAACGAAAAAGCTCTGCACAGTGTATTATCTGTGCAGAGCTTTTTCACATAGCAGTTTGTTATATTCCTTTACTTTTTCTTGGAGTTCTTTTTACCCTTTTCAGGATATTTCTCGTTTATCTTTTCTTTTATCTTTTCGTGCCTGTCGGCTACTTTGTTTTTTGCTGATGACTTTTTCTTCTGGTCGGACTTCTGGTCGTTCTTTGACTCATTCTTTTGCTCGTCGCCGGAAACCTTAGCTTTGTTATCAGGTTCATCAGGTGTTGTTAACTCACGGAGTTCGCGGATGCTGGCATCAAAGCCTTCTGTTATCGGATCGGCATACATGGATGAATAATATGCATACAGAGCCTTGTATTCCTCAGATGTCTTGTATCCGGTGATGTAGATGTGTCCGTGCATCTCGTCCATATGGATACCCCTGATCTTCTTGGCAATGTGAAGACCGATGTTCTTACAGTGGCTTCCGATCCTGTCAAGACTTGTGAGAATGTCAACCAGTGCAAATCCTCCAGGGATACCACATTCGCCCATCTGAAGTCTCACAACGTGGTGATCCTTTATAAGCTCTGTTATCTCGCTGATGGTCTGTGCAAGTGGCTCTATTCTTGATATTGCCTGAAGATCGTCCTCCTTGAAGGCGTTCAGAGTCATATCAATAATATTGTTAGTCGCCTTGAGCGCTGTCTGGATCTCATTCATTCCCTGATCTGAGAAGTTTATCTTCTGATCTATTATATTTCTCGATACAACGAGAAGATTCTCACAGTGGTCACCAATCCTTTCCATATCACTCAGACTGTTCAGAAGCTCAGACACATCAAGTCGTTCGGATCTGGACATGTTGTTCTGTGATGTTACCTTGAGGAGGAAGTTGTTGAGTGAGCTCTCACATTTGTCTATGAAATCCTCATTCTCCTCGAGTTTGGCGGCATCTTCTTCATTGAAATCACTGATGAGTCTGCATGCTATTGCAAAGTTCTCTCTTATGCAGTCAGCCATGGCAAACATGACATTTCTTGCCTGTGAAATAGCGATGGAAGGGGTAGCGATAAGTCTCGGATCCAGTGTGGCGAGCTCTTTGTCGATCTTGGACTCCTCGTCGTCCCTGATGATCTTTCCTGTAAGTTTTGCCACCTGATTGGAGAATGGCAGAAGTATCAGGCTTATGATAAAGTTGAACAGGAAGTGGACGTTTGCAATGTTACCACGGTTTACGACCTTGTCCATGAAAGGCATGTCTATGAAAAGCTGAAGTCCGTATATGACAATAACAAAGAACACAGCTCCGAATATGTTAAAGAGAAGATATGAGAGAGAAACTCTCTTTGCCTTCTTGTTCGCACCGATTCCCCCGAGGATAATGGTCATACACTTACCGATGTTCTGACCGATAATGATAGGAATGGCTGTTCCGTATGTAACGACGCCTGTGGACGAAATGGCCTGGAGTATACCTACTGATGCAGATGAACTCTGTATGATGGCTGTGAGCACAAGTCCTATTAAAATACCAAGTAATGGGTTATTAAACGATGTGAACAGATTCTGGAAGCTCTCTGATTCCTTAAGTGGCGCAAATACACCCTCCATGGTATTCATGCCGAGAAAGAGGATTCCAAGACCAACAAGAATACTTGCAATATCACGTTTCTTGTTGTTATTTGTAAATAGTATGATAAATGCACCTATACATATAAGGATAGGAGCAAATGATGACGGTTTTAAAAGTTTAAGAAGAATATTAGTCTCCGCAAGATCTCCAAGACGAAGGATCTGTGCGGTCGCGGTACTACCGATGTTGGCACCAAACACGACAGGTATGGCCTGCCCAAGCTTCATGATTCCGGCATTTACAAAGCCGATGAGCATGATGGTCGTTGCTGCCGAACTCTGAATGATGGCTGTTACGGCTGTACCGAGTGTAAAACCCTTGATAGTTCCCGTAAACTGATTTTTTCCGGTTGTAAGTTTCTCAAGAACCTTTTCCAGACTGCCACCGGCGAGATTCTTCAGCGAGGCACCCATGAGATTCATTCCGAACAGAAATAAACCTACGCCTCCGAGCAATGTTAAAATAGAAAATAAATCCAAAATTATAGCCCTCCTGAGTAAAATGAATTTTACCTGTGTTTCTGACAGGTAAAAAATATGTAATAAATATGTAAAATCCCATACGATTCAGATTATAACACATCACTAGTTTTTGTACTATTGAAAAAATAATGCAATTGATGGTAACATTTCGGCAAATGTCACAATAAATATGATGGTGGCGGCAAAACTTCAACTGTGGTAGAATGAGCAGGGTATATTATATAAAAATGATAACGAAGATTCAGATAAAAGAATGGAGTGGCTGATACATGTCTGTTTTTAGTGATAAGAGAGTATTTGGAATCAAAAGGCAGAACTGTGGCGGTGTGTCCACCGCAGGGCAGGTATGCGCCAATGATGTAATATTGTGGGTCATATTTCTGCTGCCTATTAATATAGTAATACATGGTGCAGGACAGTGCCTTGTGGCCATGGGATTGTTCGTGGGCAATGTTGTCGGATGGATATTTCTGTCAAAGCGTATGAATTCGTATGCTGAGATATCCCCTAAAAAGATACACAATGCTCCGGAGCTGTTCGCAGCAAGATATGGGTCATGGAAGTTGAAAGATCTGGTGTCCGTCATATGGATAGTGACGCTTGACCTGATACTGGTGTCTGTTCTCAAGGTTATCGTATCGGTTGTCGCCTATTTTATGGACATGCCGGAGAGCATAAGCCTTGCCATCATAGTGTCATTTCTCATCCTTGCCACCATACTGGTTGACAATAAGCTGATGGGAATAATCAAGACAATAGTGTTCATAATGGTTATAATCGTATGTCTGACGATGATCGGACTGGTATTTTACAGGATGGATGCGAGGGAGATACTTGACAATTACAGGAGATCAAGGCTTGCAGGGGGAACCAGCATTTATCTGAATATACTGTATTACGATGGCAAAACAGTGGATATAGGAAGTGCGATATCCATGACGGGAGTAGGACTTGGATGTATAGCTATGCCGCTGATGTACAAGGGTGTCTTAAATATCCGGGATATCAAGGAGCTCGATGTCGGAAGAATATGGGCTGTAATCTTTGAAGGGTTCACAATACTTTCAAGCTGTATACTGGCACTTCTGGTCGTACCGGTGCTCTATCCTGAGAAGGTATGGGAAAATATGAACTCATTCCAGGTGTACAACCAGATGTTCAAGAAGCTGCTTGGAACGGGAACCTATGCGTATGTGTTCAGATTTGCCGCGCTTATGGTGTTTATAGCGGCGGTTGTCGTAATGCTGGAATCGTTCATGAGAAATATATGCGAACATATAAGAGGGCTTGTTCCGGCAATCTCAAGAGCCGGTGGAATCGCAAAGCTTCTTATAGATATAGGTGTTGTTGTGCTGACCGGATGCTGCATTTTCCTGGTGGCAGAGTTTGTTGAATTCAACAGAGAGCATATGATCGCCGACAACTGGGGATTGTGTGCGGCGGCACTTGCGGCTCCTCTTTTCTGTACACTGACGTACAGGCATGCGACCGGAAAAGGCATGTATGCCGGAATAATAGCAGGAATACTCACATTTGTTATGTGGAAATATCTCCCGTTTGTGAACGGAGGCAGCCTGGCGGCATACTCGGGTATCAGCGGTGACGTGGTTGGATTTGCAGTGAGTCTGCTGTTCACCATTGGAGTAAGTGTGTGCACGCAGAAAAATACAGAGGAAGAACTGAAGATATTTGACAGGATGAGGGCTGATCAGGCCTGATCTGAAGGAGTTCATATGATATACAGGATTGCCTGCGTCGGCAGGATAAAGGAACAGCATTTTACGCAGATGTTAAATGAATATAAGAAGGAGATCGACAAGAGAGGGCGTCTGGAGATATGCGAGGTTCCTGACGAGAGGATACCTCAGAAGGCTGGCGATAAGGTAAATGCCATGATCATTGAGGCCGAGGCGGACAGGCTGAGACATGTGATCGGGAGAGATGACTATGTTATCGCACTGTGTATAGAAGGAAAGAAGACGACCACGGAAGGACTTGCCGATCAGGTCCGCAGGGCATCGGAGCGCGGACATGACACGGTTACATTTGTGATAGGGGGATCTCTTGGACTTGCTGCAGATATAGTGAGGAGGGCTGATTACAGGATGAGCGTGTCGGATATGACATTTCCGCATCAGCTCATAAGGGTGACGCTGGCGGAGCAGCTTGCGATCATAAGCCGGAGCTGACAGGGATTATTTGTGGTAGGTTATGTTGTTCAGGATAGTGTATGCCCTGTAGGTCTGCTCGGACAGCAGGAGGGCAGTCATCTCGGCGGACGGCTGTACTGAACAGAGAGAGAAATTTTCCATATCAGCCGTGAGTGATTCATCGTACCCTATGTAGAAGTTTATCTTTGAGGTACCGCTTGAAGTCAGACTGTTGATGCGGGCTGCGTAGTCCTCAGATGAGATGGTATCGGAGCCGGATATGCAGTAGTTTGTGGTGTTTTTCCCTGAGGTGCATTTAATTTTCCCTGCAACACATACTATAGACAGAGTACAGTATGGAGAAAGTCTCTTGACGTACTCGGCGATGGCTTTCTGATACAAAGGGTTGATTTTTTTCTGATTAACGTATATGTTTATATCCATGTGATTTCTCCTAAAGTCAGAAATGGGCGGCAGGATGGCATAACGGCATCCTAACTCTGACATTATATAGCATCAAGGAGAAAATATATAGCAAATTATGTTATAACATTATGGAGGATAAAATGAGTAAAAAATTACTGGCACTTGATATTGACGGAACGCTGACAAATACTCAGAAGGATATTACTCCGGCAACGCTGGAGAAAATAATAGAGGCACAGGAGAAGGGGAATATCGTTGCGATAGCATCGGGACGTCCACTGCCTGGAATAAGGAAGATAGCAGACACCATAGAGCTTGACAGATTTGGCGGATATGTGCTTGCTTTCAACGGCGGAAGGATCGTCGATTACAGTACCGGTGAGGTGGTATATCAGGCTGTGCTTGACAATGATGTGGTGAGGGATATATATGATTACTGTCTGAAAGCGGGCTGCGGAATGGTGACATACGATGGAGACCGAGTTATAACCGGAACTGATATAGACGGATACATGACATTTGAGGCAAGTATCAATCATATGGAGATCATGAGGATAGATAACTTCAGGGAATATATCGATTTCCCTCTCAACAAATGTCTTCTTACCGCAGATCCTGACAAGGCGGAGAAGATAGAGCAGGAGCTTGCAGAAAAGTTCGGTGATCAGCTTAACATATTCCGCTCGGAGCCATATTTTGTGGAGATCATGCCGCCAAATGTTCACAAGGCAACATCCCTTGAGAAGCTTCTTGAGGTCCTTGATATGGACAGAAAGGATCTTGTGGCGTGCGGTGACGGATATAATGACCTCACGATGATAGAGTATGCCGGTGTGGGAGTCGCCATGGCAAATGCACAGGACATAGTGAAGGAACATGCCGATTATATAACATTGTCAAATGACGAGGACGGACTTGTGCCGGTGGTGGACAAGTTTATCCTGGCTGACTGATCAAGTATAAAAAATGTGTGAATTATGTGTATCCCGTTGAATTGATGAGATATTTGTAGTAAAATGTATTGCTATATGAGTTAAATTTTGACAGATACATTCGATATTTAGGAGAAAAATATGGGAAATAAAATGAGTGGTCATGATGACGATGATATGAAGCGTGTTAAGGGCAGATATGCCGGAGAGATGCTTTTTGACGATGAAGATGATTACGATGACGATGCCGACGATTATTCAGATGATCATGGCAGAACCGGTATTGCAAAGGATGATTATTCCGACAGCGCATTTGGACCGGGCGCAGACGATGAAGAGGATGCGGCATCAGAAGAGGAAGCTTATACATCGGATGATGAATATTATGAAGATGAATATGCGGAAGAAGAGCAGGATATGAAGGATCAGAAGAGAAAGAAAAAGAACAGAGTATGGGGAATCATACTTGCAATCGAGGCTGTTGCAGCCATAGTCATAGGTGTTCTGTTTGTGAAGGCGTACATCAACAACACATATAACAAGATGCAGTACAAAGAGCTGAAGGACACTCATATAAATGAGGATCTGGATGAAGAAACAGTCAAGAAGATGACAGGATACACCAACATCGCATTGTTTGGTATAGATACCAGAGATGCAGGCATGGTTGACGAAGGAGTGCGTTCAGACAGTATAATCATCTGTAGCATCAACAATGATACACAGGAGGTCAAGCTTCTCTCACTGTACAGAGATACTTACCTTGAGCTCTGTAATGACAGCCAGTCATACGAGAAGGCGGCTCATGCATACGCATACGGCGGAGCACAGGGCGCTGTCAATATGATAAATAAGAACCTTGACTTGAATATAACAGATTACGTTGCAGTCAATTTCACAGCCCTCACAGAAGCCATCGATGCCCTGGGTGGAATTGATATAGAGCTGAAGGAGGAGGAGCTTTATAAGCTCAACCAGTGTATTGACGAGCAGATGGGTGTAAATGGTATTTATTCAGATTATGTATATGACACAGGTGTTGTTCATCTGAACGGTGTGCAGGCTACAGCCTACTCCAGAATCAGAAGTACAGATGAGGGTGATATAACAAGAACATGGAGACAGAGAACAGTTATCTCCAAGATGATAGAGGCGGCAAAGACAGCAGGAATCTCCAAGCTGCTTGATTGTATCAACGTGGTTGTGGATGATGTTGCATCAAGCCTTACAGAGGAAGAGATCATTGATATGGCAAAATCCTGCTTCAACTACAAGCTGTCTACTACAACAGGATTCCCGTTTACCATCGCCAGTCCTACCATGGATGAGGTGAGCTATGTCGTTGCCTGTGATCTCGCAACGAATGCCACAGCACTTCACAGATTCCTGTTCGACGACATGAATTATACACCGTCAGCTACCGTACAGAATATAAGCTACAACATCATCAATGATTCAGGCTGTGAGAATCAGCTCGATCTTGATACATTTACAGTTCAGGATGATGTGGATTCCATTGTATCGACGGAGTCAGATTATTCTGATGGCTATTGATGATATCTGGGATCTGAAAGCAGGATGTCGGGTGACATATAACAGAAATAAGCATAACAGCAAGGCACATATCATATGCACGTGTACACAGTGATATGTGCCTTTCTTTTTTACTTTGAAATGTAAAGGGTATGTGCTATAATGAATCAGGTCGTCAGGCAGATGTCTGCATGGGTTATCATGCTAGGATATGACGATATATAATATGAATAATAAAATATGAACACAAAGGATGGATCGCGATATGAAGATGGACAGAATTCTGCTCAAGATGAGTGGTGAAGCTCTTGCCGGTGATAAGAAACATGGTTTTGACGAGGAGACAGTCAGAGATGTGTCCAATCAGGTAAAGCAGATAGTAGACAAGGGAATACAGGTATGTGTAGTAATAGGAGGAGGAAACTTCTGGAGAGGAAGAACTTCAGACAACATGGACAGAGTTAAGGCGGATTCCATAGGAATGTTGGCAACTGTCATGAACTGTATCTACACAGCGGACAGCTTCAGAAGCTGCGGAATAAATACACACATCATGACACCATTTGTATGTGGTAATATGACTGAGCTTTTTGACAAGGACAAGGCAATCGCATATATGGAGCAGGGAGATGTCGTATTTTTTGCAGGTGGAATCGGCCATCCATATTTCTCAACAGATATGGCGACAGTGCTTATGGCAATAGAGGTTCAGGCAGATGTCATTCTTTCAGGTAAGGCCATCGATGGAGTATATGACAGTGATCCTAAGACCAATCCGAACGCTAAGAAGTATGACAGCATGAAGATGAGCGATATAGTAGACAACAAGCTCGGAGTAATAGATCTTGCCTCAGCAGTTCTTGCCATGGAGAACAAGATGCCTATGATGCTGTTTGGCTTGAATGATGAGAACAGCATAGTGAAAGCCGTTACAGGCGGTTTCACCGGAACATATGTGAATGCGGAATAAAAGGGAAAATAATAAGAAAAATATATAATCCAGGAGGAATGAATCATGTTAACACAGTACGAAGAGAAGATGCAGAAGTCAGTTGAGAATCTTGAGGCTGAGTATGCTACCATCAGAGCAGGAAGAGCGAACCCTAACATCCTCAACAAGATCAAGGTTGAGTATTATGGAGTTCCAACACCTATGCAGCAGCTTGCAAATATAACTGTTCCAGAGGCCAGAACACTGGTCATCGCACCATGGGAGCCATCACTTGTCAAGGAGATAGAGAAGGCTATCATGAATTCTGATCTTGGAATCACACCTAACAACGATGGAAGAAACATCATCCTTAACTTCCCAGAGCTCACAGAGGACAGAAGAAAAGAGCTCGTCAAGGATATCAAGAAGAAGGGTGAGGGCGCAAAGGTCGCTATAAGAAACATCAGACGTGATGCCAACGATGCCATCAAGAAGATGGAGAAGAACGGAGACATAAGCGAGGACGAGCTCAAGGACAACGAGGACAAGATCCAGAAGCTCACAGATAAGTACGTTGGTCAGATCGACAAGGCTGTTGAGTCAAAATCCAAGGAGATCATGACAGTATAATAATCATGGATATGATGTATCCCTCAAATGGAATGTGGAGAGAATATGAAGAGAGAGATTAACGGAGAATTACTTAATGTGCCGGAGCACGTGGCTGTGATCATGGATGGAAATGGCAGATGGGCAAAGAAGAGATTTCTTCCCAGAAACTATGGACACGCAGAGGGTGCGAAGGCTCTAGAGGCTATATGTGAAAATTGCGATAAGCTTGGAATAAAGTATCTTACAGTGTATGCTTTTTCCACGGAGAACTGGAAGAGGTCTGTTGAGGAAGTCACAGGTATCATGAATCTTTTCAGAAAGTACCTGGTTGACAGTATAGAGAGATCTAACAACTCCAACATGAAGGTTAATCTCATAGGTAAGCGAGAGGGCCTCCCGGAGGATATAGTTCAGAAGATGGATGATCTGGAGAGGGAGACTGCGGGGAATACAGGACTTCAGTTCCATATAGCGATAAACTACGGTGGACGTGATGAGATTGTCAGGGCGGTGAAGAAGATCATGAAGGATGCCGATGCGGGAAAGATCAGTGCGGATGACATTGACGAGAGCCTGTTTGCGGAATATCTCGACACAAAGGGTGTGCCTGATCCTGATCTGCTAATAAGGACAAGCGGTGAGGAGAGAACATCCAACTTCCTCCCATGGCAGCTTGCATATTCTGAGTTTTATTTCACAGATACACTGTGGCCTGATTTTGACATGGATTCTCTGATAGAAGCCGTGAGGTACTACAATAAGAGAGAGAGAAGATTCGGAGATGCAAAATAGTTATCCGGAGGATATTAGTTAATGAAACAGAGAGTGATAAGTGGTGCGGTTCTGGTAGTGATACTGGCCATCACATTATATTTTGGAGGGATAGTAACATGCGGCCTTATGGCTCTGGTATCCCTTGTGGGCAATATGGAGCTGCTCAGAGTATACGGAGTGAACAAGAAGACTCCGGGAATCGTGTGTTACCTGGCGACAGTTCTGTATTATATAGCCATATACTTGGATCGTATGGACATTATTGTTCCTATGATGGTCGTATATTTATTGGTTATGCTTGCTGTGTATGTGCTGACATTCCCAACATACAGCGATAAACAGATCATGGCGGCATTTATGGATTTCTTCTATGTAAGTGTCATGCTGTCATTTGTATATCTCATAAGAAACATGGAGCATGGACTGGTACTTGTCCTGCTGATATTTGTCAGCTCATGGATAAATGATACATGTGCTTACTTCGTGGGAAGAGCCCTCGGAAAGCACAAGATGGCACCTGTGCTCAGCCCTAAGAAGAGCATAGAGGGTCTTATCGGCGGTATCGTTGGAGCAGGTGTATTCGGAGCAGTGTTTGGCATACTGTTTGATAAGTATGTAGACACCATGAACTATGCGCCATTACTTTTTGCAGTTGTCGGCGCTGTCGGTGCACTTCCGGCGGTTATTGGAGATCTGGCAGCATCTGCGATAAAGAGAAATAACGACATCAAGGACTACGGAAAGCTGATTCCGGGTCACGGAGGAATATTGGACAGATTTGACAGCATAATATTTACAGCACCGATAATTTATTATCTGCTTGTATATCTGCTGTAGGATACATGATGGGCAGTGCCCAGTGGGTTCACTGGATACTGCCTATTATATTCGGATAGATGATCCGGTAAATCCGGATACAGGAGGATAACATGAAGAATGTAGCGATAATTGGCTCTACAGGTTCAATTGGAACACAGACCCTTGAGATAGTTAGGGTTCAGGAAGATCTGAATATAGTGGCGCTTGCCGCCGGAAGTAATATAGAGCTCCTGGAAAAACAGGCGAGGGAGTTTTCGCCTGAGGTTGTGGGAATATGGAGCGAAGAGAATGCTGCGAGACTCAGAGAGTGCCTTGCGGACACTGACATAAGAGTTGTTGCGGGCATGGACGGATTGATAGAGATAGCAGAGCTTTCGTCATCAGACATCCTTGTCACGGCAATAGTTGGCATGATCGGAATAAGACCGACTATAGCAGCCATAAATGCGGGAAAGGACATAGCACTTGCCAATAAAGAGACTCTGGTGACAGCGGGACATATCATCATGCTGCTGGCGGCGGAGAAGAATGTAGCGATACTGCCTGTTGACAGCGAACATTCCGCTATATTCCAGTCCCTTCAGGGAAATGTGCACGGCGATGTGGAGAAGATACTGCTCACAGCGTCAGGTGGGCCTTTCAGGGGAAAGGATACCGCATTTCTTGAGAATGTTCAGGTGGAGGATGCGCTCAAGCATCCAAACTGGAGTATGGGAAGAAAGATAACAATAGATTCAGCAACCATGGTCAACAAGGGACTTGAGGTTATAGAGGCAAAGTGGCTCTTTGATGTGAAGCCGGAGAATATCCAGGTGGTAGTCCAGCCACAGAGCATAATCCACTCGATGGTTGAGTACAGGGATGGCGCAGTCATAGCACAGCTTGGAACTCCGGACATGAAGCTTCCGATACAGTACGCTTTGTGTTATCCGGAGAGAAGATACATGGCCGGTGACAGACTGGACTTCTGGACTATGAACTCGATTCTTCTTGAGAAGCCGGACATGAATACATTTAAGGGATTAAAGTATGCGTATTCTGCCATAGCAGATGGCGGTTCAATGCCGACGGTATTCAATGCGGCAAATGAGTGCGCAGTGGCAAAATTCCTTGACAGGAAGATACGCTTCCTCGATATATACAGGATAATAGAGGAGTGTATGGCGAGTCATACAGTTATAGAAAACCCTGACGTGTCACAGATACTTGACACTGAGCGCTGGGTATATGATTTTGTAGAAAGCAGGTGGTAGATTGAACATAATTCTCATAATTCTAGTATTTGGTGTGATAATATTTTTTCATGAGCTTGGACATTTTATTGTCGCAAAGATCAATCATATATCGGTAATTGAGTTTTCCATGGGACTTGGCCCAAAGCTCTTCTCGTTTACCAAGAAGGATACACAGTATTCACTGAGACTCATACCTCTGGGCGGTTATTGTATGCTGCTAAGCGAAGGCGAGGAAGGTCATGAGGATGACGAGAACGCATTTGAGAAGAAGTCCATATGGGTGCGTATGGCGGAGGTTCTTGCCGGTCCGTTCATGAACATAGTTATAGCATTTATCTTTTCAGCGGTCATAATCCACTTCTGTGGTACAGATCCTGCGACTATCGGCAGGGTGTACGACAGCGAGATGGCGAAGGAAAGTGAGTATGCGGATGTTGTCAAGGAGTTCAATGGAGTTTATCCTGCGGAGCAGGCCGGGATAGAGGATGGAGATACCGTCCTTGAGATCGGCGGAAGCAAGATCAAGAACTTCAGGGAGCTTCAGATATATCTTGAGATATACGGGGACGGTTCTCCTATAGACCTCAAGATGCAGAAGAAGGATGGCACGGTGTACGATACGACTGTATATCCGGTGGAGACAAGTGCAGGTTATAAGGTGGGAATCGTAAGCTGCGGTTATGTCTTGCCACAGAATTTTGGCGAGCTGATGAAGTATTCTGCCTATGAGGTCAGATACTGGGTCAAGGCCACGTTCCTGAGCCTTAAGCTCATAGTCACCAGACAGGTCAGCTCAGATGAGGTGTCCGGCCCTGTGGGTGTGGCAAAGTCCATGAACGATACGTTCAATGAAGCTGCAAAGGTCGATGTCCTTACGGTTCTCCTCAACTGGATGAACTATATAGTGCTTCTCTCGGCCAACCTTGGAATCATGAATATGCTTCCGATACCGGGACTTGACGGAGGACGTTTCCTGTTCCTGCTGATCGAGCTTATAACCAGGCGGAAGGTTCCGAAGGACAAGGAAAACATAGTCACATTTGTGGGATTTGTGCTGGTCATGATCCTCATGGTCGTAATATTGTTCAATGATATAAAGAATGTATTTTTCAGTTAAAGACAATTAAAGAAGGAGGAAAGGCGCCAGTGCTTATGTACTGGCGCTGTGAGTATATATGAAGACAAGAGAGATCCACATAGGTGACAGGGTTATAGGCGGAGGCAATCCGATACTTATACAGTCCATGACCAACACAAAGACGAGCGATGTGGAGGCTACGGTTGCACAGATACTCCAGCTTGAGAAGGCCGGATGTGACATAATCAGATGTACGATAAACGATGAGGCTGCAGCAGATGCAATCCCGGCTATAAAGAAACAGATCCACATTCCGCTTGTGGGCGACATACATTTTGACTACAGGCTTGCCATAAAGGCCATAGAAAATGGTGTGGACAAGATCAGGATAAATCCGGGAAATATCGGAGGACAGGAGAAGCTGGCAAAGGTAGTCGAGGCTGCCAGAAAGAGAAATATTCCTATAAGGGTCGGTGTAAACAGTGGTTCTCTGGAGAAGAATCTCGTGGAGAAGTACGGCGGAGTGACCGCAGAGGGAATAGTTGAGAGCGCTCTTGACAAGGTGCGCATGATCGAGGAGCTTGACTATCACAACATAGTCATAAGCATCAAGTCGTCTGATGTTATGATGTGCGTGAGAGCCCATGAGCTCATCGCGGACAAGACAGATTACCCTCTGCATGTGGGAATCACAGAGTCAGGAACCGTCACAAGAGGAAATATCAAATCATCGGTGGGACTTGGAATCATACTCCATGAGGGAATAGGCGATACGATAAGAGTGTCCCTGACAGGAGATCCGGTGGATGAGATCCTGTCGGCAAAGCTTATTCTCAAGGCTCTTGGACTCAGAAAGGGTGGAGTAGAGCTTGTGTCATGTCCGACCTGTGGACGTACTGAGATTGACCTTATCGGACTTGCAAACAAGGTTGAAAAGCTTGTGTCAGACTATGACCATCTCAATATTAAAGTCGCAGTTATGGGGTGTGTGGTGAACGGCCCGGGAGAGGCCAAGGAGGCAGACCTTGGTATTGCAGGAGGCAAGGGCTGCGGACTGCTCATCAAAAAGGGTGAGATAGTTGGCAAACTCAGTGAGGATGAATTTATACCGGCGCTGAAGCGCGAGTTAGATAATTGGAGTGAATAGGATTGAACAACGAAGATCGTATTTTGGAACAAGAGAATATAGATCAGATGTATGCCGATGAGATGCAGACTCAGATGGATTATGAAGCCCAGATGGCTGAACAGGAGATGTATGAGAGCCAGATGTATGCTGATATGCAGCAGGAGAGCGCATCGTACACCCAGGCGGATGTTCACGACTCGGACTGGCATATCGCAGATGATATGGAGGAAGATGCCGAGGACGAAGACGTGGTCAGTGATGGCTCTGCAACTGCGGTTTCAGATGCCGGAAATGGGCAGGCGGAGCTCTTCATGACGGTGTTCCCCGGAGTGGAGATGACTAAGGAGCTTGCAGGTCTGTTCACCGAGGTGTATGTGACAAAAGTCACGATATATGACAGTAAAAATATCCTGCAGGTTGACATAAGATCGAGACATATAATAAGCAGACCGAATATAGAAAAGGCGGAGGAGTGTATCCGTAAGTTTGTATTTGGCAATAAAAGGTATACGGTCCAGATACGGGAACACTATACACTTTCTACACAGTACAATCTCGAAGCAATAGTCAAAGCATATCAGGACAGCATACTCTACGATATAAGATCATTCAGCAATGTGGGCTACAGGCTTATATCCAGATCGATAGGAGAACTGTACTGTGACGGAGACGCGATAACCATAGCTATAGAGGACAGTAAGATAGCGCATATACACGCTGAGAAAATAAAGGCGTATATGGAGGAGATGTTCCAGGAGAGATTTGACCTGAATGTCAATGTTGCATTTGAGTACAGTGAGGCGGACAAGGAGAAGCTGAGGAGAGCCAGTGCACTTGTTGAGCAGCAGAAGATAGATGCCATATTGAACAACCTCAGGGATCATGGCGACATCATCGTGGATGGAAAGGCCGTGGACAAGGATAAGCTCGGAGTGTCGAAGAAGGAAGATAAGAAGAGCGAGGGACACAAGCCTGATGAGAAGAAGGCTGCTCCTGCATCCTCCGGCGGCGATTCAGGCCAGAAAAATGGCGGTGAAAAGGAGAAGTTCGGAAGAAGGCGAAGATATTCAGATGATCCAGAGGTGTTCATAGGAAGAGATGTGGAGGGCAAGCTGCTTGAGATATCCAGCATCAACGATGGTATCGGAGAGGTCGTCATCCACGGACAGATCATGAGCACTGAGGAGAGAGAGCTCCGAAATGGCAAGATCATACTGACGGGATATATAACAGATTTCACAGACACCATAGGCTTCAAGATGTTCTGCAGTCCTGAGGATATGGAGGTCTACCGCGAGGAGATACAGAAGGGTAAGTTCTATAGGATGAAGGGCCTTGCCGAGTTCGACTCGTATGCCAAGGAGGTTATGATATGCCGAGTGCTCGGTATGAAGCACATTCAGGACTTCCGTGTACCTCGTATGGATACATATCCTGAGAAGCGTGTCGAGCTTCACATGCATACCAAGATGAGCGAGATGGACAGCGTGGTCGATATAGAGACCATCGTGAAGCGTGCCAGCGACTGGGGACACCCTGCCATAGCGATCACGGATCACGGTGTTGTTCAGGCTTTCCCTATAGCAAACCATACAAAGGGACTCAGAAAAGATTTCAAGATCATATATGGTGTCGAGGGTTACTTTGTCGATGACCTGAAGGATCTGGTCAAGAACTCAAGGAATCAGAGCCTTGATTCGGAATACGTGGTATTTGATATAGAGACAACGGGACTTTCCAAGAAGCACAACAAGATCATAGAGATCGGTGCGGTCAAGGTGAAGGACGGAGAGGTCGTAGATACATTTTCGGAGTTTATAAATCCGGGGGTGCCTATCCCATACCAGATAGAACAGCTCACATCCATCAATGATGATATGGTAAAGGATGCGCCGATGTTCGATGTGATCGTTCCGAGATTTGTGGAGTTCTGCGGTGACGATATCGTGGTTGCCCACAATGCGTCATTTGATACGGGATTTGTGAGAATGAATGCGGAGGAGCTTGGACTTAAGTTCGACAACACGGTTCTGGATACCATGACGCTCAGCCATATACTGCTGCCGGAGCTCGGAAAATTCACTCTGGACAGAGTGTGTAAGGAACTCAAAGTCGTGAATGCGCATCACCACAGAGCCATAGACGATGCGGAGGCCACGGCGAAAGTATTCTTCAAGCTGCTCGACATGCTGAAGGAGAGAGATGTTAAGACCATGGATGATCTAAATGTCCTTGGAAGCACCTCACCTGATGCGATCAAGAAGGATAAGACATATCACGGAATCATCCTGGCAAAGAACGAGATAGGAAGAGTCAATCTGTACAGGCTCATATCTGAGTCTCATCTGACATATTTTGCGCGAAGGCCGCGTATGCCGATGAGTCTCATCAACAAATACAGAGAGGGTCTGATAATAGGCTCTGCCTGTGAGGCTGGAGAGCTGTTCCGTGCCATAGTTGATGATGCGTCGGATGAGGAGATAGTGAGACTGGTCAACTGGTTTGACTACCTTGAGATACAGCCGCTTGGCAACAATGAATTCATGACGAGGGATACAAGAAATCCAAAGACCATGGACGATCTGATCGGATACAACAAGAGGATTGTGGAGCTCGGAGAGATGTTCAACAAGCCAGTGGTCGCAACCTGTGATGTGCATTTCCTTGATCCTGAGGATTATATATACAGGGCGATCATCATGAAGAGCAAGGGCTTTGACGATGCTGATATGCAGCCACCGCTGTATTTCCGTACCACGGAGGAGATGCTGGCAGAGTTCCAGTATCTTGGAAGTGACAAGGCCAAGGAGGTCGTCATCACAAACACGAATATGATAGCGGACATGATAGAGAGGATAGAGCCGGTCAGACCGGACAAGGCGCCTCCTATCATCGAGAATTCGGATCAGACACTTACGGATATATGTTATACCAAGGCACATGAGATATATGGCCCAGACCTGCCACCTCAGGTTCAGGAGAGACTTGACAGGGAGCTGCACTCCATCATTTCAAATGGATTTGCGGTTATGTACATCATCGCACAGAAGCTTGTGTGGGATTCCAATGACCACGGATATCTGGTTGGTTCCCGAGGTTCGGTTGGATCTTCATTTGTCGCAACAATGGCCGGTATCACGGAGGTAAATCCGCTGTCGGCTCACTATATCTGTCCGAAATGCCACTTTGTGGATTTTGATTCAGAGCTTGTAAAGTCGTATTCGGGAATGAGCGGATGTGATATGCCGGACAGAGACTGTCCGAATTGTGGAACACCGCTTATAAAGGAAGGACACGATATACCATTCGAGACATTCCTTGGATTCAACGGAGACAAGGAGCCTGATATCGATCTGAACTTCTCGGGTGAGTATCAGTCGAAGGCACATGCATACACCGAGGTACTCTTCGGCAAGGGCAAGGCATTCAAGGCGGGAACCGTAGGTGGTGTTGCGGAAAAGACAGCATTTGGATATGTGTATAATTACTTCAAGGATCACTCCAAGGAGGATCTCATGGCGGAGGCCAAGGCGTCCGGAATGGATGAGAGGGCCGCGAAGAAGTACGCTGAGGAGAATGCAACGGTCACAAAGAGAAGATGCGAGATGGAGCGTCTGGCCCTGGGATGTACCGGTGTCAGGAGAACCACGGGGCAGCATCCGGGTGGTATGATAGTTCTTCCGAGACATGAGGAGATATATTCATTTACACCTATACAGCACCCGGCAAATGATGTGACGTCGGATATTATCACATCGCACTTTGAGTACCATTCAATCGATCATAACCTGCTGAAGCTTGATATTCTCGGCCATGATGATCCGACTATGATAAGGCGTCTGGAGGATCTGACGGGACTTGATGCCACAAAGATAAGACTTGATGACAAGGATGTCATGGAATTGTTTCACAGCACAAAGTCGCTGGGGATCACACCGGAGGATATCAATGGGATACCTCTTGGAAGCCTGGGGGTGCCGGAGTTCGGAACGGACTTTGCTATGCAGATGCTTATAGATGCCAAGCCGACATGTTTCTCAGATCTTGTGCGAATAGCGGGTCTGGCGCATGGAACCGATGTATGGCTGGGCAACGCGCAGGAGCTCATCAAGTCGGGCAAGTGTACCATATCGACAGCCATTTGTTGTCGTGATGATATTATGGTTTATCTGATACACATGGGACTTGATGCCGGACTTGCCTTCAACATCATGGAGAAGGTTCGTAAGGGAATAGTTGCCAAGGGCAAATGTGACAAATGGGATGACTGGAAGGCGGAGATGGCTGCCCACGGAGTACCGGACTGGTACGTATGGTCATGTCAGAAGATTAAGTACATGTTCCCAAAGGCCCATGCGGCGGCTTATGTCATGATGGCGTGGAGAATTGCCTGGTTCAAGGTCAATTATCCGCTTGAATACTATACAGCATTCTTCAGTATCAGAGCTGATGATTTCAGCTACGAGATGATGTGCTTTGGCAAGGAGAGAGTTCTCTTCCATATCAATGAGATAAGCAAGGTGGACAAGAACAAGAGATCAGCCAAGGACGAGGGCAAGCTCAAGGATCTGAAGATAGTTCTCGAGATGTACGCAAGAGGCTACGACTTTGTTCCAATAGATATATACAAGGCAAAGGCTGACAGGTTCCAGATAATAGACGGCAAGATCATGCCATCCTTCGCATCCATAGAAGGAATGGGAGAGAAGGCTGCACAGCAGCTCTACGATGCCGCCCAGAAGGGGCCGTTCCTCTCCAAGGAGGAGATCAATGAGCGTGCAAAGATCGGCAAGGGAACCATCGAGAAGATGAGTGAGCTGGGCATCCTGGACGGAATGCCGGAGACAAATCAGCTGTCGCTGTTTGATTTTATGTAAAGAGATACAACATTTTTCATATTGATCAGTTTTACACTTAGAAATACAAGAAAGATACAGTATTTTCCAAGTTAATAAGTTTTATGCTTAAAAGATACAATATTTTCCATATTAGCCAGTTTATCCTCTGAAAGATACAATATTTGAATATTTTGTATCTTTCAAGGGGTAAAAGGCTTGTTCAGGGAAAATATTGTATCTTTTTTGTTAATATATAAATAAATGGATAAAATGAAAAGTGGTTAAACAGTGAATGGATAAAACTGAAATTCTAAAAATGGATAAGATTACACTACAAATAGAATGCAAAAATCACATAAAATGGTACGATATACATAGTGTTATAATATATGTAGGGGAATCAAGACGGTAATAATATGTTAAATATCTATTTGGATAAACCGGAAAATACAATAGACTATAATGATGCATACTTTAATACAAACTATATGAATTATAAGTTCGACACAGAAAATCAAAACATCATTAAAACTATAGACTCGGTAGAGTACCAAGGTAATTTTGAAGTTAATTCCAAGTTTTATAAAAACACGCTCATAAGAGTTACGAAGCTTTCCACAGGCTGTAAAACCCTATTAAATACGATCAATAATCCGGATAAAATATTTAGTGCCGCTGGATGTGGTGATAATGTTATACGGGAGCTGTTCAGAACGAATAAGGGCAGCATCTATGTACCGTACTTTATATTACCACCTGAGACAAAGACAGGGCAGGTTGTGGTTCACCATAGAAATGGGATTAAGGCTCTGTCATACATGGAGTTAGAGAAACTTCTATATGAGGTGAGGACATGATACAAAATATGCAGATAAAAAGTGAAGATATGGTGTTTGAGCTAGAGCTAAAGAGCAGGCTGACTTTGATAAACGGAGATTCAGGTACAGGCAAGACCTTTTTGTATAAAATAATGCTCGATAAAGCAAGAGCGGAGAAGGATTCACGGTTTATATTCTTCAATCATATGGTGCCTGATAAAAAGTACATAAAGTCAGAAATACTTACACATAAAGACAAAATTTTTGTTGTAGATGATGCGGACATCATATTAGATAAAGAGTTGAAATCACTGATATCTGTAAACACATCAAATCAGTATATAATTTTTACACACTCCATAGATGGGTACACTTTGGGCAAAAAGAACATAGCTGTCTTAAAGATAAAAAATAATAAGAGTGTCTTGAAATATCCATTACTGCAAGGAACACAAGATGGCTCATAAATTACAAAATAAAAAGACAAAATGAAGAAAAAAACCAAAACGAAAAACGAAGACGAAAAACGAAGATGAAAAACGAAAAAAACGAAAACGAAAATATGGAAAATGACAAAAAAACGACAAAATGAAAAACGATAAAATACCACCTTTTATAGCGCATATTCAGAAGATGCGTCTACAAAAGAGGAACTTGACAGACGTAGCAGGCAATACAACAGACTTATGGCATAGGTATCGATCCGACACTTATAGATGATACACAAGTGGGCAGAGAAAGAGAGAATACTTATGCGATACAGGCAATGATTCTGATCAATCGGGATAAAGAGGCACCTGAAGAACTGATACAGAAAATAAAGAAATATGATCAGAAATATAGTCAGAAATATAATCAGAAAAAGAGAAAACAAGCAAAAAAATCCAAGCAAAAAAATCTGAACTAAAAAACTAAAACCTAAAAATTTCAAAAAAAACTAAAAATATATGATAAAAATAGACAAAATACACAAAAATATAGTACAAAATATATAAAAAATGGTATTATATACATAGTGTTAAAAAATATATGGGGGGAATGTTGATGGATAATCATAATGTACTTGCTGAGTGCAGATTGAGCCTGAGCGATATAGACTGCTCGGATTTTATATGCAATAAGGGTTCTCTGTTACAGGGCGTGTTATATGAACAATTGGATTCGTCATATGTAGAGATGCTTCATGAACAGGGAATGAAGCCATATAGCCAGAGCATACTCAAAGAAAAAGGCAGTATAGTATGGTCGGTTAGGACTCTGTCAGGTGATGCCTATGATAAGATAATGACAGTACTGACAGATGATCAGTTCAAGAAATTCACATTAAAGCATGATAATGCTGAAATCATGATTCAGAAAAAAGAGATAGTCAAAACAGATGTAGATGATCTGTTTCAAAAGTTCTATTCGGAGGATTCTCTGCGCAATTTTACGATAGAGTTCCGCTCTCCGACATCGTTTAAGAAAGATGGACGATATCACTTTTACCCGGAAATTTATAATATATACCAAAGCCTGATGTCGAGATTCGATCTTGTTTCTTCGGGTAGAGGGATGTTTAGTCAGGATACGTTGGAACAACTGACGGCAAACACGGAGATAACAGGGTATAATCTGAAAAGTGTAAGATATAGTCTGGAGAGTGTAAGTATTCCGGCATTTGTAGGGCGTATTTATATACATATAAATGGACCACAGACTATGGTTAACTTTGCCAGGATGCTTTTCGAATTTGGAAATTATTCAGGTGTAGGAATAAAGACTGCCCTGGGAATGGGATGTCTACATATAGAAGAGAGGAGGAAGAAAAATAATGAGAGATCAGGAAGTCAAGCTGATAGTGGGAAGTCTTCTTCATGACATTGGAAAAGTCATATACAGAACAGGAGATGGAAGAAATCACAGCAGAAGTGGATATGATTATCTGAGAGAAGAAATCGGGATTGATGATAAAGATATTCTTGATTCGGTATTATATCATCATGCGGACATGCTTAGATCTGCAAATATATCAAACGATTCAAATGCGTATATAACGTATATTGCAGATAATATAGCCTCTGCAACCGATAGGCGTGGAAAAGAAAAAGAGGATTATGGATTTGAAATGTCTATGCCTCTTCAGCCGGTGTTCAATATATTGAATGGCAATTCGGGAAATGCTTTTTATAGTCCGGATATGCTTAAAGAAGATCATATCAATTATCCTGTGGATGAACAGAAGAGTTTTGATCAAGGCTTTTATAACGAGGTGAAAAGCAGAATAACAGATACGCTGAAAGGTATAAAGTGGGATGAACATTACATAAATTCCATATTAAGTGTCCTCGAAGCAACTATGAGTTATCTCCCATCGTCAACATCAAAAGGAGAGGTGGCAGATATATCACTTTTTGATCATGTTAAACTTACTGCTGCGATCAGCAGTTGTATCTATCAGTATATGAATGACAGTCAGGTTAAGGATTATAGGGAGTATCTTTACAAAAACGCACAGGATTTCTATGGAAAGAAAGCGTTTTTATTATACTCTATGGATCTGTCGGGAATACAGGATTTTATATACACTATACACAGCAAGGATGCGCTTAAAACGCTCCGTGCAAGATCGTTCTATCTGGAAATAATGATGGAGCACATGATAGATACATTGCTTGAAAGATTGTCGCTCTCGAGAGCCAATCTTTTATATGCCGGTGGAGGACATTGCTACATGATCCTGCCAAACACAGCTGCCGTGAAGGATGTGTTGGCAAAGTTCATGGGTGAGACCAACGAGTGGCTTACAGAAAACTATGATATTGTATTATATGTGGCAGATGGCTATGCCGAGGCATCGGCGGACAATCTGAAAAATGTTCCGGAAAAAAGCTACGGCGAATTATTCAAAACCATGAGTAATGCCATAAGTGAAAAGAAGTCCAATAGATATATGATCGAACAGATAAAGAATCTTAACGGCTCGAAGAAGATACAGTACAGCAGAGAGTGCAGAATATGTAAAAGACTTGACAGGGTGAATGAAGAAGGAGTGTGCAGCATATGTGATGCGATGAGAAAATCTTCAAAAGCAATCATGAATGAACAGTTCTTCGTAATAACCAGTTCAGAGGTTGAAAATGGTCTGCCACTTCCATGTGGTGCATGGATGATAGCCGAATCAGAACAGAAGTTAAGGAATAGAATGCAGAATCAGCCGCAGTCCTTGCTCAGAGCATATTCAAAGAACAGGTATTACACGGGACTGGATGTTGCAGCAAGAATCTGGGTAGGAAATTACAGTGGTGATGACTGTCAGACTATGGAGGACCTTGCAAGGCATGCATTTGATTCCGGTGCTGTGAGAAGAATCGGAGTTCTCAGGGCTGATGTTGACAATATGGGACAGGCTTTCACTTCTGGATTTGCAGAGAAGTATAATACGATATCACGTACCGCAACATTGTCAAGACAGCTTTCGATGTTCTTCAAATGTTACATAAACACACTGCTCTCAGAAAAAGAATATATGATTAATGAAAGCAGCGGTGGACGTTCAGCAACCATAGTTTATTCAGGTGGTGATGACTTGTTTATTGTCGGAGCTTGGAATGACATAGTGGAGCTCGCCGTTGATATAAGAAGAAATTTCAAGAAGTATACACTGGGAACACTTACTTTGTCGGCTGGAATAGGAATGTATGATTCAGGATATCCGATAAGCCGCATTGCATATGAGGTTGGAGATCTCGAGGAGGATTCGAAGAATCTGCCCGGTAAGGATGCAATCACGCTTTTGCCTGATGGCGAAGTTCATAAGATGGTATCCAACAAAGAGGCTGTGTCTATATCGGATGCAACATATAACTGGGATATATTTGAGAAAAAAGTAATAGGAGAAAAATATAATACGATAAGAGATTTCTTTGACAATTCAAGCGAGAGGGGAAGTGCTTTTCTATATAGGCTTTTGGAGTTAATCCGCGGAAGAGGAGAGTCTGTGAACTTTGCAAGATATGTGTATCTTCTGGCAAGACTGGAACCTGATAAGAAAGCAAATGAAAAGCAGCAGGAGCTCTATAAAGAATTCTCAAGAAAGATGTATAAGTGGATAGAGTCAGAGGAAGATTGCAGGCAGCTAAAGACAGCTATAAATATGTATGTATACATGACCAGAGAAAGTGAGGATGAGATATGATACTGGAAAAAGATACCTATGTGAAAAAAGCAGAGAATGTTATAAAAGAGTTGGCGAAGAATACAGACAGAAGAGGAAATACCAAATGGATAACCACGTCACAGATCAGAAACCTTCTTGCCATGTCCGCTGATATATATAATGAAGTGATAATGAGTGATGAAAAGTTATCTCCGGAATTAAGCTCACGTATAGATTATCTCAGAGTGCGTTGTGTATACGAGGCAGGCAGGACACCGGTTGTAAAGGAATTTATAGAAAAAGCCCAGATACTTCAGGCACTTGAAGAAGTGAAGGGAAGCCGTGAAAGATTTATATTGTTTAATCATTATATGGAAGCACTTGTTGCATATCACAGATATAACAGAGGAAAAGATAATTAAGGGGAGGAATGACTATGTACGCAAAGATACAGATAACAGGTAAATTTGAGGTCGTAACAGGAATGCATATAGGTGGAGGCAGTGCGTTTGCAGCAATAGGAGCAGTTGATTCATCTGTCATAAAAGATACACAGAGTAAACTTCCGATGATACCGGGAAGTTCACTCAAGGGAAAGATGAGGACGTTGCTGGCAAAGCGTTATAATGATAGGATAGTCGAACCTGATAATGATGCACCAGAGATAATCAGAGTATTTGGAAGTGCAAAGAAGGGACAGACTCATCCAAGCCGTATCATTGTGGCAGATATGATCATGAGCAACAGTGAAGAACTTCATAAGAAAGAAATCAACAGTATGACTGAGGTTAAGTTCGAAAACACCATAAGCAGACAGACCGCTGTGGCGAATCCAAGACAGATAGAGCGAGTTATCCGTGGAGCACAGTTTGACTTGGATATTATATATGAGGTAGAGGCTGTTGATGAGATTCTGTCTGATATGAGACTTGTGGCTGAAGGTATGAAACTGCTTCAGTATGATTATCTGGGAGGCCATGGTTCAAGAGGATATGGAAAAGTTAAGTTCAATGATGTGTGTGCTGATGTAGTTGTCGGAGATGTGGATGACGAAATCATGACAGAGGTAAATGATATGTTTGCTGCTGAATTATAGGAGGATGCTTATGAAATACAAGGCGTATAAATTGGCATTTACCAGCGGAATACATATAGGTAAAACAATGCTGGTGGACAGTAATCCTGGAATACATGCGGATACCTTATTTTCGGCGCTCTGTCAGGAAGCTTTGAAGATAGGGGAAGATACGCTCGCTGAGTTGTATGGGTATGCCTGTGATGGCAAGCTTCAGATATCGGATGCATTCCCTTATATAGGAGATACATGTTATCTGCCAAAGCCAATGAAAAGAATCGTTACTGAGAGTCAGGGTGATTCAACATTAAAAAAGTTATATAAGAAACTTACATATATTCCGGTTGATAAGCTCGATGTATATCTTCGAGGTGAATTAGATGCCAGACAGGAGACAAACAAAATTCGAGATCTGGGTCATTCAACAACCAGAACATCTGCAACAGTACGTGGTAAAGTCGATACGGAGCCTTATCACGTTGGCGTGTACCAATTCAATGATGGAAATGGATTATACATCATACTGGGCTATGAGGATGAAAAAGTGTTAGGTCTGACTGAAACGCTTCTGGAATGCTTGTCGTATAGTGGCATAGGAGGCAGAAGATCATCAGGACTTGGAAGATTTGAACTTTACAATATGAAAGTTGATAGATCGTTGGAGGACAGGCTCACGAGAACCGGTAAGGAGTATATGACATTATCAGTGTCATTGCCACAGGATGATGAGCTGGAGATGGCTCTGGATGGTGCAAACTATAAACTTATAAAGAGAAGCGGTTTTGTGTCATCATATACATACTCAGAAGAATATCTGAGAAAGAAAGACTTGTATGTACTAGATTCCGGTGCATGTGTTATCAATAAATACATGGGTTCTGTATATGATGTGTCTGCTGGCGGCCGACACCCGGTATATAGATATGCAAAGCCTATGTTCCTGGAGGTGACCTGCGTATGATGAATACATTGAAGGTATATGATATAGAGCTTACAACCCGGGGACCGGTATTTGTGGGAAACGGAAATGAACTTAAGAAGAATGAATATTTTAATATAGGAAGAAGAAAGGTCGTTATACCACGTCTTGATCTGATGTATAAGGATCTTGTCCGAATGAACCGTCAGAGATCATATGAGAATTATATGCTCAGAAATAACAGGCTTGGACTTGGGCAGTGGCTCAGGGAAGAAAGAATATCTGATGATTATATTCAAAAGTGGAAAAAGTACGAGCTGGATTGTGGGGATGTTATATCAGAACGTGGAAAGCAACTGCAGATAATGACCTGCATAAAAGATCCGTATGGCAATCCATACATTCCGGGAAGCTCTCTTAAGGGAATGCTTCGGACAATCCTGTTGGCATACGATATACGGAAGAATCAAGATAAATATAGTTCATTGAAAGATGAAATTGAGAGAACAGTCAGAACAGAGCTGCATCCGAAAAGAATGCAATTCCTCAGTAGGCAGGGAAAGAGTGTTGAGACGGCTACATTCAATACTCTTCATAGACCGGACACAAAAAGCTCTGATGCGGTAAATGATTTTATGTCGGGTTTGATAGTGAGTGACAGTGATCCCATCACTACTGATGATCTGACGCTGTGCCAGAAGATAGAGCATCATGTAGATGGTGAGGATAAAAATCTGAATCTGCTCAGAGAATGTATCAAGCCGGGAGTTCGTATTCATTTTACAATGACTATAGATACATCGTTGTGTAAGTTGGATGATAAGGATATAATGTCTGCGATATCAGATTTTGCAGCAGTATATTATGATATGTTCTTGTGCAAATATAAGGAATCTGACAGACCTGATGACAATACAGTATGGCTGGGCGGCGGCGCTGGATTCGTGAGCAAAACGGTCATCTACTCGTTGTTTGGCGATGACGGCATAAAGCTTGTGCCAGAGATATTTGCCAAGACAGGTGTCCCGCAAAACCATAAACACAATAAAGACAAGTCTTTAGGTGTGTCCCCGCATATACTTAAACTTACAAGTTACAGAGGAAAAATGTACGAATTTGGAAAATGCAGCGTTAAAATCACTAAAAAAATTTGATTTTTGCGCCGCACCGCATAAAATAAGGATTTAAAAGACTATGAACTGCCATTTAAAGAGAAATTATACAGTAGAAGATTTTTCAGCCGCAAATGCTTCATCAAACACAGAGAATATGGGGCTTTGCGGAGGCAGGATTAGATAATTAGAACCCCAGTAGGGGACGGAAACAAGTTTGAGAATACAAGCAAGGATATAGTATCATTAGATAATTAGAACCCCAGTAGGGGACGGAAACTTACCTTGATATAGCTTTTGGTCAAACCATCTTTGATTAGATAATTAGAACCCCAGTAGGGGACGGAAACTACCTCAATGACTGTATCAGCATTTTTATTAACATTAGATAATTAGAACCCCAGTAGGGGACGGAAACTTAATTCAATATCTCTAATCAATAATGATAATAATTAGATAATTAGAACCCCAGTAGGGGACGGAAACAGGTTAGCACCCTTCCCCTTCAAGAACAATATTATCATTAGATAATTAGAACCCCAGTAGGGGACGGAAACATTTGCTAGGCTTTTCATATCGAATAATTGCCACCATTAGATAATTAGAACCCCAGTAGGGGACGGAAACGCATTTATCCAATGCTTGTGATTTTCAAGTATCATTAGATAATTAGAACCCCAGTAGGGGACGGAAACGTTCACACATGATTACTTGGTCAAATTCAATTCTATTAGATAATTAGAACCCCAGTAGGGGACGGAAACTTGTCGTTAATATCTTTTACAATCGCAAAATTATTATTAGATAATTAGAACCCCAGTAGGGGACGGAAACGGCTGCACATATCTTCTGAGGCTTGGATTGTTACATTAGATAATTAGAACCCCAGTAGGGGACGGAAACTCTCCATTTGTTTTTGTTGTTCTCATAGTTATCACCATTAGATAATTAGAACCCCAGTAGGGGACGGAAACGATGACCAAGGACTTGGAAAAACAAAACAGATTAATTAGATAATTAGAACCCCAGTAGGGGACGGAAACATTGTTTGTTTAATTTCTTCCATTATTCCTCCACAATTAGATAATTAGAACCCCAGTAGGGGACGGAAACGTTTTACAAGTATTACCTGACATTGCTTTAAATTAGATAATTAGAACCCCAGTAGGGGACGGAAACTCAAGAATCTTCTGTGCATCCGTTTGAGCCTGCCCAAATTAGATAATTAGAACCCCAGTAGGGGACGGAAACATATTGAGTGCTGTCATTGCTTTGTCTGTGATTATTAGATAATTAGAACCCCAGTAGGGGACGGAAACATCTTGATGACTTATTTTGCATTGTTTGTTAAAGATTAGATAATTAGAACCCCAGTAGGGGACGGAAACGCACACAAAGCTATTGTTGAACCACTCACAAAAGATTAGATAATTAGAACCCAAGTAGGGGACGGAAACTGTTTTTTAAATGTTTTTGATAACTTGTATAAGTCATATTAGATAATTAGAACCCCAGTAGGGGACGGAAACTCGACCTTGCGAATGCGCACCCTGTGCCTACCCTCGGATTAGATAATTAGAACCCCAGTAGGGGACGGAAACTCGACCTTGCGAATGCGCACCCTGTGCCTACCCTCGGATTAGATAATTAGAACCCCAGTAGGGGACGGAAACAGTGCTGGATAACCAACAAAAGGAGATGTGAGATTAGATAATTAGAACCCCAGTAGGGGACGGAAACAGTGCTGGATAACCAACAAAAGGAGATGTGAGATTAGATAATTAGAACCCCAGTAGGGGACGGAAACCCTATCTAATCGAATAATGGTTAATTGTAAAATTAGATAATTAGAACCCCAGTAGGGGACGGAAACATCAAGCGGTTGCCGAGAATCGACCTTGATACCATTAGATAATTAGAACCCCAGTAGGGGACGGAAACAATTTCTTGTAGGTACATGGAAATTTCTTCCTGTATTAGATAATTAGAACCCCAGTAGGGGACGGAAACTAAGTGTACGTGTTACCATTATTTTGCCTCCTTTACTGATTAGATAATTAGCCCCCCAGTAGGGGACGAAAACGCCTCAGAGAGTGTGTATAATTCCAGTTCATCCTGATTAGATAATTAGCCCCCCCAGCAGGGGACGAAAACACATTCTCCAAGTAACATTGAACTCCTTGTTAATCCGATTAGATAATTAGCCTCCCAGAAGGGGACGGAGACTCAAATTTATCACCTAAAGAAAAACCTTTTGGTAGATTAGAAAAAGCCCCCCCGGCAGGGGACAGAAAACGGCTCCATAGCCTCTCATTGTATATAGCCGCCCTGCTTCAAAGATAAATACCCCAAAAGGGGACGAAATTTTGGTATGTATAGATGACGGTTTTATTGGCGAAAGGGGTTGGATGTATGGCTAAGTTATATGTGACTGAGGACAGTGCAAATATTTCTATATCTGACAGATGTATAAAAGTAAGGTATAACGAGAATTATTGCACGAAGATTCCGGTGGAAACTTTGGAGAGCATCAGTATATTTGGCAAAGCGCAGATGACTACACAGTGCATGGTAGAATGTATGAAAAGAGGAATACCTGTATCATATTATTCACGTGTTGGAAGTTATTTTGGACAGTTGGAGTCTATGGGACATGTGCGTGTTGAAAGGCAGAGAATGCAGTGCAGACTATACGATTCAGAATTTGCATTGGAACTTGGAAAGCGGATCATGCAGGCAAAGATAAGAAATCAGGAAGTCGTATTATCCCGTTATTGGAGAAAGTCTAACTGCAGCTTGGCAGAAGAGATGAAGATGATGCGTATTAGCGAGAACAAAATAAGTGGATGCAGTAGTATTGATAAGCTCATAGGATATGAGGGAACTGCTGCAAGGTATTATTTTCAAGGATTAGGGAAACTGGTAGATGATCCGTTCAAATTTCATGGTAGGAGCAGACGACCTCCGAAGGATGAGTTCAACTCGATGTTAAGTCTTGGTTATTCTATATTGATGAATGAGATATATGGAAAGATACAGAGTAAGGGCTTGAATCCGTATTTTGGATTTATACACAGGGATAAAGAAAAGCACCCAACGCTTGCAAGCGATCTCATGGAAGAATGGCGAGCGGTGATAGTGGATTCTATGGTTATGAGTCTTGCAAATGGTCATGAAATCCTGCTGGAAGATTTTCAGCATGGAACATCGGATAGTGCATACTATCTTACAAATAAAGGAATGCAAAAATTCATAAAAAAGTTTGATAGGAAATTATGTACAGAGACAAAGTATCTGAAGTATGTGGAATACCAGGTCAGCTTTAGAAGAGCCATGGATCTGCAGATAGAACAGTTGATAAATGCAATGGAGAGTGAAGATGCAAGCTTGTATCAACCGGTTCAGATAAGGTAGTGGTGATGGTTATGGAAAATTATTTTTTTGATATTCAGGAAGAAAAGAAAGATGATAGAGTATTTGTCCTGATAATATATGATATAGTAGATAATAAACGCAGAGTAAAACTGGCAAAATATTTGCAAGGCTATGGTTTCCGTGTGCAGAAATCGGCATTTGAGGCTACGATAAAAGATAAAATATATCGAAAGATGCTTGCGGGTCTTCCTGAATTTGTAACGGATGAGGACAATATTCGCGTCTACAAGATCATTGGTAAAGGACAGGTATTGAATATGGGAAAGGAAATCGAGCTTGAATCAGATGACCTTGTGATAATATAATTATTTAGACAGAACATGACAGGGATGGAGGATATTAAAATGGGAAGTTTAATACTTTTTTCACCGATAGGGGGAACTGACCCTATTGCATCGTCAACAGAATATGATGGATCTATGCTGCATATATGCAGACATTATAAGCCGGACAAGGTGTATTTGTTTTTATCTAATGAGATGCTTGCCAGACAGAAGAATGATGACAGATACAGGCTGTGTATAGAGAAGCTGGGGGAGAAGTTAGATCATAAGTTTGAGGTTGACTGTATAGAAGCTGAGGAATTGCATGAAGTACAGGATTATGATGAGTTCTACAAAAGATTTAAGCCTATAGTTCAAGATATTCAGAAAGATATGCAGGATGATGACAGACTTATAGTTAATGTCGCTTCAGGAACTCCGGCTATGAAAAGTACGCTGCTTATGCTCGCTGTCATGTCAGAGGGAAAGATTATCCCAGTTCAGGTGGTTACTCCGGAGAGAACTATAAATTTTCATCCCGGTAAAGAAGATGATACATATAATGTGAATTATTATTGGGAACACGACCGTGATAATGATGAATCTGCAGAAAACAGGTGTAAACAGGTTGATTGCCCAAGTCTTACAGCTATATTGAAGAAGAATATATTGGTGAGACAGGTGAGAAGCTATAATTATGCATCTGCATTGATGCTTGGAAGTGAAATCCGGGATTATATATCTGATGAAGCTTATTACATGCTGGAACTTGCTGTTGCAAGACAGCAAGTGGATCTGAATGAGGTTATGCGCATATCACAGAAATTCAAGTTTGATATAATGCCGGTGAAAGAGAGCAGCAAGTCTTCGATATTTGAATATGCTTTGACTTTATATGTAAAGATGTACCGCAGAGAGTATGGAGATTTTATGAGGGCGATATCTCCTCTGCTGACGGATATATTTGAAGCTATTTTGAAGAATAATTGTGGAATAGATATACATAGATATTGTAATGAATATCAGAATGGTGATTCCAGACTTGTGGTAAACAAACTTAACGGAACAGAAGAGGGAAGAGAGATCTTGACAGTTCTCAATAACTGTGATGATTTTAGAGGAGATTTTAAGGATTCTTCGTTGGCAGCAGGAAATCTAAAGCCGATACTTGTGCATTTTCTGAAAGATGAATCGGTGAAAACCAGTGTTACTAAGATGAGGGCAATAGAATCACGAATCAGAAATATGGCGGCACATCAGATAGTATCGATCACCGATGATAAGATAAAGAGCCTTACAAGTGATGCCTTGGGAACACCAATGACGATAAAACAGATATTTGACGAGATTAAGAAGCTTGTTGTAGCGGCGAAGGTTCCTATAAAGAAAGCTGATTGGGGTTCATATGATATTATGAATAATAAGATAGAGGAATTGTTGACAATATAGTAGTAATAGAAGGGCAAACAAAAATCTTACGAAATTTCTTTGAAAAAATTCTTTCGAAATTTATAAAAAAAGTGCTTGCATTCTGCTTTCGTTTCTGTTATATTAAACAGGTCGCAAGCGAAGCGGCAGGATACAAGCACTTATGGTTCGTTGGTCAAGCGGCTAAGACGTCGCCCTCTCACGGCGAAAACAGGGGTTCGATTCCCCTACGAACTGCTAAGGATTGAATAGTTTAAAAGATCCTACAATTAAAAAATAAAATCTATGGTTCGTTGGTCAAGCGGCTAAGACGTCGCCCTCTCACGGCGAAAACAGGGGTTCGATTCCCCTACGAACTGCTAAAAGCTGAAATCATTAAGATTTCAGCTTTTTTTGTGTTTGCCCCCAGTGTATTACACATTCTCTGCAATCTTGGTAACTCCCACATATATCTGCGAAATCTTATACCATGTTTTATAGTCAGTGACACCTGTAGCCGGAAGATTGAATATCTGCTGGAACTTTCTCACAGCATCAGCGGTGTTCTGACCATATAAACCATCGACGGTTACGGTACCGATGGCAGGATAGTTGAGTGAGATCCTGGCGAGCTGTCTCTGGAGCTGGGAGACCTTGTCGCCGCTTGAACCGATGGTCAGCTCGTAGCCCGGATAAGAAGAAGGTATACCGGATATAGTCTCCGAGGTGTTGATGTATATTGTATCCCCGTAATAGTATCTGAGAATCTGGATGGCGGTAAGACCGTCGTCTGCCAGGGATTTTGACCCCCACTGTGTCATCCAGCCAGGACAGGATACACGTCTGCCGTCGCAGTATTGGGTGAACAGTGGCTGTGTAACGTTGGGCTTTGAGAGATAGTTGGCGAACATCTCATCGACGATCTGGGAGACATTTTCAAATATGGTTGCATTGTAGACCCACTTCTGGTCGAACGCGGTATTGCTCGTGATAGTAAAGTCGTATCCTTTTCCCCTGTACCACTCGGTATAGACCCTATTAAGGGTAAATGACTGTATCGCAAGTACATTTGCACGGATGGCTGCATCAGGCCAGGTGGAATATATCTCGTTGCAGGCAACATTCTTTATGTAATCCTTATATGGAACATAGTAGTCCCTGGCGGTGGAGTCCGCCGGGGCGCCGTCATGGACAACTATGGTCTCAGGTACAACGACGCGGCTCAACACTATGCCGCCTGATGGATTCACCGGTTTTATCATGTCCTCGGCGATCTTGGGTGGATACTGCTCCCAGAGGGTGTGGGCGTCGAGAACGGTAGGGTTCGTATCGCTTCCATCGGATGGTGTCAGCTCTATGTTCTGGATCCCGTTCTCACCGGAGAATATCTGAACCCCGGAGATGAAGCGCTCGTTGTATCCGGGAGCGTTCACAAGCACGTTGTATTCCGAGTATGGCTGGTTGTCGCCAGGCTCCAGACTGTAGGTGACATCGGGGGCGGGAAGCTCTTCGTCGATGGCGATACCATTTTCATCGGTGACAAATTCCTCTGAGGTGGAATCGGGCATTCCCGTAGGGCTTATGTATACGGAAGCACCCTCGACGGGAAAGAAATTGTTGTTCGTTATCTGAATTTTTAGTGAGCCAACGTTATTTGTAATTGCCATTTCTTAATTCCTCATTTATAATTTGCTGTGAAAGTTTTTTAAGCAGCTTTCACAGTAAGTATATGACTAGATTTATAGAATATTCGGAGGAGATAAGATATGGCATACTTTCCAATGTACATCGATCTTGAGGGCAAGAAAGTAATAGTTGTAGGTGGAGGTAAGGCAGCACTTAGAAAGATCAATTCGCTGCTGTATTTCGGAGCGAAGATAGCGGTCATTGCGCCAAAGGTGTGCGATGATATAAAAGCGATAAAGGGAATAAATGTACATGAGAGCAACGTGGCACTTGACATACTGCAGAATGCAGACATTGTTGTGGCGGCAACCAGGCGCCCGGAGATCAATGCCAAGATAGGTACATATTGTAATGATAGGGGCATCATGGTAAATGTGGCTGATAACAAGGAGCTCAGCAGCTTCCTGTTTCCAGGCGTTATCGTCCGCGGAGATCTTGTGGTGGGAGTCACAACAGGCGGCAACAGCCAGGCGGTATCCAAGCAGATCAGGAATATGATAGACAGGATGCTTCCAGAGGAGTACGAGGCGCTCACAAGAAAGATGGGAGCGTACACAGAGCTTGCAAATGTCAACATCAAGAGCACGGCACTTAGGGAGGAAGCACTGGATGAACTCGTCAAGGTTGCACTGTCCAACAAATGCGTTCTTGACGACAAGAAGGCGAACAAGGTGCTTGACAAATATTACCGTGAGGACGCAGCCAGAAGAAACGCATAAATATTTGTTAATATTTGTACTTGAATTATTTGATAATTATGATACAATAAGTGAGATTGTTATAGATTACAGCATGAGAGTGGGCCTTGGCCCACTCTCAATTGTTGTGGGGATAATATTTTACAGAAAGGTGGTCGTATTTACGAAGAGAGCGGATATTGAAGCAAAGACGGAGGCACTTGTGATGCCGATCATTGAGGCGAACAATCTGGAGCTTGTTGATGTGGAGTACGTCAAGGAAGGCAGTGATTATTACCTCAGAGTGTATGCGGACAAGGAAGGTGGCATCACGATCGGTGATTGCGAGATAGTGAACAGAGCACTTGGAGACCTGCTTGACCAGGATGATTATATAGGAGATGCCTATATACTGGAGGTCAGCTCACCGGGGCTTACGAGACCACTGAAGAAAGAGAAGGATTTCAAGAGAAGCATAGGTAAGGTCGTGGAGATCAAGACATTTGCCAAGGTGAATGGTGCAAAGGAATTCGAGGGTGTGCTCAAGGCATATGATGAGAATACAGTTACCATTGAGCTTGAGGATGAGACAGAGATAACGATAACGAGAAAAGATATTTCCATGATACGATTAGCATTTATATATTAGGAGGATAAAAAGGTGTCAGAGATCATTGAAGCATTGAATCAGCTTGAGAAGGAGAGAAACATTAGCAAGGATGTTCTGCTTGAGGCTATAGAGAGATCACTCAAGACAGCCTGCAAGAAGGATTTCAATACAGACGAGAACATTACAGTTTCACTGGACAGAGAGACTGGTGAGTGCCATGTATATGCAGCCAAAGAGGTTGTTGAGGAAGTTGAGAATCCTGCATGCCAGATAACACTGGAGCAGGCCAAGATGATAAGCAGCAAGTACGAGATAGGTGATACAGTAAATATAGAGATCACAACTAAGAACTTTGGAAGAATCGCAGCCCAGCGTGCGAGGAATGTCATCGTTCAGGCGATCAACGAGAACGAGAGAGCAGCTATATACGATCACTTCCATATGAAGGAGAAGGATATCGTAACAGGAATCGTTCAGAGACAGGTTGGAGACAGCGTGAATGTGAGCCTTGATGACAAGACAGAGGCACTCTTAAAGCCGTCAGAGATGATCGAGGGAGAGAGCTACGAGAGAGGCGACAGAATAAAGCTTTATATCACAGAGGTCAAGAAGACAAACAGAGGACCAAGGATCACTGTATCAAGAACTCATCCAGAGCTCGTCAAGAGACTTTTTGAGAAGGAAGTAACAGAGATCGCAGACGGAACAGTTGAGATCAAGAGCTTCTGCAGAGAGGCAGGATCAAGATCTAAGATCGCAGTATGGTCAAACGATGAGAACGTTGATGCAGTTGGAGCATGCGTAGGAATCAATGGTGACAGAGTAAATGCTGTCGTTGCAGATCTGAACGGTGAAAAGATCGACATCATTCCTTGGAGTGAGAACCCTGCTGAGTTTATTTACAATGCGCTCAGTCCTTCAGATGTTGAGGACGTATCAGTTGATCTTGATGAGAAGACAGCATTTGTCGTAGTACCTGATACACAGCTTTCACTTGCAATCGGTAAGAAGGGTCAGAATGCCCGCCTTGCAGCCAAGCTGACAGGATACAAGATCGATATCAAGAGCCATTCAAAGGCCGAGGAGATGGGTTACTTTGATGAGCAGCCAGAGGATGAGAACTTTGATCCTTATAACGAAGATGAATATTATGATGAAGTAAGCGAAGATAAAGATGCCGATGCTGCTTCATTTGACATAGATGAAACAGTAGACACAAACGACGAAGAGTAATCATTTGCATTGATGTAGTGGCACATGATAGAGAATAGGGAGTGATGAGATGGCAAAGAAGGTACCTCTGAGGCAATGCCTTGGATGCCGTGAGATGATGCCGAAGAGTGAGCTGATAAGGATAGTCCGAAGCAATGACGGGCAGTTCGCAGTTGATGCAACCGGCAAGCTCAACGGAAGAGGCGCTTATATATGCAAGAAATCCGAGTGCCTTAAGAAGGCGGTTGGAAGCAAAGCACTTGAGAAGGCTTTCAAGGTCAGCATACCTGCTGAGGTGTATGAACAATTAGACAAGGAGCTGCGTGACATTGAAGAATAACAAGATCTACTCGTTAATTTCTCTGTGTGCCAGAGCCAGAAGGCTGTGCAGTGGCAATTTCTCAGTAGAGAAAGCAGTTAAGAATCAGAGCGCGTACGTGGTCATTGTGGCGAAGGACGCTTCTGACAATACGAAGAAACTTTTCGACCAGAAATGTAATTATTATGGGATTCCTTATTATGAGTACGGGACAAAGGATGAGCTTGGCAAGTACAGTGGCAATGAGATGAGAACATCCATTGCGATACTTGACGAGGGATTCGGGAATCAGATCATAAAGTACATGAATGTAAATGAAAACATGGAGGTGTAACATTTGGCTAAAATCAGAGTACACGAATTATCAAAACAGTTAAACATTTCAAATAAAGATATCATAGATACACTTGGCGCAAAGGGAATAGAGATCAAGAGTCATATGTCCAATCTGGACGATTCGATGGTTGGAATAATTAAAGCTAAGTTTGGAGCAAAGACTGCGCCAAAGGCCGAGGCTCCAAAGGCTGAGACCCCAAAGCCTGCAGCACCAAAGCAGGAGGCTCCAAAGGCAGCGCCTAAGACAGAGCAGCCAAAGCCTGAGACAGCAAAGCCTGCTGCAGCGCCAAAGGCGGACGCGCAGAAGCAGAATCCTTCAAGGGATGACAATTCAGCAGCCAGACAGGGTTCTGGCAATCATGTAAGATTTGCCAGGGAGGACAGAAACGGCGGCAAGATGAATAACAACGGTAACAGAGTCAGATTTAACAACGACAGACAGGGCGGTTCAGACAGAGCCAGATTCAGCAACGACAGGAACCAGGGCGACAGAAATCAGGGTGACAGACCAAGATTCGGCAGAGATGGCCAGGGCGACAGAAATCAGAGTGACAGACCAAGAGTAGGCAGAGACGGTCAGGGCGACAGACCAAGGTTTAACAGAGATGGCGACAGAAACCAGGGTGACAGACCAAGATTTAACAGAGACGGCCAGAATGACAGACCAAGGTTTAACAGAGATGGTGATAGAAACCAGGGTGACAGACCAAGATTTAACAGGGACGGCCAGGGTGACAGACCAAGGTTTAACAGAGACGGAGACAGAAACCAGGGTGGCGGACGCTTCGGCAATGGAGATAGAAACCAGGGCGGAAGAGGCTTTAACAGAGATGGTGGCAACCGTTTCAGCAACCGTATCAATATGCCATTTGGCAAGGATGACGAGGATGACAGCCCAGCTCAGAAGAGAGCACCATTCAAGAGAGACCGCAAGGACTTCGATGCGAAGGAGATGCCGGGTAAGGATTTAAAGAGCCAGAACAGAGATAACTACAACAGAGATAAGAACAAGCCACGTAAGGGCAACAGAAGATCACCTGAGGAGGTCGAGGCTGATATCAGCAGACTTGCGAAGAATGTGAAGAACAAGCCACAGAAGAAGCAGCAGGCACCACAGGAGGATCCGGATGCAATCAGAACCATCACACTTCCTGAGGTTGTAACACTCAAGGAGCTGGCTGATGCGGTAAAGACTCCTGTAACAGCACTTATCAAGAAGCTGTTCCTCGCAGGTAAGATGGTCAATGTGAACTCAGAGCTTCCATTTGACGAGGCTTCAGAAATCGCACTTGAGTACAACTGCATAGCTGAGGAAGAGGAGAAAGTTGATGTGATCGAGGAGCTCCTTAAGGAGGATGAAGAGGACGAGAAGGATATGGTTTCAAGACCTCCTGTAGTCTGCGTTATGGGTCATGTTGATCATGGTAAGACATCACTTCTTGATGCCATCAGACAGACAAAGGTAACATCAGGTGAGGCTGGTGGAATCACACAGGCCATCGGTGCATCAGTTGTCGATGTAAATGGCCAGACTATAACATTCCTTGATACTCCTGGACATGAGGCGTTCACAGCAATGCGTATGCGTGGTGCACAGAGTACAGATATCGCTATCCTTGTTGTAGCTGCCGATGATGGAGTAATGCCACAGACTATCGAGGCTATCAACCATGCAAAGGCTGCTGGGATTGAGATCATAGTAGCGATTAACAAGATCGATAAGGAAAGTGCAAATATAGAGAGAGTTAAGCAGGAGCTTACAGAGTATGAGCTTATCCCAGAGGATTGGGGTGGTTCAACAATATTCTGTCCTGTATCTGCACATACTAAGGAAGGTATTGACAATCTCCTTGAGATGATCCTCCTCACAGCGGATGTGCTTGAACTTAAGGCAAATCCTAACAGAAAGGCAAGAGGTATCGTCATCGAGGCTGAGCTTGACAAGGGACGTGGACCTGTTGCAACAATGCTTGTACAGAAGGGAACACTCCATGTTGGAGATTACATCGCTGTCGGAGCGTCACATGGTAAGGTACGTGCCATGACCAACTCAAGAGGTGAGAGAGTTACAGAGGCTCTTCCATCAACACCTGTACAGATCCAGGGTCTCAACACAGTTCCTGATGCAGGCGAGATATTCATGGCAGTTGACAATGAGAAGGAAGCAAGAACCATATCAGAGACATATATCTCGCAGGGTAAGGAGAAGCTTCTTGCAGATACAAAGCAGAGAATGTCACTTGACGATCTGTACAGCCAGATCCAGGCCGGCAACCTCAAGGAGCTCAAGATCATCATCAAGGCAGATGTACAGGGTTCAGTTGAGGCCGTTAAGCAGAGTCTCTTAAAACTCTCAAATGACGAGGTCGTTATCAAGTGCATACATGCAGGTGTAGGTGCTATCAACGAGTCAGATATAATTCTTGCATCAGCATCAAATGCCATCGTAATCGGTTTCAATATCAGACCGGATGCGAGAGCAAAGGATATGGCTGACAGCGAGGGGGTAGATGTTCGTCTGTACAGAGTCATTTACAATGCAATAGAGGATATTGATTCAGCAATGAAGGGTATGCTTGATCCTATATATGAGGAGAAGGTCATCGGACACGCAGAGATCAGACAGACATACAAGGCTTCTGGTATCGGTGTCATTGCCGGTTCATATGTTCTCGACGGAACAATCAACAGAAACTGCAGCGTAAGGATTACCAGAGAGGGCAATCTTATATTTGAAGGAAAGCTTGCTTCACTCAAGAGATTCAAGGATGATGTCAAGGAAGTTAAGTCCGGCTTTGAGTGTGGTATGGTATTCGAGAACTTCCAGGACGTTGCAGAGGAAGATCAGATAGAGGCATACGAGATGGTAGAGGTGCCTAGAAAGTAGTAATAGATATGAGAAAAAACAGTGTAAAGAATAACAGGATCAACGGTGAGGTCCAGAGAGAACTCAGCAGGATCATCAGCCGTGAGATCAAGGATCCAAGAATATCACCTATGACTTCGGTCGTTGATGTGGTTGTCACACCTGATCTCAAGTTCTGTAAGGCATATATCAGTGTCCTGGGTGACCAGGATGCTGTTGATTCCACATTTGCAGGGTTGAACAGCGCAATGGGATATATCAGAAGAGAGCTTGCTCATTCTGTAAATCTGCGCAATACACCGGAGATAACATTTATCATGGACCAGTCCATAGAGTATGGTGTCAGTATGTCCCACAAGATAGATGAGGCTCTCGGAAAGCATGGCGATGCTGACGAGAGTACAGATGAAAACTCAGAGAGTGAAGATGAGTTTGAAGAGTAGGATATAATATGAGAATTTAAAAGGAGGTATATCATGAACGATCTTATAAGGGAGATAGAGAACGCAGACAGCATAGCCATAACAGGACATATCAATCCTGATGGTGACTGTATAGGTTCAACACTTGGAATGTATAACTATATTACAAGCAATTATCCTGACAAGAGGGTTCAGGTATATCTTCAGGAATTCCCAGATGTATTCATGTTCCTGGATGGTGCATCTACTGTAAAGCATGAGGCAGATGACGAGACCTATGATCTGTTTATGTCGCTTGACTGCGGAGATATGGATAGATTCACACCATTTGTCAGATATTATGAGACTGCGAAGAGAACCTTGTGTATAGACCACCATGTGTCCAATAAGGGCTTTGGTGATGTGTGCTATGTGGAAAGTGATGCGTGCTCCGCTGCGGAGGCTATATTCAAGCTCCTGGATGAGAAAAAGATCAACCAGCAGTGCGCAGAGTGTCTGTATACCGGTATAGTCCACGACACAGGAGTGTTTAAGCACAGCAATACCACCAGAGAGTCCATGACCATAGCGGGAATCCTGATAGAGAAGGGAGCGAGACCAAGCTTTGTCATAGATGAGACATTTTACAAGAAGACGCTCACACAGAATAAGCTTCTGGGCTATGCGCTTCTCAACATGAAGCAGTTTGCAGATGGAAAGATAACCCATACACTTCTGACAAAGGAGGACTTTGACAGATTTGGTGCCAGCAAGATGGATACGGATGGAATCGTGGATCAGCTCAGACTGACATCAGGTACTGAGGTTGCTTTCTTCATGTATCAGGCTGGTGAGGATAATTACAAGATATCCCTCAGGGCAAATGATATCGTGAACGTGAGTGAGATCGCGTGCAGCCACGGCGGTGGCGGCCATGTGAAGGCTGCGGGATGCAATATGTCAGGTGATCCGGAAAAGATAGTTGCGGAGATAGTTGCGGATATAGAGAAACAGCTTGGCTGATAAATTGCAGAAAAGATGTGATCTGGAACAGGTACTGATACAGCGGACTGATGTAAAAGACTTTGGATTGGATTTGAAATAGTTATGATAGATGGATTTATCAATATATATAAGGAGCAGGGGTTCACGTCATTTGATGTGGTGGCAAAGCTCCGTGGTATATTAAAACAGAAAAAGATAGGTCATACCGGAACTCTCGATCCCATGGCGGAGGGAGTTCTTCTTGTGTGTCTGGGAAGTGCTACGAAGATGTGCGACCTGCTCACTGAGAAGAACAAGACATACACATGTACCATGCTTCTCGGAAAGACAAGTGACACCGAAGACGTGACAGGAGTCATGACAGACGTGACAGATGTATATCCTGATGAGAAGACAGTCAGGGCTGCGGTGATGAGTTTTGTAGGCGATTACAGGCAGATCCCACCGATGTATTCAGCCATCAAGGTGAATGGTAAGAAGCTCTATGAACTGGCAAGAGCCGGACAGGTCATTGAGAGGGACCCGAGACCGGTCACGATACATGGGATTACTATACAGTCAGTAGAACTCCCGAGAGTGACATTTGATGTGAGCTGTTCCAAGGGAACATACATTAGAAGCCTGTGCAGGGATATAGGAGAAAAGCTTGGCTGCGGTGCTGTGATGGAGAAGCTTGTCAGAACCGAGGTGAAGGGCTTTACTATAGAAGAAAGTCTGACGCTTGATGAGGTGGAGATGGCAAGGGATGACGGGACACTCATGCAGCATATATTAACAACGGATAAGCTCATGCCGGATATACCGGAGCTTCATATAGCTGAGAAGGGTGTTAAGCTTCTGGCAAATGGAAATAAGCTCAGTGCGGATGCATTTGCCGAGAATAAGATACACAGGGATACCTATGTCAAGGTGTTCGATGAGAATGGAAGATTTGCGGCACTGTATGAATACAGCGATGAGAAGAGGCAGTATGTGCCGTTCAAGATGTTTCCGGTGAGCAATTAAGGACAGACAGTTATGATTCATATAAAGGACACGAAGAAGGTAAAACTGAATAGCACAGAGCGCACGGCGGTTGCCCTGGGCAAGTTTGATGGTATCCATCAGGGACACATGCTGTTGATAGAGCAGGTGTTGAAGCTTCAGAGACAGGGATATATGGGCGTTGTGTTCACATTTGACATGAGGGAGAATCATGTGTTTGATGTGAGCAATATGAAGACCATATACACATCTGACGAGAAGGCACAGGTGGTATCGGATACCGGAGTTGACGTCCTGGTTGAATATCCGTTTGACGATGCATTTGCGGCTACAGAGCCGAAGGCGTTCATCAGAGATGTTCTGGTGGACATGATGCGGGCCGGATATGTCGTGGTTGGAAGCGATTACAGATTCGGCAGAGACAGAAAGGGCGATGTGGATACCCTCAGAAGCTATGCGGACGAGTATGGATATAAGGTCATAGTCATAGACAAGCTGGAACAGGATGACGAGGTGGTCAGCTCAACTGTCATCAGGAAGAATATTTCTGAGGGAGATGTGAGGTCGGTCATTCCGATGCTCGGCAGACCGTACAGTATGACAGGTGAAGTGGTGTCCGGTAAACAGCTTGGAAGGACAATAGGAATACCGACTGCGAATATGCTGCCTGAGGAGCGCAAGCTGTACCCGCCGGCTGGTGTGTATGCTTCAAGGATCAGGATAATCCGGGGGAAGCATACGGGACATGAGGATCCTTTCAGAGTCTATATGGGAATCACCAACATAGGAGACAATCCTACAGTCAACGACAAGGGAAATATCACCATAGAGACGAATATCTTCGACTTTGACAGGAACATATATGGACAGATCATCAAGGTGGAGCTTATCGAGCAGATCCGAGGTGAGAAGAAATTTGGAAGCCTGGATGAGCTCAAGGCCCAGATGGCAAATGACATAGAAACTTCAAAAAGAATACTTGCTAAAAAAGTATTGGTAAAATAGCACAGAAAACATTGGTAATTATGCGCATAAATAATGACGGATTATTGGGTCGCATGAAGATGTTTTCTGTGCTATATTTTTAATAATAGGGTATTTTTTAGGAGAAAAAAGGAAGTACAAGGAGGAAAAGAAAATGAGAAAGGGAACAGGGAGCAGAATCCTGGCGTATGTTCTCACCTTATGCATGATCATCGGCAGTATAACCTGGCCGGAGATCACAGCTAAGGCGGAGACTATCACAAAGGATCTGAAACCGGACACCGGCTGGAAGACGGTGACTGCGGCAACAGATGAGTGGAGTGATTATGGAAAGGCGGAGATCAGGTTTTCGCCGTCATCAGATCTTGCATCTATGAAGGCTATTGCGGATGCGGGATACAAGACGCTCAAGATCACATATGCGGTTGATACATTTACCGCTGCAAGTGGACAGAATGCGGGAGTTATGCCATTTGCATCATATGGGTCTTCATGGTCAAATAATGACAAGTGGATCGATCTGTCCAAGACCGGTCAGTTTGAGACCGTACTTGATCTGGCATCTATCAGCACAACAAGCACGGAGAAGGTGGCATTTGGAATACAGGTTGCCAATCTTCAGGAAAACAGCACGATCAAATTCAGGATCGTGTCAGCGGTTCTCTCAGGAACAAAGAGCACCTCTGGTGGTTCATCAGGGGAGTCAGGCGGTTCAGGCGACAGCGGATCAGGCAGTGCGGACCTTGATTCAATTGGAAACACAAGTTCAAGCGTAACCGCAAGTCTTGCTGATGGAGATGGAACAGCCAAGGGAGACGGCTACTACGAGACAGAGATAACGATAAATAACAAGAGCAATTCATACATAGCAGACTGGATAGCGGTGGCTGATGTGAGTGGCTCTGTAACTGCAGTTAAGGATTACAGCAGCTGGTCAGCCCTCAAGGGTGTATTCAGTGATGGAAAGCTGTACATATATCCAAACACATCCAAGAAGTCAGGTGCAGTAAATGCAGGTTCGAGCGTGAGCTATTCAAAGCTTGGCTACACAGGTACGGCAAACGGTGTGTCTATAACAGGTGTCAAGGTGTACTACAGCTCACAGTCAGGTGCATTTGACTCATTTATCGGTTCACTTTCATCATCATCTGGCGGAGCCGGGGACAATACAGGTGAGATCAATACGGATGTTGAGTACAACTATGCGAAGCTTCTTCAGGAGTCACTGTATCTTTATGATGCGAATATGTGCGGAAGTGATGTATCTGCAAAGAGTGAGTTTTCTTGGAGATCAAACTGCCATACTGAGGATGCAAAAACAACATATAATGGAAAGACTGTGGATGTCAGCGGTGGATACCATGATGCGGGAGATCATGCCAAGTTTGGTTTGCCACAGGCATATTCGGCTACAGTTCTAGGACTTGCGCACATGGAGTTTGCCGAGGCATTTGCGGATACTGCTACAGAGGCACACTATAAGAGGATCATGGACAGATTCGTTGCTTATTTCGAGAGATGCACAGTCCTTGGAAGTGATGGCTCGGTTCAGGCTTTCTGTTATCAGGTCGGTGATGGAAATGTCGATCATGGATACTGGGGAGCTCCGGAAAAGCAGTCATCAAGAAGTGGACAGGCAACATTCACATCTGATTCGGATACGTGTACAGATATCGTTTCAGAGACAGCGGCGGCACTTGCGGCATATTATATAAATTACAAGGATAAGAAAGCGCTTTCCTATGCGGAGAAGCTTTTCACATATGCGGATACTAAGGCTAAGAAGAACAGCTCGGGTCCGGCATCAGGTTTCTATAGCTCAGATTCATGGGAAGATGACTATGCCCTTGCGGCGGCTCTTCTGTACAAGGCTACAGGTAAATCGGCATATGCAACAAAATACAATAATGTATATGGTGGCAGAACAAATCCTAACTGGGCTCTTTGCTGGAACAATGTGGCTCAGGCGGCTCTGCTTTACAGTCCTAACTCATCAAAGAAGAGTGTGTTTGTAGAGAACCAGTCAGGACTTATAGCGAGCAAGACACAGTCAGGAGATAACAACTTCTGTCTGATAGATAGCTGGGGATCGGCGAGATATAACACCGCTCATCAGATGACAGGTCTCATGTATGACACGATATATGGAAAGACTGATTATTCATCATGGGCAAATGGTCAGATGAAGTACATACTTGGCAACAATGCTGGTTCAAAGTGTTTCGTTGTAGGTTACAACAAGTATTCATCAAAGTACCCTCATCACAGAGCCTCAAGCGGATATCAGGGTTCTGTAACTGGAAATGCATATACAAAGCAGGCACATGTACTAGTCGGCGCTTTGGTTGGCGGTCCGGCGGGTTCGAGTACATCCTATGTAGATAGCTCAGAAGATTATAACCAGAACGAGGTTGCACTGGACTATAATGCAAGCCTTGTGGGTGCAGCAGCCGGACTTTATCTGTATGTAAAGAACAGCGGAACAGATGAGGAGAAGGCAGCACAGAAGGTAGTTCCAAAGAGCGAGGTGTCGTCAGAGCTCAGGACGATAAGCGGGGAGTCAGGTGGAGGCACGACAACTGAGGACGACACGAAGGATCCTTCAACCGGCTCAACTGGATCAACCGGATCGACGGGCTCAACTGGTTCAACTGGCTCAACCGGATCAACAACGGGTTCAACGACTGAGAAAGACACAGAGGCTCCGTCAGAGACACCAGCCGTAAAGGTTACGGGAATCTCATTTGACAAGACATACATAACACTTAATGTGGGCGACAGTGACGAGATCAAGGCAACGGTAACACCTGCTGATGCAAAAGATACATCCCTTGTGTGGTCAAGTTCAGACAAGGCTAAGGTATCCGTACAGAATGGCAAGATAACAGCCCTCGCAGCCGGAACGGCGACTATCACAGCTACGGCTAAGGATGGCTCGGGAATAAAGGCGGCGTGTGTTGTCAAAGTGCTCACTCCTGGAAAGCTGTCATGTAGCAGTGCTGACAAGTCATGGACAGACCTCGTATATGGCTATTCAAATGCGAATCATGCAGCTATTGAACTGTCAAACTCCGGGGAGACAACCCTTACAGATGTAAAGGCCAAGCTTAAGGATGGAACGGCATTCCAGATCGTTTCATCACCGGCAGGGCAGATTTCTGCAGGAAATAAAACAACAGTAGTTGTAAAACCGGTAAATGGACTTGGTGCCGGAAGCTACAGCGATACACTGGTTATATCATCAGCAAATGGCTCAGCGAACATAACACTCAAGGCGACAGTGGCAAAGGGAGAAAATACCGCAGTTGTCACTGTGACAAAGACATCAGTAACATCTGATGCGGTGACTGTCAGCGGCAAGGTGTCAGGTATAGTGGGTGAGATCGAGTATGCAATATCCAGTGAAAAGGATGCTGATGCATCAAAGCTTGTATGGCAGAATGGTGCTCAGTTTACCGGATTCAAGGAATTTACTACATATTATGTATATGGCAGGGTAAAAGAAACTGCAAATGTCAAGGCTGGTCAGATCAGCCAGGCACTTGAGGTGACTACACCTTTATCAGATCCTTTCGTAATTGACATCGGAAGACTGAATGACAGCAGATATGTTGGAGCATTCACAGACAGTGAGGAAAATCCAACTGTAAAGGTATCACAGTCTGGTGGAATCATATCAGTTTCATTTACCGAGAATAAGGATTACACGATCACAGGAAATGGTGAGGATGTAATTGTAGATACCGGAAATGCAAGTGGAATAACCGTGGACAATGCTACTGTAAAGAAGATCACGGTTCGTCCGGGCAATTCTGAAACATTTGTCATAAAGGTAAGCGGAGAAAATAAGATTGCTGATGGTATAACATGCGTCAGCGATAACAGTAACGCAGCGGATGTAAAGGTATCTGGAAAGGATACATCTTCCAAGATATCAGCGACAACCCCGGGTGCGTCTGCGATCAAGACAGATGGAAATCTTGAGATAGACAACATACAGATAAAGTCCGATGGTAAGGGAATCGAATCTGCGGGAACTGTGAAGATAGCAGGTGGAAGCAACAGCATAGATTCTGTATCTTCGGCAATATCGGCATCGGATGTGGAGATCACAGGAGGCTCTGTTGATGCAAAGTCATCAGGACTTGGCGATGGGGAGTCGGTAATCTCAGCAGACAATTCTATCAAACTGGTTGGTGGAAGTGTTACGGCGGATGCATCCGGATCAACCGGTGGAAATTCATTTGGCGTAAAGTCAGATGATGGAACGATCATTGTTGATGGCGATGTGTCAATAGGTGGAGATCCAATTTATTCCAAGGATCCGGTAGACAGCAAGGGCGACAGTGTAACCATGGTAAATGTTGTGTTCACAGATGAGAATGGCAACCAGTTGTATGCGTCATCTGTAAACAAGGGATCAACTCTTGATCTGTCGAAAATAAATATCACCATGTCTGATGGTACTGATTACAAGACATCGAGGGCTGGATATGCGCTGGCATGGCAGGATGAAGCCGGAACAAGCTATAATGCTGATTCTGTATACGGTGCTGTATCAGAGGATATAACATTTAAGGCTGTATGGACATGGATAGTTGTGGATATAAGCGTTGATGCAAATATTACATTTGCGGCAACTGGAAATGCTTCGTACAAGACTACATATACAGGTGCAGCGACAAGACCGGCCGTAAAGGTTGTATCACGTGGAAGAACACTTGATGCGGGAACTGACTATATAGTTTCATATAGCAGCAATACCAATGCCGGTACAGCAAAGGTAGTTGTCAAAGGTCATGGCAGATATAAGGGCTCAAAGACTCTTACATTTGCAATAAACAAGCAGGCGATAAGTAAAGCCTCTGTGACAATCACAAAGTCGGCTGTATATACAGGCAAGGCTATAACACCAGCGGTGAAGGTGACTAGCGGTAAGCGGACACTCACAGCGGGCAAGGATTACAGAGTTGCATATTCGTCAAATAAAGACTTTGGCAAGGCAAAAGTTGTGATAATGGGAATCGGTAATTACAGTGGAACACAGACAAAGTATTTTGACATAACTGCGGCTGTGGGTAAGATCTATGCAAATGGAAATTACAAGTACAAGATCACAAATGCATCCCTGAATGGCAAGGGAACGGTAACTCTCGTATCTGTTGTCAAGAAGACCAAGATAGTTGTGGTTCCTGACACTATAAAGCTTGGTGGCAAGACATTTAAGGTCACAGCGATAGGAAAAGCGGCGTTCAAGAAGAATGTAAAGGTTACAAAGGTGACCTTGGGCAAAAACGTCAAGACTATAGGTGCCAAGGCGTTCTATGGATGTAAGAAGCTCAGGACAGTAGTGATAAAGAATACACAGATGACAGGAAAAACAGTTGGATCTGGTGCATTTACAGGGACATACGCCAAGATGACCGTCAAGGTTCCGTCGAAGAAGCTTAAGAGTTATAAGACAATCCTTCTGAAAAGAGGAGTGTCAAAGAAAGCAGTCATAAAGAAATAAAGGCTCAATAAAATAAAGAATAATTGGAGATCCGGGGTGGTTCATATGATCCCGGATCTTTTTTGTGCGTATGGAGGTGACCGAAGTTCGATTTGACATGGGTAAAAATATGTGTATAATATCGTTAGCATTCTAATAATTAGAATTATAACTATCTGGAGAGGAGAATCCATATGGACGAACATACAAAATCCATACATTATCTGCTGATGGCGGATCATTTCATGGTGCAGAAGGCATTGCTGAGTCAGATAAAGGATACAGAGCTCACCATGGGACAGCCCAAGGTGCTGGACTATCTGAAGGATCATGATGGGGCGTGCCAGAAGGATATCGCGGCGGGATGTCATATAGAGCCGGCATCGATAACCGCTGTGTTGAGTGGCATGGAGAATAAAGGTTATATACAGAGAAGTACAAAGTCAGGGGACAGAAGATCCCTGTACGTGTATTTGACAGATAAGGGCAGAGAGTATGTGGAGATGCTCAATAAGAAGTTTGATTTAGTTGAATCTTTGGCACTGAGGGGATTTACAGCGGAAGAGACGGAAGAATTGCAGTCACTTCTTGTAAGGGTGTACGACAATATGAAGGGCAGCGAAAAAGACAACAGAAAAGAGGAACGTAAGAGATGAAGAACATGAAGGTAAGAATCCCAATGTATTTTGTTGGACTGTTTATTATGACTATAGGAATAGCACTTTCAGTCAAATCCAATCTGGGAGTGTCACCGGTGAGCTCTATACCATATACGATGACATGTGTATGGGGAATCGAGATGGGAAAGGCAACGATCATATTCCATGCGGCATTGGTGCTTATACAGATCATTATACTTCGAAAGAATTTCAAACCGATAAATCTCCTTCAGATAGTGGTTGGAGTAGTATTTGGATACTTCACGACATTCTGCAATTATCTTGCCACATTTCTGCCATCAACAGATAACATAGTTGTCAGGGTTGTTTTGATGCTTGTGAGTACCATATTCATAGCAGGCGGAATATTCTTTTATCTGCCGGCGAATCTTATCCCACTTGCCGGGGAGGGTGTTATGCAGGCTGTCTCAGAGGTCACACACATTGAATTTTCAAAGGTAAAGATCGGATTTGACTGTTCTATGGTGGCTGTGTCGGTCGTAACATGTCTGATCTGTATACATAGTCTTGGAAGCGTGGGCGCCGGTACTGTTATTGCCGCATTCCTTGTTGGATTCAATCTTGGCAAGTTGAATAAGGCATTTGGCGGAAAACGAGATAAACTTCTTGGAAAGCACACATACACTGAGGAGGAAGTACTCAGGGAGAGAATGGAGCAATTGCATTAGGACTTGTTCCTGCCCGTGAGCCGGTCGAATTTTTATCCTTAATCAACCTGTTTTGTAGAATTAGGGATAATATTTTATCGTTTTCTAAAATATAGGGTTGTAAGGTATAAAAGTTCAGGACTTTATCCTGAAAGGCGGTATTTGTGAGCTCGTCTACGTATGTCTGACTGTCATATGGCCCATTTGCATTTATATGGAAAAGATGTTTTTGCGCTTTCGCGGCACGCCGGCAAGTTCTGCGCTGAATATATTCCTTTTGTATTCTATGCGCTTTTTCTTTCCATCAATCAAGTGACAGTATCTGCTCTAAATTCGTATCGGAAGGCTGCTCTGATCTATTCCTATCTACGTCATATGATGCGGGAACGGTGGCGTTTTCCGGTTTTGTAAGTTTTAAATTCATTTTTGAAATCCCCTTTTGTACTTGTTTATATGAGACGATATAACATTTGGGTTTTGTTGGCAAGGCTTTTAAGTAAATACATGAGCCGGAATGATTGGGTGGAGTTTTATTTGTTTGCTTTTGATATTATGTGGTGTATAATTTATAGCATGATAAATAAGTGTTTATGATTATACTTAAATAATAAAAACGATATATTTGACATAAAAGCGGTTGAATGTTAATATAAGTGTAAAGAGGTGCTACCGATAGACGGTTAGCCCTGATATTGCAATTACAAAAAAGTAACCGCCAAGTTTTGTCAGGACAGGGCGGTTACTTTTTTGTCTTATTTCTTATCATTGCTCTTAGAGCCAACGGCATAACCAAGAGCAAAGCATGTAATGCATAAGCTGATGATGGCTATAAAAAGTTCCGTTGTAAGCATAAGCACAAACCTCCGTAACAGATTTCCAGAAATGGATGTATCTATGTAAACACAGGCTATAAACTCCTGTGGCGAAGGCTAACCGCCTACCGAATAGGGTAGCACCTTTTCATTATAACAAACATATGTTCGATAATCGATATACATGCAAAGATATATTTTTATTTGCTCTATAAAACACTTAGACCATATAAGTTCAAAGAAAATGCTAATGTGGCTTAACGGACACTAAGTAAAACTTTCGGGGGAATCACATGACTTTATACATGAACATAAAACAGCTCGGCAAGCGGAAAGACACAGTGCACAAGGTCCCGTTTGAATACGAAAACACGCCGTGCACACTTAGAGAGCTTATAACAGAGACAGTAAAGATCTGCGTAGCACAGTTCATATCCCGCATGGATCGCGGCGATGCAGTGCTGACAGATGAACAGATCGATGATATGGGAAGAATAGGAAAGATAGCGTTCGGGATCGTCTATGGGGAGAAGAAACCGGATGTGGATGAGGCAGTGAAGACAGCCATTCAGGGATTTGAGGATGGGCTGTTCAGAGTGTTCCGCGGTATGGATGAATTAACGGAGCTGAACAGGGAAGAGAAGTTTAACGAAGGGGATGAGATCACATTTATCCGCCTCACAATGCTGGCGGGCAGAATGTGGTAGAACATAAAGAAAGGGGTTACAATGGCGGAGGACAAGAAGACAAGACTTGAGCTTGAGGAGCAGAAGAGGATCGCAGATGAAGTGAGAGAGGTATTTGACGAGAATTCTATGAAGCTCAGAAAGAGCTACAGTGCGGATGCGCAGAAGCTTCTTAAGGAGATGGATAATTACTATGGAGATGTAAAAGAGTCAACGATCGGCAAGAGACTTGAGACATTTCTTGAGAATGAAAAGAATGTTCCTTCTGAATTCTTCAGGAACGAGCTGAAGCATTTGCCGGGGTGGGTGCCGGATCATCTGATGGAGGATTTCTACACTTCTATAGACAGCATAATCAAGTGGCAGACAAGCCAGTATTATTACAGAAGAACCATGCGTACGAAGAGGTATGGGGCATTTCTTGACAGATATTTCAGGATAATGAATGAATATCACTCCATGGGGATATACGGATGCGACATAGTATCTCTCTACAGGGAGAAATTGCCGCAGGATATATTGTGCTATTACAGGGATGGCAACAGCAATGGGTATAGAATAGTATCTGAATATTGGATACAGGCGGAGCTCGACAGGGGGAATGCAGAGCTTGAGGAAGTGCTCATGGACATCATGTTCGGTGAGAGTGCGCAGACAAGGCTCACGACCAATATCCTCAGGGGAATATATATGAGCTCCAACACAAGACTCCATGAGGCTGTAGGCAAGCTGCTCGTTGCGGCAAAGCTTCAGGAGGGACTCAGGCAGGCGATCTGTGAGAACATGGATTATGGAACGGCAGGTGCATTTATGACCCTGTTCCATGTGATAAAGGAGAATGATCTTCTGAGATTCTCATCTGTCATGAGGGCTGTAGCCACCTGGACAGGACTTGTGGCTGACGAGGAGAGCAAGCTTGACCGTATACAGAAGAAACAGCTGCTTCTTATAGATACATATCTGAATGATGAAAATGCAAGGCGTGAAGCTTTATCCGGCGAGGATGCCATGCAGATCTATCTTGCGCTGTGGAGCTATGGTTTCTTTGATGTGGACGAGGCATGCCATGTGATGAACAAGCTGGCGCTTGATGGCAGCAGACACCAAAGACTGGTATTTGGCACATATATCAGGGCAATGAGTCTGGGAAAGGTGTACACACATAGCGTTGCAAAGGAATTTATCAAGAGATTCCCAGACGAGATGGACACCATGGCGGTCATCATGCCAAGCTTCATGTCAAGCTTCATGTCGGATTACCAGCCTTATATGAATAGTCTCATATATAAAGACGGCAGATCGTACAACAATGAACTTAAGAAAATGACATTTGCCGAGGTGGACAAATATTTTGACAGCAGGAAAGAATGTCAGGAGATGTACGACATCCTCATGGGCATACTTGAGCGCATGCCAAAGAAGAGGCTTGAGTTTGATCCGTGTGTATTTCCATGGAATGCCGAATATCTGGACAGATCCGCAATCATCATGAGACTTGCGGTCTGCGCAAGCGCTCTCAGGGATGAGGACAAGATCACTTACATAGCGGAGATGGTTCCTGAGATAGATTCCGCAAGGTACAGCAGAGATGCGCTTTTGCTTCTGCTTGTAAGGCAGCCGGCAAATGACAGACAGCGTGCCATACTGGTGGATGCGGTTGCCGACAAGGAGACATATACCAGAAACAAGGCGGCGATGATCGTTAAGGATATGAAACTTTCGCCGGAGAATTATGTACAGCTTGAGAATATGCTCAAGTACAAGAAGTCAGACATAAGGGAGACTGTACTGTCTATACTTTATAAACTTGACGGTGATGACATGGACGATCTCATCGGAAGACTTCTCGCGGATTCCAAGGAGGAGAAGAGAACAGCGGGACTTGATCTACTGCTCCAGCTCAAAAATGATGAGAACAGGCAGAAACTTTTTGCAGATTGTGTTGGTCATATAGACGCTATGCAGAGGGAGTCTGCGAATGGAAGATCCAGTGTTACAACTAAGGAGCAGATTCTTATACGTGAGATAAAAAATGTTGGCACAGACCGGGCTGGTGCAGATGAGGGGTATGGACTTTATGATGTAAATGCGGACTATGAGCCGATATTTGACAAGAGTTATCTGGCTGAGTGCCTTGAGCTGTACAAAAAGTATTTCCCTGAAAGCGGGATTGCAAATGATAATCTGTGCAAGACTGCCAAGAGCGAGGGTGCATTTGCAAAACTCAAATCAAAGATTGTGCCTAAAAAGAAAGACACGACATCTGATTCAGAAGTTATAAACATATTAAGAAAATTTGATGCATTTGTGGATGAGCACAAAAATGATGAGTATGAGATGGCTGACGGAGAGATCGGCCTGCTTGGTGAGGCAGGTGGAAACATATATGTGAACCGTGACAAGGTGGCATGTGAGGAATTGTGGGTAGATTTCTACGAGAAAAATATTCAGACTCCGTATATGTGCATGCAGCTCTACGTGTATCTGAATGGCTACAACAGTGACAAACAGGATTTCAAGAAGTACTGCGAGAGCTTTATGGCGGATATGTTTGGAAATATATATATAGAAGAATGTCCGGCATTCGGATATCTTGCCATTGTCAGAGCTGTAATTGGATTCCTGTATAGAAGATATGTGATGGATAGTGACAAGATGAGACTTGCCGTTGTGGCAGCAGACTATCTGCTTGGAAGAAGTGATGAGCTCATATATACATTTGGCGGGAATAAAGGTGGCGGCAGTATATCTGGTGATGATTCAAAGGTATATCACAGAAGTGTGCTCACAAATGAGCAGATCATGATAATAACAAGGTGGCTTGCGATCGATGGTGACAGCGATATATTAGACGTAAAAGAGGATTCTGACGAGGCAAGGCAGAATGAAGAGGATTTCAGGCATTTGTTTCCATACAACTATGCCCTTGCAAAGAGTCATAACTTTAATATACCTTCAGACGTTGTAAATGATAGAAATTCATATTACTGGGTACACACAGGAAGTGTCATGCCGGTTCCAGGTCTCCAGAACTATATTGCTGCATACAGTCGTGGCTTGATTTCAAAAGATTATATGTACAAGATGGCGTTTGAGGGGAATTCCCTGGATAGGAGCCTCAAATGTGTATCTGACGTGATGCGTTTTATAACGGAGCGCAACAGGAAGGTGCAGACCAGAGGCTATGAGTGGGGATATACGGAGCGTGAAAGGCTGAGAAGTGTGCGGCAGATACTTCTTCACAGTCCGGAAGGAGAGTTCTCAGAGACGGACGAGAAAAGGCTGGATATAGCTAAGAAGCTGTACACTGATATGTCAGAGCTTGTGCTTTCTGCAGAGCTCACAAGGGGAGATACAGAGACAGAATTCTCTCCATATATATACGGGCTTACAAGAATATTCGGAGCGGAGTATTTTGTCAGGATACTGTCAGCCCTAGGCAAGGAGACGTTGGAGAGATCAACGTATTTCAATACCGGTTATTACTATAACCGTCAGAAGGTCAGCAAGAAGAATAGTATGTCGCATCTTCTTCAGGCGTGTGTGCCTGATGCAAATGACAGTGCGGAGACTTTGAAGGCCTATCTTACAGGTACGGATATAAGTGATGCCAGGCTTATAGAGGCGGCTATGTATTCTCCAGAGTGGATAGATATAGTTGGAGAGTATCTTGGATGGGATGGATTTACTGCGGGATGCTATTACTTCATGGCGCACATGAACGAGTCATTTGATGACAAGAGAAAGGCTATGATAGCGAGATTTACACCGCTTGAGGTGGATGAGCTGAACGACGGGGCATTTGACAGGACGTGGTTCACCGAGGTCTATGACAGATTGGGTGACAAGCGATTCCAGCTTATATACAAGGCGGCGAAATACATTTCAGACGGTGCAAAGCACACCAGAGCGAGAAAATATGCGGATGCGGCGCTTGGCAAATATGATGAGCCCGAGCTGATGGCTGAGATCGAGGCAAAGAGAAACAAAGATCTGCTCATGGCGGTGGGAATCCTGCCGATAGAGAATGAGGAGCAGATAAAGGACAGGTACATGTTCCTTCAGAAGTTCAAGAAGGAGAGCAAGCAGTTCGGAGCACAGAGGAGAGCCAGCGAGGCGGCAGCAGTTTCTACAGCTATGCGCAATATGGCGATCAATGCCGGATATCAGGACGTGACGAGACTTACCCTACGTATGGAAAGCCTTGTAGTTCAGGGCATGACAGAATATTTTCAGCCGCATGAGGTCGGAGAAGTGACCGTATGGCTTGAGATGGAGGACGGCGGCAAATGCGCTGTCATCTGTGAGAAGAACGGCAAACAGTTAAAGTCAGTTCCGGCAAAGATCAAGAAGGATGAGTATGTATTGGCTCTGATGGATGCCAAGAAGCAGATGGCGGAGCAGTCAAGGCGTACAAAGGCGATGCTTGAGGATGCGATGGAGAGCCAGGAGGAATACACCTGGGCTGAGATCAGGGGCATGCTGGAGAATCCTGTTATACATGACATGGTGGCTGCGCTGGTGTTCAAGGTGGCGGAGCCGGATGGCGTGAATGCAGAGCTTGATAATGCGGCTGACAGTATTATGTCAGGGGCAAATGAACTTTATGATAGCAAGAATGTTGTGCTGGGATTTGCAACTGAGGATGGATTCAATGTGTTTGGTGAAAATATAAAGCTGTCAGATGACACAAAGCTCACAGTAGCACATCCATTCCACATGTACATGGCTGGCAAATGGCATGATATACAGAAATATGTATTTGACAACAAGATCGTCCAGCCGTTCAAGCAGGTGTTCAGAGAGCTCTATGTGAAGACCGAAGAGGAAATGAACATGGAACATTCCCTCAGATACGCGGGCAATCAGATCCAGCCGAAGAAGACACTTGGCTGTCTGAGGTCAAGACACTGGGTGGCAGACATAGAGGATGGACTTCAGAAGGTGTACTACAAGGAGAATATAGTAGCGCAGATCTACGCTCTTGCAGACTGGTTCTCACCTGCAGATATAGAATCGCCGACACTCGAATGGGTGGTGTTCTCTGATAGAAAGACTGGCAAGGAGATGCGGATCAAGGACATCCCGGATATCATATTCTCTGAGGTCATGAGGGATGTGGACATGGCGGTTTCCGTGGCACATGCCGGAGGCGTGGATCCTGAGACTTCGCACTCAACTGTTGAGATGCGAAAGGTGATAGCAGAATTCACCATGCCACTTTTCAGACTGACAAATGTCACATTTACAAAGAACCATGCAGTGATAGAGGGCAAGCGTGCCAATTACACAGTCCACCTTGGAAGCGGAGTGGTGCATCAGGAGGCAGGCCCTATGATAAATGTACTTCCTGTGCATTCGCAGAGGCGAGGCAGAATATTCCTTCCGTTTGTGGATGATGATCCAAAGACATCTGAGGTGCTCACGAAGATACTGTTCTTTGCGGAGGACAATAAGATCAAGGATCCGTATATACTGGAGCAGATCGAGGCGTAGTGTCAGCGCAATGATAAGATGATGATTCAGAATGTATCTTGTCAGTGGCTTGCATGATTATGTGTAGAGGTTGATATAGTGGTGGAAAAAGGATTGTTTGCAAGATTAAAGTCAAAACAAAAGGGGAACGCAGAGCTGTTCCCCTATGATGAGGCAAAACACGAGGCTGTCATTAGATGCTCCATCTGCACCGGAGAACAGGTCGCCGGATTCAGGAGCAGAGAGGACGGGAACTTTGTGGGTGTGATGGTGATACAGTCGGAGAAGGATCTTGAGAATTTTAAGAGACTTTACCGGGTGGATGACGTGAAGAAGATATATTGAATACAGTTTGTAAAACTATCGCTGTAGCGATATAACAAACATACAGGGTTTTGTGTTGTAAGACGGAGGATTTGCTGCAAATATAAATATAATTCACTTTGTCAAGAAAAAACACTTGACAACCCACCCTGCCTGTATTAGAATAGCCCATGGTAAAGCAAAAACACTTTACATGCAAGTGCGTTACGGAGAGTTTGTTATGGAGAAGATAGTCAGACAGTCTATGTTATATGATTTTTATGGTGAGCTGCTCACAGAGCATCAGAAGAGCGTGTACGAGGATGTTGTGAACAATGACATGTCTTACTCAGAGATAGCGAGACTCAACAACATAAGCAGACAGGGCGTATATGATATGGTAAGGCGCTGTGACAAGATTCTCGAGGAGTATGAGGAGAAGCTTATGCTGGTACATAAGTTCATGAAGGCACAGGAACAGGTTCAGAAGATCAAGGAATGTGCGGATGAGCTCAAGGCGATGAACTCGGATGAACGGCTTGCGGGCAGAATTGAAGATATAGTGAATTATTCAGATAAGATACTCGAAGATTTCTGATGATAGATAATATCAGAAGGGAGAATGTCTATGGCATTTGACAGTTTATCAGATAAACTGCAGAACGTTTTTAAGAAGCTGAGAAGCAAGGGCGTACTTACTGAGGATGATGTCAAGGAGGCTATGAAAGAAGTCAAGAGAGCACTTCTCGAGGCGGATGTCAACTTCAAGGTCGTAAAGTCATTTGTCAAGTCGGTGAGTGACAGAGCTGTAGGAGAGGAAGTCCTCAAGGGTCTGAATCCTGGACACATGGTCATCAAGATCGTCAAGGAAGAGATGGATAAGCTCATGGGCTCTGAGATGACAGAGATCAAGCTCAGACCATCCAATGAGATCACGATCATCATGATGTGTGGACTTCAGGGAGCAGGTAAGACCACCACGGCGGCAAAGCTTGCGTATCAGTTCAAGAACAAAGGCAAGAAGCCACTTCTTGTGGCATGTGATGTATACAGACCGGCGGCTATCAAGCAGCTGCAGGTGAATGGTGAGAAGGTTGGAGTTCCTGTGTTTGCCATGGGAGACAACAACAAGCCACTGGATATTGCGAAGGCGGCTGTACAGCATGCAGCCAAGAACAATATCAATCTGGTGTTCCTTGACACCGCAGGACGTCTTCATGTTGATGAGGACATGATGAACGAGCTTGCAGAGATAAAGGAGAATCTGGACATTGCCTACACCATACTGACTGTGGATTCCATGACAGGTCAGGATGCGGTAAATGTAGCGACAACGTTCAATGATAAGATAGGTATAGATGGTGTCATCCTCACAAAGCTGGATGGTGATACCAGAGGCGGTGCCGCACTGTCGATCAAGGCAGTAACGGGCAAGCCGATCCTGTACTCAGGTATGGGAGAGAAGCTTACCGATCTGGAGCCATTTTACCCGGATCGTATGGCGAGCCGAATCCTCGGAATGGGTGATGTAGAGTCACTTATTGAGAAAGCCCAGTCGGCCATTGACGAGGAGAAGGCCAAAGAGATGGAACAGAAGTTCCGCAAAGCAAGTTTTGATTTCAACGATTTTCTTGATCAGATGGCTCAGCTTGAGCAGATGGGCGGCATGCAGGAGATCCTTTCCATGATGCCTGGCATGGCAAGTCAGATGAAGAATGTTGAGATAGATGAGAACGCTGCTAAAACACCAAAAGCAATCGTTCTGTCCATGACACCTAGAGAGCGTTCACTCCAGGATCCGATATCGCCGTCAAGAAAGAAGCGTATCGCAGATGGAGCAGGTGTCCAGATAGCAGATGTGAATCGCTTCCTTAAACAGTTTGAACAGTCTAAGAAGATGATGAAGCAGATGTCAGGCATGATGGGCGGAAAGAGAAGACGCGGTGGTTTTAAAATGCCTTTTGGCTTAAGATAATTAATATTTAGGAGGAACAAGAACAATGGCAGTAAAGATTAGATTAAGAAGAATGGGTTATAAGAAGCATCCTTTCTACAGAGTAATCGTAGCAGATTCAAGATCACCAAGAGATGGTAGATTCATCGAGGAGATTGGAACATATGATCCTAACCAGGAGCCATCTGTAGTAAAGATTGACGAGGAGGCTGCAAAGAAGTGGTTAGCTACAGGAGCACAGCCAACTGAGTCAGTTGCAAAGTTATTAAAGCAGGCAGGTATCGAGAAGTAATTTTACGGATGTATCAGCTTTTCTATGAAAAGCTGATATGCAGCGCCAGCCATCGACGAAGTCGATTTTGCATGGCTGGTGTTCCATTTGGGAGGTATAGAGATGAAAGATTTAGTAGAAATCATTGCAAAGTCCCTAGTAGATCATCCTGAGCAGATAGCTGTAACCGAGACTGAAGAAGACGGCATAATAAAGATAGACCTTACTGTCGCACCAGAAGACATGGGTAAGGTAATCGGCAAGCAGGGCAGAATAGCCAAATCCATCCGTACAGTTGTCAAGGCAGCTGCTTCAAAGGGTGATAAGAAGGTTGTCGTTGATATTAAGTAGAACTGCATAGGCAGGATAAGTGGTATTTCTTAATCTTCATATGACAGAGGATTTTATTACCGAGTTAAGAGGGGGAGTTTATACTCCCCCTTATATTATATATGAGTTATATATAGGAGATAGAATGGAACACAACACAGAAGACAGACTCAGAGTAGGAGTGATAACCTCAAGCCATGGTATAAAGGGCGAGGTTAAGGTATATCCGACAACGGATGACAATGATCGTTTCAAGACCTTGAAGAAGTGCTATCTGTCAAATGGCAGAGAGACTTTGGAGGTTAATTGTACATCTTGCAAATTTTTGAAAAATATGGTTATTCTTAAGTTCAAAGAATACGATAACATAAATGATATAGAGCGTTTTAAGAACTATGACATACTTGTTGACAGGGAGGATGCAGTTCCTCTCGTGGATGGAGAGTTCTTCATCTGTGATGTCCTTGACGCTGATGTATATGATCAGAATGACGAGCGCATAGGAATCCTTGACGACGTGCTGGAGACTCCGGCAAATGATGTATTTGTCGTTAAGAAGGATGATGGCAGCGAGATCCTTATACCTGTAGTACCGGATTTCGTGTTCGATGTTGACACAGAGAATAAGAAGGTCAAGGTCAGAACATTTGAGATGGTAGAAGCAGATGATTCAGATGACGAGGATTGATCGCATACAGACGTTTGGTGAGATGATGAACATATACTAGGAGCGGACTATGAATTTTTATATTTTGACACTTTTCCCCGAGATGGTTATGAATGGACTTTCAACGAGTATCACGGGAAGGGCCATAGAGTCGGGAAAACTTCATATAGAAGCTATAAATATAAGAGATTACACCCAGGATAAACACAATCATGTGGATGATTACCCATATGGGGGAGGCGCAGGCATGGTCATGCAGGCGCAGCCTGTGTATGATGCATACACGGCACTGGTGGAGAAGCTTGGCAGAAAACCATGGGTCATATATATGACTCCGCAGGGAAGAACCTTCAATCAGGGTATTGCACAGGAGCTCTCGGAGAAGGAGGACATAGTTCTTCTGTGTGGCCATTACGAGGGAATAGATGAGAGGGTCCTTGAGATGATAGTCGATGACTATATGTCCATAGGCGATTTTGTGCTGACTGGCGGAGAACTTCCAGCCATGGCTATCGTGGATGCTGTGTCTCGTCTTGTCCCAGGGGTTCTGAATAACGAGGACAGTGCTGAGATAGAGACTTTTTATAACAATCTGCTTGAGTATCCGCAGTATACCAGACCTCCTGAATTCATGGGGAAGAAGGTTCCGGATGTACTGCTTTCGGGCAACCATAAGCTCATAAATGAGTGGCGACTTGAACAGTCTATCACCAGGACGAAGGAGCGCAGGCCGGACATGTACGAGAAGTATATGATCGAGAATCCTCCTAAGGAGAAAAAGAAACGAAGAAAATAGCAGGTTGCCACCTGTGGTCTTAAGGTGGTATACTAAGAGATGGCAGAATTCGAGGTTATTCGAATTCTGCCATAACCTTGTGGAGACGCGACTGCAGGGCATACACAAATACAAGGAAGAACAAGGAGACAAAAGATTATGAAACGCAGATTACTTATGACTATGATGGCTATGGTTCTTGCATTCTCATTTACAGGATGTGGAAACAAGAAGGCAGACGAGACGACGGCAACCACAGAGGCTGCATCAGAGGTGAAGGATGAGTTCATCAAGTTTGTTGGAACAGATATCCCTAAGATGGATACAGAGGAAACGGAGATCATGAAGAAGTTCAACTCATATTTTGCTGAGGGAACTGCTGTTGATACAGATGCTCTGCTCAAGGATTTGACAGACAATCTGCTTCCAAATTATAAGACATTTCTTGACGACGTACAGGCTATAGAAGTCAAGACCGACGAGGTGAAGGCGCTCAAGGATCAGTATTATGATGCCATGAATGCACAGTATGAGGCTATGCAGAAGGTTGAGGCTGCTGTCAAGGATAAGAACAAGGACATCCAGACAGAGGCACAGAAGCTTCTCTCAGACGCCCAGAGCAAGTATACAGCATACAATGACGCGGTATATGCACTTGCCCAGAAGGAGAATGTAACGTTGAACGGCGAGATAGCAACAACTGCAACCAGTGAGGCAGGAAGCACAACAGAGGCCAACACAGAGGCTATAGATCCAAGCGAGGCCATGACAGATGAGGTTGAGACAACAGAGGCAGCGCAGTAGTATTTAAGATATAGAAGAATATTTTGAAAAGCAGTGGATACATGAGTGTGTTCACTGCTTTTTTGCTGTGGTATACTGTAAAAAATATGCTCAGTTCACATTTTTTACAAATATCAATGTTATATTGAGATAAATTGGATATTATTCTATATGTGGAGGTACGATATGGATTCAATAAAGGTTCTTATGGTTGATGATGAGAGCAGAATGAGGAAGCTTGTCAAGGACTTCCTCACAAGAGAGGGGTATATGGTTCTTGAGGCCGGAGATGGTGAACAGGCCCTGGATATATTCATGAATGACAAGAATATATCTCTTGTAATACTTGATGTCATGATGCCTAAGATGGACGGATGGGAGACTCTTAAGGAGATAAGAAAGTTCTCACAGGTTCCGGTTATCATGCTTACCGCGAAGGCAGATGAGCGCGATGAGCTCCAGGGCTTTGATCTGGGAGTAGATGAGTACATAACGAAGCCGTTCAGTCCCAAGATACTTGTTGCCAGAGTTGCAGCGATACTCAGAAGAACAACTGATGCCGCTTCAGATGAGAAGCTTGTAGCCGGAGGTATTGAGATGAATCTGTCGGCTCATGTGGTGACGATAGATGGCAAGCCGGTTGAGCTCAGCTTCAAGGAGTTCGAGCTGCTTCAGTATTTTATCACGAACAAGGGCGTGGCATTGTCGAGAGAGAAGATACTCAACAATGTATGGAACTATGATTACTTTGGCGATGCCAGAACCATAGACACGCATGTCAAGAAGCTCAGAAGCAAGATGGGAGATAAGGGCGAATATATCAAGACTATATGGGGAATGGGCTATAAATTCGAGGTAGAGTGATGAAGAAATCAAAAAGGACATCGATCAGGACCAAGATAACGTTGTCTCTGGCTGCGACCATACTTATCATGGTGGTTATGTCGTGTGCTATAACCATGATCTTTATCAAGAAGTATTTCTATCACAGCATGGAACAGATGCTGCTGGATACATACAATTCCTGCAATGAACTGTTCGGACGGGATGAGGATATAGACAGTAAAGAGCTGGCGAATGATGTGATCAATCAGTCAGGTGCGATGATATTTATCTTTGACAGTGTGAATATGCATGTGTACACGACGGTGAACGAGGAAGCTGCGGTATATAACAATCTGTCATTTATAGCAGACTACTTCAATTACAGCGGTGGAAAGAATCCGGACAATCCGAAGATAAAGAGAAAGCAGATTGAGAAGACAGATAAATATGATATACAGATCACAAATGACAGGAATACAGGCAACAGCTATTATGACGTTGTCGGATTCCTTGACAATGGTTTTGTTGTCATCATCAGAAAACCTATTTCCAGTGTGGACTCAACGATAGTTACATCTTTGAAGTTCTTTTTATTGGTGTTCTCAGTGGTGGCACTGCTTGGATTTGTGATGGTTTATTTTATAAGCAATGCGGTTGCAAAGCCGATAAAGAATCTTGCGTCGGTTGCCAATCGTATGGCACAGCTTGATCTCGATGTGAAGGTGGATCACGCATCCAACGATGAGATTGGTGAGCTGGCGGACAGTATGAACGAGATGTCATATCAGCTGAGAAACACGCTGACAGAGCTTCAACAGGCAAATGCTAAGCTGCAGACGGATATTGATGAGAAGGTACAGATAGATGAGATGAGGAAGGAGTTCCTGTCCCATGTGTCCCATGAACTCAAGACTCCTATAGCTCTCATACAGGGATACGCCGAGGGCCTTAAGGACAATGTTATAGAGGATGATGAGAGCAAGGAGTTTTACTGTGATGTCATTCTGGACGAAGCTGGCAAGATGAATAAGCTTGTCAGACAGTTACTTGATCTGAATGAGCTTGAATTTGGAGTGGACAGGGTTCATCCTGTGGTATTTGACATAGATGCACTCATAAAGAATGTAGTGGATTCATCATCCATTCTGGTGGAGCAGAACCATGCGGAAGTTGAGCTGGCGGATGAGCTGAATGATGTGTGCAACGTATATGCAGATGAGTTCATGATAGAGCAGGTATTCACCAATTATTTTACAAATGCACTTCATTACTGCAACGATGGAGGCAAGGTCAGAGTGTGGACGGCGAATAAGGACTATGATCAGCCGAGAAGGACTGAGGATGGACTCGTCACAGGCAACTTGAGAGTATTTGTATATGATGAGGGACCGAACATTCCTGACGATGAGCTTGATAAGGTATTCATTAAGTTCTACAAGGTGGACAAGGCGAGGACGAGAGAGTATGGTGGAAGCGGTATTGGACTTTCTATAGTTGCGGCGTCCATGGCGGCTCACAACAAGAACTATGGTGTTTACAATGTGGAGAATGGAGTGGTATTCTACTTCGACCTTGATATCATACAGCAGGATGATGGCGAACCGGAAATGATACCGGAGAATAGCGCAGATAACACGTCAGAACAATAAATACTTTGCAAGGAGGAAACTTTTAGGCTATAATTCTAAGGGTTTCCTTTTCTGTTGGATTCTGGTATCTGCAAATATATTTATAAAATGGGAGAAGATTATGTCATATAGTGCAAAAAACATTGAGGTGTTAAAGGGACTTGAGCCGGTAAGACTGAGACCGGGAATGTACATCGGCAACACAGGGCGAAGCGGACTGAACCACCTCATACAGGAGCTTATAGACAACTCGGTGGATGAGCATCTGGCGGGGTATTGCAACAATATATGGGTGAGCATCAACGAGGATGGCTCGGCAACCGTGTCTGACGATGGACGAGGCGTTCCTGTCGATATACATGAGCAGGAGGGAATTCCTGCGGAGCGTGTTGTATACACAGTGTTGCATGCAGGTGGCAAGTTTAACAGCTCCACCTACAAGATAAGCGGCGGACTTCACGGAGTAGGTTCTGCAGTTGTAAATGCACTGTCTAACAAGCTTATAGTAGATGTTGCCAGGGATGGCTACCTTTATCACGATACATACGAGAAGGGAATACCGACAACTGAACTTGTTGACGGTATGCTTCCAAAGACAAAACTCAAGGAAAAGAGAACAGGTACGACGGTAACACTCTATCCTGATGATACAATATTTGAGACAGTAAAGTTCAAGGCGGACGCCATCAAGCAGAGGATTAAAGAGACAGCATATCTGAATCCGAATCTTACGATCACATTCCAGAACAAGAGGGATGGCGAGGAGCCTATAGTGTTCCATCAGCCAGGGGGACTTGCAGCATTTGTTGAGGATATATCCCAGGGACTCACACATACATCACCGGTTGTCGCCATATCGGGGGAGAAGGACGGAATCGCCGCAGATATCGTATTTCTGATGACGGAGGACGGCGAGGAGAATATCATAGGATTTACCAACAATATCACGAATCCTGAAGGTGGAACCCATGTGACAGGATTCAAGTCAGCATTTGCCAAGCTTATCAATAATTATGCGAGAAATGAGCTTGGAACTCTGAAAGAGAAGGATTCCAATCTGACAGGTGCAGATATAAGATCTGGCATGCAGGCTATCATATCCGTGAAGCATCCGGATCCTCAGTTCGAGGGACAGACTAAGACAAAGCTTTCCAACACGGACGTGTCAAAGGCCATCGACGATATCGTGAAGGAACAGCTCACAGTTTATTTTGACAGAAATTATGATGTGCTGAAGGATATAGTGGACAGGGCGGTGGCTCTCTCCAAGAGAAAGGCGCTTGAGAAGTCCAAGATCAATATAAACAAGTTTTCATTTGAGGGAAATGGCAAGCTTGCAAAGCAGGAGTCCTCAGATTCGTCTAAATGCGAGATATTCATAGTCGAGGGAGATTCGGCGGGAGGCTCAGCCAAGACCGCGAGAAACAGAAAGTATCAGGCAATACTTCCACTTAGAGGTAAGATACTCAACGTGGAGAAGAAGCCTGTTGCAAAGGTGCTTGAGAATGCCGAGATCAAAGCACTCATCAATGCATTTGGCTGTGGCTTCATGCAGGGATACGGCAATGATTTCGATATAAGCAAGCTGAATTACGACAAGATAATCATCATGACTGATGCCGATGTGGATGGTGCCCACATAGCGACACTTCTGCTTACATTCTTCTATAGATTTTACCCTGACCTTATCAGCGAGGGACATATATACATAGCTATTCCGCCTCTCTACAGAGTTGGCGAGGGCAAGAACATCAAATATCTGTACTCAGATGAGGAGCTTGCAAAGTACAGAAAGACACACACGAACAAGTTCACGATCCAGAGATACAAGGGACTCGGTGAGATGGATGCAGACCAGCTCTATGAGACGACCATGAACCCTGAGACAAGACTTTTAAAGCAGGTATCAGTGAACAGCCGTGTTGAGGCAAATCAGCTCACACAGACGCTCATGGGAACTGAGGTTGCGCCTAGAAGAGAGTACATAGAGACACACAGTGCGGATGCGGTGCTAGATATATAAAAGTGATATTTGGGAATGCTTAGCAGCGCGTTTTCACAGTTTGTATTATGAAAGGGATAGATCATGTCGGAAAAGATATTAAATGTAGATTATGAGAGCGAGATGGGACAGTCCTATGTGGATTATTCCATGTCGGTTATAACAGAGAGAGCGCTCCCAGATGTAAGGGATGGATTAAAGCCTGTCCAGAGAAGGATACTTTACTCACTGGATGGTCTTGCAGGCTCCGACAAGCCACACAGAAAATGTGCGAGAATAGTCGGAGATACAATGGGTAAATATCATCCACACGGAGATAGTTCCATATATGAAGGACTTGTAAATATGGCACAGAACTGGAAACTGCCGATACCACTTGTTGACCCACACGGCAACTTTGGCGCGGTGGACGGTTCCGGTGCGGCTGCCATGCGATACACTGAGGCGCGTATATCTAAGTACACAGAGGATGTGTGCATGAAGGATCTTCCGTTCTTCAAGGATCAGTTCATACCAAACTTTGACGGAACGGAGACAGAGCCGACTTTCCTGCCTTTCCAGGTGCCAAATATCCTGGTGAGCGGTTCAACCGGTATAGCAGTAGGTATGGCGACTAATATTCCTACACACAATCTCGGTGAGGTCATAGATGCCACAGTTGCATATTTGAATGATCCTGAGATACAGCTTGAGGATCTGCTTGCGCTCATGCCGGGACCGGATTTTGCCACAGGTGGAATCATCAATGCAACACCTGAGGAGTTGTATAATGTGTATGCCACAGGACTTGGCAAGATCAAGGTGCGCGGTAAGGTAGAGGTCAGGGATATCGGATACGGAAGAAAGAGTATCTGTGTCACAGAGCTTCCATATACAATGATCGGAGGCACTGCCAAGTTCCTTGATACTGTCGCAGAGCTTGTCAGAAACAGAGAGCTTCCAGCGGTCGTGGATATCGCGGACAGAGGAGACAAGAACGGTGAATGCCTGTGTATAGATGTGAAGAAGGGAACTTCTGACGAGGAGATACAGAACATCATCAATATATTATATAAGAAGGCAGCCCTTGAGGATACATTTGGCGTGAATATCAACTGCATCAACAACGGCAAGCCGGAGGTCATGGGACTCAAGAAGATACTGAAGGTATACACAGATTTCAAGTACGGTCTGTATGACACGAAGTATAGAAAGCTTCTGGCACAGCAGGAGGAGATCAGGGAGATCAAGATGGGACTTCTCACAGCGGTTGACTGCATAGACCTGATCATAGAGATACTCCGCGGAAGTACAAAGGTTGCAGATGCAAAGGCGTGTCTCATGCACGGCGATACATCGAATATCAAGTTCAGATTCAAGGGCTCAGAGGCGGACGCAAAGTTCCTGTGCTTCACAGAGAAGCAGGCGGATGCGATACTTGCCATGAGACTTCAGAAGCTCATTGGACTGGAGATCAATGCCTTAAAGAAAGAGCTGGCTGACGCTGAGAAGCTTATTAAGAAGTACACAAGGCTTATGGAGTCCAGGGATGCCATGAAGCAGCAGATGATAGATGACATGCTTGAGATCAAGGCAAAGTATGCCATACCTAGAAGGACTCAGATCCATAACTATGGAACTGTTGTTGTGAAGAAGGCTGAGGTCGTGGCTACAGATGTGGCTGTACTTCTCGACAGATTCTATTACATCAAAGTTGTAGATGCAAATGTATACGAGAAGAACATCGACCAGATCACTAAGGATTACAGATTTGCGGTTAAGTGTCAGAATCTTGACAGGATAGCGGTATTTGCTGACAATAATCAGGTGTATACGATCAAGGTTGCAGACATCATTAAGCTTCAGGCGAAGAAGAACACCAGTAAGAAGGGCGGAGGAAGCCTCATAGGACGTCTTGCCGACAAGGGAATCCAGGTGTTCGAGTTCTGCAACATGAATGGTGACGAGAATATCCTGTTCATGGACTGCATAGAGCATTTTGTGACTGACAAGCTGCTGTTCGTCAGTAAGCAGGGTCTTGCCAAGGTTGTTGACGGCTCCGCATTTGACACCACAAGGCGTGCTGCAAATGCTTCAAAAGTCGGTGATGATATCATATATATCGGCAAAATTTCCGAGGGCGACTTCATAATCGCACAGTCAGAGAAGGGCTATTACATAAGAGTTGACGCAGCGGAGATTCCTGAGAAGGGCAAGGGCGCAGCGGGAGTCAGGCTCATCAACTTAGAGGGTGACGATGTCCTTGAGTCGGTATTTGTGGGAAGCACAAAGGATACCTTCAAGGTTGGAGATAACGAGATAATCTTTACCAGAGTTAAGCCGGGCAAGCGCGGCGGCAAGGGAAGCAAGCTGAGGTTCTAAAGAATTACATGCGAGAGCAGAATATCTATTATAACATAGGCATAAGATAATACAGGTACTTGACGTACAGTTTTCTGTACAGTACAATATAAGTACAGAAAACTGTACATGGATTTGAGGAGGTGTTCTTATGTTAGCTGTTAATTATACAAACCTACGAGACAATATGAAAAAGTACATGGATAAAGTTACAGATGATTATGAAACCATGATTGTAACCCGTAAGGATAATAAAAATGTTGTTATGCTTTCAGAAGAGGCATATAACAATCTGATGGAAAATGTATATGTGATGGGAAACAAAGCAAACTATGACTGGCTTATGGAGTCAAAGACCCAGCTTGAGAAAGGAAATTTTGCTGTTCATGATCTGACGGAGGTATCTGCCGATGAATAAAGTCTTTACTGATAATGGATGGAAAGACTATGTCTATTGGCAGACGGAGGACAGAAAGACACTAAAGAAAATAAATAGTCTGATAGAAGATATATGCAGAAATGGAAATGAAGGCATTGGGAAACCCGAACCATTAACTGGAAATCTGACTGGCTTCTGGAGTAGACGAATAAATGATAAAGACAGAATAATATACAAGATTGACGATACTAATGTATATATTCTTGCTTGCAAATATCATTATAGTGACAGATAGACTAAGTGAGATATGGCCTATGACAACATTAAGAAAGAGTACAATAATGGAAAAGACTCAATATGAAAGGACAAAACAGATGATTTCAATTTTGGATTACGATGCAGGTAACATAAAGAGTGTTGAGAAGGCAGTGCAGTATCTGGGTGAGGAGGCTGTCATCACAAGAGACAGAGATGTGATCATGGCGAGCGACAAGGTGATACTTCCGGGAGTTGGTAGTTTCGGAGATGCCATGAATAAGATCAGGGAGTATGGTCTTGAGAACGTCATCTATGATGTTGTGGATGCAGACAAGCCATTCCTCGGAATATGCCTTGGCCTTCAGCTCCTCTTCAAGACCAGCGAGGAGTCACCGGAGGCAACAGGACTTGGAATCCTGGACGGTGAGATACTCCGTATACCGGATGCGCCGGGACTTAAGATACCGCAGATAGGATGGAATAATCTTGAGATAAATCCAAAGGCAAGACTTTTCAAGGGACTTCCAGAGAACCCATATGTCTACTTCGTTCATTCATATTATCTGAAGGCAAAGAATCCTGAGGATGTGGCAGCGTCCACATTCTATTCAACACAGATTCATGCATCTGTGGAGCACGGCAATGTATTTGCATGTCAGTTCCATCCTGAGAAGAGCTCAGAGGTTGGACTTAAGATACTGAAGAATTTTATAGAGCTGGAGGTGTAGGACATGCATACAAAGAGAATAATACCTTGTCTTGATGTGAAGAACGGACGAGTTGTAAAGGGCGTAAATTTCGTAAATCTTATAGATGCCGGGGATCCGGTTGCCGTCGGTGCAGCGTATGACAAGGCGGGCGCTGATGAGCTTGTTTTCCTTGACATAACAGCTTCATCAGACCAGAGAAATATAGTTGTCGACATGGTAAGAAGAGTTGCTGAGACTATCTTCATTCCGTTCACAGTCGGCGGCGGAATAAGAACTGTCGATGACTTTAAGGCAATACTCCGTGAGGGCGCAGACAAGATATCCGTGAACTCGGCAGCCATAGACAATCCGACGCTTATAGCTGATGCCGCTGACAAGTTTGGCAGCCAGTGCGTAGTCTTAGCAATAGATGCCAAGAGACGTGATGATGGTTCAGGCTGGAACATATACAAGCACGGCGGCAGAATCGATTGCGGAATAGATGCAGTTGAGTGGGCCATGAAGGCCGCAGAGCTTGGTGCGGGAGAGATATTACTTACCAGCATGGACTGCGATGGAACAAAGGCTGGATATGACATAGAACTCACCAGAACCATAGCAGACAACGTGAACATCCCGGTTATAGCTTCAGGCGGTGCAGGAACTAAGGATCATTTCTATGATGCCCTGACAGAGGGCGGCGCGGACGCAGCACTTGCGGCATCCCTGTTCCATTATAAAGAGCTTGAGATAGGAGATCTGAAGAGATACCTTCAGGACAAGGGAATTCCTATGAGACTGTAGCGATTTCTATATCAATCTTACGACACAGAATGATCGGAATGGATACCTATTCAGAGATTATTTTCCTAAAAATATATATGATAGAAGAAATAAAGATACAAAATTTTCCTAAGACAAGGTTAAATCATCAAAAAGGGAGAAATATGAGGTAAATATTTGATGATTTATCCCTTTTTGATCGAAAAAGGCTTGTTTAGGAAAATTTTGTATCTTTTGCTTTTTAATATGACTTATTAGGAAAAATTACTGTTCGATATATGTTGCATTTCCGTCAGCGGCGGTGCCGGATGTATCTGAAAGGTCATCATCCAGGTAAGGATTGCCTGTGTCAACACCCTCAGCATGCAGGGCGTCATTAAGCCATGGGTCGCTGTAGTCTTCAACGTTCATGTTGTTAAATACATATTTCCCATTCTTGTCAAAGAAGAGCTCTGCCCATCCGCAGCTCTCAGGTGTACCTCCTATGAGGATGACGCTGTGTGAGCCGTCCGCATTCTTGATCTCATGACGGAAATATTTGTCAGGACCGCACTGGTCGGTGATATCTTTTTTGGTATCTCCGAGAACAAGGTAGAGACGACCATTTTCAACTTTTGTGTACCCATTGACATCATCTGTAGATATGGTGAACTGTATGGAGTTTCCCTCGCTGTTTTCCTCGTATGTCACCTCGGTGCCATTTGCCAGGTGGAATGTCTGCTTAATGTAGTCGATGGCAGCCGAGACAGTGGTCCTTGTCGCCGGGATGCACAGAAGAACTGCGCACACGGCAGCGGCGATGGCGGCATATTTGCCGACGCGGGCGAGTCTGTGACCAGATCTGCCGGTTTGAGCCTGTTCGGCAAGCTTTGCCCTGAGATCGTCTTTGTCATCCTGGGGCATGGTCACATTGTCCATGGTAGCTTTGTATAATTCGTTTATATCTTTATTATTCATGATCTATTCCTCCTTTAAAAATTCTTTTAGCTGATCCCTTCCGCGGGATATCCGCATGGAGACTGCTGAGACTGACAAATGAAGCATCTTAGCGATCTCCTTGAATGAATACCCCTCGTAGTAGTGCAGATACAGAGCCGTGCGGTATGTATCGGGCAGCCTGTTTATGGCTGCAAACATTGACTGTTCCTCCATATTGAAGCCACTTGTGAGATCATCGTTTGCCAGCTCTTCATAGCTGCTGTTCAGTCTGTTTGCCGCTGATTTCAAATGGTTTCTGCACATATTTGCGGTCATGGTGAGAATATAGGACTTCTCACAGCCCCTTGATATGTGAGGACTTTTTTCTATAAGCTTGGTATATACATTCTGGACAATGTCCTCGGAATCCGCTATATTGCCAAGAAAACTCATGGCCAGACGGAATGCATTGTCCGAGTAATTGTCATATAGTTCAAGCAGTTGCTGCTGCTTCAAGTGTCATCACCTCCGTGGTTTGTATGTATGAGAGAATCAGGAATCTTGTTCCTTCTCAATTGAGTTCTCATATATAAAACAAATCAAAATATCAAAATAGCACATGGATACGAAAATTTCTATCCCAAAAATCAATATTGAAAATTGCTTCGTAATTTGTGCGGGACAAAAATGTACCAGATGTACAATAAGACCTGACATGAGATATTGATTTTACAAAAAAGGAGGACTGCGTATGAGCAAGGCGAAAAGGAAAGATCCGTATCTGAGCGGTCTATTGCAGAAGCTTGCTGAGACCGATAAGAAGATTTCTTTTACACGGCTGAGGTCAGAAGATCTGGATGGCGAGAGTAGGGAAGCAATATACGAATTCATAGAAAAGTATAGTGGCAGGTTTGGCGTGCGCTGGCTTTTGAACGAGTTTGGGCTGTCGCCAAGTGTGTACTATAATTACCTGCACAGTAAAAGAGATGGGTGCAAGGCACAGAAAGATCAGATTTTAGATGAGATCCGTTCTATATATGAAGAGCATAATGGCACCGACGGATACAGAAAAATGCATTATTATCTGCTTCAGAGGGGTTATAATATCAGCCTTGAGACAACGAGAAAGTATATGAACCAGGAACTTGGATTGTGTTCGGTGGTTGGTGCCAGACATCCTCCGTATGAAAAGCGCATGCCTTTTCACATTTGTCCGGATATTTTAAAGGGTAATTTCAAGGCGGGCCGGGTAAATGAGAAGTGGAGCATAGATTTTACATTCATCGCACTTGAAAATGGAAGTATACGGTTCAACTGTGCCATTATGGATCTGTATGACAGGAGTATTGTAGCATCTCTGTGTGGCACTGAAATGACCTCGAAACTTGCTATAAAGACTTTGAAAAAGGCTCTGTCCACAGATGAAGGAATAGATCCACGGCGGCTGATCCTTCACTCTGATCAGGGAAATGAATTTACATCGGAGGAATTCACGACATATTGTCTGGAGAGAGGTATCCGTCAGAGTATGAGCCCTCCGGGGCATCCCTACAGCAATGCACCCATGGAAAGGTATTTCAGCACGTTAAAGAGCGAGCTGATCAACCGAAAAAGCTATGGTAATGAGAGAAATCTGTACGATGCAGTAGATGATTTTGTGGAGAATTACTATAATACGACGCGGCCACATACTTACAACAATAATAAGCCTCCATATGAGGTGAGATATAAGCAGGCATAGATCAAAACACGATATTGATAACAGGCAGGTCATTATATTATACTTAAATCTGTTGACAGATAGGCTATTGATTGGGGGATGAAATATGATACTCAGTGCCAGTAGAAGAACGGACATACCGACATTTTACTCGGAATGGTTTTTTAATAGAATAAAGGAAGGATTTCTGTATGTGAGGAATCCTATGAATGCGCATCAGATAAGCAGGATAGACCTCTCACCTGAGGTGGTTGACTGCATTGTGTTCTGGACAAAGAATCCCATACCGATGCTTCCAAGGCTTCCGGAACTGGATGCGTACAAATACTATTTCCAGTTCACTCTGACAGGTTACGGCAAGGATATGGAGACGAATCTGCCTGATAAAAAGGGACAGCTCATTCCTGCATTTCAGGAGCTTGCCGGAAAGATAGGGAAAAAACGGGTCATCTGGAGATATGACCCGATAGTATTCACGAAGAAATATACGCCGGATTACCACATAAGGGCATTTACACAGATTGCGGAGGCGTTAGATGGCTGCACTGAGAAATGCGTCATCAGCTTCGTCGATATATATGCCAAGAACAGGAAAAATATGCAGGTTGTGGACAGCTATGAGATGAGTCACGACGATCTGGAAGCATTTGCAAAGGCGATAGCGGACATTGCAAGATCACATGGAATGTCGATGGCTACTTGTGCAGAGGTGGTGGATCTGGAGAAGTGCGGAATTGAACACAACTGCTGCATAGACAAGAAGCTCATAGAGGAGATTATAGGCTGTGACATAAAGGTGGCAAAGGATAAGTCCCAGCGCCCTGAGTGCGGCTGCATGGAGAGCGTGGAGATTGGCTCATACAACACCTGTCTGAATGGATGCAAATACTGTTATGCGAATTACTCGCCGGATGCGGTGAAGGCCAACTGCAAATGTTATGATCCCGCGTCACCGCTTCTCTGCGGTTCGGTCGGTGAGTACGACAAGATCACAGAACGAAAAGTGAAGTCACTGAAGCAGACTCAGCTCAGCTTCAGATTTGACGGTCAGGAATAACAGAACGGATAAATATAATTAGGAGGCGTAGATAATTGAGGATATCTGAAAAGGAATGGGAAAACATTGATTTCAGAAAAAAGAAATACAGACAGCTCAAGGCGGCGCTTGATGAGGCTGTCACAGGAAGAGATAATAAAGTATCTGCATTTGTATTGTGCGAAGACGGAAGATACAGCACGGAAGCTCTCGACAGGTTGGTAGATGAGCTGATAAAGTCCATGGATGAGTACGGAAACAGACACAACATGTGGTTAAAGGCTCTGGGGGATGAGAATGAGGCAGGAATGCCTGAGAAGTTCCGGGAATTTGTGTCGGACTATCTGTATTGTATCATTCGTCTCATGATAAGTAATATGGATTGGGTAGAGAAGGTGCTCACATGGCCGTTTGAGGATTCTTTTCAGCAGATATTGTCACATGCCGTGGAGGTGAGAAGGCTTGCAATAAAGTCTGATGTGGCAAAGTTCTGTGAGCTGTGGGGTGAGTCGTATTACTGTGGCAGGGGAGACGGCAGTCTGTTCGATATATTTACACTGGCGTACGAGTCGCTTAAGGATGTCGATATCAGCACAACTTTGACTCCTGAGATGAGGTCTATGGTAGAAAAATTGTGCGGGGAACAGAATGCTGCATACGAGGAGTATCTCAAAGAGGCAGAAGAGGATGTGATGTCTGATGTGGAGATAGATGCGGCTTTGAGTGAACTTGATGAGGATGAAGAATATAATCAATACATGGATGAGATGCTTGAGCGCACAGAAAATAGCGAGAATGAGTTTAAGAGAACATTTATCGATGCGGAGGTGTATTGTCAGCGCTATATCAGGCTCAGGGAGATCTTCTATATGGAGCTTGACGGTGACGAGATGAAGCATGCCATGGCTGAGTTCGATGATCTTGTTGAGGGAATGATCGACGTATTCCTGTGCAGGCGTGGAATGTCATTGTATGTCGATGTTAAGGAGTTTGTCAGATCATATACCTGCATAAAGAAGCAGATAGACAGGATAAAAGAGCTTCGTTGGGAGGTGTAGTCTGTGGCTGGATTCAGAGATGATTTTTACTGTAGGGTAGGCCGCGATTATCACGAGCACATGGAGAGTTCGTTCATATATGGATATGTCAGGAGAGAGCATGAGCAGAACCTCCGGCTTAGAATAAAGGAAGAATTATTCTGCCTTGCAGACACTCCCCTCAGCAAGGGAAGGTACACAAGATTTCTCGTAAGAGCGCTGCTCACAGACAGGAATCTTGTGGCGGGGCTGGATGGAATCATGTCTCTTCGAGAGCTGGTGGAAAAAACCTCGGTGGGTGAGGACTCCATGGAAAACATGGAAAATGGCAGCATCCGTGAGAAGCTTATAGGATTGTCAGAGAGTCTTGACAGGCATCCGGTGCTTGATATAGATGTGGATGTGCTTAGAGCGGTCACAAATGAGATTCTAGTCTCATTTGAATTTGAAGGGGAGAAGAAGAATCCGTATGTTCAGCTCACTTCGCTTTATATGGATCTGTATCACGGAGTTCTGGACAGTTCCGATTATATAAAAGGTCTGCTGGATTTCTTTTCCATGAACAGCAAATACATACCGGGAAAGGCTGATATGGCAGTCCTGCAAGAAAATGCGTTGGCCGTGTGGGGAAAAGACGTTTTTATCGGAGTCAGAAAGTCGGTTGACAAGCTTGCCAGACTGGCGCAGTTTGCGGAGAGTGATGATGTTTTATTTGCCAGGTTTGCTGATTCTCTGATGGAGAGAAATTATGCAGCAGAGCTTACCGAGAGGATTCAGGATGAAATTCTCAAGGTGGAGGTCAACACACTTTTGTATGACGCCGGATTCTCTTCCGATAATGAAACCTACAGACCTCCCAGAAAAAAAGAGAAAAGTATGGAGATACTGGATGCGTATTTCAAGTATGCGGGAGGAAATCCATTTGGCGGACATGATGAATCGGCTATCCCAGGGGACTATCTCACATGGAATGAATACTATGATGCATGCGATGATCTGAAGGATACACTGAACGCAAACAGGAATGACAGAGGGCACCACGATGTGTTCTTGCCAATGTGGCTTGACAGGGAGATCGGCGGTGGTGTGTTCCTGATCGGCAGAAACCGGTTTGAGGAGTCTGCGGGAGTGCGGATAGACAGTAACTGTGAACTCGGCGTGGTGTATTTCCTTGGAGTGGAGGAGGGCCGTGCGTTTGAGTTTTCTGCATTTCAGTCAAGCAGCTATGACAGAGATGCCTTTCCGGGTATGGAGGAGGCTGTCAGTTGGTTTCAGAATTATGATTACAGGGAGGATGCCCTTGAGGAATACAGAAACTGCAACAGTGATGCACCGGTCGGATGTCCTGATGTGTTCCTGAAATTTTTCGGACATACGGCGGCTGAAGAGATACATGAAGATTTGGTAAGTGATGAGGATATAGCTGAGACTTTGGCGGAATTCGACAGGGGGGTGCAGGAAGACAGAAAGAGAGCTGCATTTCACTCGGTTATGAAGAAAAAACATAGGAGTCTGTAAGTTAGGACGGGTGATAAGGAGGAATGATCGTGGATTGGTTTGAGAGACAAAGACTCAATGAGGTCAGCGAAAATAAGAAAAAATACCATGATCTCATGGACGAATTTGAAAAGATCATAAGCGGGAGGTCTCACTCGATCGTCCCATATGTAACAGATGAGAACGGAAAGTTCAGTGAGTCTAAAACGCAGACCTTCATAGGTGAGTTTTTAGAGCTGATGGATATATATGCCGGTAAAAACATGCTCTGGTTTGGCAGGATAGTTGATGAGAAAGCCCTGCCCGGGCAGAAGAGCTTTTGCAGATATATGAGACTGTATTTGTACCTGGCTGTCCGCATGTCTCTGCTCAAGCTTGACTGGCTGGAGAATAAGATTGAGACGCTTCCCGACGAGTCATTTAACACAATACTTGCAGGATGCAGGAATTTCAATTCTGGGCAGGACAAGGATAATCTGCTCCTGGAATATGAGTGTGATGGTTTTCTGTCGGATTCAGGAGTCATCTCGTGGGGCATTGAGGTGTATTACTGGCTAAGTGACAGCACAGAGGACACATGGATGACACCGGACATGAAAAGAAGGATGGAAGACGCATTTGAGCAGCTTGAGGCTGAGAACGGGGATGTTCGGAGTTCAAATGAATCTCCTGCTGATATTATGGACTGTGATTATGGTATAGGTGGAGATGAAGAAGAATATGAATTCTTTATGGAAGGATGCGGTACCCCATTGAAGGAGAAGCCATTTTTCCATGATCTTGAGCCGTGGAAATATCTTCACGAACATGTGGCGGATGCGGAGACATTCTGCGCACGGTTCAGGGAGTTTATGGCGCTTCTCTATTCAGATGAGGTGCCGTATAGCTATCTGTCCATCATGACAAAGGTGGTCGAAGGGGCTCTTGATATGTATCTATGTAAGCACAACATATCAATATATGGCAATGCATATGACATGGCAGATGCGGTTATCTACATCAGGAAGGCGATGGAGAAGACGGATATGTTGTACAGAATGGAGAGAACATACGGTCCCGATTCTCTGTATTAGACAGAGACAGGATTTTATTATCAGTACAGTAATGGAAGCAGCAGTAGAAAGGACATAAGATAATCATGGCAAATATAGTTAATTTGAAGGAATACCTACGAAGAGTGTTCAAGGATTTAAAGGAATATACTGACGGACTCAGCCCGGAGGAGCTGGAGGAATTTCATGAAAAATGCCGCAATCTGTTCAAAAACGGCGAGGGGGATTACAGTGACAGGTATCTTCTTGCCTACTACGTAATGGAATATGCCAGAGCATATGGATTTGAATTCTCCCGTGCTTATACAGATATACTTGCCAGAATCCTAAAGAGTAAAAAAGAGGTATCGTCGGTGAGCTTTGGATGTGGAACCGGTATAGATTACTGGGGAATGTCTCATGCTGCCAGAGTTATACTGCGAAATGATAAGGTATCACTCAGCTATACAGGAATCGACCCTGCGAACTGGGCATACAAGATATCCGATTCACCGGATATGCCTGCCGGGGATCAGGTAGATATAAACAGTATTCATGATCCTGCCGGCGGGGATGGGTGCAGGTGTTCGGACTTTGGTGAGTATCTAAGTCTTATGGAGAGTGACAGATCAAGGAAACTCCCGGATATATATTTCTTCCCACATTCACTGAAGGAGGTGTGTCTGCACACTGTGCCAGATGGTGGTGTAGAGCAGTACAGGTACAATGCATATCAGTCCATGGCCCGTTTTTCGGGACTGATCGGAAGCAGACTGGAAAAAGGCGAGACTTTGTATATAGCGGTTACATATAGGAGAAAGCCACAGGGACTTGAGCATTATCATGCATATGATACGAGATATGCGACATATCTTGTTGACTGCCTGACCCGCAGGGAACTCAAGGTGAGTCAGTTAAAACCTGGGCATATTACAAGGCCTGGATATCAGGATATGGAAATCATAAATGACACTGAGGAGAATAAAAAATATTACTTCAGATACGAACAGAATCATTTCTATACAGGAAAAAGGTGTGCCGACGGAGAGAAGCTTGAACTGTGGCAGATGGGAAATGATGACTTTGGTTCATTTGACAAGCTGTTTTATGGGGAAGACAATTCACCGGCTATCACGGATGTACAGACATGGATCGATGTGGTCGGACGGAATCTGCATTCCATGGACAATGTTGCAAATATGTGCTATCAGGTGTTTAAGATCAGAGCAAATGAGCACGATGATGCCGCTATACAGAACGCTTACTTATATGGAAATGAAAGTGTAGATATGGTGGAAAAAGCACTAAGGACATTTGAATTTCCTATAGAGAAGGATAGATTGTCACTCAGGGCGATGGTTTATAATCTACATAAACATCTTGAGTCACAGGATATGCATGAGCAGATAACCGATAAGGTGATCATCAACATGGAATCGATTGCAAATGGGCTTATAGATGACGGGCTGCTTCAGGCTGACATTGACGATGACTGCGTAACCTATAATGAGACAGTGCTTGGTAATCAAATGGGAGTTTATGTGTACAAGGACAGAAACGGCAGAAATGCTGTGGGGCTTGACTCATTTGCCCAGCAGTCGGTGGTTGCCAATCTGGTAAGTGGAGGGTATCTCAAGGTCAGATCAGACGGGGATGAGAGCCGTTCGTAGAATTTACGAGACAAAAAAATATCGTGTGTATACTCTAAGCATGAAAACAAGACATTTGCTGATACTTCGGAGAAAGAAAGGAGTTTACACATGGATATAACAAATATGAAAGAACTTTATGCAGAACTTATCAAGGCGGCAGGAAGAGGGTTCAGGAACAGGAGTATAACCAATCCGGCGGTCGTCTTCACCCAAAAGGCAAAGGCTGGGGTCTATGACTCTATGACAGATGAAGAGTATTATGAGGAGCTCGATAAGGTTGAAGAGCTGAACAGGGTTTGGCAGCACAAAACCAGCAAAACGGTCGGAGAATTGCTGCTCACAGCTCTGGAAAACCTGAACATCCGAGACGAGGATGTGGAGGACATTTCGGCTACGCTCATGTGTGCATACAGCAAGACTGACCAGGAGAGTATTCCGTGTGACTCAGATGCGAGTGGCCGGGTAAGTGACATAATATTTGGCGATCATCACGACAGGAGGACTGGTGGTGAGGCTGAGGAAATAGAGGAGAATATCCTTTATGAAGATGAGATTCCGTCAGAAGCATCAGGACAGGTGAGTCATATACTGAGTTCACCTGCCAGGATATACGAGTATCTGGACAGTAAGGTGTATGGGCAGAAGGATGCAAAGCGTGCCGCTGCCATGCTTCTGTGGAACCATGTGAATGGCAGGAGACAGAATGTCCTCTTTGCAGGTCCGACCGGCTGTGGTAAGACAGAGATATTCAGGCAGCTCGCAAAGCTATATCCGAACATAGTGATCCACAATGCCACCTCGCTTACAGGTACGGGCTGGAAGGGCAATACCAAGGTCAGAAACCTGTTTGACGGTGTGGATCAGAATAAGATGAGTCACCTGATCATTGTCCTTGATGAGGCTGACAAGATGTTCGAGGATGCGGACGACAGGCATTACAGTTACATAGTCCAGAATGAACTGCTGAAGGTTCTGGAGGGGGACATGGTTCATTTTGATGGCAATCCGTCGAACAGTGAACCAGCTCTTGATATAGATACATCAAATGTAAGTTTTGTGTTCCTGGGTTCCTTCGATTCCATGGTCAGAGCGAAGGATGTGGCTGTGAATAAGAGCAGGGCTATAGGTTTTGGTGCAGTATCGTCTGACGAGTCATTTGACGGATACAGGAGTACATTCACTCAGGAAGATCTGGTGCAGTACGCAAATGTCAGAAGCGAGGTCGCCGGTCGTATAGGCACTATAGTTCAGCTAAATGAGATGACAGAGGATGATTTCTACGCCATCTTAAATGCCAAAGGGATCAGTCCGGTCGATAAGATTGCGGACTATTACGGAGTGCGGCTGAAGATGTCAGCGAATGCAAAGCACAAGCTGGCGAAGCAGGCGGCCGAAAACAGAATGGGAGTGCGATTTATCCGCTCACAGCTACAGAGAAAGCTTGATGATGAGCTTTTTGAGGACTGTAACAGGACGGAGTACACCATTGCTTAGATAAATATAATCAGATATCAGCGGGAGAACTGCAATGCAAATTATGCATTGTGGTTCTTTTTTTGTCTGGACGTTTGCCTGCCGTTGAAAAAACGGAAGAAATATAACTGGTGATATGATTTGTTTACAGGTTAGGTATTTGATTGCAGGAGGTAAAAATATATGCTGTATTGTTTAGAAGCGTTTCTTTTTTGTTTTATTGTCATGTATGCATTTGGCCGAGAGAAGCTGGTAATGCTGTGGAAGATTGTGAAGATCACAGCATTGGTAATTGTAGTAATATTTTTTGTGAGAATGTATATTCAGAACCGGCGTATCCACTCTGAAGCTGTCGCAACCGTGACAGAGGTGACAAATGACGATATGATGGGTGGATACAGCCAGAAACTCACATTGGAATATACCTATGACGGCAAAAAGTATGTCATTGAAGATCTGCAGACAATAAATCTGCAGGCTGAAAAGGGAGATATGTACACGGTGCATTTCAGCTACCGCACCCCTGATAAGCTAAAATTCATACAGCCGGATGATAAAGTTAAAAATAAAAGAAAATAGCATTGCCTGGCAAAATTCTCTGTTTTTTATACGGAATATCTATGTTGAAAGATTATACTTCGTACGTGAGCTTGAGAGTTAGAGGAATATTGCGGAGGTGTAAAAGAGTATGGATGATACAGAGATTAAAATGTACGAAAAAAACTGGGTGAAAATTGCAATATGTCTTGCCAGGATGTACGGAGTAGGTGAATGTCTCAGACCATTGCCAAATATTCCGTTGGACGAGATGGCAGATATAGTGATTGAATGGACGGATGAGTATATAAAGTCCGGGTGGAATCTGAGTAATGGGGGTGATATAGTAGACTTCTTTGAAATGAAAATAAAAATCTGGACTATGGATATTTAAAATAGTTCCAAGATTAGTTATGAAAATGCATGCAATGTAAATACTCAACATATTGACTATGATGTAGCTTGTGCTGTATAATAAGAAAATAACTGTGTGTATTGCATATCCATATAGTACATCAATTATTTTAGTGTGAGGGATACCGTAAATACGGTGCAATATACGAAGGAGGGAATGTAATATGAAAAAGAGTGAGACAGGTTTTATAACCAGAATTGTAACTTTGATTATGGTATGTGTGATGGCATTATCACTGATACCTAATGTTTCGGCAAATGCAACAACAACCAGTAAGAGCACAGCGTATAAGTCGACCAAGACTATGACGTGCTATCTGGCAGGAAGAGAGAGAAAGACTATCACCATGCCGGCTGATATTGCAAAGATAAGCTTTGGAAGCCAGAGCGCGGTGAAGATGAGAAAAGCATCATCACGCAAGGTGGTTGTGTCAGGAATCCGTAACGGAAAAACAAAGTTTACGGTGATCACAAAGGACAAGAGACGTATAGTATGTAACGTAGTCAGAACTACAAAATTTACAATGGGTCCGTCTAAAAAGCGTGTAATAAACACCAACATAAAGCTCAAGTATGTGAAGAGCTCTAATAAAAAGCTTGCGACAGTAAAGCTTGCAAAGAACAAGAAATCCTTTACTGTTACCACTAAGAAGAAGGGTACAGTAAAGATCACAGTCAGATATTCAAACAATAAAGTAGAGACACTTCGTTTAGTAGTGGCTCACCAGCATACATGGAAGACTGTTGTAGATAAGGATGAGTGGGATGAGCCAATCTATGAAGAGCAGGATGTGTATGAGAACCACAGTGTATGGCCTGATGGTAGTTACGCTGATGAACTCAGAGATTCCTGTGCAAAACAGAGATGGTGTGCTGACCATTGTGTAAACTGTTTTCCAGATTGTCCAAGCCCAGACCCCGCTGGACGTTGTGCTCTTAGTATAGCAGACACATCAGTTTTCATTGGTACAAAGAAAGTACAGGTTGGTACAAGACATCACGATGCCATTACACATAAGGAATGCAGTGTCTGTGGTGCCAGACAGTAACACATGAAATAAAAAGCTCTGATAGCAATACAAGGAGCACTGTTAGGTGTTACTCAATAACAATAAACCCAGTTTGTAATTTAGATTATAGACTGGGTTTTATTTACTTTATTATATCAAGATATTATAATAAATTAAAAATTAAAATAGGAGATACAAAACTATGCAGACAACGATTAACAGTTTTAGGGGAAATTATTTCTTTTTAAGCAACTTTTATGAGTGTCCAGTGACATATCAGGGCATCACATATCCCAATAACGAAACAGCTTTTCAGGCTCAGAAGTGTATAAACGATTCCGACAAAACAAAGTTTATGAACTTAAGCCCGTCTGCAGCGAAAAAACTGGGTAAAAGAATAGCCTTGAGAAAAGACTGGGAATCCGTAAAGTTCTCAGTCATAAAAGACTTGGTTAAGGCTAAGTTCACACAGAACCCTGACCTCGCTGAAAAACTGCTTGCTACAGATAATGCTCACTTAGAAGAGGGCAATACATGGGGTGACAGAATCTGGGGAACAGTGAACGGTACAGGTGCAAATAAACTCGGTATTATACTGATGCAGGTCAGGGACGAGCTTAATTTGTCATAATATAAACCCAGAACCATAACAAAAAAACAGCCCATCTATAAAAAGTGCACCATCTGATATAAGCAGCCCAAAGCAATTTAGTGTACCATCCAATTTAAGCAACCCATAACAACTTAGTGTATCAGTATGAAAAAATCAATCCCAAACCTCCGACAAACTCCTAATGTCGTGCCATAGAACATAGTAACACCAATAACACCTAAAAACGCTAGCATAAATATAGAGATATTTACCCTCTTTACCGGTCAACCGATAAAGAGGGTATTTTTATGTAAAAAAAACGGAAGAAAAATAAACGGCTGATATTATGATATAGAAGCTTGAGACATACCAGTATAAGAAAAGGAGGCAATGTTTATGAAGAAATTCAAGTTAATAAGAAGCAATTTATATGCGGAGAAACAGAATTATATTTCAACTCTCAAGATAGAGAATGATGATTACTATGTTGCATTTAACTATTTTTGCGACTATATGGGAGACCTGAAAAATAATGAGCTGGACATGCAGAATCTGGCGGTTGTTGTGAAAATGAAGGTGAATGGTGATGGGATGCCGATGATATATTCATCAACTGAGGATGATATTTTTATCAATCTGTGTCGATATCCAAACTATCTTCTTGATGATGAGGGGGTTGAAAAGCTGATCGGCAGGCTGCAGAAAGCCAGGGAGACAAAGAAGGAATTGCTTAGATATGTGCAAATGATTGCCAGAGGCGAGTATATAGATGTGGAAAAGGAATTTATCTAGCTGTCAGATTTGACAAATTCAATTATATCGGATACCGGACAGTCGAGAATGTTACAGAGAACATCGAGAGTCTTTGTAGTTATGGCTTCACCATGTTTCATTCTGTGAATAGTATTGGCCGGTATGCCGTGCTTAAATATGAGAGCATATTCAGTGATGTTCTTTTTGTATAGTGTTTCGTAAAAGGGTCTATAAGAAATCATGTGAAAAACCTCCATTACTGTTAAAACTATCACATTTCATACAATTAATATGCTCAATAAGTTGACTATAAAACGCAAGCAGTGATATAGGCGGGAAGAAATAATAAAGAAATATAATTGATCTGCAGACATTTGTGACATAGAGGAGAAATATGATGGGTAAAAATACAGACCAGCCTGGGCTGGAACAGTTGGAAAAGGAACGTTTTCGTATAATTACGGATATAATTTATTACGCTGCCGGGCATGTTGACAGGATGGATTTTAAGTATGGGTGCACTCTCAACAGACTTGTATTCATGGTAAGAGAGTGTATTGATATATATGACCTGGCAGAGGTGATACAGGAGGATATGTTAAATACATATTCCATTGTGATGGGGCTTGTGTCAGACAAATATCTGATGAGTAAGGAAGGTTCAAGAGGAAAGTATGACTGCGTCGTAACGAAAAAAGGTAAAAAGATAGGCATGGGAAGATATACCACGTCGGAAGGTGTTACTAAGATAACACTCAGCAGCGCTGCCGCGGACATGGTGATCAGGAACATCCGGAATGGAAGGTATTTAAATCGACATACTGAAATGGAGAATGACGATAAGGAGAATGGCGATAAGGTATGTAAGTAATTAACCAGAAAAAACAGAGAATATGTTTGACATGGACAGATGTAAGTATGAAAATGAATATAAATAATATACAAGGAGCAATATTTATGGGGTATATGGTAGATAAAATGAGAAATATGAGCTTCCGTCAGTACAGCTTTGAGAAAAAGCTGCGCGACATTGAAGCTGAGATGAGCGGCAGGAACAGATCGTTTTTGCCGGAGATTACGGATGTTAATGGTGTAGTCAGCGAGGAACGTATAGATAGCTTCATAGCGGCGAATGTAGATCGTATAGAAGAGTATGGAACAGCCAACAACATGTGGAGAGAAAACGGTTTCAGGTCGGTCACTTCTGAGCACATGCCGGATGTGCTCCGGGAGTATTTGAGCGATTTTATGTATCTTGCAATAAAGGTAATATTGACGGAGGATTATCTGGGTGATGAAGAGCTGGTTGAACTGCCGGTGGCGACATTTGAACAGATATACATGATGGCAGAGGAGCTTGGATCAGGTGAGATGAGATATGACGATGTGTTTACCGAGTTCTACTGCGGTGGTGTACAGCGTGCCAATCTTCTGGCATATTGTGATTCTTTATACGAGCTGCTTTCAGGTGAGAGGATAAAAAGCCTGATAACAGATGAGATGCTTGACAGGGCAAATAAGCTCTATGAGAAAGATGTGGAGCGTATCAACGGTTCATATCAGGAAATAGAAGATCTTCCTGAGGAGATAAGAGAGGAAATGGAAGATTGGAGCGAATCGGTAACTGGGGAAGAGATGCCAGAGCTCATTGGGATTTGTGATGTCCAGAATCCTGACGTGTTCTGCACAAAATACAGACGCTTCAGGGAAATATATTTTTCCGATGAACTTCCGCAGGATATCGATCTTGCAAATGTAGTAAAGAGGATGCTCAATATCTATCTGTGCAGCATAAATGCATCGTCATATGGATTTGAGGATACATTTTCTGACTCATACATTTACATGAAAAGGGCACAGCGCATGGTGAGCTATGCGGCAAAGAAGCACGCAGAAGGCGGGGCGGATGACTGATGAAGGATTTTAAGAGGGAATACTACAAAAATCTCAAAAAAGACTTTGATGAGAAAATAGAGAAGTCCGCAATATTCACATATATAAGGGATGAATACGAGAAAGACATCGATACCCGGGAAGCTGGGGATGATAAAAGAAATTACATAAAACTCCGGAGACTCCAGTTGAGATACGACCGCGGAGAGATCGATATTCCTGAGTTCATGGAGGGATATATCAGAATAAAGCTCAATATGCCGAAGATCAACATGGAAAAAGACAAAGCCGGTGTAGTGTATGGCAACAGGAAGACCATGGCCAGAGTGAAAAACAGACAGCTCATCAGAAGAGGTTTTGACAGGCTGGAAGATGAGCTTGCGGCTGGAAAACGTAAGACAAATGACAAATTCAAAGCTTTGCTCAAGGCTGCCGGTGAAGACAAGGAGTTATTTGACAGAACAGTAAGAGAGTGTTTTCGAGATGACGATGTGGTTCCTGTTTCTCTGGATGAGTCCGATATAGACCTTCCGTGCGAAGATTGCCAGAGCCCCGGCATTGTACAGATGATAACATACGAGATGCTGTACGCCATAATAATGTATGATATAGCCGCCAAATTCTACGACATGGGATTCAGACAGATCAGAAGCGGTGAGGATGCAGGTCGTATGGATAACGTCTCAGAGGTGGAGAACCTTATTCCAAGAAAGAAGGATAAAAGTCTTGATCTTGTTGAACATTTATTTCAGACTAAGAGGCTGAATAATCCTTTTTTAGGCAGTTCAGTTGTTGAGCCACAGAGAGATGAGAACAGGCTGGAGGAGGAGAGCACAAAGCTTCTGGACATCTTGAACGCAGAGCAGAGAACAGATATATGTATTCCGCTCAAGGTAGATCCCGCCACCGGATGTGGTGTGTATATACTGGGAAGGGATTATTATACGGACAGAAGCCTCAAGGTCATGGAGAACAGAGCCCAGTATTGTAGATTTGGAATTATAGAGATGGATCCCGGTCTGGCGCCGGACACGATATTTGATATAAGGACCATCGATGATACCGATCCGGATGAATATCAGTCAGTTGTGGACATCTGGAAGACACAGGTGGTAAGTGACGCACATGAGGAACTCAGGGAGCGGAATGGCGTTATACCTGAGGGCTGCTCGGATTACTTTGCGGGATGGTTTTCTGATGACAACGACAACTGGTTTGACAGCCGGATAACCGGTGATGAGAGGATCGCATGTGCAGAACAGTTAAGCAAAGATAAGCAGCGGTTCATGAAAAGATATAATTAAACCTAGGTAATTCATAACGTGAAAAAGGCACATCACATGCAGAAATATTCTGTATGTGATGTGCCTTTACCGTTATATAACTATCTTTTATTTATTCATATTCTTGTTCGCAGCGGCAAGCATGAGCTTGATTCTGTTTACCTGATTGACCTCAGATGCACCAGGATCATAGTCGACTGCCACGATGTTTGCCTCAGGATAAGCCTCACGCAGATGCTTGATAACACCCTTGCCCACGATGTGGTTTGGAAGACATGCAAATGGCTGTGCGCACACGATGTTCGGAGCACCGCTCTTTATGAGCTCTATCATCTCACCTGTAAGGAACCATCCCTCACCGTTCTGGTTTCCTATGGATACGATTGGTCTTGCATAGGCAGCAAGCTTTTCGATATGGGCAGGAGCCTCGAATCGCTTACTCTTTTCAAGAGCATCCCTTGCAGGTTTTCTGAAGGATTCCAGAACCTTTATAACAGTGTTGCTGACTATGGCTCCCTTCTTGGTCTTGCCAAGGAACTCATAGTTGTAATTGTTGTTGTAGAAGCAGTACATGAAGAAGTCCAGGAGATCTGGCATAACAGCCTCTGCTCCCTCTGCTTCCAGCAGGTCAACTAAGTGGTTGTTGGCTGATGGCAGGAACTTTACAAGTATCTCTCCAACAATTCCGACTCTAGGCTTCTTGACATCAAGGAGTGGAAGAGTATCGAAGTCGTGGACGATTCCCTGTATATTCTTCTTGAATACTGCGTTGCTTCCGGTCTTTGTAAGGCTCTCCAGACAAACCTTCTTCCATTTCTCATGGAGTGCATTTGCCGAACCCTTTTCCTTCTCGTAAGGTCTTGTCCTGTACAGACATCTCATGAACACATCACCGTATATCAGAGCCTGCATTGCACGCTTTACGACCTTGTAGCTTATCTTGAAACCTGAGTTCTTCTCAAAGCCCTGGGCTGACAGTGCTATTACAGGTATCTGACCGTAGCCTGCCTTGGAGAGGGCACGTCTGATAAATCCTACATAGTTTGTTGCACGGCATCCGCCTCCTGTCTGGCTCATGATGACAGCCAGCTTGTTCACATCGTACTTTCCTGAAGTGATGGCGCTCATCATCTGTCCGACAACGATCAGAGATGGATAACATGCGTCGTTGTTTACATATTTCAGACCAACATCTATCGTCTCCTTGGTTGCATCTGGCAGGATCTCAATGTTGATTCCCATGCACTTGAATGCAGGTGCAAGAAGATCGAAATGGATAGGAGACATCTGAGGTGCAAGAACTGTATAGTCCTTCTTCATCTCCTTGGTAAATTCTATTCTGTTGATGGCACTGCTTGACGGACATGTCTTGTAGTGCTGTTCATGTCTTGAGTTGACCGCGCTTATGAGGGATCTGATTCTGATCCTTGCTGCACCTAAGTTGCTGACCTCATCGATCTTGAGGACAGTGTATATCTTGCCTGACTTGGTAAGTATATCGTTGACACAGTCAGTTGTTACAGCGTCCAGACCACAGCCGAATGAGTTGAGCTGTATGAGCTCTAAGTTGTCACAGGTCTTGACGTAGTTGGCTGCCTTGTACAGTCTTGAGTGGTACATCCACTGGTCGGAGACAATAAGAGGTCTCTCGACCTTGCCAAGGTGTGCGACTGAATCCTCGGTAAATACAGCAATCTTGTATGAGTTGATGAGCTCTGGGAGACCATGGTTGATCTCAGGGTCCAGATGATATGGACGACCAGCCAGAACTATGCCGAGCATATCGTGTTCATCAATGTATCTGAGAGTTTCTTCGCCCTTAGCACGCACATCCTCCTTGACCTTCTCTGCCTCTGCGTACGCCGCATGTATGGCGCTTCCAATCTCGTCCATTGTCACATCATAGTACTTGGACATCTCACGGTACATACGTTTTACGAGAGCTTCCTCGTTGTCCAGGGCCACAAATGGTCTGATGAATGTTATGTCGTCAGCCTTGAGTTCCTCCATGTTGTTCTTGATGTTCTCTGCATAAGAAGCAACGATAGGACAGTTGTAGTGGTTGTTTGCCTCAGGAGTCTCGTTCATTTCATATGGTACACATGGGTAGAAGATGGACTTGATTCCATTTTTCAGCAGCCACATAACGTGTCCGTGTGAGATCTTGGCAGGGTAACACTCTGACTCACTAGGTATTGATTCGATACCCAGGCTGTATATGTTTCTCGATGACTTTGGAGACAGTACAACTGAGAATCCAAGCTTTGTGAGGAATGTGTGCCAGAAAGGATAGTTCTCGTACATGTTGAGTACACGAGGAACACCTATCACGCCACGCTTTGCCTCCTCAGGTTTAAGTGACTCATAGCCAAATATTCTTCCAAGCTTATATTCAAAGAGGTTAGGAATGTTGTCTGCGTTCTTCTTCAGACCGACACCCTTCTCACATCTGTTTCCGGTGATGAACCTCTTGCCGTTTGAGAATTTGTTTATTGTAAGGAGACAGTTGTTTGTACATCCTTTACATCTTGTCATGGAGCTCTCATATGTGAGCTTTCTTATCTCCTCGATAGGGAGCATAGTCGTGACAAATCCCTCTTTGTACTTGTTCCTAGCGATGAGGGCAGCACCAAAAGCACCCATGATACCTGAGATGTCAGGTCTTATGGCTGTTCTTCCTGATATGACTTCAAAACTCTTTAAAACTGCATCGTTGTAGAAGGTACCACCCTGTACCACGATGTTTTTTCCGAGATCCTTTGGATCCGTGAGCTTTATAACCTTGAGCAGGGCATTTTTGATGACGGAGTAGGCAAGTCCGGCGGATATATCAGCCACGGATGCGCCCTCCTTCTGCGCCTGCTTAACCTTTGAATTCATGAAAACGGTACATCTTGAACCGAGGTCTATAGGTGTTCTCGCTGTGATGGCGATGTGCGCAAAATCTGCTATGTCATAGTTCAGTGACTTCGCAAATGTCTCTATGAATGATCCACATCCTGATGAACAGGCCTCGTTCAGCATAACGTTATCTACAACGCCGTTCTTGATCTTGATACACTTCATATCCTGACCGCCGATATCAAGAATGCAGTCGACCTCAGGGTCGAAGAATGCTGCGGCTGTGTAGTGGGCTATTGTCTCAACCTCACCGAAATCCAGAGAGAGAGCCTGCTTGATAAGAGCCTCACCGTAACCAGTAGAACATGAGCCTGCGATCACTGCGCCCTCAGGAAGCTTGCTGTATATATCCTTTATAGCTCTGATGGTGGTGTTAAGTGGACTTCCGTTGTTGCTGCTGTAGAAGTCGTAGAGCAGTTCACCGTCAGAACCGACAAGTGCAACCTTTGTGGTGGTTGAACCGGCATCGACACCGATGAAACAGTTTCCTTTATATGTTGCGAGATCACCGCGCTTTACGGCGTACTTGTTGTGATCTGCCTTGAATTTCTCGTAATCTTCATCGCTCTCAAAGAGTGGCGCAAGTCTCTCTACACCTGAGGAGAGGTTGAGCTCCTGTGAGAGTGCATGTATAAGCTCTGAAAGTGTCATGGATACCTCAGGCTTGGAGTTCATGGCGGCACCTACGGCTGCAAACAGATGTGAGTGTCCCGGATCTATGATGGCATCACCTGTCAGGTTAAGAGTTCTGATAAATGCATTCTTCAGCTCCGGGAGGAAGTGAAGAGGACCGCCCAGGAATGCAACATTGCCCTTGATAGGTTTACCACATGCAAGACCGGATATAGTCTGGTTGACAACGGCCTGGAATATGGAAGCGGCCAGGTTTGGCTTTGTAGCTCCCTCGTTGATGAGTGGCTGTATATCTGTCTTGGCAAATACACCACATCTTGCAGCGATAGGGTAGATGGTATCGTAATCCTTTGCATAGTCGTTAAGACCTGATGCATCGGTCTGCAGAAGTGTAGCCATCTGGTCGATGAATGAGCCTGTACCTCCGGCACAGACACCATTCATACGCTGCTCTATTCCGTTTGTAAAATATATGATCTTGGCATCCTCACCGCCGAGCTCTATGGCAACGTCGGTCTGTGGTGCATAGTCCTGCAGTGCCTCTGATACACAGACTACCTCCTGTGTAAATGGCACACCGATGAGCTGGGCGAGTGCCAGTCCACCAGAACCGGTGATACATGGATTGACCTCGTTCTCGCCGAGGGCATCCTTTGCTTCCTGTACAAGATCTTTAAGTGTTTCTTTGATATTTGCAAAATGTCTTTTGTAATCGGAGAAAAGTATCTTGTTGTCCTTGTCAAGGACAGCAACCTTAACTGTTGTTGATCCAATATCAATTCCTAATGTGTACATAAAACAACCCTTCCAATTTCTTTTGTGTGTTGAATGTGTTTGATTTCGACATTTCTGCCGATAAAGCTACTTTATTATAGTGTAGGGTTTAAAAAAATACAATGACTTTATAAAAACTTAACCATTACCAGAAAATGTAAAAATAAAAGTTTTTTGCAGGTAACTATATCATCGGAGGTGAATATATTATAAAAAAGCCTTTCAGGGGTAAGCTATGAATTTTGATACCTGTAACGGAGTTATCCATGTAGTGAAGAGAGGGGACACACTGTATAAGCTGTCCAGGATATACAAGGTAAAGCTCAGCGACATCATATCAGCAAACCCGTACATCAACGTATACAATATGCAGCCGGGGGATGAAGTGTGTATTCCCGTGATCATGGAGGAAGATTTTCTTATATATACAGTGCAGGATGGAGATACATTTGAGGATGTCCTTAAGAATACCGGAGTATCTCCGGATGATCTGTTCAAATTCAATCCGGATCTCTACAAGATGGCCCTTGCCGCGGACATGGAGATAAAGTATGTGGACTTTCAGAAGTAGATGGATGCACATGGCTGTATGATATCTGTCCTGGCTGCCGGTTTATAGCTGGCAGCTATTTTGCTGTTATCCGCCAGGTTAGAAAAACTTAATTATTCTACTGTTGTAAACTCATTTTTTATATTATATAATTCAAAAGGTGTAGTTTAAAAAAGTATGACAGGAGTTTTTTTATGAATATAATAAGTAAGATCGAGAAGAAGTTTGGCAGATACTCCATTCGAAACCTCACATTATACCTCATCATAGGCTACGGTATAGGATATCTGTTGTTCATGTTCCAGCCAAAGATACTGTTCATGTTGACACTTGATCCGGCGGCGGTAATGCATGGACAGGTGTGGAGACTTTTCACATGGATAATCACACCACCGGTATTCGGTGTCGATATATTCACGATAATCATGCTGATATTTTACTACAGTCTGGGATCTCTGCTGGAACGTACTATCGGAACATTCCTTTATAATCTGTACATGTTCAGCTCCATGCTGTTTACCATGATCGGTATAATGCTTGCACACATATTCTGTACCTATATCATAAGGTATGATTACGCGAGCTCGACTGGTTATTTCGCATATGCATCGACATATTATATATTGATGTCCATATTCCTTGCCATAGCGGTATGCTATCCTGACATGAGCGTGTTATACGCCATGATCATACCGATCAAGATGAAGTATCTCTCGATACTGTATATCGTCATTATAGCGTATTACTTCATCAATGAGACATTTATGGGAAGAGTGAACATAGCCATGTCACTTGTGAGCTTTGTGATATTCTATCTGAGCACGAAGAACTTCAGAAAGTTTTCGCCAAAGCAGATGAAGAGGCGGCGGAATTATAACAGGCAGGTGCGGACAGCAAAACAGGAGAATATCGGACACAGATGCGTTGTGTGTGGAAGAACGGACAAAGATTATCCTGATCTGCAGTTCAGGTACTGCTCAAAGTGTACAGGTAACAAGGAGTATTGTCAGGATCATCTGTTTACCCATACACACAACTAGGATATATGATCAAAGATTTATAAAGAAGATAAAAGAGGAAGTTTATTATGTATAATGAAGAGAAGAAGCTTATAACCGATATACAGAGAAAGAAGGATCTGGACAGGAATCTTGCACTGTTTGCAGGTGTGGCATCGAAAGCAAATTATGAATATGCATGCCACAAATTCACCTTGAATTACCTGACACTCAAGGACATGCATATGGATGGGGATGTCCCTGATGATCCATATATCGCTCAGTGCCAGGCTGTGATCGACAAGCTGATAGGCGACTTTGTTGTGGGAGATAAGACGGTGTGCGAGGATGCTGACATGAAGCTTATCTCGGATGTCAGGAACACCATAACAGCCAAGATGAAGGTGCTCACATCATACACGGATGCATTTGAGATGTATGAGTATATTTTAAACAGGAAAGAATACAGTTATCCGGAGAATGTTGACGAGGAGATACAGAAGGAGCTTAAGGAGCTCGATGAGGCGGGCGTCAGTGACTTTGCAGAAGAGATATACAGATTTGTGTTCGCAGATCAGGACAAGGTTGCCATCAACTCCAAACTGCAGTCCATCATAGGACAGCTCCCGATACGTATGACAAAGAACAGATTCTATGACATTCTGGGAGAAACGCTAGATATATATAATGGAGTGGAGAAGGAGTCTCTTGACCAGTTTATTGAGATGATCGAGAATACTGCTCTCATAAGACTTCCAGAGGGATTTGAGACAGAGTACCCTGAACTACATGAGGCGCTTGAGGTCTTAAAGGCTGGTGATTACACTGCTCTTGATTACGATGGTTACAGAAAGCTCACTGATGTGCTGGACAGAAGTGCAGCATTCCTGAATTCGGTTGTGACTGAATATATGCTCATCATAGAGCTTGTAAATGATCTCTATGTTATGATGCTTGCGCTGGATTCAAAGGAAGGCGTATCTGAGAGCTGTAAGAAAGCGATGACCGTCATAGAGAAGGCTGTCGCTGACGACGGAGAGCATCTTGAGGATGTATATGCACTCCTTGACGATATCGTCGGAGAACAGGAGCTGGCAGGAGAGCATAAGGTAATGCTTGAGTCCGCTGTGTACGACATCTCAACCGGTTACACCGATGATATTGCCGCAAATGAGCTTCAGGATACATACAGAGATCTGGAGATTATGGATAAGCTTCTCTCGGGAAGTATGTTTGTGGATATAGACAATATAGCTGTGATGGGCGTACTCAATGTGGATACTGATTATATAGCTGCATGTAAGGAGAAGCTGACAAATGAGTTTGCAGATTTGTTTGCTGCCAACTCAATGACAGTCAACAGAGCCATCATGGCAAAGATACTCTCCAACATACCTGTTTTCTTCAACACAACTGATGAGATCAGGGAATATGTAAACGGATCTCTTTCGAGATGCAGGGAAAAGAGTGAACTTCTTGCGGACTATATTGTTATAAAGCAGATGATGGAAGAATAAACTGTTTATTACAGGTGATTGAATATGGTCATTGATGATAAGTTTTATGTTGGTGGAGCCCGGGACCGGCAGATCATAAGGATGGTCAGAGGAATAAGGCGCTTCCATAGAGTAAAATATGTGCCTGGAGTGTTCGTTATCACACTTCCGTTGTTTGGAGATGGGATTCTGGAGATATATGAGTTGAATGAACTCAGGCAGAAGATCTACACTGACATGGGCGATGCTATACATATTGTCGGTGCAGCTCCAAGCAGATTCCAGGCTGTACTGCTTGTCAGGGATATAATAGATGATATATATAAGAAGACCGGGGATGTTGATGTGGAGAGATTTTTTGCATCGTGACCAGATAGTCTCTGGGTCTAAGGGGATGGAGCATGCATATTGTTTGGTTGATATTGAAGATACTGCTCATAGTTATCCTGTCGCTGGTGGGACTGGTAGTGCTTCTTGCACTTCTCGTATTGTTTGCGCCGGTGAGATACAGGGCGTATGTGAAGAAGGATGATGACATATTTGCGAAGCTCTCTGCCAGATGGCTTGGTTTTGTCCTGTGTTTTAAGGTTTTGTATGATTCGGACGGCCTTCGGTACAGGCTGAGGCTGTTTGGCGGAACCATCATGGGCAGCGAAAAAAGTGCCATACCGGAGTCGGAAGGAGAGGTATATTCTGAACCCGGGGAATACAGTCGGGCTGAGACAGAGGAAGAAGCTTCTGACAGTCCGGGATATGAAGACTATCCATCGGTGGAGCCGGAGGACAGGCAGTTTCTTCTTGAGGACAGCGAATTTGAGGAGCCCGTACCGGGGCCGCTCATCAGGCTGGGCAGAAGGATAGACAGTATGGCAAAGACGGTTGTATCGAAGTTCAAAGATCTGTCAGAGAAGTTTGCCAGTCTGAAAAAGAAAAAAGATGGCTATACTAAGCTTGTACACAATGTCAGAACAAAGGAAGCCATGAGAGTTTTCAAGGTTGAACTGATAAAGGTGTTAAAGCATCTTAAGCCCACAAAGCTTAAGGGGCAGATCATATATGGTGCGGATGACCCGGCAACAACAGGTGAGCGCCTGGGGTATATGAGCCTGCTTTTCCCGCTATACTATGATAATATAGATATAACACCGGATTTCTCTGAAGCCCGGCTGGAGGGAGACCTGTTCATGAAGGGCAGGATAAGACTTGGAACAATCGGCTGGAGCGCGCTGAAGGTGATCTGGAACAAGAATGTCAAGATAACTATTGCTCGATTAAAAAAGATATCAGGAGGAAATTGATATGGCAAATATGAATATTGAGGGAACACTTGGTTCTATGTTTAAGGGAATGGATGGCTTTATATCATCGAAATCGGTGGTGGGAGAGCCTGTGTATGTCGGTGATACGATCATTATTCCTCTTGTAGATGTCAATTTTGGTATGGCAGCCGGAGCGTTCAATAAGCAGGACGGCAACAAAGCTGCCGGAGGAATCGGAGCAAAGATGAGCCCGTCTGCTGTTCTTGTCGTCTCAGGAGGAAATACGAGACTTGTAAATCTCAAGAACCAGGATGCCGTAACAAAGATCATAGACATGGCTCCAGAGGTCGTAGATAGGGTCTTGGGTCTGTTCAAGAAGGACAAGACAGAGGAAGAGAAGAATGTTGACAAGGCGATAAATGATGTCGCACAGTCAGAGGAATCTGTCACAGAATAATAAATATCAGAATATATAATATAAGTAAGATTCAGTGCGTTGGGAAATGCATTATTAAAAAGTCACCACATATAATGATAATAAATCATTATGGTGGTGATTTTTTATCTGGAAAAAATTCACAGGATTTGCGTTTTTCTTCACAGCGGTGGGAGTGGTTATAGGATATTTCATAAGTGGATTTGTGGAATTTCTCATAATCGTTATATTATTGCTGTTATCTTATATATTCTCCTGCAGATAAAAAAATAAGAGTGATGATCCTTGAGGATCATCACTCTTATTTATACCAGAACTGAATCGGTGATATTATGCAAATATTATGCACGCTCGACCTTACCAGATCTTAAGCAAGATGTACAAACATAGATCTTCTTTGGTGTACCATCAACTACAGCCTTAACAGACTTAACATTTGACTTCCACATCTTGTTTGCTCTTCTATGAGAGTGGCTCACTTTGATACCGAAATGAGCACCTTTATCACAAATTGAACATTTTGCCATAATAGCACCTCCTTCAATGAATAAACTAACTTTCTTCCTAAGTTCACAACAAGACATATAATAGCAGATTATTTTTCCATATGCAAGCAAAATATTTATTTTTTATTGGAAATGAAGAAATACTATAGAATAAAATTAGATTTATGCTATAATTGATGAGTAATTGTGTTTATAAGTCGGTAGATATGATGAACACTGGTGACTTTGTTAGAAAGGAGTCGTGTATGAAGGAATATATTAATAGCGATAACGGTAAAGTAAGTATAGATGAGAGTGTTGTTGCACAGGTTGCAGGACTTACAGCCCTTGACTGTTTTGGAATAGTAGGAATGGGAATAGTCAGTGTCAAGGACGGAATTGTAAAGCAGCTCCGCAGAGACAATGTTTCTAAGGGTGTAAATGTACGTTTTGATGAGAATGGTGATATAGTCATTGAGCTGCACATAGTTGTTGCTTATGGCGTTAGTATAAAGGCTGTCACAGACAATCTTATGCAGTCGGTAAAGTACAAGGTAGAGGATTTTACGTCGTTTAAGGTCAGCCATATCAATGTCTATGTTGAAGATGTTAAAGTACTTGATTAGTTTGGAGGATAGAGTAAAGTGAGTAATACGATTGATGCGCTTGCACTGAAGAAAGCATTTATTGCCGGTGCCAATAATCTTGATAAGAACAAGGAATATATCAATGAACTTAATGTGTTCCCTGTGCCTGACGGAGATACAGGAACTAATATGACGCTGACAATCCTGTCTGCAGTGAAGGAGGTTGAGGCGGCACCTGATGATATGAAGTCCATAGCAAAGGCCATGTCCACAGGTTCGCTCAGAGGCGCCAGAGGTAACTCAGGTGTAATTTTGTCACAGCTTTTGAGAGGCTTCAGCAAGAAAGTGCAGGACGCAAGGACCATAGATGTTCACGTTATAGCAGACGCTTTTCAGAAGGCTGTGGAGACTGCATATAAGGCTGTCATGAAGCCTAAGGAGGGAACGATTCTCACAGTTGCCAAGGGCGTGGCGTCCAAGGCAAGGGAGTGTGCTGATGCAGATATGTCCCTTGCACAGTTCTGCGACGAGGTTATTGAATATGGAGATGCCGTTCTTGATTCCACTCCTGAGATGCTTCCGGTTCTGAAGGAAGCCGGCGTGGTCGATTCAGGTGGACAGGGACTCATGGTGGTGCTCAAGGGTGCTGTCGACTGTCTCATGGGCAGAGTTACAGTTGAACTCAGCAAGAACACTGGAACAGTGAATGTGGCAAGAACATCCACAGGCGCAGGCAACGATTTCATATCCACAGCGGATATAAAGTTTGGATATTGTACAGAGTTTATTATCAATCTTGAGAAGCCATATGGCGAGGCTGAGGAGGATGATCTGAAGAGCTTCCTCGAGTCTATAGGTGACTCGATAGTATGTGTATCTCTTGATGATATAGTTAAGATACATGTGCATACCAACCATCCTGGTCATGCATTTGAAAAGGGTCTTACACTTGGATACCTTACTAATATGAAGATAGACAACATGAGGATAGAGCATCATGAGCGTGTTATCGGTCAGGCAGAGCGCGATGAGGCCGAGAAGCAGGAGGAAGAGAGGCAGCACAGAAAGCAGGAGCATAAGGAGCCTCGTAAGAAGTATGGATTTATTACGGTATCCATGGGTGATGGTCTCAAGACTCTTTTTGAAGAGCTTGGAGCAGACCGTGTTATAGAAGGCGGACAGACCATGAATCCAAGCACTGAGGATATGCTCAATGCGATCGATGATGTGAATGCCGAGAATATATTTATACTCCCGAACAATAAGAATGTTGTTCTTGCGGCTAATCAGGCGGCAACTCTGTGTGAAGATAAGAATATAATTGTGATTCCAACCGCGAATGCTCCTCAGGGCATAAGCGCCATGATCGCATTCGACAGTACAGTCGATGTGGACGAGAACAGATCTGCCATGAAGTCGGCTGTCAAGAATGTCAAAAGCGGACAGGTAACTTATTCCGTAAGAGATACCTCGATCGATGGAAAGGCCATCAAGGAGGGCGATATCATGGGTATCGGCGATAAGGGGCTTGTCAGTGTTGGAAATGATATAGAGAATGTAACATTTGAACTGATCGCAGATGCGGTCGATGAGGATTCAGAGGTTATAAGCATATATAATGGTGCTGATGTGTCCGAGGATGATGCGCAGAAGCTTGCTGGCAGAGTGGAGGAGGCATATCCGGATGTTGATGTGCAGTGCTACTATGGCGGACAGCCGATATACTATTATATAGTATCTGTGGAATAACTTTCTGTGTATCTGTGAGATCCGTTGTGAAGAGGTGTATGTATGGAATTGAATGACTCCATAAAGACAATAAAAGGCATAGGTGACAAGACTGCGTCGGCATTTGCCCGGCTTGGGATAGAGACGGTGAACGATCTGCTTCTCAATTACCCCAGGACATATGTCACCTATGAGGATCCGGTGGATATATCAGATCTGCAGGCGGGAAGCAGGCAGTCCGTGAGGGCTGTTGTGAACAGCCGTGCGGAGGTCAGAAAAGTACATGGACTGACCATAGTAATATTGTACGCAAAGGATTTCTCTGGGACAATTAAACTTACCTGGTTTAATTGTCCTTTTTTGCGTAATTTCTTTCATATAGGTCAGGAGTTTGTGTTTGTAGGAAATGTGGCTTATAAGGGCGGTATGATGACCATGACGCAGCCGGAATACTACACTGATGATAAATACGGCGAACTTACGCATGTTTGGCAGCCGGTGTACACGGTAACGCCCGGTATAACCTCGAAGACCATACAGAAGGCTGTGAGAGGCGCAGAGGAAGCCATAGACAGGCTTGAGGATTACCTGCATGACAATGTGCTTGATGAGTACCATATTATGGGTATACAAAAGGCTATCCACTCGATTCATTTTCCTCAGGATGAGCAGAAGCTTAAGGGGGCTGTGAAGAGGATGGCATTTGATGAATTTTACAGCTTTATATCAAACCTTCACAGGATAAAAGACGACAATGTGTATGCAGAAAATACATGTATAATAAACTGTGATGAGGAGGTCAGGACGTTTATTGAGAACTTGAGGTTCAAGCTTACCGGGGCGCAGATGAATGCGGTGCGTGATATGCTTGACGATATGCGCTCTGAACATGTCATGAACAGGCTGGTTCAGGGGGATGTCGGATCAGGAAAAACCATAGTTGCAGCAGCCGGATTATACGCAGTGGCTGCAAGTGGCTATCAGGGAGTGATCATGGCACCGACTGAGGTTCTGGCGGTTCAGCATTACAAGGAGCTCAGTTCACTGTTTGAGCCATACGGAATATCTGTGGGACTTCTGACGGGTTCCATGACAGCGAAAGAGAAAAGAGAGATGTACAGCCGCATCAAGAATATGGATGTGCAGGTTGTGGTCGGAACACATGCCCTCATACAGGACAAGGTGGAGTATGGAAGACTGGCGCTCGTTGTAACTGATGAGCAGCACAGATTCGGTGTAAAGCAGCGCGAGAGACTTGCGTCAAAGGGAGAAGCTCCGCACACGCTTGTTATGAGTGCCACACCTATTCCGAGAACCCTTGCGATCATCATGTATGGCGATCTTGACATTTCAGTTATAGATGAGCTCCCGGCGGGAAGAATCCCGATCAAGAACTGCGTTGTGGATGAGAGCTACAGGAAGACGGCTCTCGGCTTTATCATGAAGGAGGTCTCACAGGGGCATCAGATATATATAGTCTGCCCGATGGTGGAGGCCAGCGAAGTTCTGGACGATGTTGCAAATGTGACCGAGTATACGGAGGAGCTGAAGAAGTCCATCAGGGATGGATATGGCGCTGACACTTCGGTGGTATGTTTGCACGGTAAGATGAAGGCGGAGGAAAAGAACAGGATACTCCAGGACTTTGCGGATGGTAAGATAAGCATTCTTGTCTCAACTACGGTCATAGAGGTTGGAATAAACAATCCAAATGCCACAGTTATGATGGTGGAGAATGCAGAGCGTTTTGGCCTTGCGCAGCTCCATCAGCTCAGGGGACGTGTAGGAAGAGGAAATCTCCAGTCGTACTGCATTTTCATGAGCGGAAAAAAGGACAAGGATACTATGGAGAGACTGAATGTTCTGGAGAAGTCAAATGACGGCTTCTATATAGCCGGTGAGGATCTCAAGATGAGGGGCCCGGGCGATTTCTTTGGAATAAGACAGAGCGGGGAGCTGATGTTCAAGGTTGGGGATATATACAATCATGCTGACATGCTTAGGGCGGCGCAGGACGTATACGACCGCTATGGACAGGAGATAGATGCGAAACTGATAAATAAAGGGGATGACAGGCTGTACACTATGCCTGTATTATAAATAAAAAAAGGGGGTATACCATGAAAAATAAGAAAACGATAGTTATGGGAATAATTATTGGCATTTTGCTGATAATTATAGCGGTTATGGGATATGTGATCGCTTCGGGAAAGAAAGGTGATTCCGTTAAGAAAGAAACGCTGCAGGAGACTTCTGCAGGCACAGAAGAAGTGAAAAGTGCTGACAATACGGGCGATACAACTGAGCCGTCAGAAAAACAGGATGACCAATCCTTGGATATTGCAGGCGATTTCTATGCTGAGATAGGACATGATACAACGTGGGAGGCAGATGGCAAAAAGTGTGCTACAGAGAGCATCAACATATATAACAACACATCTGCGTCTGCAAAGGATTGGAAGCTTGAGATTACATATAAGGGAACTCCGGCTGTAGATCAGATATGGGGCGGAGAGTACAAGATATCAGGCAAAACAGTGTCAATAAAGGCCGTGGATTACACCCAGGAGATACCGGCTAAGGGCAGTATCAACCTCGGATATAATTTCTCTTCAGATGACCTCGCCGTTGGGAAATACGTGCTGTATGTAAATGACACACAGTACAGCGGAGATGGTCTTAAGATGGCAGCTTCAGCGCCTGAGAAGACCGATAGCAATGAAACAAGCGGAGGCGGGAAAAATACAGAATCCGCTGCCACTGAGAAGAAAAACAATACAAATGTTCCGGGAGAGATCCCATTTGAAACACATGGAAAACTTTCGGTAAAAGGAACGGATATAGTGGACATGAATGGAGACAAATATCAGCTTAAGGGTGTCAGCACCCATGGAATCACATGGTTCCCTGATTATGTGAATAAGGAAGCCTTTGAGACTCTGCGGGATGACTGGGGTGCAAATCTTATAAGACTTGCGATGTATACGGATACAGGAGACAGCTACGGATACTGCAGTGGCGGAGATAAGGACGAGATACTTGCTCTTGTCGACAAAGGAGTTAGTGCAGCGACTGAGCTTGGCATGTATGTCATAGTTGACTGGCACATACTAAGCGATAGTGATCCGAATAATCATATAGATGATGCAAAAGAATTCTTTGACAAGGTATCTAAGGAATATGCGGCACAGGAGAATGTCATATATGAGATCTGCAACGAGCCGAATGGTGGAACCCAGTGGAGCAGTGTCAAGTCGTATGCCGAGACCATAATACCGGTCATCAGGGCAAACGACAAAGATGCTCTGATAATCGTGGGAACTCCAAACTGGAGCCAGGATGTCGATATTGCGTCACAGGATCCGATAACCGGTTATGACAACATCATGTACGCAGTGCATTTTTATGCGGCTACCCACAAGGATGACCTGAGAAATAAGGTTAAGACGGCTCTGGACAACGGACTTCCTGTATTTGTGAGTGAGTTCAGCCTGTGCGATGCATCGGGCAATGGAGGTATTGATTACGATTCATCTGACGAGTGGTTCAAGCTTATAAACGAGAATAATCTCAGCTATTCATCATGGAGTCTGTGTAACAAGAATGAGACATCGGCACTTATAAAGTCCGATTCAACAGCCACGGGCAGCTTATCCGATGGAGATCTGTCTGACACCGGAAAATACGTGAGAGACAGAATAATGGGAAAGTAGTGTGAAGATTGGAAGCTTTTCTTGTAATTTGGCAAAAGGCATGGTATAAGAATGTCTGGCAGGAAAAGTTTATGATATACAGTACATATAGATAGGAGAAGAATATGAGGGTTATTGCCGGCAGTGCAAGAAGTCTGAAGCTGGTGACGATTGATTCGATGGACACCAGACCGACAACGGACAGGATAAAAGAAACCTTATTTAATATGCTCTCAAATGATATTCCGGGATGCCGGTTCCTTGACGTGTTCAGCGGAAGCGGAGCTATTGGAATAGAGGCGCTCAGCCGTGGGGCAGCCATGGCGGTATTTGTCGAGAACAGCAGAAAAGCAGTGGAGTGTATCAATAAAAACCTTGCGTTTACGAAGCTTGCCGACAGGGCACAGGTCTTGTCAGCGGATGCAGTTCAGGCAGTGGGGATGCTGGAGAGACAGGGACAAGCATTTGACGTAATATTTATGGATCCGCCATATGGAAAGCTTCTGGAAAAGGCTGTGCTTGAAAGACTTGCAGGTTCACCTCTGATGGATGATGACACAATGGTCATTGTGGAGTCTGATCTTGACACGAATTTTGATTATCTTGATGATCTGGGACTGGAGCTTTATAAGACGAAGAAATATAAGACCAATAAACATACATTTATATATAGGAGACTGGAAGATGAGTAGAGCTATTTATCCGGGAAGTTTTGATCCGGTGACACTTGGCCATTTGGATATAATTAAGAGATCTGCGGAAATGTTTGATGAGCTGATAGTCGGGGTGCTCAATAATACCGCAAAATCTCCATTGTTTTCTTTGGAAGAACGTGTTAATATGTTAAAGAATGTAGTCTCAGATATCCCAAACGTGAAAGTTATGGGTTTTGGAGGACTGCTGGTGGATTTTGCAAGACAGAACGACGTGAAGGTCATAGTGAGAGGTCTTCGGGCTGTGTCGGATTTTGAGTATGAATTACAGATTGCCCAGAGCAACAGGAAGGTTGCCCCGGATATTGACACGGTTTTTCTTGCGACCAGTATTGAGTATTCGTACCTGAGCTCAAGCGTAGTCAAGGAATATGCGAGCTTTGGTGTGGATGTACATGATTTTATCCCGGAGGAGATCAGGGATACATTGAGAGATCGATATTCGATAGACAGAGATTGACAGGCGAAGGAAGAATTTTTAGATAGATTATTAGGAGGAGAAAAACATGGCAAGAAAAGGTATTGAAGAGATGATCAGTGAGATAGAGATATTTATTGACAATTGTAAGTATCAGCCATTGTCATCCAGTAAGATTATTGTGCCAAAGGAAGATCTGGAGCAGATGGTGGGCGAACTCAAGCTCAAGCTTCCTAATGAGATAGAGAGATGTAAGAAGATCATGAGAAACAAGGAGGCTATACTTGCGGATGCAAGAGCCAGAGCTGATTCTATCATCACAGAGTCTGTTGCAGAGGCAAACAGACTGGTTGATCAGAGCCAGATAGTTGAGCTTGCCAACATCAGAGCGAATGAGATAACAGACATGGCGAGAAGCCAGGCTGAGCAGATCATCGCTGAGGCGAATGCGGATGCCAAGGAAGTCAGAGCAGGTTCCATGTACTATTCAAAGGACAAGCTCACAGAGATAAGCCAGTATATAAATGCAACACTTCAGGCAGAGAGAGCGAACTATGAGAACCTCATTAAGTCTCTTGAGGACAATGCGGCAAGAGTTACAGACAATATGGCAGAGCTTGATTCAAGTATAGCTCAGATCAACGGTGTTCCTGAGCAGGTACAGCCAAGTGCTGACGATTCAGCATTTGCTGATGATGACAACACAGATTACAATGTATACGGCAAGACAGAGTATTCATCAGACGACTCTGACGATGAGGATTATGATGACGAGGATTACGATGATGAATATGACGACGAGGATGAGGATGATGAGGAGTTCCTCGACGAGTAATCATGCCAGATGATACAGGATGTATTTACAGACACATCATATAGAAAATGAAACACAGGAAGGCACATACTATTTTCCCTGTTGTGTATTTGATGAAAGACAGCCCGGATATTCTTATCATATCACGGCTTTGGAACAAGGCGGATAGCCCTCCAAAGGCAGTGAGTGAGAGAATGAGGGCTGTCTTTATTTTTGTGGAAATATCCATGCTGTATAATACTGGTACACCGCCGCCTATCTCCAGATATGTGGATATTATGGTGCATGCATCGCCTGAAAAGTAGCTGCACATAAGATTTCCTGCAATAGCAAATATGACCATGTACACACCGATCACAGTTATATTGTGTACCGAGCTGCTTATTATGTCAGAATACGTATTTTCTGGCTTCCCTGAATTGGGGCTCTGGTTGTCTGATGATACTTGGACTGTTGCGGCAGTAAGCAGCTCCGTGGAAGTGCTGGAGCGGTGGGATGACATACATGACAGAGTAAGCGCTATTACAGTATAAATGATCTGTGGAAGATATACAGCCTCGATCAGCCGTGCAAACGATATATATTCCATCAAATGATCCCTGTATATGTAATTGTAAAGAAACATCGGACTTATATTGTTGCACATCGGGAGTAGGCTCTGACATACGTTTTCAGAGATGACCCTCTTTCGGTAAAAGAAAGCTATGATGATCGTGCCTGTGGGAAAACCGCATAGCAGGCCTATTATAAAGATGATCGCATATGCGCAGCATTTTGATACTTGTATCGATCTGAGAAAGCTGGTTATAACACCGGTCAGCAGCATAAAGGGGAGCAGGATAGGTACAATGGATGAGTACCATAGCTGTAACCCCTGGGTGCATCCGGATCTGATGATGTCTGAATTTAAACATGCAAATATTATAATTGAAGCTGTTAGAATTATATAACATACGTTCTTCATATGCCAATTGTATTCATTTTATAGAGCAAATATGATAAATAAGAATATGTCATATAACTATGACAGGTTGTTCAAAATCGGTCTTTATACTGATTTTGTATTTGTTGTATACCATGTTTCTGTATATGTCTGTGGCTTTTATGTCGTATGAGAACATGGACAGACCTGTGGAATCTGTACTTTTGTATATCTCGGCTGAACGGGTTATGATCGGTACCTGCGAAGCCTTTTTCATGCTTTTTATCACGGCACCTGCATCTTTTTTTAGTCCAAGAAGCTTGATGTAGGCTATCCAGCCGTTTTCTTTAAAATGGGAATAGTCATCACATCTCAGGTCTGTGATGGTGTGCAGCAGACCTCTCTGAATGTGCGTGAGAGTATAATTCCTGCATTTAAGTGCTGTTGCGGTCTCAGTAAAGGATAGATTTGTGTCAAGCCTGGAGAGACGGTTGCAGAGATCTCTATCCATGTCAACGATGTCATCCGTGCACGGAGCAAGTATCCTTCGTGCTGACAGGAGATGAGACAGGTCGTCGTCGAACATCGGAAATGACTTTCTGTACGCGTTTTGCAGGATGTTGTAGCAACTGTCAGGAATGTGGCGCCTTAAGCTTTCAACATCACCTGACCGGAGCAGCTCACGTATGGCTGAGGCCGAACAGATGTCGTTGTCGGTGGCAGTGCTGTTGTATTCTGATAAGATCCTTCTGATCGGGACAGGTTTGATCCTGGAGTCTGTCTGTATAAGAGCAGCAATATACTCTATGGCCAGAATGTTGTTCGGGCTTGCCAGGATACGGTCAAGATCAGCGCTGGTATAACCGGTAAGGTTCTGGTTCTGCAGATACTCGGAGATGGCGGCTGCTCTGGCTGATCCATATGAGATGCCCGAAGATACGGATTTTTTTATGAATTCCGATACCTGTGGCGGTTCATTGACGGTGAGTTCGGCAATTTTTTGCAGAAGATCCATGTCATCACATTCTGCGCCGAATGAGATATAGTCTATGCCATCAAGAGCGTTCATCATGCAGACTGCGGCATGTGCATAGTCTCTGGCACTTGATGATGCGTATACAAATGGAATCTCGAACACAGCGTCTACACCGCATCTCAAAGCAATCTCGGTTCTTGTGTGCTTATCTGCTATGGCAGGAACGCCTCTCTGAAGAAAATTGCCGCTCATAAAGCATATGACATGTTCGGCACCAGTTAGAAGCTTCGCCTGCTGTATCTGATATTCGTGTCCCTTGTGAAATGGATTGTATTCGCAAACTATGCCTACTGTGCTCATGGCTCCTCCTTGAAATGCGTGTTTTATAACCTGTCACGATTTATAATGCCTTTGTCGGTAAAGTTTATTCTATCTTAATAATTAATGGCTGTAAAGTGTGTTATAATGACGGACATAAAGATGTTAAGTGAAAAATTCAAGATGCGGCATTGTTCTGATGCCGATGATCCCCACATACCAGACAGATATTGATTAATTAAGTGAAGGCAGCCAATTTATGGTTGACAAAGTGGCAATAATCTAATAGTATATTAAAAGATAATCGAACATATGTTTAGGAGGAAAATATAATGGCGAATAATTCCGGTAATGTAAATATTGATGATAAGAGAAAGGCATTGGATGCCGCTATAGCACAGATAGAGAAGCAGTATGGTAAGGGTTCGGTGATGAAGCTTGGCGATTCCAATGCGAATATGAATATAGATGTGATCCCTACAGGATCCCTCAGCCTTGATATAGCACTTGGACTTGGCGGTGTGCCTAGAGGAAGAATCATAGAGGTGTTCGGACCTGAGTCGAGTGGTAAGACGACGGTAGCACTTCACATTGTTGCTGAGATACAGAAGAGAGGCGGAATCGCAGGCTTTATAGATGCCGAGCATGCGCTTGATCCGACATACGCCAAGAACATAGGTGTAGATATAGACAATCTTTACATATCACAGCCTGACTGCGGAGAGCAGGCTCTTGAGATCACAGAGACCATGGTCAGATCGGGAGCGGTTGATGTCGTTATCGTGGACTCTGTTGCTGCACTTGTACCAAAGGCAGAGATAGACGGAGAGATGGGCGATTCGCATATGGGACTTCATGCCAGACTTATGTCACAGGCGCTCAGAAAGCTCACTGCTGTTGTCAGCAAGACCAACTGTGTTGTCATATTTATCAATCAGCTCAGAGAGAAGGTTGGAGTTGTGTTCGGTAACCCTGAGGTTACAACAGGTGGTCGTGCACTTAAGTTCTATGCTTCCGTAAGACTTGACGTAAGAAGAATTGATACGCTCAGACAGGGCGGTGAGATCGTAGGTAACAGAACAAGAGTTAAGATAGTTAAGAACAAGGTGGCTCCTCCATTCAAGGAGGCTGAGTTCGATATCGTGTTCGGCAAGGGTATATCTAAGGTCGGAGATATTCTTGATCTTGCTGTTGCGAACGACATAGTGGATAAGTCCGGTGCATGGTACGCATACAACGGCAATAAGATAGGTCAGGGAAGAGAGAATGCGAAGGCATATCTTGAGAACAATACAGCTATCTGTGATGAGATAGAGCAGAAGGTAAGAGAGGCGGTTGGTGTTGCCGGAGAGTCTGCCGAGAACACTGTAGATGATGGAGCAGATGAGTAGGATCGCAACTGTCACTGATATCAGGAAGATCGATGATAAAAGGTTTTGTCTGTTTGTGGACTATGAGCCTTTTTCATCGGTCTATGCATCGGATATACGAAGATTACATCTTGCCTGTGACGGTGAGATAGAATGGAGTAAACTTGAGGAATTCAGACGGGACTATCTGTTCAAACGTGCCATGAACAAGGCTGTGAACTCCATAAAGTTTTCGGACAAGTGTGAATACGATATCAGGCAGAAGCTTAAGGATCTGTATTACGACGAAGAGATCGTGGATCAGACCATCGACAAACTGAAGTCGTATGGATATATAGATGATTACAGGTATGCATGTGGATATGTACGCAGAAACTCCGCTAAAAAAGGCATTCGTGTCATACGATTTGAATTGCAGGCAAAGCATATAGGCCAGGATATTATCGATCTGGCTGTGGAAGACTCAGACATATCAGATGAAAGCGACAGGATAACATATATTTTACAAAAAAAATACACTGTGGAAGAACTGACTGAAAAGCGTGATAAAGTCTATGCATACATGTACAGCAAGGGTTTTGACAGGCGTAAGGTTTCTGAGTGTATACGAAATATTGTCTCTGATATTACTTGACATAACATCTTAAAAATATTAAACTTAAATAGTTGTATTCTTGTACAATGAAAACTTAATAAGGAGGTGCTCCTGTGAATTCACCAATAGTATGGGGAATAATCGCTGTTGTTGTAGTTGCACTGCTTGTTGCTACATGGTTTATCGCTATTGCATATCGCAAGAACATAGTAGAGACCAAGATAGGAAGAGCAGAGTCACAGGCAAGAGAGATTATTGACGAAGCTCAGAAGACCGCCGAGGCTAAGAAGCGCGAGATACTGCTTGAGGCAAAGGAAGATTCCCTTAAGACACGTAATGACCTTGAAAAGGAAGTAAAGGACAGACGTGGAGAACTTTCACGTATGGAGAAGAGAATTCTTGCACGTGAAGAGAATCTTGATAAGAAGACTGAGGCAGTTGAGAAGAAGGAAGCTAGTTTAGCTAACAAGGAAAGCGCGCTGGACAAGCAGAAGGCTAAGGTTGAAGAGTTACAGGCGAAACGTTTACAGGAACTTGAAAGAATTTCAGGTTTGACCTCTGAACAAGCAAAAGAATACTTATTAAAGACTGTTGAAGATGAAGTAAAGCATGAAACAGCAGTTATGGTCAAGGAATTAGAAACCAGAGCTAAAGAAGAAGCGAACAAGAAGGCGAAGGAGTATGTTGTCAATGCAATACAGAGATGTGCGGTTGATCATATCTCAGAGACAACGATCTCATTAGTTCAGTTACCTAACGACGAGATGAAGGGTAGGATAATTGGTAGAGAGGGTAGAAATATTCGTACCCTTGAAACTCTCACAGGCGTAGATCTTATCATAGACGATACTCCTGAGGCAGTTATCTTATCAAGCTTTGATCCGGTAAGACGTGAGGTAGCAAGAATTGCACTTGAGAAACTCATCGTGGATGGTAGAATTCATCCAGCCAGAATCGAAGAGATGGTTGAGAAAGCGCAGAAGGAAGTTGAAAACATGATGCGCGAGGAAGGTGAAGCTGCTACTCTTGAGGTAGGAATTCACGGAATCCATCCAGAGCTGGTAAGACTTCTTGGAAAGTTGAAATTTAGAACAAGCTACGGACAGAACGCATTGAAGCACTCTGTTGAGGTAGCTCAGTTGTGTGGTTTGTTGGCCGGAGAGATAGGTGTCGATATCAAGGTTGCAAAGCGTGCTGGATTACTCCATGATATAGGTAAATCACTTGATCATGAGATGGAGGGTTCACATGTTCAGATCGGTGCAGATCTTTGTAGAAAGTACAAAGAGTCAGCGCTTGTTGTCAATGCGGTAGAGTCACATCACGGTGATGTTGAGCCTGAGTCATTGATAGCACTTCTGGTACAGGCTGCAGATACAATTTCTGCTGCAAGACCGGGAGCAAGAAGAGAGACCTTGGAGACTTATACTACAAGACTTAAGAAGTTAGAGGATATTGCTAATTCTCATAAGGGTGTAGATAAGACATTTGCTATTCAGGCAGGTAGAGAAATTCGTGTAATGGTAGTTCCTGAGCATGTAAGCGATTCTGATATGGTATTGTTGGCTAGAGATATTGCAAAGCAGATCGAAGACGAGCTTGAGTATCCTGGACAGATTAAGGTAAATATTATAAGAGAGTCACGCGTGACAGATTACGCAAAATAAAAATTAGGGTTTGTAGAGATGATCTACAAACCCTTTTTATGATTTGTCATATACAGTTTACCATTCTTATGCATGATAAACTATAAAACGGGAGGTGAGATTAAAAGATGGAAAAATTCAAGAGGATAAAGACGGAAGTGGCATACAGAGCGCATGTGTTTGATGTATATAACGACTATCTTGAACTGCCTGATGGCAGAGATGTTGTATATGATCTGATAAAGCATCACCCGGGAGCATGCATTCTTCCAGTTAAAGACGATGGATCGCTCATACTGATAAAGCAATACAGGAATTCTATTGATGATATAACCTACGAGGTTCCGGCTGGTTTTATCGATGAGGGAGAGTCTCCTGAAGATGCAGCCAGAAGAGAACTCAGGGAAGAGACAGGGTTTATCGCGAAGGTTGTGGAGTATGTGACTAGAACAGTTCTGGCTATCGGTACAAGTGATGAACAGACTTACGTGTATATAGGCAGGGAACTTACCAGAGGAATATGTGCATTGGACGAGAATGAATTTATAGAGACCGAGGAGATAGGTCTTGATGATGCACTCAATATGATAAGAGATGGCAGGATAGTGGATTCCAAAACAATAATTGCAATCTACGCATATTGGGGTAAGAAATGCTCCCAAACAAGCAATCACATAATTTGAAACATAGAAAATTCAACTGAAACATTGTCGGAATTAAAAAATGTGAAATATTTTTGAAAAGAATTATGTCAATATCTAGTATACATAATTTGATTGCGCACCGCATTTTGTACTTTTATTAAAAATGCCGTGAAGCCTTGATTTTACTTGTTAAAATAGTGTTTGATTTTATTTACATTTATATTTATAATATAATTCAGTCTACATAACTAAGGGGATAAATTAGTGGAACAATACATAGACAGATATGTTGATTATTTAAGAAATGTAAAAAAATCCAGTGAGAATACTGTTGCATCATATCGGAGAGATCTGATAAAATTCTACAGGTATTTTGACGAGAAGGGCATAACGAGGATTGATGATATTAATGAAACTTATATCACTTCGTATGTGTTGGAAATGGAGAAACAGGGGATGTCCATGGCTACGGTGTCACGTAACATTGCATCCATAAAGTCATTCTATGCCTATCTCATGAGGGAGAGGATAGTGAATGATGATCCAACGGAGAATATCAAGCCTCCGAAGATCGTGAAGAAGGTTCCTGAGACGCTTACCATAAGTGAGGTGAACAAACTTCTCGACCAGCCTACCAACAAGACTCCAAAGGAGATCAGGGATAAGGCGATGCTGGAGCTGTTGTATGCTACAGGAATACGTGTTACAGAGCTTGTGACATTGAAACTCACGGATGTCAACATAAAGCTTGGGTTCATTGAGTGCCACGACGGCGACAGGGTGAGGACTGTTCCGGTTGCGGAGGTTGCTCAGAGAGCCCTCAGCAGATATATTACTGAGGTGCGCGATGATATGAGTGGAGGCAGTGATTATCTGTTCTTCAACTGCAAGGGTGCACCTATGACGAGACAGGGATTCTGGAAGATAATAAAGTATTATGCGGCTAAGGCCGGCATAGATAAGGATATAACACCTCATATGATAAGGCATTCATTTGCCTCACATATGTTGGGGAATGGAGCGGATATAAAGTCTGTTCAAGAGATGCTTGGACATGTGGATATTGCGACAACCCAGATATATCTTACAAATAAGCAGAGTAAGCTCAAGGAAGAATATGCAAAGGCATATCCGAGGGCCTAACAAATAACTTATAAACTAAGGAGACAATTAAATCATGGAAAACAATTACTACGTTCCGGCACAGATCATTGAGAATAATCTCAAGGGTGCTGTTGGAAAGGCAAATCTCAAGCTGTACAAGATGATCATGATGGGATTCTTTGCAGGAATGTTCATTGCGATAGGAGCTGAGGGATCAAACCTTGCGGTGCATACGGTGGACAATTTCGGACTTGCGAAGACTCTTGCAGGATGCATATTCCCTGTAGGACTCATGATGTTATCGATTATCGGTGCAGAGCTGTTTACCGGAAACTGTATGATGATAACAGCGGTTATTGATGGTAGGATAAAGCTTGTGCAGATGCTCAAGAATTGGGTTGTTGTATATCTCAGCAATATGCTTGGATCGGTTGTGACTGCAGCTCTTATATATGGAAGCGGTCAGTTTGATAATTCAGTAGGCGGCCTTGGCGCTTATACCATCAAGGTGGCTATGGGTAAGACGGGCCTTGATTTTTGCAATGCGTTCATGTCGGGAATAATGTGTAATGTTCTCGTGTGTATCGCGGTTCTCATGTCATCTTCGGCTAAGGATATAATTGGAAAGCTGTTTGCATGCTTCTTCCCGATAATGGTATTCGTCGTGTCAGGTTTTGAGCACTGCGTTGCAAATATGTACTATATACCTGCAGGTCTGATGGCTGCATCAAACAGCAAGTACGTGGACAAGGCATGCGAGCTCTATGGATATACCGCACAGCAGATAAGTGACCAGCTCACAGTGGGACATTTCTTCAGTAAAAATCTCCTCCCTGTAACGCTTGGTAATATCATCGGCGGTGGTCTGATAGTGGGAATTGGACTTTACATCATCAACAAGCCTAAAAAGGTGGAAGAGTAGAATCTGGCGCCAGACTTATAGGCAACAAGGTCAGAATGATGGACTGAATAAATGATGGAATGAAAAATAAGATAGATAAATAAAAAACAGATGTGGCATGATTTGAGGAATCACCCTGGATCATATCACATCTGTTTTTTATTATTTACATTTTATCGCATTATTGTTTGTCGCAATTTTCAGTTTGTTTGACAATTACTTATAAAAGTCAATTATCTTGTCCATTCTGGATGACATATTCTCAAATATAAGATCAAGGATCGTCAGGGCGGTCATGGCCTCGACGACCACAACAGCTCTCGGCCCAATGATAGGATCGTGGCGGCCTCTGATCGAGACCTCTATGTTATCCCCGGACTTGTTAACGGTTTTCTGTGTGGATGCGATGGATGGGGTCGGCTTGAAATGCGCCTTGATGATTATGTCTGAACCATCGCTCATTCCGCCGAGAATACCTCCGGCGTGATTGGTCTCCTTGTCTACGTTATAACCGTTCATGACAAATGCATCATTGTTATATGAACCTCTTGCAGTGGATACCTCGGTGCCGTCGCCAATCTCGACAGCTTTCACAGCTCCGATGGACATAACTGCCTTTGCGAGGCATGCATCCAGTTTGTCAAATACCGGTTCACCGATACCTGCCGGCATTCCATGCACGATACATTCAACACCAGAGCCTATGGAATCGTTCTCCGCCATGCAGTCTTGAAGGAGGATTGATGCCTTCTCGTAGGCATCCGGGTCCGGCATATAGAGGTCGTTCTTAAGTATATAGTCAGCGTCAAAATTGTTCCTGTCTATATGTACATCACCGATGGAAGATACGTATGTAGTTATGGTGATACCGAGTTCCTTCAGTATCTTTGAGGCGATCGCACCGGCTGCAACTCTGCCGATGGTCTCTCGTCCCGATGAACGGCCGCCGCCTCTGTAATCCCTGAAGCCATATTTTTCATCAAATGTATAATCTGCGTGGCCTGGTCTGTAATATGTGGCGATATCTCCGTAATCCCCGGAGCGCTGGGATGTATTTCTCACCATCATGGATATAGGAGTTCCGGTTGTCTTTCCCTCGAAAATTCCTGACAGTATCTCTATGGTATCGGATTCCTTTCTAGGCGTTGAGAACTGTGAAAATCCGGGTTTTCTGCGATCCAGAAATACCTGTATATCTTCCTCACACAGTGGAAGACCGGCAGGGCAGCCGTCAACGACAACTCCCAGAGCCTTTCCGTGGGATTCTCCCCATGTGGTGATGGTAAATTTATTTCCTATGGTGGAACCTGCCATAATATATCTCCTTTCAAATGCGGCGAAACCTGCCGCTCTCTATTCGGCAAATGAACTGCAGAATCCTGCAGCGCAAATGTCCACGCGCACTATTATAGCATAGATAAGTTTGTGATAACAAGAAATAAGTTGGAATGCTGTAAAGTGTGAAAGCGTATAAGGCGAATGTCAAACCGGGAATATTACCGGCCGGGGTTGTAATGAAATATGTTATATATTAAAATATCTATGAAATAAATGAAAGAACACGGCTGAAAGCACAGCCGGACATAAGGTGGTCAAGAAAATGGAGAAATATTATATAGTAAAATCGATAGACGGAGATTACGCAAATCTTGCTGATGAGAATGATCTTGGCGGTGAGACAAAGCTCGTTGCAAGGGCGCTGCTTCCGGAAAGTATAGCGGAAGGAACAAGGCTGCACTATGCATTTTTGCAGTATGAAATTGCGGATTAATTTCCTCTTTACAAAACCAGACACATATGTTATCCTACACAAGGTCAACTGACACTTAGTTTGAGGACACCTCTAGGCCTTTTGCCCGGTGTCAGTCATGTATATTATTTTATAGGAGGATTGTTATTATGATAACAAAAGAGCAGAAGCAGGAAATCGTAGCTAAGTACGGCAAGGATGCAAACGACACAGGTTCAACAGAGGTTCAGATCGCACTTCTTACAGCAAGAATCAACGATCTCAACGGACATTTCAAGGCTAATCCAAAGGATCATCACTCAAACCGTGGTCTTCTTAAGATGGTTGGTCAGAGAAGAAACCTTCTTGCATACCTCAAGAGCAAGGATATCGAGGCATACAGAAAGCTCATCGAGAGCCTTGGACTTAGAAAGTAATTTCTATTCGAGCCTTAATACAATAACAATTATGGGAATCATGTGTACAAGCATGATTCCTTTTTATTTGCCCGGACACATTTTTATGGTATCAAATAGTGTAAACAGAGGTGTTTGGATATTGTATTTTTTATATTCGTATGATAAAATTTAAAAGATTGTGGAATGACATATCGAGACTTCTATAAAGAATATCATGGATCATCGCTGAAAGATGGCAAAAAGGTTATAAGACATGGTGTTTTTTATAGTTGTTTCGACGTCTTCCACAATACAAATAAATATTAAATCAAGGAGATTTTGAGATGAGTAAGAAATTCAAGAGATACCAGAAAGAGATCGCTGGCAGAATGCTCACTGTTGATATCAACAGAGTAGCTGCACAGGCAAATGGTGCTGCATTTATCAAGTACGGTGACACAACAGTGCTTTCAACATGTACAGCTTCAGAGAAGCCAAGAGACGGAATCGATTTCTTCCCACTTTCAGTAGAGTATGAGGAGAAGTTATATTCAGTAGGAAAGATACCTGGAGGATTCAATAAGAGAGAGGGTAAGGCATCAGAGAACGCTGTCCTCACATCACGAGTAATCGACAGACCTATGAGACCTCTTTTCCCTAAGGATTATAGAAATGACGTAACACTCAACAACCTTGTTATGTCAGTAGATCCAGAGTGCAGACCGGAGCTGGTTGCAATGCTTGGATCATCTATCGCAACATGTATATCAGACGTTCCATTTGACGGACCATGTGCCATGACACAGGTAGGTCTCATCGACGGAGAGTTCATCATCAACCCAACACAGAAGCAGTGGGATGAGGGTGATCTGAAGCTCACAGTTGCATCTACATCACAGAAGGTTATCATGATCGAGGCCGGTGCAAATATTGTACCTGAGGCTAAGATGATCGAAGCTATCTATATGGCTCATGATATCAACCAGGACATCATCGCATTTATCAATGAGATAGTAGCTGAGGTTGGAAAGCCAAAGCATTCATATGTAAGCTGTGCAGTTCCAGAGGAGCTCTTTGCAGCGATTAAGGAGATCGTTCCTCCAGAGGCTATGGAGGAGGCTGTATTCTCAGACGAGAAGCAGGTTCGTGAGGAGAACATCAGACAGATCACAGAGAAGCTTGAGGAGGCATTTGCAGACAACGAGGAGTGGCTTGCAGTCCTTCCAGACGCTATATACCAGTATCAGAAGAAGACAGTAAGGAAGATGATCCTCAAGGATCACAAGAGACCTGATGGACGAGCTATCAACCAGATCAGACCACTTGCTGCTGAGGTTGACATCATTCCTAGAGTCCACGGCTCAGCTATGTTTACAAGAGGACAGACACAGATCTGTAACGTATGTACACTTGCTCCACTTTCTGAGATCCAGAGAGTTGACGGACTTGACGAGAACGTTACATCCAAGAGATATATGCACCACTACAACTTCCCTTCATACTCAGTAGGAGAGACAAAGGTTTCAAGAGGACCTGGACGTAGAGAGATTGGACACGGTGCACTTGCTGAGAGAGCACTTCTTCCTGTACTTCCAAGTGAGGAAGAGTTCCCATATGCGATCAGAACCGTATCAGAGACATTTGAGTCAAATGGTTCAACATCAATGGCATCAACATGTTCATCATGTATGTCACTCATGGCTGCCGGTGTTCCTATCAAGGCTATGGTTGCCGGAATCTCATGCGGACTTGTAACAGGTGATACAGACGACGATTACATCGTACTCACAGATATCCAGGGACTTGAGGACTTCTTCGGAGATATGGACTTCAAGGTAACAGGTACAACAGAGGGTATCACAGCTATCCAGATGGATATCAAGATTCACGGACTTACAAGACCTATCGTTGAGGAGGCTATCGCAAGAACACGTGAGGCAAGACTCTTCATCATGGAGACATGTATGAAGCCGGCCATCGCAGCTCCAAGACCAACGGTCAATGAGTTCGCGCCAAAGATCAAGCAGATCAAGATCGATCCAGAGAAGATCGGTGAGGTTATCGGACAGAGAGGTAAGACTATCAACACTATCATCGAGGAGACAGGTGTTAAGATCGATATCGATGATGAGGGAAGAATCTCTATCTGTGGCGTAGAGCAGGCAGGTATGGACAAGGCTATCGAGATGATCAACATGATCGTAGAGCCTCTTGAGGTTGGCAAGAACTACCATGGTAAGGTTGTAAAAGTTATCGACTGTGGAGCTATCGTATCGCTTGCACCTAACAAGGATGGACTCATCCACATCTCAAAGCTTTCAGACAAGAGAGTTGCAAAGGTTGAGGATGTTGTAAATGTAGGTGATGAGGTTGACGTTAAGGTCATCAAGATCGACGAGAGAGCAGGAAGAATAAGTCTGAGTCTCAAGGATGTACAGTAAATAACAGTTCTGAGCTAAACTATAATAAGGATATTTTTTATAAGGGTAAATTTGATGTCTCGAAGCCGGTCTGTCATATGGCCGGTTCCGGGGCATTGTAGTAAATAAAGGCATACATAAACAAACTAAAAAATAAATGCAGATTTAAGGGGGAACATATGAGATACGGTTATTTTGACGAACAGAACAAAGAGTATGTAATTGACAGACCAGACACCCCGGCACCTTGGGCAAACTACCTTGGTTCACCGGAATACGGAGCTATAATCTCCAACAACGCAGGAGGCTACAGCTTTGAGAAGTCAGGAGCAAACGGAAGAATACTGAGATACATATTTAACAGCTTTGATCAGCCTGGAAGATATGTATATCTTCGCGATGATGACACAAAGGATTACTGGTCAGCATCATGGCAGCCGGTAGGCAAGAGTCTTGATGTGTATAAGAGTGAATGTCACCATGGAACGGCATATACAAAGATGTATGCAGAGTATTCTGATATCAAGTCAGAGGTGATGTATTATGTTCCACTTAACAAGACACATGAAGTGTGGAAGGTGAGAGTTACCAACAACTCTGATAAGCCTCGTAACCTTTCAGCTATCGGATACTGTGAGTTTACAAATGACTGCAATTATGAGCAGGATCAGGTAAATCTCCAGTATACACTGTTCATAACCAGAACATATTTCATGGACAACAACAAGATCCTTCAGGTCATCAATGAGAATGTTGAGAAGGCTGAGATCAATGGAAGTAAGGCAAACAAAAGATTCTTTGCACTTGCCGGAAGTGATGTTGCATCATACTGTGGTGACAAGGAGGAGTTCCTTGGAAGATATCACGGCTACGGCAATCCGATCGGAGTTATAAATGGAGATCTTGGCAACAAGCTCAACTACAACAGCAATGCCTGCGGTGGACTCCAGACAAAATTCACACTTGCTCCGGGCGAGTCAAAGGATTTTGCATTCATAGTCGGAATGAAGGACAATGACGCTGCAAATGCTGTCATAGCCGGATACGCAGATCCTGCCGCAGCATGTCAGAAGGAGCTTGACGAGCTGATCGAGTATTGGCATTCAAAGCTCAACAACTTCCAGGTGCACACACCTAGTGATTCATTCAACAACATGGTAAATACATGGAATGCATACCAGTGTTTCATGACATTCATATGGTCAAGAGCTGCATCATTCTCATACTGTGGTCTGAGAAACGGATATGGATACAGAGATACAGTTCAGGATATCCAGGGCGTTATCCACCTTGCACCTGAGATGGCTCTTGAGAAGATCAGATTCATGCTGTCAGCACAGGTTGACAACGGCGGTGGACTTCCACTTGTAAAGTTCACACATAACGCAGGTCATGAGGATACACCGGATGATCCATCATATGTACAGGAGACAGGACATCCTGCATACCGTGCAGACGACGCACTTTGGCTGTTCCCAACTGTATATAAGTATATTGCTGAGTCAGGCAACCTTGACTTCATAGACGAGGTTATTCCATTTGCCAACAAGGATGAGGGTACAGTTTATGAGCATCTTAAGAGAGCGATAGATTTCTCCATGAACAGACTTGGAGATAATGGTATGCCGGCAGGACTCTGGGCAGACTGGAATGACTGTCTGAGACTTGGAAAGAGAGGCGAGTCAACATTTGTTGCAATGCAGCTCTACTATGCGATGACAGTTATCAAGTATTTTGCTGAGATGAAGGATGATGCAGAGTACATAGATTACATCAACAGCATTCAGTACAAGATGGGTGAGACCATTCAGGAGAAGTGCTGGGAGGATGACAGATTCATCCGTGGATACAAGGAAGGCGGACAGGTCATCGGTTCAAAGAATGATCCTGAGGCAAGCATGTGGCTGAATCCTCAGTCATGGGCAGTTATAAGCGGACTTGCCACAAGAAAGCAGTCTGAGATCGCCCTTGAGTCTGTTCACAGGGAGCTTAACACAGAGTACGGTGTGAGACTTATGTTCCCACCATACAGAGAGCATGCATTTGACGGAGCACTCATGCTTCTGTTCAATGCAGGAACAAAGGAGAATGCGGGTATATTCTCACAGCCACAGGGCTGGATAATACTTGCCGAGGCGCTCATGGGACATGGAAACAGAGCGTTTGAGTATTTCAACGAGAGCTCTCCTGCATCCATGAATGATAAGGCAGAGATCAGAAAGCTTGAGCCATACTGCCATGGACAGTTCACAGAGTCTGTTGGAAGTCCATTTGAGGGTCGCGCTCATGTACACTGGCTTACAGGTACAGCATCCACATGTATGGTTGGCTGCGTTGAGGGTATCATGGGTATGAGACCAGACTTTGGCGGAATCAAGATCGCGCCTTCAGTCCCATCAGACTGGAAGGAGTTTGAGATCGAGAAGATGTTCAGGGGTAAGAAGCTCTCAATCAAGGTTCAGAATCCTGATGGACATGAGAGCGGTTTCCAGAGCCTCACATTAAATGGTGAGAAACTTGAGGCAAATTATATCCCTGCTGACAAGCTTGCTGATACAAACGATATCGTGCTTGTAATGTAATGAATATAAATACATTATTTATACCATATTAAGTTAAGAAGGGCTCAGCCCTTCTTAATTTTTGCCCTGATGCGGAATGAGTGGATTGGGGTTGGAAGGTGGTGCAGGCGAAGTGGAATCGGTATCGATCGCTGAGAGGTTAAAACTCACTGACAACATACATGTTATGGATGTTCCAGGTGGAGGTTATATCCTGTTATGTGGAATATATGGAGAGATTGAGGGGCATGACAAGCTTCCTGCCGGTATGAAGAGTACAAGCTACGAGAAGCTGCTTCCGGTGATAGCCCAGGCAGAAAACTGCGGAGATGTAAAGGGAGTCCTGACTCTGATAAATACGGTCGGAGGCGATGTTGAGTCCGGACTTGCCATATCTGAGATGTTGTCCAGCCTATCAAAGCCGGTCGTCAATATCGTGCTTGGCGGCGGACATTCCATAGGAGTTCCTCTGGCGGTGTCGGGAAATGTGTCTTTTATAGTGCCGACCGCAACGATGATAGTTCATCCAATAAGGACAAATACGGCGGTGCTTGGAGTTAAGCAGAACTTTGAATATATAGAGAAGATGCAGGAGAGAATCATACAGTTCACAGTGGATCACTCATCTATAGACAGGAAAGAACTGGAGAAACTTATGTTTAACACGACAGAGCTGACCAAGGATGTGGGCTCGGTCCTGATAGGAAAACAGGCTGTCGAAAAAAGGGTTATAGACAGGATCGGTGGTATGTCGGCGGCTTTAAAAACGCTGTATGACTTGATTAATTAAGGAAATGATAGTAAAATTCCATAGGATATTGTATAAACATCGATCAAGGGAGGTTGGTCATGAGCTTATTACAGGCAATTTTGATGGGAATAATACAGGGAGCTACAGAATTTCTTCCAGTCAGCAGTTCGGGACATCTGGCTATTTTCAAGAATATTTTTGGAGTGGAGACCGATACGGGTATATTATTTGACATACTGCTCCATTTTGGCACGCTGGTTGCCATATTTATAGTCTACTGGGCAGATATAAAGAAGCTTGTTATAGAGGGACTCAAGATAGTTGGAGACTGCTGTGTCAATCTGGTAAATTTCATAAAGAACAAGACCTCGAAGGAGGAACAGATATATCCGTATAGGAAGATCGTGTGTACGGCATACAGAAAGTTTGTTATGCTCATACTCGTGTCAACTCTTACGACGACGGTGATCGCAGTCCCATTTGACAAAGCTATAGGACATGCGGGAGATACACTTTTGATACCGGGTATCTGTCTGTGTATAACATCTGTTATCCTGTATTTTGCGGACAGACTGCCGGTTGGTAAGAAGAGTGCGGCAAAGGCTACATACAGAAACGCCATATTTGTAGGTCTGGTACAGGCTGTTGCTACGCTTCCGGGAATATCAAGATCCGGAAGTACGATAACTGCAGGTCTGGCATGCGGCTACACAAGAAAATTCACGGTAAAGTATTCATTTATAATGTCGATACCGGCTGTTCTGGGAGCAGTCATACTGGAGATACCTGATCTGTTTAAGTCATCTATTTCAGGAACTGATGTTGTAAATTACATAGTTGGAATGGTAGTTGCAGGTGTTGTTGGATATTTATGTATAAAATTTATGCTTTATACGGTCAAGAAAAAGAATTTTAAGGGCTTTTCCATATATTGTATGATCGCGGGAATCGTGTCTGTAATATGGTATTTTGTTGCTTAAGATTTAGAATAGAGGTAGAAAATGGCTGCTGGTAATAAAAAGTCATACAAGAACAATACATCAAAGAATGGCACGTCCAAAAACGCTGCGTCTAAAAAGACTGTGGCAAAGAACTCTTCAAAAGGTGGATCAAATAACAGGACATCTGCGAAGAAGAATACTGCATCGAAAAAAACATCTGCCAGATCAAAGGCTGCCATAGAACGCAAAGCCCGGGAAGAGGAACTGGCAAGGCAGAAGCAGATGAGAAGTGAGATCATACTCATAGTTCTCTTTGCATTTTCGGTATTTCTGCTACTTGCAAACTTCAGGATCTGCGGAATAGTGGGAGATACAGTATCGGGATTTTTCTTTGGAATAATCGGTTTCAGCGAGTACATATTCCCGGTATATCTGTTTGTGTCGGCTGCCTATCTTATATCAAATGATTTCAGGGGGAAGATCGTCAAAAAGGTTGTATATTTTGGCGTTGTGCTCATCCTGTTGTCCATGGTATTTCAGGCTATATATTCATCGACCTTTGAGTCGGTCAAGGTTCTGTACATGGATGGGTATAAGGACAGATCGGGCGGAGGAGTTATATGCGGAGGAATATTCTTTGCGATAAGGACACTGCTTGGAGTTCCGGGTGCGTGCATAGTAATATTTATAGCTGCGGTTATCATGTTCATTCTCATAACGGAGATATCAGTTATAGACGAGATCAAACTTTTCATAGCATCTATCCGTGAGTGCAGAGAAAGCGATGATGACGAACAGTATGAAGATGAGGAGTATCAAAGTGACAGATATGACGATGGTTATTACTCACATGATGTAAATGATACTCCGGTTCGCAGAGTGAGACCATCGATGGCAAATCTCAATGTGTACAGCAGCGATAAGTCCAAGGATGACAGAGCTTCCGACAGGACTGCTGCAACGCAGGTCAAGCCAAGGAAGACTAAGCCACAGAAGAATGTAGAGAGGGAGCCTGCCAGGGATTTCTTTGCCATGGAGGATGTCCACGAGCTCACACCTGGAGATGGCGCTGTGGATATGTCCTATGATGAATTTAACAATGATATAGAGAAGATCGTCATGACCGACAGAGAGGAGATCGTCAATCCAGTTCAGATAGACAGAGAGGATCCTGTGCATAAACCGGTGCAGAAGCCTGCACCTGTGAAGAGAAGAAAGCCAGTGGTCGTAACTCCTGAAGAACCAAAGCTGGCTGCTGTGGACACTGATATGGAGGATGCAGAGATACTTTCATTTACTGATGATGCGGAGGATGTCCTTGCGGGAGCGGTAAATGGCAATATGCATCCAGAGAGTGTGTCAGATTACAATCCGCTCTACGACTCTGCATTTGCGGAGGAGGAGAAGACGGATACCGCGGCTCAAAGCAAAAAGAAGCCGGCGGTACAGACTGAGAGCTCAAAGCAGTATCAGGAGGGAAGAAAATATAAATTCCCAACGGCAGATCTGCTGTCCCAGCCTAAAAAGACGAACAATTCCAACAGGGATGCCCATGTCAGGGAGACAGCCATCAAGCTTAAGAATACCCTCGAGACATTTGGCGTCAATGTAACCATAACAAACTATAGCTGCGGTCCTGCTGTAACGAGATTTGAGATGCAGCCGGAGCAGGGTGTCAAGGTCAGCAAGATACTGAACCTTGCGGACGACATAAAGCTCAACCTTGCGGCTGCGGATATACGTATAGAGGCACCGATACCTGGCAAGGCAGCCATAGGAATAGAGGTCCCTAACAAGGAGAACTCAATTGTGGCGTTCCGGGAGCTTATAGAATCAGATAATTTCAAGAACCTCAAGTCCAAAGTGGCATTTGCGGTTGGTAAGGATATAAGTGGACAGGTCATCGCAACGGATATTGCCAAGATGCCGCATCTTCTGATCGCCGGAGCCACAGGTTCGGGTAAATCAGTGTGTATCAATACACTTATAATGAGTATACTGTACAAAGCCACACCGGAGGAGGTAAAGCTCATAATGATAGATCCTAAGATGGTTGAGCTTGCATGCTACAATGGCATACCACACCTTCTGATACCGGTCGTAACAGATCCAAAGAAGGCGGCAGGGGCACTCAACTGGGCTGTCATGGAGATGACAAGAAGATACCAGCTTTTTGCTGAGCACAGTGTACGTAATATACAGGGATATAATGACAAGGTTGAAAATGCCGTTATAGCGGGAGCTGATGGAGAAAAGCTGACCAAGATGCCACAGATAGTGGTCATAGTGGATGAGCTTGCAGATCTTATGATGGTTGCCCACGGCGAAGTCGAGGATGCTATAGTGAGACTTTCACAGCTTGCCAGAGCAGCGGGTATACATCTTGTCATAGCGACACAGAGACCTTCTGTAGATGTAATAACAGGACTTATAAAGGCAAATGTGCCATCCAGAATAGCATTTGCGGTATCATCAGGAGTGGATTCCAGAACCATACTTGACATGGTTGGAGCGGAGAAGCTTCTTGGAAAGGGTGATATGCTGTTTTATCCGACCGGTTATCCGAAGCCTGTCAGGGTTCAGGGTGCATTTGTTTCTGATGATGAGGTTACAGCAGTCGTTGACTTTCTTAAGAAGAACAACGGAGTCGGTACATACGATGATGATATTGCCAAGTCGATATCAGGAAATGGCGGATCAGGAGCCACTGCAATAGGCGGGGCTTCTGCAAACGATAAGGATGAATACTTCGTGGAAGCAGGAAGATTCATTATAGAGAAGGAAAAGGCTTCAATAGGTATGCTTCAGAGAACGTTCAAGATAGGCTTTAACAGAGCAGCCAGGATCATGGATCAGCTGATGGCCGCGGGAGTAGTTGGCCCTGAGGAGGGGACAAAGGCCAGAAAGATTCTGATGAGCCAGGAACAGTTCGATGAATATATAGACACTAATTTATAAAAAGCGGAGGATAAGAGCTATGATGACAGACATTGAAATTGCACAGAAGGCTGAGATGAAGCACATAAGGGAGGTTGCTGCAAAGCTCGGAATATCAGAGGATGACCTCGATCTCTATGGAAAGTATAAGGCAAAGCTCTCAGATGAGCTTATAAAGAAGGTTGAGGGCAACGAGAACGGAAAGCTTATCCTCGTTACAGCCATCAATCCAACACCTGCAGGAGAGGGAAAGACGACAATCACTGTAGGACTTGGTGAGGCTATGGGACAGCTTGGAAAGAAGGCGGTTATCGCACTTCGTGAGCCATCACTTGGACCATGTTTTGGAATCAAGGGTGGTGCAGCCGGCGGCGGATATGCACAGGTAGTACCTATGGAGGATCTCAACCTCCACTTTACAGGAGATTTTCATGCTATAACATCTGCAAACAATCTCCTTGCAGCCATGATGGATAACCATATCCAGCAGGGAAATGCACTGAGAATAGATGTGAACAGAATAGTGTTCAAGAGATGTATGGATATGAACGACAGAGTTCTCAGACACACAGTTGTCGGGCTTGGAAAGCGTGTCGACGGAGTGCCTAGAGAGGACGGATTTGTCATCACGGTTGCATCGGAGATCATGGCTATTCTCTGTCTTGCAAGTGACATGAAGGATCTTCAGGAGAGACTTGGCAGAATAATCGTTGCATACAACATGGACAATGAGCCTGTGACAGCGGCTGATCTCAAGGCTGTAGGAGCTATGGCAGCGCTCTTAAAGGATGCCATCAAGCCAAACCTTATCCAGACACTTGAGCATACACCGGCAATCGTACACGGCGGACCATTTGCAAATATAGCACATGGATGTAACAGTGTAATGGCTACAAAGACAGCATTAAAGCTTGCAGATTATGTAATAACAGAGGCAGGATTTGGCGCAGATCTCGGAGCTGAGAAGTTCTTCGATATCAAGTGCCGTATGAACAACCTTAAGCCTGATGCGGTGGTTCTGGTTGCTACAGTAAGAGCACTCAAGTACAATGGCGGAGTTGCAAAGGCAGATCTCGGAGAGGAGAATCTCGACGCGCTTAAGGCTGGTATAGTAAACCTTGAGAAGCATATTGAGAATCTTCAGAAGTATGGCGTTCCTGTTGTTGTAACTCTGAATAGATTTGTCACAGACAGTCAGGCAGAGCTTGACTTTGTCAAGAAGTTCTGCGAGGACAGAGATTGCGATTTTGCTCTTGCAAATGTATGGGAGCAGGGAGGCAAGGGTGGTATAGACCTTGCAAATGCAGTGCTCAACACGCTGGAGAACAAGAAGAGCAACTTCAAGGTGCTCTACGATGACAGCCTTTCAATAAAGGATAAGATAAATTGTATCGCTACAGAGATATATGGCGCGGATGGTGTTACATACAGCGCAGAGGCCAGCAAGGCCATCGCCAAGATCGAGGAGATGGGATTTGGTAACTTCCCTGTATGTATGGCAAAGAACCAGTATTCTCTGTCAGATGATCCAAAGAAGCTTGGAAGACCTACAGGATTCGATATAAATATCCGTGAGGTTTATGTCAGTGCAGGAGCAGGATTTGTGGTAGCGATTACCGGAACGATCATGACCATGCCTGGACTTCCAAAATCCCCGGCGGCAGAAAGGATTTATGTTGATGATGATGGCAAGATCGTCGGATTATTCTAGGAGGACAAATAAATGTATAAGCTTATAGATGGTAAGGTTATATCAAAACAGATAAAGGATGAGCTCAAGGAGAAGGTTGCGGGACTCAAGGCAGAGGGCGTAGAGATATGCCTTGCTGTCATCCAGGTCGGAAATGATCCTGCATCGTCAGTATATGTTGGAAATAAGAAGAAGGCATGTGAGTATATAGGAATAGGTTCACTGTCATATGAGCTCCCAGAGGAGACAACTGAGGAGGAGCTTCTTGCACTTATAGAGAAGCTCAACTCTGACGACAAGGTGAACGGAATACTTGTACAGCTCCCGCTTCCAAAGCATATAGATGAGGATAAGGTTATAAAGACCATATCTCCAAAGAAGGATGTGGACGGCTTCCATCCGATGAGTGTTGGTGCACTCAGCATAGGACAGCCGGGCTTTGTGTCATGTACACCAGCCGGAGTTATCCAGCTCATCAAGAGATCAGGAATAGAGATAGAGGGTAAGGAGTGCGTGGTACTCGGCAGAAGCAATATAGTAGGCAAGCCTATGAGCATGCTGCTGCTCCGTGAGAACGGAACCGTAACCGTGTGCCATTCCAGAACAAGGAATCTCAAGGAAGTGTGCAGACGTGCTGATATACTCGTGGTGGCAATAGGAAAGCCAGAAATGATCGATGCATCTTACATCAAGGAAGGCGCAACAGTTATAGATGTGGGAATCCACAGGGATGAGAATAATAAGCTCTGCGGTGATGTGGATTTTGAATCAGCCAAGGAGGTTGCCGGAGCGATAACTCCTGTACCTGGCGGAGTCGGCCCTATGACCATAGCCATGCTCATGTCAAACTGTGTAGAATCAATAAATATAAACTAAGAACAAGTGCAAAATTATTGGAGAACAGATGAAAGTATTACTCATATCACTAGGCTGTGATAAAAATCTGGTGGACAGCGAGGTCATGCTCGGTTTGCTGAACAAAGCCGGCCACCAGCTTACAAATGATGAGACAGAGGCAGATGTAGTAGTTGTAAATACCTGTGCGTTCATCAGCGATGCGAAAGAGGAAAGCATCAACACCATCATCGAGATGGGAGAACTGAAGAAAACCGGAAAACTAAAAAAGCTTATCGTTGCGGGATGTCTGTCCCAGAGATACAAGGACGAGATAATGAAGGAGCTTCCGGAGATCGATGTCATTATTGGTGCGACCAATTACGATAAGATAGTTGAGGCAATAGGAACCGACGAGGAGTCGATCATAGATGATATAAATTATACTCCAAGGCCGATTGCCGAGAGAATAGTAACGACAAATGCGTCGATGGCGTATTTTAAGATCGCAGAAGGTTGTAATAAACTGTGCACTTATTGTATAATACCTCACATACGAGGCAGATACAGAAGCATGCCGATGGACAGCCTGATCGCATCCGCTGAAAAGCTTGCGTCTGATGGTATAAAGGAGCTTGTCCTTGTGGCACAGGAGACTACGCTGTACGGAGTTGATCTGTATGGTGAGAAGAAGCTTCCAGAGCTTCTCACAAAACTCAGTGAGATAGAAGGCATAGAGTGGATAAGACTTCTGTACTGTTATCCGGAGGAGATAACAGATGAACTAATAGAGGTTATGGCCACGAATCCGAAGATCTGCCATTATGTCGATATACCTATCCAGCATTCTGAGAATGCGATACTTAAGAGAATGGGCAGACGGACCAGCAGAGAGAACATTGTGGAGCTTGTCGGCAGACTGAGGACAGCCATGCCGGATATAGCCATCAGAACCACGCTCATATCTGGTTTCCCAGGTGAGACACAGGAACTGCACGATGGTCTGGTCGACTTTGTTGACGAGTGCGAGTTTGACAGGCTTGGAGTATTCACTTATTCGCCTGAGGAGGGCACTCCGGCTGCGGAGTACGAGGATCAGGTGGATGGAGAGCTGGCTGTAAAGTGGCGCGATGAGATCATGGAGCTTCAGCAGGAGATTTCCTATGAGAAGAACCAGCAGATGATCGGAAGCACCCAGAAGGTTCTCATTGAGGGATATCTGGTCGACGATGATGTATATGTGGGAAGAACCTACAGAGATGCTCCGGGGGTTGACGGAATAGTGTTCGTCAGCGCACCATATGAATTGATATCCGGTTCATTTGTGGATGTGAAGATAACCGAGGCAAATGAATATGACTTGACAGGAGTGATAGTAGAATGAATTTACCAAACAAATTGACAATACTAAGAGCTATAATGATTCCATTCTTTCTCGTGTTTTTATATATGTCACCGGGATGGTCGAAGTGGGTGGCACTTGGAATATTCATAGCCGCATCACTTACAGATATGCTTGACGGAAAGATTGCAAGAAAATACAATCTGGTCACCAATTTTGGAAAATTCATGGATCCTCTGGCAGATAAGCTGCTGGTATGTTCGGCACTCATAGCACTGTCGGATCTGAACAGGATCCCGGCATGGATCGTTATAGTGATCATAGCGCGTGATTTCATAATAAGCGGATTCAGACTTATTGCGGCAGAAAAGGGAATTGTTATTGCTGCCGGATGGTGGGGAAAGATCAAGACAACGGTTCAGATGATCATGGTAGGATTTCTGATAGCTGATCTCAAGGTGTTCTACATCTTTGATCAGGTGCTCATCTACCTTGCACTTGCACTGACACTTATATCTCTTGGAGATTATCTGTATCACAACAGAGAAGTCCTCAAGGACTAAAACAGTAAAAAATAAAACAGATTTTATAATTCAACGGGGAATTTGGGGTATACTTTTGTTTGGGGGTATATTTTACACAGATTCCCTGTTTTATTTTGAAAAATAATTGCTTACAACGCCGATAAACCTTTGGTGGTTTTTTCGATTTTACTTGAAATATGACGACAAAGGCTTTACAATTATACTCGGCGAAAATTGGACTATATATAGTCCTAAAATAAATTAAACGGAGGGCTAAAAATGAGCAACACACCAAGCTTGTCAGCAAGTGACAGAATTTCAATGTTACTTGATGACTCAAGTTTTGTTGAAATCGGCGCATATGTAACTGCTAGAAATACAGATTTCAACATTCAGGACAAGGATACTCCAAAAGACGGCGTAATAACCGGTTATGGAGTGATCGATGGCAATTTAGTTTATGTTTACAGCCAGGATGCAAAGGTGCTCGGCGGTTCTATAGGCGAGATGCATGCCAAGAAGATCGCAAACCTTTACGACATGGCAATGAAGATGGGTGCACCTGTTATCGGGCTGATCGATTGTGCCGGACTCAGACTTCAGGAGGCTACAGATGCTCTTAATGCATTTGGAGAGGTATTCATGAAGCAGACTCTTGCATCAGGTGTAATACCACAGATCACAGCTATATTTGGTACATGCGGTGGTGGTGCAGCACTTATACCTAATCTCACAGACGTAACATTCATGACTAAGGAAGGAGCTAAGCTCTTTGTTAACAGTCCAAATGCACTGGATGAGAACCGTGCAGAGAAGCTTGACACTGCAGCAGCAGATTATGTTGCAGAGAACACAGCAAATGTTGACGCAGTATACGACACAGAGGCAGAGCTTCTCGGTGCAGTGAGAACTATGGTAGGTCTTCTTCCATCAAACAATGAGGATGATGGCGACTGCGCAGTATGTGAGGATGATGTGAACAGAATCATCCCAGATCTTGCTACAAAGGCAGGGGATGTGAAGGCTGTTATAGCAGATATCACTGATGATGAGTTTGTATTCGAGCTCAAGAAGGATTTTGCAGATGACGTTGTTACTGCATTTATCAGACTTAACGGTGAGACAGTCGGTGTTGTCGGAAACCAGAAGGATGTCATGACAACAGCCGGTGCATATAAGGCAGAGGATTTCGTAAAGCTTTGTGATTCATTCAATATCCCAGTTGTCACACTTGTAAACATCAAGGGATTTGCAGCAACTGTAAAGGAAGAGAAGACTATCTCAAAGGCTGTTGCAAAGCTTACTTACGCTTATGCCAACGCAACAGTGCCAAAGGTAACTGTTATGCTTGACAAGGCATATGGTACAGCCTACACAGTTATGTGTTCAAAGGCTATCGGAGCTGATGTTGTATTTGCTTGGCCTAAGTCAGTTATCGGAACAATGGATCCAGAGATGGCTGTAAAGATCATGTATGAAGATGAGATCGCAGCAGCCGGTGACAAGCTTGCTTATATCAAGGAGAAGAAGGCTGAGTACACAGATGCTCTTTCAGGTGCCGTATCTGCAGCGAGAAGAGGCTACGTGGATGATATCATCGAGCCTGATGCAACAAGAAAGAGAGTTATAGCAGCACTCGATATGCTTTTTTCTAAGAGTGAGGACAGACCATTCAAGAAGCATGGAACAATATAAAGGAGTGACAACTTAATGGAAAAGATAATAAAGAAAAAGTTATTATTGATAGTTTCTATGTTAGCTGTTACATTTGCACTTGCCGGATGTTCGTCTTCAGACAAGAAAGTAGAATTTGACTATGACGGAAACACATTGGTTCAGATAGCAGAAACACAGGCTACGAATTACATGCAGGTTGCGCAGGTTGAAGATGTATATAATTTCTATGTGGATGAAGAGGCAAATGGCGGTCAGGTAGATGAAACGACTGCTGATGCATTAAAGGTTTTTTCAACGATTGAGTCTGACTATGGTAAATTCCAGCAGTTTAAGCCGGTCAATCTCGAAGATGAAGATGATAAAACAATACAAGAAGTTGATGACAAGGTTGTTGTTACATTATATGCAGAATGTGCAGAAAAAGAAGCTATAGTAAAGGCAACATTTGTAGACAATTCGGTAACTTACAATTTCCAGAAGTATTCAGTGATGGCTCAGAATCAGTATTCAGAAGAAGAGGCTGATCAGATGCTTGCATCAAATGGTGTTTATCCATACAAGATTTCCGAATTTGAAGTTGCTGCTAATCAGACACTTAAGGACAAGATGAAGGATGCGGGAGCAAATACCCTCATAGGTATGGGTATCGTGTTTATAGCACTTATCTTCATATCATTCATAATTTCACTTCTCAAGTATGTTCCGGCTCTTTTGGACAAGGAGACAAGAGAGAAGAGAAAGGCTGAGAAGGCAAAGAAGGCTCTTGGAAGCGTTGCAACATTAAATGTTGACAAGGAGGATGAGACTCCTGCAGGAAACGCACCTGCTCCGGCTGGAATAGTAGACATTGTCAACACAGCGACCGGTGAGAGCGTTATGAACGACTCAGAGCTTGTTGCGGTTATATCAGCAGCGGTTATGGCGGCACAGGGCGGAAAGACAAGAGTTCGTGTAAACTATCCAAGTAACGATAAGTTGGTTGTAAGACCAAGAAAAAAGAATAAGAGATAATTATAGGAGGATAATTGTTATGAAGAATTATAGAATCACAGTTAATGGCACATCATACGATGTATCAGTTGAAGAATTATCAGGTGGCGCAGCTCCAGTAGCAGCACCTGTAGCAGCAGCTCCAGTAGCAGCACCTGTAGCAGCAGCTCCTGCAGCTCCAGCACCAGCAGCAGGCGGCGCAGGAAGCGTTAAGGTTTCATCACCTATGCCTGGTAAGATCCTTGCAGTAAAGGCTAATGTTGGCGACTCAGTAAAGAAGGGTCAGGTAATCCTTATTCTTGAGGCTATGAAGATGGAAAACGAAGTTGTTGCTCCGGAAGATGGTACTATCGCAAGCATAGATGTTACAGTAGGCGCTAGTGTTGAGTCAGGCGACACACTTGCAACACTCAACTAATTGCTTGAATTAGAATAAATCTTATAGGAGGAAACAACTAAATGGGCAGCACAATAGTTGACGTTTTGACAAATTTAGCTAATCAGACCGGTTTTGCAAGTCTTGACTGGAAGAATTACGTTATGATCCTTATAGCGTTTGCTTTCATGTATCTTGCAATCGGAAAGGGTTTTGAGCCACTTCTTCTTGTCCCTATCTCATTTGGTATGTTTCTTGTAAACATGTTCCCAGATATTATGGCAGAGGGCGGCTTGTTACATTATTTTTACCTGCTTGATGAGTGGAGTATCTTACCTTCACTTATATTCATGGGCGTAGGTGCCATGACAGACTTTGGTCCGCTTATCGCGAACCCGAAGAGTTTCCTGCTCGGCGCTGCAGCTCAGTTCGGTATCTATACAGCTTACTTCCTTGCATTCCTTATGGGATTCAACGGCAAAGAGGCTGCGGCTATATCGATCATCGGTGGTGCAGATGGTCCTACATCTATCTACCTTGCCGGTAAGCTCGGCATGGGTGGAACACTTCTCGGACCTATAGCAGTTGCGGCATATTCATATATGTCACTTGTACCTGTTATACAGCCACCTATCATGAAGGCTCTCACAACAAAGAAGGAGAGACTTGTTAGAATGCCACAGCTCAGACCTGTAACCAAGATCGAGAAGATCCTTTTCCCTATCATCGTTACACTTGTGGTAGTTCTTATACTTCCAACAACAGCACCACTTGTAGGTATGCTGATGCTTGGTAACCTCTTCAGAGAGTGCGGCGTTGTTAAGCAGCTCACAGAGACAGCTTCAAACGCTCTTATGTATATCGTAGTTATCTTACTTGGTACTTCAGTAGGTGCTTCTACAAGTGCAGAGGCATTCCTTAAGATGAGTACACTTAAGATAGTATTCCTTGGTCTTGTCGCATTCGCAGTTGGTACAGCAGCCGGAGTTCTCTTCGGTAAGCTCATGTGCTGGGCGACAAAGGGCAAGGTTAATCCGCTTATCGGTTCTGCTGGTGTATCAGCCGTTCCAATGGCAGCCAGAGTATCACAGAAGGTTGGAGCACAGTATGATCCTACAAACTTCCTTCTGATGAATGCTATGGGACCAAATGTTGCAGGTGTTATCGGTACAGCCGTAGCAGCTGGTACATTCCTTGCAATATTTGGAATTTAATTAAGAATTTAGGCAATGAAATTATATAGGAGGACGATAAAATGGCAGATAAGAAACCGATAAAGATTACGGAAACTGTACTGCGTGATGCGCATCAGTCACTTATAGCTACTCGTATGACAACCGAGCAGATGCTTCCTATCATCGACAAGATGGATAAGGTTGGTTATCATTCAGTAGAGTGCTGGGGCGGCGCAACATTTGATGCATCACTCAGATTCCTTAAGGAGGATCCATGGGAGAGACTCAGAAAGCTCAGAGATGGATTCAAGAATACAAAGCTGCAGATGCTCTTCAGAGGACAGAATATCCTCGGATACCGTCATTATGCAGATGATGTTGTAGAGTATTTCGTACAGAAGTCAATCGCAAATGGTATTGATATCATCAGAATATTTGACTGTCTGAACGATCTTAGAAACCTTCAGACATCAGTTAAGGCTTGTAACAAAGAGGGTGGACATGCCCAGGTAGCTCTTTCATATACACTCGGTGATGCATATACTCTGGATTACTGGAAGGATATGGCAAAGAGAATCGAGGATATGGGAGCAGATTCAATCTGTATCAAGGATATGGCTGGACTTCTTGTTCCAAATAAGGCTACAGAGCTTGTACAGGCACTCAAGGATGGTTCAAGCCTTCCAATTCAGCTTCATACACATTACACATCAGGTGTAGCTTCAATGACATATCTCAAGGCTGTAGAGGCTGGATGTGATGTCATCGATACAGCAATCTCACCTCTTGCGCTTGGTACATCACAGCCTGCAACAGAGGTTATGGCCAAGACATTTGAGGGAACAGAGTTTGATCCAGGTCTGGATCAGAAGCTTCTGGCTGAGATAGCAGACTACTTCAGACCACTCAGAGAAGAGTGGATCGCAAGTGGTCTCTTAAATCCAAAGGTTCTTGGCGTTAACGTTAAGACACTTCTCTACCAGGTACCTGGTGGAATGCTTTCAAACCTCGTATCACAGCTCAAGGAGATGGGTGCTGAGGATAAGTTCGAGGCAGTTCTTGAGGAGGTTCCAAGAGTTCGTAAGGACTATGGTGAGCCACCACTTGTTACTCCTTCAAGCCAGATCGTTGGCACACAGGCAGTTCTCAACGTCGTAACAGGCGAGAGATACAAGATGTGTACAAAGGAGTCAAAGGCACTTGTACGTGGCGAGTATGGTCAGTCAGTAAAGCCTGTTGATCCAGAGGTTAAGAAGAAGGTTATCGGCGATGAGAAGCAGATCACATGCCGTCCAGCAGATCTTCTTGAGAACGAGCTCGACAAGATTGAGAAGGAGATGATCCAGTACAAGAAGCAGGATGAGGATGTACTCACATATGCACTGTTCCCACAGGTTGCAACTGACTTCTTCAAGTACAGAGAGGCTCAGGATAAGAAGGTCGATGTCACACTTGCTGACAAGGACAGCACAGCTTATCCAGTTTAATAACTGAATTCATAAGGTCAGATATATAAATGATCATAAAAAGGGACGGAGCTCCGCGAGCGGAGTCTCTGTCCTTTTGTTTAATATATGGAGATAATATGACAGGAAAAATAGTGGTTATAGGAGCAGGAGCTGCAGGGGTAATGGCTGCACTGACAGCGGCACAGAAGAATAAGGTCATTCTCATTGAAAAGAATGACAGGATCGGAAAAAAGTTATTTATAACAGGTAAGGGACGTTGTAATGTGACAAATGCATGTGACGCTGACGGATTTTTTAATTCAGTGGTCACAAACAGCAAGTTTATGTACAGCTCCTTTTATACATTTGACAACAATATGATAATGGACTATCTGGAGAAGGCCGGATGTCCGCTCAAGATAGAACGCGGAGGAAGAGTGTTCCCGACAAGCGATCATTCTTCAGACGTTATAGGAGCATTCAAAACTCTTATAAACAGAAATAAAAATATAAGTCTGTATTTGAATACGAAGGTTACAGGAATCAATATAGAGGATGGCAGGATAAAGAGTGTTGACGTATCAGGAGATAACGGCGGGACAGGCAATGACAGGATATACTGTGATGCTGTTATAATTTGTACCGGCGGAAGATCGTATCCACTCACGGGATCTACCGGAGACGGATACAGACTGGCAGAACATATGGGTCATACGATAAAGCCGTTAAGTCCATCACTGGTTCCGTTTGAGATAGAAGAGAAATGCTGCTCCATGATGATGGGACTGTCGCTTAAAAACGTGGCACTTCACATAAGCAGTGGAAAGAAGAAAATATTTGACGAACAGGGGGAGATGCTGTTTACCCACTTTGGCATAAGTGGGCCGCTGGTGATCAAGGCCTCCGCATATATACACAGGTATATTGGAAAAGATATAGACATGTACATAGATCTGAAGCCGGCTATGGACAGAGATATGCTTGATGCCAGACTCCTCAAGGATTTCAAGAAATATGCAAACAAAGACTTCAAGAATTCTCTTGGAGATCTGCTTCCGATCAAGATGATAGATGTGGTTGTGGAGAGATCCGGTATCGATCCGTATAAGAAGGTCAACTCAGTGACCAGGGAAGAAAGACAGAGACTTATAGATGTGCTGAAGGAATTCAGACTTACGTTTGTGGGGCTTCGGGGATATGATGAGGCTATAATCACAAGAGGCGGAGTGAGCGTAAAAGAGGTAAATCCTTCCACCATGGAGTCTAAGCTTGTGGGGGGCGTGTATTTTGCCGGAGAACTGCTGGATATCGATGCGCTGACAGGTGGATTTAACCTGCAGGTGGCGTGGTCGACTGGATATCTGGCTGGACTTTCTGCTTCCGAGAGTTTACAATAGGCGTGGACGACAGTCAATTTAATTACAGGGAGACGAAGATATGAATATAGCAATAGATGGACCTGCAGGTGCAGGCAAAAGCACGATAGCAAAAAAGGCGGCAGGCGAGCTTGGTTTTATATATGTGGATACAGGTGCCATGTACAGGGCGGTGGCTGTATATCTCACAGAAAGCAATATATCTGCCAGCGATGAAGACCTGGTGGAGAAAAGCATAGCGGACATTTCCGTGGAGATAAAATATGAGGATGGAGCACAGCAGGTCTACCTTAACGGCGAGAATGTAACAGGAAAGCTGAGAACTGAGGCTGCTGGTAATATGGCTTCAAAGGCATCTGCACTTCCATGCGTCAGGGAAAAGCTTCTGTCACTCCAGCGGGATCTCGCTGCTTCAAATGATGTTGTCATGGATGGAAGGGATATAGGAACAAATATACTTCCTTCAGCAGAGCTCAAGGTATACCTTACCGCCTCTTCGGCAGTGAGGGCCAAAAGAAGATATGACGAGCTTGTCGCAAAGGGCGCTGAGAATATTGATATAGAGAAGATAGAGCAGGATATAATCCAGAGGGATAAGCAGGATATGGAGAGAAAAACAGCTCCTTTAAAGAGGGCTGATGACGCGGTTCTTATCGACAGCTCAGATATGACGATAGAGCAGGTTACAGACACTATAGTCGGACTTGCAAGAGAGAGAATGTAATACAGGTGGTTTAGATATGGAGATATTACTTGCAAAGAGTGCCGGATTCTGCTTTGGCGTTCAGCGTGCGGTGGATACAGCATACGAACATGCTGACGAGGAAAATGTGTATACTTATGGTCAGATAATACACAATGAAGAGGTGGTTGGTGACCTTACAAAGCACGGAGTGCAGGTGATCGACAGTGATGACGAATTGCTTGAGATAAAAGACAGCAAGGTCATAATCAGATCCCATGGCGCTGAGAAAAGGATATATGACATTCTGGAGGCTGGTGGGAATACGGTGATAGATGCGACCTGTCCATTTGTCAAGAAGATACACAACATAGTGCGCGAGGAAGGACAGAAAGGAAATACAGTCGTTATCATAGGCGACTCAAGCCATCCCGAAGTGAAAGGAATCGTGGGCTGGTGTGTAGAGCCTCCGGTAGTCATAGGTTCCGAGGAGGAGGCTGAGGCTTTTGTAAGAAAATATATTGACGGAGAGGTCAAAACAGCGGATAATATATCGATAGTTAGTCAGACAACTTTTAATTACAGAAAATTTAATTATATTGTTGATATTATTCGAAATAAATTGTATAATGTTACTGCTTATAAGACTATCTGTAATGCTACGTCTGTGCGTCAAAGGGAGGCGCAGGAGATTGCATCAAAGGTAGATGCCATGATTGTTATAGGTGGTCGGAACAGCTCTAATACTCAGAAGTTATATGAGATTAGTAAAAAAGAATGTGAGAATACTTACTATATACAGACACTCGTTGATTTGGATTTGACTACTTTTGAATCCGTTAGTAGGGTAGGTATTACAGCTGGGGCATCTACCCCAAACAAAATTATTAAGGAGGTTCATGGTAGGATGGACGAGATGAATTTTGAAGAATTATTAAAGAATGATGAGAGCAGAGTCTCAATCAAGACAGGAGAGATAGTAGAAGGTAGAGTTATCGATGTTAAACCTGATGAGATTCTGGTAGACATCAGCTACAAGTCAGATGGTATTATTCCTAGAAGCGAGTATACCAACACACCTAATGCAGATCTGACAGAGCTTGTACATGTTGATGATCCGATAACAGCCAAGGTTGTTAAGACAAACGATGGCGAGGGATCAGTTCTTCTCTCATACAAGAGAGTTGCTGCAGAGAAGGCTAATGAGAAGCTTGAGGCTGCTCTTGAGTCAGGAGAGATCCTTACAGGTAAGGTTGTTCAGGTTGTAAGCGGTGGACTTAACGTTATGTACGATGAGACAAGAGTATTTATCCCTGCTAGTCTTGTTTCAGATACATATGAGAAGAATCTTGACAAGTACCTTGATCAGGATATCGAGTTTGTACTCACAGAGTACCAGCCAAAGAAGAGAAGAATAATTGGTAACAGAAAGCAGATCGTTGCAGCAAGAAAGGCAGAGGCTGCAAAGGCTCTGTTTGATAGAATAGAAGTTGGAATGATAGTTGAGGGTGTTGTAAAGAACGTTACAAGCTTCGGTGCATTCATAGATCTCGGTGGAGCAGATGGACTTCTTCACATCTCAGAGATGTCATGGGGAAGAGTTGACGATCCTAAGTCAGTTCTCAAGGTTGGTGATACTGTTAAGGCATTCATCAAGAACATTGACGGCGAGAAGATTGCTCTCAGCCTTAAGTTTGATGATACAAACCCATGGCTTAACGCAGCAGAGAAGTATGCTCCTGGAACAGTAGTTACAGGTAAGGTAGCAAGAATGGCTGATTTCGGTGCATTTATCGAGCTTGAGCCAGGTGTTGACGCACTTCTCCATGTATCACAGATCTCATATGAGCATGTTAACAAGCCAGAGGATGTATACAAGGTAGGCGATGAGGTTGAGGCAGTTGTTGTTGAGTGCAATGCAGATGACAAGAAGATCAGTCTCAGCGTAAAGGAATTACTTCCAGCTCCAGAGTATACAGATGATGTAGCAGAGGACACAGAGGAGTAATCTGATATATAGACAGTTAAGAAAACCGTAGTCGATAATGACTACGGTTTTTTTATGTCAGAATATTTATATCAGAATAGTTTGTTCAGGACTGCAAGGATATAGGCGTGGGATTGCTCACATTTTTCGTGTAATTCGGTGCTGTCCGAAAGAAAACGGTTTCCTTTAAGATCTGTATCATAGAATATCTCTCCGTGAAATCCTGGTGGACAGGGTATGAAGCTGCCGGTCTTGGTGGTGAAAGCATTGTCCTTTGTCGCTTTTTCCTTGTGGGCATCGTCCACATAAGCCGCCATTGATTTGTGTATGGCCATGTGCTCCATAGGTAGATAGTAATAATTTTTGTAGTCCTTGAAGAAGTATTTCATTTCGGTGTCCCGGGTCTTTGGAACGACCACATGCATATGTGTGTCACATGCATTTACAAGAATTCCATTCAGGGATTCCGTTATGCGGCATGGAAGCTTTGGAATGGAACAGTTGTATGTTATTGAATCGATGGTATCGGATATATCATCTATCTGAAAGTCATCAGGAATATGAGGGATATTCACAAATTCAGATATAGATATAAGCCCTCTTATATCGTCATGGTTATGGGTGAGCATATCGTCAAGCAGAGATTCGTCGTGAGAACTCAGATAATGCTTGTAGGCGGATATAAGATCGCCTCCTGATATAAAAGTATTTCTCTGGAAGTCAATCAGATGCTCTATGTCAAACTGTTTAGCCGAGTCCAGACGCAGAAGCTTTTTGTATTTTCTGGTTGTTCTATATATATCCACGCTCTGTATATTGTCAAGCGTAGTGTCCACGTCGAATTGCTCCATCTTTTTCAGCAAGTAGGGGATGTCAAAGGTATCGCCGTTGTATGACACCAGTATTTTGTGATTCTTTAGGATCTGTTCAAAATGGGACAGCATTTCAGGCTCTGAAGTTCCATTGTCATTGAATATCAACTGGGTGCGAAATGCACTGTCTGAGAAATATGAACATCCGATCAGATAGAGATCCGAACGTTTGGCGCTGAGGCCGGTTGTTTCTATATCAAAATAGAGTATATCCGACAGCTCGTCCGATATGTGAGCTGTATCTACATTTATGTCTTCAGTATATTCAAAAATTTTCATAATGGCTCCTTTTGGTTCCTTGCGTAAGGTACATTATAGAACATGCATTGTTCTGCAATATATATAGTAGCTGTCGTTTTTCAAAAAAGCAAACATATATTCACAATTGATAAATAATATGATATAATTACGAAGATTTAGTGTCGGTTTCTATGCGATTTTGAGATACCGTCATATATTACAGGACAGGAAAAGTTAACGGATGATTTCATATATTCGAGGAGCACTTGAAATAAAGGGTGACAATTATATAGTGATTGAGTGTGGTGGAATAGGGTATCAGCTCATGGTATCCGGAAAGTTTATGGAGAAGCTTCCACCGGTACATTCAGAGATAAAAGTAAGCACATACATGTATATACGCGAGGATGAGATATGTCTGTTTGGCTTTGAGAATGCAGATGAACTCAATGTGTTCAAGATACTGCTGGGAGTGAGCGGTGTGGGGCCAAAGGTAGCCATGTCTCTTCTGTCAACACTCACCGTGAATGAGCTCAGGCTTGCGGTCATATCTGAGGATGTAAAGGCCATATCAAAGGCTAATGGAATCGGGGCAAAGGGCGCTTCGAGGATCATTCTGGAGCTCAAGGATAAGCTGAGTATGGAGGATATGATAGATGCAGCATACAATGATTCGGTTGCTGTGCAGACCGCTGCAGGCGATGTGAGAACAAATGTCATATCGGCTCTCACAGCACTTGGATATTCAGGTGTTGAGGCGGGACGTGCTGTTTCGCGTGTAGATGGTTCAGCGGATATGGATGAGGAGCAGCTTCTTAAGGCGGCACTCAGATTTATGATATAGAATATTGATCAGATAGGTAGAAAAAATGGGCAGAATTATTTCAACAGAAAGCTTGGACATAGAAGAACAGAAAAGTGAATATAATCTCAGACCTCAGTATCTGTCGGAGTATATTGGACAGAAAAAGGTCAAGGATAATCTGCACATATTCATAGAGGCGGCGAAGAAGAGAAATGAGCCACTGGATCATCTGCTTCTGTATGGACCGCCGGGACTTGGTAAGACGACGCTGTCGACCATTGTGGCAAATGAGATGGGGGTAAATATCAAGATCACCTCGGGACCTGCCATAGAAAAGCCCGGTGAGCTTGCCGCGATACTCAACAATCTGTCGGACAACGACATTTTGTTTATCGATGAGATACACAGACTCAGCACACAGGTTGAGGAGGTGCTCTATCCGGCTATGGAGGATTACGCAATAGATGTTGTGATAGGCAAGGGCGCAGGTGCAAGGTCGATCAGACTTGATCTGCCAAGATTTACTCTGATAGGTGCAACGACGAGGGTCGGAATGTTGTCGGCTCCCCTAAGGGACAGATTTGGAATGGTGGACAAGCTGGAATTTTATACCCATGACGATCTGAGAGAGATAGTGATGAGGTCAGCGGAGGTTCTTGGAGTTGACATAGACGAGGAGGGTGCACTTGAGATCGCAAGAAGATCAAGAGGTACACCGAGACTTGCGAACAGACTTCTCAAGCGCTGCAGGGATTATGCTGAGGTGTGTCATGACGGCCATATAGATCACGATGTTGCTAAGGCCGCTCTGGACAAGCTTCAGGTCGATTCCATGGGACTGGACGTGAATGATAGAAATATATTAATGACAATGATAGAGAAATTTGCAGGAGGGCCTGTCGGTCTGGATACACTGGCGGCTGCCGTTGGTGAGGATCCGGGCACGATAGAGGATGTGTATGAGCCGTATTTCATAATGAATGGATTCATAAACAGAACTCCCCGGGGAAGAGTTGTCACTGATCTATGTTACAGACATTTTGGACTGGATGCATTTATAAAGGATAAGTAAAGGAGAATGGGATATGGCACAGAAGAATGATATCAAGGTGGTAATCAACAATAAAGTATATACATTGAGCGGCCAGGAGAGCGAGGACTATCTCCAGAATGTGGCGACATATATCAATGGCAAGATAGCAGAATGTCAGTCATCTGAGGCGTACAGGAGATTTAACGCAGAGTATCAGAATGTTCTGCTTGCACTGAATATAGCCGATGACTACTTTAAGGCAAAGGATCAGGTCAATCAGATGCTCACCGAGGATGACGACAAGGATAAGCAGATATATGATCTGAGACATGAGGTTATCGAGGTGCAGATAAAGTATGAGTCTGCACAGAAGATGATAGAGGAATACAAAGAGAAGATAAGTGAACTTCAGAGACAGATCATAAAACTTGAAGCGGAGAAAAATGTTAAATAAGACTGAAATTTTGGCACCGGCGGGCAATACGGAGGCGGTGAGAGCTGCAGTCAATGCATATGCAGACGCGGTATATCTTGGAGGCAGTATGTTCAGTGCCCGGGCATTTGCCGGTAATTTTGATGAAAAAGAATTGCTTGATACCATAGACTATTGTCACAGATTCGGAGTGAAGGTCTATATGGCAATCAACACACTGCTTAAGAATGAAGAGATACAAAGGCTCCCATCATATGTGGAGCCTTATTACAGGCAGGGCGTGGATGGGATAATTGTACAGGATATGGGAGTTGTCTCCGTTCTGGGCAAGTCGTTTCCAGACCTTCCACTGCACGGAAGTACACAGCTCAGCGTGTCCAGTTCACAGGGCGCTGCGTTTCTGAAAAGCATAGGCATGACCAGATTTGTGCCATCGAGAGAATTGTCATTGTCAGAAATCACAGAGATCAAGAAAAATGTTGATATAGAGGTGGAGACATTTGTCCACGGAGCGATGTGTTACAGCTATTCCGGAAGGTGCCTGATGAGCAGCTTTGCCGGGGGAAGAAGCGGTAACAGGGGAAGGTGTGCCCAGCCGTGCAGAAAGCAGTATGCCTCAAATGATGTAAATGAGTATATGCTCAGCCTGAAGGATATGTGCATGTTGAAGAGTCTGAGCAGGCTCATAGATGCGGGAATTGATTCTTTCAAGATAGAGGGAAGAATGAAAAAGCCAGAGTATGTGGCTGCAACCGTGACTGCGTACCGTGAGGTCAGAGATGCTTATCTGGCGGGCGAATCAGTGGAGAAACTGGCAGAGGAGCAGGAGAAGAAGCTTCTCGACATATATAACAGGGGCGGATTCTACTCAGGTTATTATTACACATCCAATGGCAAAAAGATGCTTGCGAACAGCAGACCGAACCACACAGGAATTAAGGTTGGGCGTGTGAATGCAGTAGAAAAGCCATATGTGGATATAAAACTTGACGAGAATGTATCCGCAGGCGATGTCCTTGAGATAAGAGGCAGAAATGGTGATGTGGAGCTCACATGCAATGTGGCGGCAAAAGCGGGAAAGAATGTCAGACTTAAGGCGAAGTCATTCAGGAGCATTGCAAAGTTCAATGATGTATACCGTACAAGAAACGGTAAGCTTCTGGAAGATATACAGAATCATATAATAAATGCCGACAGGAAGATAGAGCTCGTTGCACATGTCAGTGCGTATGCGGATCAGCCATTAGAGCTTAAGCTTTCAACTGTAGAAGGAAAGTGTTCTGTCTCAGTCGAGGGGCCTGTGTGTACACAGGCACTTAACAAGCCTGTCACAGAGTCACAGATAGTTGACAAGATCAAAAAGACAGGCGGTACAGATTATGTGCTCGGGGATATAACTGCTGATGTATCTGACAACCTGTTTGTACAGATAAGCGCAGTGAACAACCTGAGGCGGGAGGCGCTTGAACAGCTTGGACTGCAGATCTCACAGAGTTACAGGCGGGATGGCGGTGCAGTAAGAACTGGCCTGCCTGGCGCTGAAAGCCCTCTTGAAAATGTGAAAAACAACACTGTTCACGGTGTTACAGTTGGAGTGTCGGACGCTGACCATGTAAATATTGTTAAGAATTATAAATGGGTCAGCAATGTAATAGTAGATTATAATGTCAGAAAATATGCAGATGAATTGAAGCAGGCCGGATTCAGAGTGATCCTTGCTCTGCCTGAGGTATTGCGGCAGAGAGAGCTTGACAGATATTCAGGCCTTTCCGGTGAACTTGGTTCATTTGACGGTGTGATGATCAGAAATTATGACGAGCTGGGAATTCTAAAGAAGTTGGACTATAAGGGACTCGTGATCGCAGATGCCAGTCTCTATGCGTATAATGATAATGCGTTTGATTTCTATAGAGAGAATATGGGTGATGTGTGCTTTATGTGCTCAAACGAGCTCACACTTGATGAGATACATGGTCTTTCATATGATACACTCATAAAGCTCTATGGTCATCAGAAGGTTATGATCACTGCAAACTGTATAGCAGGCAATTACATGAACGGCTGTGCCTCAAGGAAGATGTCTCGGAATGTCCTGACGGATGACAGGGGAAACAGATTCTATGTCAGAAATGACTGTGCGCACTGCTATAACATTATATATAATGGTGTTCCTACAAATATGATAGACAGACTGGCTGAAACCGGTATTTCAGATAAAGACTGTTATATTGAATTTACAATTGAGGATACTAATAAAGTAAAGGATATAATGGACAGTCTGGAGCTTGCCATGTCAGGGGAAAAAGCAGTATCCATGTCTGTAGATCAGTATACCAGGGGACATTATTACAAAGGAATCGATTAAGACTTTTTGATAAAGGTGGAAACATGATAACAATAGTAACGGAGATAGCGAAGTATTTGATCATATTTTTTATGGTTTTATACACCGTAAAATGCTTTACGGTTTTAAAGCCTGTGCCTGCCGATAAGAAACGGCGGGCGCTTAATGTGCAGATATTTTATGTGTTCATGATACATTTTCTTTGCTATCTGACATTATATCTGCATTATGAGAAGAAGAGCATACTTATATTTTATCTGCTACAGATGATAGTATCCATAACATATATGGTTTCATATCATGCCATTTATAAGGGCTCATCGAGACTTATAACGAACAATATGTCATTCCTTCTTCTCATAGGTTATGTCATGCTGACAAGACTTGATTTTGACCTGGCGAAGAAGCAGTTTATATTTGCCACGATCATGTTGGTAGTGACGGCATTTGTACCGTTGTTCGTGGTAAAGTTCCCGCAGATAAAGAAATGGAATATATTCTATGCGGTGTTTGGTATAGGCTTCCTGTGCACGGTGTTCATCCCGCATGTGGGAGTTGATAAATATGGTTCAAACAACTGGATAAGCATAGGCGGAATATCGATGCAGCCTATGGAGATCGTCAAGATCATATTCGTATTCTTCCTTGCCAGCTCATTTGAAAAGGCAAAGAACTTTAAGGATATGATGAAAACGATCTGTGTAGCAGGACTTTTCATGCTGGTTCTGGTGGCTGAGACGGATCTCGGTGGTGCGGTGATCTTCTTCATGGTATTTGTCATGATGCTGTACCTTGCCACTGGTAAGCACAGCATACTTATAGGCGGAGGCCTCGGAGGTTCGGTTCTTGCTGTGGTTGGATATATGCTTTTGAAGAATCATTTCAGCCATGTCACCATGAGAATCGATGCATGGCTTAACCCGATCGAATATATAGATGGAAGTGGATATCAGGTTGCACAGAGTCTGTTTGCGATAGGCTCGGGCGGATTCGAGGGAACGGGTCTGTGCCAGGGACTTCCGACATCGATACCGGTCGTGTCCAGTGATTTTATATTTGCTGCGATATGTGAGGAGCTTGGAGTTATATTTGGACTCTGCCTGCTTCTTATGTATCTGAGCTGCTTCATATATTTCATCAATATATCGATGAAGATAAGAGATGCTTTTTATAAGAATGTAGCCTTTGGTTTTACAATATGCTTCATATTCCAGATATTCCTGAACGTTGGCGGTGTTGTGAAGTTCATACCATCTACGGGTGTGACGCTGCCGCTTGTGAGCTATGGAGTGAGTTCGGTTGTCAGCACACTCATTATATTTGGAATAATTCAGGGTATATGTGTATTAGAGAACAGTGGAGTTGATAAAAATGTCAGACAGGAAAGTATCAGCAGGGAAGAGTGGCCAGAGACCCCAGTCGCGGTCAGGGGTCAGTCAAACAGCGGTGAAAAACAACGCAAACAGAAAAAGCCAGTCCAGCGCAAAGCAAAGACAGGATACGACAGGAAAGAGACGAACTCAGATGAATTCTGGGGAGAATAGTGACATTCTGGACAAGAAGACAAATGACAAAAAGAATGTGCCTGTTCTGGTTATAACATATTTTGTTGTCATAATCTTTATCTGTATGTTTGCATATATTATCGTGTTTATGGTGAGGGATTCAAGAACATTCATCGCCAATTCATACAATGGGAGACAGTCTCTCTATGCGGAGAAGATAAAGAAGGGAAGCATCATATCCAGCGATGGAAATGTCCTTGCGGAGACATTGACGGATGATGATGGAAATGAGTACAGAAATTATCCATATTCCAATGTGTTCGCACATGTTGTCGGATATGACAGCAACGGACAGGCGGGACTTGAGATGAGCTCCGCGTACTATCTCCTGACATCAAACCAGAACATAATCACGCAGACATACAACAAGCTCAGGAATGAGAAGAGTCTGGGAAACAATGTCATAAGTACACTGAATACCACGCTGCAGAGCACGGCTTACGATGCACTGGGATATAATGACGGCGCTGTTGTGGTTATGGAACCGGATACTGGAAAGATCCTTGCCATGGTCTCAAAGCCTGATTTTGATCCGAACTATATAGACAGTGTGATAGAGGATTCACAGGATTCTGACAGCTCTTATCTGTTGAATCGTGCAACACAGGGTCTGTATCCACCTGGTTCCACCTTCAAGGTACTCACGGCTCTGGAGTATATTCATGAGAACAGCAATTATCAGAAATATTCGTATGAGTGCGAGGGCGAGGATATATTTGACGGAGTACAGATACACTGTTCAGATTATGCGGTTCATGGAACTGTGGATCTGGCGGACTCACTGGCGAAATCTTGTAACACTTCATTTGCCAATATAGGAATGAAGCTCAACAAGCAGTCGTACAAGGATCTGTGTGAGAAGTTCCTGTTTAACAAGGATCTTCCTTATGACGGATATTACAGAAAATCAGTATTCGAGTTAAATGCAACCTCAGATGATTCGGAGATACCGCAGACAGCCATAGGACAGGGCGACACACTTATAACACCTCTGCACAGTGCCATGATCATGAGCACCATAGCAAACGGAGGAGTCATGATGTCCCCATATCTCATCGACAGGATAGAGACGTGCGATGGCAATCTTGTAAAGACATTCAAGCCGAACACCTACGGTAAGATCATATCTGCATCTGACGCAAGACTTCTGAAGGATCTGATGCTTGGCGTAACATCATATGGTACGGCATCGGATGCATTTGCAGATTGCTCATATACCATAGCCGGAAAGACAGGTACTGCGGAGTTCAACGACAACATGGATTCACATTCGTGGTTTGTTGGATTCTCAAATGTTGATGATCCGGATATAGTCGTATGTGTCATAGTTGAGAATGCAAGCTCAACTGGAGCTTCAGCAAAGTATATTGCCAGACAGCTCTTTGACGCATACTATAATTATGTGAAATAATTGCACAAAATGATGCGTATGCCATTAATACGTGATCATATTTACTTTAAAAATAATTTGACATATGATATACTGACTTCAAGTTTTAATTACACACCCGGAAGAAACAGGAGGAATTGCAGTGATAGAAGCAACAAGCTGTGGAGGGGTGGTAATCTTCAGAGGAAAAGTATTGTTGTTGTATAAGAACTACAAGAACAAATACGAAGGATGGGTTCTCCCCAAGGGAACTGTTGAAAAGGGCGAGGAGCACGATGAGACCGCCTTGCGAGAAGTGAAAGAGGAGACAGGTGTAAGCGCATCTATAATCAAATACGTGGGAAAGAGCAATTACACTTTTAACACGGCATTTGATGTGGTAAATAAGGATGTTCATTGGTATCTCATGATGTCTGACAGCTATTACAGCAAGCCACAGAGAGAAGAGTATTTCGTGGATTCCGGTTACTACAAATACCATGAAGCCTACCACCTTCTGAAATTTCCTAACGAGAAGCAGATACTTGAACAGGCATATTCAGAGTATGTTGATCTTAAGAAAAAGAATCTGTGGGGAAACAAGAAGTATTATTAATCAACAAAAGGACTTCTGTATGCAGGTACAGAAGCCTTTTTAGTTTTCTTTTGAGGGTAAGACATGAACAGAAAGAATGCAGACAGATCAAAACAAAAGAAAAAGAGAACAGCAAAGGATATAGTTCTGGACATACTGTTGGTCGTTTTTTTACTTATAGCAGTTGGGAGCGGTGCGTATCTTGGAAGGTATTATTATATTGCGAAGAATGCGCAGAATAACTTCAATGATCTTAAAGGAATGCTCGATACCGATGGGGATGATACCGAAAAGGTTACGGTGGAGGTCTCGGATAAAAGTAAGGACAATGGCGAGAAGAAGATACTCAAGAAATTCGAGAAGTTATACGAGAAGAACAGTGATATTGCAGGATGGCTCACGATCGATGGCACGACCATAGATTATCCGGTCATGTACACTCCCGATGACAACGATTATTATCTGCATCTGGACTTCGATAAGAACTGGAGTGATCCGGGTACACCGTTCATAGATACGAACTGCAGGCCGTTTGATGACAGAACGGACAATGTTCTCATATACGGACATAACATGAAGTCGGGAATAATGTTCAGAGAGCTGCTTCAGTATGAGGACGAGAGCTTTTATAAGAAGCATAAGAATATCAAGTTTGACACGTTGTATGAGACCGGAACATACGAGGTCATCGGTGCATTCCGATCGGAGATATATCCTGACGATGACACGGAGCACTATCATTATTATGAGTTCTTTAACGCTGCGGATAAGGCGGAATTTGATGAATATATTGATTTTGTCAAGTCAAACACATCATATGACAGCGGTGTTACGGCTGAGTACGGTGATGAACTCATCACACTTTCAACATGCGCTTCACACACTGAGGATGGCAGATTTGTCGTGGTTGCGCGAAGGATAACAGGGGATGATAAGTAGTTGACACTAAATGGGGCATGTGTTAATATAACAAATGTCGCAAGCGCCGGCTTGTCGGAATTGGCAGACGAGGCAGACTCAAAATCTGTTGGTGGCAACATCGTGCGGGTTCAAGTCCCGCAGCCGGCATTATATTGAGCCTGAAACCTGAGTAGAATCAAGGGTTTCAGGCTCTTTTGGTATACGTGGGAATAAGATCTTGAAATGAATGGGCGGTGATATATTATGATGAGTAGAAAAGTAAAACAGCAGGTGAATTCGGCTGTGAATGAGTTGGATATGAATCTGGCGAACAACTACAAGGATCTGGCGCATAAAGCCTTGAAGGAACTTGATGAGCTGGTTACGAAGCTTAATGAGGAGGGGCAGCTCAAGGAAAAGGACTACACCAAACTGAGAGATAAAGTGGATGATTACAAGAGACGTATGGCGGGATATCATCACTGACAGTATGTCATAATGACATAATATCGTCACTGAAAGATTATGACCGGGAGACTGCAGAACAACGGATGTATGTAGCTTCCCGGTCATATTTGTCTGTGTGTATCAGTATTGCTTCATTATCTCTCTGCGAAGCTTCTTGATTATTCTTTTTTCCAGCCTGGATATGTATGACTGGGATATTCCCAGGAGATCAGCCACCTCCTTCTGAGTCTTTTCTACCCCACCTATGGTGTTTATTCCATACCGCAGTTCTATGATGGTGCGTTCCTTTTCACAGAGCTTTGATATGGCATTGTCGAGGAGATTGTAGTCTACCTCTGTCTCCAGATCACGGTAGACTACGTCCTCATCCGTTCCCAGAATGTCGGACAGAAGCAGTTCGTTGCCGTCCCAGTCAACATTCAGCGGTTCATCGATGGACACCTCTGTTCTGAGCTTGCTGTTGCGACGGAGAAACATGAGTATCTCATTTTCAATACATCTTGATGCGTAGGTGGCAAGCTTTATGTTTTTGTCATTTTTGAAGGTGTTTATGGCCTTGATGAGACCGATCGTGCCTATGGATATCAGATCCTCAATTCCGACACCTGTGTTGTCAAATTTTTTAGCAATGTATACGACAAGTCGCAGATTTCGCTCTATCAGCATTTTCTTTGCGGAATCTGACTGGTTGTTTGTGAGTTCGTTTATGACCACGGCCTCCTCGTGGGGCTCCAGCGGGGCGGGAAGTACCTCGGTTCCTCCAATATAATATATATCTTTGCCGCTTTTCAGGGAGCGCAGTGAAATATTGCTGGCAACAGTAAATTTGAAGTCGTTACCCCTTATTGTGTTTAACATGTCTTTTGCCTCTTTTCATATAATATTTGCTTAAAAGAATACATTTGTCTGTGTGAAGTATATTAAATGTATTTGGGCTGATACCGATCAGTGGTCTGTGTTCCATGTATGAGCTGTCGATGAACATGTAGTCAATGTCCATGGCGAGCATAAGCTGATTTCCGGAGCATATCGTATTGTAGGGAATTATGTGTATTCCGGCCGGAATGTCATCACGGTAATCATATTCATATATGGAAGACGGTTTTTTGATGTAGTCATCGAGCAGTGGAGTCAGTTCCGGTGGAGCCAGTTCGATGGCTACGGCGTATGTAGTCACGGCGACGTTGCGTCCTGTGAGATTGCATCTTAGCGTGTTGCCTGTGTCCAGGTAACCGATAGCATTGGTGATCCTTGAATGTCTGCCTAGTAATACATTTGTCAGAAAGTTCAAATAATTCACTTCTTTTCATGTAGTGCAATTGGAATTATATATGTGGGCCGGTAAGAAAATGGTCGTATTACAATAAATGAAGCATCGATATTTCGATTGAATTTTTAATATGTTGATGGAAATGTGGTTAAGTTTTTCAATATACGACTATATATTTGAAAAATGTGTATAAATCTGTGGATAATGTGGAAAAGTGCTAAAACATCCTAAAAAGTGCGAAATAAGCAAACAATTTGCGACATAGAGCGATATTTTGTGCAATATAATGATAAAAAATGAGAAATGTATATGTATGGATGACAAAATAAGTCCTGAACTTAAACTTGCCATGGATGCGGATGGTTACATGCCGTACAGCAGTCTTTATCTTGGATATAACGCATCCGATGATTCGTGGATGCTGATAATCAGACATTCCGGTGACATAGATGATCTTGAGGGAGATATTCTGAATAGCTGCGTTTATCTGCTCGGGGGATATGCCATAGTGAACGTGTATTCCTACAATATAAAAAGGCTTCAGGAGGAGCCGAGGGTACTTTATATCGATAAAGCTCAATATTACAGTTATGGTGCGGGTGTCGCCTATGACAGATACATATCCTGCATAACGGAAAATTTCATGTCGAAGTATGGGCTCACAGGCGAAGGCGTATGTATTGGAATTATAGATAGCGGCGTGAATATCCTCAACCGGGAATTTGCAGATGACGCCGGCTCCAGGATAGTCATGTATTGGAACCAGAATACAGATTATGAAAGGACTTACCCAAACCGCTATGGTCTTGGACGGATATATGATCAAAGTGAGATCGGGCAAATGTATGAGGACAGGCGGCTGCCCGGTGTCATGGGAGAGCAGCACGGCACGGAGGTTGCATCTGTGGCCGCCGGGAGCAATATAGGAGTGGCGGGAAAAGCCCGTATCATTGTCGTTGAACAGTCGCTTGAACGCGCGCTGCCGGACACGATAGGTATAATGATGGGGATAGATCTGCTTGTGAGATACAGCATGGAGACTGGAACTCCGGTAGTGATAAATCTTTCATATGGAAATAACTTTGGAGCCCATGATGGCACGTCGACACTTGAGCTGTTTGTTAATTCTGTGGCCCAGATGGCTAAGGTGTGTGTTGTCACGGGTTCAGGAAATGACGGTGGAAGACAACTGCATACCAGCGGTATGCTTGGAAATGTAAGCTATGCGAGTATTGACATTGCGGTGGCGGCCGGTGTGAAAAACTTTGGCCTGCAGATATGGAAAAACTATATCGACAGCTTCGATGTGCTCGTCTATTCGCCGTCCTACGACCTTGTGGCGTATCTCACGGAGGGACAGATAGTATCCGGGGCGTATTATGGGAGCACGGAGTTGCTTGGGATATTCCAGGGACCTTCACCTTACAATGTCAAGCAGCTCATATATGTATTTTTCCAGTCTGAGACCGGGGATATAGAGCAGGGGATATGGCATGTGAGGATTGCACCGAAGAGCATTGCAAATGGGATATTCAATGCGTATCTACCCGGTGACAGTTATGTGACGGGGCAGGTTGCATTTGAGAATCCTTCGGTGTATGGAACCCTCACGATCCCGGGTACGGCATCAAATATAATAACGGTGGCTGCCTATGATCAGGTAAATGCATCCATAACGGGATTTTCAGGCAGGGGTTTTACGTCGGATAATGCCATAAAACCGGATATTGCAGCTCCGGGTGTCGGAGTGACTGTCAGCTATGGTGAGTATGGATACGGAAATGCCGATGGCACATCGCTGGCGGCGGCATTTGTGTCTGGCTGTGCGGCACTTATCATGGAATGGGGGATAGTCCTGGGGAACGATCCATTTATGTACGGAGAGAGGGTTAAGGCTCAGCTTATAAGGGGAGCAAAGCCTCTCGGTTCACTGGGCAGTTACCCGAACAGATATACAGGCTGGGGGACCGTGTGTATGGAAAACAGCTTCAAAGGATTAATTGTATGAAAGATTTGCAAAAAGATGTGGTTTTATGTCAAGTAATTGTGTATAATTTGATTCATACGTGCTTTTTGCAAGTATAAAAGAAAAAAACGGGGTATTTCACACATGGTAGGATTTTATAATTATACAGTTATTTTGACATATATGAGCCTGGTGTCATCTATCACAGGCATGTTCTTTACATTTACCGGACACCTTAGCATAGGAATATTGTGTCTTGCACTTTCCGGTCTGTTTGATGCATTTGACGGAAAAGTCGCAAGGAGCAAGAAGGATAGGACTATGGATGAGAAGAGATTTGGTATCCAGATAGATTCTCTCTGTGACCTGGTGAGTTTTGGAGTTTTTCCTGTTGTATTGTGCTGGTATTCAGGAATGAACACGCCGTTTGGAATGGTTATTCTTGCACTGTACTGTCTGGCTGGAATGATAAGACTTGCATACTATAACGTGCTCGAGGAGAAGAAGAACAATGACGATGATGATGCTGAGGTCATAGAGCAGCCAGATGGAAGAAAGTATTTCCATGGAATGCCGATCACCGCAATATCGGTGGGGCTTCCTATAATATACGTTACGTCACCTTTGCTTGGGTCCTCTTTCCCAATTCTGCTTCATGGAATCATGATACTTGCAATGATACTTTTCATAACAGATTTCAGATTCCCTAAGCCAACCACAAAGGAACTTATGGTGATAATTGTCATTGTGGCAGTTGCCGTAGTTTGGCTTATGATAAGATACATGGTCAGACGTCATATCATAACTATTCCTTATTTTATATCCCTTCTATTATAAGTGTATAGGAGCTATGGAAAATAAAAGATATAGAAGTAATTTGGCTATACCGGATATACAGAAGCGATGAAGGGTGATGTATAAGATATGATAAAGAACAAATATGCAATATACAAAAGATCAAAACATAATGAGTGTGTATCGACACAGGACAGAGTCCTGCGCCTGTTATATGGCAACAGAGCGGGTCGTATGGTGCTGGGATGGCTGATCAGACCAGAGGTGTCAAAGCTTGTGGGAAGATTCATGGACACTGGATTATCCAGAATCATGATCAATCCATTCATTAAGAAAAATGATATTGATATATCTGTGTGTCAGAAGAATGAGTTTGACTCATATAACGATTTCTTCAAGAGAAAGCTGGTGCCGGGAGCAAGGGCCATAGATATGACCGATGAAGGTTTTGTGAGTCCATGTGACAGCAGGCTTACGGTATATGATATAGAAGACACAGAACGACAGACTTTCAATATAAAGGATTCAGAGTACACGGTGGCATCCCTCCTCAGGGACAAAAAGCTTGCGAGACACTACAGAGGTGGAAAATTGTGGCTGTTCAGACTGTGTGTCGATGATTATCACAGATACATATATAACGTGTCTGGAAAGCAGTCTGATGTCAGACGTATAGAAGGCTTATATCACACAGTTAACCCTATAGCCAGTGAATATTACGACATTTACAAAGAAAATACCAGAGAGTATTGTCTTATAAGGACGCAGGATGCGGGAACCATCATTGATATGGAGGTTGGAGCACTTCTGGTTGGTCGTATAGTTAACAGGTATGTGGATTCCACGGATGTCAGAAGAGGAGAGGAAAAGGGCTATTTTGAGTTTGGTGGCTCAACAATCATTCTTCTCATCCAGAAGGACAAAGTCGCTCCTTTAGACAGAATAGTTGAAAATTCTAGAAAAGATATTGAGACCAGAGTCAGACAGGGCGAGCTGGTTGGATATGTACGTTAAGAGCAATATTATATATTCCATATAAAACAGGAACAGCGTATAGCTTGCTATGGAGCTATACGCTGTTCCTGTTTTGTTGTTTATTCTGTCTGTGTCAGAACTTATATTCTATGTTATTCATTTATAGAATTCACATGTCTCTTGATGGCCTCAAAAGTCTCCTGGCTTATAACGTGTTCGATCTTGCAGGCATCCTCGGCTGCGGTCTCTTTTGCAACGCCGAGACTTGTGAACCATGAAGACAGAAGCTGGTGCCTCTCATATATCATCTCTGCAATTTTTTTACCGGCTGCTGTGAGAGTTATGTATCCTGAATCGCTTACTTCTATATAACACATCTCCCTGAGATTCTTCATAGCAACGCTTACACTTGATTTCTTATAGCCAGTCTCGTTGGCAACATCAACGCTTCGGACGACCGGAAGCTTCTGGCTGAGAACGAGAATGGTTTCAAGATAATTCTCTACTGATTCATTCGTGGTCAACATTATTATATATCCCCCTTATATTTAACATTATAAATGTATCTGTATCAATGTAGCAATTATAAATAATATATCATAAATGAATTTTTTATTCAATTTGATAATTGAAATACGAATTTCGACAAATAGGCACTTTTTTTCAATAAAAGAGCCGTGTTTTGTTCAATTAGTCCAAAATGATTAATATTATTGACATCTAATCAATGTTAGTATATACTAACCACGATATGAAAATCAGTGGTTTAAGTTGCTAGTTAAGGAGGTGCAATTATGCCATTAACATTTGCAAAACCGGGAGAAGCCAATGTGATCAAAAAGGTTGGCGGGAGAGAGAAAACACGATTGTTTCTTGAAAAGCTGGGCTTTGTTGAGGGTAGTATTGTAACTGTCGTGGCGGAGAATGCAGGAAATCTTATAGTTAATATCAAAGATTCCCGTGTTGCCATTGATAAAGATATGGCCAGCAAGATACTTGTATAGGTACGATTACATGTATCTGACTGACGACAAAAGTATGTAAAAGGAGTAAGATCATGAGCACATTAAAAGATGTCAAGGTTGGCAGTACTGTCACTGTCAAGAAGATTGCAGGCGAGGGTCCTGTAAAGAGACGTATCATGGACATGGGCATCACAAAGGGTGTACAGGTTTATGTTCGTAAGGTTGCCCCTCTCGGTGATCCTGTAGAGGTTACTGTAAGAGGCTATGAGTTATCAATACGTAAAGCTGATGCTGAGATCATAGAGGTAGAGTAACAGCTTATTTTTTTGTTCATACGTTAGTATATGCTAACATATGATAGAAAAGACTAATATGAAGTACGCAGACGCCGTGCGTAAGCACCTTTAAATGCGTCTGCACAATACAATAGGAAAGAGGGTAAACAATGTCAGTAAAGATTGCACTTGCAGGAAATCCTAACTGCGGTAAAACAACATTATTCAATGCTTTAACTGGCGCTAACCAGTACGTAGGTAACTGGCCAGGTGTTACAGTTGAGAAGAAAGAGGGTAAGCTTAAGGGTAACAAGGATGTTATCATAACCGACCTTCCTGGTATCTATTCACTTTCTCCATATACTCTTGAGGAAGTTGTTGCCAGAAATTATCTTATTCAGGAATATCCTGATGCCATCATCAACATTATCGATGGTACTAACATAGAGAGAAACCTTTATCTTTCAACACAGCTTATTGAGCTCGGAATCCCTGTTGTCATGGCTGTTAACATGATGGATCTTGTAAAGAAGAACGGCGACTCCATCAACATCAAGAACCTGAAGGAAGCTCTTGGATGTGAGGTCGTTGAGATCTCAGCTCTTAAGGGTACCGGTATTGACGATGTTAAAGAGAAGGCTATCGCAGCAGCAAAGTCCAAGACAGCAAATGCAAGAGTTCACAACTTTGATGAGGCTGTTGAGGCTGCAATCGAGAGCGTAAGCACTAAGCTTGACATGGAGGAGAACAGAAAGAGATTCTTCGCGATCAAGCTCATCGAGAAGGATAGCAAGATCATAGAGCAGATGAAGAATGCTCCAGATTGCTCAGCAGAGATCAAGAAGCTTGAGGATGACTTCGATGATGACACAGAGAGTATTATCACAAGTGAGAGATATTCATACATTTCATCAATCATTGACAAGTGTGTAAAGAAGGCTGCAAATGGACAGAAGCTTACAATATCAGATAAGATCGACCGTGTTGTAACAAACCGTATCCTTGCACTTCCTATATTCGTTCTCATCATGTGGCTCGTATATTATATAGCAATGTCAACAGTAGGTGCATGGTGCACAGACTGGACAAATGATAACCTGTTCGGCGATGGTTTCCATCTCTTCGGCATCGGAAGCTCAGCTTATGAAGATGCATCAGGTGACTATGATGCAGCAACAACAGCACTTGATGCATACGGCGTACTCGTAACAGATGACGAGGATGCTGTTGATGTAGATGCCACAAAGGCAGCTATCGAGGCAAACACAAACACAGAGGCAAGCGTTAAGTATGAGATGGAAGATGAGGAGACACTCGATACATACGATATCGATGTATACTACTCAGAGGTTCCAGCAAATGCTGACGAAGAGACAACAAACGCAATGTCATATCTTGATGCAGTTGATTACTTCAACGAGACACAGATGGCAGAGATTGATCCTGCTGATTATGGCGTATTTGTTCCTTCAATCCCAGATCTCATCTCTGCAGGACTTGACAAGATTGGATGTGCAGATTGGTTACATGGACTTATCATCGATGGTATTGTAGCCGGTGTTGGTGCTGTACTTGGTTTCGTACCTCAGATGCTCGTACTGTTCATCTTACTTGCAATCCTTGAGTACTGTGGATATATGGCACGTATCGCCTTCATCATGGACCGTATCTTCAGAAAGTTCGGTCTCTCAGGAAAGTCATTCATACCTATCCTTGTAGGTACAGGTTGTGGTGTGCCAGGTATCATGGCTTCACGTACAATTGAGAATGAGAAAGACCGTCGTATGACAGTCATGACAACAACATTTATACCATGTGGTGCTAAGGTTCCATTTATCGCTATGATCGCCGGTGCTATATTCGGTGGTTCATCAATAGTTGCAACAAGTGCTTACTTTATTGGTATTGCAGCAATTATATGTTCTGGTATAATACTTAAAAAGACAAAGATGTTCGCCGGAGATCCATCACCATTCGTTATGGAGCTTCCACCTTATCATATCCCAACAGTAGGTTCTGTACTCAGAAGTATGTGGGAGCGTGGCTGGTCATTCATCAAGAAGGCTGGTACGATAATCACACTTTCAACAATTGCTGTATGGTTCACAACATACTTCGGATTTGTTGATGGTTCATTCCAGATGCTTGATGAGAGCCAGATCGATTACAGTATCCTTGCAAAGATCGGTAATGCGATAGCATGGATCTTCGTTCCACAGGGCTGGGGCAACTGGCAGGCAACTGTAGCATCTATCACAGGTCTTGTTGCCAAGGAGAACATCGTTGGTACAATGGGTATCCTCTACGGTGGTGGAGATGGTACAGTTTACCAGGCACTTGCAGGCGCATTCACAACAGCAAGCGGATTCTCATTCCTTGTATTCAACCTTCTCTGCGCACCATGTTTCGCAGCTATGGGTGCTATCAAGAGAGAGATGAACAGTGCTAAGTGGTTCTGGTTCGCAATCGGATATCAGTGTGGATTTGCTTACCTTGTAGCACTTGTTGTATACAGAATCGCAGGTCTCTTCACAGGAGCTTGTACATTCGGTGTATGGTCAGTAGTAGCAATTGCACTTGTTGTTCTGTTCTTCTTCATGCTGTTCCGTCCGGATCCAAACAAGAAGGTAAAGACAAGCAAGGAGTTCCTCAACGCTTAACTTTTCATAAGGAGGGACCCACGTAAGTGGGAGGAATCCTTATGAAGCACGCAGACGCCGCGCGTAAGCGCATTTAAATGCGTCTGCTCCATATAATATAAAAGGAGTGGTGACTTATGTCAGAGTATCTTGGTACAATCATTGTGGCAGCCATAATCGTTCTGATGGTGTTCTTCATTGTCAGAGGTATGGTAAAGGATAGAAAAAAGGGCAAACACATATGTGGTGGTGACTGCTCGAGCTGTCACGGCGGATGTAGTCACAAGCTCTAAAAAATAATAGTTGTAGTATAAAATGAATGTGCGTCGTAAGAATTTTACGGCGCACATTTTTTGTTCTGGCTTCTTTTTATTTGCTTTGTTAAATACTAGAATGTTGTTTGAAGAAATTCTGCATAAGGTTTATAGATCCTATAATATTCAGCACCTTTAGCCTGACCAAACTTTTCAATATATAGTTTGTATATCTTTTGTAAATTTGCTTTCATCGGATATAAACTCTTATAAAAATCATCATTTAATACTATACCTGAATTTTGATAAACAATATTCAGAAATTTTTTGTATTTGGTCTTTTTCTGCCAATTAACTGTTGGTATTACATATGAAGAGTTTTTGGCTTTGCCATATATATAACCACCAATGGTCTGCCCATATATCGATATGAGTATGTTGTGAATAGCGGACAGATTACTCTTGCCTACACATGAAAGTAAAGTGTCAACTTGTTCTTTATCATATTCAATCTGTGGTATTGGGTCAGATATGGATGAATTATCATTTGCATCAGTAACCTCAGTATTCTCTGAAGTATCAGTAATTGGATGACTGTCAGAGCACTGGTCAGAGCTGTCAAATACTTCTGTCACATGTTCATTAGATAATGTGTAGAATATTGATGGTGCTTTGCGACATATATTATATCCACGGTCAGACCAAAAATGAACTACACTGTCAAATCCTTTATCTCTTGAAACAATTATGAGATTGTCTTCTGGATTTTTTACTGTATATGAACCAAGGTAGGTTACAAGTTGAAAATCCAGAGAGTTCTCAGTCCCATTTTCACACATGATAAATTCAGGGAAAAATGGTGATTGTTTCAATGTGATCAGGTTTGCGTATGACATATTGGGTGATTTGTCTGTGTAAAATACAAGGATAATATCTTCGCCTTTTAGATAATCGAATAATTCTATCCATGAATCACCGACATTTTCACTATCCACAAAAAATATGTTTTTCATATCCACCTCGTTAAGCCAGAACTTATATATTATATCATCAAAGATATAATAATTATCAATTTAATTGCAAAATTTGCATATAGATAATGCCACATGCTATATTTGAATAAAAACGGGTAAGATGGAGGAAATTTTGTACAGATTCATCAATTTAGAAGTTGTATATTGTACTTGAAATAACAAAAGATTTACTATATTATAAAAATATGTTGGTGCACGACTGGCGGAGACGGTCGAAAGGCTGGTAGGAATTACCTACAGGGAGTGTACTGTTAAGACAAGCCGACCGCCTGGGCAAGCAAATATATCAAGACATGTATTTGTGTGCGCAGGTGGCCGGCTTCTTTATTTATTTGCGCATATAGCTAGTCAAAGTTATTTGTTTATACAAGACTTTTCGACTATAGCAGCGAATAAAAATATGAGACAATAACATCAGCTCACAGGTACGAGAAAACACATGGAGGTACAACAGAAAATGGAAATGTTATCACTTGAGAAGGAACTTAGCGAAAATACATATCCGGGACGTGGAATCGTGATCGGTGTGTCAGAGGATGGCAAGAAGGCAGTGACAGCTTATTTCATCATGGGAAGAAGCTCAAACAGCCGTAACAGAGTATTTGTGACAGAGGGCGAAGGAATCAGAACAGAGGCGTTTGATCCATCAAAGCTTGAGGATCCAAGCCTTATCATCTATGCACCTGTAAGAGTTCTTGGCAACAAGACTATAGTTACAAATGGCGATCAGACAGACACTATATATGACGGACTTGACGATGAGCTCACATTTGAGCAGTCACTCAGAAGCAGACAGTTTGAGCCTGACGGCCCTAACTACACACCTAGAATCTCAGGTGTCATGCACATAAAGAATGGCGTGTTCGACTATTCAATGTCCATACTTAAGAGCAACAACGGCAACCCTGCTGCAAATAACAGATACACATTCTCATACGAGAACCCTGTAGCCGGTGAGGGACATTTCATTCACACATATATGCATGATGGTAATCCGCTCCCAAGCTTTGAGGGTGAGCCAAAGTGGGTTAAGATATCCGGTGATATCGATGAGTTCACAGACAAGGTATGGAACAGCCTCAATGAGGACAACAAGGTGTCACTGTTCGTCAGATATATTGACATCGCAACAGGTGAGTATGAGACAAAGATTGTGAACAAGAATAAGTAATTAAAGAATAAAGGAGATATTTGATCATGAACGAGATTCAGTTAAAGTACGGTTGTAATCCAAATCAGAAGCCATCAAGAATATATATGGAGGATGGCAGTGATCTTCCTGTTAAGGTTTTAAACGGCAAGCCTGGATACATCAACTTCCTTGATGCATTTAACGGATGGCAGCTCGTAAAGGAACTCAAGGCGGCAACAGGACTTCCAGCAGCAACATCATTCAAGCATGTTTCACCAGCAGGCGCTGCAGTTGGACTTCCACTTACAGATACACTTGCAAAGATCTACTGGGTAGATGATCTCGGAGAGCTCTCACCACTTGCATGCGCATATGCAAGAGCAAGAGGTGCTGACAGAATGTCATCATTTGGCGATTTCATCGCACTTTCAGATGTATGTGACGCAGACACAGCACGCCTTATCAAGAGAGAGGTATCAGATGGTGTTATCGCTCCTGGATACACAGATGAGGCTATGGAACTTCTTCTTGCAAAGAAGAAGGGAAATTACAACATCATCCAGATAGATGAGAACTATGTTCCTGCTGAGATCGAGAGAAAGCAGGTATACGGTGTTACATTTGAGCAGGGAAGAAACGAGCTCAAGATCGACAAGGATCTTCTGTCAAACTTTGTTACAAAGAACAAGGATCTTCCAGAGCAGGCTGAGATCGATATGAAGATCGCGCTCATCACACTCAAGTATACACAGTCCAACTCAGTATGCTATGTAAAGGGCGGACAGGCTATAGGTATCGGAGCCGGACAGCAGTCAAGAATCCACTGTACAAGACTTGCAGGACAGAAGGCAGACAACTGGTTCCTTCGTCAGTCACCACAGGTTATGGGACTTCAGTTTGTTGACGGACTTGGAAGAGCCGACAGAGACAATGCCATCGACGTATACATGGGTGATGAGTATGAGGACGTTCTTAAGGAAGGCGAGTGGCAGAAGAGATTCAAGGTTAAGCCTGAGGTGTTCACAGCAGAGCAGAAGAAGGCATGGCTTGCGCAGAACACAGATGTCGTCCTTGGATCAGATGCATTCTTCCCATTCTCAGACAATATAGAGAGAGCTCACAAGAGCGGTGTCAAGTACATTGCACAGCCTGGCGGATCAGTTCGTGACGATCTTGTTATCGAGTGTGCTGACAAGTACGATATGGTCATGGTATTTACAGGAATCAGATTATTCCATCACTAATCTGCCAGACCTGTCGGCGTCAGATATTGTATTTATAGAAGAATTGAGAGCGGTTTTGCTGATGAAAATCAGCAAAGCCGCTTTTTTACTTTATATATTTGTTGGATTGTGCTAATATAAAATGATGTATAAACTGCGGTAGCTATGCCGTGTAATAAAAATACTGTGATTCAAAGGAGATAACATATGTCTAGACGTAAACGCAGCATATTTAAAGAGAGAAGAAAGATCAACTATAAACTAATTTTTGCATTGGTGATACTTGCGTGTGTGGCTGTATTGCTGATCTCATACGCTATATCGGCAATAGTGTCACAGAAGGATGAACTTTACGATCAGGGCGTAAAATATTACAAGTCAGGTTCGTATCAGGAGGCAATAGATTCATTTGACAATGCCTTGGCAGAGAATCAGTTGTTCTCAAAGAAAAAGGATCAGAATATAAAGCTGTATCTGGCTGATGCGTATCTCAAGAGCGCGCAGTACACAGAGGCCGCAAATACATACAACGAATTGATACAGGATTCATATACCGGATCAAATGTAAAAGATCTGAAGGAACTGGCAACTGCACTCAGTGATTTCTCACAGGGAAATTATGGCGGTGCTCTCGATGTGCTTCTGAAGCAGGCGGAGACATATCCGGAGCTTTATATGTACATAGGAACATGCTACGCAGTTACTGATGAGTCCGATAAGATGTTTGAGAGCTATGAAAAATATGTCCAGACATTTGGATTCAACTCGTATGTATATGCCATGTACGGTTCATATTATCTGAATAACGGTGATATGGAGTCTGCAATCGCATATATTACAAATGGACTTGACAGTGGAGACAAGATATACAGAAAAGAGCTCCTGATGCTTGAGATAACATATTATGAGAAGAACGAGGATTATGATAAGGCTTATGAGATAGCGGGACAGCTTGTGTCTGAGTATCCGGATTATGAGAAAGGACAGAAGGAGTATACATTCCTGAGCACAAGAGTGTCACAGTAGTATTTGTATTGGGAGGAGTTATTTTATATGGAGATTCAGCTTTGGAAGGAGATACTGTCTCCTTACGAGCAGGCGGTTGATGAGCTTCTCGTGAAGTTCAACCACATAATAATGCAGTACAAGAGTATGGGAAAGTACTCACCTATAGAGAGTGTGACCGGAAGGGTGAAAACGGTCTCCAGTATTATCGATAAGCTTCAGAAGAAGAATATTCCTATGGACCGGATCGTTGAGGAGATGGATGACATAGCCGGAATCAGGATCATGTGCCAGTTCACCGAGGATATCAGCAAGGTGGTTGAGATTATACGTGGCAGACAGGACATGAGGATACGTGAGGAGAAGGATTATATAGCAAATGCCAAGGCCAGCGGCTATCAGAGCTATCACATCATACTTGATTACGATGTATATACGGTAAATGGATGCACCACCATACAGGCGGAGATCCAGATAAGGACCATGGCGATGAACTTCTGGGCAACCATAGAACATTCATTGCAGTACAAGTATAGGAAGGGAATTCCTGATGACATAAGGGCGAAGCTTAGGAACGCTGCGGATGCCACAGTTGCACTTGACAGGGAGATGTCTTATGTCCGCGGAGAGATCATGGATGCACAGAATTCATTCAATATCAAGGCGAATATAGTTTCGGAGATCATTGTAAATATCCAGAATCTGTACAAGGTGGGAAATCCAAGAGAGATCCAGAAGATTCAGGATGAGTTTTATTCTATATATAAGAAGGATGATATGGAGCTGCTTGAGAATTTTGCAAAGCAGCTTGACATAATAGCTGAGGGTTACAAGGCCCAGAGCATAAGATAAAAGGAGTTTATTATGGCTTTACCAAAAGCGTTTGACGAGAGGATCAGAACACAGCTTGGTGATGAATATGATGAATATATAAGGTGTTTTGACAGTGACATGTATCATGGTATCAGGGTGAACACATCCAAGATATCCGTGGAGGACTTTCTGAAGATAAGTCCTTTCGAGCTGGAGCCTGTGCCGTGGACTAAGAATGGTTTTTACTATGATCACAGGAAGTATACGCCGTCCAAGCATCCATACTATTATGCGGGGCTCTATTATATACAGGAGCCAAGTGCCATGACACCTGCCAGCGTTCTGGATATAGAGGATGGAGATGTGGTACTAGATATATGCGCGGCACCGGGAGGCAAATCCACCGAGCTTGCGGCGAAGCTTAATGGCACGGGAATACTTATATCCAATGATATAAGCAACTCGAGAGCCAAGGCGCTTCTGAAGAACCTGGAACTTTTCGGAATAGGAAACATGTGTGTGGTAAGTGAACCTCCAAATAATCTGTCAAAGGCATTTGAGGGTACATTCGATAAGATACTTATAGATGCACCGTGTTCCGGAGAGGGCATGTTCAGAAAATCCTCATCGATGATGACTGCATGGGAGAACAACGGAACTGAACTTTTTGCCGGACTGCAGAGAGGAATATTAAATGAAGCGTGCAAGATGTTGAAACCGGGCGGAAAGCTGCTTTATTCCACATGTACATTTTCCCCCGAGGAGGATGAGAGGTCGGTGGAGTATCTGCTGTCGATAGATGACAGTATGCATCTTGTGGATTTTCCTAAATATGAGAAATTTGATGACGGCAATCCGGCCTGGGGAGAGACCGGCAATCCTGAGCTTGTGAAATGTTCAAGACTGTGGCCTCATCACGTGAAGGGCGAAGGTCATTTCATAGCTCTGTTTGAAAAGGATCAGGATGACTCATATAGAGGAAACTCAACATACTCGTTCAAGTCGTACAGGCCGGATGAGGATTTCATCGCATTTATAAAGCATGTATCTGAGTCTGCGGGTATAAAGACAGACAGGATAGAGGAAAATAAGGGAAGGCTTTATTATATATCAGAGGGAATGCCTGATGTTAAGGGACTCAGGCTTTTGAGGCATGGACTGTTCCTCGGTGAGGTCAAGAAGAACAGATTTGAACCGAGTCAGTCACTTGCGATGTATCTCAAGTCAGATCAGTTTGACAACGTTGTGAGTTTTTCGGCGGATGACATAAGGGTCATAAAGTATTTAAAGGGAGAGACCGTCGAGCTGGAAGATGATCAGGATATAGAGAATGGGTATGTGCTTGTCTGCGTGGATGGATATCCGCTCGGGTGGGCCAAGAACAACAGAGGAGTATTAAAAAACAAATATTTATCGGGATGGAGGATGATGTCATGAGAAAGGTAGCGATAATCACAGGAGCATCTTCAGGGATTGGAAGAGAATTTGCACTTCAGATAGCACAGCGATACAGGACAATCGACGAGATATGGCTTATAGCAAGGAGAAAAGACAGGCTTGCTGAGGTTAAGACCGAGATAAACGCGGTAAGTGGAAAGCTTGTAAGGATACTTGCGCTTGACCTAACCGATGAGACTGATATCAAGTTTTACAGAAATCTTCTTGAGAGACAGGCTCCATCAATAAGAGTACTTGTAAATGCAGCTGGATACGGAATAGCAGGCCATTTTGAGAATATGACAGTGGACGACGTGACTGGAATGTTGAATCTCAACTGCAGGGCGCTGGCTGCCATAACACATATATCTCTGCCATATATGTCAGGCCCTTCAAATATAATCAATCTTGCTTCATCTGCAGCTTTTCTGCCTCAGCCATCATTTGCTATATATGCGGCATCCAAATCAATGGTGCTGAGCTTTTCAAGAGCACTTAACAGAGAGCTTGAGGAAAAGGGGATAACTGTTACGGCTGTCTGCCCGGGACCTGTCAAGACAGAGTTCTTCGATGTTGCGCAGAAGTACACAAAGTCCAAGCCGTATAAGATGATTCTAAGAGCAGATCCTGTGAAGGTTGTAAAAAAGGCACTGTTTGACGCGTATTATATGAGCGATATATCGGTGTATTCGCCGCTTATGAAGGCGTTCAGACTTGTGAGCAAGTACCTGCCTCACAGTTTGCTGATCAGATTTATGAAGTAGATATATGGGCTGCAGGCGGACATAGCTCTACAGCCAGACCAGAGATAAATGGAGGATGATATGGAAAAAGGACAACACGGATACATGAACAGGCATAAGAGAAATGTTCTTATAAGTATCATTGTACTTGGATTGTTTGTTATAGCCGGAGTATTCTTTACTGTGGCTATGTTTGACACAAGAAAGACTGTATTTATAGTCATACCGATACTCGTCGCCCTGCCGCTTGCAAAACAGCTTGTGGCATACATAATGTGTGCAGGGTTCAAGGAACTCACGAAGGATGAGTACGCTAAACTTGAGAAGTTATCATACTTTGGAGATCCGTCACTTGTATATGATGTGTCGATAAGCAGGTACGAGGGAATAGTGTATTTCCCTGCTGCGGTCATAAGAGATGGCAGAATGCTGTTTTACTACAATGGTGGATATGGCAAAAAGATACCTGATGAGGCAGCGCTCAAGAAGATCATTACAGAGGCTCTGGCAGACCAGAAAAAATATGTTGTGATCATAGCCACAGACATTGATGGTTTTGTGGCAAAGGCCGAGAAGATCAAAGCACCTTCAGATGAATTTGTCGGTGCCGATGAGAAGATCAGAAACAGATTATATGAGCTGGGAATATAGACAAAAATGAGAGAGATAGTTATTTCAAAGAACGAAGCCGGCCAGAGGCTTAACAAGCTGGTCATGAAGTACCTTAACAAGGCTCCTTCAAGCTTCGTCTACAGGATGATAAGAAAGAAAAACATAAAACTTAATAACGGCAAGGCGGTTGGAAATGAGATCGTGTATGTTGGGGATGTGATACAGCTCTATCTGTCGGATGAGACCATAGAATCATTCAGGGATGACAGCGTGAGAGCCGGTGCTTCCACAGGTGGAAACAGGTTTAAACCGGAGATCATATATCACGACCACAACATACTTATAGTCAATAAGCCGGCGGGTGTATTGTCACAGAAGGCATCGAAGGACGATTACTCGATCAATGAGAGTGTCATCGATTATCTGCTTGACAATGAGTATATAACTGAGACTCAGCTCAGAACCTTCAAGCCTTCTGTATGCAACAGGCTGGACAGGAATACCTCCGGCCTTGTTCTGTGTGGAGTGTCACTTATGGGAAGTCAGGAGCTTTCGAGGATCATAAGGGAGAGACGCATAGACAAATATTACTACACCATAGTCAAGGGAAATATGACAGAGACGCAGGATATTACGGCATATCTCGTGAAGGATGATAAGAAGAACACTGTGACAATACGTGACAGTGTGGAGGAGATACGCAGGGCTGCCGGGGACTTGGGCTATGATAAGATCCATACCATATTCCAGCCGGTCAGAACAAATGGAAAATATACAGAGCTTAAGGTAAAGCTCATAACGGGTAAGACTCACCAGATAAGGGCACAGCTCCAGCACATGGGGTATCCGGTGATCGGTGACCAGAAGTATGGTGACAGGGAGACAAACATACATTTCAGACAGACATACAAGCTTAGAAACCAGATTCTGCACTGCGGCGAGGTGGAGTTTACCGATGTTGTCGGTGGACTGGATTATCTGACGGGCAAGAGCTTCTCAGCATTCAAGCCTGATATGTATAAAAGAATAGAAAAGGATTTGTTTGAATAGATGGCTACATGGAATTCGCGAGGGCTTCGTGGCTCCACACTGGAGGATATGATAAACAACACAAATGAATATTACAGACAGAAGAACCTCGCGCTGGTCCAGAAGATCCCGACACCTATCACGCCGATAAAGATTGACAAGGACAGCAGCCAGATCACCCTGGCGTATTTCGAGAAGGATTCAACCGTCGACTATATAGGTGTTGTCCAGGGAGTTCCGGTATGTTTCGATGCAAAGGAATGTGCCACTGATACATTTACAATGCGTAACATTCATGAGCATCAGATAAGGTTCATGGAGGATTTCGAGAGACAGAACGGTGTAAGCTTTCTTATCATAATGTTCTCCGGACGAAATGAACTGTATTATATGAGATTCGAGGAGCTTAAGGGGTATCTTGAGAGAGTCCAGAATGGGCATGCCAACAACTTCAAGTACAATGAACTTGATCCCAATTTCTTTATAAGAGCCAAGGGTGGTGCATTGGTACATTATCTTGAACCTCTAAGCAGGGATCTTGATGATAGAGGTTGACAAATACAATCCGCTTTAATATAATGTGCACGTTGACATGCTACCAAAGTAGCAAATTACCACTTTAATGCGATAAAGCGAAAAAAGAACGTGAAGCATAGCAAAGTTTAATTGACAAGGAGATATGATTATGCAGGACAAACTGTTACAGACCCCGGATGGAGTGAGAGACACCTACGATGTAGAATGTAAGAAGAAGAGAAAGGTTATGCATGAACTCCATCATATTCTGGAGTTATACAGCTATCACGATATAGAGACACCTACATTTGAGTTTTTTGATATATTTAACAGGGATAAGGGTTCAGCACCTTCCAATGAGATGTACAAGTTCTTTGACAGGGACAACAATACTTTGGTGCTCAGGCCGGATATAACACCTTCAATAGCGAGATGTGTTGCAAAGTATTATGCAGATGAGGAGCTTCCTGTCAGACTCTGCTATACAGGCAATACCTATACAAACACACTCAAGCTTCAGGGAAAACTCAAGGAGGTCACACAGATCGGTGCCGAGCTTGTAAATGATGATTCATCCGCTGCTGACGCTGAGATAATCGCAACTGTGATAGACTGCTTCAACGAGATCGGGATCAGTGATTTCCAGATAGAGATAGGCCAGATAGACTACTTCAAGGGTCTGGTTGCTGAATCTGGTATCAGTGAGGACGAGGAGGATCAGATAAAAGAGTACATCCATATCAAGAACTTTTTCGGACTTGAGGAGTATGTGGATGCACTTGATATAAGTGACTCTCTTAAGAAAGCATTTGTTGCATTTGATTCTCTGTTCGGCGGAATATCCATGCTTGACAAGGCTGAGGGATATGTGTCAAATGAGACATCACTTGAGGCTGTGAAGAGGCTCAGAAGAGTATATGCAGCCCTTGAGTGCTATGGATATCAGGATCACATAAGCTTTGATCTCGGTATGCTTGACGGATACAACTATTATACAGGAATCATATTCCGCGGATATACTTATGGAACCGGTGATGCTGTTGTCAAGGGCGGTCGTTACAATAATCTTCTCAAGCAGTTTGGAAAGGATGCACCGTCTATCGGTTTTGCCTTCACTGTTGAGGAGCTCATAATGGCCATGAACAGACAGAATATAGACATAGATGTGGATTATTCAAACACGATCATCCTCTATGATATAGAGAATCAGGGCAAGGCTATCAAGGCCGGTATGAAGCTCAGAAGTGAGGGACGCAAGATAGAGCTCATAAGAAAGTCACAGAAGAAATCGGTTGATGACTATATCGAGTATGCGGGTAGAGAGCATTTCTCAGGCCTTATATATTTTGAACAGTCAGGCGATGCGGTGGCATACGATCTGATAAGCCGATCACACTCCAAGTGGGATGGCAATTTATAGAAGAAACTTTTACGGCTTGATTGAGAATAGATTGAATTAGATGAAAGGTTATGGAGAGATGAGATATTTAACATTTGCCCTTGCTAAGGGGCGACTTGCAAAAAAGACACTTGCGCTGCTTGAACAGATAGGTATAACATGTGAGGAGATGAAGGATCCCGACACAAGAAAGCTTATATTTGTGAACGAGGAGCTTAAGATGAAGTTCTTCCTGTCAAAGGCCACAGATGTTCCTACTTATGTAGAATATGGTGCGGCTGATATAGGCGTTGTAGGTAAGGACACAATACTTGAGGAGGGAAGAAACCTGTATGAGGTCATGGATCTCGGTTTCGGAAAGTGCCGCATGTGTGTATGCGGACCGGCATCTGCCAGAGAGCTTCTCAAGAAGAATGAGATCATAAGAGTTGCAAGTAAGTATCCGGTGATCGCAAAGGATTACTTCAACAACCGTAAGCACCAGACAGTTGAGATAATCAAGCTCAATGGTTCAGTGGAGCTCGCTCCTATAGTTGGACTTTCAGAGGTGATCGTAGATATAGTTGAGACAGGAAGCACACTCAGGGAGAACGGACTTGAGGTGCTTGAGGAAATTTGTCCACTCTCAGCCCGCATGGTTGTGAACCAGGTAAGTCTCAAGATGGAGAATGAGAGGATACACAAGCTGTTGGAAGATCTCAACAGACTTATAAAGGAAGAGAACAAGTAGCATATATAGATGATATAATGAGCGCAAGTGAGCCAACATGCTTGCATGATTGGCGAGCGGCGAATTGGATCATGATAGTTGCGAAAGCAACGGAAAGCACCGTAGGTGCGAATCATGATATAATGAAGCACGCTGAGGCATGCGCAGGTCATCGCGCTCACGCACGACGACCTATAATATAACAAATTGATAATCACACGGAGGCATAACAGAGATGAGAATCGTAAAGCTTAATGCAGAGACAAAGAAGGATCTTCTGAAGAATCTTCTGAAGAGAAGTCCAAGTAATTTCGGTAACTATGCAGAGACTGTACAGGGAATAGTTGACGATGTGAGAGATAACGGTGATTCCGCACTCTTCTCATACACAAAGAAGTTCGACAAGGCAGATATAACAGCAGAAAATGTCAAGGTTACACAGGAAGAGATAGACTACGCATATACACAGGTCAGCCCTGAGCTCCTTGACGTTATCAGAAAAGCCAAGAAGAACATTTGGGAGTACCATGAGAAGCAGAAGCAGTATAGCTGGTTTGACTCCAAGCCAAATGGAACTCTTCTCGGACAGAAGGTTACAGCACTTGCATCTGTAGGTGTCTATGTTCCGGGTGGAAAGGCTGTTTACCCTTCATCAGTTCTGATGAATGTTATGCCGGCAAAGGTTGCAGGCGTTGAGAAGATAGTCATGACAACTCCATGTAATGCTGAGGGTGAGGTGTACGCCACAACACTCGTTGCAGCAAAGGAAGCAGGAGTGGATGAGATATACAAGGCAGGCGGCGCGCAGGCTATAGCTGCCCTTGCATACGGAACAGAGTCAGTACCTAAGGTTGACAAGATAGTTGGCCCTGGAAACATATTTGTCGCTCTTGCAAAGCGTGCCGTATACGGACATGTCAGCATAGATTCCATAGCCGGCCCATCAGAGGTAATGGTACTTGCCGATGAGACTGCCAATTCTAGATACGTGGCTGCAGATCTGCTGTCACAGGCAGAGCATGACGAGATGGCATCAGCCATACTTGTGACTACATCAGAGGAGCTTGCCGAGAAGGTATCAGTTCAGGTTGACAAGTTCATCGATGAGCTTTCAAGAAAAGAGATAATGAGAAAGTCTATAGACAATTACGGATATATTCTTCTTGCAGACAACATGAGCGATGCCATAGATGCTGTCAACGACATTGCATCAGAGCATCTCGAGATCGTCACAGCCAATCCATTTGACGTGATGACAAGAGTGAAGAATGCTGGAGCTATATTTATCGGAGAATACTCATCAGAGCCTCTTGGAGATTACTTTGCAGGCCCTAACCATGTACTTCCAACAAACGGTACAGCAAAGTTCTTCTCACCGCTTTCAGTAGACGATTTCATCAAGAAATCCAGCATAATCTACTATTCAAGAGAGGCACTTGAGGCAGTTCACACTGACATTGAAGCATTTGCCAAGGCTGAGCAGCTCACAGCACATGCCAATTCAATAGCAGTAAGATTTGAAAAATAAGACATAATGATATAGAATATGGGAAGGAGACAGGGATATGGCAGAGAAAGCAGCTAGAATCGCCAAATGTACAAGAACGACAAACGAGACAGACATAACCCTCGAGTTTAATATAGATGGAAAAGGACAGTCAAAGATCGACACAGGAATCGGTTTCTTTGACCACATGCTCACAAGTTTTGCGAAGCATGGTTTCTTTGATCTCAACGTTACAGTCAAGGGAGATCTGTATGTGGATTGTCACCACACCATTGAGGATGTGGGAATTGTGCTGGGCAAGGCCATCAAGGAGGCTCTTGGAGACAAGAAGGCCATCAAGAGATTTGGCAATTTCTTCCTGCCGATGGACGAGACTCTCGTAATGTGTGCCATAGATCTGTCGGGAAGACCATATCTTGTCTATGATCTGAACCTCCGCACAGAGAGGGTTGGATACTTCGACACACAGATGGTCAAGGAATTCTTCTATGCAGTATCATACGCTGCTGAGATGAATCTCAATATTAAGCAGTTCTCAGGGGAGAACGATCACCACATCATAGAGGCCGCATTCAAGGCATTTGCGAAGGCTCTTGATGAGGCGACAACTTATGACAGAAGATTAAACGGAAAGGTGCTTTCTACCAAGGGCACACTTTAAGGAGGTGCTGGTTCACTATGGATAATGATATGATCTGCAAAAAGATAATTCCATGTCTGGATCTGAACAATGCGGTCGAGATGGCAAAATATTACAATGATGCCGGAGCTGATGAGATAGCTTATTTTGACAGCAAGGCAACAAAAGATGGCAGAGAACCCAATGTTGCCATTATAAGACAGATATGTGACAGTGTTGATATTCCACTTATTGCCTGTGGCGGTGTGAGGGAGCTTGAAGATGTCAAGAAGCTTCTGTATGCAGGTGCATCCAAGGTATGTATGAAATCTGCGGCGCTGAACACGCCGGAGCTTGTCACTGAGGCTTCTGACAGATTTGGTTCAGAGCGAATAATCTGTACTATAGATCTTAGTGAGTGTGATGATCCTGTCGGATATGCCAGAAAACTGAAGGCGCTTGGAGCGGGAGAACTTCTGCTGCTTCACAACAACATGGTGCCGGAATATCTGGATATAGTAAAATCCATAAGAGAAAATGTTGCACTTCCTGTTATAGTTTCTACCTATTCCACTAACGGGGAAGCTGTGGCAGAGATGCTCAATGAGACAAATGCTGAATCAATTTCTCTGTACAATCTCCAGAAGATGGATATAATGGAGATTAAACAGCATTGCCGTGAGGCAAATATAGATGTGGATCTGTTTGAATCGTCCATGCCTTTTGAGGCGTTCAAACTCAATTCGGATGGACTTATTCCATGTGTTACACAGCACTATAAGACCGGTGAAGTGCTCATGGTCGCTTATATGAACAAGGAGTCGTATGAGAAGACCATCAGAACAGGGCGCATGACATACTGGAGCCGCAGCCGCAATGAGCTGTGGACCAAGGGTGATACATCCGGTCATTATCAGTTTGTCAAATCTCTTACGATAGACTGTGACAAGGACACCATACTTGCCAAGGTGTCACAGATAGGAGCTGCGTGTCATACAGGCAGCCGTACTTGTTTCTTTACAGATCTGGTGAGAAAGGAGTACAATGATACCAATCCTATGAAGGTATTCGAGGAGGTATACAATACCATACGCGACAGAAAGGATCAGCCAGGAGATGATTCTTATACCAATTATCTGTTCGGCAAGGGTATTGACAAGATCCTGAAGAAGGTCGGTGAGGGAGCTACGGAGATAGTCATAGCTGCCAAGAATCCTGATTCAGAGGATATAAAATATGAAATATCTGACTTCCTTTATCATCTCATGTGTCTGATGGTAGAGAGAGGAATCAGCTGGAAAGATATTACAGAAGAACTGGCTGACAGAAGATAGAGTGGAGGATATTAGACAATGCAAAATTATGGCGTGAACGAACTGAGAAAAATGTTCCTGGAATTCATGGAGAGCAAGGGTCATCTTAGAATGAAGAGCTTTTCACTTATTCCACACAATGACAACAGCTTACTGCTGATCAATTCAGGTATGGCACCACTTAAGCCTTACTTTACAGGTCAGGAGGTACCACCTAGAAGACGTGTGACAACATGCCAGAAGTGTATCAGAACAGGAGATATCGAGAATGTAGGTAAGACAGCCCGTCATGGTACATTCTTTGAGATGCTGGGTAATTTCTCATTTGGCGATTATTTCAAGCATGAGGCTATATCATGGACATGGGAGTTCCTCACAGAGGTTGTAGGACTTGACAAGAACAGACTCTATCCATCGGTTTATCAGGATGACGATGAGGCATTTGATATATGGAATAAGGAGATCGGTGTCGATGCTGACCGTATATTCAGATTCGGCAAGGAGGACAACTTCTGGGAGCACGGAGCTGGTCCTTGTGGTCCTTGTTCAGAGGTTTACTATGACAGAGGCGAGAAGTATGGCTGCGGTAAGCCTGGCTGTACTGTAGGCTGTGACTGTGACAGATACATGGAGGTTTGGAACAACGTATTTACACAGTTCAACAATGACGGACACAACAACTACACAGAGCTTGAGCAGAAGAACATAGATACAGGTATGGGTCTTGAGAGACTCGCAGTTGTTGTTCAGGATGTTGATTCTATATTTGATGTTGATACGATCAAGGCTCTCCGCGACAAGGTATGTGAGATGGCAGGCGTGGAATATGAGACAGATCATGAGAAGGATGTATCGATCAGACTTATAACTGATCATATCCGTTCAGTTACATTCATGACATCAGATGGTATCGTTCCATCGAACGAGGGCCGTGGTTATGTTCTTAGACGTCTTCTCAGACGTGCTGCAAGACACGGAAGACTTCTCGGCATCAAGGGCAAGTTCCTGTCAGAGCTTGCAAAGACAGTTATCGAGGTGTCAGAGGATGCATATCCTGAGCTCAGTGAGAAGAAGGAATATATCTTCAATAAGATAGACAAGGAAGAGGAGAGCTTCAATAAGACCATAGATACAGGTCTTGCGATCCTCAAGGATTATATAGACGAGACTAAGGCTGCAGGTGAGAAGGTTCTCTCAGGTGACAAGGCATTCAAGCTCTATGACACCTATGGATTCCCTCTTGATCTCACAAAGGAGATCCTCGAGGAGGAGGGGATCGAGGTTGATGAGGACAGATTCACCGAGTGCATGAATATCCAGAAGGAGACTGCAAGAAAGGCCAGAAAGACCACAACATACATGGGTGCAGACGCAACCGTATATGAGCAGCTTCCTGTTGACATGACATCTGAGTTTGTCGGATATGACAAGCTGACATACAAGTCAACTATATCAGCCATCACAACAGAGGTTGGTGAGGGTGATGATAAGAAGTCAGTTCTTGCAGATACTGTATCTGAGGGAGCACAGGCTTCAGTTATAGTTCCTGAGACACCTTTCTACGCTACCATGGGTGGTCAGATCGGTGATAAGGGAATCATCAAGACAGAGAACGGTACATTCGTTGTTGAGGATACTGTCAAGGTTGTAGGCGGCAAGATCGCACATATCGGTTATGTTGAGTCAGGTGAACTCAATGTTGGTGATGAGGCAGAACTCACAGTTGATGCTGAGAACAGAGCACTCATATGTAACAACCATTCCGCAACACATCTTCTTCAGAGAGCACTCAAGATGGTTCTCGGAGATCATGTAGAGCAGGCAGGTTCACTCGTTGAGCCGGGAAGACTGAGATTTGACTTCTCACATGATCAGGCGATGACTAAGGAAGAGATCAAGAAGGTTGAGGATATTGTAAATGAGCAGATCCAGCTCGATATACCTGTATGCACGGATGTAATGTCTGTAGATGAGGCTAAGGAGACCGGAGCCATGGCTCTGTTTGGTGAGAAGTATGGTGAGAAGGTCCGTGTGGTATCAATGGGAGACTTCTCAAAGGAGCTCTGCGGTGGTACACATGTTGCCAGCACAGGAGCTATAAAAACATTCAAGATCATATCAGAGGCCGGTGTGGCCGCAGGTACAAGACGTATCGAGGCACTTACATCTGTCGGAGCACTTGATTACTACAGAAATGTAGAGCAGGAGCTCATGGATGCTGCAAAGGCAGCTAAGACTGATATCTATGGTGTGGCATCAAGAATAGAACAGCTTCTTGCAGAGGTTAAGGAACTTACGAATGAGAATAAGAAGCTCAAGGATAAGATGGCAAAGGAGGCAGCTGGAGACGTTCTTTCAAGTGCTATAGACAAGGACGGAATCAAGATCCTCACAGCGGCTATCCCGGATACAGATATGAATTCACTGAGAAACCTCGGAGATGACTTCAAGAGCAAGCTTGGTGACAGCGTTGTTGTTCTTGCATCTGCAAAGGATGGCAAGGTAAATCTCATTGCCATGGCTACAGACGGCGCAGTTGCTAAGGGAGCCCATGCCGGTAATATCATCAAGGCCGTGGCTGGCCTTGTAGGTGGTGGCGGCGGTGGTCGTCCTAACATGGCTCAGGCCGGTGGAAAGAATCCTGACGGAATCGAAGCAGCTCTTGCCCAGGCGGTTACAGAGGCTCAGAATCAGATAGCTTAAGGTTTCGTGACAGATATTTTATTAATTTGTCATTTTCCTGTTGACGATTAGGAATTTTATGTATATAATACATTTTGTGCTTAAAAATACCCAATCAGTTGTTATTTGGTAGCATAATTTTACAACTGGAGGGAGGTCAGGTGAGAGAATGTCAAGTGTAATAGTTAAAGAGAACGAAAACTTAGATAGCGCTCTTCGCAGATTTAAGAGAAATTGTGCGAAGGCTGGTATTCAGCAGGAGATTCGTAAGAGAGAGCATTACGAAAAGCCTAGTGTAAAGCGTAAGAAGAAGTCAGAGGCAGCTAGAAAGCGCAAGTACAAATAAATCATAGTATATATATTTGATTTTAAATTGATTTCTAAGAGTACCGAGTTTATTCGGTACTCTTTTTTTATGTGTATTCATATAATGTTCCAAAAGCGTTATGGTGGTATTCATGAAAGACAGAGCGAAAAACGTTATAGCATTTGAACCTCCGTGCTGGTGTCCGGACTCGGCGGGAACGACCTCCAGACTCACCATGTTCAACAATGATGAGCTGGTGATAGAGAATTTCAGACATGTGATCTACTCTGACGACGAGAGAGTGTCTGTTAAGACCCGGAAAGGGATATTGAATATATATGGGGAAAGATTACAGATCGCTTACTATGCATCCTATGAAGTGAAAATATGCGGTTCGATAAACAGTGTAGATTGGCTGACAGTGTGACTGCATGAATATTAGAAGGGAAATAAGAGGTGTGTGCTATGTGAGCTGTGACAGCCGCGCAGCTCTGCGCCTGATGAATATATGCAGCCATAAAGGAATACGTACATGGTGCGAGAGGGATGTAAAGAAGAACAGAAAAAAGAATGGCAGTAAACAGAATGACAGTAAATGGAATGGCAAGGCAGAAAACTTCTGCATATACTCCGATGACAGAAAAAGACTTGAAGAGATAGCGGACAAATGTATGATAGATATCCGAATAGCTGAGAAGAAGACTCTGAGAACCGGTTTGCTGGGCAATAGGAAGAGGATCTCGATATTACTCGGAGTTTTATTATTTTTGCTGTTTGTATACTGGGAATCAGGGTATGTATGGTACATAGAAATTGACGGATGTGAGGATTATACAAGTGAGGAAATTGCAGATCTTATCGAGATGGAGTATCCGTGCTATGGACATAGAAAAAAGAGTATTGATCTGAGCGAACTGACAGACATGCTGACGGATAATCTTGGGGAGATATGTTGGGCATCCTGCAGCATCAGTGGGACAAAGCTTACAGTTGCGCTCAAGGAGTCCGTGGATGTATTTACAGTTCCGGAAGATGGCAGACCGTGTGATCTCGTGGCCACAATGGATTGTACGATCTATTCCCTTGTTGCATCGGCGGGGACGCCTGTTGCATCGGTTGGAGATGAAGTAAAAAAAGGGGATACTCTTATATCGGGAACAGTTAACATATACAATGATGACAGTGAGGTTGTGGATACGGTGTTTGTACCTGCTTCCGGAGAGATATATGGTCTTTGTGATGTAGAGTACAGAGATGTGGTTGAGAGTGAGCTCCAGGAAAAGGAGACTACAGACAGGAAGGTAAACAAAGTAGATATAAAAATTGGACGCCGGGTATTTACTCCGTATAAAACTGCTGCCTCCGACGGCTCATACGACCTTTCCGCCGAGGAAAAACGGCTGCATATCGGCGATATGTATTTTCCGTTATCCGTGAATATAGAGCGAAAAGTGTTCTATAAAGTAAATACACGTAAGCTTACGGATAAGGAGCAGAAAGACAGACTTAACCAGCATCTGCATGTTTATATTGGCAAAATGCAAGAAAAAGGGGTGCAAATTGTCCGAAAAAATGTTATTATTACTAATGAACGCGGTGAGGCTTCGGCTGAAGGCGATATCAGTATCAGACTCCCGGTTGCTGTGCCGAGATATATTGACGTAAACAATACATCGGGAAGCGAAGAGGTGGAGCCTGACTGACAAATAATAATGACAGGGGATACAAGTATTGAGCGAATATTCAGAATCCGTAACTGTTGCATCAAACTATATACAGACTGTGTTTGGACAGTTTGATGCCAATATAAAAAAGATTGAGAAAGAATACAGTGTGTCAATGATACTTCGCGATGACAAGCTTAAGGTCAGCGGCTCCGAGGAAGGCGTGAAGAAGTCTATTCAGGTTATAGAACAGCTCTTCCAGATGGCAGACCGTGGCTCGTCCATCGATGAACAGAAGGTAGACTACACTATATCGATAGTCAATGAACACCCGCAGGAGGCTAAGGAGAGTCTTGCTGAGCTTGACAGGGACATAATCTGTCACACGATGAGCGGCAAGCCGATCAAACCGAAGACTGTCGGACAGAGAACATATGTCAATTCAATAGAAAAGTCCATGATAGTATTCGGAGTGGGCCCTGCCGGAACAGGAAAGACTTATCTTGCCATGGCAAAAGCCATAACGGCATTTAAGAATAATGAGGTTGGAAGGATCATACTTACAAGGCCGGCCATAGAGGCCGGTGAGAAACTGGGATTTCTTCCGGGTGACCTTCAGAGCAAGGTTGATCCTTATCTTAGGCCGCTCTATGATGCATTGTATGAGATAATGGGTGCTGATGCATTTATGAAGAATATGGAAAAGGGACTGATCGAGGTCGCTCCTCTTGCCTACATGAGAGGAAGAACTCTTGATAATGCGTATATTGTGCTGGATGAGGCCCAGAATACCACTCCTGCCCAGATGAAGATGTTCCTTACCAGAATAGGATTTGGCTCAAAGGCCATAATAACAGGAGACCTTTCACAGAAGGATCTTCCACACGACGCGCAGTCAGGTCTTGATGTTGCACTTAAGGTGTTAAAGGATATTGATGACATAAGCATTTGCCATCTGACGAGTCTTGATGTTGTGAGACATCCTTTGGTGCAGAAGATCGTAAATGCGTATGAGAAATATGAGGATAAGAGGAGCAGACAGGCAAAGCCTAGAAAAACCACAACTGCTCAGAAAAACAGAGGAAAATAATATGTCAGTTAATATTGAGAATGAGTATGGAGATATTGATATTAAGAATTATGAGGATGTCATAACAAGTATCGTCCAGGCTTCGCTGGAATTCGTTGGGTGTCCATATCCCTGCGAGGTGAACGTGCTGCTCACGGACAATGACTCCATACATGAAATCAATAACCAGCAGAGGAATATAGACAGGGCGACAGATGTTCTGTCATTTCCACTGATTGATTATACAATTCCTGGAAACTTTGATGGTCTCGAGGATAGCCGGTGTGACTACTTTGATCTTACTACAGATGAACTGCTATTGGGAGATATCGTTATATCTATTGATAAGGTGTATGAGCAGGCAACTGAGTACAATCACTCAAAGACGAGAGAGCTGGCTTTTCTTGTAGCCCACAGCATGCTCCATTTGTCAGGATATGACCATATGGAGGACGATGAGCGCAGGGTCATGGAAGAGATGCAGGAAAAAATACTTACAATGAAAGGATATACAAGAGACTATGAGGAGAATTAAGACGGGATTAGTTCTGGCAACCGCTCTTGTGATGGGATTATCACTTTTTGGATGCGGCTCGAAGAAAACGGAGGAGAATGTCACTACAACGGAGGCTAAGGCAGAGGTGGATGTATCACAGGCCGATATGATGAAGTCTGCCACAGCGGTTGATGAGACTTACCATGAGGGAGTATATAATGATCTTACAGGCGAGTGGAACACCGACAGAAAGGAAGAGTACGGAAGACCGATCGCTATAATGATCAACAATATTGAGAATGCGATTCCTCAGTCAGGCATAGGCCAGGCTGATGTTTTATATGAGTTTGTCGTTGAGGGCGGAATAACAAGAATGCTTGCAATATTCAACGACTATGACAATCTTGAGAAGGTCGGTTCAATCAGAAGCTGCAGACCTTACTATGTTACAACTGCCATGGAGTTTGATGCTATATACATGCATTATGGTCAGTCTCCACAGGGACAGGAGGAGCTTGACAGGACAGGAATAGATCATATAAGCGGACTTGGTGGAGAAGGATCTGTATCTTTCTACAGATCATCAGACCGCGAGGCTCCACACAATGTGTACACAAACAGCGATATGATCAAGGCTGGTCTTGATTATCTTGGATGCTCAACTACCCACAACAAGGGATACAAGAGCAAGTTTGAGTTCAATGAGGAAGATACGGTTCCTGAGGGCGAGTCTGTAAACAAGCTCACACTCAACATGTCAGTTTACACACAGCCTTGGTTTGAATATGATTCAAAGAATAAGGTATATAACAGATTCCAGTATGGTGACAAGCAGATCGATGACCTCACAGGAAAGCAGCTCACATTCAAGAATATCATCATACAGTTTGCTCACTACACCAGCATTGATGATCACGACAGACAGATGATCGATCTCGTTGGCACAGGAGACGGATACTATGTTTCAGATGGAAAGATCGTTCCTATCACATGGACAAAGTCAACCGATGACTCCGTGACAAAGTATTCAACAGCAGATGGAAAAGAACTTCAGCTCAATCCGGGCAAGACATATGTCACAGTATTTGAGAGTGACAATAAGGCCGGAGTTGTATGGGAATAATACAGACATAAACCACATATATTAACAAGGACAGAAGATGGGATGGAATATCCTGTCTTCTGTTTTTTGTTATGAAGAGAAGGTGTGGTAATGTTTAAAAGAATTATGTATTTTTTTGTTATCATTATAGCGGTATTTGTGTTATCTTTTATAACTAGAGAGATCGTGGTGAGTACGGCGTGCAGATCCGGAGACAGTAAAAGTGTGTATAGAGAATTTGACGGTATGGATAGCGGGCATATATTACCCATATCAAATGAGAGTGAACCGGAGCTTTACGGAGGGCTCGTGATTGCTGCTGAGGGTGGAACACCACATGGCAATTTCTATGTGAGCACTTATAATGGACATGTGGCGGTGTACAACAGATTTGGCAGTCTTTGCAGGGAGACGACTTGTACAGTGGATTCATTGGACAAACGTATAAGAGAACTGATCCACAAGCACGTGTATTTCAATGATATAGATGACATGAACAGGTTTATTGACAGCCTGTAAAACGTATGATAAATGATTATGGGAAAGGTGTATCGGAATGATTTATGATATTATAGTTATCGGCGGTGGCCCGGCTGGGATGACAGCCGCAATAAAAGCAAAAGAGACAGCACCATCGGCTTCGGTAAAGCTTATAGATAAAAACAAAAAACTCGGAAAGAAGCTGTATGCGACGGGAAATGGCAAATGTAACATTGCAAATACGAAGCTTGATCTGTCGTGCTATTCCAGTGCAAATGAATTTTTCCCATTTCAGTTCGTAACAACGGACAGTCATAATGATGTCATGGATTTTTTTGAAAGCCTTGGTGTTTCCAGCTATGATGATAATGGATATATATATCCTGCATCGCTGCAGGCATCTACCATAGTGTGGGCACTGACGGACAGGCTCAAAATTCTTGGTATAGAAAACAGCACATCGGAGGAAGTCCTGAGTATAAAACAGGGGAAAGATGGTACATATATTGTAGACACAGACAAAGGCGGGTATAGGACGACCCAGGTGATACTTGCACCCGGAGGTGCGGCTGCGCCAAAGCTTGGCGGATCTGATAGAGTATACAGACTTCTGGATGATCTGAATGTACGGTTTGTGAAAACGCATCCGGCTCTGTGTAAATTAAAATGCCATGAATATATATCTGATATGTCAGGGGTACGTGCAAAGGCTGTTGTCCGCCTAATGTGTGATGGAGAGGAGTATGACCACGAGAGAGGCGAGGTTCAGTTTGCATCGGGATATCTTTCGGGCATAGCGGTTTTTAATATGAGTATACAGTGTATAAATCTGATGGAGACTGGCAAAAAGCCATACATAGAACTTGAACTTGTTCCGGACATCAGTGATGATATGCTGGCGGACAGGATGAGACGATTTGCCGAGGTAAATGGCAGACGGAGAGTCGAGGCGATGCTCAATGGTATTGTCAACGAGAAGATCGCCGGGTATATTATAAAAAGTCTTGGTATCAAAGCTTCTGAAGCGGCCGGACTTGACGCGGCTGATATAACATCCATATGTGATATGCTCAAACATATGAGATTCAACATAGATGGATTCGGCAGCTATGAGGACAGCCAGGCGGCAAGCGGTGGAGTTGACACATTGCAGCTCAGGGCAGATAACCTGGAACTTGATGGACACAGAGGCTTATACGCCGCTGGAGAGTATGTCGATGTGACCGGCAAATGTGGTGGATATAATATAATGTGGGCTGTTATAAGCGGCATGAGAGCCGGGGAGTCTGCAGGAAAGAGAATAAAAGATGATCAGAATTAACAATGTAAAACTGCAGCTTGGATTTACAGAGGCAGATGTTAGAAGTGTTATCAAAAAGACGCTGAAGACAGATAAGGAGTTTGAGTATATTTTTTTCAAGCTGTCTCTTGATGACAGGCGGAGAAACCAGGTGAAATATATTGCATCCATAGATGTGGATGTTCCGAATCCGGAAAAATTATTGAAAAGACTTCACAATAATAATGTTATGTTAACAAATGCTACCCAATATAGATTTCCGGAGCCGGGAAATGTCAAAATGACCTATAGGCCTGTGGTGATAGGAACAGGACCGGGTGGCTTATTTGCTGCACTGTATCTTGCCAGAGCCGGATACAGACCGGTTGTTTTTGAGCGCGGCATGGATGTTGACAGGAGAATGGAGCATATAGAGAGATTCTGGAAGGGTGAGGAAGAACTTGATCCAAATTGTAATGTACAGTTTGGAGAGGGCGGCGCAGGAACCTTTTCGGACGGCAAGCTGAATACGGTCATAAAGGATGGCTCGGGCAGACGCACTGAGGTCATGCGGACATTTGTGGAGTATGGTGCAGATCCGTCCATAATGTATATAAATAAGCCACATGTGGGCACTGATGTGCTGTCTGGTATTGTAAGGAATATGCGTGAGGATATAAAGAGACTTGGCGGAGAGGTACATTTTGATTCACTTTTTACCGGTTATGATCAGATCACACAGGATGAGGTGTGTGTACATATAAAGAACCTTTCAGATGGCAGTGAGAAGGAATACAGGACAAATGCCCTTGTTCTGGCACTTGGACACAGCTCAAGGGATACTGTGGAGATGCTTTACAAAAAAGGTGTTCCGATGGAGCCAAAGCCATTTGCCATGGGACTTCGTATCGAACACAAGCGAGCAGATATAGATGTCATGAAGTATGGCGATGATCCGGCGTATGCAAAGCTGCTGCCGGCGGCAGACTACAAGATGACGCATCAGGCGTCAAATGGCAGGGCTGTATATTCATTCTGTATGTGCCCTGGAGGTTACGTGGTGAATGCATCATCCGAGCACGGTGAGACGTGTGTGAATGGTATGAGCTACAGCGGCAGGAATGGTGAGAATTCCAACAGCGCCATTGTGGTAAATGTTACCCCGGAGGATTACGGGTCAGATCATCCTCTTGCGGGAATGAATTTTCAGAGAAGATGGGAGAAGGCCGCATACGAGGCCGGACAGGGGGCTGTTCCGGTGCAACTCTTCGGAGATTACAGAAGGGACATTCCTACGGAAAAGCTGGGCGGTGTTAAGCCTCAGATTATGGGTAAGTACAGGCTTACAAGCCTCAAATGCTGTTTGCCAGAGTATATAAAGGATGCTATAATAGAAGGAGTTGTGTCATTTGATAAGAGGATGCCGGGATATTCATCTGACGATGCAGTTCTCTCAGGAATCGAGGCCAGAACCTCATCACCTGTTCGTATGATACGAGGCGATGAGCTGCGCTGTGAGGGGACATGTATATACCCGTGCGGGGAAGGCGCGGGCTATGCAGGGGGAATAACCTCAGCCGCTGTCGATGGTATGAAGGTGGCCGAGGCCATAGCATCCAGATTCAGCAATGAGGCAATAACAGACGGTACACAGGAGAATATAAATGGATAGAGAGTATTTGAAAGACAAGAAAAAGATAGTAATAAAGATTGGTTCATCTTCACTTATTCACGAGGAGACGGGTGGACTTGACTATACAAAGCTTGAGAAGCTGGTGCGCATCATATGTGATCTGAGAAATCAGGACAAGGATGTGGTCCTCGTATCATCGGGAGCCATCGGAGTCGGAGTACAGGCGCTGGGACTTGCCAGAAGACCTAAGACGACCTCGCTCAGACAGGCGTGTGCTGCAGTGGGACAGGGACAGCTAATGATGATATATCAGAAGCTTTTTCAAGAGTATCACAGCACAGCAGCTCAGGTTCTGCTAACATTTGATGTTATATCGTCGGATGAGAGGAGAAAGAATGCCATCAACACATTCAACGAGCTTCTTCAGCTCGGTGTCGTACCGATCGTCAATGAGAACGATACGGTTGCCATCGATGAGCTGGATGACAGCGTGGCATTTGGCGACAATGATACACTGTCTGCCATAGTTGCATCCATGATCCATGCAGATCTCCTGATACTTCTCACGGATATAGACGGTCTGTACACTGATGATCCACACAATAACCCTGATGCAAAGCTTATACCAGAGGTGAACTGTATAGACGACCATATAATGGATATGGGTAAAGGTGCAGGCTCCAAGTACGGAACCGGCGGAATGACGACCAAGATCGCAGCCGCCAGGATAGCAACCAACTCCAACTCGGATATGGTCATAGTATCCGGAGCGGATATGGACAATATTGTTAAGGTAATGAACGGAGAAAGTATAGGAACTCTGTTCACAGAATATAAGGATCATGACTTTGACGTTGTCAGATTTATTTTGAATAAGGAGTATCTTATATAGTTATGAAAGAGACGATAATCGATGCGGCAAAGATCGCACGTATAAATGAGTTATATCACAAGTCCAAGGCTGAGGGGCTCACCGACGCTGAGAAGAAGGAACAGCAGCAGTTAAGGCAGGAATATATATTTGCTGTGAAGAATAATCTCAGGAGCACGCTCAACAATATAGATATCAAAGAGAAGGACGGCTCCATAACCAGACTTCAGGACCTTGATCCTACCAGAAAGGCATAGGCTGGCTTATGAATAGCGAAGACAGTGTAAAACCCGGCAGCAAGGAAGTTATAAGAAAAAGAATAAAAGCAGTCAGAAATGACATGGACAGGGATGATCGTGCGCAGAGATCAAAACTTATATGCAGACGGCTGTCAGCGCTTCCTGAATATGTGAATGCCATCAATATATGTGCATACATCTCCAAAGGGAACGAAGTGGATACAAGGCTCATAGTTGAGAGGGCGTGGGCGGATGGAAAGCATGTATATGTTCCAAAGGTTTATGGACAAGACATGGAGTTTATTGAGATCACAGACTACGAGGAACTTGCATCCGGAAACTTTGGGATACTCGAACCGGTTTCTGATGATTTTGAGGAGATCGAAGATGGGCTTATGTTCATGCCCGGGATTGCATTTGATCACAGCCGCAACCGCATAGGCTTTGGCGGAGGGTATTACGACAGATATCTGGCGAGGCATGCAGGGCTTGTCACGGTGGCACTGGCGTATGAATTCCAGATAGTTGATAAGATAGACAGTGAACCTACAGATATCAGACCACATATCATAGTAACAGAATCGGAAGTTATATCATAATGGAGGGTCAATGAACAGAGACGAGATAACAGCAAAGATCGCTGAACTTGAAAAGAAGATACAGATGGATAAGCTGCAAAATGCCGGGGCGGATGATGCCGGAAAAGTTGCAGGACGCACTCAGTCCGGTGATATGGCTGACAGCTATGCGCTGTGCCTTGGCGGTGGCGGCGGTAAAGGAGCGTACCAGCTCGGGGTGTACAGAGCACTTGCAGAGTATGGACTTATGGACAAGGTTACAGCCATATCAGGAACTTCCATAGGTGCGATAAATGCCGTGCTTTTCGCGTGCAATGATCCTGACAGAAGCGAGGAGGCATGGAAGAAGATACATTTTGAGACGGTGTTTGACGTTGATCCTGATCTGATGTTCAACGACAAATCGGGATTCATGTCGCGCAGGGAGATGATAAAGCTCATGGACAGCTATGTGGATTACGGAAAGCTGTCTGATGGGCAGGTCACCGTGTATGCAGCCATAGCTGAGTGCGCGCAGGAAGGTGAAAGACAGGCTGAGTATATAAGCCTTGCAGGAATGGATGCGGAGGAGATCAGGACAGTCGTCATGGCATCATCCACCCTGCCTATGCTCTATGAGTCTGTGACTTATAACGGTAAGGAGTATTGTGATGGCGGTCTCGCCGACAATGTTCCGGTGAAACCTCTGTATGATATGGGATACAGGAATATCGTTGTGTGCGGCCTTAATCCCGACTCAAAGAAAGACATATCTGCATATACAGATGCGGATATCATAGAGATATATCCAAGTGTAAGCCTGGGAGATCTGATAGATGGAACCTTGAATTTCTCTGCAAATTCAGTAAAATTCAGAAGCCTGCTCGGTTATAAGGATGCCATGAGGGCACTTAAGGTTCATTTTGAGAATGATCCTGATTACATCGCGGCGCTGGATCATTACAGGGATATTGATCTTGCGGATATACAGACTCAGATGAGGATGGATGCCGCGGATTCCAGCGTGAAAAATACTATGGATAACATAGGCAGGATACTTGGTAAGCTAGGCATAGAGGAATAACTCCAGTCGGATTTACGCAGCTTTAAAGAAATAGATAAGGATACATAGAGATTATGAATGATTTGGAAAAAGTTATTGACGGCATAGATCTGGGGCTTCCAGCTCCGTTTGCGGAACCGGAGAGGCAGTATTATTTTATAAAAAAGGGCAGGGAGTATGTCACAGCAAGAAGCAAAGAGCTGGGACGTGACCTTACCTGTTCTATACAGACATTTGGCTGTCAGATGAATGTCCGGGATTCTGAGAAGCTTGCCGGAATACTTGAGCAGATGGGATATGTTAGGACCGAGTCTGAACATGCGGACTTTATAATATATAACACATGTACGGTCAGGGAGAATGCCAACAGAAAGGTTTATGGTCACCTTGGTCTCATGAAGCACCTCAAGGAGAAAAATCCTGAGATGAAGATAGCTCTGTGCGGATGCATGATGCAGGAGCAGCATGTGGTGACAACCATAAGCAAGAGCTATAGGTTTGTCGATATGGTATTTGGAACACACAATGTATATAAGCTTGCTGAGATATTTGTGAGCAGGATAGAATCTGGAAGCATGGTCATAGATATCTGGAAGGATGCCAAGGAGGTCGTGGAGGATCTTCCTGCGGTGAGGGAATTCCCATTCAAATCAGGTGTAAATATCATGTTTGGATGCAACAATTTCTGTACCTACTGTATAGTTCCATATGTAAGAGGAAGGGAGCGAAGCAGAAATCCGGAGGATATCATAGCTGAGTGTGAGAGGCTTGCTGACGACGGAGTGGTGGAGATCATGCTCCTCGGGCAGAATGTCAATTCATATGGCAAGAATCTTGAGCATCCGATCACATTTGCGGAACTGTTGAGGCGTGTGTGTGCCATAGAGAAGATACAGAGAGTAAGATTCATGACCTCACATCCAAAGGATCTGTCGGATGAACTGATAGATGTCATCGCGGAGAATCAAAAGATCTGCAGACATCTCCATCTGCCGGTACAGTCGGGCTCGACAAAGATACTGAATGCGATGAACAGACGGTACACAAAGGAGTCATATCTTGCACTGGTTGACCGCATAAGGGCAAAGGTTCCGGAGATATCACTCACCACTGATATAATCGTGGGATTCCCTGGTGAGACCGAGGAGGATTTCCTTGAGACCATGGACGTGGTTGAGAAAGTACAGTATGACACCGCATTTACATTTATATATTCAAAGAGAACAGGAACTCCTGCCGCCGGAATGGAGAATGGTTCCACAAAGGAAGAGATACAGGATAGATATAACAGGCTTTTAAGGCGTGTGCAGGAGATAAGTGATGTGAAGACCATTGCGATAAAGGGACAGACACAGCCGGTTCTGGTTGAGGGCTTTGACGAGAAGGGCGACGGCCTTCTGACCGGAAGACTCTCCAACAACATACTTGTCCATTTCCCTGGTTGTGCGGAGATGGTTGGAAAGATCCTGAATGTAAAGCTTGTTGAGTGTAAGGGATTTTATTACATGGGTGAATTAGCAGAATAGGAGTAGTTGAAGTGGCAGCATTAACACCAATGATGGCTCAGTATATGGAAGTTAAGAATCAGTATAAGGACTGTATTCTCTTCTACAGACTGGGAGATTTCTACGAGATGTTCTTCGACGATGCCCTGACGGCATCCAGGGAACTTGAGATAACACTGACCGGCAGGGACTGTGGTCAGGAGGAGCGCGCACCGATGTGCGGTGTTCCGTATCATGCTTGTGACATATACCTGAACAAGCTGATAGAGAAGGGCTACAAGGTAGCCATATGTGAGCAGATGGAAGATCCGAAGCTCGCAAAGGGTATAGTAAAAAGAGAAGTTATACGTATAGTTACGCCTGGTACAAATATGTCCCAGGCTATTCTTGATGAGACGAGGAATAACTATCTCATGTGTATATTTGGCTGTAATGATGAGTATGGTGTGGCCGTATGCGATATCACAACAGGGGAGTTCCGTTCCTGTCATATCTCATCCACATCCAAGCTGTACGACGAGATCAACAAATATTCACCGACGGAGATCATAGGGAATGAGGTTTTTCTGTCATGTGGCCTGAACTTTGATTACATGAAGGAGAAGATGAAGATAACGATATCGGAGGCTCCGTCTCATTATTTTAACGATGACACCTGTGAGGATTTCATTAAAAGACAGTTTAAGGTTGGATCAATAGATGGTCTCGGCATAGATGAGCAGGAGGATATGCTGCTGTCAGCGGGCGCACTTCTCCAGTATCTACATGAGACACAGAAGAACTCACTGGATCATATCAACAGGATAGATATATATTCCATAGAGGACTTCATGATCATAGACAGCTCATCCAGAAGAAATCTGGAGCTGACAGAGACACTCAGGGATAAGCAGAAGAGAGGCTCACTACTCTGGGTGCTTGACAAGACCAAAACGGCCATGGGAGCGAGGATGCTCAGAAATATGATAGAGCAGCCCCTTATCCACAAAGATGATATAGAAGCCAGACTTGACGCGATAACAGAGCTCAACGACTCTGTCATAACCAGAGACGAACTCCGTGAGTACATGAATACCATATACGATCTCGAGAGACTTATGACGAGGATATCGTTAAGAACAGCGAATCCGAGAGATCTTCTGGCATTTAAGACGTCCATACAGCTTCTTCCATTTATAATACAGCTTCTCGGTGAATTCCATTCGGACGAGCTCACCGAGATCAGGGATGGAATAGATGATCTGCAGGATCTCTATGACCTTCTTGACCGTGCCATAGTTGATGAGCCGCCTATACTTATCAGAGAGGGCGGAATATTCAAGGATGGCTATCTTGAGGACATAGACACTCTGAAGAATGCCACAACTGATGGCAAGAACTGGATCGCAGAGCTTGAGGCCAGAGAGAAGGAAAAGACCGGAATCAAGAATCTCAAGATAAAGTTTAATAAGGTGTTCGGATATTATTTTGATGTAACCAATTCATATAAGAGTCTTGTGCCGGATTATTTCATCAGAAAGCAGACACTTGCCAATTCTGAGAGATACACAACCGAGGAGCTTGACAGACTGGCTGGAGTTATACTCGGATCATCCGACAAGCTTGTTGCGCTGGAGTACAACACATATGTTGAGCTCAGGGACACCCTTGCTGCAGAGCTCACAAGGGTACAGAGAACAGCACACAGCGTAGCCATGCTCGATGCTCTGTGTTCACTCTCATATGTGGCTGTTGCAAATGGGTATGTTAGACCTGAGATCAATACAGATGGAGTCATCGACATAAAGGACGGACGTCATCCGGTCGTTGAGAAGATGCTGAACAACGATATGTTCATCACAAACGACACATATCTGAACAACCATGAGAGCAGGATATCTATCATCACCGGTCCTAACATGGCTGGTAAATCCACATATATGAGACAGACTGCGCTCATAGTTCTCATGGCTCAGGTTGGAAGCTTTGTCCCTGCGGCATCTGCCAATATAGGCATATGCGATAGGATATTTACAAGAGTGGGGGCTTCCGACGACCTTGCATCAGGACAGTCCACATTTATGGTGGAGATGAGCGAGGTCGCCAATATACTCAGAAATGCCACGAAGAACAGCCTTCTCATCCTTGATGAGATAGGTCGAGGAACAAGCACATATGACGGTCTGGCGATCGCCTGGGCTGTCGTTGAATATATAAGCAACAGTGAACTGCTCGGAGCAAAAACTCTGTTTGCGACACATTACCATGAGCTCACGGAGCTTGAGGGTAAGCTGTCGGCAGTCAACAACTACTGTATAGCGGTCAAGGAAGACGGAGACGACATAGTGTTCCTCAGAAAGATCGTCAAGGGCGGTGCCGACAGAAGCTACGGTATACAGGTTGCAAAGCTTGCCGGTGTGCCGGATGTCGTTATAGCGAGAGCAAATGAGATATGTAATCAGCTTATAGACAAGGACATAACCACCAAGCTGAAGGAGATAAAGGTTACAAATGATTTCAAGCCGAAGAAAGAAGACACCCAGATGTCAATGTTCGGCTCACTTGCCGAATCACAGGTGATCGAGGACATAAAGTGTGTTGATCTGTCCAACATGACACCTATGAAGGCGTTGCTTTATTTAAATGAATTGCAGGAGCGACTTAAATAATAAGGAGCGATAAGTAATGATAAAAGTATTAGACCAAAATACGATTAACAAGATAGCAGCCGGTGAGGTTATAGAGAAGCCGAGCTCGGTCATCAAGGAGCTTGTGGAAAATTCCATAGACTCAGGTGCCACAGCGGTAACCGTCGAGGTAAAGGGAGGCGGACTGTCATTTCTCAGAGTCACCGACAACGGAGCAGGCATAAAGAAGGATGAGGTCAAGCTTGCATTTCTCAGACATGCCACAAGTAAGCTTGTGACAGTCGAGGATCTCCTGAGTATCTCTTCTCTTGGTTTCCGTGGTGAGGCACTTGCAAGTATAGCGGCGGTTGCACAGGTTGAGATGATCACCAAGACCGCTGATGATGTGACCGGTCTCAGATACCAGATACATGGAGGTAAGGAGATATCCAGCGAGGAGATAGGTGCTCCGGGTGGAACAACCATAATTGTCAGAAATCTTTTCTACAATACACCGGCGAGAAAGAAGTTCATGAAGACTGATGCCACGGAGACAAGCTATATCTACGACTTGATGTGCCGTATATGCATGTCACACCCGGAGATCTCATTTAAGTTCATTGCAAATGGAACAGACAAGCTGTTCACATCAGGCAATGGCAAACTCAGAGACATAATCTACCATATCTATGGAAGAGACATCACCTCAAATCTTCTTGAGATAAATGCGAAAAATGACTATATGAAGATCTCCGGATATATAGCAAGACCTTGTATATCAAGGGGCAACAGATCATTTGAGGGCTACTATGTAAATCACAGATATATAAAGAGTGCGGTGCTCACCAAGGCGATCGAGGATGCTTTCAGGACATTTGTCATGATACACAAGTTTCCATTCACCGAGATCAATTTCCAGGTGAGACCTGATCTCCTCGATGTAAATGTACATCCGACCAAGATGGAGTTGAAATTCGCCAACAGTCAGGATATATACAGCTTCACCTACAATGCCATAAGGGAGACACTGTTATTCAAGGAGCTCATTCCTGATGTGGCGCCGGGGAAGGATCCAAAGCCGGAGACCTTCAAGCAGAGGGATGTTGGCAAGGCACCGGAGGCGTTCGAGAATAAGAGGCGTGAGGCGATAGTCAGGGCAGAGGAGCGGACTGTACCGCAGAGTCAGCCTGAGCAGCATCGTCCGGCAGAACCGCAGAATCAGCCTGAGCAGCTTCGCTCGGCGGAGACGCAGACATCACCACAGCAGCTTTGCCCGATCGAACCACAGACATCATCACAGCCGGTCCACCCGGTTATAGAAATCATAGATGAGACTAGCAGCTCAAACAATAAAGGATCAGACGTCATAGATAATAACAAGATGGAGAAGCCGGCAGGAAACTACATATATGCGGATAGGAATAATGATCTTGAGAGAGAGATAGTACAAAACAGGAATGTGGTAAACGAGAGTCCGGCATATACAGCTCCGGCACCAGCTAGACCTTCGGTCACAGCGGCGACACAAGACTCAACAGTATCTGCAGCTTCAGATGCAGCTTATATTGAGGAAGCCGGGAAAAAATACGTACAGCAGGATATGTTCCAGGAGAAGTTCCTGACAAAGGAGACCCGTGCGAAGCACAGACTCATAGGACAGCTTTTCAAGACATACTGGCTCATAGAGTACGATGGTAAGTTCTTCATAATGGATCAGCATGCCGCCCATGAGAAGGTTAAGTACGAAGAGCTTATGGAGAATTACAAGAATAAGAAGATATACTCACAGTATCTTATGCCTCCAGCGGTTGTTACACTCAGTGCCGCAGAGATAGAGTTTCTTCATGAAAATATGGAGATGTTCGAGGCACTTGGATATCAGATTGAGAACTTTGGAGGCAGGGAGTTCAAGCTGAACGCTGTTCCTGACAACCTGTTTGGCCTTGATGGCAGAGAGCTTTTCATAGACTTCATAGCGGATGCAAGCAGCAGTGCTAAAAAGGTGACCATAGATACATTTATACACAAGCTTTCCACCATGGCGTGCAAAGCTGCGATAAAGGGTAACACGGAGATAAGTTTTAAGGAGGCTGACGCACTTATAGATCAGCTATTAAAGCTTGAAAATCCATACACATGTCCTCATGGACGTCCGACTGTCATATCCATGACGGAGGCGGAGATTGAGAAGAAGTTTAAGCGAATAGTATAGGAGATAACAGGATGGATAAGAATATGAAACCACTGATAATCCTCACCGGCCCCACGGCTGTCGGCAAGACGGCACTGTCCATAGGACTGGCAAAGGCGGTGGACGGCGAGATCATATCCGCAGATTCTATGCAGGTATATAGAAAGATGAATATTGGAACGGCGAAGATAGAGCCGGAGGAGATGCAGGGGGTAAGGCATCATCTGATAGATATTCTGGATCCGGCAGAAGAGTTCAACGTTGTGCTTTTCAAGAAATATGCTCTTCGTGCTATGGAGGATATATATTCCCGTGGAAAAATTCCAATCATAGTAGGTGGTACCGGTTTCTATATCCAGGCTCTTCTGTACGATATTGATTTTGAGGAAAATGACAACGATATGTCATACAGGGAAAAGCTGCAGAACCTTGCAGATACCCACGGCAAGACATTCCTTCATGACATGCTAGCGGAGGTCGACCCTGAATCCGCTGAAAAGATACATGAGAACAATGTAAAAAGAGTGATACGGGCTCTTGAATTTTATAAAAAAACAGGTATGAAGATATCTGAACACAACGAGACTGAGTCGCAGAAGAAGTCACCATATAATTTTGAATATTTTGTGTTAAATGATGACAGACAGAAATTATATGATAGAATAGACAGACGGATAGATATCATGCTTGAGGCAGGGCTTCTGGACGAGGTAAAACTGCTTGTGAGCGAGGGTTACAGCAGGGAGCTGGTGTCCATGCAGGGGCTTGGCTACAAGGAGATAATCGATTATATTCAGGGCAGATGCACTCTGGATGAGGCAGTATATACGCTAAAGAGAGATACAAGGCATTTTGCCAAGAGACAGATCACATGGTTCAAGAGGGAAAAACATGTGACCTGGGTTGATAAAAGTGAGTACGACAGCGAGTCTGAAATATTGTCATTTATGCTGGACAGGCTTCACGAAAAGGAGATTATATAGAAATGAAAGATATGTTAAAGGATTACTACAGATCACTGAATGTGGATGAAAAGGTGTTTGAATACTGCAACAGTGTGGAGGAGAAACTTAAGGATAGATTTGCAGCCATCGATGCTGTGAGTGAGCTCAACCAGCTCAAGGTCCTTAAGGCCATGCAGGACAACAGATTGTCTGAGGCACATTTTGCAGGCTCTTCGGGTTATGGTTATACGGATGACGGAAGAGATGCCCTTGAGAGGATATATGCAGACGTATTTCACACGGAGGATGCCCTTGTCAGGACACAGATAGTGTGCGGAACCCATGCACTCTGCACGGCCATGTTCGGTAATCTGCGCCCGGGAGATGAGATCCTTGCCATAGCGGGAAAGCCGTACGACACATTGGATGAAATCATTGGTATCAGGGAGTCAAGGGGCTCACTTGCAGAGTATGGTGTCACATATGCCCAGGTGGATCTGTTGCCGAACGGAGACTTTGACATTGATGGAATAAAGAATGCGATCAATAGCCGCACAAGGCTTGTGGAGATACAGAGATCCAAGGGATATGCGGTCAGAAAGACGCTGTCTGTACAGCAGATCGGTGAGGCCATAAAAGCGGTCAAGAGTGTAAATCCTGACATCATATGCATGGTAGACAACTGTTACGGAGAATTCGTACAGGATATAGAGCCGTCGGATGTGGGTGCCGATCTTGTGGTCGGTTCTCTCATCAAGAATCCGGGTGGCGGTCTTGCACCGATAGGAGGTTATATATGCGGAAAGAAGGAGTACGTGGAGAATGCTTCATACAGACTCACAACTCCGGGACTCGGCAAGGAGGTTGGAGCCTCACTTGGCAATACAAAGGCTCTCACTCAGGGACTTTTCATGGCACCTACAGTTACTGCAAGTGCGCTTAAGGGTGCGATATTTGCAGCAAATGTATACGAGGGACTGGGCTTTAAGGCTGTTCCTGACAGCACAGAGGACAGATACGATATTATTCAGGCTGTTGAGCTTCAGACTCCTGAGAGGGTCGTGGCATTCTGTGAAGGAATCCAGGCTGCAGCGCCGGTTGACAGTTATGTAAGACCTGAGCCTTGGGACATGCCGGGCTATGATTCACCGGTCATCATGGCCGCTGGAGCATTTGTGTCTGGTTCATCCATTGAGCTCTCAGCGGATGCACCTATGCGCCCACCTTATGCGGTATATTTTCAGGGGGGACTTACATATCCCCATGCCAAGTACGGCATAATAATGTCATTACAGAAAATGGTAGAAAAAAACCTTATAGTATGGTAGATTAATTAGTCGGCCATATAAAATTTTCTCTGGAGCTTGGAGAGGCGGAAGGAGGAAATATGGATAAAAATTATTGCAAAGAGAATTTTGCAGGAGGACTTTCGGTCTCCATGAAAGAAATGTCGGAGACTGAGAGACCGTATGAGAAGAGCTTTAAGTATGGAGTTGAGGTTCTCACAGATGCTGAACTTCTGGCAGTCATCCTCAGAACCGGAAGCAGGAAGGCAAATGCGCTGTCCACAGCCTACAGGATACTGGATGCCCATCCGGTCCACAAGGGGATAGTGGGGCTTAATTACCTGACTGTGAGTGAACTTGAAGAGATAAGCGGAGTTGGAAAGGTAAAAGCGATACAGATGAAATGTCTGGCTGAGATATCCAGGAGGATGGCCAGGGCTTCATTTAAGCCGTTTTTGTCGTTCCAGTCCCCACAGAGCATTGCGGATTATTTCATGGAGAACACAAGATATCTCGAAAAGGAATACGTGTATCTCCTCATGTTTGATGCGAAGCATAAGCTCATAAAGGATGTCCGCATTTCAGAGGGAACAGTGAACAGTTCGATGTTATCTCCGAGAGAGGTGTTTGTGGAGGCGCTCAGATACGATGCTGTCTATATCATACTTGTGCATAACCACCCATCCGGAGATCCGACTCCGAGCGGTCAGGATATAGATATCACCAGAGAGATGGACAGAGCTGGGGAACTGATAGGGATAGAGCTTTCAGATCATATTATTTTAGGAAATAACTGCTATGTCAGCTTAGCTGAGCGAGGTATTTTATAATGAAACGAAGACGAAATAGGAACAGAAAAAGAATAGAGATCACACCGAGATATTTTTTGCTTGGACTCACAGGCTTTTGCGTTGTGCTCATGCTTGTATCTCTCTTTGCGGGGGGAATATTTGCACCGGTGAGGAATTTTACCAACATATTTGTCCAGCCCATGCAGAAAGGGGTAAATACCATAGGCAGATGGGTTCAGAGCAAAACTGAGGCATTCCAGAATTACGACGCACTGTTAAAGGAGAATGAAACACTCAAGGATCAGCTTGAACAGAGTCAGAAGCAGGTGGCACAGTACCAGCAGAATTCGTATGAGCTCGAACGTCTTCAGGCACTTTATGAGCTTGATCTCCAGTATTACGATTATAAGAAGACTGCTGCCAGAGTCATATCAAAGGATACCGGCGGATGGTTTCAGGTGTTCTATGTCGACAAGGGAACAGATGATGGTGTTGTCGAGGGCTGCAATGTCATGTATGGCAACGGCCTGTGTGGAATAGTCACAGAGGCCGGAAAGGATTATGCCAAGGTAAGAGCCATCATAGACGATACATCAAATGTAAACGGAATGATATTACCATCAGAGGCTATTTGTAATGTTGAGGGAAGTGCCAGCAATTATGAGAATGGCTATCTTATCGCTGAAAACATTGACAAGGACGCAGAGGTGGAAGTCGGCGATCAGGTCGTCACATCCTATGTGTCAAGCAAATATCTGTCGGGAATTAACATAGGGTATGTAACAAAAATAGAGGAAGATTCCAACAATCTTACAAAGACTGCATATATCACTCCGGCATGTGATTTTTCAAAGATACAGGAGGTACTCATAGTCCTCCAGACCAAGAAAACTGTTTCGGAGTAGAAGTAAAGAGGTTAAACAGACATTGAGAAGAGTTATCACACTTGGATTATTAATCATAATATGTTTTGTGCTTCAGTCAGCACTTTTTCCATATATTTCAGTTGCGGGTGCGACTCCCAATCTGATGCTCATCCTCACGGTGTCCTTTGGACTTATGAGAGGTCGAAAAGAGGGAATGCTGGTGGGATTTTTCTGTGGCTTTTTATATGATCTGTACTTTGGCTTTGCCATAGGCCCTTTTATGATCATATATATGCTCATTGGATACTGTAACGGATTTTTCCACAGACTGTACCTCGTGGAGGATGTACTGCTGCCTATCATCATCATAACACTTGATGATTTCATATTTAATTTCATAACATTTATAATATTCTTTGTAATGCGTAACAGACTCAGTTTTGGGCTGTACATGAAGGATATTATTTTGCCGGATATGATATACACAGCCATACTTACGATGATAGTATTCAAGCTGTTTGTCTTTATAAACAAGCGGCTGAAGCGCGCTGAAAAAGGAAGTGAGACATAGTGATCAGAGATATATTAGAGATAATCAAAGATTTTATAGTAGAAAAGTTAAAGAGCCGTATTTTTTATGTCACTCTGTTTTTTTTGTGCCTGTCAGGCGTGCTTGTGTACAGATTGTTTAATCTTCAGATCATAAATGGAGAAAAATATCAGTCCAGCTTCCAGTACAAATCACTTAAGACGGTGTCGGTCAAGGCCACCAGAGGAAAGATTTTCGACTGCAACGGAAAACTGCTTGCATATAACGAATCTTCATACAATCTGAGTTTCACCAGCAATGCAGACCTCACTGAGGCGGCAGACAAGAAGAATATGTCGGTCAATGAGCTAAGAAATGAGATAGTTTATAAGACGATACTTATACTTGAGCAGAATGGAGACAGTCTGTCCGTGGAGCTTCCGATCAAGCTGGATGCAAATGGCAACATGAAATTCACGATAAGCGGCTCACAGCTCAATACATTTTATATGAATGTTTATGGTGCAAGCTCAGTTGATGCCCTCACCGATGCACAGAAGAATGCTACAGCAAGGGAAGTATTTGACTATATGAGAAGTGATGAACTTTTCAATATCTCGGGTGATTATTCGGATGCCTATGTGCTCAAGATCCTTGCCGTGAGATATGAGGTATGGCTCAACAGATACCAGCAGTACATGACAGTGGATATCGCCAACAATATAAGTCAGCAGAGCTATGCTGCGATAACTGAGAATATGGATACACTGCTCGGAATGGATGTGAGTATTGAATCAAACAGAGTATACAATGATGCAATATATTTTTCGCATATAATCGGATATATCGGCAACATTTCAAATGAGGAGCTCGAGGAGTACAATGCGAAGCTTGACGAGGATCAGCAGTATGATTCCAATGATATGGTTGGAAAGCTTGGTTTGGAACAGTCGTACGAGGATCAGCTTCGTGGTGTTGACGGTTCCCAGAAGATGTACGTTGACAACATGGGAAAAGTCCTTGAGATTATAGAAAAGACTGATTCTGTTGCAGGAAACGATATTTACCTCACACTTGACTCTGATCTTCAGAAATACTGCTACAACGCACTTGAAAAGGAATTGTCGTATATTCTCCTTGCAAATCTCAAGAACGTGACGACATCCAAGGAGAAAGAGGATATACCTATAACGGATGTGTACTCGGCATTCTTTGACAACAACATTATAGACATAAAGGCCCTTAATGCTGCGAATGCAACTGACAATGAAAAGAATGTGTACAACACATTTGTATCAAGCAAGCAGTACACACTCAATGCGCTTTCGGACATTCTGAAGAGCAGTCACACGGAACTGTATAATCTTTCGGATCAGTACAAGGATTATATGGAGTTTATATGCGAGACGCTGAGCTCAAACGGCATATATGACAGCAGTGCAGTTGATAAGGACAGTGACACATATAACAACTATGTAAATGACAAGATATCATTATATGAGTATCTGAAATACTGCATAAGCCAGGGAGTAATAGACATAACCGGCATTCAGACAAGCAGTGATTATTATGATACGGATGAGATATACAATGTTATTGTCGATTATGTACTCAAAGAATTTGAGGATGACTCCGATTTCGACAAACGAGTCTTCAAATATATGATATTATCAGGTGAAATAACAGGTTCCCAGGTAATATACCTGTTATACGACCAGGGAATCCTTAATAGTACAACAGACGAAGATTACGAGGAATTTACGTCAGGTGTCCTCAGCAATTTTGAATTTATTTACAGAAAGATCAAAAAGCTTGAGATAACACCTGCCATGCTTGCTCTTGACCCATGCTCGGGATCCATCGTGGTGGTCGATCCGGCGACAGGAACTGTAAGGGCTATGGTAAGCTACCCAAGCTACGACAACAACAAGCTCACAAATGTGATCGATCCTGACTATTATGCCAAGATAACAGAAGATAAGACGACCCCTATGTACAATCGTGCAACCATGCAGAGAACTGCACCGGGTTCCACATACAAGATGCTCATTGCTGCAGCTGGTCTGCAGGAGGGCGTTATAGACGTTGGATCAGTTATAACTGATTACGGTACATTCTCAAAGGTTGTTCCTTCACCGGCCTGCTGGCTCAGAAGCGGACACGGAACACTTGGTCTCGCTGACGCCATAGAGGTATCGTGTAACGGTTTCTTCTATGAGGTTGGATACCGCCTTGCCACAGACAGCAAGGGAGTATATCAGGATGCACAGGGTATAGATAAGATACAGAAGTACGCTTCGTTATTTGGACTTGACCAGAAGTCAGGTGTGGAGATAGAAGAGATGGATCCGCATGTGTCAGATACTGATGCGGTACGTTCTTCTATCGGACAGGGTACAAATAACTATGCGCCTGTCCAGCTTGCCAGATATGTGACAACCATCGCCAATGAGGGCAACTGTTATGACCTGACACTGGTGAACGAGATAAAAAATATAGATGGAAGAACAGTGTATAAGAGTGACAACGTTCCTAAGAATACAGTTGATCTGACGGACAGCCAGTGGGCGGTCATAAAACAGGGAATGCGTCAGATGGTAAGTGAACACACAAGTCCATCGGCTCTTATAAATCAGATAAATGTCAATGTTGCCGGCAAGACGGGAACAGCAGAGGAGGATACCACAAGGCCGGATCACGCATTGTTTGTGTCATTTGCGCCTTATGAGAACCCTGAGGTCAGTGTAACATGTGTTATTCCACATGGATATACATCGGGTAACGCAGAGGAGCTTGCCGGAATGGTGTACGCATATATGTATGACCCTGACAAGCTTGATACGCTTGACATAACAGGAAACAACCAGATGTCAGATTAATTGAGATACCAAAGATATATCACAGAACCTGTGTGTAGGAAATAATATGACAGGAGCAGATGATATGGATGGTATGGACAGATTATCAATCAAGGCAGACAGATCAGGCATAGTTGTCTATGTACCGGCGGCTATGTCTGTAAATGATATCTGCTGCGATCTGTATTGCAGGATCCTCGATAATATAAGTGCCTTCCAGAAAAAAGGAACTGTATGTATATCTTTCAGGGGATGTACCCTGGAGCGTGGAGACACGGAGGAGATAATCAGTTTTTTAAACAGCATTGATAAGATTCATGTCAGATTTGCAGCTAAACCTGACATAGATCAATATACAGGTTCCGGTGTCCGGGATGATGGGGATCGTGAACCACAACAGGCAAAAGTCAGTATGGCTTTGCCGGATATGACTAAAACGCACAGTGACAATGAAAGACCATATATCTTCCGCGGTGACATAGGGAGAAAGCAGACCCTTGAGATCAGGGGAAATGTCATTATCCTCGGAGATGTTGCCAGGGATGCCAGGGTTGTATCCGGTAAGAATATCGTGGTCGTTGGGGAACTGGCGGGAGCTGCCATAGCGGGTAAGCTGGCGGCTGGAAACAATTTCATAATAGCGATGAGAATGTGCCCACAGCTTTTGCAGATAGGAAAAGCGAAAAGTACAGGAATCAGACTTCCGGGTGCAAAAAGAATGCCAATGATAGCTACGAATGATGAAGGAATCATAAATATAACCTACATATGATAGTAAATTTAGGAGGATTTTTATTATGTGTGAAGTTATTGTTGTTACATCAGGAAAAGGCGGAGTTGGCAAGACGACCACATCGGCGAACATAGGAACCGGTCTTGCGTCCCTCGGGAACAGAGTGGTGATGATAGATACAGATATAGGTCTCAGAAACCTGGATGTTGTGCTTGGCCTGGAAAACCGCATAGTCTATAATCTGATAGATGTAATAGAGGGAAACTGCAGATATAAGCAGGCTCTTATAAAGGCGAGGAATTACAACAATCTGTACCTGCTGCCTTGCGCGCAGACCAGGGATAAGACAGCGGTCAGCCCGGAACAGATAATCAAGCTCATAGACGAGATAAGAGACGAGTATGACTACATAATCATTGACTGCCCGGCCGGTATAGAACAGGGCTTTAAGAACGCCATAGCTGCTGCTGACAGGGCTGTCATAGTGACAACTCCCGAGGTCTCGGCCATAAGGGATGCAGACAGGATAATCGGTCTGCTCGAGGCGTATGGAATTGAAAAACAACACCTCATAATCAACAGGATAAGATATGATATGGTCAAAAAGGGCAATATGATGTCCGTCGATGATGTGGTTGATATACTTGCAGTGGATCTGCTTGGAGTGATCGCCGACGATGAGGACATAGTCATATCGACAAACAAAGGAGAACCGGTCGTGTGCAGCAACACGAAATCGGGACATGCATATATGAATATATGCAGAAAGATAGTGGATGATTCCCTTGAAGTTGAAGATTATTATTCAGGGAAGAACCGCTCACTGCGTTCGCTTTTCAGACGTAAAAGAGCCTGAAGGGAGGAATAAGGGGATGAATAAGATATATTTATATAACACAGGAAGTTATGCCAAAGAAAGGCTTATAAGCATGCTGGCTTCAGACAGGATAGGGTGTAATCCGGATTTCCTGGACGATATGAAGCATACCATAAAGCAGGAGATAGACAGATACATCAATGTAAAGGAATCAGATATCGATATCCAGGTCAAGGAGCGTATGCTAGTGGCATATATTCCATTGTTAAGCGTGGATACAGAGAAGAAGGATAACGAATATACATACAGAACAACAGGACGAGGATCAGTGAATTATGAACTTATTCAAGAAGGATCAACTGAACTTAAAACAATTCAGTCTTGATCAGGATCAAAAAAAATACAGTATACTGGATTACAATTTCAAATTGTTTTTCCTGATAATAGCAGCCATGGCCATGGGTACTGTGATCATAGTGAGCGTAGATGAGACAAAACTCACAAAGCAGTTGATCGGTGCCGGGGTGTGTATACTGGGAATGATAATAGTATCACTCATAGACTATAATTTCATATGCAAATACTATATGGTACTATACGCTGCAAATATAGTGCTGCTGGGACTTGTACTGGTGGTAGGATCAGGTGCGGATTCCCATGGAGCCAGCAGATGGTTCCAGATATCCGATTCATTTACCATACAGCCATCAGAGTTTGCCAAGATAATACTGATAATCTGCACGGCTGTTTTTCTTGAAAAACATGCGGATGATCTGAACACGGCAAAGACGCTGCTGAAGCTTGCAGCTTTCCTTGCAATACCGATCGGACTTATATTTGCCGAGCCGGATCTTTCAACCACGATATGTATATGTGCAACATTGTTTATAGTCATATTTATAGCGGGGCTCTCACTCAAGATAATAGGTATTGCGGTACTGATACTCATACCATTCTTTGGAGGCTTCTTCTGGTATATCCAGCAGGACAACCTGCCTCAGTTTCTGAACGGATATCAGAGACAGCGTATACTTGGACATATGTATGGAGGCGGATCCACCCAGGATCAGCAGAACAACTCGATCATGGCCATAGGATCGGGACAGTTGACCGGTAAGGGGATCAACAGCTCTGATGTGGCAACCGTAAAAGATACAAATCTCATATCTGAGCAACAGACAGACTTTATATTCTCGGCAGTGGGAGAAGAATTAGGTTTCATCGGAAGTGTTATTATTATTGCAATTTTACTGCTCATAGTGTTACAATGTATTAGGGTTGCTAGGCGTTCCGGTGATAAAAAGGGAATGTATATAGCAACAGGTATGGCAGCACTGGTCAGCATCCAGTCATTTATCAATATTGGTGTTGCCACATCCATACTTCCGAACACGGGATTACCTTTGCCATTCATAAGTTACGGACTGAGTTCACTCGTCAGTTTGTGTGCCGGAATGGGCATGGTTCTCAATATAAATTTGCAAAAGAAAAAGTATTAGGAGGATTTTCATGAATATTGGTTTGATAGCACATGATGCTAAGAAAAAACTGATGCAGAACTTCTGTATAGCATATAGAGGAATTCTTAATAAGCATGAGCTTTACGCAACAGGAACTACCGGAAGACTTATTGAGGAGGTTACCAATCTTACAGTTCACAAATATATTGCAGGACATCTTGGCGGTGAGCAGCAGCTCGGATCACAGATAGAGAACAATGACATCGATATGGTCATCTTTCTGAGAGATCCGCTTCATCCAAAGAATCATGAACCTGATATAAACAACATATTTACATTGTGTGATACACATAATATTCCGCTTGCGACTAATCTGGCAACTGCCGAGCTTCTTATACTGGCACTTGACAGAGGAGATCTTGACTGGCGTGAATTCTACAAGTAAATATATTTCAGCACCGTTATCAGGCTGTTGAATATATTTCGGAGGTTATATTATGTTTAATCAAAGCAGAATAGGAAAATACATGCGAAGAAGTATCTCTTTGATACTTGTGTTGTCGATGGTCCTTCTGACCGGCTGCGGAAGCAAGACCTACAAAGCTGGAAAACAGCTCGACATAGGTGTGTTGCCTGATCTTCCGGTGTATGGGGAGCTCGGAATGGCATACGATAACGCTGTGATAGCACAGGGCGAGGAGATAGATGCCGCAAACTACAACGGATGTTATGCCGCTATGCTTGTCGATGAGACGACCAAGGATACCATAGTGGCTCATAATGTACATGGAAAGATATATCCGGCAAGTATGACCAAGATCATGACAGGTATACTCGTTATGGAGAGCATAGAAAAGGGAGATATATCCCTTGACGATGTGGTAACTCTCAACAGAAAGGTAACATTTGACGATTGGGATGCCATGGCCAGTGACCTGGTCGGAGGCTGCAGCCTGACGGTCAAGAACCTGCTGTACGGTCTCATGATAACATCATATAATGACTGTGGTGTTATACTTGCAGAGCTGATAGCCGGCAGCGAATCAGCATTTTGTGACATGATGAATGAAAAGGCGAAGGAGATCGGTGCGACAAATACCCACTTTGTCAACTGTCATGGACTTCACGACGATGACCATTACACTACAGCGTATGATCTGTATCTTATAATAAAGGAATTTTCAAAGCATGACCTTGCGTATGTGATAGATTCACTTGATACATATGATTTCACATACACGGATGCAGATGGCAATGAACAGGTGGTAACCATAGAGCCGACAAATGAATTCTTAACTGGTGAGGTAAATTTTCCAGATGGATACTCGATAGGTTCGTGGAAGACCGGAACCACAGAGGAGGCACTCAACTGTCTTATCATGGAGCTTAAGAACGATTCCACCGGTGAAGAGTATATTGCTCTTGTAGCCGGAGCAGATGGAAAAGAGGCACTGTACAGCGCCATGACTGAACTTATAAATAAGGCAAAGTGATGTGTGTATCTGACATATATGATACGGACATTATTTGTATAAATTTTACATCAAGATTCAGGAGGCATGAAAAATGATTCACATTATTGCAGGAGATAAGGGTAAGGGAAAGACAAAGGCACTGATAGATAAGGTCAACAATGAAGTAAAGGTTGTTTCCGGTACGGTAGTATTTCTTGATAATAACAACAAGCATCTCTATGAGCTCAGCAACAGAGTCAAGATGATCAACTGTACAAGCTATGGAATTAGCAAGCTGGATTCGTTCACCGGATTCGTGCGAGGAATAATCTCCCAGAACAGTGATATTGAGAAGATTTATATAGATAATTTTAAGACGGTTGCATACGTTGGAGAGTCACATATCGTTGAGGCATTGGACGAGATAAAGAACATATCCGATATGTTCAATGTTGATATAGTGATCTGTCTGGCAACAGATGTCAATGACGTACCAGAGGATTTCAAGGACTGCGTTATTGCGGCATTATAAGCTGGATGCCGCCTTATATTTCAGATAGAATGTGGTTGGCATATGTATGTTGCCAGCCATTTTCTGTGCCAGAGTAAATTACGGGAGACATATTATGGCGACAATAAAACGAAAAAAACAAAAGACAAAGATCGAACTTCCAAAGCTTAAAATGCCAGGCTTTGGAACATTCCTTTTTGCACTCGTATTCATATATATACTCATCAGGGTCGTTGCGTATGTTAATGATTCTGATCCGATAATATTCACGGTTGAGCAGAGTACGTACGATACTGATTTCACGGCTACAGGGCTTGCGGTAAGAAGTGAGACTGTCATAACCGCCTCGGCGACGGGAACACCATGCTACTATATAAGAGATGGCGAGAAGGTATCCAAGGGTGCAAATATATATGCCATTGACAGCTCGGGCTCCATGCAGGCAGCAATGAGCGACATGCAGGAGAATGGTTCAGCACTTCTCACGAGCGCAGATTACACAAGTCTGAACAATCAGATAAAGATGTTCAAAAATGGATTTTCGGCATCCAATTTTGGCAATGTATATAATTTCAAGACAAGCATCGACAACAAGCTTTTAGAGCTCTATGAGGAGCTTGCTCTTGAGCAGGTCAGCAATGGTTCTTCATCATTTTCACTTGATGCCCAGAAGGCGCCATTCAGCGGACTTGTCACATACTATCAGGATGGATATGAGAGCGTCGATGTGAAGAATCTGACACCTGAGCTTTTTGATAAAACTGTGTATACAAAACAGTCACTCAAGTCAGATGGCCAGGTTTCTGCGGGCAGCGCTGTATGTAAGCTTATCAACGATGAGGAATGGAATATTGCCATATCGCTCAGCAAGGATGAATTTGAGAAGGTTACACAGAATGAATACGCTTCATTTACCATCAATAATTCGAGCAGAAAGATCAGATCGACATACGATAAGATCGAAAAAGATGGTCATTATTATATAGTGGTATCATTCAACAAATATATCGCGCAGTATGTAAATGAAAGATTTCTGGACATCAACTTCATGTTCGAGGAATCCAGTGGTCTGAAGATACCGGCTTCATCCGTAATAACAAAGGATGTATATATGATACCTGTGGATTACCTGACAGGAGGCAGTGGTGATTCAGATCTGACTCATTTTAATCAGGTAACATATGGCAATTCGGGAAGCACTTCAATAAAACAGATATCACCGATAATATATTTTACCGACAAGAGATTCTGTTATGTTGATCCGTCAAGTATAGATTCCGATGCGGTACTGCAGAAGAATAATTCCAAGGAGACATTTTCCGTTGCCACAGCCGCCAAGTATACGATGGATGGTGTTCTGTGTGTATCAAGAGGAACTGCGGAATTCAGAAGAATAGAGGTTATCGTATCGGGCGATGATTACTCGATCATCAAGCCGGATCTTTCATATGGAATATCCAGATATGACAGAATATTACTGGACGGACATTCCATGAAAGAGGGAGAGCTTATATATCAATAGTACAGACACAGGAGATGATAATATGCTTAAAGAAAATTACGAAAAAGTAAAAGAGAACATAGTCAGGGCATGTGAAAAGGCCGGCAGATCACCGGAGGATGTCACTCTGATCGCCGTTAGCAAGACAAAGCCTTTGTCAGATATAGAGGAATTGCTCAGTGATACGAATGCCGTTGATTTTGGTGAGAATAAGGTTCAGGAGCTTGTGGACAAATACGAGAATGTCTCAAGACCTGTAAACTGGCATATGATAGGTCACCTGCAGACGAACAAGGTAAAATACATTGTAGATAAGGTGTGTATGATACACTCCGTTGATTCGTTAAATCTTGCCAAAACCATTGAGAAGGAGGCTGCAAAGCATGATGTCACAGTCAATATTCTCATTGAGGTAAATGTTGCACAGGAAGAAACAAAATTTGGACTGTCATGCGACGAGGTACTTCCGCTTATCCAGGAGATAAAAGATTTCCCTCATATCAGGGTTAAGGGTCTTATGACTATCGCTCCATTTGTGGATGATCCCGAGGACAACAGGGTCTATTTCCGCAAATTGAAAGATTTATCACTTGACATACAATCTAAAAGCATTGATAATATCGATATGAGCGTCTTGTCGATGGGTATGACAAACGACTATGAAGTTGCAGTTGAAGAAGGTGCAACGTTGGTTAGAGTTGGCACGGGAATATTCGGTGCCAGAAATTATAATATTTAAAGGAGAACAATCATGGCAAAGGGAAATACAAAGAAAAGTTTTCTTGATTATTTCAAATTAAGTGATTCAAGCGACGATGACTTTGATGATGATTTGTTTGATGAAGATGAAGATGACTATGAAGATGAAGACGATATGGACGATCGCTTAGACGATGAGTACGATGATGAGGATGATTACGATGCGCCTCAGACAGAGTCCAGAGTGAAGGCTTCACCGCTCAAGTCCTTTAATAAGTACAAAGGTTCTGCATCATCTGACAATGGATCGGCCAGATCAAAAGCTGCAAGATCTTCTCATGGTCAGCAGTCAGGAGCAGGTAATGGAAAGCTCGTATCGATCAACAGCAGATCCAGAGCAATGGATGACAGTGAAGTATTTGTTATCAAGCCGGACGAGTTTGACGATGCGCAGATGATAATCGATCATCTCAATCGAGGACAGATAATCGTAATAAACATGGAGGATCTTGATCTTCCAACTGCACAGAGAATAGCGGATTTCATTGGAGGAGCAAGTTATGCTGTGGATGGTCTGTTTCAGGCTATTTCGGGCAACATATTCCTTGCCACACCTAATGGAACCTACGTATCTGGTGATTTAAGAGAGGAATTGGCTGGAGGATCTCTTCAGGGGGAAACTCTTTCAAGTAAGGCAACTTATTAATATATGTTTTTACGGGGGATTACATATGCTTACACCAGTTGATTTACAACAGAAGAAGTTCACGCATGGAATGGGATATGCGCGAAAAGATGTAGATGCATTTTTTGACATAGTTGTGCTCAGCTACACAGAACTGTATAAGTCCAATGCAGATCTTACCAATCAGGTGAAAACTCTGACTGACAGTTTAGTACATTACAGAACAACCGAGTCAAAGCTCCAGAAATCTCTCATGCTAGCAGAGAAGAATGCTGAGGAGTCTACAAAGAACGCCACTGATAAGGCGAGACTGATAGAGAATGATGCCAAGATCAAGGCTAATAATATAGTGCAGGAGGCCAGGGAGGAGCTTGAGCGCATAGAGGGAAGTATTGATGGAATAAAACAGCAGTACAAGGACTATGTATGTGCATTCAAGGCTCTGATGGAAGCCCATATGAATTACCTTGCCCAGAATCCTATCAATGAGGAGATGGGACTTAATTTCGACGATGTATTAAGCGAGGGCAGTTCAAATGCTTCTTATTCACAGTCGACACAGAGCGCAGCTATGAATTCGTTTATGAACTCCTATGACGGCGATCCACAGGGCCGCGAGGAATCAACTCTCGGATCAGGAGGCGGCTCAGCCATGGGTGATTCAACACTTGGCGGTGCCGGTGGCGGAAGTGTTACAAGTGATTCGTCTGTATACACAAAGAATCTTGGCGGTAAGTCATTTGTTAATCCATTTGGAAACTAACAATATATTTTATACTAATGGAGAATGTTTATATGTGTAATGCACTCACAGTTCATCTGAATGATGAACCAATCTATGACATTTTCTTTGCAAACGATTTTAATTCCCTGCCTGAGCTTTTAGCCGGACAGGGAATTGCTGATAGAAGGGTATGCATCGTTACAGAGAGTAATGTTGCGCCTCTTTATCTCGATGAGATCAGGAATCAGCTTGATGGAAAATGCAAAGAATTGATATCTATTATATTTGAGGCCGGTGAGTCTCAGAAGAATCTTGATACAGTAAAGATGATCTACGAGAAGCTTATTCTTGCAAAGTTTGACAGAAAAGATCTTCTGGTGGCTCTTGGAGGCGGCGTGACGGGCGATATAACCGGATTTACTGCTGCAACGTATCTCAGAGGCATAGACTTTGTACAGATACCTACAAGTCTTCTGGCACAGGTGGACAGCAGTATTGGTGGAAAGACAGGCGTTGACTTTGATTCATATAAGAACATGGTAGGAGCCTTTCACATGCCAAAGCTTGTGTATATCAATGTGTCAACACTCACCACGTTATCCGATGAGCAGTTTATTTCGGGAATGGGTGAGATCATAAAACATGGACTCATAAAGGATTCTGCATATTTTGACTGGCTTATAGAAAACCACGACAGAATACTTGCAAGGGATAAGGATGTCCTGATGGAGATGATCAGGGTGAGCTGCAACATCAAGAGAGTTGTTGTGGAGAACGATCCTACGGAGAAGGGCGACAGAGCTCTGCTCAATTTTGGACATACTCTTGGACATGCCATAGAGAGATACCTCGACCTTAAGCTGAGTCATGGGGCATGTGTCGGCATCGGATGCTGCCTTGCGTCTGTTATCTCATACAATAGGGGTGACATCACAGAGGACGAGCTTCATAAGATCATACATGCATTTGATATGTTTGGTTTCCCTACTCTCAAGGACTACCCTGTCGATGCAGATGCTGTCATAGAGTACACTAAGAACGATAAGAAGATGGTTGGGGACAAGATAAAATTTATCCTTCTTCACACTATTGGCGATGCATATATCAATACCAATGTCGTTCCTGATGATATGAAAAAGGCATTTGAGTGGCATTGATATTCAAAGGAGGAACGGATATTATGAAAAAGAGAATACCGATGGCTATACTTGCCATTATTATTCTTACAGCTTTAGATCAACTGGTGAAACATCTCATATCAACCAACTTTCAGGTTGGACAGACAAGGAAAATAATCGATGGAGTTTTCCAGCTCAACTATGTTCAGAACAGAGGTGCGGCCTGGGGAAGTTTCTCAGGTAAGATCGTTTTCCTGCTTGCGATAACATTTGTTATCCTGCTTGCGGCTATATATGTATACATCAGGCTTGCAGGCAATCAGGAAAAGAAATATACACCGCTCAGGATATCACTGGTATTTCTCATATCGGGAGCTGTCGGCAATATGATCGACAGAGTTGCCCGTGGATATGTGGTTGACATGTTTGACTTCTGCCTTATTAACTTCCCGGTATTCAATGTCGCAGATATATTTGTCACATGCAGTTTTATTGTTATAGTTATTCTGGTGCTGTTCAAGTATAAGGATGATGAGCTCTCAGAGATCATACACCAAAAACAGACAGATGGACAGGAATAGTATATGGAAGAATATAACATCGAAGCCAGCGGCGACTGGGCAGGGAAAAGAATAGACAAGGTTCTCAGCGGGTATTTCAGCGATTATTCGAGATCTTTCATAAAGAAGTTATTTGATGACGGATATATTCAGGTCAACGGTAAGGCTTCAAAGCCGAGCTACAGTGTACGTACCGGAGATATTTTTGATATATCTGTGCCGGATCCGGTCAGCATTGACATTGAGCCTGAGAATATACCGCTCGACATCATATATGAGGATGATGACGTGATACTTGTGAATAAACCAAAGGGAATGGTGGTTCATCCGGCACCGGGACACTACAGTGGGACTCTGGTCAACGGACTGATGTACCATTTTAAGGATTCCCTTTCCGGTATAAATGGAGAATTCAGGCCGGGAATCGTTCACAGGATAGATATGGATACAACAGGTGTACTTGTGGTGTGTAAGAACGATAATGCCCATAGATCATTGTCTGAGCAGCTTCACGAGCATAGTATAACCAGAAAGTATTATGCCATAGTCCATGGAAATATCGCACAGGATGATGGTACTGTGGATGCGCCGATCGGAAGAAGTCCTAAGGATCGGAAGAAGATGGCGATCAATACCAGAAATGGCAGACATGCCGTCACACATTACAGGGTTCTGGAGCGTTTTGGAGGAAAGTATACCTTTATTGAGTGTCAGCTTGAGACCGGCAGGACACATCAGATCCGAGTTCATATGGCATCCATTGGACATCCCATACTTGGGGATGAAGTTTATGGACCGAAGAAATGTCCGTTTAAGCTGCAGGGACAGACGCTGCATGCTGGTATTCTCGGTTTTGAACATCCCTCAACCGGGGAATACGTTGAGTTCAAGGCTGATCTGCCGGAATATTTTGAAGATCTTATAAAGAAGTTAAAACTGTTAAATTAATATAATGTAACAAACGAGTATAGACAATTGTCACAAATTACGTGCAATTGTCTATACTTTTTTATTTACAGTTTATTGTATAAATGTTATAATAACCCATATAGGAATTTAAGTATTTTGTACATAAGTAATATATTTTGATATTTTTTACATGGAGAATACGAGAAGATGGGAGTGGTTACTATGGCAGAGAAGAAGATTATTACTATAGGTAGACAGTTCGGAAGTGGAGGCAAGCAGATCGGAGAAGCTCTTGCAGAAAAGATGAACATACCATTTTACGACAAGGAGTTACTTAAAGAAGCAGCAAAGAACAGTGGAATATGTGAAGAGATTTTTGACAGCTTTGACGAAAAGCCTACGAATAGCTTTCTTTACTCACTGGTGATGGATCCATATTCACTGGGATTTGGCAGTTCAACAGAGCTTCCTCTCAACCACAAAGTTTTCCTTGCGGCATTTGACACCATCAAGAATCTTGCAGAGAAAGATGGTTCATGTGTATTTGTCGGCAGATGTGCTGATTACGCACTCAGGGATCTGGACAACGTGGTGAATATATTCCTGTATGCAGACATGGATGACAGAACAGCCAGAATCGCCAAGAAGTACAACATAAGTGAATCGAAGGCCAAGGATATGATCAAGAAGGAAGACAAGGCCAGAGCTTCATATTACAACTATTATACATCCAAGAGATGGGGCGAGATGAAGGGATACGACATATGTATCAATACTTCGAAGTACGGCATAGATAAGACGATAGATCTGTTATATGACATTGTAAATAATTATTGATCTCAGTCATGATTATTATTGAAAATTGTAATATATCATCATAATAATGTTATTATAAAATCTTGTATATAAAAAATGACAGTAGGTTGTTTGTTAAACGCTTACTGTCATTTTTGTTTTGTGATTGGATTTATTTTTTATATCCATAAGCTATTAATCAGTGCCTTGACCATCCGTCTATTCCGGCACCCTCGATGGAGGAAAATATACGATCTTTTACATCAGGCACGCGTACTTTGAGTTCGTCTATAATGTCTTTGCTTTCCTGACGCTTTGTGACGCCGTCAGCGGGACAAGGGTTCTTGCAGACTGGAAGATCGTTGACACGTGCAAATGCTCTTATTTCGCCTTCCAGGGCGTATATAAGAGGTCTTATGAGTGTGACACCTGATTTCTCCAGATGAGTGACAGGAGAGAAGGTGTGAATGCGCCCTTCATACAGCATGGACATCATGAAGCTGTCTATAACGTCATCCTTGTGATGGGCATATGCGATCTTGTTGCAGCCAAGTTCTGCAGCACAATCATTGAAGGCTCCTTTACGCATACGGCTGCAGAGTGAACATGGATTAGGTTCCTTCCTGTAATCGAAAACGATCTCGCCTATATGAGTTTTGCAAACCGTATAATTGACTCCAAGTGACTCGCAATATTCCTTAAGTCTGGACGTGTCAAAATCCTTAAATCCAAGATCTACGGTTATAGCTTCAATTTCAAATGGTATGGGATAAAACTTTTTCAGTTTGGACATTGCATATAAAAGTGTCAGACTGTCTTTGCCTCCGGATATTCCTATGGCTATCTTGTCACCGGGACTGATCATATCGTAATCAGTTATAGCTCGTCTTGTATATGATAAAAGCTTTTGTGATTTCATAAAAATACTCCTTAAGTTAACATAATATTATTATGGTTTAATTGTGCGTTTTTCACGAAGCTGTACTTCGTTCCTGAAACGACGTTTTCTGTCCTCATCCATATCAGCGTAGTGTTTTCTTGTTGTATTTACATCCGAGTGGCCTAATACGTCCGCCACCAGGTATATGTCGTCTGTAGCCCTATAAAGCTCAGTGCCAAACGTACTCCTGAGTTTGTGAGGTGTTATATGCTTTAAAGGAACGGAGGTAAGAGAGTATTTTTTTACAATATTCTCAACTGATCTGACAGATATTCTTTTTAATTGACCGGACAGAAATAACGCATCCTCATGGCCTTTTTCCGGTATCAGTTTTTTCCTTTCATCAAGATATTCAAGCAAAGCTTCACTTGCCTCATCACTGAAGTATACGTATGCCTCCTTGCCACCTTTTCGAACGATCTTAATCCGCATATTATCGAAATCAACGTCACGTATATCAATTCCAACGCATTCGGATACACGCATGCCGGTGCTGAGCATAAGTGATAAAAGCGCCAGGTCACGGACTTTATTTTTCTCATGATATTTTTTCTGGCGTTCAGTCAGGCCGCTGCCATACTCAACATTATCAAGAAAATCTGCAACCTCGTTTGGCTCCATTCGTATAATTTTCTTATCGTGTATCTTTGGCATGTCGACCTTTTCTGCAGCGTTTGAGCTTATGCGGTCGTTTTTATACAGGTATGCAAAAAATACCCGGAGTGCAGATAATTTGCGTTTTAACGCCTGTTCACCGTTGGTGTATGTACGTCCGTTTTTAGTGTAAAGCTTCATGGCATGCAGGAACTCCTCGATGTCCTCGGCCTCAAGTCTGCTGAGATCCTCAGTAGTAATATCAAGTGGAGTTTTATCACGAAAGAATGGGTTATTTTCACATAAATACTCGTAGAATGTTTTTATATCCCTGGCGTAACCAAGGCGTGTTCTTGTGGATGTAGTATTCTCAATTCCACGAAAAGCGATCGTTGCGTATTGTGGTAACTCGGAAAGAATATCTCTGAGCAATAATATATTATTCTCATCGACCTGTTTGTTGTATGGCTTGGCTGGCATCGTTATATTTGAAACCTCCTGATATATGTTAATTTGTGGGCATATTCATGTATATGACTAAATGGATTATAGCATAATCTAATAAAATATGCTATATTTTTTCGTAAAACCTGAGTTTAGCGAATAGAAACATATAGACCAAAATACATTCCAATTGCACTGCTTTCACTGATTCTTACGACTCTCTAAGCAAAAATCTAAACAGAAAACGCATATAGAATCTATCATTTAATAGAATCTATATGCGTTGATCAAGAACATCTAATTCCTTGTTTAATTGAGATCAGTCACTTCATAATATGGTATTACCAGGTTGGTTCCGGCTACTATCGATGAATCGTTGTTCAGATTGTTGATCGAGACAACTTCATCGATATAATCCTGGGTTGATGTATATTCATCAGTCATATACTTCTGGGCTATATCCCAAAGTGAATCGCCAGACTCAACGGATATACATGTGTAATACTTGGTGCTGGCATTGGTGGCATCAGCTTCGGATGCATCCATGTGTGTGATCGAAACATATAATACTGCTGCTATGATTATGGCTACAATTATTGTCACCTTTTTATTGCTAATGAAATTAAATAATCTATTCATCTCTATCCCTCCTGAACGTATGTTTGTTACTATGTTCGTATTATATCGAACAGATGTTTTGTTGTCAAGTGATTTTCGAACACTTGTACGACTGCAGTTCGTATTGTAACTCTGAATCCTTAATACTCCTATATTATGCACTATCAGGTGTCCATTTTTATTCCCACGAAAGAATAGATCCGGTCAAGAATATTCAAAACAAAGCAAAATTAAAAACAGAACATTCGTTTGCAATATCAGAACATATGTGCTATCATATTTTGTATATAACAGATTATGTTAAATAGAATTTATTTGTGGAGGTTCAATATACATGGGAAAAGGAAAGATATCTGATAAACAGACAGAGATTTTGGAATATATCAAGGAAGAACAGCTTAAGAAGGGCTATCCACCTTCAGTAAGAGAGATCTGCAAGGCTGTTGGACTCAAGTCTACATCATCAGTACATGCTCATCTCGCATCTCTTGAGGAGAACGGGTATATAAGGCGTGATCCAACAAAACCAAGGGCTATAGAGATAATAGATGATGATTTTGCATTGTCAAGGCGTGAGGTTATTAATATACCTGTTGTTGGACAGGTTGCAGCGGGACTTCCTATCCTTGCCACACAGAATATTATGGATTATTTTCCTATTCCACCGGAATATTTACATAACACCAATAATCAGACATTCATGCTTCGCGTTAAGGGCGAAAGTATGATCAACATCGGAATCAACGATGGTGATCTCCTTATTGTTGAACAATGCTCTTCTGCTTCCAATCGTGATATTGTGGTTGCACTTATCGATGACGGGGCTACAGTAAAGAGATATTTTAAGGAGAATGGTCATATAAGACTTCAGCCGGAGAATGATTATATGGATCCAATTATCGTAGACCACTGCGATATACTCGGAAAGGTTATCGGATTATTTAGGCAGATGTAATTACAATATAATATAATAAATCCATTAAGAAAGAGATCCCCAGGTCAACATACGTCAGCAACATTTACGTATATGACCTGGGGATCAATTTATGTCATATTTTTTAAGAGGGGACTTATTAAAAGTAAATTAACTTCAAAATAGTTAATTTATATCAACTTGTTAATTACATTATACCAATTAATTAGCTTATTTCAAGCCTAAATTCAACAAAAATAGGCTAAAAAACCATAAAAAACAGTTTTTTAGCCTATTAGCTTAATGTATATTTAGCCTATTTTTAAGTAATCACATTTTAGTATATGTGCTTATCAGCATTCTGTTCTGCTATCTGTTTGAATTCCTTGAAATGAGCCTGGAATAATAATACCACCTTTGGATCAAACTGTTTACCACTCTGGCTTACTATCTCGGTATAAGCCTCCTCCATAGACCAGCCTTTCTTGTAGTATCTTGCTGATGTAAGGGCATCGAATACATCACATACAGCCATAAGCCTGCTGATATATGCGATCTCTTCTCCCTTCATATGCAGATATCCAGAGCCATCCCACTTCTCATGATGTTCCTTGGCGATCGTTCTTGCAATCTGAAGGATCTGTCCCGGACATTTTGAGAGAAGTGCGTCACCATATAATACATGACTCTTCATAATGGCGAACTCCTCATCTGTAAGACGGGAAGGTTTGTTGAGTATTTCTTCGCTGATCATCAGTTTGCCGATATCGTGCATCATGGCTGCAGTTGAAAGCATGTCAACATAATCGTCATCAAAACCGGATGCCTTTCCAAGAACCTCCATGTATTTTGCAACTCTCTTGATGTGCTCACCTGTTGATTTTGACTTGCTCTCTGAGAGCTCGGCAAACGCATATATGAGTTCCTTCTGATTAGTCTTGACCTCTTCAGCATGGTCTATAACATTATTGAGCATTGTTGAGTTTCTTGATACTATGAAATATGATACAAATGACATGATAAAAATGGCTATAACACATGGCGCTATGACCAGTATCATATTGTCAGCAAAATCATCATGTGCGGGTGGAATAACAAGATCACATAATCTGTAATTGACTATATCTGCAGCGAATACACCGACTGTAGATAAAAGCGCAGTATAGAGAACCATTGTTTTGTTATAATAAAGGGAAGCTACAAGCATAGGAAATATCCAGACGATCATAGCTGTGTACGATAAAGTTGTATTGAGTATGGAGCATATGAGTACAGCCAATGCAATTACCACATATTTTATACATTTGCCCTCATTGTTCTTAAGTAGATCAATAAAAATCGTAGGTATAAGGGTCAGAATACAGCATACTCCCATGCAGGAACACAGGAGCACTATATTGCACTGCCCTCCAATATATGTAAATACCCAGTACAAAAGTATCAATATAGCAAAAAGCCTCATACATTTGGAGGCAATATGATTGATCTTGATATAATTGTCGCTTAATAGCCTGTTACTCTCCATGTTTTAATCCCCAAATTCTTACTTGCAACCCAATCTTATTTTAAACTGAATATCTTATATGCTGTCCAGAGATATAATATCTCCGTCACTCCATATCTTCTCTATGTTGTAGAATCTTCTTGATTCTTCAGAAAATATATGGATTATTATATCATAATAATCCAGCAAAATCCATCCACCTTCAGAATATCCCTCCACTCCCTTGTGGGAATATCCAGCTTCGTGCATATGGTCCTCAACATTATCGCTGAGTGCCTGAACCTGTTTTTTATTTGTTCCGTCAGCTATCACTATATAATCACATAAGGTTGAAATTCTGCTTATGTCTATGATCTTAATGTCAAATGCTTTTTTATCCTCAAGAGCAGCACATGCTATCTTGAGCATCTCTCTGGAATCTGCCATATTAGTCCTCACTGTTCAATGATGTATAATATTTATATGTCCGGACAGACATTTCGTCCGTGTCTCCACAGCTGCCACTGTCCAGATAAGTTAAAGTATTCTTTAATATGTGGGCCACCGAAGCGTCAATATCGGAGAATGCCTCATTTCTTATTTCATCTATCTCCGGCAAAGGCTTACGGTTCGGCTCTATATAGTCAGCCACAAAAACAATCTTTTCCAGAAGCGACATAGCCGGTCTTCCAGTTGTATGGAATTCTATAGCCGATCGGATGTCCTCATCGTCAACTCCGTATTTTTCTCTTGCGTAGTATGCTCCCAGCTTTGCGTGTAAAAGCTCAGGGTTAGCAAATTCGACCTGGCTTATTGGAAGTCCGTGTTTTTTGCATCTTGCTATCTTCTCGTCTGCAGGCAGACATTTGGCGCAGTCATGTAGAAGTCCGGCAGTCAAAGCTTTGTTCACATCTGCTCCGTGAACCATGGCCAGGCAGCCTGATACATATTCCACACCAAGTGAATGTTCAAATCTTTTCTTTGTGAGCTTGTTTTCAAGGCGCTCACGCATCTCAAATCTGTTCATCTTATCTCCTATCTGTTGCAAATGTTCAAGTATAAGTAAGTTATACCTGCCAGATCAAACGTGATATAGACCATTGTCCCTGATATATGTTATCACGCTGTCGGGAACCATATCCCTGATATCTTCTCCTGACCGCACAGCAGCTCTTATATCACTTGAGGATATATCGTGCTGGTGGATGTACTCCCGGCGGATATCAGAAGCCGGAAACAGGCTGTGCAGGCTTGCTATCTTGTCGTTGATCATATCCTCAGGAGCTCCACTTCTTGTTGTGACAAGCAGCGTTGCATGCCTTGATATGATGTCAGGTCTGTGCCAGTGGTCAAAATACATAATGGAATCCCCGCCCATGATAAAATACCAGTGAACGTCAGGATATAACTCATGAAGGGCCTCAAGCGTATCTGAGGTGTATGTGATCCCGGGACGTCTGAGCTCAAAATCAGAATACTCCAACCCTTTTATGCCATCTATGGCAAGTTTTATCATGTTGACCCGGTGATCTGTTGTAACTTCGTTGGAAATATCTTTATAACCAGGCTTATTGTTGGGCATCACAAGCACTTTATCCAGTCTAAACTGTTCCAGTGCCTGTACGCCAAGCTCTATATGTCCATAGTGTATAGGATTGAATGTTCCGCCGAGTATACCTACATGTTCTGCTTTTTGTGCCAGCATGGCTTATTCCCCCCTATGGAAGTTCGATTTTCTTATGTTCCTTTGACTCCTTGTACAGAACGATCTTTCTGCCGATCACCTGAACTACCTGTGAGTGGGTTCTCTCACCGAGCATAGCTGCTATCTCACGAGGATCGTCAAGACAGTTCTTGAGAACAGAGATCTTGATTAGTTCTCTCGCCTCAAGAGCCTCTGCAACAGATTCTGTGAACTCAGGTGTGAGTGATGATTTGCCTATGTTGAGTATAGGCTGGATGGTCTGTGCCAGCCCCTTTAAATATGCTCTCTGTTTGCTATTCATACGTGTTTATTCCTTTACTTATAATAATCAAATTCAAGGAAATACATTCTTACAGTATCTCCGTCTACACAGCCAAGCTCCTCAAGCTGTGCAAGTATTCCATTGTCTCTGAGGAACTTCTGGAAGAAATCAAAGCCCTTCTCAGATTCAAGGTTCGTATATCCGAGCATCTTCTCGATTCGTGGACCCTCGACGATATATACACCCTCTTCCTCGTCTGACTTTCTGACTTCAAATGGAAGCTCAGGATCATCCTGCATGGACAGATCTATCTCAGGTTCAAATTCGATGATCTCCCTTGGAGACTGCTTTACAAGGTCATTGACATACCAGAGAAGTTCATTGATACCCTTTCCTGATACTGCAGATATAGGGAATATCTTATATCCTTCATCCTCCGGGAATTCCTCCTTAAGCATCTCTATGACAGTCTCATAGCCCATATCATCCAGAAGATCGACCTTGTTGGCTGCTATAACCTGTGGACGGTTCTCGATGTCTTTATTGTACTTCTTGAGCTCTTCATTGATTACGTGGATATCATTGATCGGATCTCTTCCATCCACCGAGGCTGCATCCACGATGTGGATTATAACCTTTGTACGCTCTATATGTCTTAAGAACTGAAGTCCAAGACCTGTTCCTTCTGACGCACCTTCAATTATGCCTGGAATGTCTGCGATCACGAAGCCGTTCTTATCCCCGAGATCCACCACACCCAGGTTCGGAACTAAAGTGGTAAAATGATATGCCGCGATCTTAGGACGGGCATTCGTAACTCTTGCAAGGAAGGTTGATTTACCTACACTTGGGTATCCGACAAGTCCTACGTCAGCTATACACTTGAGTTCAAGATCTACTGTAAGCTCCTTGGCTGGCTGACCAGGCTGTGCATACTTTGGCGCCTGCATGGTCGAAGTTACATATGTTCTGTTGCCACGGCCACCACGGCCTCCTTTAAGGAAAACAACAGGTTCCTTCTTGTATGCCATATCGAGAATAACCTTACCTGTCTCTGAATCTTTGACAACAGTTCCAGGTGGAACCTTGAGCACGATATCGGCACCATTGCTGCCATGGCAGTTCTTCTTGCCGCCCTCTTCACCGTCTCCGGCTTTGTATTTTGTCACATGTCTATAGTTAGTGAGCGTGTTCATTCCCTCGTCGACAACAAAGATAACGTCACCGCCATTACCGCCGTCACCGCCGTCAGGACCGCCGTTTGGAACATATTTCTCTCTTCTGAAGGATACATGTCCGTCACCGCCCTTGCCTGATCTCACATATATTCTGGCTCTATCGGCAAACATAATATACCGCCTTTCTATGTCAGATATTCTATACCGAATATTCAATGTCTAAACTACCTGTGTCAAGTTCTGCAGATACATCTGCACACTATTTCATAGTATACCCCATATCTGCACTTTTGTCTGTAAAAAAAGACTGGAATAATAAAAATTACTCCAGTCTCTTGATAGTATTACTTATATATATCCAATATTACTCGTTAACTACTGGATAGATAGAAACCTGCTTCTTGTCTCTACCCTTTCTCTCAAATCTAACGATACCATCAGCTGTAGCGAACAGTGTGTCATCTCCGCCGATACCAACGTTAAGACCTGGATGAATCTTTGTTCCACGCTGTCTGTAAAGGATGTTACCAGCCTTTACGAACTGACCGTCAGCTCTCTTAGCGCCAAGTCTCTTGGACTCTGAGTCTCTGCCGTTCTTTGTAGAACCTACACCTTTCTTATGAGCGAAAAACTGAAGTTCCATCTTCATCATGTCAATTACACCTCCTTAAAGGTCATACAAATATAATCGCCATAGGATTCTTCGATTCCGGATATACCGATCACAAGCGCCTGCATCAAAGTCTGTGCCTTGATATCCGGCTCCTCTGTGAATATGAAATCCATATGTCCGCTCTCCTGATCGCAGTCAAGTGTGAAATTCACATCTGAAAGCTTCTCAACAGAGTTCAGGATGGTTATCGTGATCGCTGAAACTGCGCTACAGACGATATCTTGTCCAGGATCATCATATTCCGCATGTCCATCTGTCTTAAATCCTATATATTCCGAATTGCTGTTCTGATAAATAACTACATCAATCATGTCTTATAATCGATACAATCAATACCAATTAAGCGTTGATCTTCTTGATCTCAACCTTAGTATATGACTGTCTGTGACCATTCTTCTTGTGATAGCCAGTCTTTCTCTTGTACTTGTAAACAATAACTTTCTTAGACTTGCCTTCACCAACTACTGATGCTGTTACAGATGCATTAGCAACTGCATCTCCACACTTAACGTCTGAATCAGTGCTTACTAAGATAACATCATCAAATGTTACTTCGCTTCCAGCCTCTGCTGCGAGCTTCTCAACCTTGATCACGTCTCCTTCAGCTACCTTGTACTGCTTACCGCCTGTTGCTATAATTGCGTACATGGTTAATACCTCCTTAATCAAACTCGCCAGTTTTGGTGGTGTCTGTTGACACACTTATACCTAACTGTGCGGCATACTCATATAATCTACCATTGAGATGATTATTTGTCAATAATTTTCTGATATATTTTTACAATATTTTTTGATTTATATTCATCAAAGCTTAACCATTTCGTGAAGCGGTCTCTTTAACTTCTTTCTGGTCAGCTCTATAAGTCCAAGCTTGGTGATATCTACGAATTTGGCTGGTACAGGATCGTCTGCCAGCTCTCTTATCAGGGTATCACGTATCCTGAGAATATCATCGGGATTCTTCATGTTTATAAAGTCTATGACTACTATCCCTGACAGATTGCGGAGTCTTAACTGACGGCAGGTTTCGATGGCAGCCTCGGTGTTGACCTTCAGCATGTGCTGTTCCATATCTCTGCCTGATATAGCCTTGCCTGTATTCACATCCACAACTACCATGGCCTCAGTCTGCTGGATTATAAGGTAGGCACCTGACTTAAGCCATACTCTCTCCTTTAGAGCTCCCTCCACTTCTTTATTGAGATTGTAGATTGCCGTAAGCGGACATTCTGTATCGGTATGAAGCGTTAAGTCTATTGTTCCAGGCTGTTTTTTCTCTATGTAATCCTCAAATACGTGGAATATTTCTTCATCATCGGTTACCAGTGAATCTAGCTTATTACTTCCCATGAAAGTTATGTTTTCTATATATTCCGGTGGATTCCGGTACAGACAGGAAAAGCATTTTCTGGTTGCTGCGGCCTTCAGGATCTGTGTGAGACGACCGCCCAGCTCATTCAGTTCACGTTTTATGAGTTCAGGGTCCGCATCCACAGCATTTGTCCTAATGATACAACCTATACCCGCCGGGAGGGTATTTCGCACGATGTCTTTAAGCTCGTCCCGGAGCTTTCTGCTGCTTATCTTGTTCGATACACCGATCTGTTCCCCGGTGTGGACCACACAGTAATCCCCGCGGAGGGTGAGCTCCGATGAACCAACAGGGTTCTTGGTCTTGACTGCGTCACGGCTGATCTGAACGACTATCTCATCGCCGATCCTGAGCTTTGTGTGTTTCCTGCCATCGGCGTATATAATATCATTGTCATCCAGACTGTAGTAGCAGGGAAGTCTGTCACCGTAATCCACAAAGCAGGCATTTATATTGTTTACGATGTTGGCCACCTTGCCCACATAGATATTGCCGAGGACTGTACTGCCCTCTGACAGATTAAGATCTGTGACTTTGCCATCCTGTATAACAGCCTGTAATATTTTGTTGTCGTAGTGTGTAACTACCAGCTTTCTCATGTGATATTCCCCTTATAATCTTTCAAATATACGGTCAGGCAGACTCTTAGAATGGTGAACCGGCCTTGTATAGAGGTATTATATTGCCATCAGGGCCATCCATGTACGTCTCCAGTCTGTGAATATGATAATGGAACTGGTTGTGACTGACACCCGCATACGCGCAGAGAGCCTGCATGACGAGCTCCGGCTTGAGATTGTATTCACTTCCGGTTGACAGCAGCATATATATCTGATCGTCCCTCAGCTCGCAGGTCATGATACCAGGTTTTATATTCTCCTCGCGTTCGCTCTTCTTTGTTTTTTTCAGAATGACGATCTGATCCTGCGACATGAAGGATTCCACACTGTCCAGTATATTATGTCGTTCTTCAGTTACTGCTTTGTCAAGGAATGAGATGACATAGTCCGATGCTGACACAACTGACATGGAGTTCTTTGCATCATCGGGAAGAAGTACACACTCAGTGACCTTCATCTCATCAACCGATACGGCATTCAATGCGTCGATCATCTCTCTGGATGTTGTAACGGATTCAAATTCTCCGTCAAAGTATTCGCCATCAGAAGTGATCCCCATGGCCAGCGGAGCGGCAAACGAGATGATCTGGTGAGGCGAATATCCCTTGGAATAGCTCACATCCAGACCGGCACGTCTTATCTCCTTCTGGAAATATCTCATAACGTCAAGGTGTCCTATAAATCTGAGGTTACCGAGCTTGGAGTATTTAATTCTTATTTTCAAAACATACACCTCCTCCAAATCTTGCGGCACCACAGCCGGAACACTGCTGTCTGCAGTTAGGGGTTACCTTTTCGTTCTGGGCGTTCTCCCACTCTCTCTCAAGGAACTTTCTTGTGACTCCTATATCAATGAAATCCCATGGAAGTATCTCATCAACACTTCTGTCCCTGTATGTGTAGAAATCTATATCCAGACCGTGCTTTGCCATGGCGTTGTCCCAGTTTTCTTTTTTGAAGAACTCTGTCCATGCGTCAAATATCTGACCGGCCTTATAGACATCATATATTACATCGCAGAGCTTCCTGTCGCCTCGAGCAAGCAGTCCCTCAAGTATGGTGATATCTGCTTCGTGGTACTGGAACTTAAGACTCTTATGGTTCTTCTCTGCGCGGAATCTGTCCTTCACAAAGTATGCACGCTTGACAAATTCCTCAGGCCTTATCATCGGAGCCCACTGGAATGGGGTGAATGGCTTTGGCACAAAATATGATGCCGATGCGGTGACCATGACACGTCCATTTCGTTCTTCTCTTGGGATATTTGCAAAGAAAAGCTCAGTGATCTCCTCCGACAGGTCTGCAATCCCGGCAATATCGTCATATGTCTCAGTAGGAAGGCCCATCATGAAGTACAGCTTCACCTTATCCCAGCCGCCTTTGAAGGCCTTCAGGGCACCATCCATTATGTTCTCCTTTGTGAGACCCTTGTTTATAACATTTCTGAGTCTCTGCGTTCCTGCCTCAGGGGCAAATGTAAGTGAACTCTTCTTCACATCCTGGATCTTGCTCATGACATCCAGAGAAAAGGCGTCTATACGGAGCGATGGCAGAGAGATATTTACATGCTCATTGTCCATCTTCTCGATCAGGCAGTCTGTGAGCTCCGGAAGCTCCTCGTAATCACTCGACGACAGACTGCTGAAGGTTATCTCCTCGTGTCCTGTACTTGCCAGCATTTTCTCAGCATAGCCCTTTAACAGATTGACATCCTTAGGTCTGGTTGGTCTGTAAATCATTCCAGCCTGGCAGAATCTGCAGCCTCTTATACATCCGCGCATGATCTCAAGAACAACTCTGTCCTGAGTGAGCTTCATGAATGACACAACAGGCTTCTCTGGGTATGTGACTTTGCTGTGATCCATGACGACCGTCTTGGTTATCGTGGCAGGCACATCTTCAAATCTAGGAGCAAATGAAGCTATTGTGCCATCTTCCTTGTATGTGACTTCATAGAGCTCAGGAACGTATAATCCCGGAATGTTGGACACCTTTATGAGAAATTCTTCCCTGGTCATATCAGAGTGCTTATACACCTTGTAAAGCTCCAGAAGTGCATCATATGATACTTCGCCCTCACCCATATAGAATATGTCAAAGAAGTCTGCTATAGGCTCAGGATTGTATGAGCATGGGCCTCCGCCTATAACAAGTGTGTCTCCCTTTTTTCTGTCTCTTGTACGGAGTGGGATTCCAGCCAGATCAAGCACCTGAAGAATATTGGTGTAACACATCTCGTACTGGAGTGTTATTCCAAGGAAATCAAAATCCTTTATAGGATCCTGGGATTCCAGTGCGAACAGAGGGATGTCATGTTCTCTCATCTCCGCGTCCAGATCAGGCCATGGCGAATAAACTCTTTCACACCATGTGTCCTCTCTCCTGTTGAACATATCGTACAGTATCTGAATTCCGAGATGGGACATACCTATCTCGTATACATCAGGAAAACACATGCAGAAACGCACATCAACCTTGTCCTTGTCCTTCATAACACTGTTGTATTCTCCACCTATATATCTGGCGGGCTTTTCAACCTTCATCAGTATTTCATCCGGTAAAGCTAATCTTCTCATAAAATAATATCCTTAAATAATTTTCTTGTGATCATATTATCAGATATCTCCAAATGGAAATATTCAATTACAGCAAAAGAGATGCGCACGGAATTTCCGTATTCAGTGCGCATCCTCTATATATCTATATCGTATCAGGAACTGTGATCCTATACCGCATTATCCAATATTAGTTTTTGAAACTATGGATAGGGGCTGGAATACGTCCACCTCTGTTGACAAACTTATCACATGCAAATCTGTTGACAGGCATGATAGGTGCGTATCCGAGAAGTCCGCCAAATTCAGCCTGATCTCCAACTGTCTTACCGATAACAGGGATAAGTCTTACAGCGGTTGTCTTCTGGTTGATCATACCAAGAGCCATCTCATCAGCGATAATTCCTGATATGGTTGCAGGTGATGTATCACCAGGAATTGCTATCATATCAAGACCTACTGAACATACACATGTCATGGCCTCAAGTTTCTCAAGAGTTAATGCTCCTGCGGAAACTGCATCGATCATTCTCTGGTCCTCAGATACAGGGATGAATGCACCGGAGAGTCCTCCGACGTATGATGAAGCCATAACTCCACCCTTCTTAACCTGATCGTTGAGGAGCGCAAGGGCTGCTGTTGTACCAGGAGCTCCGGCGTATTCAAGACCGATCTCCTCGAGAATCTCACCTACACTGTCTCCGACTGCAGGAGTAGGGGCAAGTGACAGGTCAACTATACCAAATGGTACGCCGAGCATCTTGGATGCCTCTTTTGCAACGAGCTGTCCAACTCTGGTTACCTTGAAAGCTGTCTTCTTGATGGTCTCGCAGAGTTCCTCAAAGTTTTCTCCTCTTACCTTCTCAAGGGCTTTCTTTACAACACCAGGGCCGCTGACTCCGACATTGATGACACAGTCTCCCTCGGTAACACCGTGGAATGCACCAGCCATAAATGGGTTGTCATCAGGTGCGTTACAGAATACTACAAGCTTTGCACAACCGATGGAATCTGCTTCCTTGGTGAGCTCGGCAGTGTCTTTGATCATCTCTCCGAGAATCTTGACTGCATCCATATCTATACCGGTTTTGGTTGAACCTACATTTATGGAGCTGCACACCTTTCCTGTGCTTGAGAGTGCTTCAGGAATTGAACGGATAAGAAGCTCATCAGCAGGAGTCATGCCCTTATTTACAAGCGCTGAATATCCTCCGATGAAGTTGACTCCTATGGTGTCTGCAGCCTTGTCAAGAGCCTTTGCTATCTTTACAAAATCTCCGGTGGTCTTACATACGGAACCACCAACCAGTGCTATAGGTGTTACAGAAACTCTCTTGTTGACGATTGGTATACCATATCTTCTTGATATCTCCTGACCTGTTGATACAAGATCCTTGGCATATGTTGTTATCTTGTTATATATCTTTGTACATGTATCATCCACATCTGTGCCTACACAATCCAAAAGACTGATTCCCATTGTGATGGTACGAACATCCAGATTCATGTCTGAGATCATCTTATTGGTCTCGATTACTTCATTTATGCTAATCATGTATATCCTCTTTTCTGTCTGTCAGACTGTATATTATTAGATTCTGTGCATTGTCTCAAAGATCTTCTCGTGCTGTACCTTTATCTGTACTCCAATCTCTTCTCCGATCTGTCCGAGCTCTGATGCGATGAGCTCTGTTGATTTGGATGACTCCTGTGTATCAACCACCATCATCATGTTGAAGTACCCTGCAACTATAGTCTGTGATATGTCAAGTATATTGATCTGGTTGTTTGCCAGATATACACATACCTTAGCTGTGATTCCCACGCTGTCCTTACCTACTACAGTTATGATTCTCTTTTTCATTTCATTTATCCTCCTTGTTGATGATGGAGCCTGTACATACAGAACCCATCTTTATTCACTCCTAAAAATCAGCCTATGCCTCTATGGCAGCCATAGGCATGTCTCTTCTGGCTACTGCCAGCCCAAATTCCCTTACATCGTTGGCGTATGAATTGTTTTCAAGCTCCAGCTTGACTGTCTCGTATGCCAACTCTTCAAAATTGTTCTCCTTGCTCAGATGTCCCAGAAGGATACCCTTCACATGGTCATTCAGAAGTCTGTATATGAGCTGCCCTGACAATTCGTTGGACAGATGACCATAGTTGCCAAGGATTCGTCTCTTGAGATAATAAGGATATGGTCCTGCCTCAAGCATTCTGACATCATGATTGGCCTCAACTACCATTATATCTGAGTTGTCAAGCTTATCTACAATATAATCATTATAATTGCCCATATCAGTCGCTATGGACACTTTTTTGCCATCTCCATATAGGCTGTAGCATACCGGATCCGCTGCGTCATGCCAGATGGATGACGGATCAACGGTTATATCCTTTATCAGTATCTTTTCATCAGGACGAATCTCATGAAACAGTCCCTCATCGATACTGCCAAGGGAGGTCATCTTCTTCATCTCAGCTATGGTTCCTGCAGTGGCATATATAGGAACACCGTGCTTTCTTGCCAGAACACCTATGCCCTTCACATGATCTATATGCTCATGCGTTACAAGAACACCATCGAGTTCAGACGGCTTTATTCCCTCATCCTTAAGGGCGTTTTCAACCCTCTTGCAGCTTATGCCTACATCCACAAGAAGATGGGTATCGCTATTGCCGACGTAATAGCAGTTACCGCTGCTACCGCTTGCTATACTTAGTAATTTCATAATCTACTCTTCTGTTGTAATTTATTTGTACCATGTGACTGTGCGGTCCATGGTCTGAGATCCATATGACTGTAATATCTTCTGTCAAAGCCCTCAAGCTCACCGAGATTCACAGCAGTCAGGGTCTCTTTAAACGCATATATTCTATCAATAAAACTCTTATCAATCAAGCACTTATGTGCTCCGTGCAGGGATGTATTTCCTGCAAATTCTGATTTTCCCTGAAAACTGTCCGGAAAAAGTCCAAGGCTTACCGCACTTGATATATTAAGACTGCACCCGAAGCCTCCTGCCAGATATACACGTGATACGTCCTCTGCCGTTATCCCCGCCATATCCATGAGGGATTCTATACCTGCACATATGGCTGCCTTTGCAAGGAGAAAGCTTCTGATCATATCCATGTCAATTGTCACTCCACCTGCAAGTCTGTAGCCTCCGTCTATATACTGATCAACCAGGACTCCATCGTCATTCACTATGTGTAGCAAATTAAGTCTGTTCAGCAGATCAAAGGCTGTGGTTGGAGCTGCAACACCTCTCCTCAGCATTCCCTCAAATGCCGGACCACATGCACATGAGGTGGCATAACCGATGCCCTGCTTTGCAAGTATAAGCTCTCCATTTGTTCCGAGATCTGCAAACAACTGATATTTGTCAGACCTGTCAATGTTACAGACGACTGCACCGCACAATGCGTCAGCTCCAACAAATGCGCTGAGGTTAGGAAGACATGTGACTTCCGCACTGCAAAATCTTTCATCATCAAAGAAATCCTTCCCTGATACTGTTATACTGTCAGGATTCCTGATCTCAAATGGTGCATGCCCGAGATTGTCCAGAAGCAGCCGCTCCAGTATTGCATTCATGGTGGTGTTTCCGGAAATAATTATCCTTGATATATCTGCAAGGGCATACCCCATTCCGGTCAACTCTGAGGAAATCCTTGTGACTACTGAGCTTCTGAGCTTTGCCAGTCCATCTTCTGTGGAGCCTGTTCGGATCCTTGATATGACATCGCTGCCATATTCAATTTGCGGATTCATAAATCCACATCTGTCCGTGACACTTCCATCAGACATATCTATCTGTTCTATGGCGATGGTGGTGGTGCCTAAATCTATAGCTATGCCTATATCACGACCATCGCCATTATATACGTTGTTGGATTCAGCAGCACCCTTGTACGAAGCAAGGACTGACATGTTATCCTCAACTATGGTTACCTGTATGTTATCAGTGATAGTGTAGGTACAGCTTTTTACCGTGCCCGCACCTTTTACATCCACCAGACATCTCTGACACCTTCCAAGACCTCCGCAGTTTCCACTGAACACATATCCGGCGCTGCACAGCACCTTGAACAGATTGTCACCGCGTCTGCAGGCGATTATTTTGTTGTCATTTACGGTTAAAGTGAGTTCATCGTTAATCATCGATATCAACTACAATTAATTGTATATTCCCTTTGTCATGACTTCCTTTGGCTTGTAGCCCTTATCAGCAAGTGTGTTGATGATGAGCTGCTTGTGCTCAGGGCCAAATGCCTCCATAGTGATAACAAGCTCAACTGCTGAATTCCTGTTGATGGATACGAACTGGTTGTGCTCAAGCTTGATAACATTTCCCTGGAGATCAGCGATAACCTTTGAAATGTTCATGAGTGCACCCGGCTTGTCAGGAAGAAGTGTTGAAACTGTGAAGATCCTGCTTCTTGCGATAAGTCCGTGCTGTACAAGTGAGGCAAATGTTATCATATCCATATTGCCGCCCGACAGTATGCTTACGACCTTGGCACCCTTTACATCGAGATGCTTAAGTGCTGCCACTGTGAGAAGGCCTGAATTCTCAACAAGAAGCTTGTGATTCTCAAGCATATCGAGGAATGAAACGATGAGTTCGTTATCCTCTACAGTTATAATATCATCTATGTTCTTCTGTATATATGGGAAAATCTTGCTTCCCGGTGTCTTTACTGCAGTTCCATCTGCAATGGTGTCGACATATGGAAGTGTTGTAACCTTCTTGTTCTTCAGTGAGACCTGCATACAGTTTGCTCCGGCAGGCTCAACACCTATGACCTTGATGTTCGGATTCATCATCTTGGCAAGTGTGGACACACCTGTTGCCAGACCGCCACCTCCGATAGGAACAAGGATATAGTCAACGAAAGGAAGCTCCTTTATGATCTCCATCGCAACCGAGCCCTGTCCTGTGGCAACATCGAGATCATCGAACGGATGAATGAATGTATAACCCTTGTCCTCTGCAAGCTCAAGAGCGTATGCACATGATTCATCATATACGTCTCCATACAGTATAACCTCTGCGCCGTATGCCTTAGTTCTGTTAACCTTGATGAGAGGTGTAGATGAAGGCATAACGATGGTCGCCTTTACTCCATATGCTTTTGCAGCATATGCCACACCCTGGGCATGATTTCCAGCCGAAGCTGTTATCAGTCCCTTCTGTCTCTCTTCATCTGAAAGAGTGCTTATCTTGTAATATGCACCCCTGATCTTGTATGCACCGGTCTTCTGAAGGTTCTCAGGTTTGAAGTATACCTTGTTGCCTGTTATCCCACTGAAATAGTCACTGTATATGAGCTTTGTAGGGAGAACCACCTTATGTACAATGTCGTAGGCCTCCTCAAATTTCGCAAGTGTCAGTTTGTCTGTTGTGTTCTGTTCTGCCATTTGTTAATGTCTCCTTATGTAAAAATCCTTTTGAAAATCATATATGGTTGTGCACAGATATAAGTACATTGACATACATACATATGATCATTATATATGCCGTAGTATTACATGTCATCGCCGATGAGCATATCGATCTCGGATCTGTCCTCGTCAAAATCTGCGAACAATGCGTTGACATATTCCTGAGGGTCAAATCTCTGGAGATCACCGATCTTCTCACCAACTCCGATAAACTTGACCGGTACGTCAAGCTCTGCCTGGATCGCTATCGCAATGCCACCCTTGGCGGTTCCGTCAAGCTTGGTGATAACTATACCGTCAAGCTCAGTTACATTGCTGAACTGTCTTGCCTGTTCAAGGGCATTCTGACCTGTTGTTCCGTCCAGAACTATGAGCGCCTCAACATTTGCCTCCGGATAATCCCTTGTGATGATCCTTCTCATCTTTGCAAGCTCGTCCATGAGATTCTTCTTGTTGTGAAGTCTTCCCGCTGTATCAACGAGAAGGATATCCGTATCTCTTGCCTTGGCGGCAGCCACTGCGTCGTATACAACTGCAGCGGGATCAGCGCCCTCATTGTGTGAAATTATATCAACCTGTGCCCTGTCAGCCCAGGTCTTTAACTGATCTATGGCGGCAGCTCTGAATGTATCGGCAGCAGCCATGAGAACCTTCTTGCCTCTCTGGCGGTACTGGGCAGCAAGCTTTCCGATGGTCGTTGTCTTGCCGACACCATTTACCCCGATGACCAGCACAACGGACTTCTTATTCTCGAAGTCGTACGCTGAATCGTCCACAGACATCTGGTTCTTGATTATATTGATCACAAGTTCCTTGCAGGCAGCAGGTTCTTTGATGTGTGAATCCTCAACCTTCTGCTTAAGCCCCTCTATAACCTTCTCAGTCGTCTCATATCCCATATCAGCCATGATAAATGTCTCTTCAAGATTCTCATAGAAATCATCATCTATATGGGATGCACCGAATACATCTGTAAAGCTTTCTACTATATTATCTCTTGTCTTTGCAAGACCTGCCTTAAGTCTCGCAAAAAATCCTTTTTTCTCTTTTTCCTCTGCCATGACATACCTCCTGTTTAATATCTTCTATTGTTATTTATCCAGATCGTTCTCAATAAGGTTGACTGATACGAGGGTAGATACACCCTTCTCCTGCATGGTTATACCGTACAGGATATCAGCAGCCTCCATGGTTCCCTTTCTGTGTGATATAACTATGAACTGCGTATCCTTTGTAAGCCTGTTGAGATACTGTGCAAATCTTCTTACGTTCGAGTCGTCAAGAGCCGCCTCTATCTCGTCCAGCAGACAGAAAGGTGATGGCTTCAGACTCTGAATTGCAAATAACAGTGCTATGGCGGTGAGGGACTTCTCTCCACCTGACAACTGCATCATATTCTGGAGCTTCTTTCCAGGTGGCTGTGCTATGATCCTGATACCTGTTTCAAGAAGATCCTCGGTATCAACCAGCTCAAGTGCACCACGTCCACCACCGAACAGCTCCTTGAATACCTTGTCGAACATGACCTGTATCTCCTTGAACTTCTCGGCAAACTGCTCCTGCATTGATTTTTCAAGCTCCGCAATGATATTTACAAGGTTGGTCTCCGCACTGACTATATCGTCATGCTGTCCCTTGAGAAATTCGTATCTCTCAGAGACTTCTTTGTAGTCATCTATGGCATTGACATTGACATCTCCAAGGGATTTGATCTTGGCCTTTACTGCAACGATCTCCTTCTTTAGTGCCGGCAGTTCAGGAAGATTATCGTCCTTGAGTTCCTGGGCACTGCTGTATGTAAGCTCATACTCCTCCCACATATAGTTGCTGAGTTCGTCTGCTTTCTCAGTGTTCTTCTCGATTATCGATGTGAGCTTGTATGAGTCCTTCTCGAGTCCTGCAATCTTTTCGGAAAGTTCTTCTCGTCTGGCAAAGAATTCCTTGTGGCTCTGCTGTAATTCCTCTCTCTTGACTGAGAATTCGTTTACCTTGTCCTCGTTGTAAGCGATACTTCCGGTTCTGCTTGCGATATCTGTCTTTATAGCAGCTATCCTGTCTTCCAGCTCTGTGATCTCACTGAATGATGACTCCACGCGGCTTGTAAAGCCCTCAAGTTCTTCCTTGTATTTTTCGATATCCATATTTATTCTTCGGATATTTTCTACAATGAAGTCCTCTTTCTGCTTGACGGAATTAAACTTAATCATAAGCTCAGATACCCTTGCGTTTGCAGCGGTGAGCTTATCCTTGTTCTCCTGTCCCTGTCCCTCAAGTTCTTCCACTCTTGCCTCCGCTTCAAGCCTCATGGCTTCATGCTTTTTGTTGTTGTCGGCAAGAGAATTCTTATTGTTGTTTATCTCCGTTATCTGATTATTGAGCTCTGCTACCTCTTTCTCAATCGAGACAAATACTCTTTCAGATTCGGCAAGTTTTTCTTTGACCTGGTCAATACTCATGGTCAGAGTATTCTTTTTCAGATATGCCTGCTGCAGTTCGGAGTTGTATTTGTCTATATCCTGTCTGAGCTGATCTCTTGAAGTCTTAAGTTGTGCGTCGAGAGCCGCAGCCTTTGACGCTGTTGATTTCAGGTTATCGATTTGCTCCTTGAGTTCATCCAGCTCCCTCTTCCTTCCGAGAAGGTTACTGGAATTCCTGAATGCACCTCCGGTCATTGATCCGCCCGGATTTATCAGTTCTCCCTCTATGGTGACAAGTCTGAGCGACTGATTGTTCTTACGCGCTACTGCCAGGGCATTATCGATATTGTCGACAACTATGATCCTGCCTAAAAGGTTCTTTACCAGCGTGTTGAATTTGGAATCGACCTCAACAAGATCTGATGCAACTCCTATGACTCCTTTTTCCCTGAGCACATCATTTCTGACGGAACCGCGGTCTGTTATGGTGTTAAGCGGAAGAAATGTTGCACGTCCGAGTCTGTTGGTCTTCAGATATGAGATCATTCTCTTGGCAGTGGCATCGTCCTCAGTGACAATGTTCTGTATACTTCCGCCAAGGGCAGTCTCCACAGCGACCTCGTACTTCTGATTTACCGTGATTATGTCCGCAACAACGCCTATTATGCCCGGATTCCACTGCTTCTGTTCCATGACTCGTCTGATACTGTTGCCGTATCCGTCGTATCTCTCAGTTATATTTCTGAGAGCCTCCATCTTGGACTCTGTGGCCGAAAGCTTCTCGTTGGTGTTGTGGATCAGCTCACGGTTAGTTTTGTTTCTATTCTGATTCTGGGCAAGCTGATCGGTTGCACTGTCCAATCCCGCGAGAATGACCTTTACTCCCGCCTCAAGTTCGGCAAGCTGTGATGACAGTGACTCATATTCCTTCTTGTCCCCGGCATCGTCGCTCTTAAACTGCAGAAGTCTCTGGTTGAGCTGTGTCTTTCTAAAGTTGATATTCTCCAGCATGGCGTCATATCTTCCGACCTTTGCCTGGAGATTACCGCTCTCATGCATATATTCTATGATGTCAGCCTTGCAGCTCTCAATCTCCTGCTGGCAGGCCTCTATGTAGGAGGTCATGTCGGAGCTTTCCTTCTGGGCTGTTTTAAGTGCCTGTTCAACTTCTGAGATAGAGTCATCCAGTTCATCTTTCTGGGATGTGTAATCTGCGAGTTCTTCCTCGCCGGACTCGATCTGGCTGTTGATTCGGTCTATCTGATCATGTATGTTCTGATCGTTCATTTTGAGTGTGATTATCTGCTGGTTGATAACATTTATCTCACCTTCAGCACGCTCTTTTGCAAGCCTGTTCTCATTAATCTCGTTTTTAGATGACTCAATTATGGAATTGAGCTGCTCTATAGCAGTCTCTATCTGGTCGTATTCTTCCTTTGTCTGTTCATACGCCTGCTTGCTCTCATCTATATCATCGTTTACGATAGTGAGCCTGTTCTGATCTTCCTCGAGAGCTGTTTTAAGTTTCTCTGTCTCGAGAAGGAATGCATTCACATCGAGTTTTTTTAATTCATTTTTAAATGCCAGGTATTTCCTTGCGGTCTCAGACTGCTCCTTGAGTGGTCCGACCTGTTTTTCAAGCTCCTTGAGAATGTCGTTGACACGGCTGAGATTGTCCCTCTCTGCTTCAAGTGATTTCTCCGCAGCAGCCTTGTTCTTCTTGAACTTTACGATTCCGGCAGCCTCGTCAAAAAGCTCTCGTCTCTCCTCAGGTTTACCATTGAGGATCTTCTCGATCTGGCCCTGTCCGATGATTGAATAACCCTCCTTACCGATACCGGTGTCAAAGAAGAGAGAATATACATCCTTCAGTCTGCTGACAGTACCGTTAATCAGATATTCAGACTCTCCTGATCTGTATACTCGTCTTGCAACTGTGACTTCATTATAATCTATAGGAAGGCTGTGATCGCTGTTGTCAAGAGTTATGGCAACATATGCGGAGCCCTGCGGCTTTCTGAGCTGTGTTCCCGAGAAAATGACATCCTCCATCTTGGAACCACGGAGACTCTTGGCACTCTGTTCACCCAGAACCCATCTCACTGCATCCGCTACATTGCTCTTACCCGAACCATTAGGTCCAACGATACAGGTTATTCCGTGATTGAATTTGAATACTATCTTGTTTGCAAATGACTTGAAGCCATTTACCTCTATACTCTTTAAATACATAAATTAATCCTGCTTTTTTCTTAATTGTAACAATGTTTTGTATGCAGCCATCTGTTCGGAGTTTTTTCTGTTTGAACCCTCACCTCTGGCTGTAGCCTGGCCATCTATCATGGCATCCGATACAAATATCTTGTTATGTTCAGGTCCCTTCTCCTCTATGAGCTCATACTTTAATTCTTTTCCATTCTTCTGGCAGAATTCCTGAAGGGTTGACTTTGCATCGTAGAACAATGATTTTGTCTCAACGTCATCCAGCAGGAACTGATGGACAAACTTCTTGGCGACATCCATTCCGCCATCAAGATACATCGCACCGAGAACGGATTCAAAGAGATCACACAGAATGGATTTCCTTGTCCTTCCGCCTGTCTGGGCTTCACCCTTGCTAAGAAGGACAAATTTGCCATATCCAAGACTCTCGGATATCTGTGAAAGAGTAAATTCGCATACAAGACTTGCCCTCAGCTTTGTGAGTTTTCCCTCCTCATATTCTCTCTTCTTGCGGAAGAGATAGTCACTCACAATATACTCAAGGATGGCATCCCCGAGAAACTCAAGTCTCTCATATGACTCAGTTTTATTAACCTTAAGCTCATTTGCAAATGACGTGTGTGTCAGAGCCGTTATCAGAAGTCTTATATCCTTGAATTCGTATCCTATTCTTTTTTCAAGCTCACCATAATCCTTCTTCATTATGCCTGCTCCTCACTCAGCTTTTCAGCAATCTTGGCGTTTACTCCGGTCTCACTGAAGTTGATGCACTGGAATATTGCACTCTTAACTTCTTCGTTGTGTGAGTTGCCGTGGATCTTTACTACGAGTCCCTTAAGTCCAAGAAGAGGTGCTCCACCCTTTGTCTTGGCGTTGAATCTCTCCTTGAGCTCTCCGAGGGAATCCTTTATAAGTGCACCGCCGATCTTTGACTTGAATGAAGACATGACCGCTTTCTTGATCTCTCCAAGCAGCATTTTTGCAAGTCCCTCGTACAGCTTGAGGATAACATTTCCCACAAATGCTTCACATACGATGACATCTGCAGCACCATTTGGAATCTCACGAGCTTCTATACTTCCAACAAAATTGATGTCCTTACATTCCTTGAGCAGTGGGTATGTCTCCTTTACGAGGGCGTTACCCTTCTCCTCCTCGTCACCAATATTGACGATGGCTACTCTTGGCTTCTCGATCTTCTCGATGTTCTCCATATATATGGAACCCATCTTTGCAAACTGAAGCAGATGCTCAGGTCTCGCATCGACATTAGCACCGCAGTCAATAAGAAGCGAATATCCCTTGGTCGTAGGGATGAGTGGTGCCAGAGGTGATCTCTTCACACCTTTGGATCTTCCGACGATAAGCTGTCCTCCTGCAAGGATGGCTCCTGAGCTTCCGGCTGAGATTATTGCGTCAGCCTCTCCACTTTTTACCATATTCATTCCAACTGTAAGTGATGAGTCTTTCTTGCTTCTGATTGCCTGAACAGGTGCATCGTGACATGTGATCTCCTCAGTACAGTTCTTTATCTCTATCTTGGAGGTGTCATATGTGTATTTGGCAAGCTCACCCTTTATGACAGCCTCTTTTCCAGTGAGAATTATATGAGCCTTTGCCCCTTCGTTCACAGCTTCTACAGCACCTCTTATGATCCACTCCGGTGCATAATCTCCGCCCATAGCATCTACTACAATTCTTGTATCGCCCATATCAAAACTCTCCTATCTTACGTGTATTATGGGATATCCCACCATATAATTATTTTTAGGTGCAAACGCACAAGGTCATTATATATTTCTGAATTGTCAAAGTCAAATATTTCAGTACAAATATACAAACCGCTATGTATATATGTGCACGAAAAAAGACCTTCCTTATTATAAAAATAAGAAAGGTCTTGTTTATTCTACTACTCAAATACCGAGTGAGAACTGGAAATTACTCAGCAACTGAGATAATCTCTTTCTTGTTGTATGAACCGCAGTTCTTACAAACTCTGTGTGGAACCATTAACTCGCCACACTTGCTGCACTTAACTAATGCTGGTGCAGACATCTTCCAGTTAGCTCTTCTCTTATCTCTTCTAGCCTTTGAGCTCTTATTCTTTGGACAAATTGACATTATTCACACCTCCTCAATTCTTTAAGATGTCATTAAAAACTGATAATCTCGGATCAGGAACAAAATCATCACAGTTACATGTACCATGATTCAGATTCGTTCCACACACCTTACAGAGTCCCTTGCAGTCATCCCTGCACAGAATCTGTATTGGAACTAAACCCATCAGTTCCTTTTTCAACAGTGCGTCCATATCGATATTACAGTCTTCAAAATAGCTTAACTCATCTATCTCATCTACCTTATCAGAATCCAAAACGGAAGTATCAATAACTGTGTCGATATCTATATGGAAAGTTCTCTCAAACTCCTCCAGACATCTGTCACACACAAGCTCCATGACAACATCAGTGCTTCCGGTAACCTTGACTCTGTTCTTGCCGTCATTCGACAGATTCAGTTGAAAATCATCTGCCTGTCCAATCCGGTAGTCCATTCCCTTAAACTGGAAACTATCAAAGTCTACATGTACTTCAACGCTTTTAGTCAATCCCTCAGTGGATAAAATCTCAGATAAATCAATTAACATAATATCTCCTAAAAATCGCACATCTGCTATTATACATATACAGATATTTATTGTCAACAAAATATTGCAAAATTTTTATACAATTCCGTCAACTGAATCCTGTCGTTATACAGAAGACTTATTTTGTAACAAGCTCTACAGTCTCTCTTGCAATGGCAAGCTCTTCGTTTGTAGGAACTACCCATACCTGAACCTTTGAAGCGTCAGTGGAGATCTTCTGCTCTTCGCCGCGGATCTCGTTCTTAGTCTCATCTATATCGATACCCATGAATGAAAGATCCATTGTTGATACTCTTCTTACATATGGATTGTTCTCTCCGATTCCTGCCGTAAACGCTATCGCATCAAGGTCTCCCATTGCGGCTGCATATGCTCCAATATATTTCTTGACACTGTAGCAGAATACATCGAGAGCAAGACGGCATCTGTCATTGCCATCCTTCATGCCGGCGTCAAGATCTCTGAAATCACTTGATACGCCTGAAAGTCCTGATACACCTGACTTCTTATTAAGAATAGTTGTTATCTCCTCAACGCTCTTGCCCTCTTTGCCGGCAATGAACTCAAGAATCGCAGGATCTATATCACCGCTTCTTGTGCCCATAGGAAGACCTGCAAGAGGTGTGAGTCCCATGGAAGTGTCCACTGACTTACCGCCGTCAACTGCTGTGATACTTGATCCGTTTCCAAGGTGGCATACGATAAGCTTGGTATCTTTGATATCCCTGCCTATAAGCTCTGCCAGTCTCTTGGATACAAAGCTGTGGCTTGTTCCGTGGAAACCGTATCTTCTTATCTTATAATTCTCGTAATATTCGTAAGGTATTGCATATGTATATGCTTTATCAGGCATGGTCTGGTGGAATGCTGTATCAAATACCGCAACCATAGGAACACCCGGCATATGTGCCTGACATGCTCTGATTCCAATGAGGTTGGCAGGGTTGTGAAGTGGTGCAAGATCATTACACTCTTCTATGGCCGCCATTACTTCGTCTGTTATAACTACTGAATTCGCAAACATCTCACCGCCGTGAACTATTCTGTGTCCAACAGCGTCGATCTCTGACAGTGAAGCGATAGCTCCCTTATCTGTATCAAGAAGAGCGTCAAGAACAAATTTTACAGCAGCATTGTGATCCGGCATAGCGGCATCCACTGTATACTTATCCTTACCCATGGTCTGATGTGTGAGCTTTCCGTCGATACCGATCCTCTCACACAGTCCTTTTGCTATAACAGCCTCTGTATCAGAATCAATAAGCTGATACTTCAGTGATGAACTACCACAATTAATTACAAGAACCTTCATTTCAATCCTCCTGCACAACTTATGTGTAAATAAATCATCTTTAAAAATTATCTTTTACTATCTCTCTTTTGGAGTTACCTTCATTCTGCCGTCCTCCTGAGCCTGAGCCTGGATAGCTGTTATGGCAACAACTCCAACTATATCGTCTGCAACACAGCCTCTTGACAGGTCGTTTACAGGCTTTGCAATACCCTGTGTAACAGGACCATATGCATCAGCCTTTGCGAGTCTCTGTACAAGCTTGTATCCGATGTTCGCTGCATCAAGATCAGGGAACACAAGAACATTCGCTTGTCCTGCGACCTTGCTTCCAGGTGCCTTTGATGCTGCAACCTCAGGAACGAGTGCTGCATCTGACTGAAGCTCACCATCACACAGAAGGTCAGGAAACTCAGCGTTAACGATCTCTGTAGCTTCAATAACCTTGTCAACGTCAGGATGCTTTGCGCTTCCCTTTGTTGAATGTGACAGCATAGCCACAACAGGTGTCTCATCAACCAGAAGTTCAAATGACTTCGCTGACTGCTCTGCGATATCTGCAAGCTCTGACGCTGACGGGCTCTGATTGAGTCCTGCATCTGCAAATACAAATGTTCCGTTGGCACCATACTGACAATCTGGAACTACAACCAGGAAGAATGCTGATACGATTCTTGTTCCCGGAGCAGTCTTCAGTGTCTGAAGTGCTGCACGGAGCACATCTGCTGATGCATTGATCGCACCGGCAACCATACCGTCTGCATCATCCTGCTTAACCATCATACATCCAAAATATAATGGGTTTGTTAAAAGCAGTTCCTTGGCTCTTGCCTCGGTCATGCCCTTCTTTCTTCTCATCTCTACAAAAGCATCCACGTATTCATCAAATTTCTCATAATTCTTAGGGTCAACAAATGATGCTCCGCTGAGATCGATATCACCAGCTCTGCTCATGATATCTTCCTTGTCTCCAACCAGGATAATGTTCGCAATGCCCTCTGCCAATACCTTGCCGGCTGCCTCGATTGTTCTCATGTCTAATGTCTCAGGCAGTACGATAGTTTTCTTATTCTGTTTGGCTTTTTCTTTTAACTGATCAATAAACTTCATGTTTATTTCCCCCTTTGAAATAATGAAAACACACATAGTTAAAGTTTAACTCATTGCCCCATTATTCTCAATAGAAATAGCCAAAAAAATTGTCTTTTTATCCGTACAATCCGTGATAATAACTAAAAAAATCTAACACTCAATTCCCATCGCCAGCTTAAGCTGGTTTCTCAATTTTTCTAAATTACCTGAATTGTCTATCTTTTTTGAACAATTTTCCTCATAATAGCTGTCAGGATCCTGCGAAGCGATGACTTTTCTTGCTTTTTCATCGGTAAATCCGCGATAAGCACACAAACGTTCAATTCGTTTTGAAACGTCTGCATAGACATACCACATCTCATCGCAGATGTCCAAATACCCATCCTGGATAAGCAGTGCAGCTTCAAGAACGTATAGTCTGCATCCTGACTTTTTCTGCTCCTCCATGGATTCAAGAATGGCCTTTTTTACATTTGGATGGGTTATGGAATTGAGGATATCGAGCTGCTTCTGATCGCTGAAAACGACCGCTGAAAGCTTTGCTCTGTCGATCCTGCTGTCTTCATCAAGAATATCTCTTCCAAAGTGTTCCACTATGTCATTGTATGATATCTGTCCCGGTTCCATGAGTCTGTGAGCCAGGGCGTCGGCCTCCATAATGAATGCTCCGTAGTCTCGCTGCATTATATCAAGCACAGCAGTTTTTCCAGAACCGATACCACCAGTTATTCCTATGATCTTCATATTATTTTGCCTCATACCAGTTATTTCCTGATGCAACGCCCACCTCAAGAGGTACGGTCATATCTGCGGCATGCATCATCTCATCAACGAGAAGCTTCTTCACTATGTCCACTTCATCCTCGGCAGCCTCTATAAGAAGCTCATCGTGTATCTGCAGGATAAGCTGTGACTTCAGTCCGAGCTCCTTGAGCTTCATGTTAACTCTCACCATGGCGATCTTGATTATGTCCGCAGCGGTTCCCTGTATAGGCGAATTCATGGCAACCCTCTCGCCAAAACTCCTCTGCATAAAGTTGGATGACTTCAGCTCAGGGATAGGCCTGATCCTTCCGAACATGGTCGTCACATAACCTTTTTCCTTTGCGTGGGCTACCTGTTCATCCAAATACGCTTTTATACTCTTATAGGTGTCATAATACTTTGCAATGAAATCTGAAGCCTCTTTTCTGGATATACCCAGATCCTCACTCAGACCAAATGCGCTGATTCCGTACACGATTCCGAAGTTGACAGCCTTTGCATGCCGTCTCTGAAGAGATGTAACCTCATCGATAGGAACCTCAAACACTTCGGATGCGGTTGTGGCGTGTATGTCCACGTTGTTAAGGAAAGCGTTCTTCATAACCTCATCTCCCGACAGATGGGCAAGTACACGAAGCTCTACCTGTGAGTAATCGGCATCTACAAATATATATCCCTCCTTAGGGATAAATGCCTTTCTGATAAGTCTTCCGAGTTCCAGCTTCATAGGTATATTCTGAAGGTTAGGCTCTGTTGAGCTTATTCTTCCGGTTGCCGTGATAGTCTGGTTAAAGGTTCCGTGAATACGTCCGTCATCCGATATATAGTTCACAAGTCCCACTGCGTATGTGGAATTGAGTTTTGTGAGCTGTCTGTATTCCAGAATATCTCCGATGATAGGATGTTCGTTTTTGACCTTTTCAAGTACATCCACACTTGTTGAGTAGCCCGTCTTGGTCTTTTTGCCGCCCGGTATGCCCATATCTTCAAAAAGGATAGGTCCAAGCTGCTTCGGAGAATTGATATTGAACTCTTTTCCTGCGTAACCGATTATCGAATCGTGAAGCTCCTGAATCCTCTTCTCAAGCTTTTTGCTGTATTCCTCAAGCTCTGCCTTATCGACTCTTATTCCGCGTTTTTCCATGTCGTATAAGGTGTAAACGGTAGGGAGCTCAACCTTATTGTACAATTCAAGCATGCCTTCTTTGGCAAGCTTATCCATGACGATATCCTTTGCAAGGAGCGGAACGACCGCCTTGTACGAAAATACTTCAAGAAAATTATCACTTATAAATGTAAATATATTCAATTCATCTTTGCCGATGAGTTCCTTCTCAGAAGGAAGTATGTTGCCAAGATATTCCTTTGCGACATCATCGTAATCGTATGAATCCTCCATCGGATTGAGGAGATATGCTGCCACTCCTATATCAAGTACATTTGTGTCACATTCATGAAAATCTACATATTTCAGCGCGCTCTTAAGATCCTCCATGCATATGATGATTCCGGCATTCTTCAGATCGTATATGAATTTGACTGCCTCATCAGGATCTATACCCGATGAACAGTTTATCACGTACACATCCTTTGAATCACAGGCAACGGCTATGCCGAGCATCATGTCATCACTGTGGGCAACGTATACACCGACAGCTCCTGATTTCTTTGCAGCATCCTCGATATGAGCAAAGTCGGCTGTAGAATTTACCACTGTTATATCCGGTTTCAGTTCACTTACAGTCTGCTGGTTGTCAAACTTCTTTAAGAGACTCTTGAATTCCAGTCTTTTGAAAATGTTGTATGAATTGTCATTAAACGCATTCTCATATGTGGTATCCTCAAGCTTGAAATCCAGTTCACAGTCAAGCTTGATCGCTGCAAGCTCTCTGGACATTATTGCCTGTTCTGAGAACTCCGCAAGATTTTTCTGGGCTTTAGGAGGCTTGATCTCGTCTATATGTTCAAGAGCTCCTGCCACAGATCCCCACTGCTGAATGATCTTTGAGGCGGTCTTTTCACCTATTCCAGGAACCCCCGGGATGTTATCTGACGTATCACCCATAAGTCCCTTCATATCTATAAACTGGACTGGGGTAACTCCATAGAGATCCTTCACATCGTCTGCGTAATAGTTCTCTATCGTGGTTCCGCCTGCTTTTGTCTTCGGAATACGGACAAGGATATTGTCTGTTGCAAGCTGCAGAAGATCCCTGTCACCCGATACTATCACAACCTTGTATCCGGCAGAATCTGCAACTCTTGACAATGTGCCTATGATGTCATCAGCCTCATAACCACCTTTCTCAACTATGGTGACGTTCATTGCTGTCAAGACTTCTTTTATGAGTGGTACCTGCTCCCGCAGTTCATCCGGCATAGGCTTTCTTGTGCCCTTATACTCTTTGTACATAAGATGTCTGAATGTAGGCTGTTTAACGTCAAATGCCACACATACATTTGTCGGATTCTCTTCGTCGATTATCTTGAATATAATATTAAGAAAACCGAGGACAGCATTCGTGTGAAGTCCCTCATAGTTGGTGAGATCCGGAAGCCCGTAAAAAGCTCTGTTAAGTATGCTGTGTCCATCTATTATCAATATCTTTTTACCTGTATCTGGCATGAAAACCTCCTCTTATTTACCGCTCGCCATAGAGTATTCTGACTATTCGATACCCTTATGATTCGCATTATATTTTTTGATATTCTGCATAAATTCCGTACTTTCATCCCTGACTTTGTTTTGTTCTTCGTAATATCTGTCGATATCACTGAGATCATAGCGGGAATCGTCCAAAAGTCTTGAGCCAAAGAATTCAGCATAATAGTATTCAGGTTGCTCACTGAGTTTGGAATTCTGTTCATAGTTGTAGACCTTGTCAAGAGCACCGCTGTACAGCCATATAAGTCCGGCAACAACGGCTGCAATTCCGACCAGTATCGTGGAATTTGCTATTCTCTTTACCGTGGTAAGTCTGTTCATCTCTTCCTCAAGATGCTTATCCAGGGCATTCTTAAAATCTGTAGATATATTATCAGACTCGTCCAGTTGTTTCATACCAACTATAAGCGTGTAATAGATATCCAGCTCTTCATAGCAGTTTTTGCATGATCTGACATGCTTAATAAACTCTCTGAGTTCATCGTCAGGGAGTTTATTCTCAATAAACGCCATTATCTTTGACTGTGCTTCCAAACAATTCATATGATCCACCTAGTTAATCTCAAATGATCCATCATCCTGTGTGTTTTCAATCTTTCTTATGACCAGATAATACGGCTCACCCTTCTCTGGAACGACCTGGACTCTGTCGCCAACCTTGTGTCCCATGATCGCCCTGCCTATAGGTGATACGTTGCTCACCCTTCCGTCAAGCACATCAGCACGAACGCTTGTGACAACTCTGTATGTTTCCTCCTCGTCGTCATCCTCAAAATAAACGGTTACCGTGTTATCAATTCCAACCTCATCGTCTGCTGAGGTATCATCTATTATATCTGCAGTCCTGACAAGCCTGTCCAGATATCTGATCCTTCGCTCATTGGCATTCTTGTCTTTCTTTGCTGCATAATATTCAAAATTCTCACTGAGATCCCCCTGAGCTCTTGCCTCCTTTACGGCTTCAAGCTTCTCCTTCCTGACTACACATTTTCTATATTCGATCTCCTGTTCCATCTTTTCGATGTCTTTTTTTGTAAGCTGCTTACCCATATCGATACGCCTCCAAATCTGATATGTAATGACCTCTTGTCAAGTACAAGTTAACAGAAATCACCACAAAACTTTATTTAGTTGTCTGAAGGCACCCGGAAAGAGCCTCGGAGTATCAGTTCCCGGCATTGGCCACTCTGATATACGTGGATTGGTTACCGACAGGTCAATGGTCCGCCGTGAGCTCTACCGTCTAATTGCGTGGATCACAGATTTCTCTGTGCCAACATAGATTTATCGCAGATAGCTCGAACCTTGAAATGGCCGAAGCCCTTTCAGGATGTCTTCAGTTGTTACTTTAGTTACTGGCCAGATGTATGTGGCGCAAGCCATCTTACATCTGCTTGATTACCTGCTATAACAGCGGGATGATGATGTCAAGGCTGCGAAGCACCGCTGGCAGCGGCCTGGTCTTGATATCGGCAGCACGATGTTATACCTGTATCAGGTGATATGATCAGTCATCATGCCCCACATGAAACAGGCAAGCTCACGCGCAATCGCTGTTTTAGCTACATTGTGTTTCTTACTTTTTCCAAGAACCATTTTGTAGTATCGGCGTCTTAAGCGTTCATTGGCTTTATCTGCATAAGCAATAACCTGTGGTGAATTACCGGCTTGACGTGATTTCAGTTCCTTTGATTTGAATCCTATCTGACCACGGGCATAGCACTGGGAAGCTTCTGTAAGGAGCATACGCACATGACGATTTCCGGCTTTGGTAATGCCAAGCCTTGTCTGTTCATCACCGCTGGAATCCTCACCCGGTACAAGTCCCAGGTAGGAAGCAAATTTCTGTGCAGAAGCAAAACGCTGAAAATCGCCAACCTCAATCAGAACAGATAATGCGGTGTGAGTCTTGATACCGATGAAACAACAGAGTTTCTTAACCGATTCTCTGTATTCATCCTTGGAGGCAAGCTCCTCAATGCGTTTATCCAACCGTTCAAGCTTATCGCTAAGGGTAGTATAGGTCAGCAGATATTCGTCGAGGATTTCCTTATAAAGTGCCTCAGGCTTTAATGACTTAAGCCATTTGATGTGCGCTGCTGTCCAATGACTGTTTCCATCATAGCGATAGTTGTGGCGAAGACAAAATGCAAGAATCTGCTGCTTGACCTTTTTCAGTGCCAGTTTATGATCATCCCTCATACGGAGGAATTCTTTTGTTTCCTCGTCCGTTGCTGTAGGGATATGAACAGGACTGTAATTATGCTGTGCCAGACATTTGGCAATGATTTCAGCATCACGCCGATCAGTCTTAATTCTTCTTCTGCTGCACTGCTCAAGCATCGTTGTTGGCGCAAGTATCACACAGTTAACATGATGCTCTATTAATTGATGATATAAAGTATAACCGAGGCAACCCGCCTCATAACCGCATATAAAGTTAGCATCGTTTCCGTAGACGGTACGAAGAAACTCCAGATATTTCAGAACATTTTTGTAATCAGCTTCTGTTCTCTGGAAGTGGGAACCTTTCTCTGCATCGATTGTGTACGCACAAAATGTAAAACTTTCTTTGTGTACATCCATTCCTACGTAAACTGTGTTATAATTCATTTGATGACCTCCCTTTGTATGCGGTAATCCCTGTTACCATTGACTTTGACAATCTTTAGTATACAGGTAAATCCACGAACCTACAATGTGGAGGTCATTACATATTGTCTAACGCAATACTTTATATATACTATCACAAAATCCATTCAAAGTAAAATGAGGTGTTGCTGCACTAGTTATCATGGCGGCTGCCTGTATCCAGTGCGGATACAGCCCTCATAAAAAATACCCGGCAACCACTGCATGCAGTAATTACCGGGTAAAGTGTATACGTTTAAATATATAACCAGAAATTAGTTGTTGATAAGCTTGTCTGACTCGTTGTTCCAGCTATAAAGTGCTCTGATCTGCTCTCCAACCTTCTCTGATGGATGCTCTGAAGCAAGCTTTCTCATAGCCTTGAAGTGAACCTGACGTCCTGCTGGTGACATGTCAAGGAGGAACTCCTTAGCAAATGAACCATCCTGGATGTCCTTAAGGATCTGCTTCATAGCCTTCTTTGTCTCTGCTGTAACGATCTTAGGACCTGTTATATAGTCACCGTACTCTGCTGTGTTAGAGATTGAATATCTCATTCCAGCGAATCCTGACTGGTAGATAAGGTCTACGATAAGCTTCATCTCATGGATACACTCGAAGTATGCGTTTCTTGGATCATAACCAGCCTCGCAAAGTGTCTCGAAACCAGCCTGCATAAGTGCACAAACACCACCACAAAGGACTGCCTGCTCACCGAAGAGGTCTGTCTCTGTCTCTGTTCTGAATGTTGTCTCAAGAACGCCGGCTCTTGCTCCACCGATTGCAAGTGCATATGCAAGTGCAAGGTCAAGTGCCTTACCTGTAGCATCCTGCTCTACAGCAACAAGACAAGGTGTACCCTTTCCTGCCTGGTACTCTGAACGTACTGTGTGTCCAGGTGCCTTTGGAGCGATCATTGTTACGTCAACATCCTTTGGTGGCTTGATACAACCGAAGTGAATGTTGAAACCATGAGCGAACATAAGCATGTTACCTGGCTCAAGGTTTGGCTCGATATCCTTCTTGTACATATCTGCCTGTAACTCATCGTTGATAAGAATCATAATTATATCAGCCTGCTTTGCAGCCTCAGCGGCTGTGTATACCTTAAATCCCTGTGCCTCAGCCTTAGCCCATGACTTGCTTCCCTCGTAAAGACCGATGATGACATTGCATCCTGACTCCTTAGCGTTGAGGGCATGTGCATGACCCTGACTACCATATCCTATGATTGCGATTGTCTTTCCATCAAGTAATGAAAGATTGCAATCCTGCTGATAATAAATCTTTGCTTCTGCCATTTCTTTAATCCTCCTAAATATGTATAAAATGACTTATATATTAACTACCACTTGGATAATTAAAAACGTGTTAACCTCTGATGAGACCTGTGAGACCTGTGCGTACAAGCTCAACTATCTCATGTCCATCGAGCAGTCTGAGGAACGCCTCACACTTGGTTGTTGTTCCCGTAAGTTCTATAATAACCGAATCTTTGGAAACGTCAACTATATTCGCTCTGAAAATATCTGCAACTGAGATAATATCCTTTCTCTCAGATGGATTTGCCTTGACCTTGACAAGTACAAGCTCTCTGCACACAGACTTGCCCGGCTCAAGTTCTACGATATCTACTACATCCTCAAGTTTGTTGAGCTGCTTTTTAATCTGGATGAGACTGGCTTCATCGCCACTAACCGCAACAGTCATTCTGGAATAAGCAGGATTCTCAGTCTCTCCTACTGTCACACTGTCAATGTTATAGCCTCTTCTACTGAACAGTCCTGACACTCTGCTCAAAACTCCTGATGTGTTGTCAACAAGCAGTGACAAAACAATATTACCCATCTATATGTACCACCTTTCAACTCGTCTCTTTAAAATGTACTAAATTATTATAGTTATAAACCACTTTAATGTCAATTTATAACGTGAATTTTGTAATTATTTTTATCTGTTATTTCTGATAATTTTTGTTGTGTATTTACAAATACCCCAAAACTTATAGTGAGATATCCGGATTTTTCCAAATATTTACTCTATGCCCAGAAGATTCTTGACTACAACCACGCAGTTTGCCGCATCCTCGGAATATCCATCCGCACCGATCTCCTCGGCGTAGCTCTCGGTTATAACTGCACCGCCTATAACAACTTTACTGTCCAGGCCATTCTCCTTCACAGCTTCAACAACATCCTTCATCTTGACCATGGTGGTTGTCATGAGGGCTGACAGTCCGATTATGCTGGCGTTATTATCCTTTGCCGCTTGTATTATCACATCACAAGGAACATCCTTGCCGAGATCTATAACATTAAATCCATAGTTTCTGAGCATAAGAACCACGAGGTTCTTACCTATATCATGTATATCGCCCTCAACTGTCGCCACGACTATGGTAGGCATATCAGAGCTGTCCTTGTCCTTCAGAACAAGTGGACTTATAACACCTATCGCCATCTCCATGGTCTCAGCACTTGATATGAGCTGTGGCAGGAAATATTTTTTCTTCTCGAAGAGTCGTCCAACCTCATTTATCGCACCTATCAGATCGTTATCTATGATGGACTGGGGATCAGCTCCGCTGTCAAGCACAGCGTGTACATCGTCAAGTATTGATCTCTTATTTCCCTTGAGAACATCTATGTATATCTGGCTTTTTCCCTCCAGATCAGATCCTGCTTTGCCGCCGGATGCACCCGCTCCCGGTGAGGCAAGCTCAAGAGGTTTGACATTCTCAATATAACGGACATCGCTCTCCTCCTTGAAAAGCAGCATATCAGAAGCAAATGCAGCATTCATGAGCATGGTCTGGGAAGGATTTGCTATAGCCATCGTAAGTCCACGAGAGATAGCCATGGTGAGGAATGCTGTATTTACAAACATTCTCTCAGGAAGTCCAAATGAAATGTTGGACAGACCACAGATGGTTGCAAGTCCGTTGTTATAACAGTAGTTTATGGTTTTCAGGCAGTTGATGGCAGCGTCCTTCTGGGCACCGACCGTTGCAACAAGTCCGTCCACAACCACATCATTCTTCGTAAATCCCATCTCATACGCAGTGCCAAGCACCGTGTTGATTATGTCCTCCTTCTCCTGTGGACTCTCCGGAAGCCCCTTATCCGACAGAGGAAGAAGAATAAACATAGCTCCGTACTTCTTTACAAGAGGCAGTATCTCTTCCATCTTCACCTTCTCAAGGGATACTGAATTGACAAGCGCACGTCCCGGATAGATACGAAGTGCCGCCTCAAGTACCTCTGGTGAGCTGGAATCAAGGCATAACGGAAGGTTTACAGCCTGCGATACCTGATATACTACCTTAAGCATCATATCTCTCTCATCGATACCATTCATACCGACATTGATATCAAGTATTGAAGCGCCTTTATCTACCTGCTCTTCGGCCATATTCATGACAAGCTCAAGAGATCCCTCCCTGAGCTCAGCCTGAAGCTTCTTCTTTCCAGTCGGGTTGATTCTCTCTCCAACAACCTTAAACGGAGCATCCAGATCTATTATGAGAGATGAACGCTCAGATGATATACATCTGACATGCTCTGAACTTATCTCAGGAACAGGCATCTTGGAAGCCATATCAGCAAGAGCCTTTATGTGTTCAGGTCTCGTACCGCAACAGCCACCAACCATTCCGGCCCCGGCCTCGATTATCATCTTCATATCTTCAGCAAATTCCTCAGGGGTCATCCGATATACGCTTTTATCATTTACAAGCTCCGGCATTCCGGCGTTCGGCTTTGCAAATACAGGGATAAATGCGATGCTCTTCATCTGTCTAACAAGCTCGACCATCTTATCAGGGCCTGTGGAACAGTTTACACCTATAGCTGCCACTCCAAGATTCTGAAGAACATTTACTGCTGTCACAGGATCGGTTCCATACAGGGTACGTCCATCCTCGTTGAATGTAAGGCTGGCGATTATAGGGAGATCTGACACTTCATTTGCCGCAATAACCGCAGCTCTGGTCTCAGCGAGGCTCATCATGGTCTCGACCACAAGCAGGTCACAACCACTCTCGTCTATGACCTTTATCTGTTCCTTATACACGTCGACCAGCTCTTCAAACTTCAGTTTTCCCATAGGATAGAGCATCTCGCCGGTCATGGTGATATCGCCCGCCACGAGGCCATGGCCTGCAGCCTTGACCGCTTCCTTAGACAATTCTACAAGTCTTCTGTTCATGTCCTCAAGATCATCGGCAAGCCCATACTCGTTGAGTTTTATCCTGTTACATGTAAAGGTTGGAGCATACAGAATATCTGTGCCGGCGTTCAGATATGCAACCTGGAGGTCAAACATTATCTGTGGACGTTCAAGTATCCATTTCTCGGGGCACACGCCAAGAGGCATGCCTGCATTCATAAGATTTGTTCCTGTGGCTCCATCAAGTATAAGTATCTTATCATCAAACAGTTTTCTGAAATCTGCCTTTTTCATGTCTTATCTCCTCGTACTCAGGCCTGATCCAGACCTTCATCAGTTATTTTTCCATCGCCGTCTGCGGCTGCTGTTGCCAGCATGTCACATCTCTCATTTCCAGGGTTGCCGGCATGACCTTTGACCCACAGGAATTCCACGTTGTGTGGTGCTTTTGCTGCAAGCAGACGTTCCCACAGATCCCGGTTTTTGACCGGTTCATTCTTGCCGCGCTTCCAGCCTTTTTTGATCCAGCCCTCTATCCAGTGCTGGTTAAATGCGTTGCACAGATACTGTGAATCTGAATACAATTTCACATTACATGGCTTTATAAGAGCCTCAAGCCCGACTATCGCCGCCATAAGCTCCATTCTATTGTTTGTTGTCTTTATATATCCCTGGCTGTATTCTCTCTCATGAAGCTGTCCATTTGCATCGATAAACTGAAGAACAGCACCATATCCACCAGGTCCATTTGGATTGCCTCTGGCAGATCCATCAGTGTACAATATTACATCCATATATGATCTCCATAATTATATTTTCTGTATAAATGAGTCTATGATACGAACAAGTCTTCCTGACGCTTCATCGCCCGCCGCAATGATCTCCTCGTGCGAAAGCTCTCCGCCGAGGCCTGCAGCTTTGTTGCATATTGAGGAAAGACCTGCGACACGCATTCCCATATGTCTTGCAGCTATGGCTTCACATACAGTGCTCATTCCAACTGCATCTGCCCCCATTCCCGCAAACATTCTTATCTCTGCAGGAGTCTCATACTGAGGACCGGTGACCTGAATATATACACCCGACCTGAAATCAATATCATTTTCAGCAAATGCTTCTCTGATATAGCTATTCAGCTCCACATCGTAGACATGTGTCATATCGGGAAATCTCACACCCAATTTATTATAGTAACTGCAAATGAGTGGCGATGGTACAAATGTTGAAATGTGATCACTTATCATCATGATATCGCCCGGCTCAAGCTTCTCAGATATTCCGCCTGCAGCATTTGTGAGCAGAAGCTTATCTACACCAAGCAGCCCTATTACACGGACAGGCATGACAACCTGGCTCATATCGTATCCTTCATAATAATGGACCCGTCCCTGCATGATAAGGACCTTTTTCCCGTGGATACATCCGTATACGAAGCGGCCTCTGTGTCCTGCTACTGTAGATACAGGAAAATGTGGAATATCTCCGTAATCCACATACACAGGGTTCTCAATAACGTCCGCCATATGTCCCAGACCACTGCCCAGGATAAAGGCTATATCAGGAACATCTCCTATCGCATGTCTCAAATACGAGGCAGCCTCCGTCAACTGATCGTATGTTACCAAATCATCACCCCCATAATACAAAACAAGGTCAGGATATTATTCCTGACCAGGATCTATATAAGTTATAACGGAGACGGAGGGATTTGAACCCTCGCGCCGGTTGCCCGACCTACCGCATTTCGAGTGCGGACCCTTCAACCTCTTGGGTACGTCTCCAATTACACTTTAATAATAGCAGATGACAGGCATTCCGTCATATACTATATTAAACAACTGTTCTGCCGCGGATACAGGAAGATTTACACATCCATGGGATCCGCTGTTCTTGTATATATCACCGCCGAATGAACTTCTCCACGATGCATCATGGAATCCGATTCCCAGCTCGCCTATGAATGGCATCCAGTATGTTACAGGAGTCTCATAGTCATCGCCGATAAGCACAGCAGGTGTCTTCTTATACAGGATCGTATATACACCTTCAGGTGTTCTGTATTTGCCATTGTTTGCAAGGCTTCCGGTTACGCAGTCGGAATCCCACACAAGATTGCCGTCTACATATGCATATACATGCTGCTGGCCAAAATCACATTCGATATATGAATCACCGATATCATCGCCGCCATCGTGATAAACTGCAGCGTAGCAGTCAAACGGCGGTGTATGTGTTGTGGACTCTCCGGCTTCAAGAAGCTTCATGAGCTCTTCTGTCTCACCGTCCACATCGATCATCCAGCCATACCAGGTATTCGCCAGAGTGATGACATCACCATTATGAGTTCTGAAATTCCTCGGCACACCGTATGTATCGTATCTGCTTGCGATATCCTCGACATACTCACGCACCTTGTCTTCTGAGAATTTCCATTTTCCTTTTACGTTGCTGATCCAGTCGCCATATTCCTTGCTGGTAAGCTTCCATGACACCTGATCTATCTCATATGTAATGGTCATCTCAAGGATCTTTGCAAGTTCCTTCTGCTCATTTACTATCTCTTCACTGTCGGCTGTGAGCTCAGGACTCTCGTATGCGTCACTTTCCGATACATCAAGCACGGATTCACCTTTAACAATCGCCTCATCTATTATACAGCATAATCTGTCAAAATCAAGATAATTTCCTTCAGATTCAGGAATAATTGTTGATTCTCCATCCTTGATCTTAACATAGGCATCTTCCGGTTTCTCCATCTTGGACTCGTCAAGACTGTCATAGCTCTTCAAAAGCTTCTCGAGAGCATCCTTGTCATATGACGCTGAATAGTAAAGGTCATAATCTTTTCTCTTTAGCATGTAATAAGGCCAGAGAAAGCCATTTTGTTCGCTTATGATCTTCTTGGCTGTTATATTCGGCTTTATATCAAGCGATATATCTTCTGGTTTTATGACATGTTCCTCACCGCCCCTGAGCTTGAGTGTGAGGGAATAATCCTGTATGTAACTCTCTATGTATGCATCGACATCATCAAGTGAGTAAAACGAATAGTCTATATCATTGATGTATGTCTTGTAGTTGTAATGGAACATGAACCATATCGATATAACTATATATGTACATACGACCACCGCTCCAAATATAGCCGCTGTGATCTTCAAAGCCCTGTGAGTCTTTTTTGCAGGCTTGTCATCCGGTTCGTCCGCTTCATCAGAAGCTTCATTATCTGGGAATATCGGTATCCCTACTCCATCGGGAATGGCTGCATCCGATGCCGCAGTCTCCGGTTCGGTCTCTGTCCCCCCGAATATTGTCTCTTCAGCAACTATCTCTTCAGTGGCATCAGTGTTCACATTATCTTTATCTATATTGTTATCATCTGTGTTATTGTTCATAAAATCACGCTCTTCCCCTTCACACATAATTCCATGCGAACTTACATCCAACATACATAATATTATATGCTATATTACTATAATTCAACACTTAATTATGTTTAAATATAAGAGGCTAACGCACTGTTATCTGGACAAATTGATGGTCACCAGATCCGGTTCGTTATTAACTCTGATTCGGATAGTGTGAAGTCCGAGTCCTGCACAGACTATCATATTATGTCCATCGCAGGAATATAACCCCTTATAGTACTTTGGAAACAGTCTGATCATAGGCGATATCACGCCTCCGAGAAATGGCAGAATCACAAGTCCACCATGTACATGGCCGGATACAGTAAGATCAGCGCCCCATCGGGAATATTCTTCAAAATAATCGGGATCATGTCCTATAAGTATATTGTAATCGGATCTGCTTATCGGTGGAAGTTCATTCAGCAGATACTCTTCATCCATATCGAGCTTTTTGAATCTTCTGTAATATTCCGTCTTCATGTCAAGTCCGTATATCGTGACATTGTATTCATCAAGATGAACACTTTCATTTATAAGCCAGGTGATGTTATCTTTTGTTCCTTCATATAACCTGTTCCACATATCACCATATTTTTCATATATGGATACGCGCATCTCATGATTTCCTTTTCCCATATACACAGGAAAACGCTTGCCAAGTTCATTCAGAAAATGTATACCTATATCTACTGTAAGTCCCGGCTTTCCGACTATTATATCCCCCGCCACCAGTATGAAATCCGGATTAATCTTTTCTATACAGCTTATAAGCTTCTCGTTGTCCTTTCCAAATTCCGCATTGTGGAGATCTGATATCATGACTATCCGGGCTTTTTTTCTTATTCTCCTGTCATGCAGTTGATAATTTGAAAACGAGATTCTTCTGTTTTCGCGGTAACTCTCTATCAAAACATTAACAAGCGTTATAATGCATAGTACGATAACTACAACTAAAAAAATCTTCATGTATTTAACCTCAATATGTAAATTGTAACTTGAGCACTTTAACGAAAGCGTACTTCATACTCATGGAATCAACCTTCTCCGCCGCATATATCGGCACTGAACCGATGCACCTCTCGCCAATATAATAGCTCATCTTTCCAAGCTCTTCACCACTGTCAACCGGGGCAGTCAGTGGATCTCTCATCTCCAGTTTCTTCTTCACATCCTCCGCGTGTTCTCCCGCAAGCAAGATCCCGGTGAATTGTGAGTCGGTCTTAATTGTAACACAACTTTCGGTGCCATTGTCTATGGAAATCTCTTTTTCCTGAAGAATATTCAGATCTGTATATTTCTGGCACATCGAATATCCATAATCAAGCAGCCTGCAGGCGTCTTTGTTTCTGATATCCTTTGTATCAGCTCCCATGATGACAGCAATAAGCTGTATGCCGTCCCTCTCAGCAGTCGCCGACATGCAATATTTTGCGGTATTTGTGAAACCTGTCTTAAGGCCGGTTGCTCCTGTATACATATTCAAAAATTTATTTGTGTTGACGAGATCAAACTGACTCTCGCCCCTTCGTGTTTTATGTATGATCGAATCCATCCATATGCCTGAATAATCAAATATGGCAGGATATTTTGTTATGAGTTCTCTGGACATTATGGAGATATCCCGTGCTGACATTTTATGTCCATCCGCATCCAAGCCACACGCATTTTTGAAACTTGCATTTGTCATCCCCAGCTCAGCAGCCCTCTCATTCATCTTTTTCACAAACGCTTCTTCGCTTCCGGCAACCTTTTCCGCCATGGCAACAGCCGCATCGTTTCCGGATGCAATTATAATACACTTTATCATATCTTCAACAGTCTGTTCTTCTCCTGCCTCAAAGAAGCATTGCGATCCGCCCATGGACGCAGCATGTTCACTCACAGTTACAATATCATCAAGAGTCATTTGTCCGGCCCCTATCGCCTCAAAAGCCAGAAGAAGCGTCATAACCTTTGTAACCGAAGCCGGAGCCATGGCTTCATCACAGTTTTTTTCAAATAACACCTGACCTGTGGATGCCTCAACGAGTATACAGCTTGGAGATTCCACCTCCAGAACTTCTGTCTGGTCTGCCGCCTGAGTCTCTGTCTGTTCCTCTGCATATACCATAAGATTCGTACCATTTGTGTTTGCAAATATGATAAAGATGAGTACCGTTATAACAGATAATCTTCTGATATTTTTCTTCCTGCCCATCTTTTTTCTATCCGGAAAATGCAGCATACAACTCCTCTTTCAGTTTCTGTTTATATATTATATTATGCATTTATCCGGCAATATGACTTTTTATCCCACCAATATAGTATTATTTTCTTTATTTTGTAAAGTTTTTCTGATATAATCAATGGCTAGAAAAAAGGAGGACATGTTTCATGAGTATGAAATTAGTTAAACGAGTACCAACTGGCGATGAGATCAAGGAACTATACCCTCTTTCAAGCGAGTTGAAAGCCATCAAAGCCAGAAGAGATGAAGAGATCAGAAAAATTTTCGTAGGCGATGATGACCGATTTATATTTATCATCGGACCTTGTTCAGCAGATAATGAGGATGCTGTTTGCGATTATCAGAATCGTCTTGCAAAGGTTGCAGATGAAGTTAAGGATAAGATACTGGTCATTCCACGTATATATACTAACAAGCCAAGAACTACTGGTGATGGTTACAAAGGAATGCTCCATCAGCCTGATCCTACAAAGGCATCAGACATGCTCGAGGGCCTTTACGCCATCAGAAAAATGCATATAAGAGCTATCAGGGAGACAGGACTCACCGCTGCTGATGAGATGCTTTATTCAGAAAACTGGCAGTATGTAGATGATATCCTCTCTTACGTTGCCATAGGCGCACGTTCTGTTGAGGATCAGCAGCACAGACTTACCGCAAGTGGAATGGATGTTCCTGTAGGTATGAAGAATCCTACAAGTGGTGACTACAACGTTATGATGAATTCCTGTATAGCAGGACAGCATCACCACACATTCCTCTATTCTGGATGGGAGGCACATACAGACGGAAATCCTTTGACACATTGTATATTGAGAGGTGCACTGAATAAGCATGGACAGTCTATATCCAATTATCACTATGAGGATCTCAGGCTCCTTGCTGACACATACAAGAAGTTCAACCTCGTAAATCATGCATGTATAGTTGATGCCAACCACAATAATTCTGGCAAGAAATTTATTGAACAGCCAAGAATTGTCAAAGAGATAATCCACAGCAGGAATTACGATTCTGAGATCAAGAATCTTGTAAAGGGGGTTATGGTTGAGAGTTATATTGAGGATGGCAACCAGCCAGTAGATGGTGGATGCTATGGTAAGTCTATCACAGATCCTTGTCTTGGATGGGATAAGACAGAGAGACTTCTCAAAGAAGTTGCTGATCTTCTGTAAAAAATACATTTTAAGCCTGCGCGCTTATACAATTACACGTGCTGTGCTTATACAACAAAAGAAAACCGGCGGATCTATCATGATACCACCGGTTTTCTTTATTTATCTGTCAGGCCGAAGCCTCGCAGAGTTTGACGAGTATGCATCTTCCCAAAGACACATCTCCCATCATCTTATATTTACTTGTAGTATACGCATACATCGGATCGACAACTCTTCTCAAAAGTCTCGAAAGAACTGGAACTGTAAATACATATTTAACCTTATACTCCCTGTCCGAATCCTCTGTTAATCTGGCAACATGATCCCTTATATCTATGTAGAACACCCCACTATCATTGCCGATAACATTGAACTGAAGACAACAATCATCAATATCCGCCAATTCCAAAGAACTGAGAACGCCGTCGATACACTCCACGCATTCTTTATACGTCATATAAACACCCAATCTTTATAAGAACTCGAAGTCTGCATCCTCATCGCCATCTCCGATAAGTACCTGATTACGCTTTACTCCTTCTTCTACTTCACCAACAATAAGTTCTTCCTCTTCTTCCTCCTGAGCAGCCTGAGCACTCTTACCTGTGAATGCTGCCGGCTTTGGCTCTGCCTCTGGAGCAGCCTTTGGTGTCATCTTGAGCTTCTGAGGTGCATCTCCGCCCTGCGACTTCATCTTAAGCTTTGTTATAGGATCCGCCTCAACTGCAGCTTCAACCTTATTTGCAGCCTCAGCAACCTTTGCACTTGATCCGCTCTTGAGTGTCTCCATCTCTTCCTTGAGCTTGGCAAGCTCAGCCTTTGCATTTGCGATAACCTCGTTAGCCTTCTTCTTAGCGTCGTTTATTATCTTGTTAGCCTCAGCATTTGCTGCGTTGGCTTCCTTCTTGGAACCAGGAGCAGCCTGCTCGAGCTGCTTCTCAAGCTCATAAATCTTTACGCTGTTCTCCATAAGGTTCTTCTTTGACACTTCGTTCTCTGACTCAAGAACTGCATACTTTGTCTCAAGTTCTGCATAATCTTCTGCAACTGAGCGCAGGAAGCTGTTAACCTCATCCTTATTATATCCAAAAAGTCCTTTTTTAAAGGTTTTAGATTCAATCTGATCCTTTGTCATTGTATAGTTCTCCTTTTCAGTATTAGTTCTCTCTATAATATTATCCTTTGCATATAGAAACTCCACTTGTAATTATATTAACAAATATTCATTTTTTCAACAATATTGTTGGATTTTATAAAATTTTCCCAATATATTACAATTTTTTCGGCAAATCATGGATATATTACAATTCATTACTGTCAAGTAATATGGTAAATGGCCCATCATTGGACAGATCCACTTTCATATCTGCACCAAATTCTCCATGTTCCACCACAGGAACAAACTCACGGCATCTTTCAATTATATACTCATACATCTCATTGGCCATATCAGGCGCTCCTGCACCAGTAAATGATGGTCTGTTGCCCTTCCGGCAGTCTGCGCACAAGGTAAACTGTGAAACGATCAGGAGTTGGCCGTTTACTCTGTTTATGTCAAGATTTGTCTTGCCATTTTCGTCGGCAAATATCCTCATCTTCACAAGCTTGTTTATCATCTTGTCAGCAATCTCTTTGGTATCCGAATCGTATACTCCGACAAAAACCAGAAAACCTTTCTGTATGCTGCCGATCACTTTGCCATCCACCTCTACTGATGCGTGATTTACACGCTGTATAACAAATTTCATTTTACGGATCCTTTCATAATCTTTTTACAGACTATTTTTTCAACAATATCATTGTGACAGTTATTTTCTGGTCATACTATCTGTCCGACATGCTTATCGCTTCAACTGCAACACTTCCGCCTCTTACAACCTCTATTCTGTTAGGAAAACTCTCTTTGAACAGTTTTATTGCATTGTCGTTCTTTGCATCAGTCTGAACACACTCAACAAGCACTGATTTCTTATTGTAGTCAGTGATCTTGTAGCCAAATGCATTTGCAATTCGGAACACCTCGTCCTTATCTTCATTTGAGCAGCTATTGACCTTGACATATAAGATCTCGTTGTTGTGGATTGCAATATCTGTGTAGTCGACGACCTTGATAACCTCAACACTTCTATTGAGCTGCTTTTTCACCTGCTCAAATGTCCTGTCATCACTGGTGAAACCGATGGTCATTCTGGATATTGTCTCATCCTCGGTTACTCCAACGGTTATAGTATCTATATTGTATGATTTGCTTGAAAACAAACCTGAAATTCTTGCAAGTACACCTACCTCATTCTCTACGAACAGGCATATCCATCTCTTCTTTACGCTCATTCTATATACCCCTTTCATCTGGATAATATACAAATCTATATATGTACATTCTATTACCAATATAAAATCAATTTATCAATATCAGCAGTCAAGTATCATGTCATTCAGTGACTTTCCACCCGGAACCATAGGAAATACGTTGGCCGTAGGATCGATGAAGAATTCTATAACTGTAGGTCCGTTTGTATTTGCCCTGGCAGCCTCAAATGCCGGCCTGATTTCCTCAGGCTTTGTAACTCTGATGCCCTTTGCATCATAGCTCTCTGCCAGTTTTACAAAGTCAGGAGAATACTTTGGACAGCATTTATCCGGATTCTGACAGTCTCTGTTGCATCTTCTTCTGTATCTGAGACATGTACTGCTGTATCTCTTATTGAAGAACAGCTCCTGCCACTGGCGTACATTGCCGAGATAGCCGTTGTTCAGTATACAGAGGGTAACAGGAAGCTCAAGCGCAACAGCTGTAGCCATCTCCTGAATGTTCATCTGGACTCCGCCGTCTCCGGATATACAGATAACATCTTTATCCATGTTGCCAAGCTTTGCGCCTATGGCAGCAGGAAATCCATAACCCATGGTTCCAAGACCTCCAGAAGTTAAGAGCTGTTTGTTCTCGTCTATATCAATGTACTGCGTTGTCCAGAGCTGATTCTGTCCAACATCAGTTGTAACGATGAGATTGCTGTACATATCGTTTATGGTTCTGATGATAGCCTCAGGGGTCACACCATCATATCTGTTCATGTTGATAGGATACTCAGCCTTGACATTCATAATGTCATCCACCCAGCCTTTGATATCAAGAGGTTCTGCATATTCAAGCATCTTGGATATGGCAACCTTGGCATCAGCAACGATAGGTATATCTACCTTTATATTTCTTGATATGGACGCTGCATCTATATCAACATGTATGATCTTGGCATTCTTGGCAAATGTATCTATAGTACCTGTTATTCGGTCGTTAAATCTACATCCGATGGAGAAAAGTACATCGCTCTCCATGATAGCCTTGTTGGATGCCATGTTACCATGCATACCGATGTTACCGACATAGAGTGGATGGTCAGTAGGAATAGCACCCTTACCCATAATTGTAGTAACTACAGGTATACCGGTCTTCTCTGCAAGCTCCTGCATTTCTTTTCTCGCATGTGCGATATTGACTCCGCCGCCGCAGAGGAACACAGGCTTCTTTGCATTCTTAAGCTCCGCAAGGGCTCGCTTGATCTGTCCAACATGTACACCCTCTGAAGGCTTGTAACCTCTGATATTTACTTCTGTAGGATACTCGTCACTTCCCATGGCAAGCTGTATATCCTTAGGAATATCAACAACTACAGGACCTGGCTTTCCGGTTCTTGCTATGTAAAAAGCATTTTTAATGATCCTTGCAAGATCTTCTCTCTTTCTTACTGTGACTGCATACTTACATATGCTTCTTGTGATTCCAACTATATCAACCTCCTGAAAAGCATCATTTCCAATAAGATTCATTGGAACCTGTCCTGTAAAACATACCAGTGGCACGCTGTCGTAGTTGGCTGTGGCAATTCCCGTTACAAGGTTTGTCGCACCCGGACCACTTGTTACCAGACACACTCCAACTCTTCCTGTTGAACGTGCATATCCATCTGCTGCGTGGACAAGCGCCTGCTCGTGTCTTGGAAGTATCATATCGATACCTTCTGCATCATACAACGCATCAAACAGGTCTATCGCCGTTCCACCAGGGTATGCGAACAGAGTGTCTACCCCCTCTTCCTGCAACGCTTTTACAAACATCTTTGCTCCATTGATCTCCATATCTTATACCTCCTGTAAAGTTCATGATAATCTAAACTTACGCCTCGGGATGTATATATGCACCCCATGCATAGAAAAAGCCCTAAGCGCAACTGTTTTACGCTTAGGGCGAATATGTTCATATCCGTGGTACCACCTAAATTCAGACAAATGTCTGCACTTATCAGATACTATAATAAATTATCACTGTAATCATTATTAATATCTTATTCCTGTAACGGGGAAAACCGTTGAAACCTACTCGACAACAGCCGACAAATATGTATGCTGCAATCTTTCAATCCACTGCTCGAAGGCTACCTTCCACACATTCCTGATGAAGACTCTCACCACCGTCTTCTCTCTGTTGATCGGGGGGATGCATGTACTCCTCCTCGTCATAGCATTTGACTATTTCCCGGTCGTTTTACGACCCTTAGATGTGATTATTTTATCATTAACATGAAGATGTGTCAACGATTCTTTTACTTGCCCGTCAGCAGTTCAAACCAGAACACATCATAACCTGCCGCAGCGGCAACTCTCTGTGATGCTATATGTGACATTCCTGTGCCATAATATGGAATTTTGCCACACCTGAGTATATCCTTGGTCAGTTCAGATACAAGCGATGTACCCACATGTCTTCCCTCAGCTTCTTGAACAACATTTATACCAATCTGCCAGAAGTCGTCACTGTCAGCGCTTGCGCCAGCCATACCAATGATCTCACCATCTGATACAGCAGCCACAGCCAGCACATCAGGAGTGTTATCATCAAAGCAAAATGCCTCATTCCATCTGTCATCTCCTTTGAATTGCAGGATCTCATCCCCCGTATACCTGACAAGGTTAAAATCTTCTTTTATCATCGAATCAACGGTTTTATCTGTATTATCTTTTCTCGCTGCCTGTTCGCTCAGTTTCGTCGGAAGGTAAAATGGGTGGGCAGATTTCAATTTGCATCCGTATCTGGAAAGAATATTGTCGAGCTCACGAAAATTCTCTATATCCATGAACCATTTTCCAGATGCATTCTCATAGCGTTTTCTGCATTCTTCTACAATCTCTCTCCTACCGGTAAATAGCAGCTTGCCATTTACCACAGCTATTTTGAGTGGGCACTTTTCCTGTCCTTTGAACCGTCTTTGTCCTTCTATCTGTCTATATTCAGAAAATATATTGTCACTGGAATATATATCAGCCGCATCACAGCAGTAATCCCTGGCCAGCTGATCATACAGTGAATTCTTCATCTTTCCAGACAGCCAATGTTTTCTCGTCATAATATTCGTATGTCCTATCCGGATTTCATTCAAAAGAGGCACATCCACTTCATCACAGGTATGATGAAACACAAATCCAAGCTTTTCCTGTACTATGCGGGACTTGGAATTGCCATCGTAGTAACCGCACCATATTGTTCTCATGCCCAGATCAAGAAATCCATGTTCTATGAGTCTCCTGGCCGCCTCCGGTGCGTATTCGTTGCCCCAGTGAGGCTTTCCTATCCAGTATCCGAGTTCACATTCGTCATCGCGGTCTGTCATATCTGTCCTTCCGTTTAACAGTAATTCAATGGCTCCGACAACCAGGCCGCTGTCCTTCAGACACACAGCATAACACTCCGGCCCATTAAATACATTCCGTATCACATCAAGGCTGTACTCCCTGCTCTCATGCACTGGCCAGCCAGCTATAGGTCCCACATCAGGGTCACTTGCATATTCAAATAATATATCTGCGTCACTCTCCTGCCAGTGACGTAATATTAACCTATTAGTTTCTAAAATCAAATCATATATCCCCTTTCATATAAGACTTTCTTTTTCTGATACGTCTATTCTAAATTATATATGCCACTGAATGTCGCACCCACTGTTTAGCTAATTCAGCCTTTTTACCTCAGTCTGTGCTTTCCCAGTTTTTCACTATCCTCAGATATTTGCCGAGATTGATAAAAGATCTAACGATCTCGTCCACTATGACTGCAAGAAAGACACCTGCTATTCCAAGCTTAAGGACAAACACGAACAAAAGTGCCACAGAAACCACCCACAACGTGCCAAACAACTGTGTTATGAGCATCCATATCGTGTTGCCACTGCCCCTGATTGCATTGCCAACAACTATGTTTGCTGATTTTGCGAAAAGATTGATGCTGATAAAGATCAGATATATCCCACACGATGCAATTATACTCTTGTCGTTGGTGAAAAGTGATATGATCTGCTGTGGAAACGCAAGACAGACACCGAGTGTGATGATTCCAACTACTATACACAAGCCATACGCACAGACACATACACCCTTGTATTTACCCAGATCATTGTTTCCTTTTGCCTCACCGGTTAGTGTCATTGTACCGTTTCCTATCGCTCCAATGATGACAACCGCCAGAACTTCAACACTGAATATGATGGAATAAATTCCGGCAGCCATCTCATTTATGGCGTTGAGAATCCTTATAAGCAGCAGATTGCCAAGATTCCATGCAAAATCCTCAAGAGCTGTGTTCACTCCCAGCTTTGCCGACAAAAGATACGGCTTTATATGTGCCTTTACTACCCATTTCATAGATGGTTTAGTGTTAAGTTTCTTGCTTGATACCACGAATATCACTGCAAATATAAGTCCAGAGTACTCCGCTATTGTCGTCGCTATGGCTGCACCCTTTATCCCCATGGCTGGAAACCCAAATCTTCCAAATATCATAACCCAGTCAAGGAGTATATTTACACCAGATCTTAATATTCCATATACAACAAGTGGTTTGGTATAGTTTGATGTCTGGAGTATGACGCTGAATGCACCGCCCAGTCCTGTTATCAAAAATACGGGCGCATAATACCTGGAATAATCAAGACACATCGGCATCAGGCCATCTGACACACCCATGAGTCTGAATACAAATTCAGCGCAGAATGTCCAGAAGAAAAATAACAGTATCGGTATGATATTATTGTATTTCACCATGGCACCGGAGTATTCCTCTATGTGTTCGGTATCTCCTGCACCAACACCCTGACTTATCAGTATAGACGCTCCTGTCACGATGGAGAAACAGAACGACATGGTGGTCCACATCGGTGAAGTCACATTGCCAAGTGCGCTCATGTACATGCTGTTTACGTGTCCTAAAAATATTCTGTCTATAAGCATCTGAAGCTGCGATATAAGATTGCTCAGCATGATTGGAACCGCGATGTTTAAAAGTCCCGGAAGGTATTTTTTGTTAGTCTTTATTAAAGTGTTTTTCATTGCAGTATTTCTCTTTCTATTATCAATATTTTGTAGGTTCAAATGTCATGATGCTTATTGCCGATTTTGTGTTCATACTCACCGAAAACAAATATGATACATTATATCAATACTTAACATATCTTGCATCAAACTTATAGTATTATATAAAAGTTCTATAAAATCAACTCCCCAATATAATATATAGATACCACAAAAAGAGGTAAATATATGTGTTCCATCGCAGGATTCTATAACTCCAACAGGATTTTCAATACCGAACATGAACGATACTCATACATATTGAACGACATGAATAAGGCACTTGCTCACAGAGGTCCGGATGCACAAAATACAGTGCTGTCATCGCACTGTGGAATGGCACACACAAGACTTTCCATACGTGACGTAGCAAGAGGCGAACAGCCTATGAAAAAGGTCATCGGCGAAAATACTATATACATAGTGTACAACGGCGAGATCTACAACACAAAGGAACTGAAATCGGAGCTGCTCGCCCTTGGATATACATTTGATACAACTTCGGACACAGAGGTTATTCTCAACTGTTTTCTTCACTTCGGTCCCGATTTTGTTCACAGGCTGAACGGAATATTTGCATTTGCGATATATGACGAACATATCCAGACCATATATCTGTACAGGGATCACTTCGGTGTGAAGCCGCTGTACTACTCAGTAACTGATGACGGAACACTTGTCTTCGCCTCAGAGATCAAAGGACTGCTCTACTATCCAGGTATAAGGCCTGTCATTGATGCACGGGGACTATGTGAGGTGTTCGGAATCGGGCCGTCCAAGACTCCAGGCTGTGGAGTATTTCAGAATATAGACGAAGTAAAGCCGGGACATTTCATGAAATTCTCACCCTACGGAATGACAGACTTCACATATTACCGCATAACCAGCAATCCTCACACTGACAGCTATGAAGACACTGTGGAAAAAGTCCGTTATCTTGTCAAGGACAGTATAGAGAGACAGATCGTATCGGATGTGCCTGTATGTACATTTCTCTCGGGGGGCATCGACTCATCAATCGTCAGCAGCGTATGCGCCGCAAAACTCAGGGAGCAAGGGAAAAAGCTGCACACTTTCTCATTTGATTTCAAAGATAATTCTAAATATTTCAAGTCAAATGCATTCCAGCCGGAGCAGGATCGACCATATGTAGATATGATGGTAGCCCACATAGGTTCAGACCACACATATCTCACCTGCAATTACAGTGATCTTGCAGACTATCTGTATACTTCCGTGGAATCAAGGGATATGCCGACCATGGCGGACGTGGATTCATCACTTCTGTACTTCTGTTCATTGGTGGCAAAGGAATACAAAGTTGTACTAACAGGGGAATGCGCGGATGAGATATTTGGAGGATACCCATGGTTCTACAGAGAAGAACTGCTTTCATCTGATACATTCCCATGGATGAAGGATCTGTCGCCAAGGCTCTCAGTACTGTCGCCGGACATCATAGATAGTCTTGATATACCGGGATATGTGTCATCACTATACAATTCTCTCCTGTCCGAGATCAATCTTCTTCCGGGGGAATCCGATACAGAAAAGCGGCGCAGGCAGATATCTTATCTGAATATCAGGATGTTCATGCAGACATTGCTTGACCGAATGGACAGAACAAGCATGGCAAGCGGACTTGAGGCGAGAGTTCCATTTGCAGATCCACGAATACTTGATTATGTGTTCAATGTTCCATGGGAGTACAAATATTCCGAAGGCTGTGAGAAAAAGCTTCTCAGAGAGGCCATGAAGGATTATGTTCCGCACGAAATCATGTACAGAAAGAAAAGCCCTTATCCAAAGTCATATGACCCTCATTATGAGCAGGAGCTTGCAAAGAGGCTTCTCTGCGTGCTAAATGATCCGGAAAGTCCTCTTCTGCCTCTCATCGACAGAGAATATGTGAAAAACTTCATAAACGCGCCAAAGGATTACGGCAGGCCGTGGTTCGGTCAGCTCATGGCAGGACCTCAGATGATGGCATATCTTCTTCAGATTGATCACTGGCTGAGAAAATATGCTATTGTCCTTGACATATAAAAAGACTTCCAGACTTCTGTATACATGCGGCGTATCGAAAATGGCGAATACGCTGCATGTACAAGAGTTCTGAAAGTCTTGTTTTTACAGGCAATTTATATATTTGTTATTTATAGATTGCTTTCGCAGAAGGACTGCCCTTCTTTATCAGTTTCTTGTATGCTGTGGCCTTATTCCTAGGTACTGCAAATGTAATTTTGCTGTATGTTCCACTGAAGGCTTTTGCGCCAACGCTCTTGAGCTTAGCTGACTTTATCGTCATCTTCTTAAGGTTTTTGCATGATAAAAATGCGTTTGCCCCTATGCTTGTCACATTGTTGCCGATAGTGACATTCTTAAGAGCAGTGTATCTGCTGAATGCATTTGCGCTTACAGATGTTATCTTAAACCTTACATCACCTATAACTACAGTGTCTGCGATGGTCAGTGATGCAAATCTTTTATCTGACCTTGAGTACGTTGTTCCGGCAATTGCAACTGTTCCTGTGCCGTCTGCCTTTGCTCCGGTTATTGTGTACCTGAACTTTCCAACTGTATATGTCTTTCCCTTAGCAGCCTTTACTATGGCAAATGTCTTTGTTATTTTACCAGAATATGCATTCTTACCACATATTGTCACACTTGCCTTGCCCACCGCTTTGTTCTTGCTGTAGGTGACAGTGTAATCCTTGTTCAGTCTGAGCGTCTTTGTGCCAGCCTTGACAACAAGCGATCTCTGGGTGTGCGCTCTTCCATTGTAGATCTTGTTCTCTATTCCGGAAACCGTGATCTTGCTTGTCTTTTTGCTTATATCAGTTGTTGCAAGTTTGGCAATACTTGCTGTTTTCGCAGCCTTGCACACGGTACATGTGTATGTCCTCACACCGGCTGCTGTGTATGTAGGTTTCTTTGTTACCCTGCCGGAATTCCACTTATGTCCAAGTTCCTTTACACACACACCTGTGCTCATGACATCGCCGCAGACTGAGCACTCTGTATGTCCTGTTCCTGCCTTTGTGCAGGTTGGAGCCTTCTCTCCTTTTAGTGTATACTTTACAGTCTTACCATCTGAACATGGTGCTCTGTATATGGTTACCTTTAGCTCTGTGCTGTCATAGTTTTCCTTGTCATCGCCAGCGTATACAGCTGTTGCCACCACTGATCCGCCTGCCTTTATCGCAGTGGCTGTGTCAGCAGCAAGCCATACCCAGTCTCCCGGAAGTGCGATACTTCCAACGGTCTTATGTGTATTATCTACACTTAACAGCAGATTCGGCATTGCAGCCTTGCTCACATTTACCGTGATCTCAATTTCTGCTGTGTTGTAATTCACACTGTCAGCCGGCGTAAATACAACGGTGTACAGCGTCTTGTCACTGTCAGATACAAACGGCTTTAGAGAATCATCCTTCCATGCAAATGTTCCAAATATCTCAACCTTGTTAATACCGTCAAAATATGCTGTTCCTCCGTATAAAACAGACTTTGCAAGGCTGTCGCCATATGTTATTGCACTTGCTGTCGGCAGATCAGCTATGTTTACATTGGCCTTTAAGACATTTACCTGAATAGTTCCCCTGATCGAATTGTAGTGTTTCTGGTCATCCGGGGTAAATACTACATCATAGTCTGTTACATCAACCACAGGAACTGTGGAATCGTCAGCCCAGCTCCATGTTCCGGTTATGTTTTCTCCTGAAACTCCGATTACGGCTCCGCCCGAAATGCTTGCTTCATTTAAGGTTTTGTGTGGATCGTAACTTATCGGATCTGCCACCGGAAGTTCACTTATAACCGGATCAGCTTTAACTATATCGAATTCAGCCTTGCAGTTTATATCGTAATTTCCGCCCGTGGCATCCGTGATGGTTATCGTTGCTGTTCCAACTTCTGTGTTATCACTGTAAGATACTTCATATTCGCTTGAAGGAATGACTGTCTCACCGTCCATAAGAGCAAACTCAGGCTCTACCTTCTGTCCTGTGTATGTGTACTCAGGCTTAAGTCCGTCAAATGTTGGACTGCTGATCTTCTTTGGCTCAATGGTAAATGTCACGTTCTTTGTTCCTGAGTAAGCACCGATTCCTGTTACAATCGCAGTCGCTGTGCCAGCGTTGATATTGTCGGAATACGTTACATTATAATCTGAGCCTTCTTTTAGCTGTACAGAAAACATATTGTCCCAATTATAATATACCTTTACAGATGGTTTTAACTCACTTCCGGAGTAGATGATGTTTTTATTTTCATCTAACTCTGCATATACTTTATCGTTCAGCAATGCTCCAATTCTAAGCTTATTATCTTCTATACTTGTTGACAGATCAATTATAGAATCATCTGATGATGCGTTGAACCAATCTGACTTTAACGCAATGCCATCACCTGCTACAGCATATGCAGCACCTTGTTGTACACCTATTCCATCCAGAACAATCGGAATAACATTATGAGGCTCTGCATTTATAATTATTTTTTCTCCGTATATTCCATACAAATATATTCCGTCATTGATTTTTATATCACTGTTGTTAAAGTATAATTTTATTGTTTCATCAGCTAGAATTATCTTGTTTATATCTCCACCATTTAGTATCAATTGACCCATAGTATGTATCGTTCCCGAAATTTTTACATTACCAATTGTTACTGTTGAATCTTTTTTTATATCTAAATGACCTTTTACGTCTCCTCCCGTCTTAGAATCAATTATCGTTATTTTTCCGTTTTTTACATCAATATCATCTGTCTTATGTCCATTTATGTCTATAGTAAAATCAGAATCGGGATTGTTTATATCAAGAGCTGTATTTGTATCTTCCATAACGGTGACAACACTGTCCGGCATGTTTTCGGCATAACTTATTGCTTCTGGCAGTGAAACACAGGATATAGTCTCATCACCTTTTGTGACTGTCGCTGCAAGTTTCTCACCGCAGTATCTGCATATGCCATCCTCGAAGTTATGTTTGCCAAATACATCCTTTTTCTCATTGCTGTATGACACCGAGGCAATTTCAGATGAATCGTTACAGCCCATATAAGTTATGCTCTTATATACCTTCGGACCATGTAATACAGGATAGGTGTCTGTTCCGATGGTCTGTCCCCAGATTTCTTCTGACTGACCGTTCTGCAGGAGATACGCAACTTCACCTGTTTTGAATTGCTCTGTCGTTTTACCTTCAACCTTTTCAGTGGTTCCGTCATTCGCGCCTATCGCATTTCCAGTATAAATAGTGCTGCCGTAATAACAGTTTGTAATGCTTGCATTGGATTCATTACGTCCGATCACACCTCCTACATTAACCCCTGTACCACTGACACTACCGGTATTATAACAGTTTGTGATAATTCCTTTATTCCATCCGTTCACGCCTCCTACATATCCACTACCACCAACACTACCGACATTATAGCAGTTTGTGATAGTTCCTCCGTCATTATATCCGCTCACGCCTCCTACATAACGTTCTGTACCACTGACGCTACCGGCATTATAACTATTTGTGATGGTTCCTCCGTCATTATATCCGTTCACACCTCCCACATTACCTTCGCTACCACTGACGCTACCGATATTATAGCAGTCTGTGATGCTTCCGGTATAATTAATTCCGCTCACGCCTCCTACATATTCTAAGCCACTGACGCTGCCGGCATTATAACTGTTTATGATAGTTCCTTTACTATTATATCCGCTCACGCCTCCTACAAAACCGCTACTACCACTGACGTTTCCGGTATTATAACAGTTTGTGATGCTTCCGGTATAATTATATCCACTCACGCCTCCTGCTGTTCCTATACCACTAACGCTGCCGGTATTATAACAGTTTGAGATAGTTCCGGTATAATTATTTCCACACATGCCTCCTACCTTGCTGGTACCATAGAAATAAGAATCCAAAATACCTGCATTGGCAATCTTACCATTGTTACGACCGAACAATCCTACATCATAACTATTCTCTTGATTGAAATACAATCCACTGATTGTGTGGTTTTGTCCATCAAATATACCAGTGTATGGACTTGCGCTAGTTGCAATCGGTGTCCATTCCTTAAATGTTCCCTCATTCAAGGTTCCATCCGACTTCAGAACATTTGCATTCACAACAATATCCGCTGTCAGGACTGCATTGGCTGATTTATTCTGCGCTACGCCTGAAAGTGTGCCATTTACAAGTCCGGCAAACCAGTAGAGCTGACCTGCATTACTGATCTCGTAAACCGCATCCTTTGTCCCGTCCTCATTAATATCATACTTGTCCGTAGTGAGCACCGCCGGCTGATATGCGTCGCAATCTGTACAAAATCCCTGCGAATTATAATTGTGTGCTTCCGTCTCTTTAGTCACATATCCGATCGGACAGTCTTTGCATGCTACTCCTTTTGTATGTTCTTTGTCATCTTGCCAAATGTATGTAATATCACCGTTTGTATTATGTTTGTGTTCAGCTCCATCTACCAGAATTGTGGCTCCATCTTCAACAATAAGCTTGTCCAGATTGGTGATGCTTGCACTACTCTCAAATTCTATGCTTTCTCCACTTGCAATCGTTAAATCTTCTTTTAAAGCGGCTTTACCATATACATATGTTTTCGTTACATCATCACCGGTCTCAATGTCGTTCCATTGCTTTGTGATGACAGAGTTGCTGAAGTCACAATCACTTAATACAGGTTCTTGACAGGCTAAAGCACGGCTAACCACGATCTGGCTTCCTGATACATTAATTTGTTGATTTGATCTAATTACCTCACCTTCGTATCGTTCTGTTGTTGCTTTCGCTTCAACATAACTGTCTACTATATTAATTTTATCACCACTAATTACGTTTGAATGATCCTCCTCATTTGCTACCACATGGCTATTTTCAATCGTTAAGCTGCCACTACATTCAATTTGGGAAGTCTCCAGCGTTGCTCCTATAATTTTTATATTATTATTATTTGAGCCTAAGTCATCTGCACTGATTTTTCCACAACTTAGACTTTCATTCTGATTGTTACCATTTATTTCTAATGTAGGCACAATTCCGCTTTCTGTTAAAATACTTTGAATCACCATATCTGATCTCATAGTATTTGTTCCGGATAACATAATCGAAAGATCACCGTTATGAATCGTAATGTTTCCAGAAATATACGCATTTTCCAGTACAAGCTGATTCCTCGTGATGTCATAGTACCAATTGGTTCCCTGATATATCGTGTCATCATTACCAGAAACTCCATCATCTTGCAATTCCCCATTATCAATAAGCCTTGTTGAGCCCATCAATAAATATTTGGGTATTTTTTCCGTTGTAGTCTCCTCTGCCTTAGCATTCATCACTCCCCAGCCGCTTACACCCATCACCGGCGCAGGCGACGTAACCACCGCTGCAGCAAGTGCAAATATAATTCCCTTCTTAAATACTAATCCCTTTCTCATTCCATACCTCCATTTCCATAACAGTCTCTCCTGTGAATTCTGTTACTTTATCCCTTTTGTTGCGTAATCAAGTATCATTTCCTTAATCATTATCAGCTCGTCCGTGTAGTCCTTGTTGTCGTCCGATCCCCATATGAAGCCCTCCGCATAATGAGCGCAGGCCGTCATCATGGAGTGGACGGTGACACGCATGAATTCTGCTTCCGGTATGTCTGTCCGGATAGTTTTGTCCACCCTCGCTTTCTCGTACATCATGTGAAGTCTTGTATCCACCGAATACAGTGAACTGTGAAAATCTACAAGCTGATCATTGTTCTTGCCTTCATGTGTCACATAGTAGTTGAAGTTGTCATTGTACCTGAGCAATGCCTTGTGATGCTGATACATATCTATGTAGCTGTCCATGGTAAATCTCAGTCTGTCTATGGCTGGTATGTCATGTACAGACGATATAGGTCTTCTCGCGTCCAGGCCATCCAGGTATCTCTTCCACTGATCAGCACATACCGCTATGACCAGCTCAAGCTTACTTGGATAGTACCTAAACAATGTAGCCCTTCCCACGTCGGCAGCCCTTGCGATATCTCCCATGCTCACCGCCTCTATCTTCTTGTCTACGAACAGCTCAAATGCAACATCAAGGATCTTTCTTTTGCGCTCGTCCATTTCCTCTTTCAGTTTTTCCGGATCTCTCATATATTACTTTTCACTCCAAAGTTATATTGTGATACTCCCTGTCTCACAATAAATATTTTACAGGACTATCTTATGTCAGTCAACAAAAATCCCAGAAGTCACATTTCGAATCACATTTCGATAGTAAGTAACTTCTGGGATTTCGTATTATATTAAATTTTTATCAATCTGCCAAAATCAGCATTCTTTCCTCAATCAAATGATTGAAGTCTGATTTCATTTTTTCAGGTATATAAGATTCGTCACACATCTTTTTCATTTTATCCTTATTTTTAACTACCAAACTTATCATCTTCTCCGCTGATATCCGACTTAAACCACATACATCAGCAAATATAAGGAAATCTTTTCTTCTCACATTTCTCTTTTTCCCATTCATCGGTATCGCCAATTGCTCTGTATCCTCAGGCATGATAACATTTATCGGCAGCAGATCATAGGCTGGTGAGAGAACATAATCTCCGCTTCCCACCTCTGTTTCAATAAGCGAAAAATTCTTCAAATGCATATCGGAATTGCCAGTCACGAAAGAAAATACAATTCTCATATAGAATTCTGCCATATCCAGACCTACACGACTTGAATATTTTTCTATGATCTTTGCACATCGCTCGTATGAACCTTTATATTTGTCCTGTGTAAGACGATAGTCCAACTGACAGAAATCTTCCATTGCAAGCATTTCAACAGTTGTTTTCTCGAATATCCTATCCACTCTTTTAGTAATATATGCCATCTGCCCATTTCCTTTGATCAATGCATGCGGCACCGTTGAAATTCCTATCATATCAGCCATAGACATCACAAGCTGCTCCGCTTCAGGCATCGCTTTAAATTGATCAACCTGAGGTTTAAGTATATATCCTGTTGGGTAGTTTACCAATGTAAGTCTTGGATTACCTGGTTCAGAAAGCAGGTGTAACGACAGTTTCTTCTGTACACCCGGGACCGTATACCCCTTGTTTATACTTTCCTCTGCAAGAACTTTTAGTTTCTGATCATCTATATCTATGTCTGGCAGCTTAGTCGTCATAAAAAATCTCTTCACACAAGCTTTATGCCAGCCTGTTCCGTCGTCATTTTTCAAAGTTTTTCCACAGCACAAACAATTCATATGCGATCCTCCCTGACACTTACATTGCCTATCGCATCGCGGCATGCAACAAGCAGCAATCCAAACCTGTCCCTTACATCTATTTTCCAATTTCTACTGACCACATCAAGCAGCCAGCCCTCGGGGATGAGTCCATCAAAAAAAGAAAATAAAGTCTTGGATCGATACATGTCCTTCGACAATGGCATGGTAAGTGATACAGCACTGGCATTTTCTCTATCAAGATATTCTTCATCGTAAGAAAATGTATATCCCTCGTCGGTCTCACATAAAATTCCCGCAAATTCATTTCTTATATATACATAAGCCGTTCTAAAAGTATTATCCACCATCAATCATCCTTTCTCCCTGGAACCGCCTCCATGCCGAACATTGCAAGAGCTTCATTGACCTTGTCCATACGCACAGTTTCTTTCCCCTGTTCAAGTTCGCGGACAAATCTGAGTCCGAGGCCTGATCTTATTGCGAATTCTTCCTGTGTAAGACCCGCTTCTTTTCTGTTAGTCTTTATAAATTCAGCTATCTTATTCATCGTTATTACCTCTTATATGTGATTCCTCCTACACGTGATTCCTCTTACACGTGATTCTTCTTATACGCTATTCTCCTTATATATTACACCCGATAAGGTATAATTTCAATCAAATATAATATTTTTTATACCATAACGGGTATAAAAAATATTATATAAAACAAAACTACACCCGATGGGGTATAATAGCCGCAATAAGCAACAAACTTATACCCTATCGGGTGCAGTAAAACTACTTTATGAGAACCGGCTGTATCTGCCTTCCCTCAAGAGCCTCCTCTATGGTGGCTGGGATGAGATCAAGTCTGCTTATGAGTGAATTGGGTTTCTTCACACAGTTATCCTGTTCAAATGGAACAAAATAAATATTTTTCATGTTCATGAGCTGGCCGATATTCTTGAAGTTCATACCCATGGCATCATTTGTCGAAACCGATATGATGAGCGGCTTATTGTTCCTCAGATGTGCCTTCGCAGCCATGAGAACCGATGTGTCTGTTATTCCATTTGTCAGCTTGGCGATGGTGTTTCCGGTACAAGGTGCTATGACCAGCGCATCAAGATAGGCCTTGGGACCTATAGGCTCAGCCTCCTGTATAGTGTAAATACCCTTTCGCCCTGCTATCGTCTCAACGTCATTTACGAATTTGTCAGCTTTTCCAAATCTTGTGTCGTACTCTGCGGAGTGAGGCGAGAATATCGGATACACATTTATTCCCATCTCAACCATTTTCTTTATTTCTATCTTAATCTTATCAAAGGTACAAAATGAACCGGTTATAGCCATACCTACATTGCACTTTGATAAATCCATGTTATATACACTCCTATTTATTAAGCGTCAGTTCATACAAATCCATTTCAGCGGTGAGCCGACACTGCCTCTATCACTGCATCGGCAAGAATCATCCCCGAGGTCTTTGGAGACAGCTTTCCCGGGATTCCCAGGCTGTGTTTATAAGGAATATCATGTTCCTTGCAATAATCAAAATCCACCCCTCCCGGCATAGATGCTATATCTATTACAACCGCATGTCTGCTGAGCAGAGACAGGATATCTTCACATACAACTCTCGCAGGTACTGTATTGAAGCAAAAATCCACTTCTGACAGTATATGCTTATATATCGGAATATCCTCAAATGACATAACCTTGTAGCCTATGAGCGCCGCATCACTCCTCTGCTTTGGACGTCTTGCCATAACTATTACATCTGCTCCCCAGGATGCAAGCCTTTCGGCAAGAACCCTGGCACATTTGCCAAATCCCGTCACCAGACATACGCTTCCGTCTATATTAATATCAGACAGCTCCTCCGCATCGCAGACTGCCCCCTCCGCGGTTGCAACTGCATTTCTCTCGGCCACAACATCATCTGCAAGAAAATCAAATACATAAGGACTATTTTCGTTTGTATCAGACATATATTTGCCTATCCCGCCTCCAAACACAATGTCAAATTCCTTGCTGCATTCCAGAATGCTGTTCACGGTGAGAAGGGTTCTGCCGTTGACAAATTCACCATCCCTCGTAACAGGCACAGGAAGAATGATAGCTTTCAGCATTTCTACAGATGGAGACGCACATTCGCCCTCTATCAGTCTGCGAAAGCCCACTCCTGAAGCCCCCGAAATAATGGTGACCGGCGAATGTCTCAGCAGATCGGCATCATATGGATCGAAATGAAACACATTACTGCCTTTCTCCGCCAGATTGAGAGACATATAGCAGCTTCTCCTGTCACCGCCTACCACGTAGTATACACAATCCATATCCATACCTCAGTGCACCGCCCTTATATTATTGATAATTTAGGATATGCCTGTGCCAGGCAAATGTTACATTGCAGCACGATATAAAACTTTTATTATCTCATCCTTAAATGTCACATCTGCTATCTCCTCGGACACAATAACATTCTCAACATCTATAAGTTCATCGTCCAGGTACACTTCAAGCGAACCGGCCACAGCGCCTTTATGCACAGGTGCCTTTAATGTATCCGCGACTTTGTATACATACTGTATACTACCTTCAGATGCTGTCACAGTCCTGTTCAGCCTGCATTTTGTCGCTGTGCTTCCATCTGCCGACGAGCCCGATGAATATGTTATCCTGATGTCAGGCGAAGCAGGCGCCTTAAGCTCCGTGTATATGGTGTGTTCCTGTGCAAATGCCACAAGTGCCCTGGAATCTTTCCATTTATAAGTCTTATTATTCGGCCATCCGCAGCCAAGGAGAGCCCATATATATGTATGTCCCTCAACCTCCGCAGCTCCTATATAGCAATATCCAGCATCGCAGGTAAAGCCGGTCTTTCCTGACAATGCGCATGGCATCATATCGAGAAATGCATTGTGATTAATGCATGCAAATGTTCTATTTCCGGTATTATCAGTGAATGTGTATGATTTTGTTCGGGTAATCTTCAGAAATTCATCCTTTTGGGGTGAAATAAGAATACAATACCTCATGATCCTGACAAGATCCTCCGCAGAGGTGCCATGGACGCCATTTTCGTCCTGGGCATCCAGACCATTTGGCGTGATAAAATATGTAGAATGGCAGCCTATCTCCTCAGCCTTTGCGTTCATCATCTCCGCAAAGTGCTGTACACTGCCACCGATATGTTCCGCTATGACTACAGCGGCGTCGTTGTAGCTCTCGAGCATCATGGCGTACAACATGTCTTCAAGTGTGTACTTCTCGCCGTCACGAACCCCAAGTCTGACCTCAGGCATCTTGGATGCATAGGATGAAGCTGTCACATCATCCGCCAGATTCCCGCACTCGATTGCAAGTATACATGTAAGTATCTTGGTCGTGCTGGCGTTGGGTCTGTGCTCATCACTACATTTGTCATATAGTATATCTCCAGTCTCCCCATCCAGCAGAATCGCATTTCTGGCAAATAGCTGTACATCCGCTGTATTGTCTTCCTCAGCATACGCTTTTATAAATATATTGTTACCAACGAGAAACTGTATTACCAGACTTGCTGCAGTCCAGGCTGCAACAAGCAACATAAACCGCCTTATGCGTGATCTTTTTCCTGTAGAAAACATATGCATATACCGTCATATCCTCATAATATTGGTCATGATATTATATTACAGGAACATGTCTGTTATTCTTCGGATGTCGTATCTACACTGAGCGTGAAATCTGCTTCCTCCAGCGCTTCTTTCTTGAAGTCCTCTATCTTATCAGGGCTTATCATCGGAAGATCATTTGTCGATGACACTCCAAAGCATCTGAGGAATTCCTCTGTTGTTCCAAACATGATAGGTCGTCCAGGAGCATCAAGTCTTCCAACCTCCTGCACGAGATTGTACTCTATGAGCTTGTTTATGGCATGTACACATGAAACTCCTCTTATAGCCTCGATCTCGGGCCTTGTTATCGGCTGTTTGTATGCAATTATAGACAAAGTCTCAAGAACAACATCCGTGAGGGAAAGCTTCTTCGGTGTATTGACAACCTTGGCGAGAATTCCATAGTATTCGTTGCGCGTACAGAGCTGAAGCGAACCGTCAAGATCTATGATCCTGATACCCCTGTCGCTGTTGTTGTAATTATATATGATACCCTCAAGCTGCTTTGTAAGCTTCCTCTTGTCCATCTCAAGAGCTGAGGCAAGTCTGTCGATCGATACAGACTCACCCACTGAGAAAAGTATAGCCTCGATGGCGGATGTGAGATAATCGTCACTGTACTCCTTGTCCGTCCTGGCCTCCTCATTCTCTTCTGAAGGGGTATTTACTTCATCTATTTCCTCATTCTGTAAATCTTCGTTATTCATCGTTACCTCGTCTCTATATAGTATCCAGAGAATCAATGATTATCTCTCCGAATATATCTTCCTGTCTGATCGCTATTGCGCCTATCTTCATAAGCTCAAGTATGGCAAGGAATGTGACTATGATATTCATCTTTGATGCCTGCATCTCAAGCAGTGTCCTGAAGTTTATGCCCTCCAGTCCTCTGACTTCTTCTCTTACCTCCGCCATCTTCTCCTCAAGGGAAATCTCCTCCCTCTCGATCTCTTTGAATTTGCTTCGTATCGGATCTACCTTGTCGACCTGCTTACGCATAACCGATTTGAATATCTCATTGAGCTTCTGGAGATCCACATCAGCCTTGGAGATCAACTCATAAGGATCGACCTCCTGCTTGACATTCTTCACCTCAGCCGGTATGGTCGCCTTCTTGAAAAATGCCTTGTTTCCCTCAATCTCCAGATCCTTCAGTTCACCGGCAGCATACTTGTACATCTTGTACTCAAGCAGTCGTCTGACGAGCTCTTCTCTAGGATCCTCTTCATCCTCAGGATCCTCCTCATCCTTCGGCAGGAGCATCTTGGACTTGATCTTGATCAGAGTCGCCGCCATGACCAGAAATTCGCTCATGACGTCAAGATCTTCTTCCTCCATGTTGTTCACATATTCCAGATACTGCTCTGTGATAGTGACGATCGGAATATCGTATATATTGACTTTGTTTTTCTCTATCAAATGCAAAAGAAGATCCAGTGGGCCCTCAAATACATTAAGCTTTACATCTATCGCAGACATATGTACGTCTCCATCCTGAATTGATAACCACCATAATGTTCCATGCCCGGACAATCAAATGTCTAAGGCATCCACCAGAACACCTTAGACATTTTAACATAGCCTGCCATAAATATGCAATCTTATATTATTATGCACACCATTCCGCCATTTCCGTCATTTACGATCTTCTCCATGGTATTCTGAAGCTTCTGCTGACTCTCCGCACCTATCTTGCTGACCTTGTTGTTAAGTCCATCGTCAACGAGTTGTTCTATGGTCTTGCCAAATATATTAACTCCCCACATATCTCCATCATCGCTGTTGTCAGATATGTATGTGACAAGATCATCCGCCTGCTCCTTGCTTCCCACAAGCGGCATGATCTCGGTGGTGATATTCGCCTTGATCATATGTACCGATGGCGCGCTTGCCGATATCTTCACTCCAAATTTTCCTCCGGTCTTTATAACCTCAGGACTTCCGAGCTGGACATTCGACTTATCCGGCATAACGAGGCCATAACCTCCATTGTTCACCTGCTCAAGCGCTCCCATGACACTCACACAATACTTACGATTATCTGCCATGGATTTGAGCTCAGTGATAAAATCGTACTCGTTTGTTATATCTGCGCCCATCATATCTGACAGCATTGCGTAATAATAATTATCGTAGATATCGACGTCTATATTCACACATCCATCCGCCATATTTATGCTGGAACACTTATATCTCTTGACATATTCATTCTCAGGGTAGTCCATATGATCGATATCCCTCAGGCTGTCTGCAGCCACCATTATCTGGACTGCATCACATATAACGCTGCTCTTGATCTCATTGTCATCATCGACAACCTCAAGCCATTTCGGTATCTCAAAATATATAGATGTGACAGGGAAGCTCATAAGAAGTTCTGTAAAAATATATGTAATATCCGATTCTCTGAGCTGCTCCACGTTTACCGGAATAACACTTGCACCATATGTATCGCTCATTTCTGCCGAGAGCGCGGCCGTCTGACTGCTGGATGGTTTGTCGGTGTTGAGAAGAATGACAAATGGCTTCCCAATGGCCTTCAGCTCATCAACAGTCTTCTGCTCAGCTTCAAGATAGCTCTCCCTCGGAAGCTCACCAAAGCTGCCATCCGTGGTCACAACAATCCCAACAGTTGAATGGTTATTTATAACCTTGTTTGTGCCTATCTCCGCCGCCTTGGAAAACGGAATGTCATAGTCAAACCACGGCGTTCTCACCATTCTCTCCTTGCCATCCTCAAACTGACCCTCGGCATCCTTGACGACATATCCCACGCAATCGATCATCTTTACCTTCATATCCAGATTGTCAGCAACATTGATTGATACAGCTTCCTTTGGTATAAATTTTGGCTCAGTCGTCATTATGGTCTTTCCTGATGCCGACTGCGGCAGTTCATCCTGTGCAAGCTGCCTGTCATTTTCCCCTGAAATGTTAGGAATAACCATCTGGTTCATAAATCTTTTTATGAATGTTGATTTTCCTGTTCTTACCGGTCCAACTACGCCGATGTATATTTCTCCGTTTGTTCTCGCCTTGATATCCTGATATACCTGATACTCCTCCATACATCCTCCTGACATGCTATTTATTTACATAATTATATTACTGTAAACACAATAGATCTACGGTCATTTTCTATATATAGCATATGAATGTAACTGCTGTTTTATGAACAAAAAAATCCCCCAGAATACCACCATATAAGGTGATATTCCCGGGGGACATGTCACAGCTTTGTATTACTTGCTGCTCTGATTATCTTTTCTCTTTTTAGATGCCACAATAACACCGCATCCGGCAAGACTTATTAAGAGCACAACTGCTATTGGTACAACAGGAGCTCTGTCACCAGTATCCGGCTTGTTCTTGTCCTCTGTTGTTATTTCAGTTGTCTGTGTTGTCTCTGTGGTTTCGGTTGTCTCTGTGGTTTCCGTAGTCTCGGTCGTTGTTGTCTTCTTATCAACCATTGTGATAGTCACTACAATATCCTCACCGGCTGCAACCTTATCATCAGAAACTGTGAACAGTATATCATCAGCCTTGTCATAGCCCGAAGGAGCCTTAACCTCTATGAGTGCATAGATCTTGCCAATTACAAGTACATTGTTGACTTCATGCGCACTGCCATCTGTTACCCACTCATCAATGAGTTTTCCATCAACATCCTCGAGTCGAAGTGTTGCGCCCTTTACAGGAACACCATCCTCATCTACTTTCTCAAAGCTGTATTTTACTGAAGGTTCAAGCCATGTAATGTTTCCATTCTCATCAACTCTGGCTGTGACTTTACCTGTGTCAGTATTAAAACCACCGTCAAATGATTCAACTGTAATCTTTCCGTTCTCATCTTTCTTGAACTTGATTGATATTGGCTGTTCAGATACATAGTATCCATCCGGCGCCTGTATCTCTCTGATCGTATACTCTGTGCCGATCAAAATACCGTCAAACTTGAGAACTCCGTTGCTGTCTGTTGTAGCCTTAGCGACAAGCTCTTCCTCACCATTTTCGTTCTCCTTGTAGAGTCCGTATACTGAATTTGGAAGCTTTATGCCATTGTTCTCCTCTGCAACCTTCTCTATCTTGAGATCTGTTCTAGGAAGATCATTTATCAGTGTGTTATCCTGAACACCATTTAACACTGCATAAGTGTCAATGTTTGCCTCTGTTACCTCTGCTGTGTAGACTGTGTTATCGATAATATAATCTCCGATAGTCTTACTCTCTTTTACAAGATACGTACCAATCTTAAGATCCTTGAATGTCACAACACCATTTACACTTGTTGCTGTCATTACAGGATTCTCACACTCTGTATCTGTACCCTCATAGAGCGCAAACTCTACACCATCAAGCATTTTTACATCATCAGGGTCTTCAGCACATGACTCCTTATAAAGTCCAGCCTTAGTGAACTTGACAGTGCCAAGCTTGTAGGTATCAACGAACTCTACATCGGCTGTATTTCCACCAATAAGTGTTATTCCGGATGCCTCTGTTCCTTCACCGTCTATTCCATCCACAGTATAGCTGACTGTTACCGCTGCTCCATCATATGCATATGATGTTTCCTCAACTGTATATGTACCATCCGGCACATTTACAAGAGTTATCTCATACTTGCCATTTCCAAGCTTTGCAACCTCAGAGTCTGTAAGCTTTATGATCTTACTGTAGCCTGCATTGTTTGTAACATTGAACTTTACATTTGTCGCTGCATCATCTGCTGTAATATCTCCATTTATGGTCTTGGTAAGTTTTATAACATTTGGCTTGTATGTGTTTGTTATGTCATATCCAGTAACAGATGCCTTGTATCCCGAAACAGCATTCTCTGATACAGAATACTTGATCAGGGTTCCATTATCTTTGTACTTTGGTAAATCTGTAAAGCTGTAATTCCAGTCAGTATCTGCTGTAACCACGAGGCTCTTTATAACAGTACCATCTGCAAGAAGCTTAACTGTTATTGAATCTGGTCTCTGACCATCGTGATCATCGTCATCAACCCACGTCTTAGTACCTGATACATTGATCGTCTCAGGTGTGTGCTGATTGTCAACCACATATCCATCAGCTGCATTTCCTGTTATGACTGTTGTGTAACCATCTATAGTTGTAGTCTCCTCAACTGTGTAGTCGATGGTCTGTCCATTTTTCTTCTCGTCAAGAGCATTCCATGTATGTGTCCAGTTATTTGCCTTGCTGAGTGTTACCCCAGAGCCAGCTACAACCTGTCCATCAGCCAGAAGACGAACCATTACGCTAGGTGTTCTCTTGCCGTCCTGGTTATCATTATCACTCCACTTCTTTGTAACTGATACACTTGTCTTTCCCGGTGTGTAACTGTTCGTGATATTATAACCTGTAACCTCACCTGTATATTCTGGTACATCAACCTCAGATACAGAATACTTGATCTGAATTCCACCATCTCTATACTTTGGAAGATTTGTAAAACTATACTCCCAGTTTTCTGCCTCGGTTACCGTCTTTGTAGCATATACGCTGCCATCTGCAAGAAGGTTTACCTTGATATTTCCAGGTCTCTTGCCATCCTGATCGTCCGCATCATCCCATGACTTGCTGCCGCTCACTGATGTCGTCTCTGGTGTATAGCTGTTCTTTATTGTGAATCCTGTCTCAGCATCGCCTGTGACTGTGGTTGTATATCCATCAATTGCGGTTATCTCTCTTACACTGTAGACGATATTCACACCACTCTTCTTGACATCAAGTCCTGCCCATGTATATGTCCAGTTGTTGTCAGCACTGAGAGTTGTTTCTGATCCAACAACAGGAGTTCCATCAGCAAGGAGTTCAACCTTTACTGAACTCTCTCTCTTGCCGTCCTGATTGTCGGCATCATCCCAAGCCTTTGTAACTGATACACTTGTCTTTCCTGGTGTGTAACTGTTCGTGATATCATATCCATTTACAAGTGTCTGATAATCCTCAACAGCATTTTCTGTGATACCGTATGTGATCTCGTTGCCACCTGCGTACTTTGGAAGATCTGTAAAGCTGTACTTCCAGCCGTTCGCAGCTGTAACTTCCTTATCAGCCACCTTCACTCCGTTTGCAAGAAGATTTACTGTGATCTTTCCTGGTCTCTTACCATCCTGATCATTTGCATCATTCCATATCTTCTTACCACTTATTGAAGTTGTCTCTGGTGTGTAACTGTTCTTGATGATATAACCGGTCTTCGCAGATCCTGTGATAACTGTTGCATATCCTTCAACCGATGTAATCTCTTCAACAGTATATTCAATAGGTGATCCATTCTTGTTGATATCAAGATCACTCCATGTATGACTCCAGTTGTTGGCATCACTGAGATCCACCTCAGAATCTGCAACTACGTTTCCGTCGGCAAGAAGTCTTACTTTTATATTTCTAGCTCTCTTGCCATCCTGGTTATCAGCATCATCCCAGGCCTTTGTAACTGATACACTTGTCTTTCCTGGCGTATAACTGTTCGTGATATCATATCCGTTGACAAGTGTCTGATAGTCCTCAACAGTATCCTCTGTGATGGTGTACGTGATTTTATTGCCATTTTTGTACTTTGGAAGATCCGTGAAATTGTACTTCCAACCATCTGCCTCAGTTACTTCCTTCGTAGCATATATGTCTCCATCTGCAAGAAGATTTACCGTAATCTTTCCTGGTCTCTTGCCATCCTGATCGTTTGCATCGTTCCAGGTCTTTGTTCCTTCTATATTGATCGTTTCAGGCGTGTGACTATTGGTAAATGTATATCCGTTTTCTGCGTCTCCTGTCACAGCTGTAGTGTATTCGGAAACAGCATCCTCAGTTACTTCGTATGTTATCTCTGATCCATCTGCATATTTAGGAAGGTCTGTAAAACTAAACTTCCAGTCATTTGCTGCTGTGACTTCAAGACTCTTGATCTTTGTTCCGTTTGCAATCAGGTTGACTGTGATACTTGGAGGTCTGATACCATCCTGATTCTCACCGTCGTCCCAGATCTTAACGCCCTTTACTGATGTCGTCTCTGGTGTGTAGCTGTTCGTAACTGTGTATCCTGTTGTCATATCTCCGGTTATCACTGGAGTATATCCTTCAGTAATATCTGTTTCTTCTACAGTGTAAGCTATCGCAGCTCCATCCTTGTTCACATCAAGATCTGTCCATGTATGTGTCCAGTTGTTATCTGCTTTTAATATAGTCTCTGAGCCATCTACTGCTATTCCGTTCGCAAGCAGCTGAACCTTTACACTCGTAGGTCTCTTTCTGTCCTGATTGTTTGCATCATCCCAGCTCTTTGTGACTGATACACTTGTCTTTGCCGGTGTATATGTGTTTGTAATGTTATATCCGTCTATTACAGTAGCATAATCACCGACCGCATCCTCTGTAATGGTATAAACTATCTTGTTGCCACTGCTATACTTTGGAAGATCTTTGAAACTATACTTCCAGTCTTCCTCAGCTGTAACAGTCTTTGTCTTGTATAACTGACCATCCGCAAGAAGATTTACAGTTATGCTCTCAGGTCTCTTTCTATCCTGATTGTTTGCATCATCCCATGTCTTTGTACCAGCTATATTGATGGTCTCTGGTGTGTAGCTGTTGGTTATTACAAATCCTGTCTTGGCATCACCGGTAACCTTCTTTGTATATCCGGCTGTTGTGGTGATCTCATCTACTGTATAGTCGATGGACTTTCCATTCTTATATACCGCAAGATCTTTCCATGTATACGTCCAGTTGTTGTCCTCTTTAAGAGTTACCTCTGAGCCGGCAACCTCTGTGCCATCAGCAAATAATTTGACAGTGATTTCTTTTGCCCTCTTGCCGTCCTGATTTCCAGCGTCATCCCAGATCTTCGTGACATTGACATCTGTAGTCTCTGGAACATGTGTGTTTGTAATATCATAACCATTTGGAGCTGCTGTATATCCCTCCACACTGTCCTCTGTGATGGTATACTTTATCTCCTGACCATTGCTGTACTTTGGAAGACCTGTAAAGCTGTACTTCCAACCTTCTGCCTCTGTAACAGACTTTGTCTTGTAAGTCTGACCATTTGCAAGGAGATTTACTGTGATGCTCTTAGGTCTCTTACCATCCTGATCATTTGCATCATTCCAGGTCTTTATTCCATCGATATCTATCGTCTCAGGTGTATGACTATTGGTAACAGTGAAACCTGTCTTGACATCTCCTGTAACTTCAGCCTTATATCCTGGCACATTGCTTGTCTCTTCAACAGTATATGTTATATCCTTACCGCCGGACTTAAGTGGAATATCGTTCCATGTGTTTGTCCAGTTGTTATCGGCATTCAGTGTTACTTCTGAATCTGCAACATCTGATCCATCAGCAAGGAGCTTGACCTTAACACTGGTTTCTCTCTTGCCATCCTGATTATTGTTATCATCCCAAACCTTTGTCACTGAAATGCTTGTCTTACCAGGTGTGTAGCTGTTGGTGATGTTATATCCATCTATCAAAGTTGTATAATCTTTAACAGCATCCTCTGTTATTGTATACATGATCTCTGATCCGTTGTCATACTTAGGAAGATCTGTGAAACTGTACTTCCAGTTATCATTCTTTGAAACCTTCTTTGAAGTAACCTCATTGCCATTTGCAAGAAGTCTTACTGTAATCTCAGAAGCTCTCTTTCCGTCCTGGTTATCTGCATCATTCCATGTCTTTGTTCCGCTGATATCAATTGTCTCAGGTGTATGACTGTTGGTGATGACAAATCCAGTCTTCACGTCGCCGGTTATCTTGGTATCATAACCCGCAACCGCATCCTCTTTAACGGTATAAGCTATCTCATTGCCGTTATCATCGTACTTTGGAAGATCAGCAAAGCTGAAATTCCAGTTACCTGACGCATCAGGGGTAACCGTCTTACTTGCGACCTCAGTCGTTCCATTCATAAGACGGACTTTAATATCCTCAGCTCTCTTGCCATCCTGATTATTATTGTCATCCCAAACCTTGGTTCCACTTACCGTGATAAATGCCTTGTATTCATTCGCCACAGTCACAAGTGATGATGACGATGATGAAATAACAACATCCGCAGCCGTATTGCCTGTTGATGAACCTACAGTATATGTAACTTTATGTGTATATCCATCAAACGCTGCACCTGTCTCTGTTACAGTGTATTTTCCATATGGAGCATTATTGATAACGTAGCTTCCTAAGTAAAACTGATCATATGTTACGATTGTAGGTCCCTTGTATCCCTCAGGGCCTGATATTGTAAATGTGATCTGCTTCTTCTGTGCATCTGTAAGCTTTGTATCATCGAGGTCTCCGCTGAAGAACTTCGTGATAACAAGGCTTCCAACATTCAGCTTGTTTGTGATCGTTGCAGCGGTAACTACATCGTTCTCATCCTTTGTGAGCTGAACATCGCTTGTATATCCTTCTACGTCATCCTCAACTACAGTGTAGTTGATAAGATTGCCATCGGCATCCTTCTTATCAAGGTTTGTAAATGTTCCACTCCAGTTATTTGAATCATTGAGTGTAAGTGTCTTGTCAACAATCTTTGTTATATTGCCCGCCGCATCCTCTGTGGCAAGTGTAACTTTGATGTTCTTTGGTCTTGCTGACAGAATGTTGTCGCTGTCATCCCACTTCTTGGTTACAGGAATATCGATCGTCTCATTTGTCACCTTTGTGTTGGTGTTCGTGATGGTAATCGTTCCGGTTGCTGTTCCATTATTACTTATTGTGACCTGGTAATCAGCATTATCGAAATCCTCTTCTGCAAAGTAGTAGAGGTAGTTGCCATTTGCATCAGCTACATCAAGCTCTATCTCATCGCTTGTCCACTTATTTGCACTATTTAAGGTAATTGTCTTTACAACAGGATCTGTATTCTTGTCGTAACTTGATGGATTAGTTGATGCATAGATCTTAACTGTTATGCTGTCAACCGGAATATCATTCAGTGTTCCACCTGCGGCATCCTTCCATACCTTTTTAACAGTTATCTTTCTGTTCTCAGGAGTGTTATCTACTGGCAGTGTATAATCCTGTGAACCTTTGCTGTCAAGGACTATGTCTGAAATAGAATCAGTTGTCACCTCAGCAGGTTTCGGTCCTGTCAGGCTGGATGAGATATTGTTCTCATATATGTATATAGGATCTGTGAGCTTCTTATAACCCTCAGGTGCTTCCACCTCTATAAGCTTGTAATAGTAATTATAATACAAACTTGATAATGTAAGTCTTCCCTGTTCGTTAGTTACTCTTTCCTCATCGCTTCCAGGTACCATGAGATTCCAGTTAGTGTCTGCACTGTTGTTTGGATCACCATATCTGTAAAGCTCAAACTTCGCACCAGCAAGCTTGATTCCTGTCATTATAGAGTCAGTTTTTATTATCGAAAGATTAAACTGCTCTGTATCAGTTCCCATTGATGAATCCTGATCATTGATGTTCGTGTCCGTCGATGACGAATCTGCCGAACTTGTAGATCCAAGAATACCAACGCTGTTCTTAACATCCGCTGTAAGCTTACCTGTATATACAAGAGTATATGTATACTTCAGGATAAACTTTGTCTCATCCGGCATGGTGAGTGTCAGTGTAGACATCTTAGCTGTCGTATCATCTGCATATGTATAGCTGTATTTGTACGCCGGAACTTCAGCGCCTGTATCTGCGTACAGAAGCTTAAGCGAACCATCCTTGATAAATACTCTCTTTACTGCAGCCGCATTGCTGTAGTCATACTTGTCAACTACAGTTATGGATCCTGTATTGCCTAGAGCCTCACCCTTCTCATTGATATACACAGTATATTCAATACTGTTGGTGTCATTATCATAGTTTCCTGCAGTTTTGGTAATATTCGGTCCAGTCACAGTAACTTTTGCGCTGTCATCCTTGGTCTTAGTTGAACCGTCGGTTCTGACAACTGTTGCCGAACAATTGTTGGTGAATTCCACGTCACTGCCACCGACAACGGATGATATATCCTTTGTGACCTTGACTGCATAGTAGACAACAACCTTGACATTTTTGCCATAAAACTGAAGTGACTTTATGTCAAAACTGATACTGTTGCTTGCCACATTAAAGTTTTCTACAAAACTAGATGCGCCTGTCTGAGGTCTAGTCTTATTGTCTGAGTAATAAGACACAAAATATATTCCGTCCTGACCAACAGTCTCTCCAACCCCCTCTGGGAGCATATCTTTCTTGAGGTATGTGGTATCAAGCTCAGTTCCTGCAGGAAGTGTATCTGTAAAGGAAAGTCTGTCTCCATCTCCATACGCAAAGTCACCGTTGAGAACTACCTTATATACGAACACATTGTTAGCCTTGTCATATCCTACAATGCTCTCCTTCTCGTCAGTACCATTGGTGTAGCTGTACTTCTCTACTATAGAACCCTGAGTTATTCCAGATACAGGATGCGAATCCTGTGATGTCTTGGATGAACCATCAATAGTAAGAGTACCCTTGTTGACTGCCGTATACTTGCTGTCAGACTTTACTGTCGTATTATATGTGATAACATAATCTATCGGGGTCTCCTCCGTGCCTGTTATATCTCTGAGGAATTCTATTGTATATCCTGTTATGTAGTTGTCAGATGATGCCGGAATATCTGCAACGCTGTCAACTGTTGTGCTGTATGGTCCCCATACATTAGAGAAATTGGTGTATGTTACCTTTACGTTGTAGTCAACGCCCTCTGTGAGACCAGATACGATAAGTCCATTTATCTGATCTGCCGTAAAGTAGTGCTTTGGAAGTGCTCCATAATCATATGTTACAGAGTCAGTATATGTATCATTCGCATTGAGCTTGTCAACGCCAGATATTGTTGACTTCCATGCAAGGGTATATGTATCATCGTTCTCCGTCTCTGATACGAATTCCTTCTTTATTGAATCACCTGTCACTTCTACAGTCGCCTCAGAGCTGTCCGTAACTCCGTTCTTCTCTATTGTCGCTACATTCTTGTAAACATCAGTCAGTTTATCAAGCTTGGATGAATCTGTTGTGTAGGTGAACACGATCTTAGATTTGTTCTCTGTCACCTCAACCCTTGAAGTTCCATCCGTCAGATAGAGTTTACCATTCTCTTCCTCAAAGCTTGCAGGAAGATTGATAGTGGTTGACACATCTGTGTCATTTATGGATACACTGCACGTCTTTTCATCTGTGAGCTTTGCTCCGTTCTTTGTGAGTATATCCGATACTGACATTCCTGTCAGATTCTTCTTCTTATCCGCATTCACGGTTACTGTCCATGTTATGGTTGACTTGTCACCTGACAGTGAACCGGTCTTACTTATGGATGCTGTAGACTTGCCGGCATTGTACCATGTACTGCTGTCGTTATCAGTATGCTCGTCATGTGAATCATCTGACACGTCTACACCATTCTTATTGTGTACATTTATGCTTCCGATGTCATCGGCAATATCTGAGACAATAACCTCGTATGTGATCTCATACTGTGAATTAGCGTCAAGCTTCGGAAGATTTCCATTTATAACTGTTTCACCATTTCCTATGGTTCCTGTTGCAGGAGTCACATATCCATTTGCTGTGACATCCGTGTACTGTCCGTTGCTGTCCTTGAGCTTGCATGTAACATTCTGTACTGTTCTCTTGGCATCAGATCCAAGTTTTGAGTCAAGTTCATTTACAAGAATATCATCAAGTGTAATATCACCATCGCTTCCATACTCAGAACTTACTATAACCTTGTACTTGTAAACTATCTTGTGATCGTCAGGATCAATGCTCACACCATCTGAGGATTTTGTAACCTTGAGATCTGTGGCACCGTCCTTCACATATTTGTAGCCCTTGTTGGTCTGATCCTTATCATCAACCTTTGAATTCTTAGCCTCTGCAATATTGCTCTGGTTCAGATTGATCACGTCCTGAGAAAGATCATCGACTTTACTCTTTACTGTATAGGTTATCTTATATGACTCCTTTGCACCGAGTGCAGGAAGAGTTCCTTCTATAGAAGAGGTACTGCTGTTATATTTAAGTGACGAGCTGCAATTTGTGTTGTCAGATTTGATCACCTTGATATCTGTAACTTCAGGTGTGACACCTGCTATGTCGTTAGCTATAACATCACTGAAGTTCAGATCCTCGCTGGCACTTCCATGCTTGGATGAAACTTCTACGGTATAGTCAAAGTATACATATCCATCCTTAGGATCTGTAACTCTACCCTCCGATGCGGTCTTCTTCACATCCACATCAGGCTTGAAATCCACATCCACAGTCACAATCACAGTGCTTGTGAATTTGTTCTCGACCTGGTTTTTCTCATTGTACTTTGTGAGATCCATATCGATCCACGCCTTGAAGAAAGCCTTGAGCTGGGCTCCCCCCTTGAGTGCTGTATGATCGATCGTCGCAGTAAGGACTCCGTTCACAACTGAATACGAACCGATCTTGTTACCACTTCCATCAGTTATATCCTCATTCAAAATATCGGAATTAAACTTTATGGTATCCGGCATCGTATAAGTAAATGTTGCATCTTCACCAGACTCCACTATGCTATTAACAACATTTTCCGGGAACACTATATCCATAGACATCTGGATATCTACACCGGCTTTTGTAGGATCATTTGGATCTACAGGAAGCGGCGTTGTGGACGGTCTGGAACTGCTACCATATATATTACCTGCTTTATCAGCAATCGTAGCTCCAGTAATATAATCTTCAAGATTTCCGGTTACTGCTGCACTCGACAGCATTGCTATCGAATCAGTAGCCGTGGCGTATACGTCTCCCCCTCTCGTCTCGGCCGCATTGGACCAACTATAATTAGAAGGCGAAATCAACGTAGTTATCATAACTACCGCCAGCAGCAGTGCTATAAGCTTTTTCGTAGTTTTTGCCATTGTAATACCTCTTTTCTAATTATTTTCGACTTACACACTTACTTTAAATTTATCATAACACATGGTAATTGTAAACAGTTTGTGAACAAAAAGAACAGTTTTCTGTTGCTTTTTTGTTCACATTTACTTTATCGTTTAATTATTAGGTGATTTTGTACTACTATTCTTCGACAGCATAATCTATCGAAATATATCAAACATATAAAATATAATCGATTACAATTCACTCTTTCTGTCTCTGTTGAGAAGCTCTGTGAGAGCCTCTTTTGCCGTCATGCCATTAAATAATACGTTATTGACTGCTTCAACGATAGGCATCTCAACCCCATGCTCCCTGGCAAGTGCCAGTGTTGCCTTGGCAGAATAAACACCCTCAACAACCATCTTGACCTCCGCCATAGCTTCCTCATAGGTTTTACCCTGACCGATGAGATATCCGGCATTCCTGTTACGGCTGTGCTTGGATGTACATGTAACTATAAGATCTCCCATTCCTGAAAGTCCTGACAGCGTCTTGACATCTGCGCCCATGGCAAGTCCAAGTCTCATGATCTCCGCCATTCCTCTGGTCATAAGAGCAGCCTTCGTGTTGTCGCCAAGTCCAAGTCCATCTGATATTCCGGCTGCCAGAGCTATTACATTCTTCACTGAACCACCCAGCTCAATACCAGTCACATCAGTGCTTGTATATACCCTGAAATAATCGTTCATAAATGCGTTCTGGATTGTCTTTGCAATCTCTATATCACGGGCACCGGCAACTACCGTTGTAGGTATTCCGCGGCCTACTTCCTCTGCATGTGACGGACCCGAAAGGACAGCCACCTTAGCCTGTGGGATTTCTTCCTCAATGATCTCCACGAGAGCCTTGAGTGTGGACTCTTCTATTCCCTTGCTGACATTCACGATAAGCTGTCCGTTGCTCACCTTGTCAGCGATGTTCTTTGCTGTGCTTCTGACAAACGGAGAAGGCACTGCGCACACTATCATCTTCTGACCAATAACAGCCTTTGACGCATCTGTTGTATATTCAATACTGCTGTTAAGTATAACGCCCGGAAGTCTGTCTCTCTGCTCATGAAATTCCTTGAGCATGGCAACCTCTCTCTCATCTATAGACCACACTATAACCTCGTGTCCATTTCCTGCCAGCAGATTAGCAAGTGCAGAACCCCATCCACCTGCTCCGAGAACACCTATTTTCATCGTAAAATACCTCCAAAATATTTATATTTCTTTTTTCAATCCTTGAATCATTTTTTCTATTTTAACTTTTTTTCATCATTTAATCCAGTCTATAGTGACAATACATGGATGTTTTTGCAAATTTTTACTGTATTTTTAAATTTTGGGCTAGTTATGTAAACTCACATTATTCTAATCAACAGTTTTTAATACACATTTCACTGCGTATAAATATCACATAACCATAATCTCGGTTTTATGTATACTCATTATGTTATCTGATTTTGTTTTATCCAGACATCTATAAAACGGTTGCTCACTACAAAAAATCCCCTCCTTCCTGTTTTATCCAGTAAGGAGGAGATTCAATAACTCTCTATTCGCTTCCGCTTTCCATCAAGCCTTCTTAGAACCAAACGACAACTTATTCTCCGTTCCCGCTATCAGTCTCTTGATATTCTGCCAATGTCTTATCACGGCCATTCCGGCTATGATTCCCGCCACGATTATTCCTTCGATCATTTTGGCATTCGATGTGAAATTATAATCTCCATGAATTGCAAATACTGTGTATAATATGAAGAATCCGATCATGATCGTAAGTGATCCAACCGACACATATCTTGTTATCACAACACTTATAATGAACGCTGCAAGGAGTATCACTACCAATCTCCAGTCCCACAGACCTACTATCATTCCGCCGCTGGCAGCAATTCCCTTGCCGCCCTTGAACTGCATATAGAATGGGAAGTTATGACCAAGCACAACTCCAAGTCCTGTATACAGTACGAACATGTATGCATTACCTATACCTAGCTGGTCAAGTATGATATGTGTCAGTGAGCAGGCGATTATTCCTTTGAGGAAATCCCCCAGGAAAACTATCAGTCCAGCTTTCTTTCCAAGAACTCTCAGTGCATTTGTCGTTCCCGCATTTCCACTTCCATACTTTCTTATATCAACACCTTTTATCCTGCCGTAAATATACGCTGTCTGAATGAGTCCTACTCCATAGCCCCCAACCAGACATATAGCCCTAATCAACATCTCCATGACTACTTCTCTTTCCTCTCCCTGATTATGAATTTTAGAGGTGTACCTCTGAATCCAAAGGATTCTCTTATCTTGTTCTCTATATAACGTGTATATGAGAAATGCATAAGCTCCTTGTCATTTACAAATATGACAAATGTAGGAGGTTTAACTGACACCTGGGTAATATAATAGAGCTTAAGTCTCTTACCCTTATCTGATGGTGGCTGCTGCATAGCAACCGCCTCACTCATAATCTCATTCAGAACACCAGTAGCTATGCGGAGTGAATGATTCTCTATAACAGCATCTATGGTCTCGAACAGCTTTGGAAGTCTCTGTCCGGTCTGGGCTGATATGAAGAGCAGCTCCGCATACGGCATGTATGAAAGCTTGTTTCTGATCTCCTCTGTAAACTTATATATGGTCTTGTCATTCTTCTCGATAGCATCCCATTTGTTCACAGCTATTATCATTCCCTTGCCACGATCATGTGCGATTCCCGCGATCTTGGCATCCTGATCGGTTATTCCCTCCGTTGCGTCTATTACGAGGACTGCAACATTACATCTCTCAACCGCTGATACTGTTCTTATGATACTGTATCTCTCTATATCCTCTTTAATCTTGCTCTTTCGTCTGAGTCCCGCTGTGTCTATGAATACATATTCTCTGCCATTTCTGACGATCTCTGTATCCACGGCATCTCTTGTGGTTCCGGCTATATCTGATACAATAACCCTGTCCTCACCGAGAAGCTTATTAATTATAGAAGATTTTCCTACGTTTGGCTTTCCTATGATGGCGATTCTAGGTCTCTCATCCTCCGTGTCATCCTTTGCAGACTCATTGAAGTGTGATACCACCTCATCGAGCATATCTCCTATTCCAAGTCTGGATGAACCTGATATAGGATGTGGATCTCCAAGTCCAAGATTATAGAACTCATACACATCCGGCATGAACTTTTCAAAGCTGTCTACCTTGTTGACAACGAGAACTATAGGTTTCTTGGATCTTCTGAGCATATCGGCAACCTTGGCATCATCATCAACCATTCCCTGTCTGACATCCGTCATGAACAGGATGACGTCCGCTGTCTCTATGGCTATCTCTGCCTGTTCTCTCATGCTCTTAAGTATAATATTGTCTGACTCCGGCTCAATTCCTCCTGTGTCTATCAGAGTGAAATTGTAATCCAGCCAGTTGATATCAGCATAAATTCTGTCTCGCGTAACTCCCGGTGTATCCTGAACTATGGATATCTTTTCTCCGGCAAGCACATTGAACAGAGTTGATTTACCTACATTGGGTCTGCCCACTATGGCAACTATAGGTTTACTCATTCTATCTTCCTCCATATATAATTAATTACATATCATCGCCAATTACTGCATGAATAAAATCAGCACCACTTGATTCTACAATACAAACATCGACTTGTAAAGCATCTGTGAGCTCTGCAAGCGTCACATCATCAAGGAATTTTGGCTCATCCGCCATAAGAGTATTGGAAGGCAGTATAAGCCGCTGCCCAAGAGGCTTTCCTGTGAGCTGCTTTCTTATATCTCCACCCGTAAGCAATCCTGTCACGGTTATTCTATGTCCAAAAAAATCATTAATGATCTTATACAGATGCACCTTCACATTAGGGAACTTCTCAGGGATCCTGTTAGCAAGGAGCTTTATGGAATCATATACGAGCACTCCAGTAACCATGGACACCTCATACTCTCTGTCATCGCCCTCTACGCAGCTCCACTCTTCATCAAACTCATCTATGAGCAGTCTCACCATGCCCACACCATTTTCAAGCTGGATAAAGCCATCATACCTATCAGCCTCAGGGAAATCCCTGCCAGCATTTATATACCATTCATCACTTGCCTGGACAAAATGTGTGCCATGCTTTTCAAATGCCTTTTTCTGAAAATGTTCTATTATATCAATAACCTCGCAGGCGTCCTCTCTGTTGAACGGTTCAAGATGGAACAAGCCATCTCTGTAATCTGACAAACCGACAGGGACCACGGATAAGCTCTCCATAACAGGAACAAACTCCATAAGATCAGAGATCGTACGCCACAATTCCTCCCCATCATTTATCCCCTTGCACAGAACTATCTGTCCATTCATAGGAATACCAGCTTCATAAAATTTCCTTATATAGTCAAGTATGGCACCGGCAAATCTGTTGTTCAGCATACTGCAGCGCAGCTTGGGATTGGTAGTGTGCACCGATATATTTATCGGAGCAAGGTGATAATTGATTATTCTGTCAATATCCTTTTCCTTCATATTAGTAAGGGTAATATAATTTCCCTGAAGAAATGACAGTCTGGAATCATCGTCCTTGAAATATATAGTGTCTCTCATACCTTTCGGGTTCTGATCGATAAAGCAGAATATGCACTTGTTATAGCAAGACTTGTAATTATCCATCAGGGAATTTTCAAAAACAATCCCTAGATCCTCGTCATAATCCTTATCTATCTCCAGAAGCCACTCCTCGCCGTCAGACTTCCTCACGAGAAGTTCTATATATTCGTCATTTATGAGATACTGATAGTCAAATATATCCTCTATAGGATGGTCATTGACCGCCAGAATATTATCTCCCGGTTCGATCTCCATCTCCTGGGCTATACTTCCCTCAAGTATTTCCTTTACAATATGTTCCATAATTTCCTCTTTTATATTAATTGTCTACGGATCAAAAGCTGCAGCAAATGAATAACGCCCTATCATTCAGGGAGCATGATCACCGCTGCAAGATTACCCCGCAGGCCTTTGCTCGCCCTGTGTGAAAAAAGCCATTCGCTGTTACAGCATGTACATATATTTGTCACGTCAATATTCTCAGGTTTTACACCTGAATCAACAAGATTGTAATAGTTGGCCTTGTGGAGATCAAGCAGATATTTGCCATTACCCTTGCTAAATACGATCTGAGCCGTCTCTGCTTCCGTATATGCCGCCATAAAGCGTTCAGCTACATCTTCACTCACCTCATAGCAATTCTTGCATATAGAAGGTCCTATGGCGCAAATGAGATTCTCTGGAGATGTTCCATATTCAGACTTCAATCTGTTTATCATATGTCCGCTTATCTTGCTGACGGTTCCCTTCCACCCAGAGTGATTCGCCGCAACAACCTTTTTCACCGGATCATAGAACAATACAGGGACACAGTCCGCATAAAATGTCATAAGTGGTATCCCCGGAACATCCGTCATAAGTCCATCGATCTCCAGAATATCCGACTCTCTGATTATTCCCTTTCCGGCATCCTTCTCTGTAACTTTATATATGTCTGTCTTATGCACCTGATCTGAGAACACAAGCTTTTCGTAATCATACCCCACTGCAGTGGCAAATCTGCGGTGATTCTCCATTACCAGATCCGCATCATCGCCTCTGTGGAAGCTCAGGTTCATGGAACCCAGATATCCCTCACTCACTCCGCCGATCCTGGTGGAGAACGCATTTACAACTCCGGCTCTGTCCAATTTGTCAAATGATATATAATCCACGCCATCCACCGTGTGGACATGTGTTGAATTGTCTTTCCTAATATACTTTATATCCATATCCGCCATCCTATCAATATCCCGAATACTCAAATGCATTTTCTATATGATGTATATCCTCACCAAGTATGGTTATCACATCAAATCTAACCGGGGTGTCCATTCCATATCCATATTTGTTCAGGAAGAATAATGCAGTCCTACATATCTGTCTCTGCTTGCGCACATCGACAGCCTCCTCCGGCAAGCCCTTATGTACTCCGGACCTATACTTCACCTCGATAAACACTATATATCCATCGTGTTTTGCCACTATATCTATCTCACCGCTGGCCACCCTGAAATTCCTGCACAGGATCTCATAGCCCCTGCCAGCCAGATGATCAGCAGCTAAAGCTTCCTTTTCATTACCGGTTGCTCTGCTGTTATACATCATTTCACCTTTCCATGAATATATGTGTGATGAACAATTGTTATACAAAGTTCTTGATAAACGTCCTTCTGTGTATTGCGCACGGACCGATCTTCTTGAGCGCATCAATGTGCTCTGCCGTACCATATCCCATGTTTTTTGCAAATCCATAACCCGGATACAGACTGTCATACTCAACCATAAGCCTGTCCCTTGTAACCTTTGCAATTATACTTGCTGCCGCAATCGACGCAGACAGCGTATCACCTTTTATTATGCCTACCTGCTCGATATCAACACCCGGAATATTAACCGCATCGTTTAACAGGAGCTGTGGTTTAACCTGAAGCTTCGATATAGCCTGCTTCATCGCCTCGTAATCTGCATTGAGAACATTTATCTCGTCAATTACTTTCTCGTTTGCCATACCCACGCCTACAGCTACAGCCTTCGCCATGATCTCATCGTATAGAGCCTCCCTCTTCTTCGGTGTGAGCTGCTTGGAGTCGTTGAGGTATAAAATATCACAGTCCTTTGGAAGAATGACTGCAGCAGCCACTACAGGGCCTGCAAGCGGGCCTCTTCCGACCTCATCTATACCACATATATATCCCTTATCAGCGTATTTTCTCTCAAATTCAAACATTTTATAGCTGCGGGCTTTTTCCTTTTCAAGAGCATTGATCTTTTTCTGAGCGGACGCTATGATCTTCTTTACCCCATCTCTCTCATCGTCGCCATACTTCTCGATAAGCCCCGAATATTCACTTATATCAGCATCAGCAAATACTTTTTTTATCTCCGCTATACTTTCCATATGTCCTCCACCTAAAAACAAGGACCATTGCCACTTTTTAGGCAACAGCCCCTGATATCTTATCCTATTCTATCTTGCCAAAACCGCCTGTAAATCTGAATACAGCCCTGCCGATGATGTCTTTCTTGTGTATATTGCCAACATCCTCCACACGGCTGTCACGGCTGTTGTTTCTGTTATCTCCCAGAACAAAGTACTCGTCATCACCCAGTGTGATCTCCTCGGCTGCAACTCCGCGCTTGTCGCTGGCTATGGCCTCTCTGCCATACACATCGCCCTCCAGAGGCTCGTCATTTATATAGATAACACCATCTTCGTCTATATACACTGTCTCACCCGGAAGTCCGATTATACGCTTGATGAAGAAGGTCTCATCATCGTCTCCATACGGGAATACAACCACATCAAATCTCTTCGGCGAGCCAAATTCATACTCAAGCTTGTCGATCCATAATGTATCTCCGCTGTGAAGAGTATTGCTCATGGACTCTCCACTGACCTCTGTTCGCTGTCCGACAAATGTGAGCACAGCCCAGCATATGCCAATTACTATTATTATATAAATACACAGAAATATGAGATCCTTGACAATATTGACTTCCTTTTCGGCCTTTTCTTTCTTTTTTGCCTCTTTCTTCTCTTTCCTGAGCTGCTTCTTTAAAGCCTTCTCGTCAAGTTCTCCATCCTCATTGTACACTTCTTCAGAAGAGTCTGTATTAACCGCTTCTGCAGTTTTATCTGAGCTCTCAGATTTAGCTGCTCCTGCAACTTCTTCCGATGTCTCCTTCTGAGATGCTTCTTCCGATTTATCTGCTGTCTCCGCCTTTGCATCAGCCGAACTCTCAGCGACTGCTTTGTCCCATGACCAGGAGGACTTCTCCTTATTTTCCTGCTCATCGTCGGCAGTTTTCTTTTCAGCTTCCTTTGCTTCATTCGCAGCCTTTTTTGCAGCCTTCTTCTGTTCTTTATCTATCGCTTTCTGACGCTTCTTCTCATATTTGGCGATCTCTTTGTCCCTTTCCTTCTTCGCAGGGTCATCCTCAAATATATCGTTTAACGCATCAGCAACATTCTTGTTTTCTTCACTCATCTAGTCTTCCTTCGGGGTCTCCAATGTAATACGCCCCAGCTTTCCCGATCTGAAATCATCGATCAGCAGAGCCGCAGCCTTGTCATAATCGAGCTCCCCGCCCTTCTTAATGCATTGTCTCTTCTCTGCGATACCTGTCAGCATCTGTACAGGATCATCAACACTTTCAATATTATACCTTTGAACAAGGGTATTACAATAGTTTGCCTGTAAAAATTTAATTAATTCAACCGCTATATCCGTTATGCTGAGTATCTCATCATTGATCGAACCTATGAACGCAAGTCTGAGACCAACGGCCTCATCATCGAATTTCGGCCATAAAATACCGGGAGTATCCAGAAGCTCAATATTCTTTCCAAGTCTTATCCACTGCTTGCCTTTTGTGACACCAGGCTTATTTCCAACCTTGGTGCAGGCCTTTCTCGCATAGGAATTGATAAACGTGGATTTGCCGACATTCGGGATGCCGACTATCATCGCCCTTATCGGACGGTTTATGATTCCCCTTTTTCTATCCCTCTCTATCTTCTCTTTGCAGGCCTCCTGCACGATATTGTTGATACTCTTCATCCCCATACCGTCACGGGCATTTATCTTTGCAACGGCAAAGTCTTTATTCTTATAATAGTTTTCCCACTTTGTTGTGACTGCATCATCCGCAAGATCTGATTTGTTGAGGAGTATGAGTCTGTATTTGTTCTTTGCAAGCTCGTCTATATCAGGATTCTTACTACTGAATGGGATTCTTGAATCCACCAGCTCTATGACGATATCTATAAGTTTTATATCCTCCTGCATCATTCGTCTTGCTTTTGTCATATGTCCGGGATACCACTGTATATTCATATCTCTACCTCTATTTTATCTTTACTCTGCCCAGCATCTCGCTCTTTTGCACATTGCCAACCGCCTGAAATCTTGAATCCTGGCTGTTGTCCGGATTGTCTCCGAGCAGGAAGTATTCATTCTCTCCAAGTGTGATCGCAGATTCCGCTATTCCGGCTGTTTTTATCTCACAGTCGACGGGATAATCTGCAAGCGGATTGCCATTTATATATACCTGACCATTCTGGATAAGCACAGTCTCACCCGGCAGGCCTACCACTCTCTTGATGGAATAGTATTCGTCCTGATTCTCAACTATACGATACGCTACCACATCGTATCTTTCCGGGGATGTCACCAGATAAACAGCCTTATTGACCAGATACGATTCTCCATCCGTCAGTGTCGGCTCCATGGATGGTCCTACCATATATACCGTCTGGAATCCAAATGCAACAAAACCATAACCAAGTATAGCCGCTGTCAGTATCGATATGAACCAGCCAAGTGCGCTCTTCATAGTCTTTTTCAATGATCTCTGTTGTCTTCTCTGACGCCTTTTTTCTCTCCTTATCCTTCGGAGTCTGTCATATCTCTCACTCATGAATTCTATCCTTCAATCATCAATATATTTGTTCAGTTCATTTCATCCATTCTAAAAATGGCTGGAGTAGAAATACTCCAGCCACTTTTACTTTCATGTTACAAGCTTTATTATTTAACAAGCTCCTTAACCTTTGCTGCCTTACCAATTCTTGAACGTAAGTAGTAAATCTTAGCTCTTCTAACTTTACCTTTTCTTACAACTTCAATCTTCTCAACGAAAGGTGAGTGTACAGGCCATGTCTTCTCAACACCGCATCCGCTAGAGATCTTTCTAACTGTGAATGTCTCTCTGTTGCTTCCGCCCTGTCTCTTTACTACAGTACCCTCGAAGATCTGGATTCTCTCCTTGTTACCCTCTTTGATTCTGTTGTGTACCTTAACAGTGTCTCCTACGTTGAACTCATCAACGCTCTCCTTCATCTGTGAAGCTTCAAGATTCTTAATGTAATCGTTCATTGTGTTCCTCCTTAATATTCTGATGTTCTTACTACCATATCCACCGGATATATGGGCACAGAGGACCATCACTCTTTTCACAACTCATTTAATATAACATACTGAAATTGTAGATGCAAGAAGAATTTTCGGATTTTATCCGTTTTTTAGCAAACAGGGCATATAGATTGATTTCTATATGCCCTGTTGCATTAAATATCTTGTCCGACTTAATTCAGTCAAGTGGAGCAGACGCATTAGAAGACGAACTTCGTTCGCAGGCGTCTGCGTGCTTCACAAGGATTCCTCCCACCTACGGCGGGCCCCTCCTTATGAAAAATAGTGGAGCTGGCGGGAGTCGAACCCGCGTCCAAAAGCTCATTCACTACAGTTTCTTCCATCACAGTCAGTGCTTTAACATTCCCTCAGCCTATCGCCCACTAACATGCTATAGACCTTAGTAGCTTCATGGATTTTCCTACATCGCAAAGCTTAGATGCAGGAGTTTGCCGAAAATCGACGCCATTCCTAAAGGCTCGGCGTTCCTAAAGGATGACGACTGCCCTTAGGCAGCGTATGCTAAATTATCGTTAGCGTTTATTTTTTTTCCAGCTTTTAGCGTGGCTCTGGTCCACGGATGGCTTCCATAGCTTCAAAACCCCTGTCGAAACCAGTCAACCCCTGATCATAGATCAGTGATAACCAATCATTTATAATATATGCAGCAAATATCAAAATAATACCTGCGCCTATATATCTTAATTTATCAGATGCTCTTACTCAGCGTCAGCAGTTGTATCTTCCTCTGCATCTGTCGCCTCTGCTGTATCTTCTGCATTTTCAGTTGTGTCTGCTGTGTCCTCAGCATCGGAAGCTGTGGCAGAAAACAGAGTGTCATAACCGCTGTCCTTCCAAGTCTTGTCTACATATTCTGACAAGCCTGAAGCATCAACATACTTAGGTATCGCCTTATATATCTTCACACCCGCAACGCTTCCAACTATAGCAGCGATAACAACGATCGTAACTGTTATAGCAATAATCTTCTTGATCTTCTGCTTCCTAAGTATCTCCTTGCGGTGCTTTTTCTCATATTTCTTCTTATCTACTTTACTCTGACTCATAACGCCCTTCTCCAGACTATCGTTTATTTGATTCCGATACACACATTATATCTGAACCAGCTTATCTTATTCAACACCTTGCTAGTATAACACAAGCTGCATTATAATTCCAATAATAAGTTTGATTTCACAGAAATTCCACAAACGCTCACGATCAGAAGTCCTTGCTCCTGCTCTTGAGATCTCTCTCCATCTCGCGCTTCATATCCTTCTTGGCGATATCCTCACGTTTGTCGTAGAGCTTCTTACCTCTTGCCAGACCTATCTCCATCTTGACAAGTCCATCTCTGATATATACCTTGAGCGGCATAATGGTATAACCCTTCACCTTCTGCTGTCCGATAAGCTTGTTGATCTCGTACCTGTGGAGCAGCAACTTTCTCGTCCTGAGCGGATCTTTATTGAATATATTCCCCCTCTCATATGGGTTGATATTCATTCTGTACACATACACCTCGCCGTGGTCTATTCCGACAAATGCTTCCTTGATACTGCAGTGTCCCTGTCTTATGGACTTTACCTCGGTTCCCACAAGCTCTATTCCGGCCTCAAACTTCTCTTCTATAAAATACTCGTGATATGCCTTTTTGTTATTTGCGATGAGAGTGTTTCCTCTTTCCTTTGACAAATGTATCCTCTCCTTTATATACAATACTGAAATCTATCGACTTCGTCATCTTGTCTGTATTCTTCACCTTTATCTGTATAGGATCACCGATGGCATATTGTTTGCCCGTGTCCTCACCTATCATAGCATAATCTTCCTGAGAAAAATAGTAATAATCGTCGCGCATATCTGCCACGTTCACAAAGCCTTCCACCGTATTCGGCAGTTCCACGAACATTCCCCGGTTTGTAACTCCTGAGACAAATCCGTCATAGACCTCGCCAATGTGAGCTGACATATATTCCACCTTCTTGAGCTTCTCCACATCACGCTCAGCTTCCTCAGCTCTTCTCTCCTTGCGCGAATTGTCATCAGCCACCCTGTCAAGTATCATGCTGTAATGTTCTATTCTCCTCGAGTCAAGTCTGCCATGTATATTTTCCTTTATTATACGATGTATCTGCAGATCTGGATATCTCCTTATAGGAGAAGTAAAATGACAGTAATACTTACACGAAAGTCCAAAATGTCCTGTGCACTCCGTTGAATACTTCGCCTGTTTCATGGTCCTCAGCGCCATCCTGCTCACAAGATTCTCATAAGGCTCACCCTTTATCCTGTCAAGCAGCTTCTGGAATTCTTTCGGATGTATATTCTCCTTTGATGCCTTAAAGTACATTCCAAAATTACTTATAAGGAGCGCCAGCTGCTCAACCCTGTCTGCATCAGGTGTCTCATGGACTCTGTACTCAAATGGTATATCCTGCCAGAAATAATCCTCAGCAATCGTCTCATTTGCAGCAAGCATAAAATCTTCAATGATCTCATTGGATCTGCGTCTCTCATATACACCTATTGATACAACTTTGCCGTCGGAGTCTATCTTGATCTTCGATTCGTCAAAATCAAAATCTATTGAGCCTCGCTTTCTTCTGTTAGCTCTGAGAAGATCCGACACATGAAGCATCATCTCGAACATAGGCACAAGCTCCTCATATTTTCTGGTCTCCCCTGGATCGTGATCCTCGACAATTGCAGACACACTTGTATATGACATTCTACGGTCCACATTGATCACAGTCTCACATATCTTATGTCCTACTATGTGGCCCTTCTGATCTATGTCCATAAGGCAGCTCAGCGCCAATCTGTCCTGCCCTTCATTCAGCGAACAGATACCATTTGACAGCTTGTGCGGAAGCATAGGTATTACCCTGTCCACGAGATAACAGCTTGTACCTCTGTTAAGTGCCTCTTTATCCAGAGGGGAATTCTCCTTTACATAGTGGGTCACGTCAGCTATGTGCACACCAAGCTTGTACATTCCGTCCGCCTCATAGAGTGTTATGGCATCGTCCAGGTCTTTTGCATCCTCGCCATCTATCGTCACTGTCTGAAGATGTCGGAGATCCGTTCTGCCTGCCATCTCCGATGCGCTGACAAAATCAGGGATCTGTGAGAGGCTGTCCATGACCTCGTCAGGAAAATCGACTGGAATGTCCAGAGCTCTGACCACAGACAGCACGTCACTCTCCGGATCATTTATATGTCCAAGTATCTCTATAATCTTTCCCTCCGGAGACTTCACTTTGTCTCCATAACTGATGATCTCCGCCACAACCTTATGTCCAGCCATGGCGCCCATGGAATTTTCCTTGGATATAAATATGTCTCCATCTATTTTCAGATTGTCAGGTATGACAAATCCAAAGTTCTTATTCTTCTGATAGACTCCGACAACCTTCTTTAGTCCACGCTCAAGTACCTTTATAACCGATGCTTCCTGCTTCATTCCCTTCGGTCTGTCCTCCGCACGTATGAGGACTGTATCACCGTGGAACGCTCCCATGGTATTCTTCTCAGGGACAAAGAAATCCTCCTTCATGCCCTCAACGCGGACAAATCCAAAACCTCTCTGATTGCCGATAAATGTTCCCTTGTATGTCCCTTCTCCGACCTTCTGATATCGCCCTTTTGCCGATCTGATGATCAGTCCCTCCTCTGTGAGGTCATTCAGTATATCGAGAAATGTCTGTCTCTCATCTCCCGGGACCTGAAGGAATGTACACATCTCCTTGAACTTCATAGGCGGATAATCATCATCGCATATAAATTCATATACCGTCTGTTTTCTTCTGTTGTATAACTCCAAATCCTTATTATCCATAACAAACCCTTTCTATATACATTATGCCCGCATCCCTACCGCACAAATACATTGCATAATGAGCAAAAAAATGCTTACATATATCAGTTAATATATGTAAGCATCAGAAATCATTATTAGTTGAAAAGCTTTGAGTCAAGCAGTAATGCAAGTACAAAGAAGAGAACTGTGAGAACTGCTGTTATCTTCTTAAGTATCTCCTGCTTTGAGCTTCCCTTATTCTTGCTCCAGTAGGAATTGTCAAATCCGCCGCCTGCTCCTGATATGGAACTTGTAAGGCTCGCATCCTTTCCTTCCTGTGAAAGAACCACTATTGCTAATACTATACATACTATAACATAAATTACCATTAATATTGTCTTCAGCATCTTAACACCTCCGTTTCCGAAAAAATGGTGTGTGTATAATTTTAACACCAACTTGAAACATAATAACACAACAAAATAATATATTCAATAACTATTTTCTTCGTTTTCTGTAAAACTCCGCAAATACCAGCATTGCGATACCTATTATCGAACAGGCAATACCTGCGCCTGCATATTTCACATGGAATTTCATCTCAACAACATTCTCACCCTCAACAAGACTTATAGAATACAGGCTGTCTACCACCTTATCCGGCTGTACCTTCTGGCCGTTAACTTTGACTGTCCAACCATCACAGTAAGGAATAGATGTGAATAAACTCTGTCCTTCCTTGGCATTTACAACAAATTCTGCGCTGCCATTTTCTATATCCATCACATCAGGGGTATTTTTCTCAAGCTCCTCTGCTATGCTTTTCAGCAAATCCAGATCAAGAACATAAAACTGCTCTGCTCCATCATCCAGATCTAGCTTCTGCTTTGAGTGAAGCACAACCTTGTAGTAATCACGATCCTCATTTACAGGAATATTGAACACTGACAGCGAAAGCCATCTGGCATATCCGGTCCTGTATATTCCATTGACATTCAGCTTTGCGTTAAACAGACTGTTCCATGGGATATTGCCATAAGCGATGTAATTGCCTTCCGGGATCTCCATCTTGTATACACGCTTCTTCGCTTTACTTACAACCGTCTCGTACTTTAAAGGCTTATAGATCTCAACCTTTCTGCCGAGCAGCTCGCTGTAGAGCTCATTTTGATATTCAAATGGATTGCCATTATATTTTGCCGCTGTATATTTGCCTGAATCATATACAAATGCCATAGGCAGGCTGTATGGGTTCTCGTATACACCGGCTCCATTTGCATTGTCTGCAATATCCTCTACTTTATTCATGCCCTCCAGAGCATAATCAGATACGATGTATCTGACTCCCAGCAGTGAATCAGTTCCAAGCACCGGCATGTTGACAACATTTAGGTTATCGCCTTCGCTCCTGTATCCCGTGTCCACAAGGAAGTTCAGCACTGTGCTGTCAGCGGTTGACACATACGATCCTATCGCCCAATACCCATAACCAAACGACTCGTCATAATTTGCTCTGACATTGTTCTTATATTTAAAATTATCATCCGTATCTTTGCCATTATTGTTTTTCTTTTTTTCGAGGGATCTTGTCGCCCTTGATCTGGTCTGGCTGATCCTGTATGTATCGGAATCATATTCTTTCAGATCATTTATAAGGCCTTCCATAGCCGTCTCATACTCAACAAAACTCTCACCGTTGTCGATATGGATATTGTCCATTTGCAACATCACGCTGTATCCTGTCTCAACAGTCAGCACTGCACACAGAATGACCGTAAATATAATTTCAAACACTCTTCCGGCTCCTACGTTTTTCGAAAGCCTGCTTATGAGTGCTATCAAAACGGCTACCCCTACAATAAGCGCATCGGTCAGCCATACAAGTTTGTTATCCTGGACTCCATGCAGATAGTTTACACCAAGCATAGCCGCACTGAATATCGCACTTGCAATGATAACCCGCCATTTTACAGCATTCAGATCCTCCGAGAGGAAAAATTCAGCGGCAAAGAATAATATGCAGAATATTCCAACATGTGAATATCTGTACCAATATGATCCAACCTCTTTGAACAGAGAAAATGCCATGCACAATGGATTCCAGTAAAACATGAGCAGCATTACCACAAGCGTGACAAATGCTAATATCTTCTGCTTTACATTGTGTTTCTTACCGATGAAGATTCCAATAAATCCTATCAACGCCAGACATCCGCAGTACAGAGACACGCTTCCCTTCTGACTCTGTGCGCCAAGCGAATATCCGTCTATCACAGATGAAACATCACCGATAAATGACATGTCGAGCAGAGAGCCGAAATCAAGACTTCCTCTTACACTGTAACGCATCGCACCTATCGTCGGAAGGAACAACACCCCACTGATCAGAGCTCCCGCCAGCATTGAATATATAAACCGTCCAAGTTTTCCGGCAAAATCCTTTATGACAGTCTTCTCAGCCTTAGTATCCCCACTGTACAATCTTGAATATGCAAATTCAAACAAAAACCAGAAACAGGCAAATACACAGTTGATTCCGCCCATATACCAGTTGAACAGAACTGCCAATGCAACTGATACGGAAAGCATAACAGGCCTGCCACCGTTAACCACTCTGTACACGCCCAGCATTATGAGCGGTAACATATAGAAGCCGTCAAGCCACATTATATTACATGCCTGAGCGATTCCATACTGACTCACTGCATAGCTCACCGCCAGAAAAATGATAAGTGCCTGCTTTTTCACAGAACCATCATTCCACTCTTCAAATCTCCTGTTGAGATAAAATGCAAATGTCGCCGCCGCACAGGCAAGCTTTAACGTTATGATCACATGTACGAACAATACAAGCTGGGATTTGTCGAATAACAACAGCAATAAATTGAACGGGCTGGAAAGATAGTAACTGAATACTCCTATGCAGGCCCCTCCTATAGATTTGCTGAAAGAATAATCTATATTATTTTTGCCGTCAAATACATCCTTCAGATATGCCAGAAAATCAAGATACTGAAAATCAGCATCCTTGGATGCGAGTGAGTGTACTCCGAACGGCACATACTTTTTTATATAAAACAGAAGCCACAGCAGGCAGAATGTGATAATGCCCGCTGTAAGCATCTGAATAACAAGCTGTTTTCTCTGTTTTTTCTCCATCGTATTCTTCTCCAGATTATTTAGTTTTAATATAATACTACACAATCTGTGAAAATACTATATAGATTAAAAATTTTTAATGAACGAATTTCTAACTTTTACATACTGATTTATAACATATACCTACTTCGTATATCGAAACCATGATTCAGCGGTCCACTGCCCGATCCCAGATCCAGCATGGCCGCCAGGGCACCGGATATATATTGTTTGGCCATTCTGACTGAATCACTTACATCATATTCCTTTGCGAGATTTGAAGCGATCGCACTTGAAAGCGTACATCCTGTGCCATGTGTATTCGGATTATCAATACGCTCACCCGAAAACCAGGTGATATTCTCTCCGTCAAAAAGCATATCATTTGCATCATTTATGCTGTGTCCACCCTTTACAAGGACAGCGCAGCCATACTTTTCGTATATACATCTGGCAGCATTCTCCATATCAGCTACGCTCTTCACCGATATACCAGTGAGCGCCTCAGTCTCAGGTATGTTTGGCGTTATGAGCTTTGCAAGTGGGAACAGTTTACCGGTCATGACCTCCACCGCATCATCGCTTATAAGCTTAGCACCACTGGTCGCCACCATCACAGGGTCAAGCACGACATTCTCCGCATTGTATCTGGCAAGTCTGTCAGCTATCACATCAATAAGTTCAGGAACAGATACCATTCCTATCTTGACCGCTTTCGGCCGTATATCGGTAAACACCGCATCTATCTGAGCGCCAAGTACATCAGGGATAACGTTCATGATAGCAGTCACTCCTGTGGTATTCTGAGCCGTGAGGGCTGTGATCGCACTCATACCAAATACGCCATTTGCCTGCATGGTCTTGAGATCCGCCTGCACACCTGCGCCACCTGAGGAATCGCTTCCGGCTATGGTGAGGACAGGCACAAGACGGCTTCTGTCAGAATTTATACTGCACAGCATGTCATCCATACTCTTAAAATAATGATCACAATGTGCTATAAGATCTCCCTGTCTGTCCCTGCTGGATTCGTCATAGAGACCGACCACAACAAATCCTCCGTTCTGTGCTGTCTCCGCCGCATGATATGCGTCCTCGAATACAAATGTATCCGAAGCCGGAGTTCCCATAAACTCAGCCGCCATCTCATATATCTTAGGTGAGGCTGCCTTGCCCACGCCCACCTCAGAACATGTAAATATCCTGTCAACATACTTCATAAGTCCTGTCCGCACAAGTGCTGCCTCAACATGGCATCTGTCTGTGGATGTTGCAACAGTGACCGGGATATCATATCTCTTTAAGAACCTCAGCAGTTCAGGCACACCTGACTTCGGCTCAACTTTATTTGCATAGAAATCGCGCACAGTCTCATTGATACCGTCTATAATCTCCTTCGCGCTGAGTTCAAGTCCATAGTGTTCCTGCATATATTCTGCGCCCTTCATCATGGTCATGGTGAAAAGCACCTTCTCAAGATCAGGTTCTGCCTGTATCCCCTGCCCCGCCAGATACATCTCTCCGGCATGATCCCACATAGGCATAGAGTCAAGCAGAACCCCATCCATATCAAATATCGCACCTTTTATATCACTGATAACTATTTTTTTCATGTACACCTCTATATCATATATTTAGTCAGGCATCAAGCATATTCTCTACAGAAAACTTGAGCTCCTCTGTGGCCTTCTGTATGTCCTTCTGTCCGAATATGGCACTTATAACTGCCACACCGCATATTCCGGAGCCCGCAAGCTCGGCCACATTATCCTTTGTTATGCCGCCTATGGCAATGACCGGTATGGACACCGCCTCACAAATGGCCTTGAGAGTTTCATGGCTCACATCGTCCGCGTCATCCTTTGAACCTGTTGTAAACACTGCTCCTACACCAAGATAATCTGCGCCGTGCTTTTCCGCTATAATCGCCTGCTCGACAGTCTGTGCAGACACTCCAAGTATCTTGTCAGGGCCGAGTATCTTTCTGACGTCCATGGCCTCCATATCACTCTGTCCCACGTGTACACCGTCAGCATCTATATCTTTTGCTATGCTGACCTCGTCATTGATGACAAATGGAACTCCATATTCCTTACAAAGCTTCTGTATCTCCTTCGCCTCAGCGAGGAAGTCTTCTCTGTCGAGCTTCTTCTCCCTGAGCTGTACAAATGTTGCACCGCCGTCAAGTGCCTTCTTTACCTGATCATACAGAGTCTCTTCACCAAGCCAGTGTCTGTCAGTTACTGCGTAGAGCAAGAGCTCTTTCTCACTGCAATTTATCATACTATCCGTCCTTCCTATATGTTTCGATCCCAATCTGATGCAGATCCAGGCAATTATTAGACTTCCGTCAATTATCTGATTTCAAACTTTGCACCCTGTTCAAGTGTATCCCCGTCCATATTGTATATGGCGTCGATTATCCTGTTCCTGTATGTTGAATTACCCTCAAATACCTGCAGATGGGAATAACCGATCTCCCCAGCAAGTCCCATGACCATGACAGCCGCTGCAGCAGCCTCAAGCTTGTTGTCCTGATTTGCCACAACATATGCTGTCATCATTCCTGAGAGCTGGCAGCCTGTTCCAGTGATCTTACCCATCTCAGGACGGCCGTTTCTGATTACATAACATTTCTCGCTGTCCGCAACAAGGTCTATTGCGCCTGTTACAGCTATGATAGATCCCGTTTCAGCAGATAGCTTCTTGACAAATGCCACTGCATTATCAAGCGTATCCTCCGTAACCGCATCTGCCACATCGGCATCAACACCCTTTGTGCTGCCGGAACCATATGCCAGAGTTTTGATCTCAGAGATATTTCCCCTTATAACATCAAATCTAATCTCCTTCATAAGTCCAACAGCCGTATCAGTTCTGAGCTTACTTGCTCCTGCTCCAACAGGATCGAGAAGTACAACATGTCCAAGTTCATTTGCCTTCTTCCCTGCCAGGTACATTGATGGAATAGTGTTCTTGTTAAGTGTTCCTATGTTGATATTCAGACCACCACATATACTTGTGATATCCTCCACGTCACCCTCATCATCCGACATGATAGGACTTCCACCGCACGCCAGAATGACATTTGCCACATCATTTACAGTTACATAGTTTGTTATATTGTGTACCAGAGGTACATTCTTTCTCACATTTTCAAGGCACTCTTTTATCATGTTTTTCTGTCTCCTTTATATATACTCTGTTGTTTATCTGCTAATCTTTTTTGACGAAAAGCGGCCATACCATAAGGCACAGCCGCTTTTCTTATGCTGCATGTATCCCTACGCCGGCGCTGATCCAGGTCAGACTTGATCTACTCCTGGGCAGGAGGTACATCAGATGTACAATGCATACACTTTGTTGCTTTGATATCTATCTCCCCCATACAGTATGGGCACTTTCTTGTGAGAGGAGCTGCCTCCTCTTTCTTCTTACCAAGATCCATGATCGCATTGATTCCCTTCATGATGACAAATATAACAAATGCCATGATTATGAAGTTGATAACTGCTGAAATAAACGCTCCATACTCGATATACTGTCCTGTATGGAATATCTGAAAATGTCCACCAATCTCTGCTCCACCGATGCTGTTGATTATTGGTGTGATGAAACAGTCTGTAAAAGATGTAACCAACGACTGGAACGCTCCACCAATGATAACACCGATTGCAAGACTCATCACATTTCCCTTAAGGGCAAACTCCTTAAACTCTTCCAAAAACTTCTTCATATGTATCCTTCCAACTGAATACAGCACCGATCATAACAATCTTATATTATAATTCGGTGCCGTATCTTTTATTTATTGTTTCTCGCGCGATTGATATGACATATATCTACATTTGCTGTCATCGCTCATCGCACATCATCTTTTTTTACTTTCTTACAATAAGTGACTTGCCTGTCATCTCCTTAGGCTGAGGAAGTCCCATAACCTCAAGAAGTGTAGGTGCGATATCTGCAAGACATCCGCCCTCACGAAGCTCTACATCTTCACCATAGTTGTAAAGGATAAATGGTACAGGGTTAGTTGTATGAGCTGTATGTGGAGCACCGGTCTCATAGTTGATCATCTGCTCTGCGTTACCATGATCAGCACAGATAAAGAGAACACCATCAACCTTATCAATTGCCTCTACAGCAGCGCCAACGCACTTGTCAACTGTCTCTACAGCCTGGATAGCTGCTGGGATAATACCTGTATGACCAACCATATCAGGGTTTGCAAAGTTGATGATGATCACATCATACTCGCCACCAAGGATAGCTGCATTGAGCTTCTCGCTTACCTCTGGAGCACTCATCTCTGGCTGAAGGTCATATGTTGCTACAGCAGGTGACTTTACAAGGATTCTGTCCTCGTTCTTGTTAGGCTCCTCAACACCGCCGTTGAAGAAGAATGTTACATGAGCATACTTCTCTGTCTCAGCAAGTCTGAGCTGCTTGAGGCCCTTAGCTGCAAGGTACTCACCAAATGTGTTGTCAATCTCTTCCTTCTTGAATGCTACAAGCTTGTTAGGTATTGACTCGTCGTAGTCCTTGAAACATACATATGTGAGTGGCATGCGGCCATTTGCTCTCTCAAATCCATCAAAATCATCACAGCAGAATGCTCTGGTGATCTCGCGTGCTCTGTCTGGTCTGAAGTTGAAGAATATAACTGAATCATTTGGCTTAACAAGTGATACAGGCTTACCATTCTCTGTGATTACTGTAGGAAGAACGAACTCATCATATACTTCCTTGTCATATGACTCCTGCATAGCCGCAACCGGGTCCTCAGCCTGAACGCCCTCACCTGTTACAAGTGACTTGTATGCAAGCTCTACTCTGTCCCATCTGTTATCTCTGTCCATTGCGTAGTAACGGCCTGACATAGATGCAACCTTACCTACACCAATCTCCTTCATCTTTGCGATAAGCTCCTCAAGGTATCCCTTACCTGATGCAGGCGGTGTATCTCTTCCATCGAAGAATGGATGAACGTATACGTTCTCAAAGTTCTGCTTCTTGCAGAGCTCAAGGATCGCATAAAGGTGTGTATTGTGGCTGTGAACACCACCATCTGAGAGAAGTCCCCAGAGATGAAGATCTGAATTGTTCTTCTTGCAGTTTTCTATTGCAGCAAGCATCTCCTCGTTCTCAAAAAAATCTCCATCAGCGATTGCCTTTGTGATTCTTGTAAGCTCCTGATATATGATACGGCCTGCGCCGATATTCATATGACCTACCTCTGAATTGCCCATCTGACCGTCTGGAAGTCCTACAGGAAGTCCTGAAGCTGCGCCCTGCACAAATGGTGCTGTAGCCATAAGTTTGTCCATAACAGGTGTCTTTGCAAGTGCTACTGCATTACCCTCTGTCTTGTCACTGAGACCATATCCGTCGAGGACCATTAAAACTACTGGTTTCTTACTCATAATTTTTCTCCTTTTTATTTATTCCGGCTAAATGCCTCTTAATCATAATTCACTCATTTGAGATTATACTTATATAATGCCTATTTTTCAAGTTCAAATCCAACTCAAATCACAGGTCAATATCCAGTTCAACCGGGCAGTGATCAGATCCCATGATATCAGTGTGTATCTTGGCATCGACAAGCTTGTCCTTCAAACTCTCAGATGTGAGAAAATAGTCGATACGCCAACCTGCATTCTTCTCCCTTGCCTTGAATCTGTACGACCACCATGAGTAGATATTTTCCTGATCCGGATAAAAATATCTGAATGTGTCGATGAAGCCATCATCCAGAAGCACCGTCATCTTCTCTCTTTCCTCATCAGTAAATCCCGCATTCTTCCTGTTTGTCTTTGGATTTTTCAGATCTATCTCATTGTGAGCCACGTTCATATCGCCGCACACTATAACAGGCTTATTCTCCTCAAGCTTTTTCAGATATGCTCTGAAATCATCCTCCCACTTCATCCGGTAATCAAGCCTTGCAAGCTCGTTCTGTGAATTTGGTGTATATACAGTCACCATGTAGAAGTTCTCATATTCAAGTGTTATGACACGACCCTCATGGTCGTGTTCATCTATGCCTATACCTTTTGTTTCACTCAAAGGTTTCTCTTTTGTGAAAATAGCCGTACCTGAATATCCCTTCTTATCCGCATAGTTCCAATACTGATAATATCCTGGCATATCAAGTGTGAGCTGTCCCTCCTGCATCTTGGACTCCTGTATACAGAATATGTCTGCATCTATGCTGTTAAAAAAGTCCATGAAGCCTTTACCGGCGCATGCCCTTATTCCATTTACGTTCCATGAGATAAGTTTTTTCATAAATTTATATACCATTTTATCCTTTCATTATTATTTGGGGAAAATCATGTTTTATTTTAACATGTCGCCTACCGGCTCCATGCAGGCATTCGCATTATGACGGCTTGCGCAAGCGCATCCGTCGCAATGCTCATTATATCATACAAACACCCATTCTGACTGTCAAATCATTTAAAAATTCACCAAAATCCTGCTATGGCCACAATGAAAAAGGCAGCGACGATCCGCCGCTGCCTAAGGGTATATATTATTGTTTTTTAGGGGTCAAATTTAATTTTTTACAAATGATACATTTGATATAGAAACTGTATGTGCTCCAAGTGTGTATCCTTCAACATATCCCATTGAGAAGAATAATCCGGCACCTGTATCAACAGTGATACCATCTGTGAAAACTTCTTCCTTAGGTGTAATTGTGAGTGTTATATCTTTAGCCTCACCAGCTGTAAGAACTACATCTTCACCGCCATGCCATGCATATCCGGCTGAAGGAGTCATAACAGCAACCTTCACAACCCTATCAACATCAGAAAACAATGTACATTTAAGCGTATATGACTCGCCCTGCTCAAGAGACAATCCCATCTGCTTAAGCTGGATGTTCCAGTCTGCCTCACCCACGTTTGCAACACTGTATGTGATCTTTCCATCTCCAGTCTCAATTGTGGCATCTCCAGGAGCAGTCACTGCATTTTCCCAACCGGCAAGGCTACCATCCTCACCCATCTCAAATTCTGGGTTTGTGAGAAGATTCTTACCTACAGGCACATCTATCTCTGGAGCTGAAGTCTTTTCAAGAATAATGTTATCAATACATATTCTATGCTGATCTGTAATTGCCGAACCATTTTCTCCGCCTGCGCCAAGTGCAATATTGAAAATACTCTCTTCGTCTGTGTCACAGGCCATCTGGAATGTGTTTGAAACAGTCACATATTTCTGATCAGCCTGATCGTATGCATCAAGCTTTACTGTATCCTGAACATACGGTGTCCAGTCCTCTGCACCTGTACTATCCTTATGTGTACTTCCATCCCTCTGTATCGCATACTGAACAGTTCTCGACACAGAACTCTTTATATCAAATGAAAGCTTGTACCACTGTCCTTTCTCAAGCTTGATATTATTCTGCTTGAGCTGTATCTTCCAGTTCTGGTCACCTGAATTCTTTATTGTGAAGTCAGCAGCATTGTCCTCCTTCTGGCTGTCCACAACAGACTCTGCATCCGCACTGCTGTCTATATACACATCATATCCAGCAAAATCTGCTGAAAAGTTCCCATTGAGAAGAAGTGAATCCTGCATTATCTTCACATTGTCTAACAGAACTTCTCCGCTGTTACCAAAATCAATGCTGATTGAACTGTCAGTCACTTCTTCTCCGGTCTCAAACTTGTAAACATAATTCTTAATTCCTTTATCCAGAGTTACAGCAAACTTTGAATCTCCTGTAGTGATAATTATATTCTTTCCCTCAGTTGCAGTCTCAGCATCAAATTTAAGTACATACTTTGTATTTGGGGCATACGCAAGCTCATCCTGTGATAATACGAAGTTTCCATCTATACTCTCATCCAATGACTTGTATGAAAATCTTCTTCCGTCAGACAGACCTGTCACCTTATACTCAGCACCGCAATTGTTGCTGACTGTCCAATATCCAAGTCTTCCTGTTCCTTCCTGAAATTCTCCATTGTAAACTAGGTTTCCATCAGCGAGGATCGTCTTCTTGTCAACTATCTCAGTCTGATTTGTCTTTACCAGCTTTACATTTGCAATATGTACACCAGCCACGCTTCCCTGATTGCCGAAGTTGAATTCTATTCTTCCCTTGTCATCAGATGAATCAGTCATCGTATACTCATACTCAAATGTCTGTTTCTCTGTTGTCATATCAAATTTTGTATCCTTAAGATATCTTCCCCATGATCTGGTTGGCGCTGAGACATCAATTATGCCTGTTCTCACCTCATCCGCCCACGCATCAAATGAAAGCTTGTATGTGGCACCTTTTTCTACAGGAATATCAGGCTGTACCAACTGTATGCTGTAATCAACCGTTCCTGCATCAATTGTATTTATGTTGATTGTATTGTTCTCGATGACCGCTGTTCCTTCGCCGCCATTCTGCGCCATAAAAATCCAGTTTTCTGCATCTCCCAGATCCTCGGTCTCACTAAAATCACCATTTATTACATAATTGCCATTTTCATCCGGATCACGAATTATAACTTCACGCTCTGGCTTTGTCACATTTTCGTCATAAGACTCCTTCTGGTATACTCTCACATAATCAACATATAAGCTCTCTCTGTTAATATAATCTGCATCTGCATCCGGATTTCCTGGCCAATTGCCGCCAACTGCAAGATTGAGTATTACATAGAATGGCTGATCAAACGGTGCCGGATAAGTAACTGTACCTTTTCCGGCAGTTGTAGAATACCAGTCATTTTCCTCATGCATCTTAACTCCATCTACATACCACGTAATTTTTCCAGGCTCCCAGTCGCATGTAAATACATGATAGCTGTCCGCAAATGACTTTCCATTTGAAAGTGTATATTTTCCCTGTGACTCTGAATGCGGATTGCCATAGTGAATCGTTCCATAGGTTGTATATGTATTGTCTCCAAGAACCTCCATCACATCTATCTCACCACATCTAGGCCACTGTCCATACAGGCTCTCGTTTGTAGGCATCATCCATGCTGCTGGAAGATAACCCTTACCTGTAGGAACCTTTGCTCTGAACTGTACTCTGCCATACTTGAAATCCTGCTTATTCTGTGTGTTTACTCTTCCCGATGTATATGATATAGAACCATCCTCATTCACTTTTTTCTTTGAGCTTATAATAAGTGTGCCATTCTTGACTTTTATATTATCTTCAGAATCAACATATGACTGAAGCTCATTATTGACCCAGCCAGGCTCATGGAGTTCAACATTCCAAATATCACGGTTGAGCTCTGTTCCGTCAAATTCATCATGCCATAAAAGTTTATACCCCTGCGACTCGTATTTATTTTCTACAGTCACCTTCTTATTTACAGTCACTTTACATGTTGCTTTCTTTCCTGAACCGTCAGCAGCTTTTGCTGTGATTGTAGCTGTACCTGGTGCTATAGCCTTCACAACGCCTTTTGCTGAAACCGTTGCAATCTTTTTATTGCTCGATGTCCAACTTAACGTCTTGTTGGTTGCCGATGCAGGAGCGACAGTAGCTGTAAGAGTTTTACTGCTTCCCTCTGTGATAGTGAGTGTTGCCGCTGAAAGCTTGATAGAAGTAACTGGCTGTTTTACTGTAATCTTACATCTTGCATATTTGCCACTTCCATCCATAGCCTTCGCAGTTATATATACTCTTCCAACCTTAACTGCTTTTACAACACCTTTCGAGGAAACTGTTGCTATTCTTTTATCTGATGATGACCACTGAATTCTCTTATATGTGGCATTCTTTGGAGCAATTGAAGCTTTTAACGTCCTGCTGGTTCCTTTAAACATGTTCACAGCCTTTGCAGACAATTTAACAGTCTTCGTAGGAACCCCAACATAAACATTAAACCTATACATTACCTTTGGGTTTGCAGCACTCTTCACTGCTACAACCGCTTTTCCTGATTTTACCGCTTTGACAACACCCTTGTTATCTACTGTAACTATCTTCTTATTTGATGATACATATGTTACTTTTTTGCTGATCTTACCTGTAACTACAACTCTAGGTTTCACCCGAAACTTTGTACCCTTTTTTAGTACAAGTTTATTTGTGACAAGATTTGTCACAGTTACAGACTTTACCGCAGCTTTTGATGTTCTAGCACTAACGTCTGATGGACACAGAGTGATCAACATACAAACTACAAGTATCATAGCCACAAGCTGTTTTAACCTTCTCATAAAATACTCCTCTCCAAAAATAAAATAAAAATATTTACGACGTCGCATCTTTATAAAGTATTTTGATAATAACATCTTATACATTTGCCATATATCGTTTTATTGCTTTTTATATAGTTTACATGATATATTATAGAGGAGTTGTAAAGTAAGACTTTTATAAACTTTTGATAACATATAAATTTTTACCCTGACACAATTTACTGGAAAGGATTTATACACATATGAAATACTCAAAGGAAATATTCTACCAGGAATTTATAAGACGCGAAGATTCAACCAATAGAGCGCCCTATAACCCTGAACTTGAATTTTACTCAATAATACAAAATGGAGATATAGAACAGGTTAAAGAATTGTGTAAAGCCTCACCACTTAAGGATAAAAAAGGACTCGGCTTACTATCTGAAAAGCCGGTCAACAACATAAGATATCATTTTGTCATAACAACAGCCCTTGTTGCAAGATACTGTATTGAAGGTGGTCTCGATGTGGCAACTGCTTACAATCTCAGTGATTTTTATATAAAAAAGTCAGATACAATGAAGTCTGTGGAGGATATATCTGAATTACATGCGTTCATGTGCATCGACTATGCAAAAAAAATGCGAAACCTTAAGAAAAATTCCATATGCTCCAAACCGGTCGCAGAGTGCATAGACTACATATACGATCATCTGCATACTAGGATCACTGTTGAACTTCTGGCAAAACGTGTCAATCTCACCCCGTCATACCTGTCAAGGCTGTTCAAAAAAGAGACCGGAGATAATATCGGACATTATATAAAAATGCTAAAACTTGATACTGCAAGGAACATGCTCATATACTCTGATTATAGCCCTGCCCAGATAGCACAGACTCTCGCATTTCCAAGTCAGAGTTATTTTACCGAACAGTTCAGATTACATACTGGTCTAACACCTGCGAACTATAGAAATATAAATTTAAGGCAAACCCCATTTCATAAAAACAATACTTAGTTCCTGAAATATACCTCCTTGTTTTTCTAAGCGTAAACAAAAGGGATTACCTTGTGATAAAGCACTTGATAATCCCTTTCAATATTCTATATCAGATTTAATCTAAAACTAATATATTTTGGCCTGTTTAAAATTACTTTCCGGCATTTACAACCTGACCGAAATCAGCCTTGAGTGAAGCACCGCCGATAAGACCACCGTCGATGTCTGGCTTTGCAAGGAGCTCAGCAGCATTGCCAGCGTTCATAGAACCGCCATACTGAATTCTTACCGCCTCAGCTGTATCTGTATCGTAGATCTCAGCGATGAGATCACGGATTCCCTTACATACTTCCTGTGCCTGATCTGATGTAGCTGTCTTACCTGTTCCGATAGCCCAGATTGGCTCGTAAGCGATAACCATTGACTTAACCTGATCTGCTGTTACGCCAGCGAGATCTGACTTGATCTGAAGACGGATCCAGTCCATAGTAACACCGAGCTCTCTCTGCTCAAGTGACTCACCACAGCAAAGAATAGGTGTGATACCAGCCTCAAATGCCTTCTTAACCTTCTTGTTGAGAAGAACATCATCCTCCTTAAAGTAATCACGACGCTCTGAATGTCCGATGATAACGTACTTAACACCAGCATCAACAAGCATTGCTGCTGAGATCTCGCCTGTGTAAGCTCCGCTCTCCTCGAAGTACATGTTCTCTGCACCTACAGCTACGTTTGTTCCCTTTGTTGCCTCAACAACTGGTACGATATCGATAGCTGGTACACAGTATACTACATCTACGTCATCATTCTTTACTAAGTCCTTTAACAGGTTAACAAGCTCAACAGCCTCGCTAGGAGTCTTGTTCATCTTCCAGTTACCTGCAATAATCTTCTTTCTTGCCATTGTAATCTACCTCTTATATTTGTATTTTTTGATGAGTACCGGCCTGAACCGGCACCCACCAGTATAATCTTTATATCTCAGCGATATACAAATTACTTGTCGTTAGCTGCTGCTACGCCCGGAAGCTCCTTACCCTCAAGGAACTCAAGTGAAGCTCCACCACCTGTTGAGATGTGGCTCATCTTTGAACCGTAACCAAGCTGGTTAACTGCTGCTGCTGAATCTCCACCACCGATGATTGTTGTAGCATCTGTATCAGCAAGTGCTGCTGCAACTGCCTTTGTACCGGCTGCAAGTACAGGGTTCTCGAATACACCCATAGGTCCATTCCAAACAACTGTCTTAGCTGTCTTAACTGCGTCTGAGTAAAGCTCGATAGTCTTAGGTCCGATATCGCAGCCTTCCTTGTCTGCAGGCATCTTGTCAGCGTCAAATACCTCTGTCTTGATGCTTGGATCGTCGATAGGGTTAGGGAAATCCTCGATCATAACTGTATCAACTGGAAGAAGAAGCTTCTTGCCAAGGCTCTCTGCCTTTGCCATCATCTCCTTGCAGTAATCGATCTTAGAATCGTCTACAAGTGACTTACCGATCTCATATCCCTTAGCCTTAAGGAATGTGTAAGCCATACCACCACCGATGATAAGTGTATCGCACTTCTCAAGAAGGTTTGAAATAACGTTCAGCTTGTCAGCAACCTTAGCACCACCGAGGATAGCTACAAATGGTCTAACTGGGTTCTCTACTGCATTGCCAAGGAAGTCGATCTCCTTCTGCATTAAGTAACCAACTACTGCTGTGTCAACAAGTCCAGCAACACCAACGTTTGAGCAGTGAGCTCTGTGAGCTGTTCCGAATGCATCATTTACAAATACATCACAGATGCTTGCAAGATCCTTAGAGAAAGCCTCTCCGTTCTTTGTCTCTTCAGCTCTGAAACGTGTATTCTCAAGAAGGATTACATCTCCGTCCTTCATAGCGTCAACTGCAGCCTTAACTGTGTCGTCAACAACCTCAAGGCTTGGTACAAACTTAACCTCCTGTCCAAGGAGCTCTGTAAGTCTCTTAGCAACTGGTGCAAGGGTCTTAGTCTGCTTGTCTTCCTCAGTCTTAACCTTTCCAAGGTGTGAGCAAAGAATAACCTTTCCACCGTCAGCGATAAGCTTCTTGATAGTAGGAAGAGCTGCAACGAGTCTGTTCTCGTCTGTGATCTCTCCGTTCTTTAATGGTACATTGAAGTCGCATCTGCAAAGCACGCGCTTGCCCTTAACATTGATATCATCTACTGATTTCTTGTTTAATGACATTTCTAATTCCTCCTAAATAATGTTATAGAACAGAAAACTATAAGTTGTCCTCTGCCCAGCTACCTACCCGCTCTTATGCGGGAACATAGAAACGCATAATTGCTTCCTACGAAGAAAAAAGGGCCCGGTCCTTGGAGACCGGACCCTCTATTAGGTCTAATAAATACTTTTAAATGAGCTTACATTATAAAAGCTAATTATAGCTTGAAATAACTTATGCTAACTCTGCGAAGTACTTGATTGTTCTAACCATCTGGCTTGTGTATGAGTTCTCATTGTCATACCATGAAACAACCTGAACCTCATATAAATCATCAGCGATCTTTGATACCATTGTCTGAGTTGAATCAAATAATGAACCATATCTCATACCGATAACATCTGATGAAACGATTGGATCTGTGTTGTAACCGAATGACTCTGAAGCAGCAGCCTTCATTGCAGCGTTGATTCCATCAACTGTTACATCAGCACCCTTAACAACTGCTGTAAGGATTGTTGTTGAACCTGTTGGAACTGGAACTCTCTGAGCTGATCCGATAAGCTTGCCATTTAACTCTGGGATAACAAGACCGATAGCCTTAGCAGCACCTGTTGAGTTAGGAACGATATTAGCAGCACCTGCTCTAGCTCTTCTTAAATCGCCCTTTCTGTGTGGTCCGTCAAGTATCATCTGATCACCTGTGTAAGCGTGGATTGTTGACATGATACCAGACTGGATTGGAGCATAGTCATTAAGAGCCTTAGCCATTGGTGCAAGACAGTTAGTTGTACATGAAGCTGCTGAGATGATCTGATCATCAGCTGTTAATGTATCCTGGTTAACTGAGAATACGATAGTCTTAAGATCATTACCAGCTGGAGCTGAGATAACAACCTTCTTAGCACCTGCGTTGATATGAGCCATTGACTTCTCCTTTGAGCAGTAGAAACCAGTACACTCAAGAACTACATCAACACCGATCTTACCCCAAGGAAGGTTGTTTGCATCTGCCTCCTTGTAGATTGTAAGAGTCTTACCATCAACTGTGATTGTGTTAGCCTCATCATCAGCTGAAACTGTGTGAAGGTTCTCACCGATCTTGCCACAGTATCCACCCTGTGCTGTATCGTACTTGAGAAGATCTGCAAGCATTGAAGGCTTTGTTAAATCGTTGATTGCAACAACTTCATAACCCTCTGCACCGAACATCTGTCTGAATGCAAGACGACCAATACGTCCAAAACCGTTAATTGCTACTTTTACTGCCATTTTTTATTCCTCCTAGGTTTTTGAAATATAATAAAAGTATTTATCAATCTGCTACGCGGGAACGTAGCAAATAAATCGTGTTAAATACACAAGCTAATCATACATTCTTTAGGTATAAATTTCAAGCCTTAATCTCATTTTTTTAGTTATCATCTATCCAAAATAGACAAATTTGTTTTAACAAATTATACTAATGGGCTGAGGCTATAGAAAAAATGTTTCTACTACAATTTGATAATAATAAGATTACTCAACAGCTTTACTTTATATATTTTTTTCAGTGTTTTATGTTATAATATGAAACGCAATGATTATAAACGGAGGTATACAGAAAATGATCATCTGTGATTCGCATATACATTCGGAGTTCTCAAGCGACTCTTCCGCTCCACTGGACAGTATAATCCAGAAGGCAATACAACTTGGAATTCCAAAGATCTGTCTGACAGATCACCACGATATAGACTTTCCTATCAATCCGGAGGACGGTTTTGACTTCCAACTTGATTTCGATTCGTACTTTGCTGCGATAGACGAAATACGACACAGATACGGAGATCGGATTGACGTGAGAAGCGGCGTGGAACTCGGTCTCATGAATACGGTTGCCGGCAAGGCAAGGGACATTGCTGATAAATACAAAAATGAACTGGACTTTATCATAGGATCATCACACCTTGTCAGGGGCCTCGACCCATACTATCCAGCTTACTATGAGGGACGTACAGAGATAGAAGGTATACGTGATTACTTTGAGTCCATTCTTGAGAATGTGACTCTGATAGATGACTTTGACGTATATGGTCATCTTGACTACGTAGTAAGATACTGCCCATCAGGCGAGAAGATCTTTAGGATGGCAGATTATAATGATGTGCTTGAACAGATTTTCAAAATAATCATCCCAAAGGGAAAAGGTATAGAGATCAATACCGGAAGCCTGTACAAGAATATGAGTTACGCACATCCTCACATGGATATCCTGAAACTCTACAAGGATATGGGTGGCGAGATCATCACAGTGGGATCTGATGCACACAAGCCCGAATATCTGTGCTATGATTTTGAGACATATGCAAGGGATGCCCTCACATCACTCGGCTACAGATACTACTGTACATTCAAGAACAGAAAGCCAGAATTCAATCCGCTGTAAAAAAAAATTGCAAAATATCAATTTATATACTTATAAATATAAAAAGATGGAACACATACGCCAGTTCAATGGCTTATATGTTCCATCTTTTTTATACCGTAAATTCAATTCCGGCAGTCACCTGACTGCTCTATTTGTTTCATATCTCATTATGTATTGTTTCCTGTATAGTACGGACTATGTGGTATATCATGAATGTCTGTTTTTCTCATTTTTTCAAGATAATCGCCTCCGGCGCCATCCAGATCACCATATATCGCATTTGGGCAATAACTGAGGAGCATGTCAAGGACTTTCTTTTTTCTCTTTCCGGTCACAAGTCCTCTTAAATTAATATATACATTATTTTCATGATTTCCAGTATACATACAGTAATATTCCAATTTGCCTCTTCGCATACTCGTATATACATATGTTATAAGATACACATCCCATCTGTACGCAAGGTTGTATCTCATTGTCTTTGATGCGATAACCTCATGTGAAGCCATAATGTATTTATTCTCATAGATAATATCACCATACAATTTGTCTGCCATTTCAAACACACTGCCACCATGATTTTTATTCTCTCGGTTGAGCAACTTCTCCGGAGTCCGTATAATCCTAATGCCATCCCATATGCATATAACCGAAATTACAGTCAGAAAAATCAATGGCCCTGTGAAACTATTCAATTCAAACTCTCCATTATGTATCATGGAGCATATAGTGATTATCATAAAAACAAAAATCACTGAAAAGATACCAAACAATATCCATCCACGCACTTTGACGTCTTTGCGCAAAACTTCTCTGCCTGTATCACCCATACGAAATCTCCTTATGTCAGACCATCACCCTTTGTAAAACCCTGTCAACAGATGCTTCCTCCGCCAAGCACATGATCATCTTCATAGAACACTACAGCCTGTCCCTTTGTCACAGCTCTTACCGGCTCGTCAAATACTGCTTCTACCAGATCTTCATCTATCTTTCTGATGGTACACATACTTCCCTTATGATTGTATCTGATCTTCGCCTTGACATGCATTGGCTCCGTGAGATCCTCTATGGACATAAAGTTCAGTCTGTTGCATATCAGCCTTTCTGAAAATACATCTCCGTTCTCTCCTATAACAACCTGATTTGTCTCAGGTATGATGTCCACCACAAATACCGGATGCCCCATCGCAAGTCCAAGTCCTTTTCTCTGTCCTATGGTGTAGTGTATGATTCCCTTATGTCTTCCGATCGCATTGCCATGTATGTCTACAAAATCTCCCGGAACCGCCTTAAGTCCTGCTTCATTCTCAAGATAACCGGCGTAATCTCCATCTGGCACAAAGCATATATCCTGGCTATCCGGCTTGTGAGCCACCATAAGTCTGTGGTCCTCTGCAATTTTTCTGATCTCAGGCTTGCTGTACTCTCCAACCGGCATGAGTGTCCTGGCGAGCTGCTCCTGGGTGAGATTGTAGAGAGCATATGTCTGATCCTTCTCTATTCCCCTGGCCTCCTGGAGAGTATATCTGCCATTTGGAAGCTGTATGATCCTTGCATAGTGTCCCGTAGCAATATAATCGCCCCCGATGGCCATGCATCTCGTAAGCAGAGACTCCCATTTTACATATCTGTTGCATGCAATACATGGATTCGGAGTTCTTCCGCATTTGTATTCGTCCACAAAATAGTCTATTACGTACTTCTTGAATTCTTCCTTGAAATTCATAACGTAATACGGAATATCGAGCTGCGATGCCACACGCCTGGCATCATCCACAGCAGAAAGTCCGCAGCATCCGGCATGGGCACTCACCACGTCCCTGTCCTCATCCTGCCATATCTGCATGGTAACTCCTATTACATTGTAGCCCTGCTCCTTGAGCAAAAGTGCGGCAACCGACGAGTCGACTCCGCCTGACATACCAACACACACTGTCTTCTTATCTGTATCGACCAAATTTTTTCCCTCTTTATACATAGTTATATCTTGTGTAATTTACATGTTTCTCCTGGCAAAATCCTGATACGCAGGTGACATTTTTCTGAGATTTTCCACGATTCTCTTGAGATTATCTACCACCGCATCCGCCTCATCCATGGTGTTCTCATATCCCAGAGTCAGTCTGACCGCACCATGGGATATCTCCTTCGGAAGCCCTATAGCTGTCAGCACATGGGAGGGATCAACAGAACCCGATGTACATGCGGAACCGGCAGAAGCACATATGCCCGCCATATCAAGCATGATGAGGATCGTCTCGCCCTCAACGAACTGGAAGCTGACATTTACATTGTTCGGAAGTCTGTCTTTGTCATGTCCGTTCAGTCTGGAATAAGGAATCTCCGATAAAATTCTGTGTATTATATGATCTCTGATATCTGTCTCCTGCTTCATCCGATCTTCCATTGAGAGCATCGCAAGCTCCGCAGCTTTGCCCATTCCTACAATCCCCGGTACATTCTCTGTTCCGGCACGTCTTCCTCTCTCCTGCTGGCCTCCGTGGATAAAGCTTCCAAGCTTTATTCCGCTCCGTATATACAGAAACCCGATTCCCTTCGGGCCATTAAGCTTATGTCCGCTGCTGCTGAGCATATCTATGTTCATGGCATTTACATCCAGTGGTATCTGTCCATACGCCTGAACCGCATCCGTGTGGAATAGAATGCCATGTTCATGCGCAATAGCTCCTATCCTGCTTATCGGCTCTATGGTTCCTATCTCATTGTTTGCAGCCATAACCGAGATGAGGATCGTATCCGGTCTTATCGCCGACTCCAGCCTATCAGGATCAACCATCCCCTTCTCATCCACATCCAGATATGTCACGTCAAAGCCCCTCTTCTCCAGATACTGACATGTGTGAAGAATGGCATGGTGCTCTATCCTGGTCGTAATTATATGTTTTCCCTTATCCTGAAAGGCTTCCGCTACAGCCTTTAAAGCCCAGTTATCCGATTCCGAACCACCGCCCGTGAAATAGATCTCCTCAGGCTTTGCGCCAAGCGAATCAGCAATTATATCCCTCGCCACATTTATCACATCCTTATTTCTCGATGCAAATGTATATACGCCTGAAGGGTTTCCAAACTTTTCTGTAAAATAAGGCAACATGGCGTCGAGCACTTCAGGTCTCACCGCCGTCGTCGCTGCATGATCCATATATATTAACTTTCCCATTTTCGCTCTCTTTCCATTACCTTTTCTGTCACTTGTCAATGACAAATGCAACACTGCATTCATCACACGAAACTATATTACTATATAGTATTCTACCACTATACAAATGCCACGTGCTATGTATATATTATTATGCTCTCATCATATCTCATTATCTTCGTCTCTTAATCTCTTTGGACGCTTTCCATAGGCTTTACTATTTTCTTATAGACCCTGAGAAGAAAGATCGTCGATATGATCACACTGAAAACCTCTGCGATAGGGAACGCTGCCCACACACCATTCACACTGTTCATTGCTTTCGACAGGAAATATGCCACAGGAAGTATGACAAAAAGCTGTCTCGCCATAGACACTATCATACTGTACACGCCCTTTCCTACAGCCTGAAACATTCCCGAACATGTGACAGAAAATCCCGCAAATATAAACGCTGTACTCATGATCCTGACCGCTGGTATACCCATCAACAGCATCTCATCTGTGGCATCAAATATTTTAAGTATCTGTCCCGGAAATACCTGCATGATAGCAAGACAGAATACCATAATGGAACAACCGACCATCACACCAAGCTTCATGGTGCGTTTCATTCTGTCAGGTTTCTGCGCTCCGTAGTTGTATGAAATTATCGGTATCATTCCGTTGTTCAATCCGAATACAGGCATAAATGCCATACTCTGCACCTTGAAATACGCTCCGAACACTGCAACGGCCAATTTCGAGAATGAGTACAGTATCAGATTCAGGAAATAATTCATCACAGAACCTATTGCAACCATGATAACCGACGGCACACCTACGCTGAGAATCTTACCAATTATCTCGCCATGTGGCCTGAATCTTCTGAGTGTTATATGGAGATCCGGATTCTTCTTGATATTAAATATCATAGCAAGAGTTCCGGCTATACACTGTCCACATACAGTTGCAATGGCAGCACCCTTTACTCCCATTTGTGGACATCCGAGAAGACCAAATATCATTATAGGATCAAGTATAAGATTGATGACAGCACCGAGTATCTGGGTTATCATACTGTACATTGTACGTCCCGTGGACTGCAGCAATCTCTCAAATGTCATCTGGAAAGCTATACCGAAAGCACAACAGCAGCACACCTTGAGATACTCTGTTCCATATTGGATTACCCGTGCATCCCCCGTCTGACTTTCCATGAATGTCCTTGCAAAGAATAAACCTATTATCAGGAATATCACATATCCTATCGCCTCAAGGAATATTCCCTGTCTGGCAACTTCATTTGCCCTGTCAAATTTCTTCTCTCCAAGTGCCTTGGATATAAACGCATTAAAGCCAACTCCCAGTCCCGAGAAAACTCCTATCATCAGATTCTGTATCGGAAATGCCGTGGACACAGCCGTAAGTCCGTCCATGCTGAATCTTGACACAAACACACTGTCCACAACATTGTACATAGCCTGGAACAGCATGGAAATTATCATAGGAAGTGACATTGACATCAGAAGCTTTCCCTCAGACATCACACCCATCTTATTTTCTCTGCTCTCACCTGCGAACGCCTTTCCATTAGCAGATATTGTTTTATTATCAGATATTATTTTCTCACCAGATTTTTTTCTGTTATCAGGTGATTTTTCATTATTTTCGACGCTGTCTTTCTCTTTCATATGTACCTCTCCTCTGCATGCTCCTGCTGTGCATAATGTACTATACCTGCCATTTGTGCTTATCCTCACACACACTTATCTTCACTTGCACTTATCCTCACATGCATACTCTCTTTATCTACTATACTCAAACTAATTAATATTACATTATTTTTGTATTATTTACAATACACTTGTATTTTGATTTTCGATCTCTATTTTCTGATTTCTAATTTTCGATTTATCGATTTCTCATCGACTCAATTCACCGACTCGTATATTGGACCCATATATTCACATTTACAATCATCAATTCATTTATAGCTCACTAATAATGCTATTCACTCATCATCGAGCAGAGTATCCCTAGTAATGAAAACGGACACTCAATAAAAAACAGCACATAATTTTTCGCAAGTATATCCTCAACACAACCCTCACGTAGCCGCACACAAATCATTCCGTACCTGAATTCATCCTGCAACAGCCCTATGCAATTCAAACGATTCTACAATTCAGACCACCATACAGCTCAAAAAATCCCCCTCTTGAATATCAAATCCAAGAGGGGAACTTATAATTGATAATCTAAAATTATCTATATGACAAACAAGCTGTTAATTACTTATTAGCAAGCTCTGCTTTGATAGCCTCTGTAAGAGCTGGAACGATCTTGTTGAGATCTCCAACTACACCATAGTCAGCTACATCAAAGATAGGAGCATCCTCATCCTTGTTGATAGCAACGATGATGTCTGACTCTTCCATACCAGCTACGTGCTGGATAGCACCTGAAATACCGATTGCGAAGTATACCTGTGGACGAACTGTCTTACCAGTCTGACCAACCTGAAGCTCCTTTGGCTTCCAGCCTGAATCTACAACTGCACGTGAGCATGATACCTGTCCACCAAGTACCTCTGCAAGATCATCAAGGAGCTTGAAGTTCTCTGCTGAACCAACTCCACGACCACCTGAAACAAGGATTTTAGCATCCATGATATCCTTGATATCTGAGATAGCCTTTGAGATCTCAAGAATCTCAACATACTTGTTGTTAGGTACGAATCCTGGATTGTACTCGATAACCTCTGCCTTCTTACCAGCTACCTTGTCAAGCTTCTGCATAACACCTGGACGAACTGTAGCCATCTGTGGGCGGTTGTCAGGACATGCGATTGTAGCGATTGTGTTACCACCGAATGCAGGACGTGTCATAAGAAGCTGATTGTGCTTCTGCTCCTGATTTGGAAGTGCAACAAGAGGGAAATCACCGATCTCAAGTAATGTACAGTCTGCTGTAAGACCTGTAGCAACTCTTGCTGAAACTGTTGGACCAAGATCTCTACCGATTGCTGTAGCACCAACTAAAACGATTTCTGGCTTGTACTCATTGATAACTGATGCAAGTGCGTGTGCATATGGCTCAGTTCTGTACTCCTTGAGCTCTGGATCGTCAACAACGATAACTCTATCTGCGCCGTACTCTGCAAGCTCATCTACAAGACCCTTAACGTCTGAACCGATAAGGACTGCAGTTACCTGCTCATCAAGCTTCTCTGCCAGTCTCTTTCCTTCGCCGATAAGCTCGAAAGAAATACCACTTAACTTATTATCTACCTGCTGTGCAAAGACAAATACGCCTTTGTAGTTCTTCATTTCTTCTGCGTTCATTGCGCCCATTTTATTCACCACTTTTCCTTTACTATATTAGATTACATGCTTATCCTTTAACTTGCCAACAATATAGCTAACTGCCTCATCTGGAGAATCAGGAACAACCTTCTCGCCTGCACCCTTTCTTACCTTATCTGAAGCCTTAGCGATCTTTGTAGGTGAGCCCTTAAGACCGATGTTAGAATCATCAACATCAACGAGGTCTGCTCTGCCAAGTGTTGTGATCTCTGCATTAACTGCATCGAAGATTCCACCTGGAGTCATGTATCTTGGCTCATTTAACTCAGAAAGTGCTGTTACAAGGCAAGGCATCTTAGCCTTTAACATATGATATCCGTCATCATACTGACGCTTAACGATAACTGCGTCTCCGTCAACCTTGATCTCCTGTGCATATGAAATTACAGGAATTCCAAGATGCTCAGCGATCTGTGGTCCAACCTGAGCTGTATCTCCATCGATAGCCTGACGACCTGTTATGATCAGATCATAATCAAGCTTTCTGAGAGCTCCAGCGATTGTTGTTGATGTAGCCCATGTATCAGCTCCACCAAGAACACGGTCTGTTACAAGAACACCCTTGTCAGCTCCCATAGCGATTGCTTCCTGAAGAACGTCAGCAGCCTTTGGAAGACCCATTGTAAGAACTGTTACCTCTGCACCATACTGATCCTTTAATCTAAGTGCAGCCTCAAGTCCTGCCTTATCATCAGGGTTCATGATTGTAAGCATTGCTGCTCTGTTTAATGTACCGTCTGGGTTGAACTGTACTCCACCCTTTGTATCAGGTACCTGCTTTATACAAACTATAACCTTCACGTTAAGTACCTCCTATATTACTTTAATAAGTTTGCAGAAATAACCATACGCTGAACCTCTGAAGTTCCCTCGTAGATCTCTGTAATCTTAGCATCACGCATCATACGCTCAACATCGTACTCCTTGATGTAACCGTAACCACCGTGTAACTGAACACACTTTGTAGTAACTTCCATAGCAACCTCGGCTGCGTAAAGCTTAGCCATAGCTGCCTCTACTGAGTAAGAAACCTTAGCACCGCTCTGGTACTCATCCTTCTTTCTTGCTGCCTTGTATACGAGAAGCTTAGCTGCCTCGATCTTTGTTGCAAGGTCTGCAAGAACAAACTGTGTATTCTGGAACTGAGCGATTGATCTGCCGAACTGCTTTCTCTCTTTAACATAGTTTACTGTTGTCTCGAGAGCGCCCTCTGCAATACCAAGAGCCTGAGCAGCGATACCGATACGTCCACCGTCAAGTGTGTGCATAGCGATATTGAATCCCTTACCCTTCTGTCCAAGAAGAGCGTCCTTTGGAATACGGCAGTCTGTGAAGATAAGCTCGTATGTTGAAGAACCACAGATACCCATCTTGTTCTCCTTTGTACCGAATGTAAATCCAGGTGTACCCTTCTCTACGATGAATGCTGAGATCTCCTTCATCTTTCTGCCACGCTTCTCAACGATACCAGTAACTGCGATAACGATATATACGTCAGCCTCTTTACCGTTTGTGATGAAGCACTTTGATCCGTTAAGTACCCACTCGTCTCCGTCAAGTACAGCCTTTGTCTGCTGTCCCTGAGCATCTGTACCAGCACCTGGCTCAGTAAGACCGAAAGCACCAAGCTTTCTGCCTGAAGCAAGATCAGGAACATACTTCTCCTTCTGAGCTGGTGTACCAAATGTTACGATAGGATCAACACAGAGTGATGTGTGTGCTGATACGATAACACCTGTAGTACCACAAACCTTTGAAAGTTCCTCAACGCACATAGCATATGTGAGAATATCACAGCCCTGTCCGCCTAACTCCTTAGAAACAGGGATTCCTAAGAAACCATACTTTGCCATCTTCTCTACAGTCTCTCTAGGAAATCTGTGCTGTTCGTCAATTTCCTGAGCAAGAGGCTTTACTTCATTCTGCGCGAACTCTCTGAATAAATTCTGCGCCATTTCATACTTCTTGTCTAAAGCGAAATCCATTCTAATTATTCCTCCATGAATATATTATATTACTTAGCACTATTACTGAGCATCAACTGGTGTCTTTGTACGATCAGCATTGTATACATAGAATCCTCTGCCGCTCTTAACACCAAGGTTGCCGCCACGTACCATCTTACGAAGTAATGGACATGCACGATACTTGCTGTCACCTGTCTCATTGTACAGAACGTCCATGATTGCAAGACAGATATCAAGGCCTACGAAATCACCTAACTCAAGTGGTCCCATTGGATGGTTAGCACCAAGCTTCATAGCAGCGTCAATACCAGCTATGTCTGATACACCTTCCATCTTGATGAATGCAGCTTCGTTGATCATTGGGATGAGGATTCTGTTTACTACGAATCCAGCAGCCTCGTTAACCTGTACTGGAGTCTTACCGATCTCCTCTGAGATCTTAACGATCTTCTCTACAATCTCAGCTGGTGTATTAACACCTGCAATAACCTCGATGAGCTTCATTCTGTCAGCTGGATTGAAGAAATGCATACCGATCATAGGACGTGTAAGACCATTTCCAATCTCTGTGATAGAAAGTGATGATGTGTTTGAAGCGAATACACACTCTGGCTTGCAGATCTTGTCAAGCTCAGCAAATGTTGTCTTCTTTACTTCCATGTTCTCGAAAGCAGCCTCAACGATAAGGTCACAGTCTGCACATAAGTCCTCCTTAAGACCTGGAGTGATGCTGGCAAGAATACCATCAACCTTCTCCTGTGTCATCTTTCCTTTTTCTACGAGTCTTGCATAACCCTTAGCGATCTTGTCCTTACCGCCTTCAGCCCACTCCTGCTTGATATCGCAGAGTGCAACCTCGTATCCGTCAACCTGAGCAAATGCCTTAGCAATGCCCTGACCCATGGTTCCTGCACCAATTACGCCAACCTTCATTTTTATGTCCTCCTAAATCTTTTTTTCTGGTAAACATGAGAAATTCATGTACGTTTCGTTTAACATGCTACCATAATACTTATATCACACATTTAGGATGGTTTACCTTTATCAGATTCCCCACCCTAAATGTTAATATCAGAACTGTTAATTATTACTTATTCTGGAAAGGAACAACCTTAAGTTTCTTCTCCTTGTCTTTCTCAAGGAAATTGCCCATTCCTGCCTTTTGATCCTCTGTCTCGAAACAGTCACCAAAAAGCTTCTCTTCAATAACAATTGCCTGATCCATATCTACCTGTAAGCCATCGTTGATAGCCTTCTTGCAGTTTCTCACTGCAATAGGAGCGTTTGCTGCGATTCCGGCTGCCATCTTCTTAGCTGCTGGAAGGAGCTCCTCAAGTGGATAAACAGCGTTCACAAGACCGATTCTGTAAGCCTCATCTGCCTTGATGTTTCTTGCTGTGTAGATAAGCTGCTTAGCCATGCCTGCACCTACAAGACGTGCAAGTCTCTGTGTTCCGCCAAAACCAGGTGTGATTCCAAGACCAGCCTCTGGCTGACCGAATATTGCATTCTCTGAGCAGATTCTGATATCACAGCTCATTGAAATCTCGCATCCGCCGCCAAGAGCGAATCCATTCACTGCTGCGATGACTGGGATAGGGAATGTCTCAATGGCTCTGAACACATCGTTACCCTTCTTACCGAAGGCCTCTCCCTCTGCCTTTGTGAGTGTTGACATCTCACCTATATCAGCTCCGGCAACAAATGACTTCTCACCGGCACCTGTAAGAATAAGACATCTTGTTGTATCAAGATCAACTGCCTTGAATGTTGCATCAAGCTCTTCAAGAACTGCACTGTTGAGTGCGTTCAGAGCCTTTGGACGGTTGATTGTGATAATTCCTACATATCCATCCTGTTCGTATGTAACAAACTCCATGATGTATCTCCTTTATTATCTAAAATTAGTCCTCGATCTTAACGACTGTTGAGCAGCCCATTCCACCACCGATACAGAGAGTAGCAAGACCTGTCTTAGCACCCTTTGCCTGCATCTCATGAAGAAGTGTAACAAGGATACGACATCCTGAAGCTCCAACTGGATGTCCAAGAGCGATAGCACCACCGTTAGGGTTAACCTGCTTGTCAACATCAAATCCAAGTTCCTTAGCAACTGCTACTGACTGTGCAGCAAATGCCTCGTTTGCCTCGATAACATCGAAGTCCTCAATCTTGAGACCAGTCTTAGCCATAACCTTCTTGGTTGAAGCTACAGGTCCGATACCCATGATTGAAGGATCAACTCCGCCAAGTGCTCCAGCTACCCATGTAGCCATAGGCTTAACGCCAAGCTCCTTAGCCTTCTCCTCGCTCATAACAACGATAGCTGCAGCACCATCATTGATACCTGAAGCGTTACCAGCTGTAACAAATCCGTTAGGATTGATTGTTCTGAGTCTTGAAAGTGTCTCAACTGTTGTACCAGGTCTTGGTCCCTCATCCTTCTTGAACTCAACCATCTCTTTCTTCTTCTTTACCATAACTGGAACGATCTCAGCGTCAAATGCACCTGACTCCTGAGCTGCAACAGCCTTCTGCTGGCTCTTTGCTGCAAACTCATCAATCTCCTCACGTGTAAGACCCCACTGCTCACAGATATTGTCAGCTGTCTTGATCATGTGATAATCATTGAATGCATCCCAGAGAGCATCGTTTACCATTGTATCTACGAGTACACCATTGTTCATTCTGTAACCGAAACGACCCTTCATCATAGCGTAAGGAGCCATAGACATATTCTCCATACCACCTGCAACTACGATATCAGCATCTCCTGCCTCGATCATCTGTGCAGCCATGTTGACACAGTTAAGACCTGAACCACAGACAACGTTAACTGTAACAGCAGTTGTCTCGATTGGAAGTCCAGCCTTTATTGAAGCCTGACGTGCTACGTTCTGTCCCTGACCAGCCTGGATAACACATCCCATGTATACGTGGTCTACCTGATCTGCAGGAACTCCTGCTCTATTGAGAGCCTCCTTGATAACGATTGAACCAAGCTCTGTAGCTGGTGTTGTGCTGAGTGATCCACCCATTGTTCCGATAGCTGTACGACATGCGCCTGCTAAAACAATCTTCTTTGCCATTTTCAAATCCTCCATTTAAAAAAATATTAGTGTGACATAAGACTACATATAAAAAAACCTTAAAGGTTCACACAATCTGCCATAATTCTAGCACAAAAGCATGTGCCACGCAACCAAAAATGAACGACTCCGCGAAGGAGCTATTTCCTTTTATTCCTGTTTTTGCCATTTTTAGCATTCTTCTGCCCGGATGATTTTGTGTTTTTCTGTGGAACAACTTTATTATTTTTGCTGTTTTTACCATTTTTGATTGAATTGTTCTTACTTTTATCATTTTTGCCATACGAACGTTGTCCCTGGTGTTCACCTTTCCTGTCCATCTTTCTCGGCGCTATCAGACATTTTTTATCAAAACCGATAAGATCCTGTCTGCCGGCCTTTATGAGCGCCTCTTTGACCAGATCATAATTCTCCGGCTTTCTATACATCATAAGAGCCTTCTGCATTGCCTTTTCATGTGGATTATGAGGTACATATACCGGTTTCATGGTTCTAGGATCGACTCCGGTATAGTACATACATGTGGATATCGTGGACGGCGTAGGATAGAAATCCTGCACCTGTTCAGGCATATAGCCTATATCCCTTACATATTCGGCAAGCTCCACCGCCTCCTTCAGCGTAGATCCGGGATGTGATGACATCAGGTACGGAACAACATACTGCTGCTTTCCAGTCTTTGCATTTACCCTTTTGTATCTATCAATGAATTTCTCATATACACTGTTCTGTGGCTTGCCCATCATCCTGAGAACATTATCCGATACATGCTCCGGCGCAACTCTGAGCTGTCCGCTTATGTGCTTCTCGCAAAGCTCTTTCAGGAATTCATCGTTGCTGTCCGCCATCACATAATCGAATCGTATTCCCGATCTGATAAATACTTTTTTCACACCTGGAACCGCTTCCAGCTTCCGCAGAAGCTCAACATAATCCTTGTGGTCAACCTTCAGATTCCTGCACGGTTCCGGGAACAGACACTGCTTGTTGGTGCATACACCATATTTATCCTGCTTTGCGCATGATTTATGCCTGAAATTCGCAGTCGGCCCTCCGACATCATGTATATAGCCTTTGAAATCAGGATCATGCGTCATGCGCTCCGCTTCCTTTATCAGTGACTCGTGGCTTCTTGTCTGTATGATCCTGCCCTGGTGAAATGTCAGTGCGCAGAAGCTGCATCCTCCGAAGCAGCCCCGGTTGCTCGTCAGGCTGAATTTTATCTCTGATATAGCCGGGATACCGCCCGCCTCCTCATATATCGGATGGTAGTTATTCATATATGGCAGATCATACACATCGTCCATCTCCATCTGGGTGAGCGGATAAGCCGGAGGATTCTGAACAACATATCCTCTGTTTCCGTATCCCTCAACCAGCGTTTTAGCCGAGTATGGATCTGTATTTATATACTGTGTATAAAAGCTTCTTGCATATTCCAGTCTATCCTTTGAAAGACTGTCATAATCCGGCAGTATAATGGAATCCTCGGGCACACCGGATATATCCTTTGTCCTGTAGCATGTACCCCTGACAAATGTGATATCTTTCACATCTATTCCGCTGTCGAGCGCCTCCGCTATCTCTATCATGCTGTGCTCGCCCATGCCATACGAAAGTATATCGGCAGATGAATCCACCAGAATGGAATGTTTCAATTTATCAGACCAATAATCATAGTGGGCCATACGTCTGAGACTGGCCTCTATACCTCCGATTATGATCGGAACATCCTTGTACGTTCTCCTTATCAGATTACAGTAGACCGTGGTGGCATAATCAGGCCGAAGTCCCATCTGTCCACCTGGAGAGTACGCATCCTTCTGTCTTCTCTTCTTGGACACAGAATAATGGTTCACCATGGAATCCATATTGCCTCCGCACACCAAAAAGCCCAGTCTTGGTCTGCCAAAAACATCAATGCTCTTGTCATTCTTCCAATCAGGCTGGGCAATCATACACACCTTATATCCATATCTCTCAAGCAATCTGCTTATGATTGCAGGGCCAAATGAGGGATGGTCAACATAGGCATCACCTATGACAAACACAAAGTCCGCCTGTGTCCACCCTCTCTTCTTCATGTCCTCCATGCAGATCGGCAAATAATCTCTTTCCATACATTTAATCTTCTTTCTTATCGCTGAGGTTGACAGACATTCCAGCGCCGAGAGCCACTGCCTCAAGTGCTTTTTCCGATACATATGCCTCTATCCCTGTGCGCTCTTTGATTATTCTGTCCATTCCGTATATAAGACTTCCTCCTCCGGTAAGCACAATGCCCGATACCGCAATGTCAGCCACCAGCTCCGGCGGTGCAGTCTCAAGAACATTGTGTATTGCTCCAAGAATATGCTCTGTAGTCTCCTCAAATGCATCCACTGTTTCATTCGCAGTTATTGTTACAGCCTTTGGAAGTCCCTTGATAAGATCACGGCCCTTGATCACATACTCAATATCTTCATCACGCTTTACGACTGAGCCAACAGCAATCTTCGCATTCTCCGCTGTCTGATAACCTATAAGCAGGTTGTATTTTCTTCTGGCATACTTGATGAGTGCATTATTATAGTCATCTCCGGCGTATTTTATGGAGCTGCTCTCCACTGCACCACCAAGGGATACGACCGCAATATCCGTGGTTCCACCGCCTATGTCGACCACCATATTACCCTTTGCCTCATAGATATCTACATTTGCTCCTACAGCAGCAGCCAAAGGTTCCTCCATGACATACACAGTCTTGGCACCGGTCTTGTACACTGCTTCCTCAACAGCTCTTCTCTGCACCTCGGTAACACCGCTTGGAACACACACGCATATCCTTGGTCTTCCAACTCCCGAACGTTTCTCCATTGCGCTTCTGATAAATGCCTTGAGCATTATCTCCGCTATTGTATAATCAGATATAACTCCCTTATTGAGAGGTCTGACGACCTCTATATTCTCCGGAGTCTTTCCTATCATTTTCTTGGCTTTTGTTCCTATTGCTATTACTTTTTTTGTAGATACTTCATATGCGACAACAGACGGCTGGTTTACAACAATTCCCTTACCTCTTACGCTGATCAATACATTTGACGTTCCTAAATCTACTCCAATATCAGTTGAAAGCATATAAATTCTCCTTTATCACAACAAAATAATACCAGTGCTATAACACAGATATTATAAGCACTGGTATTGTTTTTTTCAACAAAATTCTACAACGGTATATCCGTCACAAAACTTATTTTATCTCTTTTTTAAGAATCTTCTTGTCGATAGGATCTCTGGTCTCAGCAGCCTTCATGGCATCATCCATAGCACCGAGAAGTCTGTCGATATTTCCTGACTCCATCGCCATCAAAGCATTCTTTATAGCTGTATCTGCTCCGCTCTCAAGCTTGAAGCCCTTCTCATCAGCGTAGCACTCTGCCACATTGATCATTCCACTCTCATTGATCTGGTCAAAGTATACTCTGTTGTTGAACGATCTTGCCTGAGTCATATTTGCTGCAAGCATATTGCTGAGAGCTGTCTTCTCTCCTGTGAGGATGATCTTAACATCATTCTTCTCAGGTGAACACATATCAACCATCTCTTTGAATCTCTCAGGTGTTATAAGTCCTGCACTCTCAATGATAAGACATCCGCCCTTGAGCTTGCCAACTGCTCCTGCAAGCTTACCGCTGTTTATAACCTTTGCCTTAACCTTTGCCTTTGCCTCAGACTTGCAGATTCCCATATCATAATAGAACTTTGCAAAATCCTCACCGACCATGGTAAGTCCAAATCCGTGCTGTCCAAGAATAACAACATTCTTAGATCTCTTAGGATCTACCTTGAGAGTCTGGAGAACGTTAACGATCTGTGCACCAGCAGGCTCGACTCCGAGATACTTGTAGAGGTACTTTGCCTCCTTAGGCAGTGATTTACGTCTCGCAGCAACAGCCTCACTTACTGAAGCAGCCATAGTTGCTTCTTCATCCTGTGTGATAACCTGTGCAGCTTCCTCAACCTTGCCTTCCTTCAGAAGCTCTTCCTGCTTCTTGTACTCTTCCTCACGCTTTATAGCCTTTTCAAGTACCTTTGCAGCAGCAGTAGCCTTGCTTCTTATATCCTCGAGCTGTTTCTTGACATCAGCCTCGGCCTTGTCTATTGCTGAGAGATCTTTCTTCTTCTTCTCCTCAGCCTCGGTCTTGGCCTGATCAGCAGCCTCTTTTCTTGCAACAACGCGCTCAGCCTGTTTTGTCTTGAGCTCAGCGATCTTGTTCTTTAACTCTTCTTCTTTCTTCTTTGCATCATCGAGAAGCTTCTTAGCATCAGCTTCAGCCTTTGTCTTCATATCTGAGGCTTCCTTCTCAGCCTTCATAGCTGCAGTCTGAACCTTCTCGAGCTCACTTGCCTCTGCCGTAGCATACTTCTCTTCCTCAGCAGCAAGGAACACCTCATGCTTGGTCTCTCTATCTTTTCCTTCTGCCGTAAGCTTATCTGTCTTTTCCTTGGCAGCAGCTTCCGCATTCTGGATCTCAACCTCTTCTGCGATCTTAGCCTCTTCGACTACCTGCTCCGCTTCCTCGGCAGCAGCCTCTGCCTTTGCCAGAAGATCCTCAGCCTCAACAAGAGACTTCTTAGCTGAGTCGAGAGCTTCCTGAGCCTCTGCCTTCGCAGCCTTGAATGAGTCATTCTCCTTCTTTGCAGCGGCAACATCCTCACTGATCTTCTTGTTGTCATTCTCAGCAGTTGTAATCTGATCAGCAACCTTCTTTATGAACTCTTCGCTGTCTGAAATCTTCTTCTGAACCTCTTCCTTGGCTTTCTTTGCTGCCTCAAGAGCCTTTGCAGCCTCCTCCTCAACCTTCTCTGCCTTCTTCAGTTCTTCCTTCTGTATTGCAAGCTTTGTGTTTGCATCATTTCTGCTGTTCTTTGCATTCTTAACAGCCTTCTCTGACTCCTCAAGCTTCTTCTGGAGCTCATCAAGAGTCTTCTGTGACTGACTCTCCATCTCAGTGGTATTCTTAAGATTAGCATCAGCCTCTTCCTCAGCCTTCTTAGACTCGCTGAATATTGCACCAGCCTTTGTCTTGTCTGCCTCGGCAGTCTTCATGATCTTGGCTGCTCTTGCTTCCTCATCTGTGCGCTTCTTCTTGGCCGTCTCTATAGACTTCTTCTTATCCGCATCTATGTCTGCCAATTTCTTCTTATCAGCATCAACAGCCTTGTTGTACTCAGCAACACCCTTATCCACATTAGTCTTCTTGGTGTCTGCAAGTGCCTTTATAGCCTTGTCGGCAGCAGCCTGAGCCTCATTGATCATATTGTTCTTATATGTATCAGGATCACTCTCCTTGAGGATTCTGTCTGACTCTTTCTTAGCAGATTCATTTGTATCTGATATCTCTTTCTTGAGCTTTGCAATATTGGCATCAAGCTCTTTCTCCTCTCGCTCAAGCAGTTCAGCATCATTCTTCTTCTTTGCCTCAGCCTCCTGTGCCATCTTTGCATCATAGTTCTGCTTCTTGGCAGCAAATTCTTCAAGCTGCTTTTCGAGATCCTTCTCTGTCTTCTCGCATTCCTCGATGGTCTTCTTCGAGGTCTCAGCATGTTTCTTTGCCTCTTCAGCATTCTTTCTGGCATCGTCGATCGCCTGCTGCTTCTTTGCCTCAGCCTCAGCCTTAGCCTTTTCAGCGGCAGCCTTCTTTCTTGCCTCTTCTGCCTCTTTGCGCTTCTTCTCCTCTTCAGCCTTACGCTTAGCCTCTTCCTCGGCCTTCTTCTTAGCTTCTTCCTCAGCCTTCTTCTTGGCTTCCTCCTCAGCTTTCTTCCTAGCCTCCTCTTCAGCCTTCTTCTTGGCTATCTCCTCAGGACTCTCCTCGTCTATATTGGACAGGTTCTTTATTCCTGCTCCAAGGAAATCGTCATCATCGTCATCATCATCATCAAAATCATACAATGACTCTCCAGCCGCAGCCTGCTTGTTTCTATCTGGGAGAATGCTGAACAGATCTCCGTTCGCATCACTGCCTCCCTTAGGTGACTTAACTTTATTCACCTTTGCATTCTTATCAGTTACCCACTCAAGTGTCTCTTCATCCTCAGCATTTTCATCATCATCAGTGAGAACAATATTGCTTCCACCTGTTGACTTAACTGTACCTTCAGTTCCGGCGCCGAACTTAAATCCGCCACCAAGACCGCCTTCTGTTTTAGGTGTTTTTCCAAGACCGCCGCCAAGGCCGCCTGATCCAAGGCCTCCCTCTGTCTTAGGTGTACTTCCGAGTCCTCCGCCAAGGCCGCCTCCGAGTCCTCCAAGACCGCCTTCACCTAATCCGCCGCCAAGGCCTCCTCCGAGACCACCGCCCGACATATCATCAGCGATGCCTCCAAGGTTAAGACTGAGCTTAGGTGCAGCTCCCTCTGTTTTTTTATCTTCTTTTTTATCTTCAGGCTTCAGTCCCTCTCCCTCTTTTGGAACATCGTCCTGCTTTTCATCCTCAGTTGAAGTTTCCGGTTCATCCTCATGAACAATTCCAAGAGCCTCTTCTCTCTTACGGCGTTTCTTAGCCTCGATTCGTTCTAACTCCTCCTTGGACAAAGTTTTGTGTTGGCTTTTAGCAGTCTCAGCATCTTTCTTCTTGCTGCCGCTCTTGAGAAGTTCTTCCTCTTCTTCCCTCTTTTTCTTGGCAGCTTCTGCAGCTCTTTCCTTTTCAAGCTGTGCCTTGATCGCCGCAATCATTGCTTCTGTCTGATCTACAGCCAATTCCCTCGCCTCCTTCCGTTTGTTCAAATAAAAAGCAATACACTATATGTATGATCATGCTACTTTATTTCTTCTTTGATCAGCCCTTCAGTCTGAACGGCTTTTTCTTCGGTTGCTCTGGTTCAGCGTCAACCGTTTCCTGTTGTGGGGATTCCTGCTCATCTGTCTTCTCCTCGTCGGGAGCTGCCACATCATCCTCTTTATCTTCATCATCAAAATTCAATATAGAATTGAATTCCGTGTTGAATTTAATTCCAAGTCTTGCAAGGAGTCTGTCTGTTTCACCGATAAGATCCTCCTCTTTCTTAAGACTTTCCAATATCTTGGCTTCATCAGCCTCTATCTCTGCATTTATATCTTTCTCTGCCGACAGATCATACAGTGCTGCATTCTCTGTGTTGTAGTCAGGGAACAGACTGCTCTTAAACACCGGGAAGCCATTATTCTTTGGCTTTTCCGGTTCTGTCTCCATCGCAATTTTCTCTTCTGACTTATCCTCTGCTTCCATTGTGAATTCCTCTTCGACCTCTGATTCAGCTTCAGCCTCAGTTTCTTCGATCTCCAGTTCAGCCTCAGCTTCAAATTCTTTCACCTCTGGTTCGACTTCCACTGGAACTTCTTCCATCTCAGATTCCTCAGATTCCGCATCGATTGTATATTCTTCTAACTCTGGCTCAGCTTCAGTCTCAAATTCATCTTCAATCTCCGCTTCGGCATCGATTGTGAATTCTTCCTCAACCTCCGGCTCTGCCTCGACTGTTAATTCTTCCTCAGTCTCTGGCTCTGCCTCGATCGTGAATTCTGCACCAACCTCAAGTTCTTCTTCGAATTCAGGCTCAGAATCTGCATCTACCTCGAATTCTTCTTCGATCTCCGGTTCGATCTCAACTGAGACTTCATCAACTTCCGGTTCATTCTGCTCTACACCCGGCTCAACAGCAGTTTCTTCCACATCATTCTGAGACTCCGCATCTTCCATCAGATCCTCGAGATTTTCATCGTCAACCTCGAACTCCTCAAGAGATTCAAAGGCTTTATCAAAATCAAACGTTTCTGATTCAACCGGTTCATCAGGCAAAGTCTCCGGCTCTGCATCCGCCTCAAATCCATCCTCAAAGTCTCCCTCGAACTCAGGATCAAAGGTCTCCACAACAGTATCGTCTTCAGAATCGCGATCTGACGCACTGTCAGATACGTCATCAGAATCGTCACCATCAACTTCAACCATGACTACTTCCTCCGGCTCTTCTTCGATAACATAATTATCTTCCTCCACCGGTTCGGAATCCTCATACTCATTGTCGTTATCTTTGTTATACACCGCTGCATCCTCAGGAGTCAGCTCCCCGCTTATCTCGGTCATATCCTGCGACTTTCCCTCAGGAGCTTTCTCACTATCACTGCTCATCGCCTTGAGCTCAGGCTTTGCCGTATTCCCGGCATCATCAGCGGTATCGGAAATAACTTCCTCGAGCAGTTGTTCCTTGTCAAGATTCTCGTTCTTCAGAGATTCCATCTCCTGCTCGACAAGCTCTTCCTCTTTCCTTGACATCAATCCAAATAAACCTCTGGATTTCTTCTTCGGCTCAGAATTCTCTTCTTCCTGACGAGCTTCCTTTTTCTGCTCTTTTTTATCCTTCGATCTAATCCACATCTGCTTGAATTTCATGGAACTCGTCACAGGTGCGTCATCCTCGACCATGATCATGATCTTAGCATCCTTTGGATGCATTCTCAGATCGTCTTCTTCCAATATCTTATTTTCATTTGCTCTTGTATCTGCCTGCTCAGGATCATCATCCGACATCTCCGTGTCAGGATAACAATAAATCATGGATTCAAGATCCACATCGCCGCCCATGAGCTTGTCCAGCATATACAAATGTGAAGAGTTCTTGTAATGCGCTCTGAATTCAACACAGGCGCTGTCAAACTTCTCCCTGTTTCTTATGTACGCATGAAGCAGAAGCATCTCAAAATCCCACTCTTCATCCGTCTCAACATCATTCGCCGACACCAGTATGCTGTAAAGTTCATTCACTGGCTTCCTGTGTGCCTTGGCTATCATATATTCAAGTCTGTATGTACCTGCATCCTTATTGGCCTGATTAAATGTATATATCTCAAAATAATGCTCTGCAAGCTGTGTAAATCCCATGGATAAATACAGTTTTATCAAAGAATATATTATCTTGTTACCAGCCGGAGCCATGGCATGTGCCTTGACAAGCGCCGCTCTGGCCTCAGGATATCTTTTGTTCTCGTAATACACCTCGCCGCATATTCTAATAAACTGTGGACTAAGTGACTTCGACAGATCCTGATGTTCAAGTATATCGAGAGCGAGACTGTAATCGCCATTGTCTGCAAGTTCCTTTATTTTGTTTACACTTGACATACTGATTCCAGTACTCATAACCCAGCCTCCCACTTTTTTATCATCGTATTATTTTATCATAAACGGCTATTCTTTACAACCTTTTGATTGGTCAGCAAAAGGACTATCCCGGCCACTAACCCGGCCGCAAATCCCGCCACATGGGCAACATTATCAATACCTTCTGACATCTTTCCGTTAACCAGTGTCAGAATAAATAATATAAGCATATTAATAAGTGACAGATCCTTCACCCGGCCCTTATTATAAAATGCTATGACAACCAGCACTCCCAGAAGACCAAATATCGCTCCGGATGCACCAGCCGAGTAAGCATATGTATTATTATAAAAACAATCTATGTATGATGCAAATGACGCAGTAAGACCCGTGGCAATATAAACTATGATATAATTGAATCTGCCTATTATATTCTCAACCCTCGCACCGAGTGCGATCAAAATCACCATATTTCCAACCAGATGTGCTATTCCAAAATGTGTAAACATTGATGTCAGGAATCTGTAATATTGTCCTTTTTCTGATATCGCAAGCACTTCCACAGCCAGTTCCGTAGGTTGATATACAAAGATACATGCAACGTACACCAGAATATTTATCAACAGTAATATCGGTGTTACAACACCGAACATTCTTATCAGATTGTGCTGGGATCTGCGGTTATCCACCACCGTTTTTTTATCGATCACATCATAGAGTGAGTCAAAGTCAGTGGGCTGATTCTCAAATATATACAGCTTTCCGTAATCCTCCGCGAACAGCCAGACATTGTCCAGTTCTTCAACTATCTTTTTTGTCATATCATCAAACATTCCGTTTGGAGTGATGAGTATATTGAGAAGATTGACTTTTATATGCGAATCCGAAGAAACATCAAGCAATATTTTATTATTGAACTTTTTCAGAGTCTCAGAATCAAGATTATGATTACTGCCTATAACAACAATATATACGGCATCGCTGTCTGCTCTGCCGTATACATTGTTACTTTCCGGATTGAGTTGTCTGTAACCCTTCTCCTTAAGATTTTTTATTATCTGTACCATGTACTGTTGCATATCGTCTTATAATCCCTATAATCCAAGGAAGAGATTCTCAACTTTCTCGATAACAGAATCCTTCATGGATCCTCTGCTCTTCTCGTAATTAAGACCGGACTCCATGATCTCAAGAAGCTGCATTCTCATTCCTGTATCAATGTCCTTGATGTACTTCATGAGTACATCCTTGATCTCTATTACATACTCTTTTGTCTTCATCTCTTCAAGCATAGGCTCGTAGTTGAATGTGATAGAGTTCTTCATCTCATCCTGCTTTCTTCCACAGATCACACATTCCTCTGCGCCGCCTTCGTTTACGTGTCCACAGTTACATGTCCACACAAGTCCGTCTGACTTGTAGTTTGCAACTGCATCAATTCCCTTTTTGAGCTTGAGTGCCTTAAACTTAACGTCAGACATCTCAATTCCGATAGAATCCGCATCTATCTCGTATACTCCGCTGGCCTTGACATACTTCTTGATGTATACCTTGACGGAGGATATCATCTTTATATACTTGTCCGGAAGCTTACACTCCACATAATCCGACTTGAGGAGCTTGAGGTTGGTCTTATCAAATGTAAAATCAACATCCGGCAGTGTTATATTGTCACCATAGATATTGGTGAACTGAAGCTCTGCCTTAAGTGCCTTTATATCGTCGTTATTGTAGTTGTTGAACCACACGGAAATCTTTGTTCCCTTGCCCTCTGATGCAAGCACCACCTTTGATGCTCTTGGCACGAGCAGGTCGTAATAGTTTCTTACATATATCTCGTTTCTGATGAAGCTGCTCTTGTCAAATTCCGACTTGTACTGCTCCTTTATGTTTACCAGAGTTCCACTGGCAACAACAGCAGTTACGTTGTTGGTGTATTCCTCAACACCTGTTCTGAATCCAACTACAGCATTGTACTTCGTCTCACGGACCATATCTGTGAAATTATTGATTGTTTCATTGAGGATCTCATCGATCTTCTCCTGATAGATATCTCTTCTATCCGTGGCAATATCCGCAATAGATGTTCCGAAATCCTTCAAAAAGTTGGAATTAAGTATCGTCTGTGTGAACTTGTATGTTCCATAGCCAACGATATCATATCCCTCAAAGCTTGTTCCCGATGTAATTAATACTTCCTTCATTAGCGCACCTCCCAAATATAAAAAAATTGTATCACAATAATCTTCATTTAACAAATGTTTTTTGTGAATTTTTAATCAAAAAAAGGTGCTTTTTTGTGAATATTATAAAAATAATTATAATTTATTTCTTCAGGTCACTATTTTTATATGTGACAAATGTGAAATTCACCTCTGACACATCCTCACCCGGTCTCTCATCCGTCACATCCCAGTTGTCCAGTTTGTCGAGATTCGAAATGAAGGCATCGGCCTCAAATTCCCTGTCTATTTTGGTGATTACTGCCTCATCACAATATGGTATGAGCTCATCGTAGATAGTCTGTCCGCCTATGACAAAAATGTCATCCGTGTCATATTTTGCCAGTTCTGTAAACAGTTCGTTCATTGAGTGGACAACCACCGCATCCTCAACTGCATATTCAGGATTCCTGCTGAGAATTATATTTGCCCTTCCCTTGAGCGGTCTTCCGCCCGGAAACTCCTCCAGAGTCTTCCTTCCGAGAACAACGACATGCCCCATCGTGGTCTGTCTGAAATTTCTCTGATCCTCCGATATCCTTATCAGTAATCTGCCTTTATTTCCAATGGCCCAATTCTTATCTACCGCTGCAATAAACTTCATATGTCCTCCATCTGTATAATTCCCGTCCCATGCTTCATAGTCTTATATCGCAATAGGAATATTCTTAATCTGTGGTCCTGTCTCATAGTCTTCTATCCTGAAATCATCCAGAGTAAAGTCATAGAAATCTTTGACATCCGGATTCATATAGAACTTTGGAGCAGGATGTGTAGGTCTTGTTATCAGCTCCTTGACTATCGGTATATGTCTGTCATATATGTGTGCATCCGCGATCACATGTACCAGTTCTCCCGGCTTAAAGCCCGTGACCTGGGCAAGCATATGTACCAGTACCGCATACTGGACAACATTCCAGTTGTTGGCCGCAAGCACATCCTGGGATCTCTGATTCAGTATAGCGTTGAGCCTGTCCCCTGTTACATTGAATGTCATGCTGTACGCGCACGGATACAGATTCATCTCACTCAAGTCCTGATGAACATATATGTTAGTGAGCATTCTTCTGCTGTATGGGTTATTCTTAAGGTCATATATCAGTCTGTCCACCTGATCCATCATGCCCTCTTTATATTTATGCTTTACACCAAGCTGATATCCATATGCTTTTCCTATGGAACCGTTCTCATCTGCCCAACTGTCCCATATATGGCTTTTGAGATCATGAACATTATTTGACTTTTTCTGCCAGATCCAGAGCAGCTCATCAATAGCCGACTTCACATACGTCTTTCTAAGTGTTATCGCAGGAAATTCCTTTGACAGATCATACCTGTTGACAACACCAAAACGCTTTATGGTGTAGGCATATGTTCCATCTTCCCACTTTGGTCTGACCTTCTCCCCCTCCGTACTATATCCATTATCGATTATATCTTTACACATGTTTATAAAGAGATCATCTGCAAGACTCATTTTGGTAACCTCCGATTGTTTTTCAGATAATTATATCATACTCTCCATCCCACATGTGATTAATTATTACATCAAACAACACTTTTATTACATTTTGATTTACAACGGACTATTTTTGTGTACAATGCAGAAAAACATTCAAAGGAGGTGAAACATGAAACCACATTCATCCAATCCACTACCTGCCCTTCTCAGATATTTCAGACAGAAGGCAGGACTCACACAGCAGGATGTCGCAGCAGCGCTATCTATTTCCAGATCCGGATATGCCAACTACGAGGAAGGAAGAAACATCCCTAATATAGAACAGGCCATAAAGCTGTCAGAGCTTCTCAACCACGATTTTCTATATGCATACACCCTGTCATCAAGATACATGCAGGGGCATCCAAAGCCACTACAGATCGTCATGGAGGACAATTCATACATGACCGCCATAGAATCTAACCAGAGCACAGCAGACATGCTGGGCAATTACAGATCTCTCAGCGACAGCGACCGTCAACTTATAGACACATTTGTGGCAAATCTAGCATCTAAAAATTCCAGACTGTAGATCCAGTATTATACCCACCAATTACAGTAAATATTATTTTTAAGGAGAAAACAGGAAAATATGAAAAAAAGAAAAGAACGCAACATTGATCCGTCGGTGTATGAAGACGATTCATCCGATCAGGATTTTAACTGTGCAGTGATAGGCGGCGCACTGAAGTCTCTAAGGCGCAGCCACGGAAAAAGGCAGCAGGAAATAGCCGCCATCTTGAAGGTGTCCGTCTCCGCCTACTCGCACTATGAATGTGGAGAGCGAATCCCGGATCTCATAAATCTTATCAGAATATCCAATTTATACAGTATTAATATGAGTCATCTGGTGTTGCTCACCTGCATCGATATAGCAAAGAAAAATAAGATGGACATCAGCGAAGTGTTCCTCGCCTACAGCCACGGCAGGACTCTTCCACCGGAAGCGACAGGAATAATGTCCGACTGTGATCAGCTTGACGACAACGGCAGGGAAAATCTCAGGCTGTTTTTAAAGTCTGCACTGAGCTGCTAGCAGACTCACAATTTCGAAATAATACGGTTCAAATCGTTTATAACTCTCTTCTTATCAGCACTCCACAGAGGCGCAACAAGAATATTCTTAGGCCCATCCCCGGTGAACCTGTGAACAACCATATCAGGAGGAAGCTCTTTAAGACAATCACACAAAATATCTGCGTATTCAGCAAATGTCAGTGCACGGAACACTCCTTCCTCATACATTTTTTCAAGAACAGTTCCCCTGAGGACATGAAGCAGTTGGAGCTTTATACCATTTGCGCCGCTTCGCACTATGTACCTTACCGTATCAATCATATCCTCCTTCGTCTCACCGGGCAGGCCTATTATCATATGAACTATAATGTGAACTCCCAGTTCTCTGAGTCTGTTCATCGTCTCATCATACACACTTATGTCATAACACCTGTTGATGAGCTGTGCTGTCCTGTCATTTGCTGTCTGGAGGCCAAGTTCTATCCACACAGGTTTAACAGCTATTATATCTTTTATCATATCTATGACCTCCGGGCCAAAGCAGTCCGGTCTGGAGGCTATCGATACAGCCGCAACGTCATCCCTTCTTGCAGCCGCCAGAAACTTTTCGCGCAAAGCATCGACATCACCGTATGTATTTGTATATGACTGGAAATACGCTATATATCTGTCGCATTTGCATTTGCCTGATATCCTCTTTTTTGCCAGTTCTATCTGTTCATCTATACTCATGACTGCATCCTCAGAGAAATCTCCCGAGCCGCTGGCACTGCAAAAAATACATCCACCTGTCCCAGCTTTACCATCACGGTTGGGACAGGTGGTTCCTGCATTCAATGATATCTTATATAATTTCTCTCCAAATGTATCTCTTATATACGCATTTGTTGTATATATATCCATACTGTTACCTTCTATATACGATCCTGTCTATATCTGATGTGTCGCCTTTACAAGAGCAGGAACTATCTGTTTCTTTCTTGATACAACACCGGGAAGATATGCATAGCTATCCTCAAGCTGCACACCAAATGCTTTGCTGCACAGTTCCTGTGCATTCTCTCCCACGCATATGATACCTGAGCCCTCCTGAAGAATATTGGTCATTGCAAACATGACCACATCACAGCCAGGCTCCATATATCCACCGAGGAATTCACGCATACCGTTTCTTATTCTGTCTATCTCTTTCTCATTGACGGAATTGATCTGTCCAACAGCAACAACCATATCTCCAATGTCGAATTTCTTGAAATCCTGATGAAGTATCTCATCCATGGTCTTGTCCTTGAGGTTGCTTCCCGCGTCGAACATCTCCATGGCAAATTCATATATGTCTATCTCTGCAAGCCTTGCAAGCTCCTTTGCAGCAGCCTCGTCTATGAATGTACACGTCGGAGACTTGAATGCCAGTGTATCGGAAAGTATCGCTGCGCAGAGAAGTCCAGCTATCGGCTTATCTATCTTGACATTCTGCTCTTTGTACATCTGATAGATGATCGTAGCAGTACATCCAAGTGGCTGATTTCTGAAATACACAGGATTCATGGTCTCTATATTCGCGATCCGGTGGTGGTCGATTATCTCGAGTATCTCGGCATTCTCCACGCCGTCAACAGACTGGGTTCTCTCATTGTGATCAACAAGTATGAGCTGTTTCTTTCTCGCATTGATGTAGTTACGCCTTGATACAAGTCCCTTGTAGTTGCCATAGCCGTCCGTAACCGGAAAGTATCTCACTCTGGTCTTTGCCATGGTCGTCTTAAGCGTATCTATATCGTCATCCTCATAGAATGTCATGATGCGGTCTCTTATCATAAAGAATCCTATAGGCATGCTCTGTCCGATAAGTCTGGCAACAGCATAGGTGTCCGTCGGTGTAACAACAACCGCACAGCCCTTGTTCTTTGCAAATTCCAGAACCACGTCAGATATACTGTTCACAAGACATACTATAAGCATGCTCGCACCGCAGTTTATGGCCGCAAGCTGAGCCTCAACCCTGTCACTCACTATGACTATGTCATTTTCCTTGACATGTCTCTCAAGGATGTCAACCTGGGCAGCTCCCACGATCACTCTTCCATCCTTAACATATTCGTCGGCGTCACCGTACACAAGCTCGCCATTTATAGTATCTATTATGTGTGAGAACTTTGTACCAGCTATGAACAGGGAATTATCATCCTTCTCAAGCATATATGCCTCGGCTATATCTCCGACCGTTATTATTCCCTTTATCTTGCCATTATTGACAACCGGAAGTGTCGTGGCGTCGTTATCCTGCATTATCTCAAATGCTCTCTTCATGGTGATATCTCCCGACACACCATCAACTATTCTGTATGCTATATCCTTCACCTGTACATTTACATTGCTCACAAGTGCCGGCGCCTGCACACCAAAATAATCAAGGACAAACTGTGTCTCTTTATTTATATTTCCAGCTCTCTTTGGAATGTATTTGTTCTCATGCTGATTTTTCAGATGGGCGTACGCAATCGCTGAACATATAGAATCCGTATCCGGATTCTTATGTCCTATGACAAACACTTCATCTGTAGGAACATTATGCATATTTCACCTCTTATTTCTATCAATTATAATGTATTCATTTCTATGCCACGCAGGGAAGATGCCTTGTGACATCCCACATGCTAACAAGCATAAATTGAATGAGGCAAAATGACAACCCCTTTTAACGTTGTTTATCATTTTGCCCCATTTTTTATCTGTTTAATCAGAACTTATATCTCGCTTATATCCACGAGTGAAAGCTTTGTGGTATCAGCGGTCTCAAGGCTTGTGAGCAGCGCATCGGCTGTATCAAGGCTTGTAAGACATGTAACACCTGTCTCAACTGCGTGACGTCTGATGATAAATCCATCCTTGCTTCTCTCAACACCCTGTGATGGAGTGTCGATGATCAGATCGATCTCATGGCTCAGTATCAGGTCAAGCAGATTTGGTGATGGCTCCTCAACCTTGTTGATGAGCTTTGCAGGAACACCATTCTCATTGAGAACTCTGCATGTGCTTCTTGTTGAATATATCTCATATCCAAGAGCAGCAAATCTCTTACCAATATTTATAGCATCCATCTTATCTGAGTCCTTGACTGTGAGGATCATCTTCTTGGTCTTTGGAAGATTGATTCCGGCTCCAAGGAATGCCTTGTACAGAGCCTCATTGTAGTTCTTGGATATACCAAGGCACTCTCCTGTTGACTTCATCTCAGGTCCAAGGCTTATCTCAGCGCCTCTGATCTTCTCAAATGAGAATACAGGCTTCTTGATTGCGAAATACTCTGACTCCGGCTGAAGACCAGGTGTGTAACCCATATCCTTGATCTTCTCACCTGTGATAACACGTGTTGCAAGATCTACGATAGGTATTCCTGTTACCTTGCTTATATATGGAACTGTACGGCTTGAACGAGGATTTACCTCTATTACATATACCTCATCATTGTATGCAATAAACTGTATATTTATAAGTCCGATTACGTGCAGGCTGTTTGCAAGCTTCTTGGTGTAATCAGCGATGACTCTCTTTGTCTTTGGTGAGAGTGTCTGTGCAGGATATACCGAGATACTGTCTCCTGAATGTATTCCGGCTCTCTCAACATGCTCCATGATACCAGGGATAAGTATGTCATCTCCATCACATACAGCATCGACTTCGACCTCTTTACCCATGATGTACTTATCTACAAGTATTGGGTGCTCCTGGGTATGTCTGTTGATGATATCCATGAACTCTATGATATCCTTATCAGAGATCGCGATCTGCATTCCCTGTCCACCGAGAACGTATGAAGGTCTTACAAGTACCGGATAACCCAGCTCATTTGCAGCCTCAAGCGCCTGCTCTCTTGTAAATACCGTCTTACCAGCAGGTCTTGGTATACAGCACTTCTCAAGGATCTCATCGAAGAGCTCTCTGTCCTCTGCTGCATCTACATTCTCTGCACTTGTTCCAAGGATTGGTACCCCCATCTCCATGAGTGCCTCTGTGAGCTTGATAGCGGTCTGTCCACCGAACTGTACAACAGCTCCATCCGGATGCTCCAGATTTACTATAGCCTCAACATCCTCCGCTGTAAGAGGCTCAAAGTAAAGCTTGTTTGCTATATCAAAGTCTGTACTGACTGTCTCAGGGTTGTTGTTGACGATGATTGTCTCGTAACCCTTTCTCTCAAATGCCCATGTGCTGTGAACTGAACAGTAATCGAACTCGATACCCTGTCCGATTCTGATCGGGCCTGAACCAAGTACCATTACTTTCTTCTTTGAGTTATCCTCAGCGACCTCGTTCTCCAGAGAATCAAAGCATGAATAGTAATATGGAGTCATGGCATCAAACTCTGCTGCACATGTATCAACCATCTTGAAGTGTGCTGTTACACCGTAGTCGTAACGCATCTGTCTGATCTCTTTCTCTGTCTTGCCTGTGAGTCTCGCGATAACCTTGTCAGGGAACTCAACTCTCTTGATCTCCTTCATTAGCTCCTTGGAGATATCTCCCTTGGACTCGATTATCTTTCTCTCAGCCTTAACAAGGTTGTGGATCTTGTCTATGAACCATCTGTCGATCTTGGTGATGTCATAGATCTGATCGTATGATATTCCACGTCTGATAGCCTCAGCTATGACATAGATACGTCTGTCATCAACATGTCCGAGAAGCTTTATAACCTCTTCGTCTGTCATATCCTTGTATCTGCTTGACCAGAGACTGTCTACATGCTGCTCCAGTGAACGGAGAGCCTTCATAAGTGCACCCTCAAAGTTTGTACAGATACTCATAACCTCACCGGTTGCCTTCATCTGTGTTGTCAGATCATGGTCAGCGGCGATGAATTTATCAAATGGAAGTCTAGGGATCTTGACAACCACGTAATCAAGTGCCGGCTCAAAGCTGGCATATGTCTTCTTTGTAATAGCGTTCTTGATCTCATCCAGGTTGTATCCAAGGGCTATCTTGGCAGATACCTTTGCAATAGGATATCCGGTTGCCTTTGATGCAAGTGCTGATGATCTTGAAACCCTTGGGTTTACCTCGATAACACAATACTCAAATGAATTAGGATTCAGAGCAAACTGAACGTTACATCCACCCTTGATGTTGAGCTCTGAGATAATGTTCAGTGCTGAGCTTCTGAGCATCTGGTACTCCTTGTCACCAAGTGTCTGTGATGGAGCCACGACTATAGAGTCTCCAGTGTGTACTCCGACAGGATCAAGGTTCTCCATGTTACATACGGTTATACATGTACCATTTGCATCACGCATAACCTCGTACTCGATCTCCTTCCATCCTGCGATACATCTCTCGACAAGAACCTGTCCTACACGTGAAAGTCTCAGACCGTTCATGAGGATCTCCTTGAACTCTTCCTCATTCTCAGCGATACCACCACCTGAACCTCCAAGTGTATATGCAGGACGGAGAACTACAGGGTATCCAATCTTCTTGACAAAGTTAAGACCGCCCTGAACTGTTGTAACGACCTCTGAAGGTGCTACAGGCTCATGGATCTTCTCCATAGTCTTCTTGAACTCAAGTCTGTCCTCGGCCTTCTTGATGGTCGTTGATGATGTTCCTATGAGAAGCACGTCATGCTCTCTGAGGAAACCTGACTCATCAAGCTCCATGGCGATGTTGAGGGCTGCCTGACCGCCGAGTGTCGGCAGAAGGCTGTCCGGCTTCTCCTTCTCAATGATAGCCTTTACAACATCAACCGTAAGAGGCTCAATATATACCTTATCTGCTATATCCTTGTCCGTCATGATGGTTGCAGGGTTTGAGTTGATGAGGACAACGCACAGTCCCTCTTCCTTAAGAGAACGGCACGCCTGTGTTCCGGCGTAATCAAACTCAGCAGCCTGACCGATGACTATAGGACCTGATCCGATAACTACAACCTTTTTTATATTAGGATTCTTTGGCATTACTTTGACACCTCCATCATATTCATAAATGTATCAAACAGTGAATCTGTATCCAGCGGACCTGCACATGCCTCCGGATGGAACTGAACTGTCTGTGCATTCTTTCCAAGATAGTGAACTCCCTCTACTGTTCCGTCATTTACATTGACGAAGCTGACCTCTGCGATCTTTCTGTCGAGGCTGTCTTCCTTGACCATATATCCGTGATTCTGTGTTGAAATATATACCTTGCCGGTCTTCATATCTCTTACAGGATGGTTTGCACCTCTGTGTCCGTACTTCATCTTCTCTGTATCACCGCCGTTGGCAAGCGCCATGAGCTGATGTCCAAGACATATAGCAAAAATTGGAATATCTGTATCGAAAAGCTTCTTTACCTGAGCTATTGTGACCTTACACTCCTTTGGATCTCCAGGACCATTTGTAAGCATGATTCCGTCCGGAGCGTCTGCGATGATCTCCTCAGCAGGTGTCTCTGCAGGATATACAGTAACCTGACAACCTCTTGCAAGGAGGGACTTGACGATGTTCTTTTTAACACCGAGATCGATGACTGCAACCTTGAATCCGTCACCAGGATAGAATATTTTCTCCTTACATGTAACATCGAGAACAACATGTCCCATCTTCCATGCCTTAATACGCTTCATGCACTCATCAAAATCATAATTCTCATCAGTTGTGATCATACCTCTCATGGTACCATCTTTCCTGAGGATCTTGGTAAGTGTTCTGGTATCTATTCCTTCTATACCAGTTATATTATTCTCAACAAGAAATTCGTTTATGGTCATCTCGCTTCTGAAATTACTAGGAGTCTTGCAGAGCTCTCTAACAATGAATCCTGACTGCCAAGGTCTGCCAGCCTCCATATCCTCTCTGCATACACCGTAGTTGCCTATAAGCGGATATGTCATACATACTGACTGCCCTGCATATGATGGATCTGTAAGAATTTCCAGATAGCCGGTCATCGAAGTATTGAATACTATCTCACTGATTATCTCATCAGTAGAGCCAATACTTTTACCTTCAAACACGTGTCCGTCTTCAAGTATCAAAAAAGCTTTCATAATCGTATTCCTTTCGTTTTTTCTATTTTTGCTCAAAAAAAAAGAGTGAAAACGGGGGAAACGCTTGAGATAACCCACATTTATTGGCCTCTTTTTTCTTAATTTAATAAATACTACCACATTTGACAAGGCGGTACAATATTTTTTTCGATATATTTTTTATTTTTGTGTTCACGGCAAAAATCTTGTTTTTTATTCAATATTTTTATTAATTTTTTCATCTCTGAGCTCAGCAGCCCGTCTGCTAAATTCACATCCACAGAAATTCTGTCTGTATAATCCATATTCCTTTGACAGCTCTATCGAGTGCTTATATCCATTTTTCTTCTTGAAATCACTGAACAGATAATCTATGTCGTATTTCCTGCTCATCTCTGCACCTATCTCGTTCAGCCAGTCCGCATTCTTGTGGGGGCTTATCGACAATGTGGTCGTAAATACGTCATATTCATTTTTCTTCGCATGGATCGCGCTCTTCTCAAGTCTCAGCTTATAGCAGTCATAGCACCTGAGTCCTCTCTCAGGAAGATCCTCCCTGCCCTTAGCCATATCCAGAAACACCTGCGGCTCATGCTCCGCCAGTTCGACATCCACTCCTTCCACATATACTTCATGTACAAATCTGTCAAGCTCACGGAATCTTTTTATGTACTCATCGTAATCCGTTATATTTGGATTGTAAAAATAAGCTGTTATGTCAAAATGCTCCGCAAGGACCGACAGACAATGGCTGGAACATGGCGCACAACAGCAGTGCAGCAATAGTTTTTTTCTGCCGCATTGTGTATTTTCACTATCAAATTCAGCTATCTGTCTCTCCATCATTTGATAATAATTTGCATTTTGCATCATTGTTTTCTCCTTTTTTTGTTGATATTTCACACCACATTTTACAACATTCAATTATCTTTTGCACATTTGTGCATGTTTACTAGTTGACTTTGTTATATCTTTACAATATACTGTAGATAGTTACTAAAGCACGTTATGATCATTTATCAATGGAGGTGTAGATTATGACAGTTCAGCAGGCAATTAAAAAGTACAAGTTAGAGCCGCTCAGCGTCAGCGTTGCCAAGGTCAAAGCCAAGGAGCTCAACGTTGATGAAGTTCTTTACATGAATGTGCAGAAGAACAAATATGCGTATATCGTACGCGATTCACGTGGTATAATGTTGTACTCTGATGAGCGCAATCTTTATACTAAGCTTTATAAGGGTTTAAAGATTACTCCCCTTGAATCATAATATTTTCACACGGAATTTATTAAATATGCACACACATGGAATATGGGAAAAAGCTGTTACTCCACTCCCCTATGGAATCAAGAGCTTTTTCCCATATTTTATATTAATCTGTACTCAGGCCTTTCTTCATTATACATATGACACCGTATCTCATCATCCACATATATTATGATCAGCGACAGGAACATCCACAGGATAGAATAAGGCACACATATCTGCCCCGCAAGATTTAACGGCATATCAGAGTAATCCCACACGTTAAGTCCTAGTCTTATATTCACAACATACCCGGTCAGGAACTCCAGCTCAGATATTATCACAGAGGAAACCAGCATCTGCGCAAGTATCCCCATCTTCGGAAACATCTGGTTCAGTCCGCCGCACAAAAGCGTAGCAAGACCTCCACAAATTATCATGGAATAATGGGAATAATGCCTGGCTGATATCTCCAGGAAATAATATATCATCCCACCCGTCATAAATATAGTAAAGCACTTACACACAAAGACCCTCACAGCGACACCTCCTGTATATATACAGTTTAGTATCAACCGTGAGGGTCAATATTATTTATTCTTTATACTTTCCTCTGAAAAAGTTATTTACATGATCAATAGTTCTGTCTGAGAGCTCAAGCTTCACGAATTCAGCCTTGCCGTTCTTGTTGAGGACGAACACATACACACCATCCTGATTCTGCTTATTGCCGGATGTGAAATCCCTGGTCTTTATTGAGCTGTCCTGCTGAAGCTCATTGTCGAGGTAAATGCATCCCTCTTTCGCAATGAACTTTACATCAGCGTTGCTGAAGCTCATGATCTTTTTTCTGCTCTTCTTTGCAATGATCCTTGCGATGTCTATATCCTCATTCACCATTATATATTCATACTCCGTCTCTCTTCTGGAAACAAAAATACCAAATACAACAGCACCTGCAATCGCAACTAAGAATCCAATACTGCCAAAGCCCTGAACGAACATCGCTGCGCCAAGTCCGGCGATCATCAGCACGATTCCGGCAGCCATACCGCAGGTAACACTCGCAGGTGTCTTCGCCTTAACTATATGTTCTGCATAACCATCATTTAACATACCTTTTTTCTCCTTAAGTTCTTTAAAATTCTAAGCCCTTATATTCTAGCATACATGGGCTGTTTTGTCATCTTATTCCCGCTGGACATCCACCGCATCCGCCACAGCCTGCCGTTCTGACAGCTCCGGCATCATCTCCGGCGTAATTAAATGCCGACTCTATGAGGCACACCGCCTGGGAGCTTATTCCAAGTCCCCCTCCGGTAAACCCAAGCTTCTCCTCCGTTGTCGCCTTGATATTGACCTGATCCTTGTCTATACACAGGCAATTACAGATATTCTCCCTCATCTGATCAATGTACGGCGCCATCTTAGGGCTCTGGGCAATTACGGTCGCATCTATGTTCTCGATGATGTAGAGCTTCTCCTCGAGAAGTCTCTTCACTTCTGACAGGAGCTTCATGCTGTCCGCTCCCTTATACCTCTCATCAGTATCAGGGAAATGCTTTCCAATATCCCCCAACGCCGCAGCACCGAGAAGCGCATCCATTATCGCATGAAGAAGTACATCCGCATCGCTGTGTCCAAGGAGTCCTTTCTCATATGGAATCTCAACTCCTCCGATTATAAGTTTTCGTCCCTCAACTAGTCTGTGGACATCGTATCCCATTCCAACTCTCATGTGATATCCTCCTTATATGAATAAAAAAAAGACGGAATGTCTTCCGTCTCATCAAATAGTAGCGAGAGGGGGATTCGAACCCTCGACACTGCGGGTATGAACCGCATGCTCTAGCCAACTGAGCTATCTCGCCATGTCTTGTAAATGGGACCTATAGGGCTCGAACCTATGACCCTCTGCTTGTAAGGCAGATGCTCTCCCAGCTGAGCTAAGATCCCATATTACTTCGTGTCATCGCTGACACCTTTGTTAGTATACTCAAGTGACCATGTTTTGTCAACAACTTTTTTCACTTTTTTTATTTTATTTTTTATCGGCCTCCACCAAACAGGTAAATAATAAGATTCACTATGAACAGAATGATGACAACAGGTATCACGATATACCACACTATCTTAAATCCCAGCCAGATAACTCCAAGCACTATACCTATAACAAGTGCAGCCACAAGAATGAGTATTATCGCTGTCAGCACCTTGCCTATCGGTGAACTGAAATCAAGCTTGCCATAAGCAAAGCTTGTATTGCCCTCGTCGTCCACATTTACATGCCAGCCCTTCTGACTGCTTCCGCTGGCTTTGCGGGTGTTGTAGCTGTCATCATACGAAGAGGATTCTGTATCATAATATCTTCCGCTTGCGCCCTGTCCCTCTGTGTCAATGATCGTCTTGGCGATCAGTCTTGCAGATCCCAGAGATGAACATATCTCCTCCTCTGACTTGCCTGCTTCTTTCTGCTTCTTAAAATAATCCTCATAATAATTCATCGTGTCATAATATGTCTGCGTTGAGACATTTCCATCAAGAGCTTTCTTCAACTCATCCATAAACTCTCTTTTTCGCATATCGCACCTCCGCGCCATTATGTCAATTCTATTTTTATCACTTCATATTAAGATATACGACGACAACTTTGTAGCCGCCCATATCTTCCACCACATAATTTATAGACCTTATATTGCCATAATTGTACAGAAATGACAAGTCAAATGTTTCGTCATCTGTATATATAGCAGCTTCCAGCACATTACTGCCGCCCATCTGTATCCTTATGCCTTTTTTATACTCATCGAACGAGTCATAGGTATAAAACCTCTTTTTATAGAAATTATACGCTGTGTCGGCACACTCTCTGTAGAATTGCTTTTCCCATGAGTGAGTCAGTTCCAGTGTGCTGTCATCGACATTCACATAGGTGTGCTTCAGATAGCTGCCCATATCCGGCAGCGAGTCATCCCATGTCAGATCCACATTATACCATTCTCCGCCGAGCTCTATCTGATTCCATGCATGAAGTCCTTCCTCCGTGCTTCCGACTACTATGTCACATTTGACGCCCAGACAGGACATGATTATGAAGAACGCCTCAGCGTAGCCGTCGCACACGCTCTGGTGAAGCACCAGCGCTCCATATGCCGTATATGCATCATCATTATTGTCGGGATATCCATAGACACAGTTTTCCACTATATAATCGTGCACGGCGATCTCCTTGTCAAGGTCGCTCATGCCATCTGAAATGTTGTCATTTATAAAGCTGTCGATCACCTCATATATCTGCTTCGCCCTTATGTTGTCCTCCGGGATATCCGTTCCTTCTATATATTTTCTGACAGCATAATAATTATCCGACAGTTCATAGTTGAGCTGTATTGCCAGATATCTTCCCGTCTCAATTATTATCCTGTACGTATCCACTGAGCCGTATGCCGAATCTATATATTTGTTGATGTTGTGCACATCACTTTTCGCCACATTACTTACATAATACATGCCCGACTCGTTTCCGTCCTCCATATCCTGGACAACGGCCGCCCGGAACTCCACCAGGCCATCAAGCATCTGGCTGCTCTTGATCACATTGAAGAACAACCACCGCACTCCCACCATCATCAGCGAGAGAACAACTACAATACTTATAACTCCAAGAATCTTCTTTTTTGTACCCAAACTTCCTGTCAATCCTCCATCCCTGCTTTGCTGCGGTGATCCGCCTGTATATTTTATCATCTGTACTTTTGCGCCGCAAGCACCAACCACGCATTTCCTGTGGTTATAAATAAACCTTATTTGTGTTGATATGCGAACTTTTATGTTGTAAAATGTACGTTGTTTGAAAACTACCTTATAATTTACTCAGTTTTCAACCTAAAACAAAAAAATAACAGAAAAGAGGATTTAATATGGCTCAGCTCTGGGGCGGACGCTTCACAAAAGAAACAGACAAATTAGTATATAACTTTAACGCATCTATTTCATTTGATCAGAAATTCTACAGACAGGATATCCGCGGAAGTATCGCGCATGTAACCATGCTCGCTTCATCCGGTATTCTCACTGACGAGGAAAGAGATCAGATCATAGCGGGACTTAAGGGCATACTGAACGATGTGGAGAACGGTTCTCTGCAGATCACTTCAGAATACGAAGATATACACAGCTTTGTCGAGGCAAATCTCATAGACAGGATCGGCGATGTGGGCAAAAAGCTTCACACCGGACGAAGCAGGAACGACCAGGTTGCATTGGACATGAAGCTCTATGTAAGAGACGAGATCATCGAGCTCAAGGAGCTTATTTACAAGCTTCTGACTACTCTTCACAGACTTATGAATGAGCACATCGACACATACATGCCTGGATTTACTCACCTCCAGAAGGCACAGCCAATAACTCTGGCACATCACTTTGGAGCATACATGGAGATGTTCAAGCGTGACTACGACAGAATGAACGATATATATGACAGAATGAACTACTGTCCTCTCGGATCAGGTGCCCTCGCAGGAACCACATATCCGCTCGACAGAGAGCTCACCGCTTCTCTGCTGGACTTCTACGGTCCGACTCTCAACAGCATGGATTCAGTTGCCGACAGGGATTACTGCATAGAGCTTTTATCCGCCATGTCTACCATCATGATGCATCTCTCACGTTTCTCCGAGGAGATCATCATCTGGAACTCAAATGAATATCAGTTTGTTGAGCTCGATGATTCATACAGCACAGGAAGCTCTATCATGCCACAGAAGAAGAACCCGGATATAGCCGAGCTCGTAAGAGGTAAGACAGGCAGGGTTTACGGTGCTCTCACCTCCCTTCTCACAACCATGAAGGGAATCCCTCTCGCATACAACAAGGACATGCAGGAGGATAAGGAGCTCACATTTGACGCGATAGACACTGTAAAGGGATGTCTCGCACTGTTCACAGGCATGATAGCCACCATGACAGTCAACAAGCCTAGAATGGAAGCATCAGCCAAGAACGGATTCACCAACGCAACAGATGCCGCAGATTACCTTGTAAATCACGGTGTACCTTTCCGTGATGCACACGGCATCGTCGGCCAGCTCGTTCTGAAGTGCATAGAGGAGAACATCTCCCTCGACCAGCTTAGTCTCGACGAGTACAAGGCCATCTGTCCTGTATTTGAAGATGACATATATACAGCCATCAGCATGGAAGAATGTGTTCAGAAGCGTAACACAATCGGTGCTCCGGGACACGCTGCAATGCAGAAGGTGATCGATGCAAACGACAAGTTCTTAGAATGGGCTGAGCAGGATTTAACCAAGCACACCAAGGAGTGATTTTTATGAACAATACAACAAAAGCCAAATACGATATGGCAGAAAAGATGCTCAAGGTCGATATCTCTCTTGAGGAGGTTGCTCTCATGACTGAGCTTCCAATGGAAACCCTGAAAAAAATACAGCATGACATCCAGAAAGACGGACTCGTCACAAGACACGACGTGAAGGATGTCGATCTCGATTCAGGCTACCTTATCTAAGCTTAATCCACATACCGTATAATAAATATCCCCGCTGTTCTCACTATGGCCCAGCGGGGATATTTATATGTGTACAACATTCCGGTTTATTTGTCCTCAAGATACCTTCTAAGACTTTTTATCGCATTCTTCTCGAGGCGGCTGACCTGCGCCTGGGATATGCATATCTCCTCTGCCACCTCCGTCTGGGTCTTTCCCTCAAAAAATCTCAGCCTCACTATATTCTTCTCCCTGTCGCACAGCCTGTCCATAGCCTCTCTGAGATCAAGGTTTTCAACCCACATCTCCTCCTTATTCTTTCTGTCTCTTATCTGATCCATGATGTACAAGGTGTCTCCACCCTCCTGATACACCGGCTCATACAGGGACAGCGGTGCCGATATGGCATCAAGCGACATGACTATATCTTCCTTCGGTATACTTATCTCCTCCGCTATCTCCTCTATCGTCGGCTCCTTATCCTTTGTCTTCTGGAGATTTTCCTTGGCATATATCGCCTTGTAGGCTATATCACGCAATGACCTTGATACTCTTATAGCATTGTTATCTCTGAGATACCTTCTGCACTCACCTATGATCATAGGCACAGCGTACGTACTGAATTTGACATTGAGACTTCTGTCAAAATTATCCAACGCCTTGATAAGCCCTATACAGCCAACCTGGAACAGATCATCCGGATTCTCATTTGAACTGCCAAATCTCTGGATCACGCTGAGCACAAGGCGGAGATTCCCCTCTATAAACTCCTCCCGGGCAGAGCTGTCTCCCTGCTCCATCCTGTCAAACAGCATGTTCTTCTCATCCTCTGTAAGATATGGTAATTTCGATGTATTTACACCACATATAACCACTCTGTTCAGCGCCATATCATGTCCCTCCACGTGTTATCTGTCTAACACTAGGATTGTCAGATACATGCTAATTTATTCATATTTGCACCACTTTTACTGATATATATGCACGCAAAAAGACCATGAAAACCAATTTGTGTCCTAAGTCACTCATCATCTTCATGGTCTCTTATCTTCGTATATCTAGTTCTTTCTGAACTCCTCAAGTTCAAGTCCCTCATTGTGCTGGAGAACCTGATCGATGACCCACTCATTTGCAAACAGGAGAAGCGGATTACCCTTCATGTCCTTAACCTTCTTGACATCGCTCACACGCTTGAGCTTTGTCACGTCTATGGTAGGATCCTTCACCCATCTGATATAGTTATATGGTATCGGCTCAAGTCTTATCTCACAGCCGTACTCGTTCTCAAGTCTGTACTTAAGTACATCAAACTGAAGCACACCTACAACTCCGACTATGATCTCCGAAAGTCCCGCAGTGTACTCCTGAAATATCTGTATAGCACCCTCCTGGGCAATCTGGGTAACACCCTTGACAAACTGCTTACGCTTCATGCTGTTGAGCTGAACAACCCTGCAGAAGTGCTCCGGTGCAAATGTAGGGATACCCTCATACTCAAACTTCTTTCCGCCTGTTGTGAGCGTATCTCCGATGGAGAACAGATCAGGATCAAATACTCCTATAACGTCACCGGCATAAGCCTCATCGACGATCTTTCTGTCCTGAGCCATAAGCTGCTGAGGCTGGGAAAGCTTGATCTTTCTCTTGCTGGCAGCATGATATACCTCCATGCCTGCCTCAAACTTACCAGAGCAGATTCTCATAAATGCGATTCTGTCTCTGTGAGCCTTGTTCATATTTGCCTGGATCTTGAACACAAAAGCTGAGAACGGCTCTGTTACAGGATCTATGATTCCCTCTGATGAATTACGTCCGAGAGGAGGTGTCGTCATCTTAAGGAAATAGTTCAGGAACTGCTCGATACCAAATGTATTCAGCGCAGAACCGAAAAATACAGGGGAGAGCTCTCCGGCTCTGACCTTCTCTATATCCATCTCCTCTGTGGCACCATCTATAAGCTCTATCTCCTCATTGAACTGGTCAAAGAGGTATGGGCCGACAAGCTCCTTGAGAGCCTCATCGTCTATATGATAATCTGTTTCCTCCGCCTTCTTGGCTCCACCTGTCGATATAGCCTGGAACGTGGACACTATCTTGGTCTTTCTGTCATATACACCCTTGAACTCTTTTCCTGAACCTATAGGCCAGTTGACAGGGCATGTCTTGATACCGAGAACAGTCTCTATATCATCGAGAAGCTCAAATGTATCCCTTGCATCTCTGTCCATCTTATTTATAAATGTGAATATAGGTATATGTCTCATGACACATACCTTGAAGAGCTTTATGGTCTGAGCCTCAACACCCTTGGATGCATCGATCACCATGACCGCAGAATCCGCAGCCATAAGTGTACGGTAGGTATCCTCCGAGAAATCCTGATGTCCAGGTGTGTCAAGTATGTTTATGCAATATCCGTCATAATTGAACTGCAGAACAGACGAGGTTACCGAGATACCTCTCTCCTTCTCTATATCCATCCAGTCCGACACTGCATATTTGGAATTTGCCTTTCCCTTTACAGATCCCGCTGTGTTTATTGCGCCGCCAAAGAGCAGAAACTTCTCTGTGAGTGTAGTCTTACCTGCATCAGGATGTGAAATTATGGCAAATGTCCTTCTTCTGTTGATCTCTTCTCTTAACTTGTCATCCATTATCTTTTCCTCATATACAATTTATTGATTCTTATTCTTCAAAATGTCCCTGTTCTTCTGAGCCCAGAGCATAAGCGACTGTATATTCACAGACATCTTCTCCAGCTCCTCAAGGACAGCATCAAAAGCTGCAACCTCGGTCTCATCGACTATTCCATCAGCGGTGATCTCTATAAGCTGCTCAGATATATCTTCCATCTTCTTGGAGGATCCGAGGAACTGAAGTATGAGCCTGTCAAGGCTGTCCGCATTTATCGGCTTCACCGTCTCTTTTCCTATAGGGCAGTCGCCTGAACAATAGCTGTTACAGAGCTCGGGTATGTCATACGCCTTTGACATGGAAAGTACCTCCTCAGGGTACGGAACTACTGTGCCAAGCTCTATTCTTGAAAGCCTTGTCCTGTCTATATTGAGCACCTCTGCACTCTTCTCCCTGCTTGTAAGGTTATCGTTCACCTTAGACGCATTATATCTTGCGACATAATATTTATTGTTAAGCGCCTTTGTAGCTTTTTTACTCATTTTTTTCTCCTTATGTAGTTCTTCCTAATACACCTAATTAAACATAATAACACACAATATCAGCCGAATCAATCATCTTAATATCCGGTGAAAAAGTTCCATCAGAAGCTGCGCAAAATGCAGCTATAAAGTCTATATTCATATCTCCCTCTGCATGCGCAGGATCCGCTATTTCATCCATATGCATACGGCCGTCACACTCAGCCCTGCATACTGCATAATTGCCCAGCCAGATATTCTTCTTCTCCATATGCGCATTGTCCATGACCATTTGCTGTTCCTCATCCTTCATAAGTATGCCTGTTCCGGTCATCTTGCTGTACGCCTCGCGCCTTGTCCACACACATGTGCTGTATATTTCCGGGTGTGCACACGACATCACACATTTTTTATCCTCATCCGAATACATGCGGTTAACTATGCTGTCCGGTATCCTTCTGACTCTCTCAACGTCTATACCACAAGGCTCACTGCCTATCGCAGCCGCCACACAACCCTCGGTATGGCTTATCGAAAACTGAATGTCCTTTATAAACGGCTTTCCCGCCTTATTCTTCTCATACGTGACCAGCCGTTCATCAATTCCGGCACATTCCCTGAGAGCATGTGCAAGCAGGATTCCCGCTGCAAGACTGGCATTCCTGTCATCCCGCCTCCTGAGACGTTCCACCTTACACCTTCTGTATTCCGATACTGCATCCAGACATCTGCCATATATCCCATCGTCAGCAAATGCCCCCGTATCCATTATATATGCTCTGTATCCGTTAAAAGATTTATTCAAATCCAATTCCATCTCTTTCTACCAAATACGCCATGGTCATAACAACAATACAGCCCCTTAATACTCGCATATTAAAGGGCTGTATAAACTAACCTATATTGTGACAAAATCAGGGAAGCTCTTCATATCCTTGTTCACCTCATCAATATGAAGTCCCTTGTAATCATATACTGCATTGTAAGCCATCTGCATCTCCATCGCACACTGCATCATGGATACCGGAACACCGACAAATATATCATCGATCGAGATCTCTATCTCACCCGGATTGAGCGTTATTGAATCCTCCTTCTCATTGTAAGGTGGAGCCATCAGTATCGCTTTGACTGCCTTGCTGAAATACGGCATCACATTTGGAACCGATATATATTTCTTTGCAAGAAGCTTCTCCTTATATCCGTCAGCAAGAACACACAGAGGCTGTTCCTCTGATATATCATCCACAAACGCCCTGGCAGCCTCCTCCATGATGGATGTTCTCCTGTCGTTGATCGGAGATCCGTACATAACGTTGAGATCCTGCTCCGTGAGCTTCTTATCAGCAAATGCCACTGTGAACATCTTCTCAGGACCATATGCTCCGACACCGGAAAACAGTTCTCTGTATATCTTCTCCATCTCATCCTTGACAGGAACAACTCTTCCACTGTCTATATTGGACTCGTTGTCCAGCATGAGCTTGATGATCCCTGTCTCCATCTCTTTTATCCTTCTGGATGTGACATAATCAGTCGGAAGGAATTCATGTCTCTTGGCTTTCTTGAGTATATTGCCAACAGCCTTATCACCGTTATTCGCAAGATCCTCGATGGAATTCTTCAGATCCTCTCCAAACTGTGAATATATCTCGTCAAGTCTCTCTGCCCTCTGCTGAAGCCATCTAAGTGTATCTCCAAACAGATCCTGTGCATCGAGTTCATCTATAAGCTTTGTTCTCTCCGCAGCAAGTGCTTCCTTGATGCATGCATCGAAATAACCATTCTCAGTCTCCCTCTTCGCTGAAGGGAAAGTGAAGAATCTCTTCGCAACAATGGTCTTGATGGAATCAATAATTCTAGTATATTCACCCGACGGTGTATAATCCTTCATCATCTTCTCAAGCTTTCTGACTTCAGCCATCATACCCTTTGTAGAATCTGTTACACCGGCACTCGGTGCACCTATGACATCTATTGCGCCATATGGGCCAAACTCATTCATATATTTGGATATCACATCATCAAGTGAACTCCAAAGCTTGTTCTTCATCGACTTTATGATAACCGGAAGTTCCTTCTCAAAGTTCTCCATCTTCTTGGCAAAGCCCTCTCGAAGACCGTCCGTATTCTTCTTTATCATCTTATATGTAGGCTTGGTGATCTGACCATACTGTATGAGACCGTTCACGGCAAGTTTGATATCCTCACCCTGCTCCTCCTGCAAGAATACAGTGAGCTCTGTGAGTGCATTCTTGATATCCTCCTCGGCATTGCCCTCCTTGAACGGAGATCTGAACAATCCCTTATATGCCTGGGAAAACAGATCATTCTCACACATATTCTCTATCTCTTTGATAGGAATATGGTAGTCAGCCTCGCTTACTACCTTGTAATAGCAGTTTGACTTCTTGATATTCTCGTCACTGTGCTCCATCTTCCAGTTCGTGATGGAATATCCCTCATTCTCAAAAAATACATCCCTGAGAAGCTTCCTGTCGTTCTCCACGTCATTGTTGCCAATGAACTTGTTGCTGGCTAGCCTGTAGAGGAAGCTTGCTGTATCCCTTGTGATGTATCCCTCAGGTATGTAGCCCTGTTCGTCCTTTCTACCTGATACAAGCATGCAAGCATCAAAGAGATTCTCCCTGATGACCATCTTGTTTGACTTACTGATAAATGTATAGTTGTCATCCTTCTCGGAGAGCTTCATATAATAATCAACTTCCTTGAGGGTCGCACATCCATTTGCATTGAGTCTCGCCACAAGCTCTGTATCTTCGTATACAGCCTTATGACCGAACAGTACATCCGGTGTGAGCAGGCAACCGCCAATCCTCAGATTGTTCCACTTCTTCGCCTTACCATACGCACGTATGTTATATGCGACATCTGAGAGGATTCCACTTCCGGTTCCTCCGGCGATTCCGGATACGATCAGAACATCGACTGTTCCCTCCGTCGTCTTGTCGTATACATCCTGAAGCTTATCAAAAAGGAGCATTCTGACATCCGTATATGCATTCGAGAACATCAGACGTCCAATCTGTCTGTTCCCCTTTGCTCCGTCTCTTCCTATCGTGATAGCCGGGAATTCAGGATCCATCCAGTTTGCAAGATTCTCATGGATCGGATTCTTCTGGATTCCATTCTCCAGAACATTCTCAATGTCCGGTCTGTATATACTGATAACCTCAAGGGCATTGAAACCGACCCCCTCCTTGCTATCATCTATGGTAGCCTCCATCTCTGCTATATCTGAATCTATCATGAGGAAATTAATGTTATCCTCGGGTGTGATGTTATCCATCAGCATACCCTTAAGCGCGCAAACTGTCCTGCCTCCAAGTCCCCCAAGACCTATTACGAGCAGATTCTTGTTGAATCTGTTCTCATGACTTATACGTCCAAAAACACGTATGTCTTTTAATTTGCTAAACTCCTCTTTTTGAGTATCAATAAGTATCATAGATTATGCCTCTCCTTAATATGCACGTACACTTCTTCCCCCATAGTGAATTTTCTGTACCTGAAAACCCACATTTTCAATTTATCACTATTCTTATTGATTTTCAACAAAAAGCGTTAATTTATTTGGCATTTTTTCTAAATTTTGACATATTTAAGCATTAAACACTTTCTACTTATCTGTCAATTTTACCCTGTCTCCCACGATCTCAAAACAACCGAAGCTTTTGAGAAAGCTTGAAAACTTACTGTATCCATATTTCTTTATGCTGAAGCTGGGTATAATATTCTTAAGTTCTGTATTCAGCAGTCCCATATTGTACATAGTGTCAGAATTCTCCGTGAGAAGTCTCACTATGCGCAGCTTGACAGCACTCTTAGGATCGATATGGTTCTTGATGGACACAAATTTCTGCCTGCCGCTGTCTATATCCAGATCGTCAAACTCCTCACTGAGGAATGTTGACAGCTTGGAATATCCATAATTTCTCACGTCAAAGTCAGGATATTTGTTCACAAGGCGGCTTCCGATCTCACCCATATGAGTCTTCTTATCCTTGTCATCGTTCTCATCTATTATATTGTAGACCGTCTTCTTTATGTCCCTTATGCTTGTGATATATGACTCGTCCACAGCCGCAGCCTCAAGCATGGCATTCTTCGATGCCGGCTTGTTGAGATCCTCTGTCACCAGTGAATCAAGGATCTTGAAGCTTGTACACGCACTCACGAACGCTTTCGGAGTCTTGCGTTCTCCCATTCCGATGACCTGCTTGCCAGCCTCCCTGAGTCTTGATGCAAGCCTAGTGAAATCGCTGTCGCTTGTCACCAGACAGAATCCATCTATATTGCTCGTATAGAGAAGATCCATCGCATCTATTATCATGGCCGAATCCGTTGAATTCTTTCCCGCCGTGTATGAAAACTGCTGTACAGGCTGTATAGAATATGACAGCAGACAATCCTTGTCCCAGCCATTGTTATTCTTTGACCAATCCCCATATATCTTCCGCACCGTTATTGAGCCGAGCCTTGACAGCTCATCAAATATACTCTCAATATATTTTGCCGATACATTCTCTGAATCGATAAGTATCGCATACTTGTTAGAAATCTCACTTGATATTTCTTCCATATAAAAGTCCCTTTCATTTATCAGTTCTCTTTGCCGGTCTCAACCCCAAACTTGCCCGGTCCATCCTGAAAATACTCACGGGTAAGCTTCACAACTGTACCTGACAGCATGAATACTGCGATCAGATTAGGTATGATCATAAGTCCGTTGAAGGTGTCCGCTATATCCCAGAGAAGTCCGAGATCCATGGTCGCACCGATGATTGCGACAAATGCATACACAACCATGAACGGCTTGATAAGCTTACTTCCAAACAGGAATCCGACACATCTTGAACCGTAAAGTCCCCATCCGAGTATGGTTGAGAACGCGAAACAGCACAAAGCCACCGCTGTGAATATCGATATCCAGTTGCCGTAGGTTGCAACAAAGCCGTTGATCGTGAGATCGGCTCCTGCAGCCTGTCCGTAGGCTACCTCAGTTCCACTGCACAGTATTACAAGTGCCGTAAGCGTACATATAACTATAGTATCGATAAATACCTCGAATATTCCCCAGAGTCCCTGCTGCACCGGATGCTTTACATCAGAACATGCATGGGCTATGGATCCTGTACCAAGACCTGCCTCATTGGAGAAAATACCTCTCGATACACCCTTTCTCATGCTGAGGAACAGACTTCCAACTATTCCACCGGTCACGGACTTCGGATTGAATGCACCTTCAAATATAGAAGCGAACACTCCCGGCACACTCTTGATATTGATTATTACAAGAATTATAGCCATGATGATATACATAGCAGCCATGAATGGCACCAGCTTCTCTGTCACGCTTCCTATTCTCTTGATTCCTCCTATAAGTATGAGACCAACAAGAATAGCTATTATGATTCCTATCACAAGATTGATTGTAAATGTATTGCTCTTGTCAGCCAGATTATAATTAAAAAGTGCTGAATCTATAGCTGTTGTGATGGTATTGACCTGTGTTGCATTTCCTGTTCCGAACACTGTGAGTATACCGAGGACTGAATATGCTATAGCCAGGAAGTAAGCATTCTTGCCTAGGCCATTCTTGATGTAATACATTGGTCCGCCGACCCAGTCACCATTCACATCCTTCTCACGGTAGAACACTGCAAGTACGACCTCTGCAAACTTTGTTCCCATTCCGAGAAGTGCTGAGATCCACATCCAGAATACCGCACCAGGACCGCCTATGGCGATGGCTCCAGCAACACCGGCTATATTTCCCGTTCCAACCGTTCCCGCCAACGCCGTACACATGGCCTGAAAAGGACTGATTGCACCATCTGAAGTCTCCTTCTTGTTGAATATCCTTCCAAACGTATGCTTGAACGCGTATCCAAACTTTGTAAACTGAACCCCCCTGTTTCTTATGAGGAGCCACAGTCCCACGCCCACGATACATATCATGGATGGCACTCCCCATATAAAATTGTTCACCGATGAATTCACATCGGCAATGATCTTAAGTAATTTCTCCATATCTGTACTTCTCTTTTCCTATTACTTTTTTGCATATCATATATGATTTTACAATATAAACTGCACATTGTGCAAGAAAAAACGCGTATATATCCCGTATAGTCCCGCCAACAATCACAATACCTATCCGCTTTTCAGACAAATTTTGCACACAAAATAACGGAGACGATTATTTATACCGCCTCCGCAATCATATATTATTTTAAGGTACTTTTATATCATACTGCCACTATCTTTACTCTCTGTTCTTCAGCACCTCAGCCGGCACGATCTTGTTCAGTCTGCCAACAAGAGCTCTGTTGATTATGAAATACAGGACAAGTATTCCGTCGTAAAGCACAGCCCAGAGCCATGGGGCAAATGTCAGCTTGACGCCGCAGTTTACATTTGACACCAGAGAAGGATACACTGCACTCATTATAAGCTTTGCAAGTGGCAGGCATATGGCTGCTCCGATTGCGATTATGAAGAAATTGCCATCCAGATATAGCTTTCTGATCTCCTTCGTTCTGAAGCCAAACACCTTTATCAATGAAATCGAGAATGCTGATCTGTCAATCATAACCTTCATCATCAAATACATTACCACTACGAATATAAGTGTCGAGATAATAACTATCATAATAACCATACTTCTCATCTGATCTGCAAATATTCCAGCAGCCGACTCTATATCGGCCTTTGTTGTGGTTGCGTAAAGTCTTGCAGGATCAACCTCCAGATCCTTGTCTGAAAATACTACATTGTACTCATCACTTCCAGCTCCGAACAGCTCCCTTGCATCATCTATAGTCATGAAAACATAAAATGCCGGAGTATACTGTGTCACACTGTCCACTGTAAAACCATAATCTATATCATTCTCCTCGTCGTGGAGCACGATTTCGTCACCCACACCATAACCATATTTCTCAGCAAATGATGATGATATGGTAACTCTGTTCTTGCCATCCTTAAGGTCAACATCAAAATACTTAGTATTCTTTGAAAGTCCAAGAACTGTCACATCCCAGTTGTAACCATATACCTCTTTCTTCAAAGTCTTAGCATACGCTGCCTCACCGCCCTCAGGGGGATTCTCTGTAGGATACTTGTATGTATACATATATTCATAGTGGGTATCCTCCACATTCTGCTTCTTGACCTTTGAACAGAAAGTTGCAGTGTTAAGGCTTAACATCAGGCATATGAGGGCTATGAACATTCCGATCACAACCGTTAAGCCTGTTCTCATCTCTCTGAGCATCTGTCTGACTCTGAATCTTCCGACAAATCCCATGTCTCCGAGATTGACATTGCTGCCCTTTGGTTGCTTGACCTCATTCTTTATAAGTGAAAGAGCTGTCTGTGAGAGCTTCTTTCTGATAACGAAGTAGTTCACAACTATCGCTACCAGTGGCGGCATCACGATACCATACACTATAAGAATCGGCGGGATCTTCACATCCATAGCAGGGATGGAATAATACGCATATGCATCTGCCATCTGAACAGGGATTCCAACATTGCTTATTCCGATCAGGAAACCGATTATGCCTGCAACTGTTGTGACTATGACCGGAAGTGTCAGATAATGCATCATGAGATCTCTTCTCTTGACCCCCAGGGCATAAAGTGCACCTATGACGCTGCTCTCCTTCTCTATTCCATGTACAACGAATACTGATATTACATATGTGAACAGGAACATGAGCAGCACACCGAAGAAATATCCCGCCTGTACATTGATCTGCTGGTCATCAGCGGCTCCGCCTGTTCTCGGATTATCATCACTTGTCACAAATGATGTAATATTTGCAAGATCTGTGTCGTAATCCTTGAGGAATGAATCCGTCTCCTTCTTGAGTTCTGCCACTCCATCCGCAAGCTCATCCGAGCCATCCTTTGCCTCTGTAGCTCCGTCGGTATACTCCTTAATACCGTCCTTGAATGCCTTGATGCTGTCAATGTCACTCAGGGCACTTTCAATGCTCATCGCCAAAACTCCGCCCTGACTGTCGGCAATCTTAGTCATCTCGTCATTGTAATTATCCTCTGTGAGCTCTGTATCCAAACCATACGCTGAGAGAGATGATGACGCCTGTTCAAGGTATGCGTCAAACAGCTCCTGTGCCGCATTGTTGAGCTTCCTGTTGTTATCAGTGAGTTCTCCAAGTCCATCTGCAAGCTCATTTGCACCTGACTTAAGATCCTTTATGCCATCCTTGAAATCGTTTATGGCTGCGCCAATTCTATCCCAATACTCCTGGAAATACTCATCATCTATGCTGTCTGTGTCGACCTTGATGTCTTCAAGTGCATCCTTCACGTCATCACAGGTGGTCTTGCCCTCGAGTCTGAACGCATACAGATATGTCTCAGTCTTGACACTCTCGCCTGTTGCATTGAGCTTATCATACGCCCCCTCTGTAACGAATACCGTTCCAAACACCTTACTGTCAACTACAGTATCTGACATCTCCTTGAAAAGAGCATTATAATCAGGTGATGTCCCTATTCCTGTCACCTTGAATTCATTTCCTGCTATCTGTATTATATCTCCGACAGAAATATCATTTACCTGACTGAATCTCTTCTCAACAACTATCTCATCATCAGCCTCCGCAAGATTTCCCTCATCACATTCCACAAGATCTATATTCTTCCTGTTGGCAAATACCCTGAGAGTCTTGCCATCCATGACATCGTAGTCCTCGTAGAACATCTGCTCAACCTCAGTACCCACATCCTCAAGCCGGGATATCTCTTCATCGCTCAGTGGAACGAATACGGAAAACTGACCATCCTCTATCTTATTTGCCTCGTCATGTGTCTCGCCATTGTCAATGATCGTATATCCGGCTCCTATCAGTGAGACAATGACATACATACCCATGATGATAAGAAATGCAAGTGCTATGTATCTGAACAGATTCTCCTTCAGATCCCTCAGAACCCTTTTTCTCAAAACCTTCTGCATATTACAAATCCTCCAATTCTGACGCTGGAACTCTCACTTCGTTCTCATACTCCCTGCTTATAAGGCCATCCTTTATGAAGATAACCTTGTGCACCATATTCTTGATGGAATTGTTATGTGTTACTATCAGCATGGTCGTCCCATACTTCGCATTTATCTCCTCGAGAAGAACAAGAATATCTCTGGATGTCTTGGAGTCAAGAGCTCCTGTCGGTTCATCACAGAGAAGGAGTTTTGGATTCTTCACAAGAGCCCTCGCTATAGCACATCTCTGCTGCTGTCCACCTGAGAGCTGTGAAGGAAACTTGTTCTGATGCTCAGTAAGTCCCAGAGTCTCGATCAGATCATCCACAGGAAGCGGATCATAAGTCAGATACTCACACACCTGTATGTTCTCCCTTACAGTGAGGTTTGGAACAAGGTTATAGAACTGGAATATAAATCCCAGATTATCACGTCTGTAGTCCGCGAGCTGGTCGCTGTTCATACCAAATATCTCTGTTCCATCAACCTTTATCGAACCTGAATCCATGGTGTCAAGACCACCTATACAGTTCAGAAGTGTTGACTTACCTGAACCTGACGTTCCCTGTATAACACACATCTGTCCTTTTTCAACACCTGTGTTTATACCTTTAAGCACCTGCACATAGCTTCCACCCTCTCCATAGCTCTTCTTTACTCCTGACACTTCCAAATACATAATTTTTCCTCCTTTATGATATCCTCGTTGTTCTAATTTTCATTTACTTTATTTTTTATAGCAATCCATTACACTTTAGCAGCTATTCAAATGTTCATTTGCATACATAACGCTGTTATGGTTTAAGCCTTTTTTTAGGTCTTCCCTGTAATTCGGAAGACCTGTAATAAGACATAATGGGAATTTGATTCCCCTGTACCACATTTTTCATTTTACTGTTTTCAATTTTCTATTCCGGTCAAATCTTATTCTGGATCCTGCCACGGCTTAACCAGGCCATACCAGCCTGAGATCAGATATTTCATACCTGTCTCAACGAACTTCAAGGCATCCTTCTCATTGTCAATATGTGTCACCATGAATATAAACATATCAATCTGTGAATGAGACATCCAATGTACCACATTCCTGTCAACCATCGGTGTTCCATAAGCCTTGCACATCGCCTCACATATAAATGCATTGTGTGCATCCATCTGATCCACTATATTGTCTGGCATGCTCTCCATACTGGATCCCTGTGACTTCGTAAGAACAAGAAGCACTTCTTCTCTATGCATATAAATCTCATGCACTATGTTCCTGGCCGACTCAAAATCACTGTCCTCATTGTGGTCTGATGCCATGCCATTGTTCATCTCGTCCACCTCAACGGAAAAATGCTCGGTTAACACAGCATTGAGTCTGTCCATCATGTGTCCCACAACATTGCAGAACAGATCGTCCTTATCCTTAAAAAAGAAATATAAAGCTCCGGTTGTCACTCCTGCCTTCTGACATATATTTCTAAGTGACGCACCCATAAATCCCTTATCCATGAACTCTTCCTTGGCACACTTTAGAAGTTCTTTCCTCGTCTCGCTGTCATGTTGTATTTTCTTTGCCATAATCCTCACCCATTTAATTATAATATAAAATAACATAACAGTGTTACGCTTGATAACACCGTTATGTTAAAACATATCGATCATTTTGTCAACTATTTTATTTCTTATACATATCGCTATAAATTCTGTCTATAGTCTCATCACGACTCAACTTATCGTACAGATAATAGTCAGAATCTGATTTAAATGATCCATACACATCCTCAGATTCCAATATCGGTGCCATAATCGACAATTTGTCGCTGTTTTCTTTTCTCATAGCATCTGCCTGTACCTCAAATCCAGTCAGCATATCATGCTCATCAAGAACAGCAAGTGCCGAACTGCTGATCGGAACACCCTTTTCTGTTCCCTGTCTTAAAGTCATTTCCTCACCGTTCAACAGATAATTCAACAGCTTTGCGGCCGCTTCTGGGTGTTCAGTATTATTACTTATCGCATACATTGTTGCAGGTTTAACAAACCAGCCTAAAGATTTTGCCCCCGGCTCACATATGTATTCTCCTATTTTTACATCATATCCATTTTCCTTCAAAGGATCACAATATCCTCCTGCATCACTTACCCACGCAAGAGTGCCGCCAACCTCACCGCTGGCAAAAGCATTCCTGTTAAATGAATCTACAGACATTAAGACTTTTTTATCAAGTAGTTCCTTATAAAAATCCAACATGTCACCTATCTGTTCCTTATTCAGATTCAATGTGCCATCAGATTTGACCGGATCATTTCCGGTTGTCTGTATATAATGTGAAAGCAGCATAAAAAATAATGATTTTTTTGTCATGCCCAGAGGATATACCCCATCTTTGCTCATGATTCTGGCTGCATCAAACAAGTCATCCCATGTTCTGGGAATACTAAGTCCATATGAGTTCCAAAGAGTCTCATTATAATAAAAAGTCTCCGTATTGAACGCGATAGGAACAGCATTTAATTTTCCATTTTTTGTTCCAAAGGCAAGCTCTTCTTCAGTATAGTTTTCAAAATCAATATAATCCGAAAGCGTATTAAGATCATAAAAGCCAGATCCGTCAGAAGAATATGTATCAAGCCAGCCATAATTTATGAGCATAACATCCGGAGTCTCCTGTGATTTCATATATATATGCTGTCTTTTCTCGTATCCATTCCACACACCATATTTGCATTTGACGTTTATTTCTGGATTTTCTTTTTCAAATATATCAACAGCATCCAGTGTGTACTGGTTTCTACTATCATCGCCCCACCAGGAATATTCTATAGTTATCGTATCCCCGACAGCCATATCTGTTTTTTGCTCTCCGCAACCACTAATTACAAAAAGCAAAAAAAGCATCATCAAAACCGATAATCCTCTTTTGTGATTTTTAATTATATGTTTCATCTGTTTCACCTCTGATCAATCCTGATTTTCAACGAACCAGCTATACTGACTTTTTCCGTTTCTCTTTGATTTATACAAAGCGGTATCAGCCTTCTTCATCATGCTTTCATAATCAGATGAGTTCTCTCCATCTACTATGTAAACACCTGCTGATAACGAAAGATTACATTCAGTATATTGTTTCGAAATCGTTCTGGTAAAATCTTCAGCCAACAGTCTCAGCTCAAATTCCATTTTCTTTCTAACACTTTCCAAAGTCCATCCAGTAAACTTCCTGTACACTGCAAACTCATCACCACCTACCCGTCCGATCACGGAATCTGCTCCAAGCATTTTTGTGAAGAGTTCAGCAGTTTTAGACAGAACCACATCCCCTTCTCCATGACCCAAAGTATCATTTACCTTTTTAAAATTGTCCATATCTATCATTATAAACACATGTGTGACTGTTTCTGACTTTTCCTCAAGACAGGATCCAACAACTTCTCCAAACGAAGCTTTATTCATAAGTCCTGTAAGCTGGTCATATTCAGCCTTTTGCTTTAATTCCTCAATAGCTCCGGAAACAGGTGTATATATTCTTTTCAATACAATGCTTCCTGTCACAACAACCAATAAAGCCAGCACAAGAGTTGCTACAAATGAATACAATTTCAATCTCCCTACTTCTTTGAATATCTCAGATTCACCTATGTAAGACACTACTCTCCAGCCATTTGAACATTGTGCTACGGATATAACATATCCATCCGAATTTGTCTGATATTCGAAGTCGTCATTTTCCTTTGGAAGGTTCACTTCAATTTTTTCTCCAACGCATTTTGCATTATTTGAATACGCAACTTCCTCGGAATCATTTACAAGACACACCCTCATATCCTTGAGTTCATGACTTAAATTCACCACTGAACTTAGTTCCCTGCTATAGAAAGAAGTTACGATCACAGCATTTTCATTAAGTTTCTTGACGTAGAAAAGCCTGTCTGGACTGTTTAAATAATCAAAAAACCAACCGGACATTGTCTTCTCGTCATTTATATGTCCAGTAAAATATGTATATATTCCTCCATCCGGAAAAGCCTGAAGTGTTGTGTTGGAAATCCATCCCACGCTCTTGTCATTGGAATATACGACACCAAAATCTGTAAAGTTGTCAAACACACCAAGGTCACTTATCCTATTCTGAATCGCCGCTTCCTGCTGTATTCTGGTAAATTCATCCAGACTATCATCTGTGGCATCATACTCACACAGCTGATCATCGGAGAAAAAAAGAGCCACTGTATCTTCTATACCGACAAGATAATTGTCGACGTTGTATCCAAGCTGTTGGTTGTTAGACGATATAAGATTCACTATCTTGCTTCTCATATTATCAACTGCCTGTTTTGTTATGATAAAAGATATCATACCTGCTGTGGCAACAACAGCAGCCAGGAAGATGATAGCGAATCTCCTCCTGGCTTTGCTTATCTCATATTCAGTTCTGTTCCTGCTGTTTGCTGACATATCTTTCTTCCCCCGTGTTATATACATAGCTATTATATAACAACTATTATTTGTAAATTGTCAATCTTTTTTCTTTCCGTAATCTTTACACGCTAGTATCCATATTGCACTCATTCCACAAAATCCTACTATACTCACCAACACTCCTGGCCAAAATAATGGATATTTAAACTTTATGTTTGTCACTCCTGTTCCAACACACAGCATATTATTTTCATCCATTATCTCCGAATCAGATACGAAAATATCCTGATATGCAAGAGTAGTATTTATCACGGCTCCATCAGCAATATCTGCCGGAGCATCATTTACTGTTATCACCATTCCACCGTCCGTTATCTCACTACTTATAGGAATCAGCGTTCTCTCAGGAAGATCCTCCGGGCTCACGCCAAGAATATCCTCAACTATCTTCTCTGCACCGCTGTCCCCTGTCACACTATAATAGTACAAAAGATTCAGTCCCACATATTTGATATTCTGACTGTTCTCGTCCGTGGCTGCAAATGCAAGCTGTTCCATCTCATAAGCGAATGTACCTGTCACGTTCATGGCTCCGGTTATATATCCGGTATTCCACTCTGACATATCATCAGGAAATCCTGTAGTAGATATCTGCTCACCGTCATAGCTAAAAATCGGATAGCTGGACTTTAATGATACAGACATATCCGTAACTCCAAGAAATACATGCTGCCTCGTTGCGCTGTCCGCTGGGACATGTGTCATGTCTATGACAACATTTACACCAGAATCCGCAAGAGATCTCACCATCTCCTCAGCCTTCTGTCTGGTGTCATATGAGAATCCGGTCAAAATTACAGTATGGTAGCTTTTCAGTTCGTCCGTAGAATAATCCTCTATATTTGAGGACATTCCTGCCTTAAAAGAAGGAAATGCAAGGGTTATCCCATCCGCATAGTCACCTATGACAATGCCATCATACTGCGTGACAACACCGAACTTCTCCGGACCATCAAGCTTAAACAGGCACACCTTATCCGACTCATATGTCAACGTGTAGCCACTCTTCTTTGCGCTTGCAGTGACATCATCGAGAGTCTTTCCCTTTGCACCTATATACTTTCTGTCAATTGCAACTGTATCGTCTCCAAGCTCGACCGATCTGTCAAACAGATAATCATACTGTTCATTCTCAAGTGCCTGGTTGAGCAGCATTATGTTGTCAGCGGTCGCAGCCCCCTGCCATGCCCATCCAAATGTATATGACGCCCCCCCATCTGTACACACTCCGTACGATGGATAGGAACCGAGACTTGAAAGATCCATGAGCGATGCCCTCTGACTTGTGTTATCCCTCAAAAGGCCCGCCACAGCCACACCGTCATCATTTGCCGGAACGCTGTACCTCTCAAATGTGAATGACGGTATCGCATCCACCACAAGTATGATCACCGAGGCAATCACAAATGGCTTTCTGAGCCGCTCCCACTCTATGAGCGACAGGAAGAAAAATCCATATGCTATAACTGTAAATCGCGTCATCCAGAGTGCCTGACTCATCGGCATCTTTCGAAGTATCGGCAGAACATCCGGTGTCGTGAGCACAAGGATTACAAGAGCCAGGATAAATCCTGATTTTTTCTTGTTATCTGCAAGCAAAATTCCCGCTATGGAGAGCAGGACAACGGATATTCCAAAATAAAATGCGCCGATATCTCCATTTATACGGTTTAACGGATTGAGCGATGAAGAAAGATCAGACATCCACATCGTCATTACATCTGATGCTGCCTCGGAATCCATGGATGATATTCCGCCCGAAAGTGATGGCACAAGCCACACTCCCATGATGAGTATGCCACATATCATCGTGAGCAGGATGATCACCTGACGTCTTATACCCATTTTCCTGTGATGATCGAACAACAAAAACAAGAAAGTTCCTATTCCGATCATAGCTATCATCATGATATGGGTAATGGTTATGAGCATTGTAAATATGAGAATCCCGGCAAGTGCCCATCTCTTCTCTTCCCTGAGATACACCCAGATAAAATATATGAGATATGGGAGAAGGAAGGACACGACCATTCTCGGCATATTGCCCTCATCAATGTACATTCTCGCATTTTCAGGCATGAAGAACCACAGCACAGCAAGTGCTGTTCCAAATACAGGCCTTCCGATTCTTCTGCCGATGAGCAGAAATGCCAGTCCGCCGAAGAATATATACACGCCGAACAAGAGGTAATATGCATTTATCACATTTCCCCCTGTGAAACACATGAGAAGTGCTGTTATATAATATGAAAGAGGCGGCCAGTACCTGTATAACTGGATTCCGTTATACCATGTCTCGTCATACAGAGGTTATATCTGTCCACGTTTCAGTGCCTTATAGAGATACTCCGACTTGTACATATGCCCCCATACATCATTTCCCGATGGTTCAGTCACTACGTTCTTAAAGTGTATGACTCCAACCGCTGCCAGTGCGGCAAGGACAACCACACCAAGAGCGAAATAAATATTAAGTTTTCTCCTGCTGAGTTTATCCTTTTCTGTCATTTGGTCTCGTCATTTTCCTTTATATCTTTGAGTATCCTGTCAGTTATGGAGTTTATCGTCTGCATCTCCTCCGTGTAACTATCGTCGATAAGACTTACCACATACGACATCGATGGGGACTCGCTGATCTCCATCATGAGAAATATCCAACCGTTTCTGTTCAATATCTTCGTTAGTTCTTCCTTGAAATACTCACATATATTCTCAAGTGTCGGATTGATCATATCAAACGGCGGAACATCGTTTAACGTCTTGTCCTGGTATGCACTTAAAAACTCCTCAACCCTGTGTTCAAGATGGTGAAACTTGACAGTCTCATCACGTCCCTTGACAACATTTATCACAATCTCCCATGTGTGGGGATGTATTTCTCCCATGACTCCATTTTTGTATATGCCATGTCTGGCATTCAGATAGAATTTGAATTTATACTGTCTGAACCTCATATAATTCACCTCTCAAAACATTTGAACTCAACATCATTTGAATTTGTTCTCATCTGCAGCCGCCTTACCAGTTCGCAAGGTCCAGCAATCTGTCCTTCTCATGGTAAAATGTATTTCTTGGATTTTCCGTGGATACAACTTCTCTGAGTACAGTCTCCAGCTCCGCTCCTTTAGAAAACGCCTCCCATTTGGACAGCATTTCCTCTCTCGTCTTTTCAGCTGCTGCAAGATCCGTCTTGTACATGATCACCACGAAATATCCCTTTGAAAGTTCCGCTGTAACATGATTTTTTCCCATGGAACCCTTTATAAAGTCCATGATCCTGAAAATGGCATCCCGTGAGAAATACCTGTCTCCCATCCTGACGCGAATGAACATAAAAGTGATCGGAAAAAGTTCAGTATCCGAAGATTTCGACAACAGCGTGTCAACTATCTCCAAATCATAGTAACCTTCCCTCTTTATCTCCGTCTTATCGAAATCCCTGTTTCTGAGTTCTTCCTCGTACTGGTCTGTCAGTCTTTCATACTCATCAAACTTTTCATTCCGCTCTGTAAGATCGGACTGCAGCGCAATAACTTTTCTTCCCTCATGTCCAATCCTCCCTGCAAATTCAATTAATATACATCCAAACACCAGTATCGTAGCTATAACGGCTGTCACAATGTAGAATTCCATATTTGAGGTTCCATACTCCTCAAGAACATAATCTTTGTCTGTAAATACACCACACACATACTCTGTTCCAGACACAGACGCCTCACTGACTATTCCGCCCAAATCTTCCATATAGAGTTCAAATTCCGCCTTAGATGATATATTCTCCAGATTCTTTGTTGTATCATCATCCTTCATATACAGCACTCTGCCATCTTTGAGAATGAATCCCCACGTAGTTCCGGATACCGGCACAGAATGTCTTATGAAATGTATCATCGCATCCTCCGATTTCCCAGCCAGCCCATCTGCAATAATCTGCGCTGTGCTGTCCTGTTCATTCTTAAACGAATGTACAACATTGTCCCTGTTGTCCATGATATGGTATCCATAATATATGATCTCAAGCAAAGTGGTGACCAAAACAACTACAAATGCTGCCACCAGTCTTCCCCTGTACGTTTTTTTATTTTCTTTTCTCTTCTCTGTATTTTTATCTGTAGATCTGTCCATCATCTGGTCTCCTCATGTGCACCTGCCAGCTCATCCTCAGGATAGTTGACAAATCTGCGTACCTTATCTAGTCCGTGTGTAAACCGCAGAAAATCGCTCCTTACTACGCCCACTGCCGTATCCCTTTCATCTGAAAAAGTCTGCATCTTCCAGCTGCCCTTTGACTTCATGGAATTTATTATTCCGGCAAACCTGAACCAGAATACAACAAAATTGTAAAGTGGCAGCAGAAATATCAGATAAATTTTTCGCACATAGTATCTTCTAAGCTTTTTAAAGGGCTTTAAAAACAGGCTTATACATATATAAAGAAGTGCTGTGGTAAAAACATACAGCATGTACATAATGATGACCGACTGTATGATAAGACTAAATGGGTAATTCACAAATCCCAGACATATTAGTGCGAAGTACCATATCATTCGCGGAAATGCAAATGTATGATCAAACATGACAAGTCTAACTATGAAATCCGAGAAAAATCCCCTGACCACATTCATTCTGTTCTTCATGAACATATGGACAACCTCTATCTCCCCACGCTGCCATCTCTGCCTCTGGATATACAATCTGTTCACGTCTTCTATCGGATCAACGTAAAATATCGCCTCACTGCAGAGAACCACACTTTCACCAAGCACATCTCTTATCTGAAATGTTACGTGTGTGTCCTCGCACACTGTATCCGTATTGTACATATTGGTTCTCATGATGGTGGAACGTCTGAACGCTGAAAAAGCACCGGAAAGTGTAAATATGTTGTTGAATTCTGACTGAAAGTTTCTTCCGGCAAGAAAAGCCTGGGCATACTCAAAAAACTCAAGTTTTCTGAGCAGGCGAAGTCCGAATCCCTTTGTCTCGTCTATCATCTCAGGATTTGTCATGATTGTACCCGTCATACAGTCAATATCAGCGTTTCTCTCAAACTTTACGACCATATTTCTTATGGCATCCCTCTGCAGAACACCGTCACTGTCTATATGGATCACATATTTGCCAAAGCTGTTGAAAAGCCCAAGGTTCAGTGCCTTAGACTTGCCCTGCTTTGAATTTACCCAGTTCATGGTAAGTTCCGGAAACTCCTCCTGACACTCGCAGAACACTTCAAAGCTTCTGTCTGTACTCATGTTGTTGACGACAAGTATATATATCTTATCATTTGGGTAACTTGAATCATTAATTGACTTGATACACCGTCTAAGACTGTGCTCTTGATTGTACACCGGTATTATCATGGTTATCTCAGGTGAAAAGTTTACTGCCTTCTCCTTATGTGACACTATCTTTTTCTTTATCAGTATCACAAAGTTGCCTATGGTCGGAATGATCTCCATAACTATAGGTATGATGACCCAGGCTGCCCAGAATATAATAGAACTATGAAATATCTGCATTATGTGCGTCAAACTTAAAACCTCCAACCTTCTGTCTTATTATCTGCGACTTTGTAAATACAAAGAAATATAGTGCAACCGTGCATGCATAGAACACAAGACGCCCTATTATCGTATGGGCAATGAAGTATGAACTTTCTCCAAACATATATATTATGAGGCAGATCACAAATATCCTGAGTACATTTGACACAAATATCGCAAATCCTCCCACTACGCTGAGCACGCTTTTCTCATATGTGTGATACAAAGGAAAAAACCACAGGAGCGCCAAAAATGCCAGTATCTCTATGATGCCTGAGCACTCATAGTCTATATACATTGAAAGGTTTGTATCCCCTGTGGATATAAATATTACATTTTTGTTGAAATAAGACTCGTATATTCCAGTCATATCCCCAAACATCCCTGCCACTGCGGATACTGCTTTTTGCAGTGGGGCAAGAATGACCGGCTCAACCAGTATAAGCATGTATATAAAGAGACCCACACTGCCTGCAATGAAATACCAGAATTCGAGTTTGCCACGTTTTAGAACCGTAAGCACATATATCCATATAATAAACGTTACGATCAACAGTATGTTCATCCTGTGTTCTGTCTCCTTTTCACATAGTAATTTTATTATACGAGGGTTTACCTCTTCTTTCTTCTGCACACAAACACTCCGCCTGTTGCAAGTGCCATCGCCATAGCTGCCCCTGCCCACGGACCTGTCGGAGTTCCGGTTATAGTTGCGCCCTGCGCGCCGATATTAGGGTTGGACACTGTGATAGTCGCCCCCTGATCAATGTTTATACCCAGATAATCAGCCAGTTTCTTCATTGATATTGAAAACTCTATCTCATCACCCTTTCCCGTCTCAGTGTGTGCTGCATCATAAACCGTAAATGCCACATCGCCATCTATATCTGTATAGTAACCTGCGAACACACCAAAATTCCTGTATATTCCCTCACCTAGATTATACATCTGTCCCGACCAGTTGATCGAACCATCTGAATTCACAGGTAATACATTGAGCACACACTGTTTACCATCTACTGTAATGTTCCAGAACTGGAACTGCATCTGTGATGTGTACAGGTCATTCATGGAAAAATGCACATACAGCCTGTCGCCATCTATCGCAATCTGTCCCTTGTGAACCGAATAGCCATTGTTGCTGTTATATGTTATATCAGCAGATGGATACTGACTCCATTCACCGTAATATCCATCTATGGCAAGCCCTGTTGTGACAGGTCCACTTGAATTGCTCTTTGCCGCATCTGTCTGGGTTGCAACTGCATCATCCGCAAATGCCTGTATTCTGCCGCCCATAATAGAAAAAACTATAAAAATAACAGCGAAAGAAACAGCCATAACGCCTCTGTTCAAATGTTTCTTATACGATTCTCTTTTCTTCATACTCATCACGCCTCATCTCTGTAGTATATTTTCATTGCTCAATTTATATATGTATATATTTCATCTATATCAGCTAAGTCCTGTCATACTCTCAAGTTTCAATATATCATCAAATATCTTCTGATAATTTCTGTTGCTTGTATCCATGTTCATGGTCGGCAGCAGCATCCTGTCAGATACCTGATACACACATAGCGGATTCTCAGATATATCAAGCTGGTATAACTCCATACCACTTTTCATAAACTGTTTTCGCAATTTCTCGTAGAAGTAGTCGCCTATTGTCTCAAGGGTATTACCACATCCCTCAAACTCAGGAAGTTCATTAAGATACCGTCCCCTATACTGATCTATAAATGACGAGATGATTGCTTCCAACTTAAAAAAGGGAATATCCTCTTTACTATCCTTCATACCTATATAAGTGACAACTGTAAATGAGTGTCCATGTATCTTCGTTATGTCGCCATTAAAACTATGTTTTGCATTAAAGTAGGTTCTGTATATATAGTAGTTAAACAACCATACCCCTCCCGACCATAAACTTCTATTTCAACTTAATAAGACTCATTCTTATCATCTCTAAATTATAAGTACATCATTGTGATATATCAATGATGAAAAATTGCCAAAATAATGTCTGTTTTATGAACATTTTGTAACTTTATGTATAGTCAGAACGTTTCAACCGATTGCGCTGTTCACATTTTATTATCTGTTTGAGTGTTATTGATTGAATAGTCACAGAATCAGTCAAACAGTCATGATGTGAAGAGTCAAAAAAAGATCCCATCCATATGAATGAGATCTTTTTATCTATATCTGCATTATTGCCCCGACATTGCCATTTATGACTCAAGCAGTTTCTGAACACTTACAAGCTTTACGCAGAGAACAAATATCTCTGTTGCCTGCTGCATCTCCTCCGGTGTAGGGAATGAAGGTGCGATTCTGATGTTGCTGTCCTTTGGATCGTTGTGGTATGGGAATGTTGCTCCTGCGCCTGTGAGGATAACTCCTGCCTCCTTGCACTTTGCAACTATAGCCTTTGCACAGCCTTCCATAGCGTCAAATGATATGAAATATCCGCCGAGAGGCTTGATCCATGAACCAATTCCAAGTCCATCAAGCTCCTCCTCAAGAACTTTGAGAGTTGTTTCAAACTTTGGTCTCATGAAATCAGCATGCTTCTTCATATGCTCCTTGAGTCCGTCAAGGTTCTTGAAGTATCTTGCATGTCTGAGCTGATTTACCTTATCGTTTCCTATGGTCTGTATTGTGTAATGCTTCTTGGCATCCTCAAGATTTGCATGTGATGTAGCCATAGCTGAAACTCCTGAACCAGGGAAGCTTACCTTTGATGTTGAAGCAAACTCAAATACCATATCCGGATTGCCGGCCTTTTCACACTCTCCGATGATATCAAGTATCTCTACCTGATTGTCCTCATACAGATGATGGATGACATATGCATTGTCCCAGAAGATTCTGAAGTCCTTAGCTGCTGGTCTTAGATTTGCAAATCTTCTTACTGTCTCATCGCTGTAACAGATTCCCTGTGGGTTTGAGTACTTTGGCACGCACCATATGCCCTTTACTGTTGGATCTGAATTTACAAGTTCTTCAACCATATCCATGTCTGGACCTGTCTCTGACATAGGTATGTTGATCATCTCTATTCCAAAATGCTCTGTGATGGCAAAATGTCTGTCATATCCTGGAACAGGACAGAGGAACTTCACCTTATCTAGCTTGCACCAAGGTGTCTCTCCCATTATTCCATGTGTATATGCTCTTGATACAGTGTCAAACATAAGAGTGAGACTTGCGTTACCACCGATGAAGATATGATCCTCAGTGGTTCCCATCATCTCAGCCATAAGTCTCTTGACCTCTGGAATTCCATCAAGGCACCCATAGTTTCTGCAGTCTATGCCACACTCTGACTTCATATCAGAATCACTGTTGATAACATCCATAAGACCAACAGATACTCCAAGCTGGGTTGGTGATGGCTTACCTCTTGACATATCAAGGTTCAGGCCAAGAGCCTTCTTCTCTTCATATGCCGCAAGCAGCTGCTCTCTAAGTTCCATTAACTCTTCTCTTGATAATTCACTGTACGCTTTCATAAAAGTCTCCCTTGCTACCTAACAATGTTATAGTTATATGTCCAGATTGCACGTCAAAATATTCTACATCAAATAGACTATCCTAACGTTCAACCCTTGTATCATATAATTTATTTCTCCGGTTGTCTAGACCTTAATCGCATAAGTTTGCAGTATTTTGCAAATTTTGGTTGAAAAATCTAAGTTTAATCACTGTATTCGACTATATTTTCGTCAAAATTTCATATTTAACTTTTTATTTTCAAGTTAGCCGACATTGAAAGATGCTGCAGTGTTCTTTTGGGGTCGGCTTAAATATATGGCTCTATTGGTTATTTAGATGGTATCATGGATGCTATCTCAGCGGCAAGCTGCGACTTCGGCATGGTCTGAAGTGTTATCTTGCCAGGACCAGTTACCACTGTATTGAAGAATCCCTCTCCTCCAAAGAACATATTCATGGCACCACCCTTTACTGTCTCTGCGTTTAAGGAACATGTTGCATCCATCATTGCAAGATAACCTGTGTCAATGACCATCTGCTGTCCCGGTGCAAGCATGTAATCCACAACAGAACCATCGATTTCAAGGAACACTATTCCCTGACCTGTAATCCTCTGCATAATAAATCCCTCACCTCCGAAGAACCCACCGGCTATCTTCTTTTGAAAAGCTATCTCCAGATTGATTCCCGGTGTCGATGCAAGGTATGCTGACTTCTGACAAATGATCTCCTTGCCAGGGCCTATCTCAACCGCCATTATATTCCCCACAAAGCTTGAACCGAATGCTATCAGTCCAGGTCCCCCCTGAGCCGTATATGTATTTCGGAACATCGATTCACCGGATATGGCCCTGGTGAACATCTTGCCTACTCCGCCACCTGATGTCTGCATCTGCATATTCGGAGACATCCATACCATTGCACCTTTTTCGCAGTTTATAGATTCCCCTGCCTCCAGAATGATTTCTACCACAGGCATCATGCCGCCTTTGATCTCGTATCTCATATAATCTGACCTCCCTGTATTCTTCATATTTATATATGAGTTTCATTTTTTTAATTGGTACAAATGTATTATATAGTAAATACTATTCATATAACAATGTTTATTTATAAATCATGAATAAAAGCCTGTTTTTATTAGGCATCTCACTTTTTCCCACTTTTGGAACGAGTTTTTTCATATATTAATTGCTTTTTTTGAAACACAATGGTATATTTATTCAGATAAAATATGAAAGGAAGATGTAAAAATGAAACTCAAAAACTTATTAGCAATTTCAATGTCAGCAGTTCTGGCTATGACAGCTCTTACTGCTTGTGGAAGCAAGGATGATTCTTCGGAGGCAGCTTCAGAGAGTGCTTCATCATCAAAGAAGACTGCAAAGGTCATAGAGATTGACCTTACAGACGAGCAGTATGCTTTCGGTGTTGATAAGGATCAGCCTGAGCTCTTAACACAGGTCAATGATTTCATCAAGTCAATGAACGAGGATGGATCATTTGAGGAGATCTGCAATCACTATTTCGGCGACGGCGAGCCAGTTGCCGTTGAGTCGGCAACACTCGATGCAAACAAGGATCAGCTTGTAGTTGCAACAAATGCTGCATTCGAGCCATTTGAGTATACAAAGGGTGAGAACTACTATGGTGTCGATATGGAGATAGCTAAGGCTCTCGCAGACAAGCTTGGCAAGGAGCTCGTTATCCAGAACATGGATTTCGATGCTGTATGTCTCTCAGTTGGTCAGCACAAGTGTGATATCGCTATGGCAGGTCTTACTATAAAGCCAGATCGTGAGGAGTATGTAAGCTTCTCAGATTCATACTACAAGGCTTCTCAGAAGCTTATCGTTACATCAGACAATACAGAGTTTGATGATTGCAAGACAGCTGATGATGTCAACAAGATCCTTCAGGCTAAAGGCTCAGACATGAAGATTGGTTTCCAGACAGGTACTACCGGACAGTTCTACTGCGAGGGTGACGCAGACTGGGGATTCACAAAGCTTGCTATGACTTCAACAGGCTACAAGAACGGTTCTCTTGCAGTTCAGGATCTTTTAAATGGTAACCTCAACTATGTTATCATCGATGCTGCTCCTGCAGCTAGCATCACTGCTGCTCTTAACGCAATGCAGTAAATTTTAATTCGAATTTAGTAATTTTAGTATTAACGCCAATTATGTTTGAAAGGATATTTCATGGGAGACATTTCTACAAAAATACAAAAGTTCATAGAAATATTCATCGACAACAACGGGTATGTTAAGGTAGTCGAGGGTCTGAAGAATACTGTGATAATAGCCATTGCCGGTCTTATCATCGGTATAATAATCGGTACCCTCATTGCTACCGTCAGGGTAATTCCAAAGTACAAGCGTCTGCCTAGGGTTCTGGATGCGATCTGCAGTGTATATGTAGGTTTCTTCCGTGGAACACCTATGGTTGTACAGCTTCTTCTCTTCTACTATGTTCTTCTTCCTATAGTGGGAGGACACATGACAGGAGTTCAGGTGGCTATGCTTGTATTCGGACTCAACAGCGGTGCCTACATCTCAGAGATCATGCGTGGTGGTATACTCTCCGTTGATCCAGGTCAGATGGAAGGTGGACGTGCCATGGGACTCAGTTTTTCGACTACCATGCTCAAAATCGTTATACCTCAGGCAGTCAAGAATATTCTGCCAACCCTTGGAAATGAATTTATTTCTTTAATAAAGGAGACTTCAGTTGTAAGTTTTGTCGGAGCAACTGATCTCTACGTTGCATTCAACTACATCGGAAGTAACAGCTACGAATTCATGGTCCCTTATCTGGTCATGGCACTTATCTACATCGTGATGGTGCTTCTCATCAGCCTGGGAATCAAATTAATGGAAAGGAGCCTGAGAAAGAGTGATAGACGTCATTAATCTTGAAAAAAGCTTCGGTGATAACAAAGTCTTAAACGGCATCAATATCACCATAGACAAAGGCGATATAATGGTTGTTATCGGCCCTTCAGGTTCTGGTAAAAGTACATTTCTTCGCTGTTTGAACTGTATGGAAGATCCCACCGGCGGCCAGATTATATTCAATGGTGTTGATATAGCAGACCCTAAGGTTGATATCAACATACACCGCCGTCATATGGGTATGGTTTTCCAGCATTTCAATCTGTATAACAACAAGACTGTTATACAGAATATCATGCTTGCTCCTGTCTATGTCAGATGTCAGGATCTGAAAAAGGCAAAGCGGCATAATCTTCTGCTTCCTGTCACCAATCTCTTCCGCAAGGAAAAGCAGACAAAGCAGGAAATAACAACAACAAAATCAGAGATCATTGCCGAAGCACATGCAAAAGCGGAGGAACTCCTGAAGAGGATCGGTCTGGAGGACAAGGCGGATGTATATCCATCTACTCTCTCAGGCGGTCAGAAACAGCGTGTTGCCATCGTCCGTGCGCTTGCCATGAATCCTGATGTCATTCTGTTTGATGAGCCAACCTCCGCTCTTGACCCCGAGATGGTCGGCGAGGTTCTTGATCTTATGAAGGCTCTTGCAGACGAAGGCATGACAATGATCATTGTTACCCATGAGATGGGATTCGCCAGAGAGGTTGCCAATAAGGTTGTATTTATTGACGACGGACAGATTCTAGAATCCGGTACACCGGAGGAATTCTTCGGCGACCCTAAGAATCCTAGACTTAAGGATTTCCTTTCAAAAGTGTTATAAGACATTTTATCCGGCATGTGTGTTTTTTCATATGTGCCGGATTTTTTATAAAAATTTCCATGCCATTCATAATTTTTACTATATATTCATACGTACTTTCCAATTCAATTCTTGATCCATTTCATATTTCAGTTCATTTTTTCAATTTATTTCCTTATTAGCTATGTACTTTTGGGCTCTTATACTTTATAATGACAATAATTTGGGCATTTTTATAAAAGAAAATAAACGATGTCCGGCAATGTTTAAAATCACATTAAAATACTTCTTTATTTTGTGTGATTTCATGTAGTTTTCAGTGCTCTCGCTCTGAACAAGAATCATTTTACAATAAGGAGAAAGATATGCCAAAAAGAGAAGACATTAACAAAGTTCTGATAATAGGATCTGGTCCAATCATCATCGGTCAGGCATGTGAGTTCGACTACTCAGGTACTCAGGCGTGCAAGGCCCTTAAGAAGCTTGGTTACGAGATCGTATTGGTCAATTCCAACCCTGCTACCATCATGACAGATCCTGAGACAGCTGATGTCACATACATTGAGCCGCTCAATGTCAAGAGACTTGAGCAGATAATTGCAAAAGAGAGACCTGACGCTCTTCTTCCAAATCTCGGAGGACAGTCAGGACTTAACCTTTGTGCTGAACTTGCAAAAGAAGGCATCTTAGCCAAATACAATGTCAAGGTCATCGGTGTTCAGGTAGATGCCATTGAGCGCGGTGAGGACAGAATCGAATTCAAGAAATCCATGAACGCAATCGGAATAGAAATGGCAAGAAGCGAGGTTGCCTACTCTGTAGATGAGGCTCTCGCCATCGCAGATCAGCTCGGATACCCTGTTGTTCTTCGTCCTGCATACACCATGGGCGGTGCCGGCGGCGGACTCGTATACAACAAGGAGGAGCTCAAGACTGTCTGTGCAAGAGGTCTCCAGGCCAGCCTTGTAGGTCAGGTTCTCGTTGAGGAGTCAATCCTCGGATGGGAGGAGCTTGAGCTTGAAGTTGTACGTGACTGCGAAGGCAATATGATCACTGTATGTTTTATCGAGAACATCGATCCTCTCGGCGTACACACAGGTGATTCATTCTGCTCCGCTCCTATGCTCACAATCTCTGAGGACGTTCAGAAGAGACTTCAGGAGCAGGCATACAAGATCGTTGACTCTGTTGAGGTCATCGGTGGAACAAATGTACAGTTCGCACATGACCCTGTATCTGACAGAATCATCGTAATCGAGATCAACCCTAGAACATCCCGTTCTTCTGCTCTGGCATCAAAGGCTACAGGATTCCCTATTGCCCTTGTGTCAGCCATGCTGGCAACAGGACTTACCCTCAAGGATATCGAGTGCGGTAAGTACGGCACACTGGACAAATACGTTCCGGACGGTGACTATGTGGTTATCAAGTTCGCACGTTGGGCATTCGAGAAGTTCAAGGGTGTTGAGGACAAGCTCGGAACCCAGATGCGTGCCGTTGGTGAGGTCATGAGTATCGGTAAGACCTACAAGGAGGCATTCCAGAAGGCTATCCGAAGCCTTGAGACAGGAAGATACGGTCTCGGCTACGCCAAGGACTACAATACAAAGAGCAAGGATGAACTATTGCGCATGCTTGCACATCCATCAAGCGACAGACATTTCATCATGTACGAGGCGCTCAGAAAGGGTGCTACAGTAGATGAGATTTTCGATATAACAAAGGTTAAGCACTACTTCGTTGAGCAGATGAAGGAACTCGTTGAGGAAGAGGAAGCACTCGCAGCACATAAGGGCACTCTCCCATCTGACGAGGCACTCACCACTGCAAAGAAAGACGGTTTCTCAGACAGATACCTCAGCCAGATCCTTGAGATTCCTGAGGAGGACATCAGAAATAAGAGAATCGAGCTCGGAGTTACTGAGGCATGGGAAGGCGTACACGTAAGTGGAACAAAGGACAGTGCTTACTACTACTCCACATACAATGCACCTGACAGCAATCCGATAAATGAGAACAAGCCAAAGGTTATGATCCTCGGCGGAGGTCCTAACAGAATCGGTCAGGGTATCGAGTTTGACTACTGTTGCGTACATGCATCACTGGCACTTAAGAAGCTCGGATTTGAGACTATCATAGTAAACTGTAATCCAGAAACTGTTTCAACTGACTATGATACATCAGATAAGCTCTACTTTGAGCCACTTACACTTGAGGATGTTCTCAGCATTTACAACAAGGAAAAGCCAGTGGGCGTCATCGCACAGTTCGGCGGTCAAACACCTCTTAACCTTGCTTCTGACCTTGAGAAGAACGGCGTAAAGATCCTCGGTACATCTCCTGCTGTCATCGATCTTGCAGAGGACAGAGATCTCTTCCGTGAGATGATGGATAAGCTTGAGATCCCTATGCCAGAATCTGGTATGGCTACTACTGTTGACGAGGCACTTAAGATCGCTCACAAGATTGGCTATCCAGTCATGGTCCGTCCATCATACGTTCTCGGTGGACGTGGTATGGAGGTCGTATACGATGACGAGAGCCTTGACGGATATATGAGAGCTGCCGTTGGTGTCACACCTGACAGGCCTATACTTATAGACAGATTCCTGAATCACGCCCTTGAGTGTGAGGCAGATGCCATAAGCGACGGAACTCACGCATTTGTTCCTGCCGTTATGGAGCACATCGAGCTTGCCGGAGTTCACTCAGGTGATTCAGCCTGCATCATTCCTTCAGTACACATCACTGCTGAGAATGTTGCTACTATCAAGGAATATACAAAGAAGATCGCTGAGGAAATGCATGTCGTAGGTCTTATGAACATGCAGTACGCTATTGAGAAAGGCAAGGTATATGTTCTCGAGGCAAATCCTAGAGCATCCCGTACAGTACCTCTCGTATCAAAGGTATGTAACGTGCGCATGGTTCCTATCGCTACTGATATCATCACATCAGAGCTCACCGGAAGACCATCTCCTGTTCCAGCTCTCAAGGAGCAGCACATACCATATTACGGAGTTAAGGAGGCTGTATTCCCATTCAACATGTTCCCAGAGGTTGACCCGATCTTAGGACCTGAGATGAGATCCACAGGTGAGGTTCTCGGACTTTCAACCTACTACGGAGAGGCTTTCTATAAGGCTCAGGAGGCTACACAGACTCTCCTTCCTACAAGCGGAACTGTCCTGATCTCTGTAAACAGAAAGGACAAGGATGAGGTTATCGAGATCGCTCAGCTCTTCGAGAAAGCTGGTTTCAAGATCCTTGCTACAAGCGGAACATATGCCATAATTACGGCTGCCGGAGTAAAAGCTGAGAAAGTCAAAAAGCTCCAGGAGGGCAGACCAAACATCAATGACCTTATAACAAATGGCTCTATAGACCTGATAATCAATTCTCCGAGCGGTAAGGAAAGTGCCCACGACGACAGTTACCTCAGAAAGGCTGCCATCAAGGCAAAGATTCCTTATGTGACTACAATTGCAGGCGCAAGAGCAACCGCAAAGGGTATCCTGTACGTTCAGGCACATGGCGACAGCGATGTGAAGTCACTGCAGGAGCTTCACAGTGAGATAAAGGACGCTGAGTAATATCGGGCGCGGGCGGCTTTGCCGCTCAGGTGGCCCGGATTGCCAGTTAAAGGACTAGAGGCTTGCTCTAGTTTACAATTTGTTGGCCAGCAAGACCTCTCAGCATTCAAAAGTGCATAAAATTTTATCTAAAATGACAAAAACCAGGAAAAGGATACAATTTCTAATGTCTTTGTATCCTTTTCCCGGTTTTATTTTAATTTGCGAAAATATTATGCGCTTTTTATTGATTACACTTCTCTCCAAGCTACCCTTCTCGCCAAACTACCTACACTGAGAGTCGAACATTTGTTTGATGTGATATATGCGGTGCTACCCTATTCGGTAGGCGGTTAGCCTTCATCACAGGAGTTTATAGCCATAATCAGCTTTATGCATCACTTGCTTTGCTCTTGATTATGCCGTTGGCTCTAAGAGCAATGATAAGACACAAAAATAACCGCCCAGTCCTAACAAACTTTAGCGGTTACTTTTGTATCCAATAATATCAGGGCTAACCGTCTATCGGTTGCACCTTTTGATATTATATTAGCATTCTCCACCCCCTTCATGTCAAACGTATATTAACTCATATTTTCCATATCTCACTGAAACTTGCTCATCATTTCCTCAAACAACTCAGGCCTGAGTAAGACAAGTCCGCCGTGTCCGAGTTCCGGTAATACTTCAAACTCCGTCTGAGGTAGCCTGCGCCTGATATACGCTATATCATTTTTCCGCTCTTTTTCTTCATTCTTTGCGTACCAATAATGGATGTGCGTATCAATCTTCGGAACAGGATCCGGCACCTTATAGTTATTGCACGATTCAAATGTTCGCCACAGTGTTTTGCTGCTACAATGCCTCAGAACATCCGCAACATACTGCAGATCTTCCTTGGAATAGTCATCTGTAGCAAATGCCTTTTCCAGCAAAGCCACACCGCCTGCTCTGCCTATCATCATCATTAGATAATCCTTGAGCGCAATAAAGCGTGTCACGATCCATGGCAACTGATACGGTGTGATTCCGCCGTCTATTACACAATGCTGTATTCTAACCTTCTGTCCCAGCGCAACCATAAGCGCAACGGAACCGCCCATAGAACAGCCATATACAGCATATATCTCCGTGAATCCCTTCGCCTTGATCCAGTTATTTAAGTCTGATGCAATCTGCTCCACGCTTGTAAAGTCATTGTCATTGTCAAAATCATAACCCGGAAGTGCCGGAACCAGCAGATGATAATTCTTTTCTAACAGAGGAATTACATTCTCAAAGTAATCCCACTTCACAACAGATGGATGTATCAATATTATCGTTTCTTTATTCTCTTTTCCGAACTCATGGATAGTCATTGTATTTTTCCTTCCTCATACCATATTCTTTCTTTAGATCATGATGAAAATATTAAACTCTTGCCATCATGATCCAATTCAACGCTCAACAATTACGCATCATGCTGATACACTTGTCCCCATCATGCCGCCTGCCGGCTCAATGAGGGCATTCGCATAAAGAGTGCATATTCAACAATTGTCTCTGATATTTTTCACCGCCATTACAATCTTTGCCACACTATATATCAAAGCAATTATCAGCATGCATCGTGAAATCAAGATTCCACCAGTGAATTGTATCGGAATACAAATCAGAGGTATAAGTATTATTGAAAATATAATTGAAAATATGGGATGCTTCATCTTGATATTGAAATATAAAGCAAGTATTGCCATTGCAATACCAATCAGAAACATAATCCCAAATACTATAAGTAAAAATGCTATTGTATTTACCATTTCAAGCTCCCCTCATACAAATATTTGCCGCATTTATCAAATGCCGCAATCAGATCAAGGAAACGCTGGTCAAATGACTCCTCGTAGAATCCATATTCCTCGAATCTGCCTGGAATTGCAAGTGCATCGTAAATCCACAGGCTAACATTGTGAACATTGGACTCTAGTCCATTTTAACGTCATTTTATCCGTGTGACATGGAAATTACAGCATTCATCACCCTGACCAAGGGTCTTGGTACGCTGAAGCTGGCCTCCTTCATTTCTGTAATTTCTCTCGTCCATGTTGCACAGGCATGGAACAAATTCAAAGCAGTTTTCCCTCTTGCCCAGTTTGCATATTCCACATTCCGTATAAGTGTTATAGAATTCGTCGACACCTTTCTCATAGCGGAATTTCCAGTCAAGCTCATACTTTGATGTCTGGCTTGCTATGCTCTCCTGCACCTTTTTGTCCTGCACCTTGTCAGTAAAGAGCGTACACTTCTTGTTCTCATGCGCCTTCACCATGAAAGGCGAATCGAACACCGCAGTGACCATCTCATCCACAACTTCAGGTGTGATCCTATCCGGCTCTGCCTTGTGCAGTGAAAATACAAATGCCGCGATATACAGGTTCATCTCCAGTGAGCTTCCACCTATATCGGGAGTTCTGAGAAGCATCTCCTTGTACTCTCTCTTCACGGATCTTTTATATCTCTTCATGTCCATATCAGGATATATCTGCGCAAGCCTTGCAAGTGCCTGCTTAAAACACAGCAGTTCCACAGCCTTTGCATACATTCCATATTTCAACATTCTAATCGCCTGCCTTTTTATTCCTGTATCCATTCCTTAAGTGCGGCTGAGAGTCTTCTGTCTATATCCTTTCTCGTCGCCTCGCACTCATTTGGATAATCCTTTGCAGCCTTGAATATAAACTTCATGACAAATTTCAGTCCAACCGGAAGCGCCATACGAAGCATCGATTCCGGCAGAACAAAATGAGTTCCATGCTCATACACAAGCGGCACATACTCACATGTATGTGGACGCTCCTTCAGTCGCTGATCCATTCTGCGGATGTATTTGCCCGCCTCCCAGAACGAGTCGTCGTCTGCACCAATCAAAAACAGCTTTCCCCTTATGTTCTCGACCTTGATCATTTCCTCTTCTGTGTGTTCTCTGGCCTTCTCCGAATCGATAAACAGACAGGTACTGCGCTCAATGTCGCCGGAGCCCTTTGTCTCCTCCTCGATTTTCTGCCAGTACACAGGATGCTCATACACAAATGGCATATAAGCAAGAGGCTCGCCTCTCCACGAAAGAGTCGATGCACCCGGTATCGGCCATTCCTTACATCCGTCTTTTTTGCCCTGTTCAAATCCCTGCCATACAAAGTCACTTGCCGTAAGTCCAAATGTCAATGTGATATCAGGAAAATACGATGCCGCAACAATGGAATCCATTCCAGCCGTACTCATTCCCATGATGCCTATTTTCCGGTTTCCATGACTTTTCAGCCATGCAATAGCCGACTCTATTCTCTCAAGCGGATTATTTACATGGCTGTAATTCTTCTTTCCAGGAGATATGCAGAGTGCGTTCACACCATTTTTGTGCAGCCACTTTGCTCCGCACTTCGCCATAAAATCATTCGGATCGTCTCCAAACAGTCCTATGAATGCACAGTCAGCCCCATTTGGATTCTCGTAGTATGTTCCGTAGAACCCATCCTTCTCGATCTCAAAAAACTGTTTTTTCACAACTTTTTCCTCCATTTTCCTGTATACTCCAGACCGCCCTCGCTGCCTGATAACACAATGACAACTTTATCTCTTCTGTCACCAACCGGATATAAGACACAATCCGCCTTGTGCAGTGTTTCTTTTATAGTTTCAGAACCTTTCATTTGTTACATCTCCCTGATCCAATTCTCTTAACAACCACAATGTTAGCCGCTACTAACTTTATTGTCAACTGTTATTGCTTTATAAATCAAAAAAACTCCCGCAAATAAAAAAGCAGCCAGACAAAATTTTGTCTGACTGCTGGTAGGTGTTCATCCAATTATTATAAATATTTACTTCTATTGAGCCCTACAGTTCCTTGTGACGTGCAAAGTAATCCTTTGTCTCTGCCACAACCACACTGCTGAGTGCAAGCAATGCTATGATATTCGGAATCGCCATAAGTCCGTTAAATATATCAGCGATAGTCCATACAGCCTTAACTGTCATGTATGGTCCGATAAATACGCAAAGTATGTATAACCAACGATAGATCTGAACTGAGACCTTGCTGCCGTTTGTGAGGTACTCAAGACACCTCTCACCATAATAGTCCCAACCAAGGATAGTTGTAAATGCGAAGAATACAAGGCAGATCATCAGGATGAATGCTGCAACCTGACCTGGCATAAAGAAAAGTCCCTTCTGGAATGCATCAGTTGTGACTGCGATTCCCTCAAGGCTGCCATCCTGCCAGCTTCCCATCATAACGATTGAAAGACCTGTCATTGTACATACGATGATAGTATCAATAAATGTACCTGTCATTGTTACAAGTCCCTGACGAACAGGCTCCTTTGTCTGAGCTGCTGCTGCTGCGATAGGTGCAGAACCAAGGCCAGCCTCATTCGAGAAGATACCACGTGCAACACCCTTCTGCATGGCTATTGCAAGACTTGCTGTAACACCACCTGCAAATGACATAGGCTTAAATGCGCACTTGACTATTGTTTCAAATGCAGCTGGAACTTTATTTATATTAACTATGATAAGAACCAGACACACCACGATGTAGAGAACTGCCATGAATGGTACTATAATCTGAGAAACCTTTGATATTCTCTGGATTCCACCGATTACAACAAGTCCTACAAGGATTGCAAGAATAAATGCTGAGATGACGATGGCTATTGAGTAGTCATTTCCAAAGATTGATACTGTATTTGCCTTGTCAGGATCAAAGAAAGCCTGAACTGCAGAAGCAATACCATTTACCTGTGTAAATGTACCGATACCCATAAGACCTACGCATGCTCCGAAGAATGCAAATATCTTTGCAAGCCACCTCCACTTGTGACCCATACCGCTCTCAATGTAATAGAAAGGTCCTCCGAGAACGTGTCCATCCTCGTCAATCTTTCTGTACTTTACAGCAAGCAGTCCCTCTGAATACTTTGTTGCCATTCCAAAAAGCGCTGCGATCCACATCCAGAAAAGTGCTCCGGGACCACCGGCAAGGATACCTATAGCTGTTGCTACTCCTACGATATTACCTGTACCGATAGTTGCTGAAAGTGCTGTACATAACGCGCCAAAGCTCGTCACCTCTCCTGTACCGTCTTCCTCATTCTTAATCATGAATCTCAGTGCCTTTGGCAGATGAACTATCTGAAGGAACTTAAGTCTGATCGTCAGATAGATTCCGCAGACGATGATGAGTATTATGAGTGGCAAGCCCCAGACAATATCATCAACTTTGCCTAAAAAGTTTGTGAATGCGTCCATGTTACTCCTCCTATTTTTTATTTATAATTCACAAGTGTAAATTATAGCATAAAAATTCTTAAATAAAAACGAAAAAACACGCATTTTCAAGATTTTTCTTGGTTTTTTGCATGTTTTTTCGAATATTTATTTATTATATTACGAAATCTCGTCCATCTATATTCTTTACCGCCTCTTTGCCATATGTGGTTTGTCATTACTTCTTATAAGCATCCACACAAGCGAACTGACAAGAAGGAGTATTGGATAAAACAAATTTGGAATTATCTGGAATGCCGATATCTCATGTCCAAGCTCCGACACCGCTGATATTGCAACCAGCATCTGGGCACCGTAAGGAATGATTCCCTGGAATATGCATGAAAATGTATCAAGCAGCGACGCTGATCTCTTCGGGGATATACCATAATCCTCTGCCATCTCCTTTGCTATCGGATTTGCCATGACTATCGCGACCGTATTGTTGGCTGTGGCTATGTCCATGGCTCCAACCAGAAGTCCGATTCCGAGCTGACCTCCCTTGTCACCCTTGAACACCTTCTTTATAGCCGAAAGCAGCGCCTCAAATCCGCCATACTCTCTGATGAGTGAACACATGGCAGCCACAAGTACAGCTACCATACTCGTCTCGAACATTCCCGCTGCACCGCTTCCCATATTCGTCAGGAGATCCACTGCTGCCGTCTGCCCTGTGGCAAGCATGATGATGGAGCCTGACACGATTCCAACTATCAGGACTACAAACACATTAAATCCCACTATTCCTCCTATGAGTACCAGAACATAAGGTATGATCTGTATCATATTATAATCATGGTGCACTACTCCGCCTATCTCAGTATTGAATGACTTAACCAAGATTACTATGAGCGTCACAATCGCCGCAGGAAATGCTATCCAGAAGTTTGCCCTGAACTTATCTTTCATGGCACACCCCTGACCATTACATGCTGCTATGGTCGTATCCGATATGAACGACAGGTTATCTCCGAACATCGCACCGCCCATGATGGACGCCACACAGAGCGGCAGATTAAATCCTGACGCATCGGCAACCGCAACTCCTATAGGCGTCAGAAGTGTTATTGTTCCAACAGACGTTCCCATAGCTGTTGATACAAAGCATGCTACAACGAACAGAACCGCCACGGAGAATCTCGCCGGAATGATACTCAGCATAAAGTATGCCACACTCTCGGCACTGCTCCGCCCCACGACTCCCACAAATATTCCCGCCGTCAGGAATATGAGCAGCATGGTTATAATATTTTTGTCTGTAAGTCCATTTGCCATGATCTGAAGCTTCTCATCAAAGCTTACCTTTCTGTTCTGCAGACATGCCACAAATATCGCCACCATGAAGGCGACCACTATTGGAATATTGTAAAATCCCATCGGGATCTTCAGCACGTACTCAAACAGTATTCCAAGTCCCAGATACAGGACAAGAAAGACGTATATCGGTATCAGTGCCGCACCATTTGACTTCTTCATAATTCTCCCTCTTCTTTCAATATTTTACCTAAATCGTATATCTTTTAATTGAACCTTTATTCTGCCATGGTATACAAGATACACCGCGTGGACTCCCTCTGGGAAATCCACTTTGTTCTCGCACCATCTCCACTCTGTCTCTGAGATATCTTCAGATACAGGTATATCTATTCTTCCGATACTCTCACTATCTTCTGTCACACATATGTCAAAGTATCCTTCTACATTCTCTGCCAGATCGTTTGCATCCTTGAGCTGCTCCTGATTCTCGCATCTCTCGTCTACCCTGACAGGTCCCTCATACACCACCTTGTTGGCATCCGTCTCATATCTGACATTCACGCCAAATGTACTGCTGCCCCCAAGCGCAAAATACTTATACCCTATGAGTGTTCCATCCTCTATCTCCGCAATAAATCTATCCTCACCCTTGTTCGTCACATTTGGGAATTCTATCGTGTATATACTGTTGGAGCCGTGCGGCATATGTCCATTTGTCAGGTTGCATGCTATCACCGCTGGATACGTGCCATTTGCCACAAGCGGTCCATTGTTCAGTCCGCAGCTCGTAACCTCCACCTGGTCTATGTGTCCATCCGCAGCTATATAGATCTTCTCGGCACAGGCCTGTCTGCTGTAGTCCGACTTATGTGTGAGCCTGTGATAGAACACGTACCACTGACCATCTATGCACTCTATACTTCCGTGCGTGGTTCCGGTCATATTCAGCTTGTTCTCGAAACTTCTTCCCTTATATCCCACATCGCCATTTGACACTATAGTGCCACCAAATGTAAATCCGTGATCCGGATAATCGCTCACCGCATAGCACAGCTCATGGTTCTGCCATGACGAATAAACAAAGTAGTATTTGTCTCCCACCTTTCTCATGGATGAACCCTCAAAAAATGGATGCTCCTCAAATGATGTGCCCTTCACAGCGTAAGGAATGATGTGCCTCGGTTCTTCCTTGACCGTCAGCATATCGTCCTCAAGCACCACCATGATCGGTCCCATGATGCTGTCCTTGTAGCCAAGTATCTCCTCCTTTGTTCTTCCAAACATAGATACCTCATCATCCAGCCTGCCATTTGTCAGAAAATCAGGCTCCTCCTCGTATCCGTACTGGGTTCCGTAGAATATCCTGATGGTTCCGTCATCATTCATGGCTGCCGGATCAAAGCAAATGTACTTCTTCATCACAGTGCCGTCCTTGTAATGCACATGGCCAAGATATTCGTATTTGCCCGCCGGCGTATCGCACACAGCCACACTGATCGGACCTGTGTATCCGCCGTAACCGTAGTCACCGCCCATACAGTAATACAGATAATATCTGCCATCATTCCCCCTCACAACATCTGGCGCGTACATATACTTCAGCTCCGGGTATGCCGGATCCTGGCTCGCCCTGTATGTAATGCCCTCGCATCGCCAGCTTGTCAGATCTTTTACCGGCGCGGAGTACACCACATAATCCTGCATACAGAACGTGTAACCGCCCTCCTTATCGTGAGATCCATAATGATAAACCCTGTCGCCCCATACATGCGGCTCGCCGTCAGGTATGTACTCATTCAACGGCAAAAAAGGGTTGTAAACCTGCCTGTTCATATATCTTCTCCTTCTTGTATCAATTTTTTCTGTTCCCCTAAAACAATAAATCCCCAACATGATCCGCGTCATCTACAGACATGTTGGGTTCTCATATTTACAAGTATATTTAATAAAACTTTTTTAGTCTACAAGCACTTATAAAAAAGGATGCATCTGCTCGCAGAGTTTCTTCTCAAGCTCTATGAGTCTCTTCGTCTTATCCTTCGCCCTGTCATCCGCCGCCTTATATTCGTTTAGATATTTATTCAGCGACTTCACACCCATATTGCAGCCATCCGTCATAAGCTCCGCTATGGTATTGTCCGACTCATCCACTATGAGTTTCACATTTGTCTTGATCCATGACATGCCCTTTGCTATTGGATTTGGATCCTTGCCATCGTCATGGTACTCATCCAGTAGTTTCTGTATCTCCTGTTTTATTGCGTTGTGCTCCTCCTTACATTCTATAAGTATCTTCTTCATTTTCGCCGCATGCACATACCCAAGCACCTCATCAATAGACGAAACACCCATCTTGATCCCGGCATCACATTCCCTGAGCAGCTTTATTGTGTCTGGTGATATCATCCCATATACCTCCTTAGCCTGTATATGAGTATGTTACCCGGTGTTTGAAAATTATATACTCTGCTAAACAATCCTTTTTGGAGAGTTTCCTCATATGTATAGACAAAGGTTGACACCCCACCCCATAATCTTTATACTGTTATTACAAACGTAGTATTAAAGGAGTATAATCTATGAAACACATTCCCCAGATTTCCGAAGCTGAATATGAAGTTATGAAGGTTATATGGAAATATGCCCCTATAAGCACAAATGACATTACTGACAAACTGTTGCATACCACTTCATGGAATCCCAGGACTATCCAGACTCTCATCAAAAGACTTTCTGATAAGTCTGCCATCTCCTATGAGAAAAAGGGCCGCATGTTCGTCTACTCCCCTGTCATCAGTCAGGAGGAATATCGAAAACATGAAAGCTCATCTTTTCTAAAGAAGTTTTTCAATGGACACATATCCGACATGGTTTCTGCGTTTGTGGATAGTGATGAGCTTAGTGCTGATGATATAAAGGAACTTCAAGACATATTAAATGTAAAAGGCACCGGGAGGAAATAAGGCTTGACTCAATTTTTCACACATTTTTTTATCAGCAATATATCCATAAGTTTCTCTCTGCTGCTACTGATATTTGTTCGATTTATGTTCAGAAAACAGCTAACATGTAATGGCAGATACAACACCATATATATTGTGCTGTTTCTTCTCGTAATTCCATTTATTCCTGTAAATAATTCATTTATATTCCAGGCCATAGGTTTCATACGATCATTATTTAACAGAAGTACTTCTGCCGCAAATACAGTTACTCCTGTGCCTATCAATACCAACCCTTCATCAAATGGGAACTGGATGAACGACTTTGCTATATCTGTAAACAGTACATCTACAATATATCCAAAGCTCCTTTTTATTATCTGGCTTGCCGGAGTTTACATATTTTCCATCCGTTTAATAGTGTCAGGCATATCACTATACAAGCTGAAAAAATCTGCTGTTCCAATCACCGACGATACTGTCATATTGAATATATATTCGGAATGCCTTGAGCTCTGCAATGTGCGCAGATATAAACCGAAATTATATTCCTCCTCTGCTTTATCTGGGGCGGTCATTGTAGGTGTATTCCGCCCTGTTATATATATTCCACGGCAAATCAACGACTGCATATCCGATTACACAATAACCGACCTGAGACATATTTTGTTACATGAACTACAACATTTTAAACGCAGAGACAATGCCGTGAATATGTTTATCTGCATATTCTGCATACTGTATTGGTTCAATCCTGTTGTTATATACACATTACATACAGCAAGACATGACAGAGAAAAAGCATGTGACAATGATGTATTACAGTGCCTCGGTCAAAACTATGCCGCGAAGTATGGGCAGACCATCCTCCGTGCGGCTGCAAGCAGATTCAGTAGTTCATCATCGCTATCATTCAAGAGCAAAAGCAGGAAAAAATTACTTAAAACAAGGCTTCAGCTTATTGTTGATTTCAAACCTGTCACCAACAGAGAAAAACGGAAATGTATATATGCATTTTCCATTATCATATTGCTGATGACTGTATGTGCGCCATTATCTGTATATGCTCTGGATGATACACAATACAAGGATTTTGCCCCGATGAATCTGGAATCCTTGGATCTATCCAGCTACTTTTCTGACTACAACGGCTGTTTTGCTCTGTACGACAAGGGAAATGATAAATGGTATATCTATAACCAGGACAAAGCCCTATGCCGCACTTCACCGGATTCTACATATAAAATATATGACGCAGTGATGGCTCTTGAACATGGCATCATAACTTCCGACAACTCATTTATGCGCTGGGATGGGAGCACTTACCCTTTTGATGCCTGGAACACAGACCAGACACTTCGATCTGCCATGACCGGATCTGTAAACTGGTATTTTGACAATCTGGATGCAGCTATGGACCACACAGATGTGAAAAATTTTCTCGGTCTTATTGAATATGGAAATCAGAATATCAATTCAGCTCAGAACTGTTACTGGCTGGAATCCTCTCTGACTATATCCCCGGTAGAGCAGGTAGAACTGCTATGTCACCTGAAAAATAATGATTGGAAGCTGTCTAAGACAAATGTGGATACAGTCATAGAGTCCATGTTTATTGCAAACTCAGATGGAAAAAGTCTGTATGGCAAGACAGGTACCGGCAGAGTTGATGATATAAATATAAACGGCTGGTTCGTCGGATTCATTACATCTAATGATAATGATTACTTTTTCGCCACGAATATATCACTTTCTGAAAATGACAATCAGTTTTTATCAGCGGACGGACTTTCCGCATCGAAGATCTCTCTGTCAATACTGCGTGATCTTGGAATATATGCCTATGGATATCAGTCAGAATAAACTGGTATGTCACATTCCATCTTCTCTATATGATTTGACATATATTTGAAAGTACCATCTTCTTCCGGTTTTACTGTAAGTGTATTTCTAAATGCAATGTCCGATCCCTTGTCAGCCCACACCGCATCAACAATAAGCGAAACAGTTCATCATCGTTGTAGGAATAGTCCACAACCTCTCCGAATGGTGGGTACTGTTTTCCAAGGATGACATGGTATCTGTACGAATCTTTTTCTGGATTGTAATCACATTTATCCCTCAGCTCCGTCACAGTGACAGGGAACATTGACAACATAACAGACTCATATTTGTCTGCATCTATCCATCCACCATCAGGTTTCAGATTTTCACCAGTGTACAGTCTGTATATATCATCAAACATACACGGCACAAGTATATCTGATGCATTTGACTCATCCCAATCGATAACAAGCATATTGTAATTCACATAACTAAGCCCATACACATATTTTCTTGTCAGTTCCCTGCATTCATCCGTCAACGGACTGACTCTGAAATACTCCTTCAGCCCACCATGAGCTATTATATTTGAATATGTATATATAAAGTAGCCTTTTTGTGTGAGTTTCATATCTTTTAAATCCCGTATGCCAGTCGCTATAAACTTCCAGTCATGATTCTCGAATTTTGCTGTGTTGAAAATCATCTGTATCCGGCTGTCATCATACACAAATGTCATCTCCGTCACGCTTGCATCCCTGTTTACCCTATATACGCAAATGTAATCACGCCCTCCACCATCTGTATAATTTCTATAAAAAGACTGAAATAGCTGATAATTATACATATTAGTATCATCAGCAAAACATATCAGTCCACTGCTTCCTAAGATATCTACTGCATCATATATTAAATCACTATTATTCGAAATATCTTCATCCTCATACAACTTTCTTATGGCATCTGACTGTAATATTCTTATTATATTTACTTTAACATTCTCCATTTCGTCATCGGATAACAGACTATCATCAATAACATTTCCATTCTGATTTATTGTGATGGTCTTTTCTGTATCTCCGTAGTACTCCTGCCACTCTTTATCAGAAAGTCTGTCTCTATACCAATATATCCCCTCTTTGTTCATCGTCAGAACATCATTTGACACATACTCAAATCCATCATTTTCTTTCTCCTTTATTGCAACCTTATGTGTAAATAATCTGCCACTCTCATCTTTCTCCGAAACAGCATTTACTATGAGGGTTATTGTTCCGTCAGCATTATACTCAGCATCCACTACCTCTGGAAATGGAACCAATGGTGTTACACTGTGATCAAACATCCCCCTCGTTCTGTACTGATACATTTGTCTGGACACATCATATACATTGACATGCTGAAGTACATCTGTAGACACAGGCAAATACTCCTGAAACACCTTCTCGTATAACTTCCCTTCTATCATATATGTAACCCCCTCGTCCGAATAGGGACTAGACATACCATATTTCATTTTGTAAAGTGCTTCATAGATATCATAATAATTTATTTTGTTCATATCTGATTCATCCCAGTTTGTGGTAAATAAATTATTCGAATCATATCCAATCGTCTTGATATACTTTCTGTTAAGTACCCTTAACTTCTCATCCAGAGGCTCAACTCGTAATGCCGTATACGCAGAATCTCCGTCATATCCTCCCATCCTGTACCTCTCAAAAAATAGATATCCGTCTGTGTATTTCCATGTATAAGCCTTATAGTTTTCTTCATTTTTCTCAACAAAACAGTTATTCTCCCGCACATAGAATCGCCTGGTTATCATCACATTGTTACCGCCTGATTTAAAATCAAACCTTACAAAGGATTTATCATACATGACCTGCAGTATTGTACATCCCGCATCTCTGTTTTCAGCCACCTCTGATAAAAACATCTCCGCATTCTCTGCATTTGCCATATTGATCTGATTCTCCACATCCACAGCTATGTACCCCTTACTTCCCATCGATTCTATTATGGTCCTAGTCTGATTCAGTTTTTCTTCCTCGGTCTTGCATTTCATATCCTGACAGGATGAATATATATCATCCAAATCTACAATAAACTGATTTTCATCAGATATACTAAAATCAATAACTGTCCGCTCTGCGTCTGCCACTGCATTTTTATTGGAACAACTGCATAACAATATGGCTACGCCAACCAAAAGTAGCATACAATATAACTTCTTGTATATATTACGCACGTAGTATTTCAAGATAAAAAAATATAAGTTCATCATATCAAAACTCCTTTATAATAAATATTACATTTGTAGTATTTATTATAAAGGAGTTTATTGCTGTGTCAATACTAATTACTTATAACTTCGCCCTGCGATTAAGTAACTCCCGGCAACACAGAGGAATGCCATTGTGGTTATCTGCTATCCTGCGCCTGAACTGATTTATGACATAAGGTTTCTCAACACCAAGAGCGCCAAGCACCATAAGTTCTCCTGTGATCGCACCGCATGTCAAGCCACATTCATTGCAAAATCAATACATTTTGCTGCAAAGAATATATGGATAAAGAAAACATCACAAGAAATGCACTCGCCAGAGCTATTAACAATATGCTTTGTTTTAAAATGCAATCCCGGTGATATAATAAGATACAAAAATTGACATAATCAAAGCCTTCCCCATAAAATATAGAGAACAAAAGCCATGCACTATATTCTGCATGGTTTCTGTTCTCTATGTTTTTTTACTATATTCTCACTCTTAAAAATCAACCAGCATTTCTGCAATTTCCTCATCATCAAGATCAGGATTTTCTTCAATTAAATCCATGACTTTGATAACGAATGATTCTGAAACACCAAGGAAATCACTTGTAGCTGCAACTTTGTCTCTGGTTATCTTTCGAATCAGAAACACCTGTTTTTTCATCTCGCCAAGTTCTACATTTTCCCTGTCTCTCATCTGTAATGTCATGTATTCCCGCCTCCATTTTTCACTGTTTTTTACATTCTGAACTTCATTGTCCAACGATCGTGCAAGCTCACCTCTTGGAGCTTGACCGCCAATGTATTTCAGCAAGTTTTTCAGATCATCACTCACATCATCAGCTATTCCATTAGTGTTGAGAACAATAACTGTGGTATCATCCCCAAACTCCAATCCAGCGACTTCTCTGCATGTCCTTGTGAATGTGTAGATATGCCTTCCAAAACCAAACTCATCATAATCACAGATAAATATAATAAAACTCTTCTTAAGCTTATTGTATGAACTGCCTTTTTCGATAATGTTCAAATCAATCATCGCCTGATAATATCTGATTCTTTTGGGAAGATTTTTCTTGTTTGTAGCCTGCATTTCTATATTATATACTGTGTTCATATCATCTTCAACATATACATCCAGTCGAACTCCTTTTGAGCTGTACGTCTTCTCAATTACCTTTTCAACATCTGTGTATTCAATTTTTCTGATTTTGATTCCCAATATACATTCAAGCAGTGTCTTACACTGTTTCTCGTTCCTCATTACAGCGCCGAATATAAAGTTGTCCTTAATCGTGAGCTTATCAAACTCTTTTTCTTTTGTCTTTATTACTTTGTCCTCCATATGTAATATTTTGCCTCTCCAAGCACAATCACATATAGATATTTATTATTATATGAATAATTCTATAAAAATCAATCTAACAATAATAAAAATAAAACTTAGCCTATATAAAGAATGGGCATCTCTCCCCAATGCACTGCGCATTCATATCACTATACTCACATTGCCTATGCTCATACTGTAACGCCATACCATAATGGCTGTTCACATACTCTATTCCATTCTTGAATGCTATCATCGCATCCCGTTTGCAGCATCTCGGACCATTTATAGTTCCAAGCTCACCAATGGCCGCTGATGTATACTGCATGTGATCTCCCCATGTGCCATCAGCGGATAGTGGTCCAGTGCCGTCAATTATGGCAAGTGCCGCACCTATGGATGTTATAGCACCGCAAATTCCCCATAAGCCACACATCGCCCCCGGCATGCGCAACCCCTCGGACATGAGTTTATCCAGAGCAACATCAATGTCTATGTTTCCACCTGCATTTTTATATGCCACCAGCAGACTTGCACCGTCAAGTATATGGTGCTCCGGGCCATGCATACTCACATAGTCTTTGGCAGCAATATTTCTAAATATAGTGACAGGATTTGTTCCCTGTTCCCGTTTTATATCCCTTATGATGTATTCAGCTTTTTCTCTTATTGTCATCATATATTTCACCTCAACTGAAAGTTCTCCATTAAAATATCTTATCTTTATTCCAATGGCGCGTCTCCTCCAATTTGTTTCTTCAACTTCAATATATTATTTTCGATTTCTTTTATCACTTTCTTAAATGTCTCATCATCACAGCCAGTCGGATCTTCCAGTCCCCAGTTGTCATCAAATGGTCTTCCGATAAACGGACATCCGACATTACATCCCATAGAAATCACAATATCCGGTTCAGGTATATCACTGATCAGCTTGCTATACTGTCCGTTTTCTTCCATATCTATCCCATATAATTCCTTCATGATCCGAACTGCATCCTGATTGATCTGTGGCTTCGTCTCCGTTCCCGCCGAATAGCTTTCAAATACATCGTATGCCAGATATTTCCCGAGAGCCTCGGCAATCTGACTCCTACAGGAATTGTGAACACAGATAAATGCAACCCTCTTTTTTCTCATAAAAGCTTCCTCCAACTCTACGTTCAACCTTCATTACTTTCTACCAGTTCATCGATAAGCTCTATAGCCTCGCGAATCATGCCATCGCAGTGCACTTTTTTGATTCCACCCTTTTGGGCATTTGCCTTTAAAAGATCGGCACAATCGGTCATGCCGTTGTGGTTATCTGCTATCCTGCGCCTGAACTGATTTATGACATAAGGATTCTCAACGCCAAGAGCGCCAAGCACCATAAGTTCTCCTGTGATCGCACCGCATGTCAAGCCACACTTCATGCCACCGCCGAAATTGGAACTGAGCTTCGCCGCCATGTCACCGGTAATTCCAAGTTCTTCTGCATAAGCTCTCAGAATTGTCTGCGCACAGTTGCTCACCATTGGATTTTCATTTCTTATGCTCATTGCTTTTTCTATATGTTTGTTCATCTCATATTTCTCCGTTCCTGTTTATTGCCCTCATATCACGGGAAACTTCAGCTGCATCCCTATACTTTCCCTGTGCAGCATGCTCACGAGACTTCTCTAACTTTTCAAGAATTTCATTCTCTGTCATTTTTTCATATGGATTTTTACTTATCCTCTTTATTTCAAACGGAAAGCCATTTGCAGCCAGTGCCTGCGTTAAAAAAATACGAATTGCTGTTGTTGTATCCGTACCTAAATCTCTAAACAATTCATCTGATTTTACTTTTAATTCATCATCCACTCTAACTTGAATCGTACTTGCCATTTGCTCAACCTCCTAATCACTCAATTCTCTTTATAATATAACAAAAAAGCGCCGTATTGCTACGACGCTTTTGTCTTGCTCGGAAGATGGAGCAAGGGAGCGCTATTCAATTATCTGTTGTACTTTTTCTTTCTGCTTACTGCCGTTGTTCCAATTGCTGCACAGCCGCTGACAAACAGCAGAGAGAGCCACAAGGCAAGATTGCTTGTGTCACCGGTCTGCGGAGATTTGGAATCGTCCTTCAGCTTTGCCGTTACAGTGTCGGCTTTTTTGATTTCCTTTGTACCGCCCTTGTCGCTGAAATACTTGCCACAGCCTTCGCAGTACCAGTACTCGATATTGCCCTCGGTGGTCTTTGTCGCCGTCTTTGCCGGGAAGTGCTTTAAGTTGGTGTGGTTCTTCGGATCAAGCTCACCATATTCCGCACCGCAGACCTCGCACTTTGCCTTGTCCTTGCAGGTCGCTTTCCCGCCGGTATGCTCAGTCAGCTTCTTGCCGCAATAATCACACTTGTGGTCTT